>OJJD01000025.1_pt1 | contig 193674 bp, 155 predicted proteins | sample 1596011 | NCBI WGS metagenome assembly OJJD01 (sample SAMEA4350113, study PRJEB24818) | metagenome | biome: human; feature: gut; material: faeces | place: Denmark | collected 2013-09 | reverse complement strand
GAAAAATCCCCTGCCGGGCATTGCCAAGCAGGGGTATTTTTATATTGGAATCAAGGGGGTAGGATTATTTTAGCACAAGGGGGCAGAATCGCTTGGTTTTAGGGGGCAGCTTACACTGGATTTTCCAATACGCGTTACTTTGTCTTTCCGCTTGTGTTCCTTACTCTTTTGCCTTGTATAGCTTATTTCGTTTCCGCTAAAGTCTATCTTCACAATGTCTGCAAGATTGATGCCGCCAGTGTAGAAGGAAAGCAGAAAAATATCTTTAGCCAAGGTTAAACGCTTACTTTCGTTAGTATCTGCATTTCTGATTTTAATAAAATCCGTAATGCTTATATCTAAATCCTTGGGTACAGACGTGGGTAGCTTGGTGTAAGCGAATGGATGTTTCTCGCATTTGATAAGTCCGTATTTAATCGCTTCGTTTACTCTTGCTTTGATGTGAGATAGCCGGATGTTTCTATTTCCGTCACTGTAGCCTTTTCTTTTCATATAAGTATCAAAGTGTTCTACTGTGATGTGGTTCATTATAACAAAGGGTGCTTCACCTTCTGAAAGCAGGAATATACGTAATGTTTCTTCGTGCATTTTTGCATAGTTTTCTCGCCCATCTTTTTTTAATTCTTCAATTTTTTTTCTAAAGAAGTCTGTGAATGTAGATGTATTCTGTGCAACTTTGTCCGCTTGGATAACTATAAGCTTTAATTGGGTAGCCGTATATGTGTCATTGTTTTCTATTGCATTTACGCGGTCGTTATATTTCTTTAGCTCGAATAAAAGTCGTTTATTCATCATCGCAGCGTCAGTTCTCGCTACAACCTTCCCGTTATACCATTGACTTAAATCGGGAATTTCGTACATGGTTTTGATATACGCCTTTTCTTTCTTTGCTGCAATGCGTACAAAGATGGGGTACATACCATTTGCAGTTTTTCTTGCTGCTAATACTGTTAATGCTAATTTTGCCATAACTACTAAAATTTTCGACACCCTTTTCGACACCCTTTTTGCTCCACGGGTGAAAATCGTGCCGTTTTTTTTAATAGCTTTAGGCTATTTTGAGAAAAGAAAAAAGACTGATATTCAGCGTTTTAAATATCAGTCTTTGAGTGAGCCGCTAGCCAGACTTGAACTGGCGACCTACGCGTTACGAATGCGTTGCTCTACCAACTGAGCTATAGCGGCAATAAGCTTTTGTTTACGGGGTGCAAAGGTACATCTTTATTTGAAAAGGCAAAAAGAATCTCTGTTTTTTTTAGAAATATTTTAGTGGGATAATTTTCTATTTGAATGTCCTGAACTTTATTGCCATAAAAATTGGATAATAAAACGAAAAGAAGCATCTTTGTCGTAGGTCCTATAGCAAATAAGTCTGATACTGATTATGAATTTAAGAATCTATTATAAATATCTTTCTTCACGCATAGCGTCCAAATGGACGGTGTTGTTGGTAGATGTAATTATCGTTGTGATTTCCATGCTTTCTGCATGTTTTTTGCAATATAGGCTTTCGTCCGTATCTTATGAAATTTCTTTGTATGTATGGCTGACCATTTTGGCTGTCTTGTGTAATGTCTGTTTCTTTCATATTCTCCGTACTTATGTGGGTGTTATCCGTTTTTCCTCTTTTGTGGATATTTATCGTGTGCTTTGGAGTCTTACGATAAGCTATGCTGTACTGTTTTTAGGGAATTACTGTTGGTCTGTTTCGGGGCTTGGAGAAACTTTGCCGAACAGCATTCTGTTTATGGCATATATGTTCACCTTCTCTCTGATGGCTTGTATGCGCATTGCTGTGAAGATGCTTTATGAAGCTATTGCTTTTGATGCACGTCATTGCGTGAATGTTTTTATTTATGGATTCCATGGGACTGGAGTCAATGTTGCAAAATCCTTGAGAGTTAGTCGTAATAATCATTATCGCCTGCGTGGCTTTATTTCGGACGAACCTGATATGATAGGTAAACATACGATGGGATGCAGGGTATATCCCAATGATGAGCAGCTGTTTGACCGTCTAAAGAAAAAGAAAGTGGATACAATCATTATCTCTCCAAGCAAGGTGTCGGATTTGGAAAATTCCGGAATGCTGGATAAACTGTTCTCTCATGATATTCATGTAATGACCGTTCCTCCCTTAAGCGATTGTATGGACGATGGACTGATAAAGGACATTCAAATAGAAGATTGGCTCCGTAGAGAACCGGTGCAAGTTGACATGCGTAAAATTACGGCCCATATCGAGGGGCGTAGAGTAATGGTTACGGGAGCGGCGGGAGCTGTAGGAAGGGAAATCGTTCGCCAGTTGGCTACACTGAATCCTTATCAGTTGATTCTGGTAGATCAGGCAGAATCCCCATTGTATGATGTACAGTTGGAATTGTCTGATCATTGGAAGAATCTGGAGGTCCGTGTATTGGTTGCAGATGTTGCTAACCGTACGCGTATGGAGGCTATATTTGAAGAAACACGTCCTCAACTTGTTTTTCATTCTGCTGCGTATAAGCATGTACAACTGATGGATGATTTTGTATCGGAGGCAATTCAAACGAATATATCGGGGACAGTGAATATTGCGGACCTGGCGGCAAAGTATAGAGTGTCCCGTATGGTTATGATATCTGCTGCTAATGCACGTCATCCGGAGAATGCTATGGAATATAGTAAGCGTGTGGCGGAAATATATGTGCAATCATCTGATTGCAGGTTGAAACGCGACACAAGGGAAACTGATATGTTCATAGTACGTTTGGGTGAGGTGTATCCGACGAATACTCATTGTTTGATTACCTTGTCTGAAGCTTGTATGCTCACCCTGGAAGTGGGAGTCATGGGGGATGGGGGAGAAGTGTACATTGTGGGAGGGCCTGGGGATGGACTTTTGGATTCTGTAATCGGTGAAAAGATAAAGCGTGAAAAGGCATCTGTTGATGATTATGAACATGTGCGGGAAGAAGTGCTGGCCTTGGTGCAACATAGTTATACTGAAAAAAAGGCTATTTTGATTGGACTAATGAAAAAAATAGTGCCAATTTTTCCGCTTTCTTCTACCCGATGAAAAGACGTGAAAGTGACAGTTTTTTAATGCTTTTTCTGAAACTTAGAGGTGGAATAAATGTATATTATAAAAATAATATATTACCTTTGTGCCCGATTTATATTTATTACAAGAACTCAAAAGATTAATCAGAATATCTTATGCGTAGATTAATAACACTATTCTTTTTGGTATTTACTTTGTCAGGGGTAGCTTTTGCTCAGCAGATGTCAGATGATCAGGTTGTTCAGTATGTAAAAAGCGCTCAGCAGATGGGCAAAAATCAAAAGCAGATTACTACTGAATTAATGCGGCGGGGAGTGACAAAGGAACAAGTTGAAAGAATTCAGAAAAAGTATGAAAACTCTAAATCTGGAAGTCCGCAGAGCAATACCCAAGATGAGAAGCGTTCTCGTCAACGTGGTGAAATGAGTGGCGTAGTCAAAGGGCTGCGTACAACTTCGGAAACTTATTCTGCCAGACAAACGGATGTTGCAGGGGATTCTTTACAAATGATGGATAATCGTTCCTTGTCTCAAGAGAAGGAAACAGAGGATCCGACTTCGCAAATTTATGGTCATAATATTTTTACTAACGATAATTTGACTTTCGAACCCAATGTGAATGTTGCTACTCCCGAGAATTATCGTCTGGGGCCTGGTGACGAGGTGATTATTGATGTGTGGGGAGCTTCTGAAACAACGATTCGACAAACAATCTCTCCGGAAGGAAGTATTCTTGTGAATAATTTAGGACCGGTTTATCTGAGTGGCAAAACTGTAAAGGAAGCCAATAATTATTTGAAACAAGAATTTGCCAGAATATATTCTGGAGTAACCGGAAATGTTCCGTCTACCCAAGTTAAACTGACATTAGGAGAAATACGTTCTATTCAAGTAAACGTTATGGGTGAAGTTGTGGTGCCCGGAACTTATACCCTCTCATCATTTGCTTCCGTATTTCATGCTTTATATCGTGCAGGTGGTGTGAACCCGATTGGTAGTTTGCGCAGTATTAAAGTGATTCGCAATGGAAATACAATAGCGGATTTGGATGTTTATGATTTACTTATGAAAGGAAAAATGAAGGATGACATCCGTCTGCAGGATGGTGATGTAATTCTTGTGGATCCTTACCAGTCACTGGTACAGATATTAGGTAAGGTAAAACGTCCGATGTTTTATGAAATGAAACCCACTGAAACCGTAGGTACATTATTGAAGTATTCAGGTGGTTTTACGGGTGATGCTTATAAGAAAGCATTACGTATAATCCGTAAAAGTGGACGTGAGCATCAAATTTATAATGTGGATGAGATGGATTATTCCGTATTCCGCGTAGATGACGGTGATAAGATAACGGTTGATTCCGTTTTACAGCGTTTTGAGAATCGTGTGGAAATCCGCGGTGCTGTATATCGTGAAGGTTTGTATCAGTTGGACGGTACGATGAATACAGTGAAGCAGCTGATTAAGAAAGCGGAAGGACTTCGCGGAGATGCATTCTTAAACCGTGCTATAATCGATCGTGAACTTGAAGACTTGTCGCATGAGGTTATACAAGTAGATGTGAAAGGTTTGCTGAACGGGACGGCTGCAGATATTCCTTTGCAGAAGAATGACATTTTATATATTCCAAGTATTCATGACTTGAAGGAAGAAGCTACACTTACCATTCATGGTGAAGTTGCCAATCCGGGTACATATCTTTATTCTGATAAAATGACAGTAGAGGATTTGGTGTTGCAGGCTGGTGGCTTGTTGGAGGCGGCGGCTACAACAAAGGTTGAAGTTGCACGGCGCATGAAAGATCCGAAGAGTACATCTTTCAGTACTACAGTAGGCCAGAATTTCTCTTTTGATTTGAAAGATGGCTTATTGGTGGGAGAAGGAAGCCAGGATTTCCATCTTGAGCCTTTTGATGAAATTTATGTTCGTAAGAGTCCGTCCTATTTTAAACAACAGAATGTTATGGTGGGCGGAGAAGTCCTTTTTAGCGGTAATTATGCACTATCGAAAAAGAATGAACGTTTGAGTGACTTGATAGCTAAGGCTGGTGGAGTAACTCCCGATGCTTATATAAAAGGAGCGCGTCTTATACGTAGGATGACCGAAGAAGAATTCCGCCGTAAGGAAGATGCTCTGCGTATGGCGCAAGCGGGAGGCGGAGATTCCATATCTGTAAAAAGATTGGATTTGTCCGATACCTATTCTGTAGGTATAAATCTGGGAGAGGCCTTGAAAAATCCTGGTTCAGATGCTGATATGGTGCTTCGCGAGGGAGATGTATTATTTGTTCCGGAGTACGTAAGTACAGTGAAAATCAACGGTGCTGTAATGTATCCGAATACAGTTTTATATAAAAAGGGTGAAAGCTTGAAATATTACATCAACCAGGCTGGTGGCTTTGGTAATGACGCCAAGAAACGCAAGGTCTATGTAATATACATGAATGGTACAGTTTCTCGTTTAAGAGCAGGAAACAAGAAAGCCATTGAACCTGGTTGTGAAATAATTGTTCCAAGTAAAGAACAGAAAAAGAAGATGACTACTGCTGAAATTCTGGGAATGGGAAGTACGACAGCTTCTATTGCAGCGATGATTGCGACTATGGTTAATCTCTTTAAGTAATTTGAATTATGAGCGAAGAAAGAATACAAAACATAACTTCTCCACAACCAGAGGAACAAGAAATAGATTTGATAGAACTGGCCCAGAAAGTATGGGCTAGTCGCAAATTGGTTTTTAAGGCGTGTGGTATCGCTGCCCTTGTTGGACTGGTTGTTGCATTTAGTATTCCTAAGGAGTACTCTACAAGTGTGACGTTGGCTCCAGAGAGTGGTGGCAAATCTGGTGGCGGAAGTATGGGAGCCCTTGCAGCCATGGCGGGTATCAATTTGGGTACTTCTTCTGGTGAAGATGCTTTGTCACCCGAACTTTATCCTGATATTGTAAGTTCTACTCCTTTTCTGATTGAACTGTTCGATGTTAAAGTCAAGGATCAGAAAGCAAAAGTAGACACGACTTTATATGCTTATTTGAAAGAAGAACAGCGTTCTCCTTGGTGGAGTGCAATTTTCTCCGCTCCTTTTAAGGTGTTGGGATGGACATTGTCTTTGTTTAAGGATGAACCGGAAGAGGGGGATGCAAAGCTGGATCCTTTTCGTCTTACTAAAGATGAGTCTGCCATTGCAGATGCTTTAAGTAAACGTATCTCTGTTTCCGTAGACAAAAAGACAGGTGTGACAACCTTGTCTGTTACTATGCAGGATCCTTTGATATCTGCTTCGCTGACGGATACCGTGATGCATTGCCTGCAGAACTACATCACAGATTATCGGACTAATAAGGCTCGTCATGATTTGGCATTTACCGAAAAACTTTATGGAGAAGCAAAGGCCAGTTATGAGTCTGCCCAGAAGAAATACGCAAATTTTGTAGATGCAAACCAGAATATAATATTGCTGAGTTATCGCGCAGAGCAAGAGCGTTTACAGAATGAAATGAATTTAGCCTATCAAGTATATACACAAGTGTCTCAACAATTGCAGATGGCAAGAGCTAAGGTGCAGGAGATTACACCGGTATATACGGTTGTCCAGCCGGCTACGGTACCTTTGAAGCCTGCAAAGCCCAATAAATTGATGATTTTGATCGGCTTCATGTTCTTGGCAGGTGTCGGCAGTGTGGGATGGATATTATTTGTAAAAGATTTATTAAAGGGATGGAAAAAGCAAACAATATGATGACGGATAATGATATGATGTGCTGGCATGCATTGTACACAGCACCCAAGTCTGAACATAAGTTGATGCAGCGTTTGAATGCTGCGGGATATACTACATATTGCCCGATGCAGGCTGTGTTTGTAAAATGGAAAGGGCATACCCGGAAGGTGATTACTCCTCTTTTTTCCGGATGTTTGTTTGTTGCCGGTAATGTGTCGGAAGTTACCTCTTTGGCTTCCTCGCAGAAGGCTGCTATATTAGTAGATAATGAAGGAAAAAGTTTGTCTATTGAGGCGGGTAAAGCAGAACTTCCTGCCAAGTTTGCCCAATTGCTGAAGTTATGATGAAGCTGATAACAGAAGAGCTGCTGGATACCGTTACTTCACAAGCTAAGGAGAACTCCCGTTTACGTATGAATTATAATTTTCATGCGTCTATGGATGCTCCTATTCATCGGTTGCTGAATGCTTTGGAACCGGGAACTTATCTTCCTCCTCACCGTCATACAGATAAGGAAGAAACTTATCTGGTTTTGCGCGGGAGTCTGCTGGCATTTTTTTATGATGATGCCGGTAATGTAACAGATAAGGTATGCCTCAATCCTTCGGAAGGTAAATATGGTCTGGAAATTCCTTCTAATACATGGCATAGTATTATTGCCTTGGAGTCAGGTACCGTTATTTTTGAAATTAAAAAAGGCCCATATCAGCCTCTACCCTCAGAGGATTTGGCTTCGTGGGCTCCTCAGACTTCTGATACGGAAGGAATAAAGGCTTTTATGAAGCGGATGTTGGAACTTTAGCTCTCAAACATCCTGCTTCGTGCAAGCATACATGCCCCTACAATACCCGCCTTGTCTTTTAGTTTGGAAGTTATAATAACCGAATCTTTGTTTACTAGATTCAGAGAATATTTTCTCACAGCGGTTTTTATAGGCTGTGTAATGTAATCCCCAGTCAATGACAGTGTTCCTCCTATAATTACCAGTTCAGGATTGAATAGATTGATTAATCCTGCAATTTGTTTTCCTAACTTTTGGCCAATTTCTTCCACAATTTCAATACAGAGTAAATCTTCCTGGTTTACTGCTGCAATAATTTCGTCCAGTGTGAGTGGGTCTTCTTTAGTGGCTATACGACTGGATAATATGGAACATTCTCCGTTGTTGATACGTTCCAACAAAATACGATGCAAAGCAGAACCGGATGCTTCTGTTTCCAAGCATCCTTTTTTGCCACAGTGGCATAGAATCTCATTGTCGAACACATTAATATGTCCGAACTCTCCTGAAAATCCAGATTTGCCGGTATAGACTTTTCCATCTATAATGATTCCAATACCAAGTCCCCAACTCACATTTACGAAAATAATATTTTTCTCTCCTTTAACGCAGCCTTGCATATACTCTCCATAGGTCATGGCACGGGTATCATTATCTATGCAAACGGAATATCCAATTTTCTTAGCTAATACTTCTGCTAACGGAAGTTCGGAAAAGTTAAACATGCTGAAGCTGTAACCTGATTCAGGATTAACTCGCCCTGATATATTGATACAAATGTTTAATACCTTTTCTGGATTGATTCCTGCTTTCTTTGTAAAATTACTGATGAGTTTACATAGTTTCTCCAAGGCTTCCTGGGTATTTTCAAACTTATATGGGATATTCATTTTCAGTTCTACCATATCACCCTTGAAATTAATAAGTCCAATATTAATGGCAAACTTTTTGATGTCTACTCCTATAAAATAGCCTGATTCAGGATTGAGTCCATAGAGGCTGGGATGACGTCCTCCACTAGTTTCTAACTTTCCGTAATCATTAATATAGCCATCATCGCACATTTCGCTGATAAATTTGGTTACTGTAGGCACACTTAAATCCAGCTCTTTGGATAAATCAGTAATGGTGGAACTACCATTGTATATATAATGCGTAATGATCCTCTTTTTGAGAAGAGCATTCTTGCTTCCCATTTCTATTTCTTTTAATAGCGCTTGGTTCATAGTGATACTTTTATGTATTTCTGCCAAATATACTAAAATAATTTTGTAAATTGTTGTATCTCCTTATGAAATGATATAATTTCTATCATTCTGAGAGAATATTTTATTTTATATTAATTAAATAAGTTAATTATTGGATTTATATTAATAAAATCTTTTATTAATTATTGCATATTTAATAAATATATCTATATTTGTAGCAGATAAATAAAAGAATACTAAGAAAAACCTAAAACAAATGAGAGCAAATAATCGAAGAGATTTTCTAAAAAAGTCAGTATTAGCTGGAGCTTCACTATTTACAGTCCCCTCATTTTTGAGTGCTATTCCCAATAGTAATATAGAGCTATCTCAAGTACTGGAAAATACTTGGGAAAGTAAGTCTGATACTCTCTTAAATAATGGGTTGAAAATAACTGGAACGTTTTTAGATGAGATTTCGCATGATATTCCTCACCAGAATTGGGGGGTAAGGGAATGGGAACGAGATTTTCAATATATGAAGGGAATGGGGATTGACACTGTTATTTTAATACGTTCAGGTTATAGGAAGTTTATTACTTATCCTTCTGAATATCTGCTCAAGAAAGGTTGCTATATGCCTTCTGTAGATTTGGTGGATATGTTTTTGAATTTGGCTGATAAGTATGATATGATCTTCTATTTTGGTTTGTATGATTCTGGGCGTTATTGGGATACGGGGGAGTTAAGTTGGGAGGTGGAAGATAATAAATATGTTATTGATGAGGTTTGGAAGCGTTATGGGAAACATCATAAAAGTTTTGGTGGTTGGTATATAAGTGGTGAAATTAGCCGGAAAACTAAGGGAGCTATTAATGCATTTTATACTATGGGTAAGCAGTGTAAAGATGTCTCTGGTGGCTTACCTACTTTTATATCTCCTTGGATTGATGGGAAAAAGGCTGTTATGGTAAATGGGGGGCAGTTGACAAAAGCGGATGTGATATCTGTGGAAGAACATGAAAAAGAATGGAACGAAATTTTTGATGGTATCCATGAAGTTATTGATGCTTGTGCCTTTCAGGATGGACATATAGATTATGATGAGTTAGATACGTTCTTTACTATAAATAAAAAATTAGCAGATAAATATGGTATACAGTGCTGGACTAATGCAGAGACATTTGATCGTGATATGCCTATCCGTTTCTTGCCCATTAAGTTTGATAAGCTTCGTATGAAATTGGAAGCAGCTAAACGTGCAGGTTATGATAAAGCTATTACTTTTGAATTCTCTCATTTTATGAGTCCACAATCTGCTTATCTGCAGGCAGGACACTTATATGACAGATATAAAGAATATTTTGGAATCAAATAATATATAATAGGTATGAAGTCAAATATAAATTTTTCTTATTTAATATTTTTGTCTGTCGTGGCAGCTTTGGGAGGCTTTTTGTTTGGGTATGATGCTGCGGTCATCTCAGGAACTATATCTCAAGTAACTGTGAAGTTTGGATTGGATGAAATCCAGATTGGTTGGTTTGTTGGTTGTGCCTTGATCGGTTCTATTATAGGTGTACTGTTTGCTGGTAAGTTGAGCGATATGTGGGGAAGGAAAGTAACAATGTTGATAGCAGCGGTCTTTTTTTCAGTATCAGGTATTGGCTGTGCATTTAGTGACTCTTTGGAACAACTGGTGTTTGCACGTATGTTGGGAGGTATAGGTATTGGAATTGTTTCTGTTGTATCTCCTTTGTACATATCGGAAGTTTCAATAGCTCAGTATCGGGGACGGTTGGTTGCTTTGTATCAATTAGCTATTACTATAGGTTTTTTAGGTGCATATTTGACAAATTTACAATTACTCCATTTGTCTCAGAGTGGACTTGTGCTAAGTGTTGATTGGCTGAACCTGATTTTTGTTTCAGAGGTATGGAGAGGCATGTTGGGCTTTTCTTGTATTCCATCATTACTCTTTTTCTTTATACTCTTCTTTATTCCAGAAAGTCCACGTTGGTTGATATTGAAAGGACGTGATGGTTTAGCAAAGAGTATTCTTCAGAAAATATATCTTGTTCCACAAGATACTACAGAGCAATTGCAAGAAATAAAATCCGTCATTCGGTCAGAAGTTAAATCCGATTGGAGTTTTTTGTTGCAACCAGGAATTCTCAAAGCAGTATTAATAGGGGCGGCCATTGCTATCCTTGGACAGTTTATGGGAGTAAATGCGGTACTTTATTATGGACCTACCATTTTTGAAGAAGCAGGTCTGTCAGGTGGAGATGCTCTGTTTAGTCAAGTGCTGGTAGGTGTAGTTAATGCTGTGACCACAGTTATTGCAGTTTTCATTATAGATAAAGTTGGACGAAAGAAACTTGTGTATTATGGTGTGTCTGGTATGATACTTTCATTATTATTAATTGGATTTTATTTTAGTTTTGCTGAAACGCTCAATTTGCCAAATAACTTCTTGTTGTTTTTCTTTTTGTTTTATGTTTTTTGTTGTGCTATTTCTATTTGTGCAGTCATTTTTGTACTGCTTTCGGAAATGTATCCTATCCGTATTCGTGGGATGGCAATGTCTCTAGCCGGATGTTCCTTATGGGTAGGTACTTATCTTGTAGGACAACTGACACCATGGATGCTTCAGAATCTTACCCCCGCTGGGACATTCTTGTTGTTTGCTGTGATGTGTATACCTTATCTTCTGATTGTCTGGAAATTGATTCCTGAGACTACCGGTAAGTCTTTGGAAGAAATAGAACGCTATTGGATGAAAAAATAATCGACCTTATAAAAATATGAATTATGGACTTTAAACAGTTAGCAGCGCAGTACAAAAATGAACTTTTTGAAAATGTACTTCCTTTCTGGTTGCATCGCTCGCAAGACTTTGAGCAGGGTGGTTATTACACTTGTTTGAATCGTAGAGGTGAAGTATTCGATACGGATAAATTTGTCTGGCTTCAAGGCCGTGAAGTTTGGTTATTTTCCATGCTTTATAATAAAGTGGAAAAGCAGAAAGAGTGGCTGGATTGTGCAGTTCAAGGTGGTGAATTCTTGAAAAAGCATGGTCATGATGGCAATTATAACTGGTATTTTTCTTTGGACCGGAAGGGGGCTCCTTTGGTGGAACCCTATAATATCTTCTCTTATACATTTGCTACGATGGCCTTCGGGCAACTTAGCTTAGCTACAGGTAATCAAGAGTATGCAGATATTGCCAAAAGAACTTTTGATATTGTATTATCAAAGGTGGATAATCCTAAAGGTAAATGGAATAAACTTTATCCAGGAACCCGCAATTTAAAAGGATTTGCCTTGCCTATGATCCTTTGTAATCTGTCTTTAGAAATAGAGCATCTTCTGGATGACAAATTTCTAATGAGTACAATTGATACTTGTATTCATGAAGTAATGGAGGTCTTTTACCGCCCGGAGTTGGGAGGTATTATTGTAGAAAATGTACTTGCTAGTGGGGAACTTTCTGATTCATTTGAAGGACGGCAAGTGACTCCAGGACATGCTATTGAAGCGATGTGGTTTATAATGGATTTAGGTAAACGATTGAATCGTCCAGAATTAATAGAGAAAGCTAAAGATATTACTTTAACAATGGCTGAATATGGTTGGGATAAGGAGTATGGTGGGATTGTCTATTTCATGGATCGTGATAAATGTCCTCCACAGCAACTGGAATGGGATCAGAAATTATGGTGGGTTCATATTGAAACATTGATATCAATGCTAAAGGGATATCAATTGACGGGTGATAAAAATTGTTTGGAGTGGTTTGAGCGAGTGCATGACTATACATGGAGTCATTTCAAAGATACTGAATATCCAGAGTGGTTTGGGTATTTGAATCGTAGAGGTGAAGTTCTATTGCCTTTGAAAGGTGGCAAATGGAAGGGATGTTTTCATGTTCCACGAGGGCTATATCAATGCTGGCAGATTTTAGAACAATTAAAGAGTAATATATAATTTGTATAACTTAATTTCTATAAGACCATGAAAAAAAACACAATCGTTAGACATTGTTTTTCAAGGAAGTATATCTCCTTGTGTATATTCCTATTATTGGGGATAATAGGTGAAAAGGCTTTTGCGTATTCTGTTTGGGAAACATATGCGAATGAAACGGAAGGTATATATTTCTCTCTGCAAGAAAGTATTAAAATAACTGGAGTAGTAAAGGATAACAAAGGGGAACCAATTATTGGTGCCAACATTGTAGAACTGAATAAAAAGGGTAATGGTACTATTACAGATATTGATGGTAAGTTCACATTATCAGTTTCGAAAAATGCAGAAATAAGTATTTCATTTATTGGTTTTGATGAGAAAAAAATAAAGATAGGACAGCAAACTTCTTTCGATATTATATTAGAAGAATCCTCGCAATTTCTAGATGAAGTAGTGGTTGTAGGTATGAATAATAGACAGACTCGGCGCTCAGTGACAGGGGCTATATCTACAATTCAAACGAAAGAATTAAAACAGAGTCCTGTTGCAAATCTTAGTAATGCTTTGGCGGGTAAATTGCCAGGATTGATTACTGTACAGACTTCTGGACAGCCAGGCGAAGATGCGTCTTCTCTATTTATCCGTGGTGTCGGTACATATGGGACATCAAACCCGCTAGTTGTTATAGATGGTTTACCTCGTTCTCAAACAGATTTTAATCAGTTAGATGCTAATGAAATTGAGTCTGTAACAATTTTGAAGGATGCGTCTTCATCCTCTCTTTATGGTATACAAGGTGCTAATGGAGTTATTGTTGTGACTACTAAACGAGGAGTTGATCGTGAAAAACCGCTTATTTCTTTTACTGTTCAACAAGCGGTTCAGCAACCTATTCGTCTGCCCGAAACAATGAGTTCTTATGAGCAAGCTCTTTATTATAGAGATATGGATATGAATGATGGACAGACTGAACGCTATACGCCGGAAGTATTGGATATTATTAAAAATGGTTCAGATCCTTACTTATATCCTAACGTTAACTGGTTTGATGAAATTTTGAAGAAGAACTCTATGCAGAGCCAATATAATATCAATATATCAGGAAGTGCATTGGGAAAACTGCGATATTTTATTTCCGGAAGCTATGTAAATCAAGGGACTCTTTTGAAACATCAGGATATTTTTGAAAAGAATTATGGTGTAAAAAGTAAGTTTGATAGATATAATTTTCGTTCCAATGTTGATTTGGACGCAACTTCAATGCTGAATATACGTATTGATTTGGCCGGACGACTGGAAACTCGTGTTGGACCTGGTAGTGATTTTTCTAATGTGTTTAGTGTTATTACAACGCGTTCTCCGTCTTCTCAACCGGTATTTAATCCGGATGGAACATTGGGAGCTGGTAGCGCCCTTGAAATTCCTTTTCAGCAGAACCCTTATGGCATTGTTACTCAGAGTGGTTATTACACCAGGCATACAAATGTGATGTCAGGAACATTGTCGGCAAAACATAAATTAGATTTTATAACCAAAGGATTGAGTGCTCAGGTTTATTTTAGCTTTGAAAGCAATAACTATCAGCATACGACAAGATTACAATCATTTGATTCATTTTGGTATAAAGGCAAGGATGCTACTGGTGAAGCTATTTATCAACCACATAGTGTAAAATCTCGCTTATCGACTACTGACAGCCGTTGGGTGGAGCGTTATACTTATCTGGATGTACGTCTTAATTATGATAGAACTTTTGCGGAGAAACATCAAATTAGCGCACAACTTTTAGGAAATAGAACCTTACGTTCGCAAAATGCCGAACTCCCATATGCTTATCAAGGAATCAGTAGCCGTATTGCTTACAATTTTGATACTCGTTATTATTTAGAAGCCAATATTGGTTATAACGGTTCAGAAAATTTCCCTCCTAAAAAGCGTTATGGTTTTTTTCCTTCATTTTCTGCAGGATGGGTGTTGAGTGATGAAAAATTTATATCTTTACCATCATGGATCCAACTAATTAAATTAAGAGGATCTTATGGAACTGTGGGTAATGATAAAATTGGTGGACAACGTTGGCTGTATATTACGGAATTTACTCCTGGTGGAACTGCTATGGGAACCTATCAATTTGGAGTGTCTCCACAATCAGTAGCTGGATATAATGAGAGTAGAGTTGGTAATAAATTTGTTACTTGGGAGAAATCAGCGAAAGGTAACGTAGGCTTTGATTTGTCCTTATTTAAGGATAATGCTGTGCAGTTTACTTTTGATTACTTCTGGGAAAAAAGAAATAATATTTTGACTACTCCTGGAGATGTTCCTGATTATGTTGGTATAACTAATGTTGCTCCTAGGAATTCTGGTAAAGTAGAGAATAAAGGTATTGAGGCAGAGCTTCGTTTTAATAAGCGTATAAATAAAGATTTGTCAATTTTCGCTAATTTGCAAATGACTTATGCGCGTAATAAAGTTCTTGAGAATGATGAACCGATACCAGCTTTTGATTATCAAGATCTGAGAGGTTATGAAATTGGTTATGTACTTGGATATAAATCGGCGGGACTTTTTCAAGATGAAGAGGATATCAGAAATAGTCCAACACAAAGTTTTGGTACAGTAGTTCCTGGAGATATTAAGTATGTAGACACAAATAAAGATGGAGTTATTGATGCGTTTGATAGAGTACCTATTAAAGTGAATAATGTGCCTCGTAGTATGAGTGGACTATCATTAGGAGTGACCTATAAGAATTTTGATTTTAGTATGCTGATGAATGCATCGACAGGTGGAACTGCTTATTTATATACATATCCAAGTAGCAAAATCAATTTGGAGAGATGGACTGCTGAAAATAAGAATGCACGTATACCTGCTGCACATTCAACAACGAATAATACTGTTGTAACAGATCATTTTGTACAAAATACTGATTATATAAAATTAAGAAATGTAGAAATTGGATATACATTGCCTAAAAAGTTTTTGAGTTCATTGCGGATTTCTACAGCACGTATCTATTTGAATGGACAAAATTTGGCGGTTTGGGATAAGATGTGGTTGAAGGATCGCGATCCGGAGTCTGCAGGTGGTGCTGCATTGGCATATCCTTTACAGCGTGTATTTAATATCGGAATACACGTAGAGTTATAATTACTAATTATTATAATTAAAATAAAGTATAATTATGAAACTTATTAATTTTATTATAAAAAGCATGTGCGGATTTTCTATTTTAATTTCATTTGCTTCATGTGATGATTTTCTTGATAGAGATCCTAGTGACCGTATTACTGAGGAGGAAGTTTTTCAGAAAATACAAACTGCTGAAGAATACTTAAACAATGCTTATACATTTTTACCGGACTTCCAAACTTGTACAGAAGATTTGGGAGGACGCTATAAGTTAGGAGGCGGTACAGATGAAATCGGATATCAACAGACTGCTGGCGTTACGCAAACCCCCTATGATTTTAACAATGGGAACTGGAATGCGGCTCAATTTCCTATGCAACGTTCTTGGACTGATTTTTATGCTTGTATCAGACGTGCTAATGTTTTTATGAGTAATTATGATTTGATTCCTGATGAAGTTTCTACCGGCGGTACAAGTAACAGAAAGCAACGTTTGTTAGGAGAAGCTTATGGCCTGAGGGCATTTTACTATTTTCAGCTGTTTACCATGTGGGGTGGTGTACCTATAGTTGATAAACCTATTGATTTAGGAGAAACTACTGGTACGACTTTGACACGAGCTTCTGCTAGTGAAATAGTGGATTTTATTCTTCAAGATCTTGAAACGGCTGCTAGTATGTTACCGGCGAATCATGATGAAAGCCAATTGGGACGTTTTACTCAAACGATAGCAAAAGCTTTGGCTTCAAGGCTGACATTATATTATGCAAGTCAGTATTGGAATCCAGAAAATGACATTACAAAATGGCAAACGGCTGCAAGTACTGCAAAAGCTGCTATTGATTATGCTGAACAAAATGGTTATCGTTTGGCTGATAATTACGCTGATATTTTTTCTGCAACGGTTAATCCGGAAGTCATTTGGTGCAAAAACTCTGGTGGAAGTGAATGTGTTTGGTGGAATTGGTATGGTTTTCCTTTAGGATATGGAGGATGGTATGTAGATGGCCCTTTGCAGGAAATGGTAGATTCTTATGAGATGGCTGCAACAGGCGAGATCCCAGTATTAGGTTATGATGAGAATGATAACCAGATTATTAATCTGAAATCTGGATATGATCCAGTACATCCATTTGAAGGTAGAGATCCACGTTTTTATGTAAGTATCCTCTATCATGGGGCTCAATGGCAGGGAAGAGCGGTTGATGTATCTCCAACTGGACTAGATAATATTAATATAGGTGGTGTACCACGAGTTAATTATTTTACAAGAAAGTATTTATGGGAGCAACATAATTTGACGACTGGATCGGGGAATTCGTATCGAAGATTTGCAATTATTCGATTGGCAGAGCTTTATCTTAATTATGCGGAAGCACTGAATGAAGCAGAAGGCCCAACAGCAGAAGTCTATAATGCAGTTAATAAGATTCGTAGACGTGCTCAATTACTTGATTTACCGGCAAATCTGACTAAAGATGAGATGAGGAATAAGATCAGACAAGAAAGGCGTGTGGAACTGGCATTTGAAAATCACAGATTTTGGGATGTTAGACGTTGGAAAATTGCAGAAATAGTTGATAATAAAAAGGTGCATAAGATAACGGTAAATGCAGATGGAACATATAGTTATCCAGTATTTCAAAACCGTGTATTTGATAAGGCTAAACATTATTTATTTCCTATTCCTCAGTCTGAAATAGATAAAAATCGTAACTTAGTTCAGAATCCAGGATGGAATTAACAGAGATTGAATATTAGATTATAAGATAAAAATGACTTTATTTTGAAATAGATAATTATGAGAAAGAATTTTATATTTAAAATGAGTGTAGTATTCGTGATGGGTATTATGGCATTAGGTCAAGTATCATGTTCATCAAAGACTGAAACAAATGTAGATAAAGAAGGGGAGGCTTCTTCTGAGTCTCAAGGCGATGTGTTTTTTCAAACAAGAGGGATTATTCTTTCATGGGATGACGTCAAGAAACCAGAAGTTCTGGATTGGTTAAAACTTTCAGAAAATGCAGGTATTACTACTCTTAGTGTTTTTGGTGCTGACATATATTCTGCTGAATACCAGGAGTTCGTCTCAAAATGTCGTGAAAAGTCTATTGATATTGAATACCAAGAACATATGATGGCGACTTTGTTGCCAAGAGACTTGTTCAAGGAGCATCCAGCATATTTCCGTATGGATGAGAACGGTCAACGTACAGCAGATTTTAATTGTTGTCCTTCATCGGAAGAGGCTTTGAGTATAATAGCGGCTAATGCAAAAGTTGCCGCCCAAAAATGTACTTCTAGTAATAATAAATATTATTACTGGTTAGATGATGGCGGAAAGAGATGCCATTGCAAATTATGTGATAAATACAATGATAGTGATCAAGCTTTGTTGATAGAGAATCAGATAATAAGGGCTTTGAAAGAAGTTAATCCACAAGCAAAGTTGGCACATCTTGCTTATCAAGGTACTATTCCTGCACCGGAAATTGTAAAACCAGAGAATGATATTTTTTTGGAATTTGCTCCTTTTAATCGTCGTTGGGATAAGCCTTTGAGAGAACGTGATGCTATTCGGGATGGAATGACAATTACTCATGGTGAATATATTGATGCATTAGAGGCTAATTTAAAAGTCTTCCCTAAAGAAACGGCACAAGTTTTGGAATATTGGATGGATGTGTCTTTATTTAGTGACTGGAAAAAGCCAGCGGTACAATTACCTTGGAATAAAAATGTATTTCTTTCGGATATCAACACATATGCACATTATGGTATTCGTAATATTATTGCATATGCAGTTTATGTCGATGCTATATACTATGAAACCTATAAGAATGTCAATTTTGTACAAGAGTATGGTGATGGTCTGAAGAATTATCGTTTACCGGAATAAGATAAATGAATAGAATTACGAGTAGCAATGTATGCTACTTGTAATTCTACAATAAATAAGAAGCATAAAAAGAACTATGAGAAAGTTTTCTGTATTTTTAGGAATAATTTTATTTGTTCAGATCCTGTATAGTTGTACTTCTCCAATTATTCCTTATTCCATAGACGCGAAGAAAGAAGACCCTCCGCTAGAGACTCTGATCAATTGGGAGGGATGGTATACCATTAAGGCTATAAAACCATTTTTCGCTCCTTGGGATTATTTGGAGGATGAGACGGTATTTAGGTGTTTCTTTTCTTCACAATATTTTTATTTTAGTTTTAATGTAGCAGATGCCACTCCAATCATGTGTCGTGAGTTTGTTCAAGAGTCTGATGTTGAAGCTGAGGATCGTGTGGAAATCTTTTTTTCGGCTTCAAAAGATATGGGACAATATTATTGTATGGAGATAGATCCTAGCGGGCATGTTATGGATTATTCAGCTAGCTATTATAGAAAATTTGATTATGAATGGAATTTTAAGAGTCTGGAAATATGTTCCATAAAAGATGAAAAAGGGTATATCGTTGCAGGCAGACTGTCTGTTTCAGAACTTTTGGAATTGGGAATTGATTTAGAAGAGTTTTATATGGGAGTTTTCAGAGCAGATTTTACAACGCCTAATACGGTTATTTGGTATTCATCTGTGAGTATAAATGAGCCTAAACCAGATTTTCATAAACCCAATATCTTATTTCCTTGTATGAAAAAATAGTTATATCTTAAAAACTGATCGCTATGTATAGAAATACTTTTTTATCTGTTATGTTTCTTGCGTGTTGTTTTAATGGTAGTCTTTGTGCACAAAGTGATGCACAAATTTATGAAAGGACTTGTGATGCAAAGACTTATCCTTTTTCAGACCCATCTCCAGTTGCGACACCTAATAATTCTTATTATCCTTATTTCCGCTTTGATGGTTTTTCTATGCAAGCGCAGGAGAAGCAGTGGAAAATGGTTGTTTTGGAAAATGATTATGTGAAACTAACTGTAACTCCAGAAATCGGAGGGAAAATTTGGGGAGCCATAGACAAAGTTAATAATAAAGAATTTGTTTACACTAATGGAGTCGTGAAATTTCGTGATGTGGCAATGAGAGGACCCTGGACATCGGGAGGTATAGAATTTAATTTTGGTATTATTGGTCATGCTCCTACATGTAGTACTCCTATAGATTATCTTACAAAAAAGAATGTGGATGGTAGTGTTAGTTGTCATATATTTTCTTATGAGTGGATTACGCGTACAGTCTGGAATGTCGAAATTAATTTACCTAAGGACAAGGCTTATTTCACAACGCACACAACTTGGTTTAATCAGTCTTCTATTGATCAACCTTATTACCAATGGATGAATGCTGGTTATGCTACTAAAACTGGAACAAGATTTTATTATCCAGGTACTTATAGTATAGGACATTCGGGAGATTTGCATCCTTATCCGATTGATGAGGAGGGGCGAGATGTCTCGTGGTATGATAATAATAATTTTGGTGCTTCTAAATCTTTACATATAATAGGTGATTATAATGATTATTTTGGGATTTATTGGCATAATGAAAAACATGGTTCAGCTCATTACTCCAATTATGATGAGAAATTGGGGATGAAATTTTATCTTTGGAGTTTTTCACGTGAAGGGGCCATCTGGGAAGAACTATTGACTGATGATAGTGGGCAATATGCGGAACTACAATCTGGTAGAATGTATAATCAGCCAAGTGTGACCAGCGGTTTTACACCATTTAATCATAATGAGTTTGCTGCACAGATGACAGACCAATGGACTGAATATTGGTTTCCTATAGCCGAGATCGGTGGTCTTTCTCAAGCAAGTCCGCTAGGCGCTATATATGTAGAGCACTCTGAAAAAAATATTGAAGTTCATTTATCTGCTCTGAAAGATATTTGTACCGATATGGAAATTTACAATGACAGGCAATTATTGATGAAGATGCCTATAAAAGCTAAAATATTAACTCCTGAGTATTTTAATATACCTTTGCCTTTTGATATTCCGGAAGGAAAGCTCAGAATTATAATAGGGAATAAGGAATTGGTTTATTCAGAGATAAAAAATGATTATGAACTGAACCGTCCGAAAGAACTACCAGCTGATTTTGACTGGAATTCTACATATGGGCTTTATATGCAGGGTAAAGACTGGCTAAATCAGAAAATGTATGGAAATGCGGAAAAATATTTGAAAGCAGCTCTAGAGAAAGATGTATATTTTATTCCGGCATTGGTAAGCTTATCTTCATTGTATTATAAGAAAGGGATGTATCTTGATGCTTGTGAATTGGTAAAACGAGTGTTGAGTTTAGATACTTATCATGGAGAGGCCAACTATTTGTATGGATTATGTAGTCGTGCTATGGGAAATCTGGCAGATGCCAAAGATGGCTTTTCCGTGGCAACATTTTCTCCAGGTTTTCGTACGGCTGCTTATGAGCAGTTGGGTGAACTTTATATGAGAGAGGAAAATTGGGAAAAAGCTGAGCAATATGCATTAAAAAGTTTGGAGTATAATCAAATGAACTTATATGCGAAGCAGTTGCTGATTGTCCTTTACAGAAAAAGTAATCATGCGGAAAAAGCGTTGAGTGAAATAGAAAAAATGACAGAACAGTTGCCATTGCTACATTGGGTTCGATTTGAAGAGTATTTATTGGAAGCCTCGACTGCTGAAGAATTCAGTTCTCTTATTTGTAATGAGCTCTCTTTCGAGACTTATATGGAAATGGCTGTATGGTATGAGTCTATTGGCTGTCTGGATGAAGCTATTACACTTCTATCATTTGTAGATACTTATCCAATAGCTTTGTATCAGAAGGCCTATATATATCATTTGAAAGGGGATGAAAAGGGGGCAATGGTATTTTTGGATGAGGCTAATAAGAAGTCTCCTAAAATGGTGTTTCCTTTTCGTGCCCATACATTGAAAGTTTTGGAATGGGCAGCAGGTTTGTCTGATAATTGGAAAATAAGTTATTATCGTGGGCTGATTCAATGGAGTGTTGGCAATACATGTTGTGCTTTAAATTTATTGAATAGTTGCAAAGATGTTCCTGATTATGCTGCTTTTTATTTAAGTCGTGCTGAGTTGCGAAAGGATAAGTCTGGTTTGCCCGATTTGCTCATGGCTCAAAAACTTGATCAATCATGGAGAACACAGTACTATTTATTAAATTATTATGTTGATCATGAGCAATGGGCAGAGGCTGTAAAAGTGGGAAGGAATGCTTATAAGAGATATCCAGATAACTATTATATTGGATTAAAATATGCAATGGCTCTTTGTGAGAGTGGACAGTATATGGCTAGTCTCAATTGTCTGAAGAAGTTACAGGTACTTCCTTATGAGGGATCGTATATTGGACGTGATATTTATCGCAGGGCTTGTCTGTATCAAGCTATGAAAGAATGGGAAGATGGTAGGTATGCCAAAATGTTAACAATGATAGAGAAAACACAAGAATGGCCGGAGAACTTGGGGGTAGGAAAGCCTGATGAGGAGTTGATAGATACTCGCTTGGAAGACTATATGGCAGCTATTGCGTATGTAGAACAAGGGCAAAGTATGCAAGCAGATAAATTGTTCTCTCAAATTGCAAGTAGCAATATGTCTGAAGCTTATTTTGACTCAAATAACCTTTTGGTTGTGCTGGCATTGCGTAACTTAGGAAAAGTTGACATGGCAGATAGTCTTGTGAATGAATGGAAAGTTAAACATGTACATAATGAAATAGCTCAGTGGTGTATATTGGTTTATAATAATGAAAAGAAAAAGGCAACAGAGATACTTAATAAGTATGAAGAAACGGAAGAAATTGCTCCATGGAATGTTGGTTATAGGGATTATAACTTTAAATTGATAAGAAAATTGAGTCGTATATTGAAAAAATAAAATTCTAACCTTGTTTATTATATAATAAGAATGCAATGTGTATTTTCGTAACTATATGTTTTTTGCTCTTTTTCTGGCTTATACCTATTTCTTTATATGCAGATAATGAGATTCATCTGACATTGATACCTCCTGCTATTGTAACGAATCAAGTTGATCTTGATATTCGTGGAGGAGTTGTAAATAAGAGCAGTCAAGAGCAAATGTATATTGTTTCATTGTATTGGAATAAAGAAGATGATGAACATCTGATATGTCGTTCTACTTTCAAACTTTTGCCCGGTCAGTCAAAGACTGTTTGTTCTATTGTAGATACAGAAAAGAGGATAGGCCAAAATCGAGTAATCTTTAAGGTTAAAAGTCAAAATAAGCTATATAGGAAAGTTAAGGATATTGAAATTTGTAAGTCCGATATTCGTTCTACTCAGAGACTTTCTGGTGCTTGGACTGGCATCTATCACTGGAGTGAGACTGAGGGAAAATATTGGAACAAAAAACTTCAGGAAATGACGGATAGCCATTGGGGCGAGATGGTGAGAGCCATGGATAAGTTGAATATGAATATTATCGTTATTCAGGAGGTTTTTCGCAATGAAGAATATGCAGGCAAACATTCTGTAAATGTCACAAATTATACTGGTAAAGCCTTTTATCCTTCAAATCTGTATCCGGGACGGATGGATATCAAGGCTGATGATCCTATTGAGGCTATATTGACAGAGGCAGATAGGAGAAATATGAATGTATTTCTAGGAATTGGCATGTTTGCTTGGTTTGATTTTACTACTGAATCTCTAGAATGGCATAAACGAGTGGCTAAAGAGCTTTGGGAAAAGTATGGACATCACGAGTCCTTTTATGGGTTTTATATTTCGGAAGAGAGTGGAGGAGGGCTAGATAATTGGGAAAAGAGTCCGTTGATGAGAAAGAAGAGGAAGGAGGATATTGTAACCTTCTTTAAAGAGTTTAAGGCCTACTGTAATACTTTTGCACCAGGGAAACCTATGATGCTGGCTACCAATAGTTTTGATATTCCTAATGGAATGGATACTTATCCGGACTTATTGAAGCATCTGGATATATTATGTCCATTTGGATTTGCTAGAATGCCTAAAGAAGATTTAAAAGGACTTGAAGCTGCAAATTTATTACAAAAAGTATGTGATGAAGCGAAAGCTCATTTATGGTTTGATTTGGAGGCTTTTTTATTCAACCAGGATAATTCATTATATCCTCGGCCTATAGATGGAATCATTCAAGACTTAAATCAATTTGAGAATTTTGAGACTATTTTGTGTTATCAGTTTCCTGGTGTATTTAATGATCCGGAAATGTCTGTCTGTATAGGTGAAAAAGAGACAATTGATTTGTTTAACGGATACTTGGACTATTTGAACGAACAAAAAAAAGAAGGTAAAGACAAGATTGTTTCCGAAGTAAAGCCAATTACCGGTACATGGATAAATCTAGCTTATCAGGATGTACGTAATAAATATACCAATCTGCAATATTTTGACAATACTGACCCTGGAATGTGGGAACAGAAGGTGAAGGAATTATCAGATATGGGGATGGAATATTTAGTTTTTATGGCAGTAGCTAATGAAGGGGAAGCCTATTATCCTTCAAAACTAATGCCGTGGGCGTATTCTGAGAATAGAAAAAGCCCGGTGGATGCCATTATGGATGCGGCAGCTCGACTAGGCATGAAGGTTTTTATGAGTATTGGCTGGGCTAAAGACCAGGATGATAATTTACGCGATCCGGTGATTCAGCAAAGGCAATTGGATATGATGAAGGAGTTGGCGTCCATATATAGGACACATAAAGCGCTTTATGGATGGTATTTACCGGTTGAGGATTGCTTGTGTCCTATACTTTCTGAGCATGCTGTGAATGCGGTCAATGCTTTGGCAGAGCAGGCGCGTAGATTGACTCCGAATAAGAAAATTCTGATTTCTCCTTATGGCATGGTCGATTCTGATTTTGATGATCCGGAATATGAAAGGCGGTTGTCTAGGCTAAAGGTAGATGTCATAACCTATCAAGATGAAGTGGGATGTGTGAGGGAAAAGTTTCCTTTGGTCCGCTTGAAGGAAAACTGGCAAAAGCTGCGGACTATTCATGATAAACTGAATATTGCCTTATGGGCGAACTGTGAAACGTTTACGTGGGAAGATGAGCTTAACGACCGCACTTCTGCTTTGATTCCGGCTGCCTATTCACGCTTACTTTCTCAGCAAGCAGCAGCATCGGCAGCGGGAGTGGAGAATATTGTTTCTTTCATGTTTTGTGGCATCATTGAGAATCCGATGTCATCTTTTCAGTTAGGACAACCTATTTGGTCCAATTGTACTTTTCAGAACTATATGGATTGGAAGCGGGGTACGAGATATTGGAAATTGCTTGAAGCTTCTTTCCTTGATAAATTGGCTAATGGTGCGACACCTGAGATGATAAGGGACGAAAAGACTCCATCGGCATTATTGGATGGCTTGATTGCTGAGGAAAACACCGGAGACAGTTGTTGGATAATCTTTAATAAGGGATATCATGAGCTGCAGGTTGATTTGCAAAAGGAAATGGAGCTCCATGACGTTTTACTGCGTATGTTAAATTATAGGCCGGGAGGTATTAGACTGCCCTCGAAAGTCTATTTATATGCTTCACTAGATGGAGACTCGTATCGTTTATTATCTATTAAAGACACTCCTTCCTTCCAGAATGCCAAGCATGATGCCTGGATTGACGGAGTCTTGTTTGAAGGTATAGATGTCAATACCCGCTATCTCAAAGTTGCTTTTGAGGCAGATACGCCGGTGTATATGGATGAATTATTTGTTAATCCAGTAATCAGATAATAGGAAAGCCTCCCGATATTTTAGTGCATATTGGGAGGCCTTCTTTATTATCTCTATTTTTTTATCAGTCGAACAGACTCTTGAACTTCTTGAATATTTTCTCCTTAATCGAAGTATTTGGCTTGAAGTTATCCGATTCTTCCATCTCCTCCAGCGCCTTCTTCTCATCCTTGTTCAGCGTTTCGGGTACGTATACGCTGACATTTACCAGCAAATCTCCCGTGCCGTATCCGTTCACGTTGGGTAAACCTTTGCCGCGCAGGCGGAGCACTTTTCCCGGTTGCGTACCTGAGTCAATTTTTACTTTCACCTTTCCATCAATCGTGGGAATTTCTACCGCACCACCCAAGGCTGCTGTCGGGAAGCTGAGGAGCAGATTGTAAATCAAGTCGTTTTCATCGCGTATCAAGTTCGGGTCTTGTTCTTCCTCTACAAGAATCAGCAAGTCTCCCGGCACGCCGTTGTGCTTGCCTGCGTTTCCTTTTCCTCCCATAGAGAGTTGCATACCTTCTGCAACGCCTTTCGGAATTTTTACGGTTACTACTTCTTCACCGTATACAATGCCTTCACCGGCACACTCCTTACACTTGTTCTTGATGATTTTGCCCTCACCGCCACACGTCGGGCAGGTGGTTCTTGTCTGCATGGTGCCGAGTATGGTTTGCTGGTTACGGATTACCGTGCCGCTGCCGTTACAAGTCGGGCAGGTCTCTGAACCACCGTCACCTTCGGCTCCCGTACCATGACAGTGGGTACAAGGCACGTATTTCTTCAGTTTGAATTTCTTTTCCACGCCGGTAGAGATTTCCTTGAGGTTCAGTTTCACCTTGACACGCAGGTCCGAACCACGGTAACGGCGTTGTTGTTGTGCTCCACCGCCTCCGCCGAAACCTCCAAAACCGCCGAAACCTCCTCCACTGTGTCCGCCAAAGATGTCACCGAACATGGAGAAGATGTCGTCCATGGACATGCCTCCACTGAAGCCGCCGAACGGACCACCATTACCGGCGGCACCACCCAGTCCGGCATGACCGAACTGATCGTAGCGGGCACGCTTGTCCGGATTGCTTAGTACGTCGTATGCCTCTGCCGCTTCCTTGAATTTCTCTTCGGCTGTTTTGTCGCCCGGATTCTTGTCCGGATGATATTGGATGGCTTTCTTGCGATAGGCTTTCTTTATTTCTTCTACCGTTGCTGTCTTTTCGACTTCCAATACTTCGTAGTAATCTCTTTTTTCCATACAGTTTTATGTTATTCTCCGACTACCACTTTGGCATGACGGATCACTTTGTCGTTTAGGATGTAACCGGTTTGTACACAGTCCAGAATTTTGCCTTTCAATGCTTCATTGGGTGCCGGAATCACGGCGATGGCTTCGTGATAGTCTGTATCGAGCGGTTGTTCCTTTGTCTCTATTACCTTAACGCCGTTTTGTCCCAATACAGACATGAATTTGTTGTAGATAAGTTCAACGCCTTCTTTTACGGCAGCTACGTCGGTGGCTGTCTCCATGTTTTTGAGGGCGCGTTCAAAGTCATCCACAATGGGTAGGATACTGCTGATACTCTTTTCACCACCGTTCAGGATGAGTTCTGCTTTCTCCTTCATGGTACGTTTGCGGTAATTGTCAAACTCGGCAGACAAGCGCAGGTATTTGTCCTTCTGCTCTTCAATCTGTTCATTGGCCTTTTCCAGTTCCTGGGCGAGCTTTTCTTCTTCTGTCAGGGGAGCTTCGTTTTCTTGTGAAGTTTCTTGTCCGACAGTTTCTTCGTCACATTCGTTAGGAGTAGCTTGAGTTTTCAGCTCCTCTTCCTGGTTGTTTTCTTTTTCTTTCGGATTCATATTGTTATGCTTATTATTCTTGTAAAATGATTTAGCTTTCATTGCTGTTAAGGGTTTAAGTTAATACGATATTAGTGCTCCAGCAAAAACTTTGCCAAAACGGATATTTTTGCCGAAAACGCTGCAAAGGTAATACTTTTATGTCAGATTGACAGCGCTTCTCTGTGTCTATTCATGGAAAAATAACTATCTTTGCACTCGCAATTCGCAGACTAATAGGTATTAAATAGTAAATTGTAAATAAATAAATCGTAAATATAAAGATGATTACAGTCTCTAATGTCTCAGTACAGTTTGGTAAAAGAGTGTTGTTCAATGACGTAAACCTGAAGTTTACAAGTGGTAACTGTTATGGTATCATCGGTGCCAACGGCGCCGGAAAATCTACTTTCCTGAAAACGATTTCCGGGGAGCTGGACCCTACGACGGGCTCCATCATGCTGGCTCCGGGAGAGCGTCTTTCCGTTTTGAGCCAGGACCACTTTAAGTGGGATGCTTTTACGGTGATGGACACGGTGATGATGGGACACACGGTGTTGTGGGATATCATGAAGCAGCGTGAAGTGCTGTATGCCAAAGAGGATTTCACAGACGAGGATGGGCTGAAGGTTTCCGAATTGGAAGAGAAATTTGCCGAGTTGGACGGCTGGAATGCCGAAAGCGATGCTGCCGCCTTGTTGAGTGGTTTGGGTATCAAGGAAGACAAGCATTATCTGTTGATGGGTGAGTTGAACAACAAAGAAAAGGTGCGTGTCATGCTGGCGCAAGCTCTCTATGGAAATCCTGATAACTTGCTGCTGGACGAGCCTACCAATGACTTGGATATGGAGACCGTGACTTGGCTGGAAGAGTACCTCTCCAACTTTGAGCATACGGTGCTGGTGGTAAGCCACGACCGTCACTTCCTCGACTCCGTTTGTACGCATACGGTGGACATCGACTACGGAAAGATTAACCTCTTTGCCGGTAACTATAGCTTCTGGTACGAGTCCAGCCAGCTGGCGCTCCGTCAGCAGCAGAACCAGAAGGCAAAGGCCGAGGAGAAGAAGAAAGAGCTGGAAGAGTTTATCCGCCGATTCAGTGCCAATGTGGCAAAGAGCAAGCAGACTACCAGCCGCAAGAAGATGTTGGAGAAACTGAATGTAGAAGAAATCAAGCCGTCATCACGTAAGTATCCGGGCATCATCTTTACGCCCGAACGCGAACCGGGTAATCAGATTCTGGAAGTTTCCGGTTTGACGAAAACGCTGGAAGATGGTACGGTGCTGTTCCGCGACGTCAACTTCAACGTAGAGAAGGGAGACAAGATTGTATTCCTTTCGCACGACCCGCGTGCCATGACCGCCCTGTTCGAGATTATCAACGAGAATATGAAACCGGATGCAGGTACTTTCAACTGGGGTGTGACTATCACCACCGCTTACCTGCCGCTGGACAATACTGCATTCTTTAATACAGACCTGAATCTGGTGGACTGGTTGAGCCAGTTCGGTGAAGGCAATGAAGTCTATATGAAGAGCTTCCTGGGACGTATGCTGTTCTCCGGCGAGGAGGTGCTGAAGAAAGCAAGCGTATTGTCGGGAGGTGAGAAGATGCGTTGCATGATTGCACGTATGCAGCTGCGCAATGCCAATTGCTTGATTCTGGATACACCTACCAATCACCTCGACTTGGAGTCTATCCAGGCATTCAACAATAATCTAAAGACCTATAAAGGCAATATCCTTTTCTCATCCCACGACCACGAGTTCATTCAGACGGTTGCCAACCGTATCATCGAATTGACTCCGAACGGTATTATCGACAAGATGATGGAGTATGACGAATACATCACTTCAGACCACATCAAGGAGTTGCGTGCACGTATGTACGCAACAAAGTGATAACGGAAGCTAAGGACTAAATAAGCATATTTTAAATCGTTCCATCATGAGGAAAAAATCGTTCCACCATGGTGGAACGATTTTTTCACCACGGTGGAACGATATTTCTGCCATGATGGAACGATTCTTCTTTCATATCTTTTTTGTTTAATAAAGGCTTGTGCGATATTGAAAAAAAGAAGAAGGTGTGTTAGAATGATTTTTAGCTATCATTCTGACACACCTTCTTTTGCTATTAAAAGAGTCTCTTTGTTCTTATTAAGGCGGGGAATAGTCTGAGTTATTGTTTCTCCTTATATATAATTTTGCCTTGGCTTTCGCCGAAAAGGTTGTCGCCTAGCGTGGTAATCTTATTCCCCGTGGCAAGCACATAGCGCAGGTTGTCGCATCCCATAAATGCTCCGTACTCAATGGCGGTTACACTGGCAGGAAGCACCAGCGTGCCGCACAAACGGCCGCAGCCACTGAATGCACGCTGTCCGATGCTTCTAAGCTCTTGCGGGAGCCGTACGTTCAGCAGATACTTCTTTTGGGTGAAAGTATAGTCGGGAATTGCAGTGGCATTACTGTTGGTCATGTCGATGGAAACCAGATTGGGCATATAGTCGCGTATCAATGTGAAGTCGGCTTCGTCCATTTTTCCTTCAACGGTCAGAAAGTTAACGTCTTTGGGCTGAAATCCGGCTCTTAACAGTTCGCTGGCAAGGCTGCCCATTTTACCAATCTGCACATTTACTGTCAGTGGTTCTCCTTCAATGAATGCAAAGGTCTCCCATTTCTTTTTGGTACGATAGGAGTCACTGCATCCCAATGGAACAAATATGGCTGTAACGCTATCGGCCAATGCTTCGGACAACAGATTGGGAGCCGTTTTCTTCCGTATCTGGCATATCTTGAGATTTTTGCATCCCTTAAAGGCAGCATCTTCGATGTTCTTGGTCTTGTCGGAAAGGATAATCCTGGTCAGCGTCTCCTTACCTACAAATGTACTGTCGTCCATTTGCTTGCAGAAGGCATATGCCGGAATGCAATTGGCAGGATATACATAAAAACGGTTTGGATAAGTCCCGTTCTTGCCTGCATACATGCTGATGGAGGCATTGGAAATGTCCAGCAGTTGCAGGTTTTTGAATTCATCCCGTAGATGCCTGAAATCTACGGCATTCAGCTTGCCCTGCAGGGTCAGTTGGGTGATTTCATTGGCTTCCGCTTCTGTCATCAGTTCCACCAGGGTGCCGGGTTTGGCCACGTAGTATCTTTTGGATTTTTGTGCCGAGGCATTCAGCATTAACGCCAGTCCGGCAACGGCTAAAAGTATTTTTCTTAGTTTCATGTTTGTCGATTCCAGATTGATTTTTCAAATATAAGAAGAAACCGGCAGGAATACATGAAGTTTTTTCTTTTTATTATTATTTTTGTCGGATATTAATCAAAATGAGATACAAATGGAGACGGAAGAAACGGTGAAGGAAGAGTGTGTTGCTATGAGTAAAACAAAACGTATTTGGCTGGCATTCGTTGATATAGTACTGTTTACTGTACTTTTTATGATTTTTCTGTTTTTGTTTGCCATACCTTTTGCGATTGCTTTCCCTGAGTTGAAGACACAAGCTGGTGGGATGAGCGTCTATTTAATGATGTTGAATGAAGTCTTGATGTTGGCCAGTGGGCTTATTGCCGCTTGTATGGTGCTGGGCTTCAGGAAGCTTCCTTTTTCGGGCTTGGGCTTGTCTTTGAAGGGATGGGGTAGAAGCCTGCTGAACGGAGCTTTGTTTGTCGTGTTCTTGTATGCAGTTGGTTTTGGCTTGTCTTTATTGTTGGGGGCTGTGGAAGTGGCAGGGGTCTTGTTTTCTCCCATTTCGTTGTTGTCGAGTCTTTTGCTTTATTTTTTAGTGGCAGTTACGGAAGAAGTTATTGGACGCGGTTTCATTTTAGGGCGTATGCTGGATGGAGGCGTCAATAAGTTTGTGGCATTGTTTATCTCTGCGGTGTTATTTTCGTTGATGCATCTTTTCAATCCCAGCTTTGCCTTCGTCCCGTTTTTGAATATCATGCTGGCGGGTTGTTTCTTGGGAGCTTCCTATATATACACGCGCAACCTCTGTTTCCCCATTGCCTTGCATTGGTTCTGGAACTGGATTCAAGGTTCTGTTTTGGGATATAAAGTCAGTGGAAATGAATTTAGCAATGAGAATCTGCTGATTCTTCACTTTCCGGAAGAAAATCTGATAAATGGAGGAACTTTCGGGTTCGAAGGCTCTATTCTGTGTTCACTACTTTTAGTGCTTGGTACAGTAATTATCTTAAGACACTATTATAAGGGATTAGGGATTAATGATTAATACGGAAACCATTAACCACTAACCATTAATCCCTAATCCCTAATCATTAATCACTAATTCTGTTCCACTCCTTTCATTGTCAGCTGTATGCGTTTCCGGTCCATATCTATGCTGAGTACCTTTACGCGTATATGCTGGTGAATGGACACTACTTCATTAGGGTCTGATATGAATCTGTCGGCGAGTTGGGAGAGGTGTACCAGTCCGTTTTCCTTGATGCCTATATCGACAAATGCGCCGAAGTTGGTGATGTTTCCTACGATGCCGGGCAATTCCATGCCTTCGCGTAGGTCGTTGATGGTGCGCACGTTCTTATCAAATTCAAATATTTTTATCGGTCCGCGTGGGTCACGTCCGGGCTTGTCCAGCTCTTGCAGGATGTCTTTCAGTGTCGGCATGCCCACGGTGGGGGAGAGGTAGCGTTCCGGATTAATCTTCAGGCGCAGCTCCCGGCTGGCTATCAGCTCGGCTACGCTGCAACCCAAGTCCTTTGCCATTTGTTCTACGATGCAATAGCTTTCCGGGTGTACGGCAGTATTGTCCAGCGGATTCTTTGCCTGCGGAATGCGTAGGAAGCCGGCACATTGCTCAAACGCCTTGGCACCCATACGAGGTACTTTCATCAGTTCCTTGCGCGAGGTGAAGGCACCGTTTTCGGCACGATAGTTCACAATGTTCTGTGCCAGTTGCGGACCCAATCCCGAGATGTAGGTCAGTAGATGGCTGCTTGCGGTGTTCAGGTTGACACCTACCAAGTTTACACAGTTTTCTACGGTCTGGTCCAGTGATTTTTTCAGCTTGGTTTGGTCTACGTCATGCTGGTATTGCCCCACACCAATAGATTTCGGGTCAATCTTTACTAACTCTGCCAGCGGGTCCATCAGTCGTCTGCCTATGGACACAGCACCGCGTACGGTGACGTCGTAGTCGGGAAACTCGTCCCGTGCAATTTTAGAGGCCGAATAGATGGAAGCTCCCTGCTCGCTGACGATGAATATCTGTATGTCGCGGTTGAAGCGCTGATGTTTCAAGAACTCCTCCGTTTCGCGGCTGGCTGTTCCGTTACCTATGGCTACAGCATCTATCTTATAAGACTCTATCATCATTTGCAGCTTGGCAAATGCCTCTTTCTGCTTGCTGACCGGAGGGTGGGGGTAGATGTTCTCATTGTGGAGCAGATTTCCTTGTGCATCGAGGCACACGACTTTACAACCCGTACGAAATCCGGGGTCTATACCCATCACACGCTTTTGCCCCAGTGGTGAAGCCAGCAACAACTGACGGAGGTTTTCGGCAAATACCTTGATAGCTTCCTCATCAGCACGTTCCTTACTTTGCGTGGCGAATTCCGTCTCTATGGATGGCTTCAATAGGCGTTTGTAGGAATCCTGCACGGCTTCCGCCACTTGCTGTCCGCAGGGGTTGTTGCTCCGCACGAATTGGCGTTCCAGCCGTTCCACGCACTCCTCATCGTCTGGGCTGATGCTGACTTTCAGCAGGCCTTCCGCTTCGGCACGCCGGATGGCGAGCAGGCGGTGGGAGCTGCATCGCTTCAACGATTCGGAGCAATCGAAGTAGTCGCGGTATTTGGTCGCTTCCTCTTCTTTGCCTTTCACCACCTTGGCGGTCAGTGTGCCTTGGCGGGCAAATGCGTTGCGCACGCTGTTTCGGGCACGTTCGTCTTCGCTAACATGCTCGGCTATGATGTCACGGGCACCTTTCAGTGCATCTTCCACGTTCTTCACGTCTCCTTTCACGTAATTGGCGGCGCGTTCCTCCGGATGAGGCTCACGTTGCAGCATCAGCAGGGTGGCGAGGGGTTCCAGTCCTTTTTGACGGGCTGCTTCGGCACGTGTTTTCCGTTTGGGCTTGTAGGGGAGGTAGATGTCCTCCAGTAGGGTATTGTCCCAAGTCTCCTCGATGCGCTTCTGAAGTTCGGCGGTCAGTTTACCTTGTTCCTGTATGGTGTTCAGGATGGTTTCTTTACGTTTGGCGATTTCGTTCAGCTTTTCGTAGTGGGTCTTTATGGATTCAATCTGCACTTCGTCCAGTCCTCCCGTCACTTCTTTTCGGTAGCGGCTGATGAAGGGGATGGTGGCACCATCGTTCAGCAATCCGAGGGTCTGTACTATTTGTTTCTCTGATATGCCGAGGGCGGCAGATATCATGCGGTGGAAATGTTGTATCATCGGTTCTCTCTTTTTATAATGGATGCCAAAAGTACGAAAAACAATCGTCGTACGAAAATAAACCCCATATTCTTGGAAAAATCATTTATTATTGCGAAGTTTGTCAACTATAACGAACTAATAAACAATAATATGGAAGAAGCTAAAGGTCAATCGATTTTAGATAAAATGCTCACTACATTTATCAATACGTTAGTGAAAGCAGCCGAAAATGAGGCTCAAACACATTTCGGCAAAAACCTTGAGGAGGTATTGAAGCATTTCATGGCAAAAGTGAATAGCGATTTTGAAAAACAATGCCTGCTTTGGTATTTTACAAAAAAAGGTCAAACTATGACCGTGTCGTCAGAAGTCTTTGAGCGGATTGCGAAAGCGGCTGTTGCCTCGCGTGCGGCAAGCGAGAAGCTGTTTCATGGCCCACAGAAGGTAATCATTAAAGGAAAGGTCTATTATTCCCAAACCATTTCTTTCTATGAGAATGATGAATTTGATTATGCCTTGGGCTGTGCGACAATCTTCTTTGATGAGGAGGGCGTTCCCGTAGGCCTGAAGGATATTTATGACTTTAACGAAGCAAAACATCGTGATACCAATGCCGAGAGTGACACCACATTTATGGCTAAATTTGAAAAAGCAAATTTAGCAAAGTCCTACGCCATACTTTATGGCATTAATGACTATGACCTTCATGACTGATGTGTTTCGTACCATATCGTCATGTATCATAGCATTATTCTGCTGTCTGTTACCAGTGTTCTCTATTACGGGGGAGCATCCGATACTGATTATCAGTTCCTATAACCCGGATGCTGGCCGTACTTCCGGCAACATCTCAGACTTTATGGAGGAGTTCCAACGCCTGGGCGGGACAAACACCATCGCATTGGAAAACATGAACTGCAAAAGCTTCTCCGAATCTCCCCTTTGGGAACGGAGGATGGTGGAGCTATTGTCCAAATACCAGGGCGATAACAGTCCGGCGCTGACCGTCCTTATTGGGCAGGAGGCTTGGGCTGCCTATCTTTCTCTGCCCGACTCTATACGCGGCAATACTCCGGTCGTAAGTGCATTGTCCAGCCGTAACGCCATATTGTTGCCGGGCGATACGGTCGACTTAAAGACCTGGATGCCCGAATCCGTCGACTTCTTCACGGATTTCCCCAGTTCGCCTATCAAGGCTGGCTTCGTTTATGAGTATGATGTGGAGGCCAACATCAATATGATAAAGCAGATGTATCCCGGCACCAAGAATATCGCTTTTGTCTCAGACAACAGTTATGGCGGCGTTGCCATGCAAGCCTATGTAGTGAAGGAGATGCAGAAGTTTCCGGAACTCAACCTGATTCTGCTGGACGGACGCGTCCATACCATATATACCATTTGTGACAGATTGCATGAGTTACCGGAAAATACAGCTATATTGATGGGGACATGGCGTGTGGACATGAACGATGGTTACTTCATGCGGAATGCAACCTACGCCATGATGGAAGCAGCTCCCACTTTGCCCACTTTCTCGCTCAGTTCCGTAGGCTTGGGATATTGGGCTGTGGCAGGTGTCGTTCCTGCCTACCGTGCTTTGGGCAAGGAGATGGCAAGACAGTCCTACCGCCTGCTGACCACCCCTCAGGATAGTGAGACCCATATGGAAATCATTCCGAATGAGACCATACTGGACGGTAAACTTGTGAAGGAAAAGAAACTGAATATCACCGGCCTTCCGCAGCCGGTAAAGATGCTGAACGTAACCCCTTCTTTCTACGAACAGTACAAGTATCATATCTGGTCTGTCGGTGCTGTTCTGTTGGTGCTGTTGGGCGGTTTGTTCGTTTCCCTTTACTTTTATTATCATACAAAGAAGTTGAAGGATGAACTGGAGGTATCCGAGGGTGCCTTGCGCGAAGCAAAAGACCGTGCCGAAGAATCCAGCCGTCTGAAGAGTGCTTTCCTTGCCAATATGAGCCACGAAATCCGTACTCCATTGAATGCGATTGTGGGCTTCTCGGACGTGCTGTCTGCCGGAGGAGCCTCGGAAGAAGAACAGCGTGGCTATTTCGAGATTATTAGGACCAACTCTGATTTGCTGCTTCGGTTGATTAATGACATATTGGATGTGTCCCGTTTGGAGGCCGACCGCGTCATCCTTTCTTTGGAGAGCTGCAATGTAGTGCAGATATGCCAGCAGGTAGTAGCTTCCGTGGCCCAGGCACGCAGGTCGACCAATCAATTCTTATTTGAGTGTGAACGTGAGGTAGTGGAGATGCGGACGGATGTGCAGCGTTTACAGCAGGTTGTGATAAATCTGCTTTCCAATGCGGACAAGTTTACAAAAGAAGGTACGATAACCTTGAAGCTGGAGCCGGATACGGCGAGGAATGTTGCAGTATTCTCGGTGACTGACACTGGTTGCGGCATTCCATTGGACAAACAGAAACGGGTGTTCGAACGTTTCGAGAAGCTGAACGAATATGTGCAGGGAACCGGCTTGGGCTTGTCCATCTGTAAGCTGACCGTTGAGAAGTGGGGCGGCGAGATTTGGATAGATCCTGCCTATACGGATGGAGCGCGGTTTATGTTTACCCATCCTATGAACTTATAAGAACCGACAAGAAATAAGGAAATATAATGAAAAGATTTAGTTGTTTTTTTATCTGGATTTTTGTCCTGACAAGCATACTGCCTGCGCAGGAAAGAGAGGTGAAACTGAAAGTCGTACAGACCAGTGATATACACGGCAACTACTATCCCTACGACTTTATACGCCGCCGGGAGGCAACCGGCAGTCTGGCACGTGTGCATGCTTTGGTGCAAAAAGAACGTGAGGCTTATGGCAAAAATCTGATTCTCTTGGACAATGGTGACATTCTGCAGGGACAGCCCACAGCCTATTATTATAATTACATAGATACCGTTGCCCCTCATCTGGCAGCGGAGATGATGAATTTCATGGGGTATAATGCCGGCAATATGGGTAACCATGACGTAGAGACCGGCCGTACCGTTTTCGACCGTTGGGCAGGTGACTGCCGTTTTCCGATATTGGGTGCCAATATTGTGGATACTGCTACCGGAGAAACCCATTTCAAACCCTATGAGGTGCTGGAACGTGACGGAGTGAAAATTGTGGTTCTCGGTATGATAACTCCTGCCATCCCCGTATGGCTTTCAGAGAATCTGTGGAAAGGGCTGCGTTTCGACGATATGGAGGAGACTGCCCGCAAATGGATGAAGATTATCCGTGAGCAGGAAAAGCCTGATTTGGTTATCGGTATGTTCCATGCCGGCCAGGATGCCCAGCTGATGGGAGGCAAGTATCGCGAAAACGCTTCGGTGGAAGTGGCGTGCAACGTGCCGGGATTCGATATTGTCCTGATGGGGCACGACCATGCGCGCGAATGCAAGAGGGTGTACAACATAGCCGGTGACTCGGTACTGGTGATGGACCCTGCCAGCAACGGTGTCGTTGTGAGTAATGTGGATATAACCTTGAAACTGCGTGATGGTAAAGTTATAGACAAGAAGATAGACGGCATACTGTCCGATACGCAAGACTACGGCGTCAGCGAAGAGTTCATGCAACGCTTTGCCCCCGAAAATGAAGCTGTGCAGAATTTTGTTTCCAAGAAGATAGGTTCCTTTACCGAGACCATCTCCACACGTCCTGCCTATTTCGGCTCTTCCGCTTTTATAGACCTTATTCATGAGTTGCAGTTGGCAATCAGCGGAGCGGATATTTCTTTTGCGGCTCCTTTGTCCTATGATACGGAAATCCGTAAAGGAGACATTTTTGTGAACGATATGTTCAATCTGTATAAGTACGAAAATATGCTTTACACCATGCGTCTGACGGGAAAGGAGATACGCGATGCCTTGGAGATGTCGTATGATTTGTGGACCAATCGGATGAAGTCTCCGGACGACCATATCCTTCTCTTCCGTGAGAAGCGCCGCGAAGGTGCTACGGATAGGGCCTCATTCAAGAATTTCAGCTTCAACTTCGATTCTGCGGCGGGTATTATCTACACGGTGGATGTGACCAAGCCGGATGGCGAGAAGGTAACCATTCTCAGCATGGCAGACGGTACCCCGTTCGATATGGATAAAATGTATAAGGTAGCGGTGAATTCTTATCGCGGAAACGGTGGCGGCGAATTGCTGACAAAGGGGTCCGGCATCTCGCAGGATGAATTGAAGGAGCGCATCATCCACTCTACGGATAAGGACTTACGCTATTATCTGATGCAGTACATTGAGCAGAAGAAGGTGATTGAACCGCGTGCGCTGAATCAGTGGAAGTTTATTCCCGAAGAATGGGCGGCTCCGGCTTCCAAGCGTGATTATGAGTTCTTGTTTGGCAAAGTTAAAGAATAATTCACTATCTTTGCGGCTCAAAATCTATAGTATAAGTTTTTGGACGTGAAGCAGAAGAAAAAAATTATAGGTGCATTGAGCTTGCTGGTACTGTTTATCATGTACCAGGCAAGTATCACTGCGTTCACTCACGTCCATTATGTGAATGGGGTGATGATAACGCACTCGCACCCTTTTCATGGCACACACTCTCACTCTCAGACTTCCCTTCTGGTTATCGGGCATCTGTCGGTATTCCACTCTTCCGGGGTGGATGTGTATGAGGTTCAGCACCCGATGCGTCCTTTGCTGTCCATGCTCAGAGCCAAACCGGCAACGCCTACTGTTAAGGGGGAAGTTATACGTACCCTTTCCCTTCGCGCTCCTCCCGCTCTTTTTTCATAGTCATTAGGTTTAAAAACGCCTGGATTTTTTGTATGTAGATACCAGGCTTTTTAGTCTCGAATGTCTGGCATTTCAGTGAACGAAGTGCGGCATCTCGGATGATTATCTTTTTTCAGACTTGAATTATTTTTTTATTTAGAGCGCTAATTTGATGAAACAATACATTTTGGCGTTGGTACTTGCAGTGGTAAGTGCCAGCGTAGCTTTTGCCGTAAATCCTATAAAGGAAGGCAATATGATTTCCGGCCATGTGATAGTGAAAGGTACGGAGGAAAATATACCGTATGCCACGGTTTTGATTATCGGCAGCGGTCAGGGAACGGTTTCCAATGAAGAAGGACAATTTGAGTTCCGCAAGCTTCCGGCGGGAAAATACAAGCTCCGTGTGTCTGCCGTGGGCTATAAGACCCAAGAGAAGGAAGTGACGGTGAGCAAGGACTTTACTGCCGTCATACATTTCCCGATGGAAGAGGAGAGTTTTATGACCGATGAAGTGGTGGTATCTGCCAACCGCAACGAGGTAAGCCGCAAGGCAGCTCCGGTAGTCGTGAATGTGATGAGTACCAAATTGTTCGAGATGGTCAACTCCACCGACCTTGCCAAGACACTGAACTACCAGTCGGGCTTGCGTGTGGAGAACAACTGCCAGAACTGTGGTTTCCCCCAGGTGCGCATCAATGGCTTGGAAGGTCCGTATTCGCAGATATTGATAAACAGCCGTCCCATCATCAGTGCATTGAGCGGTGTGTACGGACTGGAGCAAATCCCCGTGAACATGATTGAACGGGTAGAAGTGGTGCGTGGTGGAGGCTCTGCCTTGTTTGGAGCTAATGCTGTGGGAGGCACCATCAACATCATAACCAAAGATCCCATCAACAATTCCTTCCAGGTATCGAGTATGTTCTCCAATATGGACGGCAAGTCCTGGGAGCAATATATGGGTGGCAATGTATCGCTGGTTGCCAAAGATAACTCCTACGGCATTGCCCTTTATGAGAGTTACCGCAACCGTAACCCCTACGACCGCGATGGCGATGGCTTTTCCGAGCTGGGCAAGCTGAACATGAATACCTTCGGTTTCCGTGCCTATTACCGTCCTACGCATTTCAGCCGCATCAATCTGGAATACCATACTACTAACGAACTTCGTCGCGGAGGTAATAAATTTGATTTGCAGCCGCATGAGACGGACATTACCGAGCAGACCAAGCATATCATCAATAGCGGAGGCGTGAGCTACGATTTATTCTGGAAAGAGTACAAGCATAAGATTTCAGCTTACACCTCCATCCAGCACACCGATCGCAACAGTTACTATGGTGCCCAAAAGGACATGAATGCCTACGGCAAGACGAAAGACTTGACTTGGGTTGCCGGTGGCATGTATGTAGGCAATATGGACAACTGTTTCTTTGCTCCCGCTACCTTCACCAGCGGACTGGAATATCAGAACAACTCCCTGCATGACATTATGACCGGCTATCATCGTGACATGGAGCAGGATGTCCGCATTGCCAGTGCTTTCGTGCAGAATGAGTGGAAAATGAATGTACTGACCATGTTGGTCGGCGCCCGTCTGGACAAGCACAACCTGATAGACAAGCTTATTTTCAGCCCCCGCGTCAACCTGCTCTACAAGCCGACAGATGATTTTCAGGCACGCTTGACTTACTCTACCGGTTTCCGTGCTCCGCAGGCATACGATGAGGACTTGCACGTAACGGCAGTAGGCGGTAAGGGTGTCCAAATCAAACTGTCCGACAATCTGCGTGAAGAGCGTTCCAACAGTTACAGCGGTTCGGTAGACTGGACTGCCCATTTGGGGCACTGGCAGGCAAACATTCTGGTGGAAGGTTTCTATACAGACCTGCGCCATGTCTTTGTGCTCGAAGATATCGGCAAGAACGAAGTAGGGGATGTTATTAAGGAGCGCCGCAACGGAAACGGTGCACGTGTATATGGTGCCAATCTGGATGCGAGGATTGCCCATGGTAAGGAGGCGCAGTTCCAACTCGGATTTACGGCACAGCGCAGCCGCTATACCCATGAGGAAGCTTGGACAAAGGTGGACGGAAAAGACCTTACCACTAAGCGCATGCCCCGTACACCGGATTATTACGGGTACTTCACTTTCTCTTCCGCACCGGTAAAGAATTTTGATTTCTCTCTTTCCGGCACTTATACGGGAAAGATGATTGTTCCGCACTACGCACCGGAAGATGCTCCCGAGGGTGCCTTCTGTAATATCACTTCAGACCGCATGGAGCATACTCCCCAATTTCTGGATCTGAATGTGAAGTTGAACTATACGTTTGTGCTTCACGACCATATCAAGCTTCAGTTGAATACGGGTGTACAGAATATCTTTAACAGTTTCCAGAAAGACCTGGATAAAGGGGAATTCCGCGATGCGGGTTATTTCTACGGACCGACGCAGCCGAGAACCTTTTTTATCGGTTTCAAGATAATGAACTAAAAGTTTCCATTTAAGAATTTTTAGAGCTAAATTCCGCAAAATAGTCCTACATTTGTCGCCAAAGCACAAAAACCATGGATACTAAGAGAATACGGAATGTAGATATTTCCCAGATACATCATTTGCCGATGATTGATTTCATCGGCAATGATTTTGCTATTTTTAATGACATCAAGGATATGCCTTTGAGCTCTTATCCCACCCGTTTGAATGCTGCTTGCCTGACTGTCTGTTTGAAAGGGTGGTGCAAACTGGAACTCAACCTGCAGCAATGTGAAATGCGGGAAGGTATGTTGGGCATTATTCTTCCCGACCAGATTGTTCTGCAACGGGAACGCTCCGAAGATTTTTCCGGACTTTTCATTGCCGTTTCAAAGGACTTTATGGATATGGTGATACCTACCATGCAGCAGCTTTTCCCCATGTTCTTTATGATTAAGGAACGGCCTTTTGTCCACATCACTCCGGAGGAATCCCAATCATTTCAGGAGTATCACTCTTTTCTTTGGAGCAAGGTGAAGCTGAAAGACAACCCTTTCCGTAAGGAAATCACCCAGGGGTTGCTGTTGGCCCTTTTTTATGAGATATATAACATTTATCAAGGGCATGTCGTTCAGGAACGCATTCCCAAAAGCAGGAAGGAAGACTTGTTCGAGCGCTTTATCCGTGCCGTTTCAGAGTCTTATAAAGAAGAGCGAAGTGTGTCCTATTATGCCGATAAGATGTTCCTCACCGCCAAGCACCTTTCCACCGTAGTGAAAGAAATCAGCGGAAAGACGGCAGGCGAATGGATTGACAGTCTCGTAGTTTTGGAAGCCAAAGCCTTGCTGAAGTCTTCCGAAATGAGCATTCAGGAAATTGCGGACGAGCTGCATTTTGCCAACCAGTCCTTCTTTGGTAAGTATTTCAAGCATCACACCGGCATGTCACCTAAAGAATATCGCCGGCAATAGGTTCAATGTGACGGAATAATGTTTATTTTTGCGGTAAAGATTTACCCCCAAAATAAACTATCATGGAAAAAAGAGAAATTGACCTTACTGTTTCCTGCTATGGAAAGGTGAAAGGAGTGAAGTATGACGTTGTCATCTTGCCGTGGGGAGCTACGGAGCCCCACAATCTGCATCTGCCTTATCTCACTGATTGTATTCTGCCGCATGACATTGCTGTAGACGCGGCTGCACTGGCTTTGCAGAATTCCGGTGTACGCTGTATGGTGATGCCTCCCGTACCTTTCGGTGCACACAATCCGGGGCAGCGCGAACTTCCGTTCTGCATCCATACCCGCTATTCCACCCAGCAGGCCATTCTGGAAGACATAGTTGCCTCCCTCTATGCACAAGGCATGCGTAAGCTGATTATTCTCAGCGGTCATGGCGGCAACAACTTCAAGGGAATGATTCGTGACCTGGCGTTTGTGTATCCCGATTTTCTGATTATCGCTGCCGACTGGTTCAGCATCGTCCCTCCCAAAGACTACTTTGAGGCTGTTGTCGACGACCATGCCGGCGAGTCTGAGACTTCCGTTATGATGCATTACCATCCCGAGCTGGTGAATTTGGCTGAGGCCGATGACGGGGAATCCAAACCGTTTGCCATTCCTTCCTTGAATGAAAAGGTTGGCTGGGCTCCTCGCCATTGGGATAAGGCTACAGTCGACAGCGGGGTAGGGAACCCCAAAAAAGCTTCTGCCGAGAAAGGAGAACGTTATATGAAACCGGTGGTGGAGAAGTTGTCGAAGCTCTTTACGGAAGTCGGTCAAGGAAGTCTGTATTGATGTACTTGGCTTCCGGCTATATATAAAAATAGGCAATAACCATTGTGGATATTGCCTATTTTTTTAGTGCACCCTAAAAACTAATCTCTTTACTCTTATAAAAACTAATCTTTCTCTATTTCGAGTACAAAATTAGAAGGTTTTTGCGGGTTATGAATTGACATAAGTCAAAAATCTCATTCGGATATTATTTTTTCAAACGTGCCCAAAAGCCCTTCTTTTTCTGCCGGACCGGTTCACTGTTTTCGCGGAACAGTTCTTCGTAGGTCACTCCGTCATGTATCATGCGGTAGATGCTTCCCCAGTCGGGCAGTCCGCCCAGGTTGCGGTCATCGATAAAGAGATCGGCTTTTACTTTGCGTGAAAAACCGGTGTGTGCGATGTCTTCTTCCGGATAGTCCCGGTTGACGGCATAGAATTCCACACCCCGTTTCCTACACCATTCCACAGCTTCCTCCAGGAGCTTCCCTTCACGTACCGACCATAAAATCAGCCGGTGACGCTCGTTTATCAGCATCTTCAGCGTAGCGGTGGCAAAGGGAATTTCTTCTCCTATCTGGGGATAGCGGTGTTCTACAATGGTACCGTCAAAATCAACGGCTATGGTCATAAATGAATAGCTTTTATTGGTGTCAGACTGTGGAGAAAATTATCCTTGACCGCCTGTGGTGCCGCCTGAGTGCTGGCTGACCGGATTGTTTGAATATTCTTCCTGATGTCCCGTGTAGCTTTTCAACTCTACTTTTACGTCTTTGCTCTGGTTGCCTACCACTACTTTAAAGGTATATGTTTTCACGCGTACCATACGCTTGCTGCCATACAGCAGTACATGGTTGCCACTGACACTTGCAGTCAGCTTTTGTTCAATTTCATAAGAACCGTTCGTACCTCCCTCTTCAGTTTCAATGTAGTTGTTGATGTATGTGGCCAGTGCATCGGATGCTCCTGCAGCTTTCAGCGCTTCAGCCGGAGAAACGGTATAGTCCCATCCGTTCTTGATTTTAAGGGTCAGGATGATGTTTTCCAGTGCATCGTAATCTCTGTTCTCAATCTTGATTACCTCGGCTTTTCCATTCACTTCGTTGTAGCCGTCTGCTACACTGGCGGCAGCTTGTTTGGTAAATTTCACTCTAGGTGAATATTTGCCGGCTATCTTCTCGCCTTGCGGAATGGTAATGATGTAATTGTTATTGTTGAATCCTACGGTTTTAGCAGCGGCTCTGGTTGCAGGCGCCTCGCTGGATTCCACTTCCATGTTTTCCGGATCAAAATAGCCCAGGTTGGCATCAGTCGACGGATTGGGAATGGCAATGATGATATCTTCCTTGGCAACAGCGTCAGCCGGCTCTGTCTTGATGGCTACGTTATTTACAGAAGCCTTTGATGCTTCCGGTTGTGTGGAAGTTGCCGGATTGGCCTCACGTGCCTCTTCAAACACGACGGCTGCAATCTTGGTGTTTTCTTCCGTACCTCCGGTGGGTATGTTGATGGTGGCGGCATTCTCCTTTTCCGGATTTTCTATTTTCGGAGCCTCAATGGTGCTTCCGTCAGCCTCCTGCATCTCGCCGAATTCTATGGTTGTTGACATTTTTACATTTACCACCATCAGGCTGTGGTTGGCTGTTCCGTCTGTAAATTCTGCTGTGGCCTCGTAGTCATCATGTCCTTCAGATGTTACGGTGAGCGTGTAGATGCCGGTTTTGTTCACAGTCAGTGAGTATACGCCTTTTGCATCGGTTGTGGCAGAGTATTCGCCGCTTTTTACGGTGGCTCCTGCCAATGGACCGTTGGCATCGGTAATGGTACCTGCAATGTAGTAGGCTGTTTGACTTCTTAGCGGGTCTTCCACTTCTTCATACTTCTTGTCGTCATCGTGGCAAGATGTAAGGACTGTTGTGCTGAAGGTCATTGCAAACATCAATGCACCTCCTAAAAATAAACTTTTCTTTTTCATAATTTTCGTCATTTGATAAAACTAATCTGTTTAAATTATACTTATTCCGATTTTTCCTTTTGTTGCTCCTTTATGAGGAAATAGCGTATATAGTCCGGCTGGTAGAAGTTGCTGCTCCGGTTTTCGTTAGGGCGTGTACTGTAACTTTTGCCCAGTTGTTTTTCTATGTACTCTCCATCTGCCACCATGCCGTATGCCCATGCAAAGTAGTCAGCCGGCTTTACTCTGAAGAATCCTTTTCTACTCCATTTCTTTCCCGGCAGGGGGATGGCAAAATGAAATCCTCCGTTTATCTCTCCGTCTGTACAAAGGGCATACAAGCCGATGGCATACTCTCCGAAGTGCCGCGTACAGTCTCCTCTCACTCCATAATCACCGTAAATATATCTTCCTGCTTTCAAGTCGAACTGCAAGTTGAGGCGTGGTTCGTAGTACGAAGCATTCAGTGAGGCATTGATACGCTGTTTTCTGCCTATATACCAGCCGTCTTCCCGGGTGATGGCGGAGAAACCGGTGGAGCCTGCCGTTCCGCCCAGTTCCCAGCGTCCGTTGTTGGTGCGGTATTTTATTTCCAGTTGTGCACCATATCTGTTGTTGGTGAAGTTACCCACCGTCATTTTCCCGAAGATGTTGTGCCTGAAGCGTACATCCTGCGATAGAGCTATGATTCCCGGTCTTATCCGTTTCATCTCTCCACTCAGATTGGTGGCTACGGGCAGTATCACTTGTGCGGTCATTTTCCCACCTTTCCATAGAGCCATTTCCACTGCCGGATTCAGGTTGATGGCATATGTATACAGTTCGTCAAACGTATTGTTCTCCAAAAACAAATCGGGGTATATCATCAAATCCACCTTCCAGGCAGACGGCACTTCTTCCTGACCGGCATTTTTCAATGCTTTCATGGCCGCATCCGTATCTACCGTAATTCCCATTTGCTGATATACTTGTATCAGGCTGATTTCCCCGTTTCTGTATGCTTCCGTCAATGTATCCGGCAGATTGATGCAAAGCCTGGGAATCCGGTTTTCCAGTACCACCAATTGCAAATCGCCCTTCGTCTTGCTTCCCAAGCAGGCATCTATGGCTTTGCCCACTCCGGTGTAGGTACTTCTATATACATTGTTCTCAAAACTTACAGTGGTTACCCCTGGGGTCTGTGCACATCGTATATTTTCCATACCGATGGCTTTCAGGCTCTCTGTCACTTGGGCATCTGCCATTGCAGAAATACCACAGAACCATACTGCCAGTATCCACTTCAAACCGCTTTTTCTCTTGTTTTTCATCCTACTCTTTAATCCCTAATCCTTAATCCTTCATCCCTCTCTTAGTGCAACAGCCTGCATTCATACCGTATCCCTCCCGATATGCTGTTGAATTCTCTGGTAAACACATGGATGGAGAGATGCCTCCATAATCTGGCGGCAGCTCCCACATTGAAACCTTTCGAATCATATTCGGCTATGACAGTCATTTCCCGGCAGAAAGCAGGGGAGTAGCTGATGCCTCCGAAAGGACCGTCTTGTATACTGTGTTTGTTCAGTGGCAGGTAATATCCGGCAGTCAGTGCTAGTCGGTCTCCTTTTGCGATGGAGAAGCCTTTGGTCAGTACGCCATATATGGTTGCAAAGTAGTTGGTTCCAGTGTCTTTGAAAGGGTCATTGGTACCTATGACTATTGCCGGATGATATTTTCCTTCCTCTATCGGACGTATACGTGCAGATAAAGAACGGTCTTGCTGGAAATATCCTTTCTTACCGTCATACCGGGTGGTTTTCAATAGCGTACACCGATAACTCAACTCCAGAAAAGATAAGAATGTGATGTTGACGAAGTAATTTCCGGTGTTGAAGTTAAACGGTGTCATGCCGTTCGGAAGATAATTACCGCCTCCCATAAAGGTACCGGCCTTCTGCATATCCGCTGTCGGGATGTTCAGCAGTCCGGTGTTGCCCATGGAATATTGGGCCTGCACCCCCATACAGCAACCAAGTAGCAGTAGGAGCAGGCACCATTTTCTTATTCTCGTTTTCAGCATGTCCGAGGAGGGGTGTTTTCGCTATCCATTTGTGCTCTCATATAGAGCTTCTTCACAAATGCCATGTCATGTGTCACCATGATTTTCACCAGTTCTTCAAAAGAAGTCTTGCGTGGATTCCAACCCAGCAGTGTCTTGGCTTTGGTCGGGTCACCCAGCAGTTGTTCCACTTCGGCAGGACGGAAGTATTTGGGATCCACTTCCACCAGCACTTTACCGGTTTTGGTATCAATGCCCTTTTCATTCACGCCTTCTCCTTCCCAACGTAGTTCCACACCGGTTTCCTTGAAGGCAAGTGTAGTGAAATCACGTACGGTATGATATTCTCCGGTAGCTATGACAAAATCCTCCGGAGTGTCGTGCTGCAGAATCAGCCACATGCACTCCACGTAATCTTTGGCATATCCCCAGTCGCGCAGCGAATTCAAGTTACCCAGATATAACTTGTCTTGATACCCTTGGGCTATACGTGCAGCTGCCAGTGTAATTTTGCGTGTCACGAAGGTTTCTCCGCGCCGTTCGCTTTCGTGGTTGAAGAGAATGCCGTTTACAGCGAACATACCGTAGCTTTCCCGGTAATTCTTCGTAATCCAGAAGCCGTATTGCTTGGCCACACCATATGGACTGCGTGGGTAGAACGGGGTTGTCTCCTTCTGTGGTACCTCCTGCACCAGACCGAACAGTTCGGAAGTCGAAGCCTGATAGATTTTCGTTTTTTTCTCCAGTCCCAGGATACGTACTGCTTCCAGCATACGCAGGGTGCCTACGGCATCTGCTTCCGCAGTATACTCCGGCACATCGAATGATACTTTCACATGGCTTTGTGCCGCCAGGTTATAGATTTCGTCCGGCTGCACCTGCTGTATGATGCGGATAAGCGAGCTGCTGTCCGTCATGTCCCCGTAGTGGAGGTTTACGAGACGGTTCTTCTTCATGTCACGCACCCATTCATCCAGATAAAGATGCTCTATGCGTCCGGTGTTGAACGATGACGAACGACGCAGAATGCCGTGTACTTCATATCCTTTTTCAATTAGGAACTCGGCCAGGAATGAACCGTCCTGACCGGTGATGCCTGAAATCAATGCTATTTTCTTATCCATGATTCGGGTTTTAAAATCAGTTTTTATTTATGTTATGATGTAAATTTCTCTTTTGTGATATTCCATAAGAATAAGCAGTTCCCGATGATATATCTTCTCCACATTCTTTTGGGTTCCTTTATCAGCCGGTACAGCCATTCCAACCCGTGTTCCTGCCACCATACGGGAGCACGTTGCACGTTTTCAGCAAAGAAGTCGAACACAGCGCCAATAGTACCGATGGGACCGTTTACCTCCAGTTCTTTCAGGTGTGCATAAGTCCATTTCTCTTGTTTGGGAGCGGTCATGCCCACCCAGAGCAAATCCGGCTGTGCCTGGTTTACGGCGGCTATCATGGCTTGATTGTCTTCTTGGGTGAATTCCGGCTTGTAGGGTGGGGAATAAGTCTCTATCCGGATATTGGGATATAACCGGACGGCTTTTACCTTTATTTTCCTCAGGGTGTCTTCGCTACTTCCCAGAAAGAAGCAGGTTCCTCCTTTCCGGTTCAGTTTATTCATTTCGTACAGAAACAAGTCCCATCCCGCTGTGCGCTCTATCTTCTCATGTCTCAGGAGTTTGAATGCCAGTACAATGCTTGCTCCGTCTGGAATCAATGCGTCTCCCCTCAGCAAAGCTTCTGCAAAGGCAGGATCTTTCAATGCTGTGTTATACGAGTGCGCATTGATGGTGTTAATCAGCAGTTTGCCTTCGGGCAATGCGTCAAGCTCACTTCTGTGTTCCAGAAGCGAAATCGTCTTTAACTTCAACATGTAAAAAGGAGTATAATTTTCCGCAGAGTACGCTACGCTGTCGCCCGTCACATGGAAAGGTATTTTTGAACGGAACGATGCAATATGTCCGAGAACTGCGGCAAATGTAAAGATTATGTGTGTAATATACAAGAGGAATGTGAAAAATGTAATTTAGTTGGTCTGGTGGTTGATGCAGATACCTTTCAAATACCATTCGTACAAACGGTGTATTCCTTCGTCTATTTCTATTTTATGATGCCATCCCAGGTTATGCAGTTTGGTCACATCCGTCAGTTTGCGCAGTGTGCCGTCCGGTTTCGAGGCATCCCATCGCAGCTCACCTTTGAATCCTATTTCGGCTATAATCTTTTCAGCCACTTCCTTTATGCTGAGTTCCTTTCCGGTGCCCACATTGATGTGGCAGTTGCGTATTTCTTTACTGTCCGGAGCATATGTGTCTTTAAAGTCTACATTCAGCAGTACATGTACACTGGCATCTGCCATTTCTTCGCTCCATAGGAATTCACGTAACGGTTTGCCGGTTCCCCACAAGGTGACCGCTTCCGGGGTTATTCCGAAGTTGGCAAGCTCTGCCAGAATCTCCTCGTTGCTATAGCTGCCGTTTACCCCTTTCACCGGACGCAGGTCGATGTCTTTGCGCACAGCATCCCAGTCCCCTTCGTTGAGGCATTTGGCAAGGTAGACTTTGCGAATCATGGCAGGCAGTACATGGCTGTTTTCCAGGTGGAAGTTGTCGTTCGGTCCATATAGGTTGGTAGGCATCACGGCTATGTAATTGGTTCCGTATTGCAGGTTGAAGCTTTCACACATCTTCAGCCCGGCTATTTTGGCTATGGCATACGGCTCGTTGGTGTATTCCAGCGGAGAGGTCAGCAGCACTTCTTCCTTCATGGGCTGCGGAGCTTCACGCGGGTAGATGCAGGTGCTTCCCAAGAAGAGCAGCTTCTTTACTCCGTGACGGAAACTCTCACCGATTACGTTCTGCTGGATTTGCAGATTCTGATAGATAAAGTCTGCCCGGTATTGCAGGTTTGCCATGATGCCACCCACGTGGGCAGCAGCCAGTACCACCGCTTCAGGTCGTTCTTCATCGAAAAATTTCTTTACGGCGGTTCCGTCCAGCAAATCCAGTTCTTTGTGTGAGCGTCCTACTAAGTTTGTGTAACCTCTTTGTTGCAGGTTGTTCCAGATGGCGGAACCTACTAAACCACGATGCCCCGCTACAAAAATCTTTGCATTTTTTTCTAACATGACTAATACCCTAGTTATAAAATTAATTTTTTCTATTTACTTCTTGTATGAAGCTATACATTCTTTTAAAATATCTTTCATCCGGTTCTCAAACTTTTCCAAAGTGAATTCCCTTTGAAATTTTTCTTTACCGGCTTTACCCATTTCAGCACATATCATGGGATGGTCTATTAAATATTCTATCTTTTCTGCCAGCTGTTGCGGACTATGTTTTTCCACGATAAAGCCGGTTTTGCCTTCCTCTATGATACCGGGTATTCCTCCCTCGTTTGTGCTGATGCAGGGGAGGCTTTGTTCCATGGCTTCTAATAGCACCAATGGGAAACATTCATTATCGTAATAGGTAGGAAAAACAAATATATCGGCTTTTTGCAGAAATGCGTCTTTTTCATTATCATATTTTGCTCCATGGGCAAATACACATTCTTTAAGGTTCTGTTTGTTTATTACGTCTTTAAACCTATCTTCTGTAATATTACTCCATTTTCCTACAAAATGGCATTTTATAGGCTTTCCTTTTTTTTGTAATATCGCACACGCTTCTACTAAATCCCATACGCCTTTTTCTTTTATCATATTTGACAAAAATAGAATGTTAAATTCTTTTTGAGGAGCTGTAGGTAGATTTTCATGGGTAGGTATTCCATTGGGGCAGATATAAACGTCTTTGTAATTTACGTATTTCTTTATGTCTTGATATAAATTTTCTATCAATAGAATAACTTTCAGATTTTTGAAAAAAGTGCTATATAATAGATTATCAAAATATCTATTTTGTCTGGTAGCTATGCCTTTGTTGTGATAATGTACAACGATGTTTTGTCTCATCATTTTTAAAAGCATAACTACAAAAAAATCTTTGTAGAAAGCACCACCTTTTGCGTTAGGAGTTACATAACAAAGTTGTGGCACTATTAATTTTGTTTGTTTCCTAATTTGTTTTAGTTGCTTATAGAACTCTTTCAGTTTTCTTATTCCTCCTTTACCAATATCATCCAGATCTTTTGCTAATGCAAGATTTAGATAATGACATTCAAAGGCATTATTTATAATTTTACTGTCATGTATATATTTTCCTACCATGGATGCACCATGTACTGGTGGGGGCATGTGGAGGATAAATAGGACTTTGCTATATTTTGTAGATTTGTTCATATTCAAATTGCATTTTTTCTATAGAAAAATTTGTTTTCGCATACCCGTATGCTATGCTTGCGTATTCCTCATAATACGTTGTGTCTTCTAAGGATAAAATTAGTCTGATAAAATCATCCACTTTGTTGTCATTTACTTTTAAAGGCCATGTTTCAGGCAATGTGTCTTTTAAACCGGGGCAGCTATTGATAATGGTCGGCGTGTGTGCCAAACTTGCCTCGATAGGCATTAAGGCAAGGCCTTCGTGATTTGAGGGCATAAATAAATAATCAAAATCTCCTATGTATTGGTTCAGTCCGAAAATCTTGTCATAAAGAGATGCATTAGATAGTGGCTCTAAAGCCTTGTGTACTTTCTCTTTCATTGAGCCATTTCCCACAACGTGAAAGTAAAACTTAGGATTGTCTTTTAATGCTTTTACGACTTCTATCAGCTGATCTACTCCTTTTTGATATTCCAATCTGCCGGCAAATAAGATATTTATTTTGTCCGCTATGATGTGGTTGAATTTTTTCTGTTCTACAGATTGCAATCCATTGAATATGATTTGTGGTGTCTCTCCATAAATATGCTGATAACATTGTTGTGTTGACTCGCTGATGGCTATATTGGCATGCTTTTTAGAATAAAAATATTCAACTTTTTTGCCTATTTGGGCCCATTGATTCCATAGCTCTGTGTTGTGGATTGTTCGTACATATTTTATGGATGGAAACATCCAACCGAATATTTTGTTCCATAAGTATATGCTGAGGTCTGGAATTTCTGTATGTGTATGGATTACTTGTGGTTTCCATTTTAGTGACAGATATACAAACCATAGAGGAAACAATAAAATAGCGATTTTATTGTTTGTAATATGCGAACGGTGGAAACAAATACCGCAATCATGCAGTTCTTTAATGAAAGCCTGGCTGAATTCTCCGTTTCCACGTACTACTTCCACAAGATGATATTCCATCCCTGTAGTTTGTGACTTGGCAATGTTGACAGCTACTCTTTCTGCCCCTCCTATATCAAAATGAGTGATAATGTGGAATATACGCATATATTAGTAGTTTTAGTGTTGTATATAATCCAAAAACTTTTTAGCGGTTGATTCCCATGTAAAATATTCTATGATTCGTTTTCGTGCATTTTGAACTTTTTTACCGGAGAGTATTGTTTGGGCTATTTCTTCCACTGAGTTGCATAGGAACCCACTTCTCCCGTTTTCTATGATACAGTCTGGGCCGGGTGCATGTCGCGCTACTATTGTTACATTATGGTACATTGCTTCAAGAATTGCCATTCCGAAAATTTCATTGGGGTTGAAATTTATCACATAATCAGCAACTTCATAATATGCATGGATTTTTTCATTTGGAAGTTTCCCTATGAATAATATATTGCTATATTTCTCACTTGACTTTAATTTGGCCATATATTCCTCTGTTTGCATCCAAAGAGCTCCTGCATGCACTAATAAGTATTTGTCTCCTAATCTTTCTGCTAAGGGAAAAATATCCATCGGATGCTTGTCCGGTCTTAATGCACACACCAAGAATACGATACTTTTATCTTTAGGTAATTTCAGTTCTGCCCTTTGTCGCTCTTTAGAGCTTGTCGCCAATGGAATAATGTCTGTGTCTAAGCCTACAGGAGCCCATTCTGCACTTGTCACCCCTTTTTGTTTTAATTCATTTACCACAGTTGGAGTTTTACAAAAGACTTTTGTCTTTTTGAATGCGGAAAAATTTCTGCTGCTTAACTTGTCCATTATCCAGCGTGAAATAGCTTTAGGCGAAGAGCTATGCACTGTACCTACGTAGCAATAATATTTCAGATTATGTTTCAGGCAGAAACTCACGGCTTCCGGTACACAAAGCAAGTTGTCGCTTTGCAAGTGATACACATCGATGCCAAGTGTTAGTAGTAATGAAAAATCAGGCCATACGTGATGTACAAACTTTCTTTTATAGGGCAAATACACTTTCTTAATATTGGAGGTCGTGTTTACTTCCGTTCCGCAGCGCCTGTCTTTGGGAGACATCCAGTACACAATCGTTGTTTGGTGTCCCATTTGTTCCAAGGCTTTTGCCAATCCGATTTCTTGGATGTTATAACTTCTGGTAGTCCATTCCCCATAGTCTAAATGAATATATCCAATGTTCATTTGTTTCAAAGTTTATAACGCTTTAGTAGATGTTTAAAATGCATCATAATGTTGCAATACAGAGCTATGCCTCTTGAGTATTTCTTTTTAAGAAGCCACAATTCTATTCTGTGCAGTATGCCTTGAGGAATAAAATGCATCATAGCTGTATAGTAAGGTTGGGAATAGACAGCAGCTTCAATGTCTTTACTTTTTAAGTTTTGGCTTTTATAATTAGAAATTAAATCAATAATCCAGCGTGTCCATCTGCGTTGAAAAATATTCGTTGTTTCTTTGGGAAAGTTTTGTAAATTAAAAACATTACTTATATTCGTAAATACTATTTGGTAGTCCAATCCATGCTGTAGAGCCCGTTTTCCTGTAGCGCTGTTTAAGTTTTGTCTATAATAATATACAGGTGTATTTATAGCCATAAAATTGTGTATGTATTGATAATAAGCAAGCGAAAACATAAAATCCTCACACGTTTTCATACTTTCATTAAAACGGATGTGATGTGTTTCTATAATATTTCTATTAAAAACTGCACAGCATACTGATAATGATACTATTTCTAAATTTACAGCCTCTTGATATAAGCTATGGATGCTATGGTACATTCTGTTTGACAATCTAAATCTGCCTTTTTCTTGTTTGGCATTATTTATCCAACGAATATAATTATATATAGCGAAATCCGGATGGCTATCTATTATGTCTTTGATGATTTTTAAATAGTTGCTGGCTACAAAATCATCGCTATCGATAAATGAGACATATTGTCCTTTAGCTTTGCTAAGTCCGTAGTTTCTAGCCTTGCTTACACCTCCGTTTAGAATATGAAAGCATTTTACTCTTGTGTCTTTTTGTGAATATTCATTGCAAATTTTTCCAGAATCATCCGTTGAGCCGTCGTCTATTAGCAGTAATTCAAAAAGAATATCATTTTGGCATAAGATGCTCTCAATACATTCTTTTAAATATTGAGAGGTATTATATACGGGAATGATGATGCTATGGAGTAACATGGCCTTTATAATATATGTTGGTAGAACGTAGAATAAATGTCAATAGTTGTGTAAGGCTTTTCTATTTAGATTCGTTGTGATGCACTTTTTTAGTTTTTGCAATCCTATATGTACCCATATCCATTTACTTAATTTCCAATACCATTTTTTTCGGCGGTCAAGCTTTTGTTTGGCTTCATCAGGAAGCCACGATCCCATATATAAATGTACAGTAGTGGTATTGGAAGTTTTATCCCAGTTTCCAAAAAAGTCCATTGCATTAAAGTATGTACGTGGATATATATGTACATCTCCTATCAATTGTTCGCTATTATCTGTTTTTAATCTATATTTCTCTGCTAAATAATTGGTGACTATTACTACATTGGAGGTGTTTTGTGTGATAATATCCATAGAAAATGGTTGGTTATAGTACTCTAAAAGTTCAGCTATTATGTGATGCTTAGGAGGAAATCCCATTACTCCCATTGATAATACTTTTCCATCTTCAAATCCCATAAAAGCGATATCTTTTTCAACAAATGGATTTAGACTCTTTTCCATTTTTTCATCTGTATCCAAGTAAATTCCACCATTTTTATAAAGTGCTATTAGGCGTACATAGTCTGCAACAAAAGCATATTTCTTGTTTTCATAAGCTCCTTTGCACCATTCGCTACTATTTATGTCAAAATTTTCTTCATTCCAAAGTTTAAACTCATAATCGGGAAGATGCTCTTTCCATGATTTAATACATTTTTGTACCAATGGAGGCATCTCCTTTCCTCCAAACCAACAGTAGTGGATTATTTTAGGAATCATAATTTTAACTATAATATTTTGTGTGTTCTAATCCTCTCTTTGAAATCACTTTTCCCGGATTGCCTACTACTACCGAGTTATCAGGAATATCTGTTACCACAATAGCTCCGCTACCAATCATCACATTATTCCCAATAGTAATATTCCCAATTACTTTAGCTCCAGAGGCTATCACGACATTATTTCCAATATGAGGTGCACCACCTTTAGGACCGCGTACACTACCTACTGTTACACCATGGTAGATGGTACAGTTGTCCCCAATTATAGCTGAACCGTTGATGACAATGCATGAATAATGTGGAAACATTAGTGCTTTACCTATTTTTGTACCAAATCCAATTTGAATACCTGTGAGATATTGATTGTGCTTATGAATAAGCTGGACGCACCTTAAACAGAATTTAGCCATAAAGTGGTGTTTAGTTATTAGATAGGAACCAATTCTAAACCAAAAGGTGATTCGAAATGACGCATTAAATAGAAGCGATTTTACCCCCCCCATTTATTAATATTTGTTAACCTTTCCAGGTCGGATACAATAAGACTTTTGCATTCTTTCCAGATCATAATTTGTAATAGTTTTTGTTTTATACTTTGAATAAATCCTTTTGTGCAGTTACAAAAGGCAGAAATCTTTTCATTAGAGGTATAATGATTGAATATGAAGCTAAAGTAATGCATACTGTACACCAATAAGCTCTGTCGTGGTTACTGATAATCTTGTTGATGATAAGCGATACGACGGCTAATAGCAGAAGATGGGTAACCAATAACATAATTGAATATCTTCCTATATAGCTTATAAATGGTATTTTTACTATAGCTTTTGATATAAACAGTACACACAAAGTTCCTGTTATTCCGGAAACATAAAAAGCTATAGGATGTACATCGAACTTATTTTCTATATACATAAGGTTTCCTCCGGAAAGTAGGTAAGTAATACCACCAGACATAAGTACAAATAATATCCAATACTTATCCCATTTATTAGGTTCGAGTATGTGGGTATATTTCCTGAAAATGTACCCAATGGCAAAGAACGGGAGCACTGTCATACTAGTGTCAATAAATATCTGGATATTGACATTATTCCTTCCCATAAAGAATCCTATTATACCAATTATAAATAAGATACATATAAGTGTGGCTATTTTGAAGCACTTTGTATATTTTTCTATAAAAATCAAACAAAAATAAAAAATGATATTGGTTTCAAACAAACTTAACAAGAACCATAAAGGGATATTTGTGAATTTCTCATTATAAAAATCAATGAAACTATGCCATCCTATGACAGACTTGATTCCCATATCTACATTTAATTCTTGTAGAATGAATGGTACAATCACTCCTGTACAAAAATAGAAAAAGAAAAAGGGTATCAATAATTTGTTCGCTTTTCTGATAGCAAAATTAAAAAATCCATTATATGGTTTGAAGAATAGTCCTGATAAGAAGTAGTATAATGGCATGCGGAAAGTGTTACCAACCATTGTGTTGAATTCATATCCAATGTGATAGAAATATATGTCACAGTGGAACAATACAACAAGGATAATACAAAAACCTTTAGCTAAATCAATATATTCTATTCTCCCCCCCTGGTGTATCTTATTTTTACTATTTATCATAATCTTTGTCTGTTTATTACATTAAAGTGTAGCTTATTTATGTTTGCTTTACCTGCTTTTATCCAAAGATTTGGCCAAATACAACGGAGATGAATTGTGAAATAATGCTTCAGTGCAATACAGAATCCATAATGTCTGTTCTCTAAATGAAATATTTCCATTGGAGGCATTCCATTGGGGCGGTACATAAGTTTCCAACGCTTCTTTAGCGGTATTTCTGGGTCGCACCAGGCATCAATGTGTTCATGCGCATCACATTCGCCAAGTGGATGTCCTACCTGCCATAATTCTATTCCAGCTTTACGGGCGCGCAGCCCGTAATCAAAATCACCGCGCGCATGTGTATAGTAGGGGTCAAGTGTCCCCAATTTCTTGTACACGCTGTGAGGAACCAATACTATATTTCCATTCATCATAATTACTGGCACAGGGCTGTCATCAGAAGATGGGCGTGCCACTTTTCCAGTTTTATCTCTGCCTCCATACGTTAGTTTGCTACGTGTCTGAGTATCCACTGTAGACCCAAGTACGATGGTTCTGTTTTTTTTCAATAGGCTTACACGGAGCAAAGATGCGATACAGTCTTTGTATATGAAGGTGTCATCGTTTAGCCAAAGGTAATAATCATAGTTGCATCCATTTCGTTTTTTTTCCTCGGCCATTTTCCATGCTTCTATCATACCGCGATTCCAGAATACTCCATCTACGGTTTTGATGTTAACATGGGGAAACTGTGTTTTTACGCTTTCTACAGTTCCGTCAGTAGAACCTCCGTCCACTATATAAATGTCAAACTTAGTGTCAGCTGGAAGTGATTGTGCTGTTATGTTGCGCAGGCACTTTATGGTTTTCTCCTTACGGTTAAATACAGTCAAAAGTATGGCTATATGGTTCATATTGCAATTGATAAAGGGGAATATATTATGGCTTAATTTTATGATAAATATATCGTATAAACCATTGTAAGTTCAATCGAGGTGATTTGTGTAGGAAAATTATAGGTTTATACTTATCATTTGGGTGTATTGGAATTTTATAGGCATAGAATGGTGATTTATAGGTTTCGGGGTGCTTTCCACGTTGGCTGATGTCTCGATGGGGGGATATTCCATGTTTTTTGCATAGTAATGAAAAAATGCTTTGATCTTCACGATGAGCAACGAATGCTTCTCCAAAATCGGTTGTAGGAACATCGAATTTTCCTAATCCTGCTGGTGATAATAGTTCAAAATCACAACATAGTGACAGCCATTCTTTCATAAATTTACGTGTGGCAGGAGTTACAAGAAAGCAGAAATAAGTTGCGATGATTTGATTACTTGCTTTATACTTTTCTTCCGTAAGCCCCATCTTTTCAAAGCATACTGGTTTCGTAAAACAAGATTCGAGTAATGGTATATCGCAAACGAATAGAGGCTGTTTTTCTGAAAGATTTGCGATTATCCCCCTCCCTATAAAGAAAGATCCTGAATCACAGTAGAATATGATGTCTCCATCAGAACAATCAGACAGAGCCTTATTTACAAAATAAGGTTTCCAAAGCCACAAGCCGTTTCCTCTTTTTTGTGATAGGATGTCGTGATGTAGTTTGGCAAATGATTGATCTATGTCATTAGGAGTATATTCATATACTTTATCAAATCTAGCAATATACCTACCAGTTAATGTATTCCATTTACGGGCAGGCTCATATTGCTTGTCTGCGTAGTTTATAAGAATTTTCATTTATATAGTCCTTTTTCTTTCATTTCTAGGATAGAGGCATCATACATATCTGCTTGTATCTCCTGTGTATTTACCCATTTACAGAATTCGCCTATACCATCGGAAAAGCTCCATTTGGGTTCATAGCCTAATATAGTACGTGCTAATGTTATATTGGCATAATTATGTCTGATATCTCCTAAACGATAATTTCCTGATATTGAGATGGGAACCTTAATATTATATTTTTCACACAATGTATTTGCTACTGTAAGAACATCAGTGCTAACTCCTGTACCGATATTGAAAGCGTGACCGGCAGCCTCTTTGGTTTCAAGGCCTAAAATAGTTGCATCTACTACATCTTCGATGAATACAAAATCTCTTGTCTCTTTTCCGTCTTCAAAAATATTGATTTCATTGCCATTTTTTATTCTGGTTGAGAATATGGAAAGAATTCCTGTATATGGATTGGAGAGTGATTGACCTGGACCGTATACATTTTGGTACCTGTATGAAACAGCATCAATGCCGATGGAATGGCATACCAAATGTGCCAATTGGCCTTGTACTTGTTTGGTTATGCCGTATACAGAAGAGGGATGTATCTTCGAGTCTTCAGTGGTAGCCACTAATTGCAGCTTTCCAGCATCAGGATAAGTACATTCAAATTCTCCTTTGCACATATTCTCGTCCAAGCGTTCTTCCGGATACACATCTTTTCCCAATAGTGGGCTATAGTATTTGCCTTCTCCATAGATGGCACGACTTTCAGCAACAATAACGCGCTTTACGTTGTGCTTGGCATTGGTCAAAATATCAAGCATTAACGCGGTTCCACCGATATTAGTATTTACATATTTTTCTATTTCATACATAGACTGCCCTGTACCGGTCTCTGCTGCCAAGTGAATAATGGCTTCTTGACCATCAATGGCTTTTAGCCAATCTTCCCGTGATGTGACACTTCCTTTGATGAACTTGACTTTATCTTTTATAGATAGATAAAGAGGGGATGTCTCTTCCGGTTTTTGTCCGTGTATTTGCTCAGACAAAGAGTCTAATACAGTCACGTTAACTCCTTTATCAACTAACTTTGATGCAATGTTAGAGCCGATGAAACCAGCTCCGCCTGTAATCAAGACATTCTTAAATGTAAGTTTCATATTTGTTGTATTTTAAAAGTCTCCTAGTAGAATTTTTTTAGTATAATGGTTATACCTAAGTAAGGATGCAATTGATAGAGATAGTATAACTATTAGTGTTGATATTAATATTGAAAATAATATAAGAGGATAGTCATTGTTCCACAAATGTTTATTGAAAAAATCTTTTATGAGTTTTATAAAAATGAAATGTATGGTATATATGCAAAGTGTATATTTCCCATAATGAATAAGTTTTTTTATAAGGATGTTGTTTTTAAAATACTTTGTGATTAATATGCAACCATATATTATTGATAAACTTCCAGTTACAGCAATTGCAAATCGAAATATGGCTATGTGTGATATCGGTATTATAGAACTGAATTTGTGAAAGCGAATAGGAGTAATATAAACAGAATCCTCAAAAGTCCAATGTTGATATAGGATTATGTAAATCATTAATATAGGTAATACTAATTGCCAAGTTAGATATTTATTATGTTTATTCAACCAATATCCTATAGCTAAGAAAGGCATTAAAAAATTAATCTTTACAAAGTAACAGTATGGTGTGAAATAGGTTATTATACATGCCACCGTAAATACAATAAGGTTATTGGTAGTGATTTTTGTAATAATGGCTAATATGCAGAAGCAGAAAAATAGGCAGCTTAAAAACCAATATGATTCTAATGATGCTTTTACTTCAGGTATTTCTCTAAATAGGCAACATTGGATTATATACCAAGAAAAAGCGGGTATCATTAGATGTTTAAATTTCGAAAAACAAGATATTGTAATTTTATCAGTTCTCATTCTTTCAGGGTTGATAAAATAGCCGCTTAATATCATAAATAGGGGCATATGAAAAGATATAGAGCCTATGAAGAAACCGTTTTTCAAGGCTTCATCGGGAGCAATGCTTTGAATTGTATGATCATAGCATACAATTATCATTGTAATGATTTTGCATAAATCAATCCATTCTATTCTTTTTTTCATTTATGCTGTCTTACTAATTCTGTACTTTGCTGTCCATTCATACTAATCACCTTTGCAGGGATTCCAGCTACTATACTGTTTGATGGCATATCATGAGTAACTACAGCATTGGCTCCCACAAAAACATTATCTCCAAGAGTTACAGAACCTAAAATTTTACTTCCTGGTCCCAACACACAATTATTTCCAATAGAGGGTACGCCAGCATTGCTTCCTCCCATTTTTAGAGCTGTTGTTACGCCATGAAATATGGTACAATTATGTCCTATTTGGGTTGCTCCATTAATAATGATACATGAAAAATGATTAAAGCTTAATCCTCCTTTTACGGGGGTACCTAATGGCATCTGAATTCCAAATTTAAACATATAATGCCGATGCATCATCCATGAAAGGATATAGATAGGTAGTACTTTTTTCTTTCCTTTTGACCAACTGCCCAATCTGAACCAAAAACAAAATTTGAATGAGTTATTGGAAATTAAATATCTTAGGATATATAAGTATTCAGATATTTTTCCATGTGGCTGTTGTGTCAGTACCTTACGAAAATCTTCGTGTATTAATTGGCGGCATATTTTGAAGTTCATACTTACATTATTGGATGATTCGGATAAAGTCATTTATTATATAGGAAGCAGTGGTTTGTGCATTATATTCTTCTTCTGTCAACTTTTTAGCATGTTTACTCATTGTTTCTATGACTTCAGGATGTTGCTTTAGGTAAATGATTTTTTCTTTCCATGTTTCGACATCGTAAGGTTCTATTAAATAGCCGATGTTTTCTTTTTCTAAATCTATGTGTATATCGGGGTTATGTGTCATTAGGATTGGAATGTAGTAAGGCAATGCTTCTACTATATTGGTGTAACCTACTCCATATTCTCTTCTCTCACAAGGAATAGCCAATATAGATGCTTGGCCTTGTTGTTGCATAATGTACTCATATTCATTGTTTATATGTAGGTCTTCCATAAATGTGAATTTTATGTATTGACTGTTTTTGAACTTTTCCGCTACTTTTATATTGCTTTCGTGGCGGCGAGTAATGATATGGCAATTTGTCTGAGTTTGTTCGCAGGCTTCACAGAGCGTTTGGTAATCTCTGCTATCCTTTCCTGTTGCCATTACCAGAAAATTGTCTTTTTGGGGAATAAGATATTTTTGATACCATTCGGCTTCTGTTCCTCTGCTCAGTGTTGTTATTTGGCAATCTTTCACAATGTTATGGACTATTGCATGATGTGTGTGGTTGTCAAACATCATATAGATTCGGTCTATTCCTGTCCAATAAAAAAACTTGGTAAGCCAATTTTTAATAGGGTTAGAGTATTCTTTGCAGTAAGTGTATTTCCACGCAACTATTTTACACTTTAAAATTCCGACTCGTTTTAGAGTTATCAGTTCGTTGAGTCCTTGCAGATTATCTAAATATAGAATGTCAGGGCTAACTTCTTTAATAGCTTTCACTAGGCTAATAAAAGATAGAATGCTATTTGCTTTTTTAAAAGATAATGGATTTAACAGATGCACATCAATAAAGTTTGTATTCATCATGCTTTTAATGTAATAAGCAAAATTATCAGGTCTCTTTAAAATTTCTTTTTGGTTATATTTTGTGATATATATTACCTTAATGTTTGATGTCATTTTATAAAATAGAGTATACTGTAACTAGATAAATTTACCAATAACAACCACCTTCTACGTTATTAGCATTAAATGGCTTTTCTGTCTCTAATGGAGAAACCCAAAAATCGTTCATTAGATTTTTATAGTAATTTTCCCTTATAAAAGGGAGTGATTTTATACCGTAGGTAGGATTACTCCAACGTTTTCCTTTGATGCCGAACAACAGTTGTAAGGCTCCTCCTAGGTGAATAGCTTTCTTTCCGCTTCGCTTGATATGAGCTGCTAGAGGAAATCCATATGCTCCACATCCAATTAATGCGATATCATAATCCCGTTTATCAATTTCGTTTTTCATGTATTGTAATGCATCAAACCATGTGTAAAAAGAACTTTGGCCACCGATACTTTGAACTGCCTTAAGTGTTTCTAATTGGAACTCTGGTAAAACTTCTGGATTTTTGAATAATAGTGTTCTCTTGTTTGCATATTGTTGTTGTATTGTTTCAGCGAAAGGATGTATGACAAGTACTTTTTTCCCTTTAAGAATTCTTGACCAAGGGTGTATTGCATGGTATGGTTCTAATAGTAGAAGTTGCACAGCTTTCACATTTTCTATATCAATGAGTCTACGTTCCTCTAAGCGCCATGACCCTAATATATCCACTAACTTCGAGTCTTCAATCATTAGTTCTGCAAATCGTTCTAAATTTTGTTCTGTAAGTGGAAAAAAACCTGCATTGTTTTGCATGCTCTGTATCCCAGTCTTATTCCACCAAAATTGAGGGGATTTATCTGTAATATAATTCCAGATATTGTGTTTGAACTTATTTATTCCTAGGTAGTTGTTGATGCATAAAATTTCTACACTGCCATAGCGAGCAATCATACACGGAATATCTGATTTTAATTGTTGATATATAATGTTGGATGCTTCATTTGGATCTGTTATTCGATCAAGAGGTTTTAGGTATGAACCATAATGGTTAACATAGAGTCGATGTGTTCCGCGTAGAATCTTGTCAGTTAAATAGTTCATTGTTTTATAATGTTTTGCCTATATATGTTTCTTGCTGTTTCTTTATAGTGTCTAGTGATAAGCGTTCTGTTTCTGGATAAAGTCCAAACTCATGTTCCAATATTTCTTTGGGTGTAAATATAAACTTAATGACCTTTGCAGGATTTCCAATAACGATAGAGTATGGTGGTGTACTTTTTCGTACAACTGTTCCTGCTCCTATGATACACCCTCTACCTATTGTGACTCCACTTAATAATGTGACATTGGCACATATTAATGCATCTTCTTCTACAATAATGTCTTTTTCTATATCTGAAAGTCTGTTTCTTATGGAATCATTCAATAAATGTCCTTTGACGTAATGATGGTTGCCAGTAACAACTGTTAGCCCTTGTGCTGCAGTTGAATTCTTTTTCATTATAAATTTTCCGGTTGTATTCAATACTGTAGTAAAGGCTTTAATAGATGTATTATCCTCAAGAAATATATTAGAGGGATTGTGAAACACAAGAGGATACTCTATATAAACATTCTTTCCATATTTTCCTAATTTTTGCGGACGACTATCATAAAAAAGTCGCTTTATAGTTCCTAATGTTGTTCTCAATTGTTTAATATTCATACAATAATGATTATAGATTTATTAATTGAATATTTTTTGTTTGGTCATTTTCTAATAGTGCATTTTTAAGCCATCTGATAGAATAGTTCCTTGTTTCTATTATTAGTCTTGAACATTTTTGATAATCAATATTTTTATCATTTATGAGTAGTTCTTTTAGTTCTTGTGCACTTGAAACGATTCGTTTTCTTTGTCCTATAATGTCTAATAATGATTCAATTCGTTCCATTCGTGTGCCATGTTGCATTACAATAAAATTCTTCTGAAAATTGACTGAGAAAGCAACACCGTGAAAGGAACTAGTTATTATGTAAAAGGCATGTTTAAATAAATTTATAAATTCTTTGGGGCCAGCTGCTTGAATAAATTTATCAAATTTATAAGGAGTTGTTGTGCTGACAGATATTGCGACAATCGGTAACTGTAGAGACAAACGTAAACTTTTTATTATTTGATAACAATTTTCACTTTTATCAAATCCATAATAAAGGATATATTTGCCTTTAATAATAGGGGATGTGGAACTAAATTTAGACCATTGCTCATCGGTGAGTAAAAGTGTTGGATCTAATACCAATGTAGCATCTAATCCTGTTGCTCGTTTAATCAGTTTTACTCCTCCTTTTTCTCGAACACTTAATTTATTAAATTTGGAAAGTAATTGTTGTAATAGTGGATAAACAGAATTAGAAACATTAGAATTTCCAAAACTTGAGGCATAGGAGATGCATATTTCGTTTCTTGGTAGGAAATCAAGAAAATAATAGTATTGTTTGTCTATTTTTCGTTCTATATTCCAAACTTGGTCACTACCCACTAAATGGATATCATATTTTGGTGGATTCTTATATATATCGTTGATGCTTTTATACTTTTTAGATAATGGCATGGATTTGTGAAAATCTCTAAATCTTTTGCTCTTTATCCATATCAGTGGATTTATAAGCGCATATAGATTTTTTATAACTGATTTTAAAGAAATATTATTAGTTAGATATGCATTTAATTTTTCATTAGGATGGTCATTTACGATTTCTACATCAATACCAAAACTCTTAATTATATATTGAGTTGCAAATGCTTGCAGCATTGCTCCGAAATTATGTGCTGCGTGTATAGTATAAATTCCAACTTTCATTTTCGTATTTCAATTTCTAGTTTTAATTGATTACCTGCTAATTTTTGCATATAATTTAAGTATTCCATAAAATCATCTTCTTTGGTGTTTTTTTGCCAACAAAACCTATTCAAATTATCGCAATGTTTCGCTAAAGATGGTTTGCCTAAAAATAAAAAATCAAGAAATGTGTTAATTCTTGTATTATGGAAAAAGAATTTAATAGGTTGGTTGATTACCTTCTTTGTGAAAATTGCTATTTTATGCCGTCTACCTATCTCTTTGAGACTACTTGATACGAAAATACTTCCCAGACTCTTTCGTTTGCCATCTACCTGTGTTTTACGAAAAGCATTATAGATTTTGATTCTATTTAAAATATTGTCTACGTTATCTTTATTTGTTGTATTTAATTCGACATATAGTACAATGCCTTTTCCTAAATTTCTTTTTAAGATGCTATTTCGATTAGTGTATTTCAATTCTTTGTTGGTAAGATCGGTGACATTTCCTTGTGGAGTTAGAATTTTTACTTTTTTTACTATATTAGAGATGGAGGTGTTAAATGCTCCGCTATTGTTGATAGCAGCTGCCCCGATAGTGCCGGGAATTCCAATGAAACCTTCATATCCAGTTATGCCTTCTGATGATAATTCCCATGCTATTTTAGTGAGACTATAACCGCACTCAACCCATATTGTTTCATTCGTTTTTTCTATTCCTTTGAGTTTTGTTGTGACTATTATTATATCTCTTTGATAATTGTTGGATAAATAGGTGTTGGTTATTCCTCCCAAAATATCAAAAGAAAGTTTGTCGGTGATAGCTTTAAGATATATACTCTTCAATTGTTCTATGGTTTCAGGATATACAATTAGTGGTAATATTCCTATTTGATTCATGCCTGTAAAATTAGATAATGGAATATATTCCTTGTATGGAATATGATTCTTCGTCAAGAATGTAATCATGTTTTTTTAATTTTATTTATTAATGATTGTATTAGTGACTTTTCTTTTTGGTTTAAGCCTAGGGTGTAAAATGATACTCCGAAAGAAATGACGCAAATACCACTCACCAAAATGAAACGAAAAAAGGATTCTTTAAATCCCCAAAGAGGTAGTAGACCAGTAGAAAGTGTAATAAAAGAAACACTAAAACATGGGAAAAGTACATTTTTCACAAATAGTCTTATCCTTAATTTACAAAGTTTTTTCATGAAGTAAACAGAAGAGGTGAATAGTAAAATGACCATAAAAATGAGCACTATATAGATAGTGTAAATTGGAGTACCCCAATAATATAGTAGACAAGTAAGTGGTAACATTAAAATCATGATTATGGACGTTATAAAATTACTGTTTTTAATTTTTCCGGTGGCTCCTATTGCGGTGTTGAAAGTAATTGTTAATTGTGTAATAGATAATCGTACCAGAATTAATCTGCAAAATAGCACAGCATATTCTGGAGGTTCTTTTAACCAGATTTTGAGGATAAATGGCATTTCGATACAGAATGGGATAGCAAAAAAAATCATTATAAGATAAGAAAATTTATTTCCAGCTAAAGTAGCCTCTATCATTTTCTCTCTATTATTTGCCCCTTCATTTTTTACGATTATGGGATTTAAGGCTGTGAGCATAGTTCTAGAAAATACCATTATCTGGCCGGAAAGCTGATTAGCCACTCCTTGTGCTGCATTTGCTAATACCCCCCAAAATGAATTTAGTATGATTGATACTCCTTGCATGGTCAGAATACTTGCTACACTGCTTGTTAGATTCCATCCGGCAAATGAGGTCATTTCTTTCATTAGTTTTTTATCCCAGTTAGTGTATGGAGAGATGATACATTCTTCATAATGCTTGTGACAGTATATTCGCATGGTGGAAAGCATAATCAAGGGAATGCAAGCCATGAGTATTCCATATATGATTAATCTATCGTTAGTAGTGTACATACAAATAATGGCAACTAGCAATTTGAGGGGTACCTCGATCAATCCCATGGCTGCATAGTATTTCATATTTTCATGGGCATTTATTACTGCGTTATATGGAACAGTCATTACCGTGAATACGGTACTGATAATCAAACTGCCATAAACGACCTTTGCTGCAAACTCTCTCTCAATTGGTATGTTGAGTATACCATTGAAGAAAAAAAAACCTGCTATCAGCAATACAATTCCCACAATTACTGCAAGAATAAAGTGAAGAATAAAACTAACATTGAAAATACTTTTTTTTTTATTTTTGTTTCCTTCGCCTTCAGCATAAGACATGAAACGCTGGGTGGCATCTGCCATTGCTGCATTTAGAAAACCAAGCATTCCAATTGCTCCACCTACAATGTTGAAAATTCCAAAATCAGAAGCTCCGAGAGAATTTAGTATCAATCGGGTAGTATAAAGTGAGATGAACATTGTAATGCCCATTCTGGCATAGAGATAACAAGTGTTTCTTAATACTCTGTTAGCAATCTCTGACATAGTATGTATTTGTTTTTTTAAAGCTGTTAGCTATGAAGTAAGGGTATAACATCATAGTAAAGAGAGCAAAGTTCATAATATGGGGCTGACCTAACCCCATATTTAAAACTAATAAAATTCGTACTATTATGTCCCAGATACCTTTATTATACTTAAATACCTGATAGAAACAAAAGCCAAATAATATGGAAAATGGCATTATTCCTATGGCGAGAAGTAGGAATAGAAAACCTGCACATCCTCCCACCCCCATATTGCGTAATTCGTCGTAGCCAACTCCAACCAAAGTAATAGGGTGATGGTATATGGTAGATAATACGCTACTTATACTTATGGTACGTGCACCACCGGAACTAAGAGAGAAATCCAATTGACCGTTTGCGTAAATTTTGTGGAATATAACTGTGTTCATGAATTCACTACCAACTTTTGTCGTCGACATGAAAAACACAGTACCAATAATCATAGCTATATATATTTTTTTCATTCGTTTATCTGTAGTTCTTGAGGAATGCAGCAAAAAGCAAAAAATTAATATAGATAAACTTATATAACCGCTTGTGGAAAGGGTCGTAATCAAAGCGAAGAAGAATACAATCATATATAGCATTCGTTCTTTTTCTTTGAAAAGAAGGGGGCGAAATAGAGTGAAATATAAGGCGACAGCAAGTACGCATTGGTATTGGCCCGGCTCGCCAAATGGACCACAATTTCTATCACTATGTAGGGTGACAAAACGGTATAAAAATCCTCCATAACTATAGACTTGCCCTTCTCTATAGAAGGAGGTATATAAATGTGGAAATATCCCGGAAAACGAGTTGAATCCAAACAAGCGTATGATTGTAAAGAGGATAATGCTGATTAAAGCGATATAGAAAAAAAGTTTGACAAATCTTTGGAGATAGTTACGTGGATCTATTTTGTAAGTAGTATATATGATTAATGGTATTGAAGTAACACTGAGTGCTGTACCTAAACTTAATGTAGAGCCTATTATGACTAGAAGCATTGAAAAAAACAAGCATCCGATGAAAAGTAAATATTGCTTTTGAAGATGAAATAATGTCTTTTTCTTCAATACATAGTATATTCCCATTAATAGTGTCAATATGATGAAATTATCATTCCCTATATAGGCGGGTAAGGCCATTCCTGCGGAGGATATCATTATGTATATATAGAGGTATTGAATGATACAGGTTGTATATTTATGAATATAATTCATCGGATTTTATAAGGAGTGTTTATCACTTTTTCAAAAAATAGTTTCTTAATCTCTTCTAAAAATATCCCTCGTATAAACTTTCTCTTTCACCTCTTCCAGGCAGACGTCATACCTATTGGCAATAATCGCATCACTCTGTAGTTTGAATTCATCCAGATTATTCATTACTCTGCTGCCGAAGAACGTGCTTCCATCTTCCAGTGTCGGTTCGTAGATGATAATCTCTGCCCCTTTTGCCTTTATCCGTTTCATTACACCTTGAATGGATGATTGTCGGAAATTATCCGAATTGGACTTCATCGTCAAGCGATATACGCCAATTACAACTTGCTTTTCTTTTGCAACATCATAATTACCTTCTGCATAACTATAGTAACCGGCTTTCTGCAATACACGGTCAGCAATGAAATCCTTGCGTGTGCGATTGCTTTCCACAATGGCGGTCATCATGTTTTGGGGGACGCGGTCGTAATTGGCAAGGAGTTGCTTTGTATCTTTAGGTAAACAATAGCCGCCGTAACCGAAAGAGGGGTTGTTGTAGTGTGTGCCGATACGTGGGTCGAGACATACTCCGTTGATGATGGCTGCGGTATCAAGCCCTTTCATTTCGGCATACGTGTCGAGTTCGTTGAAATAGCTGACACGCAGGGCAAGGTAGGTATTGGCGAAAAGTTTTACGGCTTCGGCTTCTTTCATACCCATAAATAGGGTATCTATGTTCTCTTTAACAGCACCTTGTTGGAGCAATGCTGCGAAAATTTTGGCATATTCTTCCGCATTGGGATTGCTGATGGCATTTATAGCTGTATTTTCTTCTGTAAATTCTGTTCCTTCAATAATTTTAGGATAACCTACTATGATGCGAGAAGGATAAAGGTTATCGTAAAGTGCTTTACTCTCACGCAAAAATTCCGGAGAAAAGAGCAGGTTGAATTTCTTGCCTTCCAGTTCCGGATTGTGAAGGAATTGTTGTGCATATTTTATATAGAGTGAACGGGTATAGCCCACGGGGATGGTTGATTTGATGATCATTACCGCATCCGGATTTACGCTGATGACGAGGTCTATCACATCTTCGATATGATGGGTGTCGAAGAAGTTCTTCACCGGGTCGTAGTTGGTAGGAGCGGCAATAACGACGTAGTCCGCATCTTTGTAGGCTGCCTTGCCGTCCAGAGTAGCAGTTAGGTCAAGCTCCTTTTCTGCCAAATACTTCTCTATATATTCATCCTGAATGGGTGATTTCTTGTTGTTGATAAGTTCTACTTTATTAGGGATTATATCGACAGCAGTGACATGGTTGTGCTGTGCAAGCAAAGTTGCAATACTCAGACCTACATAGCCGGTACCTGCAACGGCAATATTATATTGTTTCATAATCATGATTATATTTTATATGGAATAGCTGCTTACTTTCTCTAATATCTATACCATAAAATTCACAGATTCTTGTAGGTAATTTTTCTTTTCAATTTCTGTCAATTTATGTAATCAGTGGTAAGCCGAAATGACACCTGTGTCACCCCTTAAACATAAATACCCGTTACGCGCGCGAGACAAATTATCAATATGCACAGACCTGTATCGTTTGTGTGTGATAAATATTAGCCTAATAGGGAGTATTGGAAAAAGGGTGCCACAAGTGTCAAGGTTGCAAGTGAAGTTAAGGCTTCAGGACTCCGGTATGGATTCTGTAGTTCCTCAAATCACTCTCCAGGCAATCTGCCACCTCTTTCTCAAAACTCTCCCTTTCTTGGTCTGTTTTCGGGAACGACCTCCAGAAATGCGTTATGGCATGTATCTGGTTGATGTTGTTGCTCAGCCCTTTTTTAAAAGGTTGTAGGTTCTGGTACTCATCATCGTTGCTTGGGCGATGGTCTCGTTGGTCAGATGTCTGCCGTTAACGAGCTGTTCTTTCTGGCATTTGCTCAGAAAGGCTCCGAATGCCGGTGTCACCGGCTCTTTCTTTGTCATGTTGACTCTTTTAATTGTTAAACAATAATAAAAACAAGCGAAATCATTTCCATGTAGTGGAAACGACCGGACTTGTGTATCTGGGCACTTATGCGTTCCTTCGCGTCGTAATTTTAAACATAAACAAAAATCAGTAAATTATGGAACACCGCAATATCAGCCTTTTCAGAGGCTATTCGGACACAGAATCAGTAGAAACTTCTCTTGAAGAAATAGTCAACATCATTAAATGCGGCGCTGCCCTGCGAGACCGCACCGAGAAACATCGCTACTACTTGCAGCAAGACCTGCGTAGGGATGCCGACCGCGAGAAGTCCGGCTGTCCCTGCTTCGCTGTTGCCGTCTGCTTTGAAGGTGGGAAGACCCGCGAACATATCTGTGCCTGGACCGGCTATACCTTGGTCGACCTGGACCATATCGCTCCCGAGCGGATGGCTGCCACACTGACATTGATTTGTGCCGACAAGTATACATTGATGGCCTACACCACCATCAGCGGTCATGGCATCCGTATCATCTGCCGCATCGATGACCTGAACGGAGCGGAAAAGGGAAAAGCCTTTCGGCAATACGCCAAGTATTTCAATCAAGTCAACGACTACTATTCCTGCCTGGTGGGCTTCGAAAGCGACGGGCAGTGCAAGAATGCTACCCGTATCAGTGGACTGGCTTCCGACCCTCATGTATATTACAATCCCAGTGCCGCTTCTTTTGTTTTGCAAGATAGTCCGATTGCTCCCCAACCGCAGGATAGCGCTTCCGAAGCTGTGCCGACAAAGCGCAACAAACGTTTGGAGAAGGTGGTGAAAGCTGCCGAACGCCTGCTGGAAGAGGAGGGAGTGAGTTATTGTGAACATCATCATAACGAATATGTGATGCGCATGGGGTATCTGCTCAACCAGTACGGAGTGGCCCGGAAGACAGCCGCCGCTTGGGCAGCGGAGCACTTTCCCGACTATGACGGGGATGTGGCAACTGTCATCGGCTCCTGCTACGCGAATACCGGGGAGCATGGCACCCGCTCCCTTGTCCGCAGGGGAGAGGGCGATGAAAAGTTTGCCACGGTGGCAGATATCGAGCAGTTCCTTTCCGAACAGGCGAAGTTCCGCAAAAATACGGTGAGTGGCAAGTTCGAAGTCCTGATGACCGACTGCGGAGAGGAGTATGCGGAGCTGACCGACCGCTACGTCAACACGTTGTGGAGCCGCATGAACAAGGCAGGGATGCTTGCCCGCATTGCGGACATACGTTCCGTGCTCGATTCGGAGTACACACCGCTTTTCAATCCCTTTGTAGCCTATCTGGAGGGGCTGCCTGCTTGGGACGGTACTACTGACCCTATTGCTCGTCTGGCTGCCGGCGTACATGTGAAGGACGACCAGAAGCTTTTCGGCATCTACTTCAAGAAGTGGCTGGTGGCCACCATTGCTTCGCTGCTCGATACTAAGGTGGTGAATCATGAGATTCTGGTCTTCATCGGTAAGCAGGGCATCTACAAGACTACCTGGATGCAGCGTCTGCTTCCTGTCGAACTTCAGCGTTATTTTTATGTGAAAAGCAACAGCCGGCGCGTCAGCAAGGACGACCTTTTTACGCTGACCGAGTTTGCACTGGTATGCCTTGAAGAGCTGGAGGAGATGACCTCTGCCCAGGTCAGCCAGTTGAAGGCCATCACCGGCATGACAGACGTGAACGAGCGTGCCGCCTACGGACACTTCAAGGAGAGCCGTCCGCATATTGCCAGCTTCTGTGGCACGAGCAACAACGTCACCTTCCTCAACGACCTCAGTGGCAACCGCCGTTGGCTTCCCTTCGAGGTGGATTCCATAGACAGTCCTTTCGATTATCCCATAGACTATGCCGGAGTGTATGCGCAAGGCTATGCCCTCTGGAAGAGCGGCTTTCACTACTGGTTTGAGCAGGAGGAGATTGATGCCGTGAATCTTCATAACCGTTATTTTGAGGTGCCCTGCCTGGAGCGTGAGCTCGTTCAGGTGTACTATCGCCGCCCCATGCCGGGCGAGGAGTGTATGTTCTTGACCAATGCCCAGATACTGGGACATATCAACATAGGTATCCGGCAACCCTTGAGTCCCACGCACCTCGGTCTGGTGATGAAGCAGGAGGGCTATGAGGCTGTCCGTTCCGGTGGCCGTCGTGGTTATCGGGTGGTCGAGCTGAAAGGGGATGAAATCTACCGCAACCAATGCGCCATGGCGCGCTATGTGGGGGATTGATTCTTTCACGGTTTTCCTAAATACCTGAATATAAGTTCCACCTGCAGGGAGGTGAATATTTTCTGGGAGCCTTTGTAGCCGGTATGCCGCAGGGCTTCGTCCAGTTCCAAATTCAGCTTCATCCATTTGGACAAGCGGTTGAGTGCGGATGCCGGTGAAATGGTGGGGGCGTATGCCTCTGCCAGTTCACGTTTGTAATAGGGGCGGACGGGCCACTCTTTGCCGGGGATATTTTCGTAGTCTTCAACGTACTTCATAAACAATGCTTTAACTGGTTATTACACTGTAAATGTACGGAATTTTTTCTGTATACCCATTGCCGGAACCCGGTATAATCTTACCTAATCTCACATTTTCCCACATCCCTTCATATCACTTCACCGCATCTCTTATTCTGCCCGGAGGTACGTCGTATCTTTGTTCTGTCAGACGATGAAGGGTGAAGATTAGTAATCGTGACGCGCGAAGATTAGTAATCGTAAGCCCCTGGGATTAGTATCGTCTCCCTATCTTTTAATTTTTAACTTATAATTTTTAATTTATGATTAACTACAGTATCGTGATGCGTGGCAATCCTACCGATAAGACGGTTGCCAAAAAAGCGTACGCAAGTGCGCAGTATTCGGAAGTGATGGACATCAACCGCTTTGCCGAGCATATAGCCAGTCATGGCTGCGTGTACAAGCGTTCGGATATCGTTGCCATCCTCACCATGTCCGTGGATTGCATGCGGGAGCAGTTACTGGCCGGACAAAAAATCCAGTTGGGCGACCTGGGGAGTTTCTACATCAGCATCAACAGTATCGGCGCGGCTTCTGCCAAGGAGTTCAATCCTGCCATCCATATCCGTAGGCTGAATGTGAACTGGACCTGCGGTCAGCGTTTTGGAGAGCTGCTGGAGGAGGCGGAATTCAATCTGGTGGCAACCCGAAGTGCAGCCCGTGCCGTGGTGAAAGCCCTGAAGGCCGGAAAGACTACCGTGGACCTGACCGGAGCCACTGGCGGGGGTGAAGATGCCGGTGGAGGCAGCAACCCGGGAGGCGGTTCGGACGGAGACCAGGGGGAAAATCCGTTAGGATGAAACGAAAAGACAAAAGAGAGAAAATAAATATGTTCTTCTGTCTAAAAAATGCAGCTAACCATAGTGTTTAATTCCTTAATTGCAAATTGTTATGAGTGAGAAAACAAAATCAAAATCTGTATGGGGCATTGTCCTTAAAGTGATTATTACCGTGGCCACTACATTGGCCGGAGTGTTTGGTTTGACTTCCTGCATCAACCGTTAGCCGGATGAAAGCAGGCAGTTTCTATCAGAACTATCGGGAGGTAACCCTCCTGGTAGTTCATTGCAGCGCTACGCGCTGTGACCGTCACTTCTCGGTGGAGGCGCTTCGCCGCAGTCATCTGGCACGGGGCTTTGCCGATATCGGTTATCATTTCTACATCACCCGTGACGGCGAGGTGCATATTTGTCGCCCGGTTCATCAGATTGGAGCCCATGCCACCGGCTGGAACGACAAGAGTATCGGCATCTGCTATGAGGGTGGGCTCGACGAGAATGGTGTCCCTGCCGATACACGTACCTATGCGCAGAAATGCTCTTTGCTTGACTTGCTTCGGCAGCTGAAGACCGACTATCCCAATGCCCGTATTTCAGGGCATCGGCAACTCAGTTCCTCTATCCATAAGGCTTGTCCTTGTTTTGACGCCAAAAGCGAATACGAGACAATTAAAAATTAATTCTCTCCACGTATCCTATCGGCATGTCCACATGTGCGCAGCCCAGCATATCCAGCCGGACTGCCACTTTGCTTTTTCCTCCTATCATGACCAGTTCTCCCTCCAATCCGGCAAGGGGGCCTTTTATTACTTTCACGGCATCACCTGCTGCCAGAGGTGTACTGCAAATCTCTACAGCCTCTGGGCTATAATCCAGCATAAAGCGGAAACGTTCCATCTGTTCCTCGGGAATGACGGCGGGACGGCTTTCACCGCGCAATACCATGTATCGACTGATAGCTTGTAAGGTAAGCGGCAGGGGGCGTTCCTGCGGAGTGACATGCACGAAAATCATCATCGGGATGACCAGGCGGTCCACTTTCTTGCGCCGGTCGCTCCATTGGCGTATTTCGCTTTGTATGGGTAAGTAATATTCCACTCCCATAGCTTTCAGCCGTTCGGCAGTCTTCTTTTCCAGACAAGACTGCACGTATGCCACCAGCCATTGGCGACGAGGAATAATATGAGGGGTGATATCAGTATGGTTCATGTAAAATCCTTTAAAGGTGTATTTCTATGGTCTATAAATAGTTGAGGTTCGGGCGCGCTACGCGGTCGCCTGTCACATTGGAGGGGCGGGGTTAATTAAAAATTAGAAATTAAAAATTAGACACTCGATTATTTACTCTCAACTCCTAATAGCTAGTCGCTAACTCAACTGTAACCGTATTTCTTACCGTAGCCGTAATACTTTCCGTATTTACCATAGCCGTAGTAATAACCGTATTTTTTCTTCTTCATATCGATGCCGTTGACTACTGTGCATAAGTTGGGGAGACGATGATGCTCCTGAAGCTCGTTGATGAGCTGGTAATCGGTCTTATGCGTATAATCTGCACGACAGACGTAGATGCTGGCGTCCGCTACGCGGGAAAGGATGAGCGTGTCGGTCACCATGCCGATAGGGGCTGTATCCAGTACGATATAGTCATATTCTTTGCGTAATGTACTGATGGTGTCTTCCAGTGATTGGCGTGCCAGTAGTTCCGTAGGATTGGGTGGGATGGGACCGCCCAATAGCAGGTCGAGGTTGGAAGTTATGCCGGAAGGCTGTATCAGCGCATGCAAGTCCGTAGATTGAGGAGCGGCAAGATATTGCGTGATTCCCTTTTCTTTGTGTGAAAGATGGAACATCTTGTTCAATCCCGGTTTGCGTATATCCAATCCTACCAGAATGACCTTTTTGCCGAGCAGCGCCAGACTGAGGGCGAGGTTGGAAGCTATGAAAGTCTTGCCTTCACCGCTTATGGTGGAGGTGATCAGGACGACTTTCTTATCCGGATCACCCATCATGAAGAGCAGGTTGGTGCGCAGGCTGCGGAAGGTTTCCGTCATGATGTCGTTGTCGTTTTCGCGTACGGCAATGGCAGACTCTTCGTGCTTGCTTGAGCCGGTAAGGGGGATGTCGCCGATAATGGGAACCTTTGTGAGCTTTTCCACATCGGTATGCCCTTCAATGCGGAAACGGAGCAGGTTCAATAGGAAAATGATGCCCAAGGGAATGCCGATGCCGATGACAAAGGCAATCATATAGATTTTTTTGCCTTGGGGAGAAACGATGCCGGCAGGCATGGGCTCTTCGATAATGCGTCCATTGTTGGCGGTTGCAGCCAGTGTGATGGCGTTTTCCTCGCGTTTCTGCAGCAGCATGATGTAGAGGGTGGCCTTGATTTCCTGCTGGCGTGCGATACTCATGAACTCCTGCTCCTGCTTGGGGGCGTTGCTGATGCGGCTTTCGTACTTGCGCGACTGTCGGTCGATGTTGCTCCGGGTGATTTGCAGGCCTTTCAAAACACTGTTTACGGTGGTTTTCACATTGTGGCGCATGGCCTCGATCCCCGTGTTCAGATTGATGATGGCGGGATTGCTTTCGGAGGAGGTACGTAGCAGGCGCTTACGCTCCACGATGAGATTGTTGTACTTGTCTATGGCGGAGGTCAGGTTCATGTCGCTCAGTCCTACGTTGGCAGGGATGATCTCGTCGTTGTTTGCAGGATTGTTGATGTAGTCGCGCAGATAGTTCACGAGGTTGATTTGGGTGGCGTTCTCTGCATATTGCTGTTCGTACTTGGAACTTTCCTGAAGGGCAAGCTGCGCGTCGCTGCTGATGTCGGTCAGTCCGGCGCGTTGCTTGAATTCCGCCAGTTCGGTTTCTGTGGTGCCCAGTTCGTGGTTGATGATGCTGATACGTTCCTCGATGAAGTCGGCGCTTTTCTGGGCCACTTCATTCTTTTCGGTGTTGGTGTCCTGATTATAGAGTATTATCAGTTCTTGGGTGAAATCGGAGGCTCGTTGTATATGGGTGTTTTGTACACTGATGGTGGCAATGGTACTGGTATTGGATATGGGGGCTACGGTCAGACCTGCCCTATAGCCTGCTGCTACGGCAGTGGGGGTACTGATGATAGCCTTCAGATTGACGGGCTCTTGCGGAGCAGGCAATGAGTCATTGTGCGAAATGGTGATGACACCTACCGGGAGTGGTAGAATGGCAGGTAGTTCGTCGAAAGATTTGGTCGTTTCTTGCTTGTCTCCGTTTTGTATATAAAAGGCTGTGACAGTCAGTTGGCCGGTAGGGGAGTATATCAGTTCCAGCCGAATGTTCCCTTCCAGTTTGTCAGCTTCCTCGGCGGTCATGAACACATCAAGAGGGGAGTTTTTGTAAAGTGGAACATCGTAGCCGAAAGATTGTTCGATGGCGATGTTGGTATAAAGGTTCAGACGTGACACGACTTTCTTGATGAGTGTCCTTGATTTCAGAATTTCCAGCTCATTGTCAAAGTTGCTGGTCATGGAAAGCATACCAAAATCCTGCATGGCAGACAGTGCATTGTTGGTACTTTTCTTGTCGTCTTCTTTAATTAGGATAGAAGATGACACTTCGTAGACAGGTATTTGGTAACGGAGATAAGCAAAGGCCAGGCCAGTGCATATCAATACGCTTGCCACAAACCAGGGCCAATGAATGATGTATTTGAAAAAGAGGGCTTGGAAATCTGTTTTTTCCTCTTTTTCGTTTAAAAGGTCATCGTATAAATCTTCTTTCATTTTTTGAGGATTAAAATTATCTTACAATGTTGACAATCAGACTTGCGAGTGAAACAAGGGAAGTAATCACAGAAACCCAGATAGTGGTACTGTTACTGACGCTTGCACTCTTTGCCTTGGTTTTATTTGGAGCTATATAAAGGATATCATTCTGCTGCATGTAGTAGTAGGGAGAATGAAGAATATTCTGCTCGTTCAAGTTTAGGCTGATGACATTTCGCTGGCCGTTACAGTCTTCGCGGATGAGCTTGACGTTGTTTCGTATACCGTAAATGGTCATGTCGCCTGCCATGGCAAGCGCCTCGAAAATATTCACTTTCTCATTATTGATAGTGAAAGTTCCGGGACTGTTCACTTCACCGAGGACAGAAATTTTGTAGTTGGACATACGTACAGTGACAATAGGTATTTCTTTGAGATAAGGACGAAGCTGTTCACGGATAAGGTTCTCGGCTGCATTTTTAGTTAAGCCCCCTACTTTCAGTCTGCCTATCACGGGGAAGTCTATCTCACCTGCATTGTCTACGAGATATTGTTGCAGAGCTGGTTGCGATGTAGTGCTGGCATTGGATTGTGCTATGTTATTATAGGTCTGCATGGTCAGGTTGAACGGTGCGGCAGCTTGCGGATCAGTGGTGTTTATGGTGATATTCAGCAAGTCTTTAGGTTGGATACGCGCATCGTAGAGGGTATCCTGCTGATTGACTTCATTGATGACGATTTCCTTATAACTCTTATCTGTAAGTGATTCGTAACTTTGTAGATAAGGTACTTTTTTGTAAGATTGGCAGCTTGCCAATGTAATTGCCGCCATCAAGATGGCTATACTTTTCTTGTTTTTCATTACTGCTCCTTTTAATTTTTGATTTTCAATTTTAATTCTCAATACGCTTCTTTCTCGCCTTGAATGGCGTTTCTGATTGTCTTGTATATAATGTATAAATCCAATAGAAAAGTCCAGTGTTCCAGATACCATACATCGCGCTGTACACGTCCCTCCATCTGCCAGAGTTCTTTGGTTTCACCACGGTAGCCGGTGACTTGGGCCCAACCGGTGATGCCGGGCTTTACCAGATGTCTGACCATATATTTGTCGATAAGGCGTGAATATTCTTCAGTGTGTTTCAGCATATGGGGGCGTGGCCCTACAACGGACATTTGCCCCAGTAACACATTGAAAAATTGGGGAAGTTCGTCAATGCTGGCTTTACGGATGAAATCTCCGATTTTTGTTTTGCGCGGGTCATTGGCGGTGGCTTGTAGTTCGTCACTGTCTATGTTGACACGCATCGAACGGAATTTGTAACACCAGAATTCATTTCCATTCTCTCCGCTTCGTTTTTGTTTGAAGAAGATAGGACCGGGGGAGGATAGCTTGATAGCGGTACCTATGATGATGTAGACGAAGGGGAATACTGTACACAGAAAAACGAGGGAGAAAAAGAGGTCGAAGGCTCTTTTCAGTAGGCGATTTTCCATTTGTGCCAAAGGTTCCTCGCGGATAGTGAGTACGGGGATATTGCCAAACATCTCGAAGTGCATGCGACGATGCAGGTAATTGCGAATATTAGGTACACTATAGAAACGAATCAAGTGATTTTCGCAATAATTGATGATTGGAAGTATTTCATGGCTACGTGCAGAAGGCAAGCAGCAATAGACTTGTTCTATATGGTGTTGCTGTAAATAAGTGACAACTTCTTTAGGCTGCCCTAAATAGGGGACATCTTCGGGAAAATCATCAGAAGGTACATCACAGAAATAGCCGATAATGCGGAAGCCCGTGGTGGGATCTCCGGTCATTTCTTGATAGAGTTCTGTCATGTTTTTGTTACTGCCGATTAAAATGACGGTACGTGAGTTACCTCCATGTTCTCGATATTTTTTCAGTAAATACCGGAAAAGAAGGCGATATATAGCGAGGCAGATAAAGAAAATACTATAAAAGCATGTAAAAAAACGGAGTGAACTGGTACCTATATCTGCTAAAGTAGCCAAGCTGATGAACAGCGTGGCGTGAAAAGTTGTATTACGGAGAGCCCGACGTACAATGCGTTCCGGACGTACAATACGTTCATGCAGTACGACGCCATTGGAGTAATTGCAAAGTAGATAGACTAGATTCAATAATACCAATAGCTGGGACAATGAATGTGTAAATTCATTGCCCAGTGTTTGGTAGTCAAAAATGTGATATAGCGAGATGAAAATGATGTTCAGTAAGCATAAGTCACCAAAGATAATGACGAACTTAATCACTTTATTGAAATGGAGAACTTGTTTCATAATTCACACTAATTCAATAGCTTTTTTCTTTCTCAATGGTATTGAAAGAGAAAAAACTGTTCATTCTTGTTTGTTTAATAATTCTCTTACTTACAAGGTAATGGATACCAATACTCTCTTACTTACAAGGTAATGGATACCAATACTCTCTTACTTACAAGGTAAGAGGTGGTATTTTATTTGGAGAATAATCTTATAAACCAGCCATTAAAAGGTATTTTACATTAAAAGACTATATATGTAATTAAAATGTAAAACGATATTTTATCTCATAATTAAATTTAATTTTTGAATTCAAAATGGGGGCTTTTATGTAAATATATAGGACTGAAATACAAGTGGCTGCAATGTGTCTTATATCTATATATGAGATAAATATGAATTAAAAAATAAATCTATTTTTTTGCGATTGTAGTAATCTTTTTCATATCTTTGCAGCCACAAAACATATTCTCTTACCTTGTAAGTAAGAGAGTATTGGTATCCATTACCTTGTAAGTAAGAGAATAAAATTGGATAATAAAAGTACTCCTATACAAATAGGAATACTTTTACAAATTCTAGTTTTTAGGGCTTTTTCTTTTTGTTTGGATGGATTGTTGCAATCACTTTTTTATTTGCTTTACTCATCGCATTGTTGTCAAAAGAAGCAAGGTAAACGTGAGTTACCTTTTCAGAAGTATGTCCTAAGCTTTCACTAATCACAGAAATGGCCACTCCTTCGTCTTTGGCAGTGGTGGCCCAGCTATGGCGGGCTACATAAGATGTTAATGGAATGCTTAACCGTAACATCTTCGAAAGTGTGTGTAAATGTTGGTTGTAGAGCCGTAAAGCACTTTTGTATTGTCTGTAACCATCTTCCCCGGTTAGTGATAATATCGGTAGCAAATAGGGGGAAGAGGCGGCTTCGTTTTTATACCTATTTATAATCTGTGCGGCATACGACTCTATATGTACGGACAATTGCTGACGGGTCTTATGGCGGTAATAATAAATGGTATTGTGCTTGACATCCGTTTTGCGGAGATGTACAAGGTCTACGAACGGAATGCCTCGTAAGTAAAAACTTAACAGAAACATGTCGCGGCTGAAACGCAAGGCGGGTTTCTTCTCCAAATCAAGATTTACCAAGCGCCGGATTAGTAAAGGAGAGATGGCCCGTTTGGCGGTAGGCTCATAGCCAGTGAATACATAGGCGAACAAATCGTCTATACTGTGTGTGAATGGAATGCCTTGTTCGGCAGCTTGGTGAGAGATGGAACGGAGCATACGCATATAGGTGGATATGGTATTATGGCGCCGCCCTTCGCCGAGCAGCCGGTCTTCGTATTGCTTGATGAGGCTGGGGGTGAGATCTGCAAAAGTGATGGAACGGTGGCCGATGAAGCGGAAAAAGCTGTTCACTGTACTGGTATATATACCGGATGTACTGTATCGTCCGGCTTGTTTTGTCCGCTGTATCAGGGAAGCGGAAAAATTATGTATAGTATTCATAATCTGAATTTTAATATTTTAAATACATATAAAACAACCTTGAGCATGAAATGATTGTATGGCAATCAATGCACGCTTAGGGGAGAAATGGTAAAATTTCTATATAAATTCAGATATGTATTCTCCGGGCAGACAGGAGGAGGGTTACAGTATGCCCGAACGTACCCGACTCAGTGTTTCGGGGGTCATCAGCAGATAGGACGCAATGTGCGACAAAGGAGCCCGCTTGATGACTTCGGGCTGATGTTCCATGAGCTGGTTATAGCGCTCGCGTGCAGTCTCAAACCGCCAGGAGTCAGCCTTTATCTGTGAAACAATCAGGGAATATTCCAGAATCTTCCGATAGAACATGTTTATTTCCCATGAGATTTCGGTAAGTGTCAGCAGCTTGTTGTATGGCAGCAGGTATACGACACTCGGTTCGAGTGCCTCAATCATGAGGTGGGTGGGTTCCTGCTTCAAGGTACTTTCTATGCAGATGATGATGCAGCCTTCATAGGAAAAGTGTTCGGTGACGTCTTTACCGTTTTTATAATAGAATTGGCGCAACATGCCTTTTCCTACAAATACGATATTATGGCTTATCTGCCCTTCATTGAGTAATAATGCGCCCTTTTCTACTTCCTTGCGAATGAGGATTTCCTCTATCAACCTTCTTCCCTCGGGAGCCATGCCTGGATAGCGGGAGTTGATAGCGGCATCTACGGTTTCTTTCAATAGTGCATCCATAAAGCCATAATTTGTTTGTTCGAGGGGCAAAGATAAGGTTTTTACGAGAAAAAATCAGCTCCGTATGAAACTTTTGTTTACCCATTTCATGCCATACCAGCGGCGGACGAAAATGAAGCCGCGGATATTCTCGTCCAACAGGAAGGCTACCCACATGCCGCAGATACCCCAGCCGAAGGGGAAGCCGAAAAGGTATCCCACACCTACAGCTACACTCCACTGCACCACCAACCCTACGTAGAAGGGGTAGTTGACATCTCCTGCCGCACGAAGGGCGTTGGTGGCGAAGATGTTGATGGGGCGGCCTATTTCGAGGAGTACATCTATGATAAGGATGGTGGCACCCATACGTATGATGTCGGGGTTGGACGTGAGCCAGCCAAAGATGGCATGCCCCGAAAGGGCGAGGATGCAGGACAGCATGACGGTAATCATGACGGATTTCTTCATGACGTATTTTCCCATAAGGAAGGCTGCGTGAGGTTTCTTCTCGCCTATCAGATGCCCGATACAGATGGCGCCGCCTTGTGCCATGGAGATGCTGAACAGATAAGCGAACATGATGATGTTGACACAATAGGTACGGGTGGCGAGCGCTTCCACTCCCAGCATGTTGATGAAGTAGGTGATGACGACTTGCGACGAGCTGTACGACAATTGTTCGCCGGCAGAGGGCAGGCCTACCTTCATCAGGTTCTTTAGTTCTATCCACGGAAAAGGGCGGAAGTATGCCGGTGGGAAACGGTGGATGTGCTTGCGGAACAGTATGACGAACAGTATAATCATGGAGACACCCCGGCTGAAGGCTGTGGAGATGGCGGCGCCTTCCACGCCCAGTTCCGGAAAGCCGAAGCGGCCGAAGATGAGGGAGTAGTTGCCGATGATATTGAGGATATTGACTACGACGGTGACCATCATCGGGTAGATGGCCTTGTTGGCACTGCGCAGGGAGGCGGAGAGGGTGAGGGATAGTGCCTGGAAGAAGGCGAAAGCGCCTACGATACGCATATAGTCCATGCCGTCCTGCATCAGTTCAGCGGTGAGCCCCATCAGCCGGAGGATGGGATGGGCGCAGGAGAACAGTACCAGGCTGACCGTGATACCTACCGCCAGGTTGACGAGGATGGATACGCCGACTACTTGCACTACTTTCTTGTGTAGTTTCGCACCGAGATACTGGGAACACAGAACGGACGTTCCGAGGTTGATGACTTCGAAAACGAGGAAAGTGAGCATGATAATTTGGTTGACTACCCCTACGGCGGCAACACTGTTGTCCGAGTGGCGGCTCAGCATGATGGTGTCCACCGCACCGAGCATCATGATGAGAAGTGTCTCTATAAAAATGGGGGCGGCCAGCTTGGCAAGCCGCTTTTTTAGGCTTTCTTGTTGTATCATTGTCCGTGTATGTGCACTATACTTTAAAAATCGCGCAAAGATAAGGAAAGGTTGAAAAGGACGGTTTGATATGTATCAAATTTTTTTTCTTGTTTTAGGGTTTGAGTGTTAACGTGTTATCTCAAATTGTATGAAAACGGTGAAAAAAATATGTAGGAAAGATTTGCACAGTCCAAAAGTTTGCCCTACATTTGCACCGCATTTGAAAAGAATGCTGGTTATAAAAAAGGAAGTTTGGGTGAGTGGCTGAAACCACCAGTTTGCTAAACTGACGTACGGGTAACCGTACCGGGGGTTCGAATCCCCCAGCTTCCGCCAGATGCACTCTTAGCTCAGTTGGTAGAGCAACTGACTCTTAATCAGTGGGTCCAGGGTTCGAATCCCTGAGGGTGTACAAGACAAATGCGAGGGTGGGTTCATCTAACGGTTAGGATACATGCCTCTCACGCATGGTATACGAGTTCGATTCTCGTACCCACTACAAAAACAAGAAAGCGGTTGACTGATGAAACGGTTAACCGCTTTTTGTTTTTCATTTTTCTGTTGTAATCCGAAAATAGTTTCTATATTTGCACCCGCTATGGCGAAATGTATATTCTATATCTTGTTAGGGTTGTTCCTCATATCGAAGTTCACTTCCGTTTCTGATGATATGGAGGGATGTAAGACACTCCCTACTGCGGATGTGCATTATTTCTCCGGAGCCCAGCACAGCTTGTCGGGGGCAGATGGCAGACAATGCCAGGAAAAAGGGGAGGACGCGAATTATAATTGCCTGGCAGATGCCGGTTGCATAGGAAATACCTTCTCATTACGGCATGCCTCTTGCTCGAAATTGTTGAGGCTTAATCCGGACTTCATTGCCGCCAAGGTTGCGAGAACCCTGAAAACTCTGCTCCCGGAAGAAAAGACAACTTCTTTCCCCTTTACTTTCCATCCCCATAAGATTTCATATAGATATTATGTATATACGCTGAGGCGTATTCTTATTTAGTACTTTCCCTTCCTCTCTTTCGGGAGCCAGAGAGATTGCCCGTCTCCCCATGCCGAGTTTTTCTCTATTTTTTAAGTACTGATAATCAATATATAATGGATTTTCTATTAGATTTTATTCTCCATATCGATCAGTATATGATTGATATAGTGCAGGAATATCATATGTGGGCGTATGCCATATTGTTTCTGATTATTTTCTGCGAAACGGGGCTGGTGGTCACACCTTTCCTGCCGGGCGATTCCCTGCTTTTTGTGGCGGGAGCTATTGCCGCACTGCCCGACATGCCTCTCGAGGTCAATGTGCTGGCTTTGATATTGTTTGTTGCCGCGGTATTGGGCGACTCTTGCAACTACATGATAGGGCATTTCTTCGGGCGAAGGCTCTTCAATAATCCCGATTCCAGAATATTCAAGCAAAGCCATCTCGACAAGACCCATGAGTTCTATAAGAAGTATGGAGGCAAGACAATTATCATAGCCCGTTTTGTGCCTATCGTCCGTACGTTTGCGCCATTCGTGGCGGGGATGGGTAAGATGCATTACTATTACTTCATGCTGTACAACCTGATTGGGGGCGCCTGCTGGATTGCCATCTTCTGTTATGCGGGTTATTTCTTCGGTGACCTTCCGTTTGTACAAGAGAACCTCAAACTGCTGATTGTGGCCATTATTGTGGTTTCCATACTGCCGGCCGTGGTAGAAGTGCTGCGTGCAAGACTGAAACAACGAAAACAAAAATAAATTAATATACTTAGTACATTTATCCATTATGAAGAATTCTTTTTTTAGCCGGTTCACACCGAAAGAACCGAAATTCTTTCCTTTGCTGAAGCAATTGTCTGAGATTTTATTGTCCTCGTCGGCTCTGTTGATAGAAATATTGGGCCATGACTCGCCTGAGAAGAGGGCGGAAGATTATAAACGAATCAAAGATTTGGAGCGCGAGGGCGATAAGCTGACCAATCTGATTCTGGATGAACTGGGCACTACTTTCATTACTCCTTTTGACCGGGAGGATATCCATGACCTGGCTTCGGGCATGGATGATGTGATTGATGGAATAAACAGCTGTGCCAAGCGTATCACTATCTATAATCCGCATCCTATTTCGGACAAGGGGAAAGAGCTGGGACATATGGTTCAACAAGAAGCGGCCCTCATCGGCCAGGCCATGGATGAACTGGAGGCATTTCGCAAGAGTCCGGATAAGCTGCGCGCATATTGCAACCAGCTGCATGACATAGAAAACCGGGCAGATGATATTTATGAATTTTTCATCACCAGGCTTTTTGAAGAAGAGAAGGACTGCATTGAACTCATCAAAATCAAGGAGATTATGTATGAGTTGGAAAAAACGACGGACGCAGCCGAACACGTGGGCAAGATTTTGAGGAGCCTGATTGTGAAATACGCATAAACGAACGGACGCATGGAACTATTAGTGATTATCATTGTACTGGCTCTGATATTCGATTATATCAACGGTTTTCATGATGCGGCCAATTCTATTGCCACCATTGTGTCTACCAAAGTGCTTACACCGTTTCAGGCGGTGATATGGGCGGCTTTCTTCAATTTTGTGGCCTTTTTCATCGCCAAGTGTGTCATCGGCGGTTTCGGCATTGCCAACACCGTATCGAAAACGGTGATGGAGCCTTACATTACTTTGCCTATCATTCTGGCCGGCGTGATTGCGGCTATTGCCTGGAATCTGTTCACTTGGTGGAAGGGAATCCCTTCCTCTTCTTCGCACACGCTTATCGGAGGTTTTGCCGGAGCTGCCATCATGGCACACGGTTTTGAGGCCATCCAGTTGAGTATCATTCTGAAGATTGCGGCATTCATTTTTCTGGCTCCCTTGATTGGTATGGTGGTGGCATTCGGTTTTACGTTGTTGGTCTTGTACATTTGCCGCAGGGCGCATCCCCATACGGCCGAGGTGTGGTTCAAGAAACTGCAGCTGGTGTCTTCGGCTTTGTTCAGCATCGGGCACGGTCTGAATGATTCACAGAAGGTAATGGGTATCATTGCTGCGGCTATGATAGCCGGACATTCGGAAGGACTGGGAATGGGGATAAACAGTATTGATGACCTGCCGGACTGGGTGGCATTCTCTTGTTTTACGGCCATTTCACTCGGTACCATGTCCGGCGGGTGGAAGATTGTGAAGACCATGGGGACTAAGATTACGAAGGTGACGCCACTGGAAGGGGTGATTGCGGAAACTGCCGGTGCGTTTACGCTTTATCTGACGGAGTATCTGAAGATTCCGGTAAGTACGACACACACCATTACGGGAGCTATTATCGGAGTAGGGGCCACGAAGCGGCTTTCGGCTGTGCGTTGGGGAGTTACGAAGAGTCTGATGACCGCTTGGGTGCTGACTATCCCCGTCAGTGCTTTGCTGGCAGCAGGGATTTATTGTATCGTATCCCTTTTTTAGAAGTGCTGCCGCATAAAAAATAGACGGGTTCGTTTTATTTTGCATGAGGTTTGCACTATCTTTGCAGCCTGAAACTGTAAAATAGAATGCACATTGGACTGGCTATATAGTTTATTCGTCGAGCACTCCGCCTTGCAGGCGGTTGTGGTACTCTCACTGATTTCCGCTATCGGATTGGGATTGGGGAAGATACATGTTTGCGGCATTTCATTGGGAGTGACGTTTGTATTCTTTGCCGGCATCATTGCCGGGCATTTCGGGTTGTCCATAGACCCGCAGATGCTGAATTATGCGGAAAGCTTCGGGCTGGTGATATTTGTGTATGCTTTGGGTTTGCAGGTGGGACCGGGTTTTTTCAGCTCTTTCCGTAAAGGAGGGGTACAACTGAATATGCTCGCCACGGGTGTAGTGCTTATCGGCACCCTGCTGACTGTACTGGGCAGCTATGGGTTGGGAGTATCCCTGCCGGATATGGTGGGCATACTTTGCGGTGCCACGACAAACACACCGGCACTCGGTGCGGCACAGCAGACATTGAAACAGATGGGATTGGAGTCCAGTACCCCTGCTTTGGGGTGTGCGGTGGCATATCCGCTGGGGGTGGTAGGGGTCATTCTGGCCGTACTGTTCATCCGTAAGACGCTGGCGCATAAGGAAGACCTGGAATTGAAAGAGAAGGATGACGTGAACAAGCCTTACATTGTTGCGTTCCAGGTGCACAATCCTGCCATCTTCAACAAGAGTATCAAGGAAATAGGCGGGCTGAACAGCTATCCGAAGTTCGTGATTTCCCGCTTGTGGCGGGATGGGAATGTGAGTATTCCTACCTCGGAAAAGATTATAAAGGAAGGTGACCGCCTGCTGGTGATTACCTCGGAGAAAAATACGCCGGCTCTGACTGTGCTTTTCGGCGAGCAGGAGCATACCGACTGGAACAAGGAAGATATAGACTGGAATGCCATAGACAGCCAGCTGATTTCGCAACGTATCGTGGTGACGCGCCCGGAGTTGAACGGCAAGAAGCTGGGTTCTCTCCATCTGCGTAATCATTACGGTATCAATATCAGCCGGGTTTATCGTAGCGGCGTGCAGCTGCTGGCCACAGCGGAACTGACCTTGCAATTGGGTGACCGCCTGACCGTAGTGGGCGAAGCCGCTGCTATACAAAATGTGGAGAAGGTGCTGGGCAATGCTGTGAAAAGCCTGAAGGAACCGAACTTGGTGGCGGTATTTATCGGTATTGTCATCGGTCTGGCTTTGGGAGCAATTCCTATTTCCATTCCCGGCATCAGCGCTCCCGTGCGGCTCGGATTGGCAGGAGGCCCTATCATCGTAGGTATTCTTATCGGGACATTCGGTCCGAGGATGCACATGGTGACTTATACTACGCGCAGTGCGAACCTGATGCTCCGTGCATTGGGATTGTCTCTTTACCTAGCTTGCCTGGGACTGGATGCGGGTGCCCATTTCTTCGATACGGTATTCCGGCCGGAAGGGCTGTTATGGATTGCTACGGGTTTTGCGTTGACTGTGGTTCCGGTATTGATTATGGGTATCGTTACCTTCAAGTGGCTGAAGATAGATTTCGGAACAATGGCGGGTATGCTGTGCGGAAGCATGGCAAACCCCATGGCGCTGAACTACGCCAACGACACCATTCCGGGAGACAATCCGTCTGTAGCTTATGCTACGGTTTATCCGCTGTGCATGTTTCTACGGGTAATTATAGCCCAAGTGCTGCTCATGTTCTTCATTAATGGATAATGAAGAATGAGGGATATTATCAACTGTCAATTATCAACTATCAATTAAATAACTATGGGAAATATAACTCCGGAAAGTATTGTCAATGACTTGCGTTATTTGCAATTATTATCACGCAGTTTTCCTACCATTGCTGATGCCAGTACAGAAATCATCAATCTGGAGGCCATTCTGAATCTGCCGAAAGGTACAGAGCATTTTCTGACGGATATTCATGGCGAGTATGAGGCTTTTCAGCATGTGCTGAAGAATGCATCGGGGGCAGTGAAACGTAAGGTGAACGAAATATTCGGGCATACACTGCGCGAAAGTGAGAAGAAGGAAATCTGTACGTTAATTTATTATCCGGAAGAGAAGCTGCAACTTATCAAGGAGCAGGAAACGGACCTGGATGACTGGTATTTGATAACACTGAACCAGTTGGTAAAAGTATGCCAGAACGTTTCGTCCAAATATACCCGTTCGAAAGTACGCAAGGCACTTCCAGCAGAGTTCTCGTATATCATTCAAGAGCTGTTGCACGAATCGAGCATCGAACCTAACAAGCATGCCTATATCAATGTCATAATCAGTACCATTATCTCTACGAAGCGTGCGGATGATTTTATTGTGGCGATGTGCAACCTTATCCAGCGCTTGACCATCGACTCGCTGCATATCGTGGGCGATATATACGACCGCGGACCGGGTGCGCATATTATCATGGATACTCTCTGTGATTATCATAATTTCGACATCCAATGGGGTAACCACGATATTCTGTGGATGGGTGCCGCATCGGGTAATGATGCTTGTATAGCCAACGTAATCCGTATGTCGATGCGCTATGCCAATTTAGCAACGCTGGAGGATGGTTATGGCATCAATCTGTTGCCGCTTGCAACGTTTGCCATGGATACCTATGCGGATGACCCTTGCACCATCTTTGCGCCGAAAATGAACTTTGCCGATGCGGAATACAATGAGAAGACCTTGCGGCTGATTACACAGATGCACAAGGCGATTACGGTTATCCAGTTGAAACTGGAGGCGGAAATCATCAGCCGCCGTCCTGAGTTCGGTATGGAGAACCGGAAACTGCTGCATCTGGTGGATTTCGAGCGTGGTGTGTTTGTATACGAAGGCAAGGAATATCCGTTGCGCGATGTGAATTTCCCCACCGTAGACCCGGCGGACCCGTATCGTCTGTCGGACGAAGAGCGCGAACTGATGCACCGGATTCATTCTTCTTTCATGAACAGCGAGAAGATGAAGAAGCACATGCGCTGCTTGTTTACGTATGGCGGCATGTATCTGGTGTGCAACAGTAACCTGCTTTATCATGCTTCCGTGCCTCTGAATGCGGACGGCAGTTTTAAACATGTCCGCATCGGCCAAAAGGAATACTGGGGACGTAAGTTGCTGAAAAAGACCGACCAGCTGATACGTACCGCTTACTTTGACGAGGACGGTTCGGACGAGAAACAGTTTGCACTGGATTATGTCTGGTACATGTGGTGCGGACCGGATGCCCCTTCCTTCGATAAAGACAAGATGGCTACCTTTGAACGCTATTTTGTGGCCGACAAAACATTGCATAAGGAGACGAAAGGGCATTACTATGCTTTGCGCAACGAGGCTGAGGTGTGTGACCGCATTCTTGAAGAGTTCGGCGTGAAGCCGGGGCCACATTCGCATATCATCAACGGACATGTACCGGTAAAGACCATTAAAGGTGAGAAACCCATCAAAGCGGATGGTAAGCTGCTGGTGATTGACGGTGGTTTTTCAAAAGCCTATCAGCCGGAAACGGGAATTGCGGGATATACGCTGGTATATCATTCCCACGGCTTGCAGTTGGTGCAGCATGAGCCGTTCCAGAGCCGTCAGAAAGCCATTGAAGAAGGACAAGACATCAAGTCTACAACCCTGGTTGTCGAATTCAATTCGCAGCGTATGATGGTGAAGGATACGGATAAAGGAAGTGAACTCGTTACGCAGATTCAGGATTTGATGAAACTGCTGGTGGCGTATAGGACGGGGCTGATTAAGGAGAAACAATAATTTATAATTTCAGTATCGTCACCCCGCCCTCTACAATGATGCCTTTGTCATAGGTTTTCCCTTGGGTGTAGTAGCGGCTGCCGCCATAACCGCCGGTGAGGAATATGCCAAAGCGCTCGGTCAGGTGGTATTCCAGATTGACACGTGCCTGGAGGGCATAGAGACGTGCCGGAATGCCGTAGTCCTTGTTCTTGAAGGTTTCTATATGTTGGTATCCCAGATCTCCGCTGATGAACAGCTGTTTGTAGAGCGGTAATTCAAGACCGGCACGGTAGAAGAGGGCAGCGGAAAACTTATCGCCAAAATCCAGATAATGGGTACCGCCACCGAGGATGGTATAGAAGAGCCGGTTCTTGAAACGGGCACCTACATTCAGCTTGGTGGCATTACCACCGAAAAACATCAGTTGAACTTTTGTTTGGGGATTGGCATTGACTAATCCCAACTGGAAACCATCTAATTTTTCTTTGTAGTAGTTGAATAGACCTATTTGAAGCCCTTTGGCACGTATGGCCATATTGGCAGCGCCTATTTGTAATCCTCGGGCTGTACCACCCACCACATTGCCCAGGCCGGAAACCTGAACACCGGTCATATCTCCGGCGGTGATGTTGGTAAGGGCGGACATCTGCATGCCATTCAAGTCTTCACCGATTACACTTAGCAGGCCGGCCCCTGAAAATCCTTTGAAATTTCCACCGGAAATATTGGCGAGTCCGGCAAAGTGTATGCCGGAAGCACCTTCTCCGCTGATATTCAACAGGCCGCCTATGGAGGCGCCACGATTATAGTCCCCACTGATGTTTGCCAGACCGGAAATGATGACGCCTTGCGCATGGTTTCCGGTGATACCTACCAGTCCCGAAACGGATACTCCGATAAGGTTGTTGCCATTGATGTTGGTAATTCCTGCTATCTGCATGCCTCGCATGCTTCCCCCCACCATATTTGACAGACCTGCCATCTGTACACCGTTCACATCCCTGCCGGTTACACTGCCAAGAATATTCATGCCGAGGCCATTCAGACGGTTCATGGAGGAGAACGCACCCAGATTGAAGCAGGTGCTTCCTATGGTATCAGTCCGCTGTGTGGAGATGTTTTTCCATAAGGAGATATTGATACCTACCGGGCCATGGTCTGTTCGTGGAGAGCGTTGTTTCCGGAAAGATTTTTCGGAGGATTTCTGAATCGTATCCGGCTGTACGCTGCCCGGATTATGTTCTTGGGCAAGAGCTGTCCCTGCAAGAAGCAGGGACACAAGGAGGAGGGAAAGGTTTCGTTTCATACTTTTTTTCTATATTTCGTCCGGCCAGGGAGCTGGTTGGCGGGTGGCACGCAACAGAGGGCGCTGCGCATCCACAGACCGGAGGTAATTACTTAATTTCCGTGACAACTCTTTGACAACTTCAGGCTTCTCTCGGGCCATATCATGTTTTTCACTGATGTCGGCGGGGATGTTGAAAAGTTCCCGTCTACCGTCACCGAAATAATACACCAGCTTCCACTCGCCCGAACGGATGGAGCAAGTGGCTCCGATGCCCGGGCCGGAAGGACCCCAGCTATTGGGATAATGCCAGTAGATATCACGGTCTTTCATTTTACCTTTTCCGGTGAGCAATGGCATGAAACTGATGCCGTCGCGTTGCTGTACGGTTGTATAGTTGTCTACGCCTGCCATCTCAAGGATGGTGGGGAAGAAGTCCTCTATCATCAGGTAATGGTCGCATTGGGTTTGGGGCGCTACGATGCCCGGCCAGCGGACAATCATCGGTTCACGTATGCCTCCTTCGTAGGCGGAACCTTTACCACTATTGAGCGGATAGTTCTGGACATGCAGTTGTCCGGCGCGGGTATGGGCCGCCAAACCGCCATTGTCGGACATGAAGATGAGGATAGTGTTTTCCGTCAGGTTGTTCTTGTCCAGATAGTCCATGATGTCTCCCAGACTTTTGTCCATACCCTCAATGAGAGTAGCATAGGCGGCTTCTACCGGAGGAAGGCCTTTGTCCAGGTACTTCTGGTAGAAACGCATGTCAGGTTGTATAGGGGTATGGATGGCATAGTGTGCCATGTATAGAAAGAATGGCTTGTCAGTCTGCTGTGCATCGTCCAGTGCCTTCATGGCCTCTATGGTAAGGGCTTCACTTAGGAAAGTGTCGGTTCCATGATATTTCTCCAGACCGGGTACGGCAGCCAGCGGGCTTTTACCGTCTGTTTTGTTGCCGAAATTCTCCTTGCCATAGTAGCTGGCAGGTGAACCGGCAGCATGTCCGGCTATGTTCACTTCAAACCCCATTTTCAACGGGTCGGCTCCGGGAGTGCCTTCAGCACCAAAGTGGGCTTTTCCGCAATGAATGGTGTGATAGCCATGGTCTTTGAGTACTTCGGCCAGGGAGGTGACTTGTGTGGTCCGTTCCACGCCAGGCTCTTGACAAATGCCGTTAACGTTCCATTCCGGATAAATCATGACCGAGTCGGGTTGTTCATGGGTAGTGTTCTTACGGAGGGTCCAACTGGTGACTCGATGCCTGGCAGCATTCATTCCCGTAAAAAGGCTGACACGCGTAGGTGAACTGATGCTGCATGCATAGGCCTGCGTAAACATTTTGCCTTGTGTAGCCATCCGTTCCATGTTGGGAGTATGGTACGTATCGTTGTACTTGGTACGCTGTGTCCAAAAGGGGAGGGACGTGTCTTGCCATCCCATGTCATCCACTAGGAACAGAATGATGTTTGGCTGCTCTTTTGGAGCAGGTACGGCATCCCCAGGCGGCATGCCATACGCTTCTCCCGCCATTCCGCATATCGGAAGCATGGCGGATAATAATAATTCGTTTCTCATTTAGATAATAATTTAGAAAGGGTTAGATAGGTTGTAGTTTAATTGTTTTTTTACATTATCCTTTGGCCTCCTGATACAAGAAGCGTTTGATAGATTTCTTCGGCGTTTTTTCAAATTCTTCAGGATAGATTTTCATTTTGAATATCTGGCTGTATGCGGGCAGTTCTGCATTCAGTGCCACACGGTTTTCCTCCATGACGCGTTCGATGTCGTCATTGTTCAGCCCATGGGCAAAGGCATCATCGAAGTCGGGGTAAACCAGACCTACCAGTTTCTCATTCTGCTGCACGATGATGCTTTCGGCTACATACGGCATATTGTTCAGTTTGTCTTCTATCTCTTCCGGGTAGATATTCTGACCGCTCGGACCAAGGAGCATGTTCTTGCTGCGTCCCTTGATGCTTACGTTGCCTTCGGCATCCATCAGGGCAAGGTCTCCGGTGTGCAGCCAGCCGTCTTTGTCGAGTACCTGTACGGTGGCCTCGTCGTTCTTGTAGTAACCCAGCATGACATTGGGACCACGGCAGACAATCTCTCCCGGAATGTTTTCGGGATCGGATGATAGGATTTTCACCTCCATACGCGGTGCGGCCTTTCCGCATGAACCGGGTTTGAAACGGGTCCAATCCTCGTAACAGATGATGGGGCCGCATTCCGTCATTCCATAGCCTACCGTATAGGGGAAATCTATCATCTTTAAGAACTGCTCCACTTCCTGGTTGAAGGCAGCTCCTCCTACAATGATTTCTGCAAAGTTTCCGCCAAAGGCTTGAATCATTTGTTCGCGTACGGTCGCCTTTATCTTGTCATTGATGATGGGTACTTTCAGCAACAGCTTCATGGCGGGAGTTTCCAGCTTGGGCAGTACGCTCTTCTTTATAATCTTTTCGATAATGAGCGGAACAGCCACAATCAGGTTAGGCTTCACTTCGGTGAAAGCCTGGAAAATGATTTTGGGGCTGGGCATACGAGTGAGGAAGAATATGTGGCAACCTACGGCGAATTCATACAGAAACTCGAATGCAAGTCCGTACATATGTGCCATTGGCAGCATGGAGACAATCTTGTCACCGGCTTTCAGCGGCAATACTTCGAAAGCAAAAGTGGCGTTTGACCAAAGGCTGCGGTAGGGCAGCATCACTCCTTTGGAGTAACTGGTGGTGCCGGATGTATAGTTGATGACCGCCAGTTCGTCGGGCTGGTCCTTGTGATAACTGACATGCTCCTTGCGGAAGTTCTTGGGGTATTTCTTACCGAACATTTCGTTGAGATGTTCGCGGGCATAGTCCAACTTTTCGCTGCGGGAGACAAGAATGTAGAAGTCTGCCATCATCATGATGCCCTCCAGCAGCGGCATGGCACTTTCGTTGAGGTTTTCCCAAACCTGGTCGCCTACGAAAAGCAGTTTGGCTTCGGAATGGTTCACGATGTTGTGTACATTGTCTGCCTTGAACTCGTGAAGGATGGGGACGATTACCGCACCGTAGGTCAATGTTGCGAGGAACGTTACGCCCCAGTGGGAACTGTTGCGGCCACAGACGGCAATCTTATCGCCTTTCTTGATGCCGCTTGCCTCGAAAATGATATGCAGCTTTTCTATTTTGCGGGCTACGTCCTTATATTGTAGGGTTGCTCCCTTATAGTCGGTCAGAGCGTCTAAATCCCAATTTTCCTTTATGCTATTCTCTATATAGGCGATAAAACTTTGTTCCATGATATTAATTGCACATTTGGTTGAAAATTGTGCAAATATAAGGGTTTATATATAGAAAGCAAACTTTTATAGGGAAAATAGTTTTTATGGCGGCTATTTGCTAAAACTCGACAGTTATACCTAAAGTAGGCAGGATAGTGCCGCTTTCCTGCTTGAGGTATTTCATTTTATAACGCTGTTCGGCAACAGGAGCAGACGGATTTTCGATGATGCCCGTACTCATTATCACATCCGGCTGCTTCAGTTTGTTGCCGGTGATATTCTGTATGTCCAGATAGATTCCTATCATGCAGTGATGGAAGTAGAAGGACTTGTCCACACGCAAGTCTAACTGGGCAAAGTTGGGAAGCCGCCCGGTATTATAGTACGCATAGTCGTAGTAGGGCTGTCCTTTGGCATCCCATGCTTCTACGAGTGATGATTTGTCTTCATCATAGGGAGTGTAGGGGCTGCCGCCTATATAGCTTAGCTTGCCTCCTATGCTCCAGCGCCGGGGCAGGTTGTATGTACCGCTCATGTTGAGTATGAAACGGTTGTCCCAGGCAGATGGAATGAAGTCTCCATTTGAACGGTTGCGGTATTCGCTGCGGTATAAGGTGAAGGAGGATACGAGATTGAACTTGCCGGATGCCTGCCAGCGGAACATGGTTTCCAGTCCGTAGGCCCTGCCGCTGGCTGTAGGGACGAGTGCTTCGTTGCCGGTGACACCGTAATCGTTTCCTTTGCATGCCAACGGAATGTTGTCTTGGAGGGAAAGTGGCATACGGCTGTAACGCTTGAAGAAACCTTCTGCAGAAACCATGAACCGGTCTTGCAGGTGCCAGTCCACACCGAGGCTGCTTTCAAAGACCTGCATGTACTTCAGGTTTTTGTTGAGATATTGCCCTTCATTGTCTTTATATCCCAAAGCGGTGTAGGGAGGCAATTGGTGGTAGAGGCCGGTACTTCCGCTCAGGGTCCATTGTTCCGAGAGTTTGTAGGATGCAGAGAGGCGTGGGGAGAACTGTTTCCATAGCTGCCGCATCTTTCGGTTGTAAGTGTTGCCATCCATACGGATACCGGCAGAAAGGGCCAGACGCTTGTCGGCGGTGGTATAGTTGGAAGAGAAGAAAGCCCCCCAGCCGAAGATGTTGAGTGAGGTTTCGTAGATGGAAAGCGTACTCGAATGACTGCCGTATAGTCTTTGCCTGCTGTGGTTTGTATAGATGGAGTTGTTCAGTTCTGCTCCTTCTTTTAGGGTCCATGCTCCCAAGCGCGTTTGGTTTTCGAAACGCAGGGTGGTCTTTTGTTCTGTGGAGCGTAGGCGCAGGGTCAGGTTGTCTTCGGAAGAGTCATCGTTGTTGCGGTATTTCAGATTGCGGTTGTTCAGGTAGTTATGGCTCAGTATAAGGGATTGTACGTGCCTTCCATTGTAGTGTCTGTAAGAGGCTCCGAGAGTGAATGTTTCCTGATGGATAGTGGGGAGATAGCTGAGCAGATATTCGGCATCTTCTCCTTTTTCATCGGTATTCAGTTTCATCTTGTCAATGCCTGCAAGACCAAGCAGGGTCAGCTCGCTGTGCTCGTTGAAACGGGTTTTTGTTTTGAATTGTCCGTCAATGAAATTGGGCAGGAAGGGCAGTCCCAAAGCCTTGAACAAAAGTTGCAGGTAGGACTGGCGTGCGGAGAACAGATAAGTGGTGCGCTGCCCCAGATGGCCTGCTCCGCTGAGCGAGACTTCCGATGCGCCGATGGTGGCTTTGAACGCCTGCTTGTCCGGATTTCCGTCCTTGAGTTGGAAGTCGAGGACGGAACTCAAGGCTCCGGAGCGGTTGGCGGGGAAGGCGCCCGTATAAAATGTAATCTCGCGTATCAGGTCGGCATTGACAATACTTACCGGTCCTCCGGATGCACCCTGAGTGGCAAAGTGGTTGATGTTGGGGATTTCGATGCCATCCATATAAAAGCGGTTTTCGGAAGGAGAACCGCCCCGAACAATCAAGTCGTTGCGATAGCCGATGGGAGAGAAAGAGACGCCGGGATAGGAGCGTACGATGCGCGAAACATCCCGGTTGGCTCCGGGACTTTTCTCTATTTCCTGCAAGCCGATGATACGCATGCTGACCGGGCTTTCGATATTTCGCCGGAAGGGGGAAGGCACCACCACTACTGTGTTCAGCAGATTGGCATCCTCTTCCATCTCTATCTCGATGAACGGGGTTGAGGCTGAAACGATATATTCGGGGGTGGAAACAGTCTGGTATCCTATGCAGGATGCCTCAAGGCTATAGATGCCCGGAGGTACCTGCTCTATCTTGAATGTGCCGAGTGAATCGGTGGATGCCCCTTTCCCGGGGATGCCGGCAACGAAAACGTTGGCGTAGGCCACGGGTTGTCTGGACTGTCTGTCGATGACTTTGCCGCGAACGGAATAGGTCACGGGAGCTATCATGGCATTCATGGTTGGGCTGATACCTGATAAAAGTATCAGCAATATAAACAATACAGTTCCCACCTTGTACCGTATGGCATTCATGGCTAATCAGACGTCACTAATTACTTTCCCAAGTACCATCGGTACATGCGTTGCACACCTTCCTCGATATCAATCTTATGATGCCATCCCAATGCATGTAACTTACCGGGATCGGTCAGTTTGCGCATGGTGCCGTCGGGTTTGGAAGTGTCGAAGGTCAACCGGCCCTGATAGCCTACGGTGTTGACAATCAGCTCTGCCAACTGGCGGATAGTGATTTCCTTGCCCGTACCGATATTGATGTGACAGTTGCGGATTTCCTTGTCGTCCGGCTCGAAGGTATCTTTGAAGTCGACGTGTTCCATGACGAAGACGCTGGCATCTGCCATCTCCTCGCTCCAGAGGAATTCGCGCAAGGGGGTGCCGGTACCCCATAATCTCACTTCTTCTTCGCTGATGCCGTATTTCCGGAGGATATTCAGAATGTCTTCTTTGCTGCTGTCGCCGTTGATGCCTTCCACCGGACGCAGGTTCATGTCGTGGCGTACGGCATCCCAGTCGCCTTGTTTCAGGCAGTGGGCGAGGTGTATCTTGCGTATCATGGCAGGGAGCACGTGGCTGCGTTCCAGGTCGAAGTTGTCGTTGGGACCGTAAAGGTTGGTGGGCATCACGGCAATGTAGTTCGTACCGTATTGAAGATTGAAGCTTTCGCACATTTTCAGTCCGGCTATTTTGGCGATGGCATAGGGCTCGTTCGTGTATTCCAGCGGAGAAGTGAGGAGTGCGTCTTCTTTCATCGGCTGTTCGGCATCACGGGGATAGATGCAGGTGCTGCCAAGAAAGAGAAGTTTTTTCACTCCGTGGCGGAAGCTTTCGCCGATGACGTTCTGTTGTATCTGCAGGTTCTTGTAGATGAAATCGGCACGGTAGATACTGTTGGCCATAATGCCACCCACAAAGGCGGCGGCAAGGAATACATATTCGGGCTGCTCCTCGTCGAAGAAGCGGCGTACGGCAACTCCGTCGAGCAGATCGAGTTCTGTGTGGGTCTTGCCGATGAGATTGGTGTATCCTTTCTCCTCAAGATTTTTCCAGATGGCAGAACCTACCAGTCCCCGGTGGCCTGCTACATATATTTTGGCATTTTTGTCTAACATTGTTGTCTGAAAGTTTAATTGTTCATTCAAAGCTCTTTGCTTCTTAAATACAGTTTCTTCACAAATTTCATGTCGTGCTCTGCCATGATGCGTACCAACTCTTCAAAACTGGTCTGCCTCGGATTCCATCCCAGCAGTGTTTTTGCTTTGGTGGGGTCGCCCAGCAATTGTTCCACTTCGGCAGGCCGGAAATATTTGGGGTCGACTTCCACGAGGACTTTTCCGGTCTGTGTGTCGATACCCTTCTCGTCCACTCCCTGGCCTTCCCAGCGCAGAGTGATGCCTACCTCCCGGAATGCCAGTGTCGCAAATTCGCGTACGGTATGCATTTCTCCGGTGGCAATGACGAAGTCTTCGGGGGTGTCGTGCTGCAGGATGAGCCACATGCACTCGATGTAGTCTTTGGCATATCCCCAGTCGCGCCGGGCATCCAGATTGCCCAGATACAGCTTGTCCTGGAAGCCTTGGGCGATGCGGGCAGCCGCCAGTGTGATTTTTCTTGTCACGAAGGTTTCACCTCGGCGTTCGCTCTCGTGGTTGAAGAGTATGCCGTTTACAGCAAACATGCCATAGCTTTCGCGGTAGTTCTTTGTAATCCAAAAGCCATACTGTTTGGCTACGCCATAGGGGCTGCGGGGATAGAACGGGGTCGTTTCGCTTTGCGGCACTTCCTGCACTTTTCCGAAGAGCTCGGAAGTGGAGGCCTGGTAGATGCGTGTCTTCTTTTCCATACCGAGAATGCGTACGGCTTCGAGCATGCGCAGGGTGCCTACGGCATCGGTTTCGGCGGTATATTCGGGCACGTCGAAGGATACTTTGACATGGCTTTGAGCGGCAAGGTTATATATTTCGTCCGGCTGCACACTCTGGATGATACGGATGAGAGAGCTGGAGTCTGTCATGTCTCCATAGTGCAGGTTAATGGTACGTTTCTGTTTCATGTCGCGTACCCACTCATCGAAGTAGAGGTGTTCGATGCGGCCGGTGTTGAAAGAGGAAGAGCGACGCAGGATACCGTGCACTTCATATCCTTTCTGCAGGAGGAATTCGGCAAGGAACGAGCCGTCCTGCCCGGTAATGCCGGAGATAAGGGCTTTCTTCATAATGTATGCTTCTTGTTATTATGTCTTTTCGGACTGCAATATTCGTTATTTTCCACGAGATAGCAAAATATAAACTATTTCTTTCCCATCACTTTGTCGATAATCAGTGCGATTGCCCCGTCGCCCGTCACATTGCAGGCAGTACCGAAGCTGTCCATCGCTATGTATAGTGCAATCATCAGCGCTTGTGCCGACTCGTCGAAGCCCAGCATGGATTGCAGGATGCCCAGTGATGCCATGATGGCGCCTCCCGGTACCCCGGGAGCGGCTACCATAGTGATGCCCAGCATGAAGATAAATCCTGCAAATAGAGGGAAATCATGGGGCATGCCTTGCATTATCATCAGTGCCAGGGCGCATGCCACAATCTTCAATGTGCTGCCCGACAGATGGATGGTGGCGCAAAGTGGGATGACGAATCCGGCAATATCGGCAGAGACGCCGTTCTTCCGACTTTGCTCCAATGTTACAGGGATAGTGGCGGCACTGGATTGAGTGCCTAGAGCCGTGAAGTAGGCAGGCATCATTCGTCCCAGTAGTTTGAGAGGGTTCTTGCGGACAAACAGTGCCGCAATGCTGTATTGGAATACCAGGAGAAAGATGTGAAGCAGGAAGATTACACCGATAATCTTAATAAAGACCATCAGGATGCCGAATACTTGTCCACTGTGCGTCATGTTGAGGAAAATGCCGAAAATATAGATGGGAAGCAGCGGCAATATCACTGCACTGATCATGCGGATGACAATCTCTTGAAAATCGCGCGCCGCATTTTTCAGTACCTCGCTTTTCAGATGAGCCAGGCCCAGCCCCAGTGTGAAGGCAAGTACGAGTGCGGTCATAACATTCATCAATGGCGGGATACCCACGGAAAAATAGGGAAGAATACCTTGAGACTCACTGACTTCTTCTAACGGCACCCCGGTTTCTATGAGGGAAGGAAATACCGCCATACCGGTGAAGTAGGAGAGAAAGCCGGAGAATAAGGTAGCTCCGTAAGCAATGAGCGCTGTGACGACCAGCATCCGTCCGGCTCCTTTGCCGATGTCGGCAATGGCAATCGTGACCAGTCCCACAATGATGAGGGGGATGGAGAAGTTCAGGAATTCACTGAAAATGGCATTGAATGTTACGAACAGCCGTACCAGCGAAGCCGGTAGGAAATTTCCGAAAAGTATACCTAAGATAATGGCAATGATGATGCGTGGCAATAGTCCGATGTGGAAGTTCTTCATGAGCATTGGTTTTCTGTCTGGTTGAAAAATAGGCTTTCGCTGACAAAAGTACTATTTTATTTTCGTAATTCATACGAACAAATGCTGTTAGCATTTTGTTTCCATATAAAGACAAAATTTACATGAATATGAAGAATTTAAATAAAACAGACATTGGACTTATCGGTCTGGCAGTTATGGGCGAGAATTTGGCCCTCAATATGGCGGATAAGGGATGGAATGTTTCGGTATATAATCGTACGGTTCCGGGAGTGGAAGAAGGGGTGGTGGAACGTTTTGTGAACGGCCGCGCCAAAGGGAAAAAAATTGAAGGCTATACAGATATAGCCGAATTTGTAACTTCCATTGCCATACCCCGCAAAATAATGATGATGGTTCGTGCCGGCAGTGCGGTGGATGAACTGATGGAACAGCTGTTTCCCCATTTGTCCGAAGGGGATATCCTGATTGACGGTGGCAATTCCAATTATGAGGACACCAACCGGCGTGTGGCATTGGCCGAAAAGAAAGGCTTCCGTTTTGTGGGAGCCGGAGTTTCCGGTGGAGAGGAAGGAGCACTGAACGGCGCGTCTATCATGCCCGGAGGCTCTGAAAGTGCCTGGCCTGAGGTGAAGCCTATCCTGCAGAGTATTGCGGCAAAAGCATCTGACGGTACCCCGTGCTGCCAGTGGATTGGTCCTGCCGGTTCCGGTCATTTCGTCAAGATGATACATAACGGTATCGAATATGGAGATATGCAGCTTATTGCCGAAGCTTATTGGGTGATGAAGAATCTGCTTGGTCTGGACAATGGACAGATGGCAGAAATCTTTGCTGATTGGAATGAGGGTAAGTTGCGTAGCTATCTCATTGAAATTACCGCCAACATACTGCGTCATAAGGACAAATCAGGAGGTTACCTGATAGATAAGATATTGGATACCGCCGGACAGAAAGGTACGGGCAAGTGGTCCGTTATCAATGCGATGGAGCTGGGCATGCCGTTGGGGCTGATTGCTACGGCTGTATTCGAACGTAGTTTGTCGGCACAGAAGGGCTTGCGTGAAACGGCTTCCAAGCAATTTGTATGCCGACGCTCGCAGGCGGTGTACAACAAGTCGGAGATGGTGAAGGATATCTATTCCGCACTCTATGCTTCCAAATTAGTGTCATATGCTCAGGGATTTGCTGTGTTGCAGCGTGCATCCGACGCTTTTGCCTGGAACCTCGATTTGGCATCCATCGCCCGCATGTGGCGGGGCGGCTGTATCATCCGTAGTATTTTCCTGAACGACATAGCTACGGCTTTCGAGGCTAAAGACAAGCCCAAACATTTGCTGTTGGCTCCTTATTTCAAAAATGAAATGCAGCTGTTGCTTTCCGGCTGGAAACATCTGGTGGCACAATCCATGAAAGAGGAACTTCCGGTACCTGCATTCTCGTCCGCCTTGAATTATTTCTATTCGCTGGTGTCTGCCAAGTTGCCTGCCAATATGATTCAGGCGCAACGTGACTATTTTGGTGCGCATACCTTTGAAAGGACAGACGAGTTGCGTGGACAGTTTTTCCATGAAAATTGGACGGGACACGGAGGAGATACGAAATCGGGTACGTACAATGTGTGAGAAAGGGGGAGAAGATGATGAAGAAATTAGTGATTGTTATATTCGGCGCTTCGGGTGACTTGACGAAGCGCAAACTGATGCCGGCGCTCTATACTTTGTATAGTGGCGGGCGGTTGCCGGAAGGATTCTCCATTCTGGGGATAGGACGCACCGAGTATACGGATGCCCGTTACCAAGAATATATAATGAGTGAATTGAGTAAGTTCGTAGCTTCCAAAGAGCAGGTGGAAGATAAAATGAGGGATTTTTGCAGCCATCTGCATTACCAGACATTGGATCCCGCCGAGGTTGAAGGCTATCATCTGCTGGACGGACGTTTACAAGAGTTTACCGGTGAGCAGAAACCGGACAACCTGCTGTTCTATCTGGCTACTCCACCTTCCTTGTACGGTGTCATTCCCTTGCACTTGAAGGCGGCCGGTCTGAACCGTCCTGATACGCGTATCATCGTTGAAAAGCCGTTCGGTTACGATTTGGAGTCAGCCAGAAAGCTGAATAGCATTTATGCTTCCGTTTTCAAGGAGCATCAGATTTACCGCATCGACCATTTTTTGGGTAAGGAAACGGCGCAGAACATTCTCGCCTTCCGTTTTGCCAACGGAATCTTCGAACCGCTATGGAACCGTAATTATATAGACTATGTGGAGATTACAGCCGTAGAGAATCTGGGTATCGAAGGACGTGGCGGATTCTATGAAGGTGCCGGAGCCCTGCGCGATATGGTACAAAACCACCTCATACAGCTTGTGGCGCTCACAGCATTGGAACCGCCTGCCGTTTTCAATGCCGATAATTTCCGCAACGAGGTGGTGAAGGTCTATGAGTCATTGGCCCCCTTGACAGAGGAGGATTTGGAGGAACACATTGTCCGCGGACAATATACGGCTTCGGGCTCGAAAGCCGGGTATAGGGAAGAGAAGAACGTGGCACCTGATTCGCGTACCGAAACGTATATTGCCATGAAAATCGGTATTAACAACTGGCGGTGGAAGGGTGTTCCTTTCTATATCCGTACCGGCAAACAAATGCCGACAAAGGTGACTGAGATTGTTGTACATTTCCGTGAGACGCCCCATCAGATGTTTCGTTGCGAGGGTGGACATTGTCCCCGCGCGAATAAGCTGATTCTCCGCCTGCAACCCAATGAAGGCATTGTGCTGAAATTCGGCATGAAGACTCCCGGACCGGGATTTGACGTGAAGCAGGTGATGATGGACTTCAGTTATGACCAGTTGGGCGGGCTGCCTACCGGCGATGCCTATGCCCGTCTGATAGAGGATTGCATACAAGGTGACCCTACACTCTTTACCCGCAGCGACGCGGTAGAGGCTTCATGGCGCTTTTTCGATCCCGTGTTGCGCTATTGGAAAGAGCATACGGATGCTCCTTTATATGGGTATCCCGTAGGTACGTGGGGACCTTTGGAAAGTGAAGCGATGATGCACGAACATGGTGCTGAGTGGACTAATCCGTGTAAGAATTTGACTAATACAGATGAATATTGCGAGTTATGAAAAGTTATGTTTACCATTCGGCTACAGCTACGGCACATGCGTTGATTGAACATTTGATTGCGATGATGGAGCGTGAGCCGGAAAAGACCTTTTATTTTGCATTCAGTGGGGGAAGTACTCCTTCGCTGATGTTTGACATTTGGGCCAACGAGTACAAGGAGGTGACTCCTTGGATGCGGATGCGGATTTATTGGGTGGATGAACGGTGTGTGCCGGCAGAGGATTATGAGAGCAATTATGGTACCATGCGCCGTTTGCTGTTGGACGAAGTAGGCATGCCCGATGAATACGTTTACCCTATTTATGGAGTGAACCGCCCGGAGATTGAAGCAAAGAACTATTCGACGCTGGTTTGCCGCACGGTTCCGCTTTGGGGTGGCTTCCCGGCCTTCGATGTCGTTTTGCTCGGTGCTGGAGACGACGGGCATACCTCCTCTATCTTTCCGGGGCAGGAATATCTGCTTTCTTCCTTTCATCCTTATGAGGTGAGTGTCAATCCCTATAATGGGCAGAAACGCATAGCCATGACCGGCTGCCTTTTGTTTGCTGCGAAGAATCTTATTTTCTTTATTACCGGCAAGAATAAGGCGGATGTAGTCCGCGATATTCTTGATTCCGGGGATACCGGTCCGGCAGCTTATGTGGCCCACCATGCCGAGCGTGTGGAATTGTTCCTCGATGCTCAGGCCAATGGCGGGAAAATGTCTACTTAGATGTACCGCTCTCCAGAATGCTTACGATGGAGAATAATGTAAAGCAGATGCCTCCCAAACCGGCCAGTACGCGTGCAGGGACAAAATAGGCATTGTGCAGGCTTGCCATCTCAAACAGAAAGGCGGAGAGAAACAGACAAGCCAGGGCCGTGAAGACCGGAATCAGCGGGATGCGGTTGGCCAGCTTGAAAGTGTTCCGCCAGATGGCGGCAAGCAGGATGACTTTGCTGGAAATGCTGTAGCATACCAGTCCCAGGCCTATCATAATATATCCTGTGGAGGAGAGTGCCGGATTGCTGTTGGCCAAGACCAGAAGTCCCCAGAGAATGCTGATGCTGCCCATTATCAAAACAAGGGCCGGCCACCGTTTCCGTTCAGCCTTTGTATAGTTGTTGCGTATCTGGCGGACGATGGTTGCAACCAGCGCCACTAGGCTGGAACAGATACAAGCAAGTCCTGCCATGACATGGCCTGCTACATAATATGCATTGTGCTCGCTGCTTTTTGACAATAGCCAGAAGGCCCATATCCATGCCATTACTGCCATAAGGGTGGCAACTGCTATCAGGATATATCCCTGGGAGGAATTGAATGCATCGGCAGGTTGTAGCTGGTCGATACGTTCCGAGTTGGCGGGAATGAGGGTGAAGCGGGTGGAGGCTGTGGCTGTGGTAGCTACACAAGCTGTGATGAAACCGACTCCGCAAATCACGTGTCCTGCTACGAAATTGCTTGCCGTGGCAGTTTCGTGCATATAATTCCAACCATAGATTACTGTGAGTACGGCTGCCAGGTAACCAATAACCGGAAGTACGTATCTGGCTATCGGATTGTAGGTATGAATAATTTGTCTAATGATTGTTGCCGCTGTGGCGAACAAGGCAATGCAAATCATCCCTAAGGAAAATACTACCGGACCGGCCACAAATTTTGCCGAGTCCAGTCCTTCGTGGAGCACAAAGGCTCCGTAGCCGAAACAGAAAAGGGCCATCAACAAGGGTATAGCCCTGAAAAGAATACTGATACCGTAATTCATAACTGTTGTTTTTAGAGTTTCCCCTTCAAACAGCGTTTCTGTGGCTTTGTTCCTCCTTTTAAGATTTATTTGTGATGAGAAGTGTTTCCCTGTCCGTATTTAGGGAGCCAGCCTCTCCTTTTTCCAGCTGCCATCCGCTTGTTGGGAATAGAGGAAACGGTCGTGTAGCCTGCTTTCCCGTCCTTGCCAGAATTCAAAACGGAAAGGGGTGACGGCAAAACCTCCCCAGTTGTCGGGACGTTTGATACTTTGCCCTATCCATGTTGCCGCTTCGCGGACGAACGCGCGCATTATCTCCATACGGCTGCCGATGACGTGACTTTGGGGTGAAATCCTCGCCCCGATTTTACTTTTGTAAGGCCTGCTTGCAAAATAGGCGTCAGAATCGGCAGGAGCGCATCTTTCAGCTTTTCCTTCAATGTGTATTTGCCTTTCCAGTTTGTGCCATACGAAAGATAAGGATATATACGGATTTGCAGTCAGTTGCCGGCCTTTCCTGCTTTCGTAGTTGGTGAAGAAGATGAAACGGCCATTTTCCACCCCTTTCAGCAACACTGTGCGTGTAGAAGGATGCCCGTCTGTCGAGACTGTAGCTACCGTCATGGCGGTGGGCTCGTACTCATCACTATGGATAGCATCGTTCAGCCAATGGTCGAATTGCTCAAAGGGATTGTCGTTGAGGTTACCCGGTGTCAGCCTGCCTTTCTTATATTCTCTTCTGATGTCAAAGAGTTGTGATTTCATTATCGTGTGGTTTTATCAGGAGTGATATATTGTTTTTCTATGTAACAGTCTGAGAAGGCTGAATGTTTTTGTTTTTCTGCGGAAAGAAAAATATGGAAGAAGGAAATGGCTGTGTTGATACTTAAAAAAATGGGGGTGTGTCAAAATTCACCACAGATTACACGGATTAACACAGAATGAGCTTAATCTACTGATAATCAAAGATGCTTATCTGTGCAAATCTGTGTAATCTGTGGTGAATACCAGTTTCGACACACCCTCGGATATTGGAGATTACCTTATGGAGACAAGTGGAAAGTGGACACTGGCATGTCTGCTATTGTAATTTAAACATTACGGGAACTGTGAATTTACAACGGACCGGTTTGCCTCGTTGCTCACCGGGTTTCCATTTGGGCATGGTGGAAATCACACGGATAGCTTCTTTGTCCAGATAGGGATCTACGCCTCTTACTACTTTTACATCTACGATGCTGCCGTCTTTGTTGACAACGAATTGTACTATTACGCGCCCCTGGGTTCCGGTCTCTTGTGCAATAGTCGGGTATTTTATACTCTTACCCAGATATTGCATCAGACTCATGCCATTATAAGAAAACTCGGGATTCTTCTCTACAACTTCAAAAATCTCATCCTCTACCGGAATCTCTTCATCTACGGTTGGAGATATGGGTTTGATGATTACAGCTTCACCGATTTCTTCGGAAGAGGCAATGGCTGTTTCTTTCACATTGTCATTATCATCCACAATTGTCAATACCTCGGCAATTGCAGGAGCTTGAGGGGGTGGCGGAGCTACTAATTCGGGTTGCTCCGTGATAGGAATTTCAATTTCCTGCTCAAATACCTTCTCGGTAATAGCACCGCTCATGTCAATCCTAACATCACGCTTCGACCATTCAAATGCAACGAACATGAAGACCAGCACAATTACATAACCTACAAGTAGCCAACTTGACTTCTTGTTTTCCAGGCTTGCTTTGGATGTTTTCTTGATTTCCATAATTTACAAGATTATTACCGTATAATGGTTGTCGCGAAACTAACATTATACAGATGTGATTAGTAAAATCATAAAACATGCGTGCCCACTTGTTTCTGTATTAAAGATAAGAAAATGAATGTTATGTTGGTGTTTGATATGTAGTTATATATAGTTTTTTAAATTTGCTTTGATAATTTTTCTGCTTGTGGATTAAATAGTGTTGATATGTAAAAAGCACTTCCAGCGTTCGCTTACGGAGGAAGTGCTTCACACAAAAACTAAACTAGACTTAACTAAACTATTCTATTGGGGGAGTTTCACAACTCCTATCTGTTCGGTGCAAAGATAAAAAAACATATTTTAATATGCAAAAGGATTCTATAATAAATCGACGTTTTTTCCGATTTTATCGACGGATTAGTCGATTTTTTTAGCTTCTTTGGTCTAAAAATTCTTGAAAAGCTTGTTTATAGCTGTCACTTATCGGGATGTAATTCTTTCCGAACACGATGCGGCCACGGTCTATAATACGTATTTTATTCTTCTGAACAATGTAGGAACGGTGGACGCGCATGAAACGCGAGGCAGGCAGAAGTTCCTCCATTGCCTTCATGCTCATGAGAGACAGGATAGGCTTGGGAGAATCCTCCTCGTAGATTTTGAGATAGTCTTTTAGCCCCTCTATGTACAGAATTTTACTCAATTCGATTTGCACCAGCTTATACTCGCTCTTTACGAAGATGCTCTGAATCTCTTCCTTGGACTGTTGCAGCAATTCGAACCATTGCACAGCCTTGTTGGCAGCCTGCAGAAAGTCGACGTAGGAGATGGGTTTCAGCAGGTAGTCCAGCGCATTGACTTTGTAGCCGTCTATGGCATACTGGTCGAAGGCGGTGGTAAAGACAATGCGGGTGCCGGAATCGACCATCTTCGAAAATTCCAGTCCGTTCAGTTCGGGCATCTGGATGTCGAGGAAAAGCAGGTCGATGTGCTTCTCGGGCAACTCCTTGATGGCTTGTACGGCACTGGAGTATTTATCGACCAACTCTAGAAACGGGGTCTTGTTGACGTAGCTTTCCAGCAACCCCAGGGCGAGGGGCTCGTCGTCTACAATGGCGCACTTCAGATTCATATCTTTATAATTAAAATAGATTTATACTCTTTCATGTCCTCACTCACTCCTTGCTGCCAGTCGTAATGACCGGGATAGGTCAGCTCCAGACGCTTGCGCACTTGTTCCAACCCGATGCCGCTTCCACTCTTGTCTGCCACGCTTTTGGGATGATAGCTGTTGGTTATTTCGCAATGTATCTCTCCGGGGCTTTCACTGAAGTGGATACGGATAAAGCTGGGTTCGGTGGGGGAGATGCCATGCTTGAAGGCATTCTCTATGAGGGAAATAAAGATGAGCGGAGCTATTTCAGTACGGCTGTCCGGTCGGACGTCTATCTTTGTTTCCACACGGACGTTGGCGGAGAGACGGATGCGCATCAGTTCGATGTAGTTGCGGATGAAGTCCATCTCCTTGTCCAGGGTGACGAAGTTCTGCTGATTGTCATACAGCACATGGCGCAGCAGTCGGCTCAGTTCCTGCACGGCAGTCTGTGCCTTGTCGGCATCGAAGGCGATGAGGGCGTAGATGTTATTCAGCGTATTGAGCAGGAAGTGCGGGTTGAGCTGGTTGCGCAGGTTCTTCAACTCGGCTTCCGTGCGGCTTTTCTCGGCTTCGCGGCGGGCGGCGTCCATCTGCGCCCAGCGGCGGCTCAGCTTGATGGCAGCGCTGAGGCCGGCGGTGAGAATCATGGTCGAGACGTCGCGCAAGATGAATATCCATTTGGGAGGCCCCATGTGCTGACCGTCATCATCGCCGCGCATATGGTTTTGGAATGTGTATTCTTGCCAAAGGTGGGCGCCGGTGGTAATGCAGATGATGAGCAGTGTGTTCAGCAGGAGATACTGCCGGATGCGTCCCTCGAACAAGTAGCGGGGAATGAGGAGGCAGTAGTTGATGTAGAATACAAGGAAGAATGAGAGGGTACTGCTGCTACCGTGGCGCAGATAGTCCGCAAGGCTGATATTGAAGCCGCTGCGTGTCATCATCAGAAAGGGGAAACCGATGACGATACCCCAGACAATGATGTGTATCAGGGTTTCGATGCCGCGGCGGCGTGGGTTAGGGAGCTGTTGTTTCATCATGATACAAAGATACGGATTTTAGGTGGATATTGGAAATATCCGCTGCCTGCGAAGCAAATCTCTGTTCGCAGGTTGCGGATAAGCGTTTCCAGGTTGCGGATATGTATCCCAAGCTTGCGGATGTCTATCCCAAGGCTTGGGATAGAGATTGTTCTTAGTTTCGCATAACTTTTTTCCCTATTGCCGGAAACTTTTTTCCTAATACTTAAGAACTATTTGGCTAACTTCCGGCAAGGGAGGAAAGGTTATTCGTAGCGTATGGCCTCTATCGGGTCGAGGTCCGCAGCCTTCTTGGCGGGATACCAACCGAAGAACACTCCGGTGACGGTACATACGGCGAAGGAGAGGAATACACTCCACGGCTGGATGAAGATGGGCCAGTGGGCAACGCCCTTCACTATCAAGCTGGCTCCGCATCCGATGATGACGCCGATGATGCCTCCGGTGATGCTGATGAGGATAGCTTCGATGAGGAACTGGCTCAAGATGTCGACACCGCGGGCGCCTACACTCATGCGCAGGCCGATTTCGCGCGTGCGTTCCGTCACCGATACGTACATGATGTTCATAATGCCGATGCCGCCCACTACGAGCGAAATGCCGGCTATGCAGGCAAGCAGCGTGGTCATCAGGTCGGTGGTGGAGTTCAGCATGGTGCTGAGTTCCTGCTGGCTGCGAATGGTGAAGTCGTCGTCGTCACTCTCCTTCAGCTTGTGGTTGCGGCGCAGTATCTCGGTGATTTCGTCGGTGGCATTGTCCGTCATGTCCTCGGTGAGGGCGGAGGCGAAGATGCCGCTAAGGTAGGTCTGTGCCAGCAGGCGTTTCATCACGGTGCTGTAAGGGGCAAGCACTACGTCGTCCTGGTCCATGCCCATGGAGTTGTAGCCTTTGGACTTCAGCACGCCCACCACGCGGAAGGGCACTTGGTTGAAGCGGATGATACGTCCCACAGGGTCCTCTCCTCCGGGAAAGAGGTTGTCTTGGATGGTCTTTCCGATGACGCACACCTTGGCAGAGGTCTGTATGTCGGCTTCGGTAAACATCTCGCCGTTCTCCACGCTGAGCTGCCGGATTTCGAGATAGTCCGTGCCCACGCCGCTCACGGAGGAGGGGTAGTTGTTGTTGCCCGCGATGAGCTGCCCGCTGGAGGAGACATTGGGGCTGACGGCAGCCAGGAAGTTGGTTTCGTTTCGCAGGGCTTCGTAGTCGGTCAGCTTCAAGGTCTGCATGGCGCTGGGGTCTTGGCGGACACCGCCGCGCATGTCGGCACCGGGGTGAATCATAATCATGTTGGAGCCCATTTCGGAGATTTGCGCCTGGATGCTTTTCTTCGAACCTTGTCCGATGGCAAGCATCGTGATGACGGACGCCACGCCGATGATGATGCCCAGCATGGTGAGGAATGCGCGCAGCTTGTTGTTGTTCAAGGCTCGCAAGGCTATTTTGAAAAGGTTTGTTCCGTTCATATCGTTTTAATGGAAAGTTTAAAATTAATCCCTAATCCTTAATCCCTTATCCCTCATTCCTCCTCCTGCTTAGGCAATGCTGCCAGGGCTTCGGCTGCATTCTGGATTTGGGTGTTGATGGTATCGTCCTTGATTTGTCCGTCGCGCAGCACGATGTTGCGGCTGCTGTACTGGGCTATTTCGGGGTTGTGGGTGACGAAGATGATGGTGCGTCCTTCGGCATGCAGCTTTTGGAACAGTACCAGAATCTCGAAAGAAGTACGGGTGTCCAGGTTACCCGTAGCTTCGTCTGCCAGGATAACGGCGGGATTGTTCACCAAGGCGCGGGCGATGGCTACGCGTTGCATCTGACCGCCGGACATCTGATTGGACTTATGTTCCAGCCGGTCGCCCAGCCCCACGGCTTGCAGGGCTTCGATGGCACGTCTCCGCCTTTCGGAAGCCGAGACGGAGGAGTTATACATCAGCGGTAGCTCCACATTTTCCACGGCAGTGGTTTTGGGCAGCAGGTTGTAACTCTGGAATACGAAGCCGATTTTACGGTTGCGTAGTACGGCGCGTTGAGGCTTGCTCATGGTGCGTACGGAGATACCGTCCAGCAGGTATTCGCCGCTGGTGGGCGTGTCCAGGCAGCCGAGGGTATTCAGCAAAGTCGACTTTCCGGAGCCCGATGTACCCATGATGGTGACAAACTCGCCTTCACGGATGGTGAACGAGACGCCGCGCAGGGCATGCACGGTTTCGTCCCCCACCTGGAAGTTGCGTTTGATATTTTGAAGTTCAATGACTGCTTTATTCATAATTCTTTTTTTGTATTATTTTCCGCTCTTCTTCTTACTTCCCGGAGGGCCAGGCATGAACGGACTCTTCTCACCTCCGGGAGCTTCCTGGCTCATGTCCGGAGCGCCGCTGCCGGGCATGCTGCCGATGGTGGCTTCGGTCACCACTACGGTACCTTCGTTAATGCCGCTGATAATTTCCGTGTTGACTCCGTTGGAGATACCTATCTTCACCGGATGGGCGGTAAAGGTGTTGCCTTCGCGGGTCCAGAGTTTATGTTCCCCTTCGCAATCCTTCACGATATCATTGTCGCCGATAAGCGGTTTTTCGGGGTTGAAGCGCAGGGCACGGGCAGGAGCGCACAGTACGTCTTTGCGGTCGAGGGTGAAGATGGTGACGTTGGCTGTCAGGCGTGGTTTCAGTTTCAGGTCCGGGTTGTGGGCGGAGATGACTACTTCGTAGGTCACAACCGTGCTGGTGCTGGTGCTCGACGTGCTGCTTGAGCTGGCATCTCCCAGACGAATTTGTGTGACCACTCCTTCGAACACGTCATTCGGGTAGGCGTCTACGGTAAACGTGGCGCGCTGTCCCTCTTCCACACCGCCTATGTCCGCTTCGTCCACGTCGGCCACAACCTGCATCTGCGTCAGGTCGGCAGCGATGGTGAACAGTGTCGGTGTCTCGAAGCCGGAAGCCACGGTCTGTCCTGCTTCCACGTCGCGGCTGATGACTACACCGTCGATGGGAGAGGTGATGGTGGCGTAGGAGAGGTTGCGTTCAGCCTTTGCCAGTGATGCCTGGCTGCTTTCGTAGTTGCTCTTGGCCTTCTCGTAGTTATAGACGGACTGCTCATAGTCCGTGGCGGCGATGAGCTGCTTTTCGTTCAGCGTCTTGTTGCGCTCGTAGAGTTTTTTCTGGTACTCGTATTCGGCCTTTGCACCGTTGTAGGCGGCGCGTTGCGAAGCGAGTTCGCTTTGCAGTGTCACGCGATCCATCTCGGCAATGAGTTGGCCTTTGGTTACTACGGAATTGTAGTCTACATGAATCTTGTCGATGATACCGCTCACCTGGGTACCCACTTCCACTTCCGTCACCGGTTCGATGGTCCCCGTGGCGGTTACGGATTCGGAAATCTCGCCTTTATGGATGGTTGCTGTGGCGTAGGTCACCTTGTGCTTGGCCTTGGCACCACCGAAGAGCCATACGCCGCCGCCCACTATGATTACGGCAGCTACGGCAATGAGGATGATTCTTTTTTTGTTCATATATATAAGGTATTATAATTCGATTTTTTCTCCTTGATAAAACTTCAGTAGCTGCATATTCAGTATGGCCATGTATTTGGCTTGCAGTGTCTCCTGCTGTGCGCTGAGCAGATTGCTTTTCTCAGTCAGCAGTTCTACGGTATTCTTCATGCCCAGGTTGAACTGCTCTTGAATCAGTTCATAGCTGGTCTGCGTACTTTTCAGTTTCTCTGTGGCGGCGGCGTAGCGCTGCTGGGCGCTGTTGGCATCGAGCCAGAGGGTTTCGATGGTCTTGTACAGCGTTTTTTGGTCGTCCAGCAGGTCCAGTTCGCTGGTCTGCTTCTGAATCCTGGCTTTCTCTACGGCACTCTTGGTCTGCCGGTTGCTGAAGATAGGCACGCTTACGGTGAAGCCCAGCGAGTTGTTCCAGTTCTGTTTGACTTGCTCGCTGAAGGTGAAGTCATTGCCGTTGGCATGGCTGGTTCCGATGCCGGCGCTGAGGCTCAGCGTAGGCAGATAGCCAGCGCGGGCAATTTTGATGTCGAGGTCGGATGTCTGTATATTCAGTTTGCCGGCTTCTATTTCCGGACGGAGCACGAGGGCAGAACGGTAAACGTCCGTTTTGGTGGGCAGGGGTGCCAGTATGTTTTCCGTGCCGAGTGTGGGGATGTAGAGGTTCATCTCGGATTCGCCGTCCAGTTCCAGGAGTTGTTTCAGTTGTAGTTTGTAGTCTTGCAGGGTGGCTTGTGCGGTCACCAGTTGGTACTTGTCGGTGCTTACCTGCGCTTCCAGTTGTGCCAGGTCGCTTTTGGCTATGCTTCCTGCTTCGAGAAGTTGGCGGGCGCGTTCGCATTCGGCCTGGCTCACTTCCAGGGTCGATTCGTTCACTTTCACGGCTTCGGCGGCGTAGAGTATCTGTACGTAGGTTTGTGCGATACTTTCTTCGATGCTGTTCTCGCTCTGTGCTACGCTAAGTTCGGCAATGCGGTTGTTCAGTTGCTGTTGTTTGATGGTGTTGAGGCGCTTCCCGCCGTTGTAGAGGGTCCAGTTGGCATCGATGCCGTAGCTGCCGTTATAGGAAGTCTTGCTCTGGCTGCTGGTGATGTTGTCGCCGTCGATGATGGTGTTTGTCTCGCTCTTCGGGCGATTCACGACACGCTGGCTCACACTGGCCGAAAGGCTGGGGAAGAGAGCGGCTCGGGCGGTCTTTACATCTACCTGGGCACTTTCCGCACTGAGGCGGTTCTTGCGGATGGTGATGTTTTGCTGCAAGGCATAGTCGATGCACGCTTGCAAGTCCCATTGGGCGGGCAGGCTGTCGGCTGGCTGCTCGGAACTGCCGGGTATCTGCGTGGAAGTGCCGTTTTGGGCGGCCACTCCCATACAGCTTGCCATACATAGCGCTATCACTGTCAATCTTTTTACGTTCGTCATATCTTCGTTATTCTATGGTTTTACATTTGCAAATGTAGTAGGGTGGAGAAAGGATTGCAAAAGTGATAGACGTAGAGTGAATTTTCCTCGCCTAAAATCTTTTTTGTACCGATGAATGGGAGAAGTCTTTTTTCTGTTCAACTTTTCACCTTTTTATTTGTTCTTTATATAAAAGTATTTTATATTTGTAATCATTATAATTTTATCGGCATGAAACAGACTGCGGTAAACATTTGGCGTTTTTATTTGGAAGGTTTTCGAAGTATGACGTTAGGGCGTACTTTGTGGCTTATCATTCTTGTGAAGTTATTCATCATGTTCTTCATTCTCCGCCTTTTCTTCTTCCCACGGTTTCTGAATACCCCCGTGGTGGGCGATGACAAGGAAGGCTATGTCAGTAATGAGCTTATCCATCGGAGTCTGGGCGACTAAACACGGAGACACAGAGTTTATTTCCTTGCCCTTATAAATTCTCCGTGTCTCTCTGTTCTTACCCGATAACTTAAAAACTTAATAACTCATAACTTATAACTCATAACTTGATTCTTATGCTTGGACACATTGACACTTCCCTGATTGACTGGTCGAGAGCCCAATTTGCCTTGACCGCTATCTATCACTGGATTTTTGTGCCGCTGACACTTGGACTGGCGGTAATTATGGGCATCATGGAGACAGCGTACTACCGTACGGGTGACGAATTTTGGAAACGTACTGCCAAATTCTGGATGAAGATTTTCGGTATCAACTTTGCTATTGGTGTAGCAACCGGTATTATTCTGGAATTTGAATTCGGTACGAATTGGAGTAATTACAGTTGGTTTGTGGGCGACATCTTCGGTGCGCCGCTTGCCATCGAGGGTATTTTGGCTTTCTTTATGGAAGCAACGTTTATCGCCGTCATGTTCTTCGGCTGGGATAAGGTGAGCAAGCGTTTCCACCTGGCATCTACTTGGCTCACGGGGCTGGGCGCCACGATTTCTGCCTGGTGGATTCTGGTTGCCAATGCGTGGATGCAGAATCCCGTAGGTATGGAGTTCAATCCCGATACGGCACGCAACGAGATGGTGGACTTCTGGGCTGTGGCAACTTCGCCGATGGCTGTCAACAAGTTCTTCCACAGCGTGCTGTCCGGCTGGGTGCTGGCTGCCGTGTTTGTAGTAGGCGTAAGCTGCTGGTATCTGTGGAAGAAGCGCGAGAAGAAATTTGCGCTGGCAAGTGTAAAGATTGCCGCATGGGTAGGTCTGTGTGCCGCTGTGCTCTCTGCCTGGACGGGTGATGGCTCGGGCTATCAGGTGGCGCAAAAGCAGCCGATGAAGCTGGCTGCTATGGAAGGCTATTATGAAGGGCGGCAAGGTGCCGGATTGGTAGCGTTCGGGCTGCTGAATCCTGCCAAGCAGACACCGCAGGACGGAGTAGACCCATTCCTTTTCCGTGTGGAAATCCCTAAGATGCTGTCGCTGCTTGCCGAGCGCAAGATGGATGCTTTTGTTCCCGGCATCAATGACCTGCTGAAAGGCGGATATCCGTTGAGGGACGGTACCGTAGCGCTTTCGGCAGAAGAGAAAATAGAAAAAGGAAAAACGGCTATCGGTGCGTTTGCCGCCTATCGTGCAGCCAAGGCTGCGGGCAATGAGGCGGATGCAGAGGTGGCTGCCAAAGTGTTGAAAGATAATGTAGCCTATTTCGGTTACGGTTATATCAAGGACGTGAACGAGCTGGTGCCCAATGTGTCCCTTACGTTCTACATGTTCCGTGTGATGGTGATGTTGGGTGGATACTTCATCCTCTTCTTTATTGTGGTGCTGTTCCTGGCCTATAAGAAAGACTTGTCGCGGATGCCATGGATGCATTGGGTGGCTATGCTCACCATTCCGCTGGGCTATCTGGCTGGACAAGCCGGATGGGTGGTTGCCGAGTGTGGTCGCCAGCCGTGGGCCATCCAAGATATGCTGCCCACGAGTGCCGCCATCTCTAAGCTGGATGTAGGCTCCGTGCAGACCACGTTCTTTATCTTCCTGGTACTTTTCACTGTCATGCTGATTGCTGAGGTGGGAATTATGCTGAAGGCCATTCGCAAAGGTCCGGAAACCGAAACGCACACACCGTCACATAACTCATAACTTATAACTCATAACTCACAATGAATGCTTATATATTTCTTCAACACTATTGGTGGTTTGTAGTCTCCTTGCTGGGAGCACTGCTGGTATTCCTGCTGTTCGTGCAGGGAGGTAATTCGCTTCTGTTCTGTCTGGGGAAGACGGAGGAGCAGAAGAAGATGATGATTAATTCTACGGGACGGAAGTGGGAGTTCACGTTTACAACGCTCGTCACGTTTGGAGGCGCGTTCTTTGCTTCGTTTCCGTTGTTCTATAGTACGAGTTTCGGAGGAGCCTATTGGCTGTGGATGATTATTCTGTTCAGCTTTGTGTTGCAGGCTGTCAGCTACGAGTTTCAGTCCAAGGCGGGAAATCTGCTGGGCAAGACAACGTATCGCACATTCCTGGTGATAAACGGAGTAGTAGGTCCGGTATTGCTGGGTGGGGCGGTTGCTACGTTCTTCACGGGGTCTAACTTCTATATCAATAAAGGGAATATCGCAGATGCGGCAATGCCGGTTATCAGCCAATGGGCTAACGGCTGGCATGGGTTGGATGCGTTGCTTAATCCGTGGAATGTGGTGCTGGGGCTGGCTGTGTTCTTCCTGGCACGTATCTTGGGAGCGCTTTATTTTATTAATAATATCAATGAGGATGATTTGGTGAAACGCTGCCGCCGGGCACTTTGGGGAAATACGGCGTTGTTCCTGGTATTCTTCCTGGCCTTCGTCATCCGCACGCTGCTTGCCGACGGCTATGCTGTACGCCCGGAAACGGGAGAGGTGTTCATGGAGCCCTACAAGTATCTGACGAACTTCCTGCAGATGCCGGTAGTGCTGCTTGTATTCCTGGTTGGTGTGGTGGCTGTGCTCTGGGGCATTATCCGCACGCTGTGGAAGCCGGCATTCGACAAGGGTATCTGGTTTGCCGGTGCAGGGACGGTGCTTACGGTATTGGCACTGCTGCTTGTGGCAGGCTATAACAATACGGCCTATTATCCTTCTACCCACGACCTGCAAAGCTCACTCACGTTGGCAAACAGTTGCTCGAGCCAGTTCACACTGAAGGTTATGGCTTATGTCTCTATCCTTGTTCCTTTCGTTCTTGCCTACATCTTCTACGCTTGGCGCAGCATCGACAATCGCAAGATTGATGCGAAGGAGATGGAAGAGGGAGGACACGCGTATTAATTAAAAATTAAGAATTAAAAATTAAAGGAGGATGTGTCATCTGTGTGCTATTAACTGTTTTGATACATCCTCTTCTTATTCTTTTGTCCGCTTCTCATTTAGCTGGAATTTGGGTACCAGTTTCATCAATCGTAGAATCTGTCCTTGCCTTTTCTTTATGTAAGGGGAGGGGTGTGCTGAGTCGAAGCGTATGGGGTTGGGCAATGTTGCCGCTATTAGTGCGCACTGTCCGGCAGAGAGCTTGGCTGCTGTAGTCTTGAACTTGTATTTGGCGGCAGCTTGTGCGCCATAGATGCCTTTTCCCATTTCGATGGAGTTGAGATAGACCTCCATGATACGTTCTTTGGACCAGAAGAACTCTATTAGTACGGTGAAGTAGACTTCCAGTCCTTTACGTACCCAGGAAGACTGGGGCCATAGGAATACATTCTTTGCCGTCTGCTGGCTGATGGTGCTTGCGCCCCGTTTCCGTTTTCTTGTTTCATTCTCCTTTATCGCTTTCTGTATCTCGATGAAATCGAATCCGTTGTGTGTGGCAAACCGGTTGTCTTCCGAGGCAATGACGGCCATCGGCAGATGAGGAGATATCTTGTCGGGAGATACCCATGTGTGGTGCCAGCGCGGACTTTCACCCTTGAAGACCTGCTGCACGCTGCGGATAACCATCAGTGGTGTGATGTAGACGGGTACAAAACGATAAACCACTACCGTCAGGATAGTGGAAATAAAGAAGAATAATATCATGTTGCGGAGGAACCGCAAAGGCTTCGGGAGTTTCATGGAGAGAGTGCCAATGTGATTAATGTGTTAATGTGCCAATATGCATATTGGCACATTAACACATTAATCACTTTACCATATTAATTAGCTGCCTCCGCATTCTTAATCATCTGTTCGCTGGCATACATATATACCTCTACGCGTCGGTTCTGGTCGGCAGACAGACTTTCGTCGTATTCGTTGTATCCCACGCCTTCCACTTTCTTGAACTGGGCCGGAGATACGCCGCAATCCTGCAAATAGTTCTCTACGGCATAGGCGCGGTTCTTGGAAACTTTCATGTTGGCTTCGTAAGTACCCACTTTGTCGGTATGGCCGATGATGGCGATATCGGTTGTCGGGTCTTCCTTCAGAATCTGTGCGAGTTCGCGCAGGGAAGCCTTTGCCTCGTTGCTCAGTGCTGCGGAGTTGAAGCCGAAAAGAATACCTGCCGCAAAGGATACTTTGACAGCCGGCAAGCCGTTGGCATCCGTCACCTGCTCCACTTGGGCGCCTTCAATCTTGGCAGCTTCGGCAGCCTTCTTGTCCATCTTGTGTCCGATGGCAACGCCGGCACCCGTACCTACTGCAGCACCTACCGCAGCTCCAATGGCTGCCCCCTTGCCTTTACCTATCAGTCCGCCGATAATGGCACCTGCTGCTGCACCGGAGCCACCGCCGATTATTCCACCTTTGGCCTTGTTGTTCATTGTGCCGCAACTGCCCAGCAGCAATGCGCCGCACAAAAGCAATACTGTAAATTTCATCTTCTTCATAACTCTTTTTCTTTAAAAGTTGACTTTATCTTTAATGTTGCAAATTTATGTATATAATAACCATATTCTTCTTTCTAAAGTTCGCCAGTTCTGTCCTTTTTTAGAGAATTTTCCTTTTGATGAGGACGAACCAGGCTGTCAGTATAAGACCTTTGGCAATGGTCGTTCCACTTACTGCCCACCAGATGGCATCCACTCCCATACCCATGTGCACCAGCAATAACGCCACCGGAATACGCATGTAATTGCATCCGATGCTGACAATGGCAGGCGGCACTGTCCGTCCCAGTCCGTAGAACACGCCCTGCATGGTAATTTCCATCATCATGAACATTTGCGAATAGCCGTCGATGCGGAGGAAATCTCCGCCCACACGGTAGGCTTCGGCCTCGGGTACGAAGATAGAGAACACCTCGCTGCCGAAGAAGATGAACAGTAGTGAGCAGAGGCTTCCGAATACGCCCGTCATCCACATGGTGGTGCGCCATGCTTGCTTCACGCGCGACTTCTGCCCCGCGGCATAGTTCTGGGCGATGAACGTGCTCAGCCCCGTGGAGAATCCTTGCGAAGTATTCCAGGTGATGGCCTCGATTTGTCCACCGGTGGTGAATGCCATCAGTCCGATGTGTCCTCCCTGCTCCGAGGCGGTGCGCGAGAGGAACATATTGACGAAGGCAAATAGCGTGTTCAGCGTAGCCACGGGCAGCCCGAGCTTGAAGATGCGCCGGGTGTACTTCTTTTTCAGCGGAACGATAAAGGAGAAACCTCCGAGCACGGCGCTTTTCCCCCGGAGCTTGTAGACGAAGATGCCGAATACTGTAGCTTCGGAAAACCATGTGGCAAGTGCCGCGCCCACTGTTCCCCAACCGAAGCCGAAGATGAACAGAGGGTCGAGGAGGATATTCATAATCAGTCCCGTTCCGCTGATGTAGAACGGAATCTTGCTTCGTCCTGCCGCGTTGTAGATGCCCGTGAAGGCAGCGGAGAGAAAGACAAACGGCAGTCCCGTCGACACGATGCGCAGATAAGTCACGGCGGCGTCCGTGATATGCTGTTTCAGCTCGAAGATGTTCAGAATGGGGCGGGCGAAAAGGAAGAGCAGACCTCCCCAGCAGACGGAGATGAGCAGGGCAATCGTAATGTTGTGCGAAGCAAAGCTGCGTGCATCCTCTTCGCTGCGTGCACCGATGGACTGGCCTACGCTGACTTCGGCGCCCACTTTATTGAGCAAGGCGATGGAGCCGGACATCCACGTCAGTATGCCTACCGCACCTACTGCAGCCACGGACTCACTGCCCAGACGCCCTACCCATGCCATGTCCGTCAGGCTGTAGGCCATCTGGATGAACGAGGTGGCCATGATGGGCATTGCCAGCGTGAAAAGCTGGCGGTTGATGGGGCCTTGTGTCAGATTCTTTGTTCCTTGCACGTTGACGGGTTTTTAGGTAAACAATGTGTTGTTCATCCCCTTTTCCGCTTTCTGCGGAGACGGTGGCGGCGTTTCTGCTTGTACTTTCGTATCTTGGCATATACCAGCCAGATGAAGAGCAGACCGAAAACGGCGAAGATGAGCAGCACGATGCCTGTGTTGAGATTGTCACCTTTCACGCGGCTCCACATCTCGAGCACTAGTTCCGTGCGGTCGCCGAAGTCGCGTATCATGGCGCAGCGTTCCACTACTCGGCGGTCAGGGTACTGGACCGGGTCTATCTGCAGGCTGTCGGCTCCGGGCAGGGAGCCGAAGAAGTAGCTGAGGTCGGAGTGCACGTCGAGCGTGGTATCGGTCTTGGCCTCCATGATTTCCGGTGTGGCTACGGCGCTGACGTAGCCGATAGCATCCATGTTGCGCAGTGCCACGGAAGGCTGGCAGAGGTAGTTGATGAAATAGCTTGCCGCCTTCACGTTGCGGGCGTAGCGGGGGATTACCCAGCCGTCGTACCAGATGTTGCTGCCTTCGCGGGGGACGGTGTAGTCCAGTTCCACACCCACGGCATCGGCCTCCTCGATGGCCCAGACGGCATCGCCGCTCCAGGTGAAGTTAATCCACGCCTTGTTCTTGGTCATCATTTCCTTGCCGAAGTCGGCTTCCCAGCCGGCGATGTTGGGTTTCATCTCCTTGAGGCGTTGCTCGGCCAGAGCGATGGCCTGCGGGGAGTTGTCGTTCATCAGTTGCTCTACTGTGACGGTGCTGTCGGCCAGCTCCCGGGCGTGGGCGTAGATGATGGCGGTACCGTAGGCATCGCGGTAGCTGTCCTTCATCAGTATTTTGCCTCGGTTTTTGGAGTCCCAGAGGATGTCCCATGTGCCGGCCTCTTCGGCGGTAATAAACTTTTTGTTGAAGAGGATGCCGGCAGTGCCCCACATGTAGGGTACGGCATAGTCCTCGGTCTGGCGTTCCGGTTGCGAGGTCTTGTTCAGCTCGTGGCGAATGTAGGGCGACACGTTGGGGATGTAGTCCGGCGTGTGGCCGAAGTTGCGGTCGATGGGTAGCAGGAGGTCTTTGCGAAGCATACGTTCGATGATGTACTCCGAGGGGCATACGACGTCGAAGTCCTCGTGCCCGCGCTCAATTTTGGTGAGCATGATTTCGTTGATATCGAACACCTGGTAGATGATACGGAGGTCTTCGCCCGTCTGCTGCTTGTACCAGTCGGGAAATTCGGCAAGCACATCTTCATCGATGTAGTCCGCCCAGTTGTATATCTTCAGTACACGGCTGCGCTCTTCTGTGGAGTTTCCACAAGAAGAGAGGGATGCGATACAGCACAGTAGAATCAGTATGTTTATTATCCTTTTCATCATCTTGTTCTTGACAATTGATAACTTATAACTCATCACTCACATCAATCGTTTTTCGTCCGTTCGGCCCGCTTGTTGATTACAATCAGCAGCACCAGCACTGTCACGAAGATGATGGTGGAGAGTGGCCGCAGTTCCGGCGTCAGTCCACCTTTGCGCGCATCGGCGTAGATGTAGGTGGAGAGCGTTTCCAGCCCCTGGTTGCCGATGGTGAAGATGGTCACGGCAAAGTCGTCGATGGAGAGCGTGAAAGCAAGGATGAATCCGCTTATCATACCCGGAAATATCTCCGGAAGAATAACCTTGCGCAGTGCTTGGAACGGTGTGGCGCCCAGGTCGAGTGCCGCCTCGTAGACATTCTGGTTCATCTTTTTGAGCCGGGGCATTACGCTGAGCACCACGTAGGGCGTGCAGAAAGTGATGTGTGCCAGTACCACTGTGGTGAATCCTTGCGATATGCCGAAGCTGACGAACAGCAGGAACAGCGACACACCGGTGATAATGTCTGCATTCATCATCGGGATGGCATTGGCGAAGTTCATTACCTGCCGTGTGCGCGAGCGCAGATTGAAGATGCCGATGGCTGCAATGCTGCCCAGCGCCGTACTGGCGGTGGCGGCAAGCAGGGCAATGGCGAATGTGTTCCAGATGGCATTTATCAGCGAGTGGTGCATCCCGCCCGTAAACAAGGAGCTGTACAGCTTGGTGGAGAATCCCGTCCAGTTGCCCAGCACCTTTGCCTCCGTGAAGGAGAATATCATAATAATTAAGATGGGCGAGTAGAGCAACGCCAGCAGCAGCCACAAGTAGCCGCGGGTTAAGATTCGTGTCATCATATCACACCTCCGCTTTCATTCGATGCCCCGTCCTCCTCGTTGGTAAAGAGGATGGTGATGCCTATCAGCAGCAGCATGATGAGCGAGAGGGCGGCACCGTAGTTCCACATTCCGTTGTAAATATTCTCTTGCACCGTGGTGCCGAACAGTTTGATGTTGTTCATTGTCAGCAACTCGGCAATGGCAAAGGTAGAAACCGTAGGCATAAACACCATCACTATGCCGCTCATCACTCCCGGCATGGAGAGTGGCAGAATCACCTTGCCGAATACGCGGGTAGGAGAGGCTCCCAAGTCCTGCGCAGCCTCAATCAGATTGTGGTCCATCTTCTGAAGGGTGTTGTAAATGGGGTATATCATGAACGGCAGGAAGTTGTAGACCATACCGAACACAAGGGCACCTTCGCCCAGCGGCAGGTTCAGGAAGTCGAACAGCGCTACTGTGGCAAGCGTACGTATCAAGATATTCACCCACATGGGGAGGATGAACAGCACCACCATGGTGCGTGAGGTGTTGAATTGTTTTTGGCTCAGGATATACGCCGCCGGATAGCCCAGCAGCAGGCAGACCAGCGTGGTGATGACGGCTATTCCGATGGAGTAGACAAACGTGTTCATCGCTTCGGGGTGCATCATGAACTTGCGGAAGTTGGCCAGCGTAAACGCTCCTCCGTCGTCCGTAAAGGCGTAGAGCACGATGAGCAGTAGCGGTACTATGACAAATACAAGCAGAAACAGCGCGTAGGGTACCGTCCAGTTGCGCCGGCGCATGAAGAAATGAGATAACTTATTGAGCACTTCCTTCCTTATTAAGAGATTGAACAATCCGTATATTTTGGGGGGCGATGGTGATACCTACGCGGTCGCCGTCGTCCCACACGTCGTTGGTGTCGACAAAGATGTCTTCGTCCCAGTCCGTAAACACGGTCAAGTGGTAATGGTTCCCTTTGTAGAGTATGAATTTCACTTCACCCGTCAGTCGGCCGTCCTCTTCGTTGTCTTCGAGGATGACGTGCTGGAAGTCTACTTCCACTTGCACGGCGCTGCCCGGCTCGATGCCCTGCACGGGGAGGCACTCGAAGTTACAGCCCAGGAAGTCTACGTGCGTCTCGTCCACCAGCTTTCCCTCGAAGGTGTTGCAGGTGCGTTCCTTCTTCATCACGTGGATGTCGAAGGGTTTCACCAGCAGGCCGACTTCGCGTCCTGCCTCGAAGGCATGGTAGTCCTGCACCATCAGCTCGTAGCCTTCGCGCGTCTGCACCAGCATTTCGTAGTGTACGCCTTTGAAGATGCAGCTGGTTACGGTCCCCGTCAGCTGTGCGGCGTCGGATACATCGAAGATGTAGATGTCTTCGGGGCGAATCACTACGTCTACCTGCATCTGCTCGCCAAATCCCGTGTCCACGCATTCAAATTCGTGTCCGCAGAAGGTGACGGCTTTATCCTTTATCATAACTCCGTTCAAGATGTTGCTTTCACCAATGAAGTCTGCTACGAAGGAGTTGATGGGTTCATTGTAGATGTCCGTCGGCACGCCTATTTGCTGGATGCGTCCTTCGCTCATCACGACGATGGTATCGCTCAAGGTCAGTGCCTCTTCCTGGTCGTGGGTGACGTAGACGAAGGTGATACCCAGCTTCTGGTGCATCTCCTTTAGTTCCATCTGCATATCCTTGCGCATCTTGAGGTCCAGGGCGGCAAGGGGTTCGTCCAGCAGCAGCACTTCGGGTTCGTTGACGATGGCTCGGGCAATGGCTACGCGCTGTTGTTGCCCGCCGGAGAGGGAGTCTACGTCGCGGTCCTCATAGTCCGTCATGCCCACCATGCGCAGGGCCTGCTTTACCTTCTTCTCGATGGTGGCACCGGGCAGCTTCTTCAGCTTCAGCCCGAAGGCAATGTTGTTGAACACGTTGAGGTGGGAGAAGAGGGCGTACTTCTGGAACACGGTGTTTACCGGACGCTTGTGCGGCGGTGTCTGCGTGATGTCCTTTCCGGCAATGGTTATCACTCCTTCCGAGGCTGTCTGAAAGCCTGCAATGAGGCGCAACAGTGTTGTCTTTCCGCAGCCGGACGGTCCCAGTATTGTTACAAACTCGCCCTTACGGACAGACAAATTCACATCATTCAGCACGGCCTTATCTCCGAAAAATTTCGATACGTGCTCCACACCGATGATGCAATCGGACTTTTGCATAAGCGTCTTTTACTTTATCCAAACGAATTAAACAAATCTCAGAAGAAAGCTGAAATAAAATCAAAACAGTTTCTCGGGCTTTCAAAAAGCGGGTGCAAAGTTACATAATTTATCGGGATTTTTCGCCTTACTCTAAAATTCATTATTCCTATGAAGTTAAAATAATAAGTAATACCTTTGTTGGCAGTATTGATATTAAAACTTAATAACATGATGGAAAAGAAGATTGTACTCATCACCGGAGCCTCCTCGGGAATAGGGGAAGGCTGCGCGCGTAAATTTGCCATGAACGGTTACCGGCTTATACTCAATGGCCGTAATGTGGAGAAACTGAATGCTGTAAAGAAAGAATTGTTGGAGAAATATGGAGCCGATGTGTATCTGCTTCCTTTCGATGTCCGCGACCGGCAGGCTGCCCGTGCCGCCCTCGAATCCCTTCCGGAGGAATGGAAGGCGGTAGACATACTGGTGAACAATGCCGGACTCGTCATTGGGGTGGACAAGGAACATGAAGGTAACCTGGATGAATGGGACATTGTCATCGACACTAACGTGAAAGCCTTGCTTGCCATGACTCGCCTCGTGGTTCCCGGTATGGTGGAGCGAGGCCGTGGTCACGTTATCAATATGGGGTCCATTGCCGGAGATTACGCTTATCCGGGAGGCAGTGTGTACTGTGCCTGCAAGGCTGCCGTCAAGGCCCTTTCCGACGGACTCCGCATCGACCTGGTGGATACCCCGATACGCGTAACGAATATCAAGCCGGGGTTGGTGGAAACCAATTTCTCCGTCGTCCGTTTCCGTGGTAACCGGGAGGCGGCCGATAATGTATATAAAGGTATACGCCCGCTGACCGGCGACGATATAGCCGAAGTGGTCTATTTCGCCGCTGCCGTCCCCGAGCATATCCAGATTGCGGAAGTGCTGGTGATGCCTGCCAACCAAGCCACGGGGACAATTGTCAGCCGGAAATAGAATTTGTATAAGGATATGATAAAATGATACTATTTTATCTTCGGGGAAACGCCTACATTTGCTCACAGCTAAATGAATATAGAATCTAAACAAGAAAAGCATGAATTTCAAGAAACGAACAAATTTTCTCTTTGGAGCACTGCTGCTGACCGGCAGTTTGTTGGCTCAAAACGTATGTGTATCCACTCCGAAAACCTCTTTGGTGCTTTCGGTTCCTGAAGGCGGTACACTGAGACACTTGTATTATGGTAACAGACTTTCTGAAGCCGACTTGCAGAATATCTCTGCGGCAGAAGCGAACCATGCAGCCTATCCCGAATATGGATTGAATGCTCCCGTGGAGACGGCCCTCGCTGTGAAGCATGCCGACGGTAACATGACCCTCCAGCTCGAAGTATTGAACGTGACTACCGAAAAGGAAGGGAATGCCGTGACGACTGTCGTGGCACTGAAGGATAAGGTGTATCCCTTCTTCGTCAACGTCTGTTACCGTGCCTGGCAGGATGCCGACGTGATAGAATCCTGGACTGAAATCTCCCATCAGGAGAAGAAGCCGGTGGTGCTCAATCAGTTTGCCTCCGGCTATCTGCCCATCCGCCGCGGCGATGTATGGCTGTCCCATCTCTCCGGTTCCTGGGCCAATGAAGGGGTTTTGACGCAGGAACCTCTCACTCCGGGCATGAAGGTTATCAAGAATAAGGACGGTGTGCGCAATTCCCATACTGACCATGCCGAAGTGATGTTCTCCCTTGACGGCCGTCCGCAGGAGAACACGGGCAACGTGATTGGTGCAGCCCTCTGTTACAGCGGCAACTACAAACTCCGCATTGAGACACACGATGATGAATACCACCATTTCTTTGCCGGAATCAACGAAGAGAACTCTACTTATTCCTTGAAGAAGGACGAGCTTTTCCGCACTCCCGAACTTGCCCTGACTTATAGTAATGAAGGCTTGAGTGGCGGCAGCCGTAACTTCCATCGCTGGGCACGCCTGCACAAACTGGCGCACGGCACTACCCCCCGCAAGATTCTTTTGAATAGTTGGGAAGGCGTGTACTTTGACATCAACCAGCAAGGTATGGACCAAATGATGGCGGACATTGCCTCCATGGGTGGCGAGTTGTTCGTGATGGACGATGGCTGGTTTGGCGACAAGTATCCCCGTAAGAACGACAGCTCATCACTCGGCGACTGGGTGGTGGACAAGAACAAGCTTCCGAACGGTATTGAAGGCTTGCTGAGTGATGCCAAGAAACATGGCGTCAAGTTTGGCATCTGGATTGAGCCGGAGATGGCGAACACTACCAGCGAACTCTACGAGAAGCATCCCGACTGGGTACTTAAAGCTTCCGAACGTGACGTTGTGTTGGGACGCGGCGGCACGCAGGTAGTGCTTGACCTTGCCAATCCTGCCGTGCAGGACTTCGTTTTCGGTGTGGTAGACAACCTGATGACCTCTTATCCTGAAATAGATTACATCAAGTGGGACGCCAATATGTCTGTCCAGAACCACGGTTCGCAATATCTGACGAAGGATAATCAGAGCCACATGTACATCGAATTCCACCGCGGCTTCGAGAAAATCTGCCAGCGCATCCGTGCCAAATATCCCGACCTTACCATCCAGGCATGTGCCAGTGGCGGCGGTCGTGCCAACTACGGAGTGCTGCCTTACTTCGACGAGTTCTGGGTAAGCGACAATACCGATGCCCTGCAACGTGTCTATATGCAGTGGGGAACTTCCTATTTCTTCCCCGCCATCGCTATGGCATCGCATATCAGTGCTGCCCCCAATCATCAGACGTTCCGCACCATCCCTCTGAAATATCGGATAGACGTTGCCATGAGTGGTCGTTTGGGTATGGAAATCCAGCCCAAAAATATGACGGAAGAAGAAAAGGCTCTTTGCAAGAATGCCATTGCCGAGTACAAGACCATTCGTCCCGTAGTACAGTTGGGAGACATTTACCGCCTGCTCTCTCCTTATGACAAGCAAGGTGTGGCTTCTCTGATGTACGTGGCTCCGGAGAAGGACAAGGCAGTCTTCTATTGGTGGAAGACGGAACATTTCTGTAACCAGCACCTGCCGCGTGTGAAGATGGCAGGGCTCTGTGCCGACAAGCAATACCGGGTGCATGAACTGAACCGTATAGATAATGTTCCCTTGAACTACGAAGGAAAGAGTTTCAGTGGTGCCTACCTCATGGCAAACGGGCTGGAGATTCCCTACAACCATAAGGTGGACTATCACAAGCAGAACGACTATTCGAGCCGTGTGCTTTATCTGGAAGAGGTGAAGTGACATAAGCAAAGGTGAGGTTGGGCCGTGTAAAGGTGAACTTGAGCGGCGTAAAGGTGAGGTTTATGGGTACAGTTGGTACAGTGGGTACAGCGTCTCTTCTATCTCACACACGCATGTATATAAATAATGTACGCGTTATGAAGTAATGTACATAAGCGCATGTGTGTGAAGCAGAAGAGGCGCTGTACCCACTGTACCAATTGTACCACTGTTTGGATGTCCAACTTTTCTTTTCGTACCCTTTTGGGACTTTCAGGTAAGATGGAAACATAAAAAAAGTCCCACAATACATTGATATTGTAGGACTTTTTTCTTTTTGTCGCCTTCTGGCTTTGTTTCTATGTGAACCGCTTGGGGCTCGAACCCAAGACCCCAACATTAAAAGTGTTGTGCTCTACCTGCTGAGCTAGCGATTCAATCCTTCATTGCTGTTAAGCGGGTGCAAAGATAGATACTTTTTTGAAATTTGCAAAATAATATCATCTTTTTTCTTATCTTTGTCCCCATCAATCCTTGATATTAATCATTATCACTGAACATTAATCATTAAATACATGGCAACAGTAGACGATAAAAAGATTATCTTTTCTATGGTTGGGCTGAATAAAACCATTCAGCAGAACAACAAGCAGGTACTGAAGAACATTTACCTCTCGTTCTTCTACGGGGCAAAAATCGGTATCATCGGTCTGAACGGTTCGGGTAAATCGACCCTGCTGAAGATTATCGCCGGATTGGATAAGTCCTATCAGGGCGAAGTGGTGTTCTCGCCGGGATATTCTGTGGGGTATCTGGCCCAGGAACCGTACCTCGACCCCACCAAGACCGTAAAGGAAATTGTAATGGAAGGCGTGCAGCCCATTGTGGACGCGCTGGCAGAATACGAGGAAATCAATCAGAAGTTTGGCTTGCCCGAATATTATGAGGACCAGGACAAGATGGACAAGCTCTTCTCCCGCCAGGCCGAGTTGCAGGACATCATTGACGCGACCGATGCCTGGAACCTTGACAGCAAGCTGGAACGCGCCATGGACGCCCTCCGTTGTCCGCCCGAAGACCAGTCCGTAGAACATCTTTCCGGTGGTGAGCGCCGCCGTGTGGCCCTTTGCCGCCTATTGTTGCAGAAGCCCGACGTGCTTCTTCTTGACGAGCCCACCAACCACCTTGATGCCGAATCCATCGACTGGCTGGAACAACACTTGCAGCAGTACGAGGGTACGGTGATTGCCGTAACGCACGACCGTTACTTCCTCGACCACGTTGCCGGCTGGATTCTTGAGCTGGACCGTGGCGAAGGTATTCCCTGGAAAGGTAACTACTCCAGTTGGCTGGAACAGAAGACCAAGCGCATGGAGCAAGAGGAAAAGACCGCCAGCAAGCGCCGCAAGACGCTGGAACGCGAGCTGGAGTGGGTGCGCATGGCTCCCAAGGCCCGTCAGGCAAAGGGAAAGGCGCGTCTGAACTCCTACGACAAATTGCTGAACGAGGATGTGAAGGAGAAGGAAGAGAAGCTGGAAATCTTTATCCCGAACGGTCCCCGTCTGGGTAATAAGGTGATTGAAGCCAAGCATGTGGCAAAGGCGTTCGGTGACAAACTGTTGTTCGATGACCTCAACTTCATGCTTCCACCCAACGGTATCGTGGGTATCATCGGCCCTAACGGTGCCGGTAAGACTACGCTTTTCCGTCTTATCATGGGACTGGAAAAGGCAGACAAAGGCGAATTCGAGGTGGGGGAGACCGTAAAGGTTGCCTACGTGGACCAGCAGCACAAGGATATCGACCCCAACAAGAGCGTATATCAGGTCATTTCCGGCGGAAACGATCTGATTCGCATGGGAGGGCGCGACATTAATGCACGCGCCTATCTGTCCCGTTTTAACTTCTCCGGTGCCGACCAGGAAAAGCTCTGTGGGGTGCTTTCCGGTGGTGAACGCAACCGCTTGCATCTGGCGCTCTGCCTGAAGGAGGAAGGTAATGTGCTGTTGCTGGACGAGCCCACCAATGACATCGACGTGAATACGCTCCGTGCCCTCGAAGAAGGTTTGGAGGACTTTGCCGGATGTGCTGTGGTCATCAGTCACGACCGTTGGTTCCTTGACCGTATCTGTACGCATATCCTCGCTTTCGAAGGAGACTCCAATGTGTTCTTCTTTGAAGGTTCTTATTCAGAATATGAGGAAAATAAACAGAAACGTCTTGGGAAAGAAGAACCCACCCGTGTACGTTATAGAAAGCTCATGAATGATTGATTTCGGTGCGAATTTGAAAGTATATTCTTTTACTTGTTGACAATACGAAAGCCCTGCTGTAGAATGCAGGGCTTTTTTTGTTTAAAAATATCTCAAAAAAGCCTTTCTACCTTCAAAAAATGTAACATAAATATAACATTAATCTCGTTTTTATTAGTTATATTTGCGACTTAAAACATAAATTAATGTTTAATTAACACTATCTATTAACAAAAAACAGAATTATGAGAAAACATCTAATTCAATTCCTGTTGGTTGCAGTGTTGTCGGTATTTAGCGCCGCTGCATTTGCTCAGACTACAGTGAGAGGTCAGCTTGTTGATTCAGAAACAGGTGAACCGTTAGTGGGTGCCGCCGTCATGGTGGAAGGTACTACACAAGGATCGGTGACCGACATTGATGGGTATTTCAAGCAAAGCGTTGCTTCGAATGCGACATTACTATTCAAGTACGTGGGTTATAAAGACCAGAAGAAGAAGATCACGCAGAAGGGCGCTTCTGTGGATTTGGGTGCTATCCCAATGGAACCGGATGCTGTGATGCTGAAGGACGTAGTGATTACATCGTCTATTGCTGTGGCACGCAAGACTCCGGTTGCTGTATCTACTGTCGACCCCGTATTTATTGAAGATAAGATAGGTTCTCAGGAGTTACCGCAAATCTTGAAATCTACTCCGGGTGTTTATGCTTCTAATGAGGGAGGTGGCTTTGGTGATTCCAACATAAAGATTCGTGGTTTTAAGTCAGAATATGTGGCTATGATGATTAACGGTGTACCCATGAACGGAATGGAAAACCAGAAAGTATACATGAGTAACTGGGGTGGTTTGATTGATGTGGCCAGCAGTATTCAGGTACAACGTGGACTTGGTGCCAGCAAGGTGTCAACTCCTTCAGTAGGTGGCTCACAAAACATTATAACCAAGACTACTGATGCCAAGAAAGGCGGCTTCATCTCTTACGGCATGGGTAATGACGGCTACAGTAAAGTGATGTTCAGTGTCTCTTCCGGTCTGACAAAAGATGGTTGGGCCTTTACTTTATTGGGTGCCAGAGATAAACGCGACGGTTATATTCAAGGTACGGAATCCGAGGCCTACACTTGGTTCATGAGTATTGCAAAACGTATCAATGACAACCATCAACTTTCATTTACAGCTTTTGGAGCACCTCAGTGGCATAATCAGCGTAATATGGCAAATGGCTTGAATATCAAGGAGTATCAGCGTGTAAAACAATGGATGGGTGAGGAAAGTCCCTATCGTTACAATTCTACTTTCGGTTATCGCAATGGACAAGTGATGAACTCTTCACGTAACGAATACCATAAACCCCAGATGTCTCTTAATCATTTGTGGCAAATCAACCATAAGTCAAGCCTCAGTACAGCAGCTTATATGTCTATCGGTACTGGTGCAGGCTATAGTGGTACGGGGGTAACGGGGTACACCAGCTCTTGGTACGGTACGGCCAGTGATGGTACGGTGAACACTCAGTTCCGTTGTCCTGATGGTACTTTTGATTATGATGCTGTGGATAAGCTCAATGCAGATAACTATACTAATCCGGTGAATGTGAGTGGAATGCCCGGTTATAAAGGTTCGCTGATGATTATGAACAAAGCCTCGAACGACCATTTCTGGACAGGATTGATTTCTACTTATACCACTAAGTTTGGTGATTACTTTGATTTCTATGGTGGTATTGACTTCCGCTATTATAAAGGTTTGCACAAGAATGTCATTACCGATCTTTTTGGAGGGCAGTATTATGTAGACTCTTATAACCGTAAGAGTGTATTGGCTGAGAATAGTGTGAATGGTGGAGTCACCTCCTGGGTAAACCAGAAGTTGGGAGTAGGAGATGTGATTCGTCGTGACTACGACGGTTTTGTGATGTACGAAGGTGGTTTTGCCCAATTGGAGTATAATAAAGATAAAGTGAGTGCATTTGTTTCAGGTGGTCTTACAAATACCAGTTATTGGCGCAAAGACCGTTTCTATTATAGTGGTGACAAACAGCTGTCTTCGAAGAAGCATTATTTGGGAGGCAATGTGAAAGCTGGTTTGAATTACAACCTTGATGATTACAATAACGTATTCTTCAATACCGGATTTATCAGCCGTGCTCCTATTTTTGATAATACCTTCATCAATTCTCAGAGTTCACATGAGCGTAATCCTGATGCTAAGAATGAGAAAGTTTACTCTTTCGAATTAGGTTATGGATATCGTAGCCAGTATTTCTCAGCCAATGTAAACGCCTATTATACTATGTGGAAAGACAAGGCTTTATATGATACCGGATCCTATGAAGACGTAAACGGGGCTTCTCAGCGTTGGACAATGAACATGACCGGTGCGCAGGCTAACCACATGGGTATAGAGCTTGACTTTATTGCCAAGCCTTTCCGCTGGATGGAAGTTAACGGTATGTTCTCTTGGGGAGACTGGCGCTGGAATGGGACAGCGAAAGGCTTCATGATGAATACTGAAGGCCAGATTATGGCGAATAGCCGTGGTGAAGTGGTGACAGATATGAGTAATGTAGATCAGTACAAGTATACCATTGAAATGGATAATGTACAGGTGGGCGGTTCTGCTCAGACTACAGCTGCTTTGGGAGTGACATTCCGCCCAATGAAAGGCTTGCGTCTTAATGCAGACTGGAACTTCTTTGCACGCAATTATGCCGATTATGACATTGATGCGAGCCAAGCCACTCAAAAAGAGGCTTACGTGGTGGAAAAACCTTGGGAGATTCCTTCATGGAGCACATTTGATGTAAGTGCAGGATATACCTTTGACTTCGGTAAGATTCGTGCTACACTGAGCGGCAATGTGAACAACTTGTTCAACCAAGAGTACATAGCCGATGCACGCGATGGAAGTAACCATGACTGGGAGACGGCCACACGTGTTATCTATGGTTGGGGACGTACTTATACTGTAAGATTGAAGTTGAATTTCTAAGCGAACATATTTATGAAAAAACATATATTATTAGGAACCGCATTGGCTTCGCTGTTTGCACTCGGGGCCTGCGATTATAACGAGGATAATTTCCCCGGATTTGATGAAAAAGAAACCATCACGGATGTCAGTACCGATACCCTCGTATTGGCTGATGCCCATTATGGCAAAATAGCTTCTATGCCGAAGAACCAAGGGATAGCTCTCGCCAAGGATCCCGAGGGGCAGACTTATCTTACGGCATTGAACCAGCTGGGTAAAACCAAGATGTTTACTGATATGGTAGCTCCCGAAGACTATCTGCCTGCATTTGTCGATTCGCTCTACGCATATCTGTCAGATGGTTCCAAGGTGCTGGTGCAGTACAATATCGGCAAGGAGCAACCTGAATATCTCTCGAAGATAAACGAAGCTCAGACTTTCGATCTTACTTCTGACAATTACGCTACAGTATGGGGGGAAAGCATGGTAGTGAAATATCTCACCCCTTCTACGTTGAAGAAGCTTCCTGCTTTGTTGAAGGAAGGTATCAAGAACCCGAAGACGGGAGATGTGTGCCAAGTGAATTACGCTTGGTCGGAGACCGAGCCCAGTACAGGCGGCGGTGCAGTGAAAATGGTATACCAGAAAGTAACTTCTATTGATGCCGAAGGAGGTAATTATGTCATTGTGGCTCCGACGAAGGACAATACTTGGATTCCTTTCGGTCAGTTCAAAGACCCGGATAAGACGTATGGTTATATGGAGGGTGAACCGGTAGAGATTGCGGATGGTTTCATCACCAGCGATGTGTCCAATCATATCATGACACTTACTCCTACGGAAAAAGGTTTCACTATGCAACGTCCGGATGGCAAGTTCATCTATCAGAGTGGTACGTTTAACAGTTTCAACATCGGTACTTCCATACCCGAGGGTGGGGATTGGAGCTTTGCTTACAACTATGACCGTAAGGCATTTGATGTAAAAAATGTGGAAAAGGACAAAATCATCAAGCTGAATTTCTATGAAAAAGGAAACTCTTATTCATACGGTTCTTATCCGAATGCTACGTTGGGCATTTATATGAATGAGTCGTTCAATGGAAACGAGGGCGGTTTCACTACTCAAAATGTGAAACTTACCGGCACGTTAACTAATGTATGGAAGGTGGATGGTAAATATGGTTGGAAGGGTAGTGCTCATGTAGGAGATAGCGATTTTGAATCGGAAGCATGGGTGGTTTCTCCTATTATAGATTTAGCAAAAGCGAAGGCTCCTCTTCTTAAGGTAGATATTGCCATTAATTTCTTGAATGGTAACAATCGTGCTGATTTTATTGAATTGCTGGCTTCGGAAGATTATGTGGATGATGTGGCTACTGCTGAATGGAAGACTCTGAATGTACCTCAATGGCCGGAAGGCAAGAATTGGAATTATGTAAATTCCGGTGATATTGACCTGAGTGCTTACGAGGGCAAGAAGATAGCCATTGCTTTCCGTTATAAGAGTACTACAGAGTGTGCGCCTACTGTAGAGTTTAAGAATATGTCACTTACAAGTACCGTATCAGGGTATTATGAGGGTGTGGATATTTATAAGGAGATTCCTGAATCAGAAGCTGAAATGCCTGCTCGTGCCGTTACCCGTGCATCAGACGTGAAGCCAAATGCTTCTGCTCTCTACCAGTATGACGGTTCGGCTTGGACTGCCTACGAAGAAAGCGCAAGTATCGGTATCCGTGTGATGCAACCTGCCGATTATGTTTCTACCGGTTCGGACTATTTGAGCGATGCTGATGCCGTATTGCCCGTTTATCTGAAGAATGCATTCCCTTACGCACAGAGCGGGGATGTCAAGGCAGTAGTTTATTTCGGAAATAAGGAGTATGATGTGATGGCCGATGAATATGGCTTCGATGGCACTGCATGGGTGAAGAAGAATACCGAAACGGAAACTGCTGAAATGGCATTCCTGAAGACTGACGGCAAATGGATGGAAGCAAAAGAGTATTATAGCAATGACTTTGCTGGTGAACTTCATAACGATGCCCAGATTGTGAATGTGAAGCTTGATGGCATGAATTATGTATGGAGTGCAGGTGCAGGTTATACCCGTATCAAGGCAAGCGGTTATTATCAGCGTAACCGCGATACGGAGGCATGGCTTGTAACCGGTGAGGTAGATCTTACCGAAGCTATTGCCCCACAGATGGTATTCACTGCTTCGGCAGACTATTTGTATGGAGGCAAAATTGAGAACGCAGTGTCTGTACATGTGTCCGAAAATTATATCCCTGCGGCTTCTACTGCTACTGATGAAGAGAAGATTGCAGCATTGCAAGGAGCGGCTTGGAGTGATCCGTTGTCGTTCGAGTGGCCTACAAGCTCTAAAGAGATCGAAATGCGTACTTCCATGGCCGACTATGTGGGCAAGAAAGTATATGTGGCATTCCGTTATGCAAGTAATACTGACCCTGGATTTGCTCCTACATTCTACATGAGTAACTTTGTGGTGAAGGAATAATTCCTGAGGTTGTGCAATAGACAATGTGGTAATGGACTTTACTGTCCATTACCACATTTGCATTCTTAGTATCGTAAAATCAAATTTAGAAACATAGATGAAAAAACTGTCTTACTTATTTCTTTTGCTGGTCGGAATTTGGCTGGCTGGATGTGATGATTCTTCAGAGGCTTCGCTCATTCCCGAGATAATACCTACCGAGCAGGGTTCGGATACTTACGTGATGAAGGGCTATGAGTCGAGCGACAATGGTTTCAACGTGTATAAGCCCAAGGCTATCGGCACCCCTTTCTATATCCAGTCCAAAGCTTTTACCGGGCGTAATTACGCATTTGCTCCTGTTAATAGTGAGTCGCTGGAAGGGCTTACTGTTGTTCCGTCTGCCGATGCTTTCAGCGAAAGCGTTGAGGTGAAACCCTCTACGTGCTATTGGGTGCGTTTCAACCGCTACAATCATTATCAGATGGGCAAGCTCCGCGTGGCCTATATTCACGGTAATGAAGTGGGCATAGAGTATGTGGCTTCTGAGGATATAGATGTGAAAAATGCCAATATTGCTGATAACAATAAAGCAGACAATCTTGAAATCCCAGCTCTCAATGCAACCAATCAATATATTGAATACTATGCAGGCGTGTCTGATGAGGAAGGTGCCGGGCAGGTACTCAATTTCTCTTTGGAATACATCGCTTCCAAGAAGCATTCGGCTTGGGTGGCATTCAGTTTCGACCCGATTACTGCGCAAGACAACGTGAAGCGTGCCAACGAGTGGAATCAAGACGACCCCAATATTGACAACAGCGTGGAGGTGACTGAATCCATGCATAAGAGCGATGGGTACGACAAGGGGCATCTTTGTGCCAGCGAAGACCGTGTGTACAGTAAAAGTGCCAATAAGCAGACCTTCTACTACAGTAATATCTCGCCACAGATAGGGAGTTTCAATCAAAAGTATTGGGCGGCTCTTGAGAAGCAGGTGCAGACTTGGGGACGTTCCACCATCAATGGCACATACGACAAACTTTATGTCGTGAAAGGTGGTACTACTGACCGTTTGCTTACCAATTTCACAGGTGTGAAGAAAGCCAATGACGGGCTTTATCCCACCACCAATGCCGACGGGCTGACACTTGGCGGACTCATTTGCCCCAGCTATTATTACATGGCTCTGTTGAGCGAGAAGGCAGGGGTTTATCATACTATCGCTTTTTTAGTCCCTCATTCTGAATTATTGCCAGAAAAACCTGGAAAAGATGAATTTATGGTTTATGCCGTTTCTATTAAAAATTTGGAGTACGAAACTGGTATCGACTTCTTCTGTAACCTGCCTAATGAGATAGAGAAGACTGTAGAAGCTACTTATAGTGCTGACGATTGGGCTTGGTAAAAGCTTCAGAAACTATAAGGAGAGTCTCCCTTTTTAGTATGACGGGCATGTCATGATTTAGGTAGCTTTCTTAAAAGCTGTTTTCGTTTTGATGGAAACTGACTTCTTATCCGTATCTTTGCATATTGATTAAAAAAAGAGATATTCATGGAACTTTCGGATATACTTCATAATTTGAAGATACAAGAACTTACTCCGATGCAGGAGGCTGCTAAGGAAGCCTATCAATCAGCCCAAGATTTAGTGCTTCTTTCGCCTACCGGTTCGGGTAAGACACTGGCTTTTCTCCTTCCGCTGGTACAGACCTTGAAAGCGGATATACAAGGTGTGCAGGCTCTTGTACTAGTACCTTCACGCGAATTGGCTTTGCAGATAGAAACTGTGTTCAAGTCTATGGGAACTCCTTTCAAGGCTATGAGCTGCTATGGCGGACGCCCTGCTATGGAAGAACACCGGACAATGAAAGGCATTCATCCCGCCGTCATTATCGGTACTCCGGGACGTATGAACGACCATTTGAGGAAAGAGAATTTCAATGTCGCCACTGTTGTCACTCTGGTGATAGATGAATTCGACAAGTGTCTTGAGTTCGGCTTCCATGACGAGATGGCGGAGGTTATCGGGCAGCTTCCCTCACTGAAAAAGCGTGTGCTTCTCTCGGCCACCGATGCAGAGGAAATACCGCAATTTGCCGGAGTAGGAGGTGATTCCCCGTCTTCCGTCTCCCGGTTCATGAAGCTTGATTTTCTTGCTCCGGAAGCCCTTGCTCCGCGTCTGCGGCTGCATAAGGTCGTTTCTCCGGAGAAGGACAAACTGGAAACCCTCTATAACCTGCTTTGTACCCTCGGCTATCATTCCACCTTGGTATTCTGCAATTATCGTGAAAGCGTGGAGCGTGTTGCCGGGTACCTGAAAGCCAGGAAGTTCCCTTGCGACATGTTTCATGGCGGTATGGAGCAGCCCGACCGCGAACGTGCGCTTTACAAGTTCCGTAATGGCAGTTGCGCCGTACTGATATCTACAGACCTTGCCGCCCGCGGACTGGATATTCCGGGTATTGAGAATGTGGTGCATTACCATCCTCCCGTAAACGAGGAAGCCTATACACACCGTAATGGACGTACTGCCCGTTGGGAGGCATCGGGAAATGCATATCTTGTCCTGCATGCTGAGGAGCGGGTACCCGAGTACATTTCTGAAGACATCGAAACGTACGAGTTTCCGGAGACGCTTCCCAAACCGGCCAAGCCCCGATGGGCTACCTTATATATAGGTAAAGGGAAAAAGGATAAGTTGAACAAGATAGATATTGTCGGCTTCTTGTATAAAAAAGGAGGGATGGCGCGTGAAGATGTCGGGCAGGTGGACGTAAAGGAACACTATGCCTTTGTAGCCGTGCGCCGCAGTAAAATGAAACAATTGCTGACGCTGGTACGCGGTGAAAAAATCAAGGGAATGAAAACTGTTATCGAGGAAGCAAAGTGATTTATCTTATAAATATTCATTTTATTTGCGCTTATTCTTTTGAATATGAAGTAATGAAACCGCCTTGCTTTTAGTTTCTCTAAAAGTATTATCCTTGATAAGTAAAGATAACAAAATGGTGCATATATCTTGTATAAACCATTAAAAAGTAAGCTAAATGCGGCTTAAAAATAGAATTTCATCAGGAAAGGTTTGTTTTGAAGAAATATTTCCGTAATTTCGCAAAGTCGAAAGACATTAATGAACGAAATTGTATAACCAAAACAAACTTCAAATGAAAAAGCATAATTTCAATGCAGGACCTTCTATCCTTCCTCGTGAGGTGATTGAGAATACGGCACAAGCTATTCTTGATTTCAATGGCTCAGGCCTCTCACTGATGGAAATCAGCCACCGTGCCAAAGACTTCCAACCCGTTGTGGACGAAGCTGTGGCATTATTCAAAGAATTGCTCAATATCCCCGAAGGATATTCGGTACTATTCTTGGGCGGTGGTGCCAGTTTGGAATTCTGCATGGTACCCTTCAACTTCCTTGAAAAGAAAGCTGCTTACCTGAATACGGGTGTATGGGCCAAGAAAGCCATGAAAGAAGCTAAGGCATTCGGTGAAGTAGTTGAAGTCGCTTCTTCCGCTGAATCTACTTATACTTATATTCCGAAGGACTATACAGTGCCTGCTGATGCAGACTATTTCCACATCACTACCAACAATACAATCTACGGTACGGAACTGAAAGAGGATTTGGACGTAAACGTTCCGATGGTGGCCGATATGTCTTCTGATATTTTCTCCCGTCCCATCGACGTATCCAAATATATCTGTATCTATGGTGGTGCGCAGAAGAATCTGGCTCCTTCCGGTGTTACATTCGTCATCGTGAAGAATGACGCGCTGGGTAAGGTATCCCGCTATATCCCGACCATGCTGAACTATCAGACGCATGTGGATAGCGGCTCTATGTTCAATACTCCTCCCGTTGTCCCCATCTATGCAGCCCTGCAGACATTGCGTTGGATTAAGGCAGAGGGTGGCGTGAAGGAAATGGAACGCCGTGCCATCGAAAAGGCCGATATGCTGTATGCTGAAATTGACCGTAACAAAATGTTTGTGGGTACGGCTGCCAAAGAAGACCGTTCACGCATGAACATCTGCTTTGTGATGGCTCCCGAATACAAGGAATTGGAAGCTGACTTCCTGAAGTTCGCTACCGAAAGAGGTATGGTAGGTATCAAGGGACACCGTTCTGTAGGTGGATTCCGTGCATCCTGCTATAATGCCATGCCGAAGGAAAGCGTGCAGGCTTTGATTGACTGCATGCAGGAATTTGAGAAACTTCATTAATAATATTGTTTTTCACCACAGATTACGCAGATTTGCACAGATTGTTTTTATGATTAAACTCTGTGATAATCTGTGTCATCTGTGGTGAGTCTTTTTAATATCATGAAATTATGAAAGTATTAGTTGCAACAGACAAACCGTTTGCCAAAGTGGCAGTAGACGGTATCCGTAAAGAAATAGAAGCAGCAGGTTACGAACTCGTGCTGCTGGAAAAATATGGTGAAAAAGCCAAGCTGTTGGAGGCTGTGAAAGATGCCAACGCTATCATTATCCGCAGTGACATCATTGATGCTGAAGTGCTGGATGCCGCCAAGGAACTGAAGATTGTGGTGCGTGCCGGTGCCGGTTATGACAATGTGGACCTGGAAGCAGCTACTGCCCACAATGTATGTGTAATGAATACTCCGGGACAGAACTCCAATGCTGTGGCCGAGTTGGCTTTCGGCTTGATGGTGATGGCTGTCCGTAATATGTATAACGGTACTTCCGGTACGGAACTGATGGGCAAGAAACTGGGTATCCACGCTTATGGTAACGTGGGTCGCAACGTAGCCCGTATTGCCAAAGGCTTCGGTATGGAGATTTATGCGTTCGACGCTTTCTGCCCGAAAGAAGTAATCGAGAAGGATGGAGTGAAGGCTGTGGGTTCTGCTGAAGAGCTTTACTCTACTTGCGATGTCGTTTCCCTGCATATTCCTGCAACTGCCGAAACGAAGAATTCCATCAATTATGCATTGGTGAACAAGATGCCGAAAGGTGGACTGCTGGTGAACACAGCCCGTAAGGAAGTCATCAATGAAGCCGAGCTTATCCAGCTGATGGAAGAGCGTACCGACTTGAAATACATGACCGACATTATGCCTGCTGCCAATGAAACATTTGCAGCCAAGTTTGCCGGACGTTATTTCTCTACACCGAAAAAGATGGGTGCCCAGACTGCCGAAGCCAATATCAACGCAGGTATTGCCGCTGCCAAGCAGATTGTAGGCTTCCTGAAAGACGGTTGCGAGAAGTTCCGCGTAAACAGGAAATGAGATGAATAGTAAGACTACCTATAAATGTTCAGTTCTTTATTTAGCAATAGGTGCTGGTATATTTTCATTAAGTAGTATATTCAGAAATGAATTGTCAGATTTCGCCCTCGGTTTTTGCGAGGGCGTATCTATTGTACTGATATTAGGTAGTGCAATTTATCTGGTAAGATATTTCGTGAAAAAGAAACCTCAATAATCCATATAAAACACTCTCTTATGGCTATAATTAAACCCTTTAAAGGGATTCGTCCCCCTCAGGATTTGGTGGAACAAGTAGCGTCCCGTCCTTACGACGTATTGAATTCTGCAGAAGCACGTGCAGAAGCGGAAGGTAATGAAAAATCCCTATATCATATTATCAAGCCGGAAATAGATTTTCCCGTCGGTACGGATGAGCATGACGAACGTGTTTATCAGAAAGCTGCAGAGAACTTCCGTATGTTCCAGGAGAAAGGCTGGCTGGTGCAGGACGATAAAGAAAACTATTACGTCTATGCCCAGACCATGAACGGCAAGACACAGTACGGTCTTGTTGTCGGTGCCTATGTTCCCGATTATATGAACGGCGTTATCAAGAAGCACGAGTTGACTCGTCGTGATAAAGAGGAGGACCGTATGAAGCATGTCCGCGTGAACAATGCCAACATTGAGCCCGTATTCTTTGCCTATCCCGATAACGTTGCACTGGATGCCGTCATTTCCCGTTATACAGCGGGGAAACCGGTATACGACTTTATCGCTCCGGGTGACGGTTTCGGCCATACCTTCTGGATTATAGACAAGCAGGAGGACATTGATGCCATTACCCAAGAGTTTGCCCAAATGCCCGCCCTCTACATTGCCGATGGGCATCATCGCAGCGCCGCTGCCGCTTTGGTGGGTGCGGAGAAGGCCAAGCAAAACCCCAATCACCGTGGTGACGAAGAGTACAACTATTTCATGGCTGTGTGCTTCCCTGCCAACCAGTTGACTATTATTGACTATAACCGGGTGGTGAAGGACTTGAACGGCATGACTCCCGAAGAGTTTCTGGCTGCTGTGGGCAAGAATTTCATCGTGGAGGAGAAAGGTGAGGACATCTATAAGCCGTCCGAACTGCATAACTTCTCCCTCTATTTGAACGGAAAGTGGTACAGCCTTACTGCCAAACCGGGTACTTATAATGATAACGACCCCATTGGAGTACTGGATGTAACCATCTCCTCCAATCTGATACTGGATGAAGTGCTCGGCATCAAAGACCTCCGTTCCGACAAGCGTATTGACTTTGTAGGCGGCATCCGTGGTCTGGGAGAGTTGAAGAAGCGGGTGGACAGCGGTGAGATGAAAGTGGCATTGGCCCTCTATCCCGTTTCCATGAAGCAGCTGATGGACATCGCCGATACGGGCAACATCATGCCTCCCAAGACAACTTGGTTTGAGCCGAAGTTGCGTTCGGGGTTGGTGATTCATAAACTGGACTAAATGAATTGATATAAACTGAAACGGGGATGTCTTCCACTAAAAGACATCCCCGTTTTTTTCGGATTAAAACAGAATAATAAGGTTATTATGTAGAAAATGCCGACCTTTGCCGAAAAATTGAGAGTATACAATGAAGGTATTGATTCTTAACGGTAGTCCTCGTCGTCATGGCAACATGTCGAAAATGTTGGAGCTGATGAAGCAGGAACTTGAAGGCTGCGGAGTTGGAACAGTTTATATAGACGTTCCACAGTTGCAGGTACATCCCTGCATCGGTTGCATGAAGTGTCGCAGTTCATTGAAGTGTTGTCTGCCCGAGGATGGGGCACAGAGAGTGTTGCAGTCTATGAAAGAAGCCGATGCAGTGATAATCGGTGCCCCTTGCTATTGGGGAAACATGCCGGGAGAAGTGAAAGTGCTTTTCGACCGTATGGTTTACGGTATGATGGGGGAGAACTCCTGGGGAATGCCCCTTCCGCTTCATAAGGGCAAGAAAGCGATTGTGGTAAGCACTTGTACTACCCCTTATCCTTTCAATATTCTCTATAATCAGACGCACGGTGTGGTGAAAGCTTTCAGGGAGATTCTGAAATGGAGTGGTTTCAAGATTGTGAAAACCATTGAGAGGGGAGGTACTAAGAAGCATCCTGAGCTGACGGAAAAGGATATGCGGAACTGCAAGAAAGCAGTGCACAAATTATTGTAAAGTATTGAAAAAGTCAATATGAGTAGAAAAGAAGAATATAAATTGCAGAACGAACAGTTTCTGGAGCAGTTGCGTACGGCAGAAGGAATCAAGGAATTGCCTTGCGGCATACTTTATCGGGTATTGGAGGAAGGCAGAGACGGTCCGACACCACGTCTCAACAGTGTAGTATCTGTGCATTATAAAGGCACGCTTATTAATGGGCGTGAGTTCGATAATTCGTGGAAACGGAATTGTCCGGAGGCTTTTCGTCTGAATGAAGTGATTGAGGGCTGGCAGATTGCCTTGCTACGAATGCATCCCGGAAGTCGTTGGATTGTATATATCCCTTACACCATGGGATACGGTACACGTACCAGTGGACCCATTCCGGCGTATTCCACACTGATATTTGAAGTGGAATTACTAAATATCTCGTGACACTGCTGAACAATTTGCTTTTTTATCTTGTTCTCATATAAGAATTTAGAAAAACTCAATAGGTATGAATATAGATAAGAAAGCAGGGCATATTGACCCGAAAGTAGCATTGTCCCAGGCAGAACATGAAAAGGGAACAGTACCCGGACAACAGATTGGCCTTTACGGTAATGCAGACAAGAGAGATGTTCGTCAGGTCGTAAAGATTCTGAATCCTGACAAAAACAGTATGGAGAGCAGAGGTTAACCCTCTGCTTTTTTTATTACATGCCTCTTTCTTCGTCGAGTCCAGATGATTTGTTGGAGGGTTTTGTATCTTTGTACCCGGAAATGAAACTCTTAAAAACAAAAGCAGGATGCTACGGAAAGGAGACCTCACTCAAGGAGGCATAACCGGTACTTTATTGCATTTTACCCTACCCATGCTGGTAGGGTCTTTTTTGCAGCAATGCTACAACATTGCAGATACGCTCATTGTAGGCCAATGCATTGGTGCAGGGGCGTTGGCGGCGGTCGGTTCGGCATACACACTGATGGTTTTCCTTATATCCGTTTTGCTGGGACTGGCGATGGGCAGTGGCACTGTGTTCTCTTTACATTATGGTGCCGGAAACCATGTAGCACTGCGTCGTAGCATATTCAGTTCGTTTGCACTGATAGGTATCGTGACACTGATACTGAATGTAGTCGTTTTTATCTGGCTCGATCCTATTCTCCGGCTGTTGCAGGTTCCGCAAGACATATACGGCATGATGCGCAGCTACTTGTGGATAATCTTCTGCGGTATAGTTTTCACCTTTATCTATAACTTCTACGCATCTCTGCTGCGTGCAGTAGGGGATTCTGTCACTCCGATTTGGTTTCTGGCAGTTTCTGTCGTTCTGAATATAGCGCTCGACTTGTTTTTTATCCTACAACTGGATTGGGGGATTCAGGGTGCGGCTGCGGCCACTGTCCTCGCTCAAGGAGTAGCTGCTCTGGGCATCATCATTTATACTTACAGAAGGCGTCCGGAACTGCGATGGCATCATGAAGGTATGTGTTTTGACCGTACTTGCTTGAAGGAAATAGCTTCCTTCTCTACACTGACTTGCGTCCAACAGTCGGTGATGAATCTGGGAATCCTGATGATACAGGGACTTGTCAACAGCTTTGGAACAGCGGTAATGGCAGCTTTTGCGGCAGCTGTGAAGATTGACTCTTTCGCCTATATGCCCGTGCAGGAATTTGGGAATGCCTTTTCCACCTTTATTGCACAGAACTTCGGGGCCGGACGTTACGACCGTATCCACCGGGGTGTTCGCAGTGCATTTGTCACAGCGGTTGTTTTCTCACTCCTCGTGTCCGTGCTGGTTTTCGTGTTTGCCGAGCCACTGATGCTTATCTTTGTCCGTCCGGACGAGACGGAGATTATTGCGGTGGGAGTGACATATCTGCGCATTGAAGGCGCTTTCTACTGTGGCATCGGCATCTTGTTTCTGCTGTACGGATACTACCGGGCCATCCGCATGCCGGGCATGTCTGTTGTGCTGACCGTGCTGTCGCTGGGTACCCGTGTCGTTCTTTCCTACTGGCTGGCCTCGATACCCGAGATTGGGGTGACGGGCATCTGGTGGTCCATCCCTATCGGCTGGCTGATTGCCGACGTGGCCGGCATCTGGTACTATCGGTACAAGAAGTTCCGTTTTCAGGAATCTAAGGCATGATGCGGCAGATTTGCTCTACGGTTCTTCGGATATTGTCTTGAGCAAACTCGGGTTGCATGGCCTGCTCCAAAGAGACGGGAGAGGGGGTAATTGAGAATACGCCCCGAAAGCCCGCTTCGTTCAATATTTTGGTGTCCTCTATCGCCCCTGCCAGCAGTATGACGGGGATGTGTTGCCTCCTTGCTTCCTGCAAGATGCCCGAAGGCACTTTCCCCATAAGAGTCTGCCGGTCCGATTTCCCTTCTCCGGTGATGATGAGGTCGGCATCCTTAATCTTTTCTGCAAAGTCCAGAGTCTCCAAAAGAAGCTCTATGCCGGGTTTCAGCTGTGCATCCAAAAATGCGTGGAGACTGCCGCCCATGCCGCCTGCCGCACCGGCACCGGGATGCAAGGATACGTCTTTGCCGGTAGTGTGGAATATGACGTCCGAAAGATGCTGCATAGCAACATCCAGTTCCTTTACCATATCTGCGTCTGCTCCTTTTTGGGGAGCGAATATGTGGGCTGCTCCATTGGGACCGAAGAAAGGATTGCGTACATCACACGCCGCCGTGAAACATGCCTTTTTCAGTGCGGGATGGGCAGAAGAGCTGTCTATGGAGCTGATTTCCGATAGAAGGGCACCGCATAGGGCGATGCCTTTTTCCATGCTTCCCACTTCGTGTCCTTCTTTATCGAAGAAACGGAATCCCAATGCTTGCAGCATTCCCAGACCGGCATCGTTCGTGGCGCTCCCTCCAAGTCCGATGACGAAACGGAGGCATCCCCGTTCCAAGGCATCGCGTATCAGTTCGCCCGTTCCGAAGGTGGTGGTTTTCATCGGATTCCTTTTGTCGGCAGGAACCAGTGGCAGGCCGCTGATGGCAGCCATTTCTACGAATGCGGTATTGCCGTCTCCGGAGATGCCGTAACTGGCATCGCACGGTTGCATCAACGGGTCGTGGGCACGGACGGTGATACGTTTTCCGTTACTGGCTGCAAGCAGGACGTCGAGCATGCCTTCTCCACCGTCGGCCACGGGGAGCACGATGGTCCGGCATTCGGGACATGCGGCATGTACCCCTTGGGCGGCAGCTTCTCCGGCTTCTGCCGAGGTGAGGCATCCTTTGAAGGAATCGATGGCAATCACTATCTTTTTCATGTTGTCGGGAAAATATGCTGTTACAAAGGTACGATTTTTCGTTATCTTTAAATAAGATAAGCTGCACTTCAACATAACTTTTTCATGCAAGCATGAAAGTTCTGTCTTCAGTTTGCATTATCTTTGCAGCATGAGCGAAGATACGTATAAAACCATCGTTGCCCCTTCTGAGGGCATTTACACTGAAAAGCGCAGCAAGTTCATTGCTATTGCCCTGCCGGTGCGTACAGTAGAGGAGGTGAAGGCGCATCTGGAAACTTACCAGAAGAAATACTACGACGCCCGCCACGTGTGCTACGCCTACATGCTGGGCCATGAGCGGAAGGACTTCCGTGCCAATGACAACGGGGAGCCTTCGGGCACGGCAGGCAAACCGATTCTGGGGCAAATCAATTCCAACGAACTGACGGATATATTGATTATCGTAGTGCGTTATTTCGGAGGCATCAAGTTGGGTACGAGCGGACTGATTGTAGCCTATAAGGCCGCCGCCGCCGAAGCCATTGCCGCCGCCACCGTTATTGAGAAGACCGTAGATGAGACGGTTGCCTTCCTTTTCGAATATCCTTTCATGAACGATGTGATGCGGGTAGTGAAGGAAGAAGAGCCGGAAATTCTGGAACAGTCGTACGATATGGACTGCCGCATGACACTCCGTATCCGCCAGTCCATGATGCCGAAGTTGCGGGCACGATTGGAGAAAGTAGAGACATTAAGGTTTGAATAATAAAACAAATGGGATAAGAGCCCCTTTCAACAGGGAAGTTGTTTGTTTCCTGCTTTGGAACAAACTGTTTGCTATAATGAAACAAACTGTTTGCTATAATGAAACAAACTGTTTGCTATAATGAAACAAACTGTTCGCTATAATGAAACAAACTGTTTCCTTTAACGGAACAAGTTGTTTTCCTATGAGGAACAACTGTTTCCTTTGCGGAAACGGTACCACTTCTTATGAAAGGCTGACTCCCCCCTTTAAACAAAAGAAAGTTTATGGCATTTAGTGCAACAAAAAGAGAACTGGGCGAGCTCTACACCTTCTTTCGCCTGCTGGCGGATGGAGCCGTGTCACTGGGTACACCGAAAGCTGAAAAAGACGAAACCCTGCGCTGGCCCGTTGCCTTGATACAGAGGGAAGAGCATGACGGTACGCGCCGTTACTATATCGAAGCGCAGGAAGTGCGCGTTGTCAGCGGAACTGCCGGGAAGGACGGTTCGTTTGTTCCGGGCGAGAAGGAGGAACTGCGTTTCCCCCGCGAAGACTTTGGTGATGCGGCAGAGTTGGTTCTGCATCTGCTGAAGAACGTTTCGGGCGAGGAAGTGGAAGTGTCCGAAGGTTTGGAAGCCTTTTTGGATGCTGTCAACATCTTCGACCTGGAAGCAAAGACGGAGGACCGTACCGACTTCTCCGTTGCCTTCTGGCATCCCGAAGCACCTCTAACGGGCTTCAATGTCCGTTGTCGTCTTACCCCGATGAATCCGTTGCTGGACGGAGGGCGCACGGCGAATCTGAAGCTGGAGCAAAGCGGTGTCAAGTTTGCCGTGCCCACGGTGAACAAGGTGAATGCCCTGCCGGAATCTCCTACGGAAGTGGCAGAACGCATGATGATGATTGAGCGACTGGGCGGCGTGCTGAAGTATGCCGACGTTGCCGACCGCGTGTTCCGCTGCAACTTGCTGATGATAGACCTCCACTTCCCCCGCATGCTTGCCGAGATGGTACGCTTGATGCACTTGGACGGCATCACCCGCATCAGCGAATTGACGGAGCGCATCAAGGAGATGAATCCGTTGAAGATAAAGGACGAGTTGATAAACAAGCACCGCTTCTACGAGTTCAAGATGAAGCAGTTCCTGCTGGCACTTGCCCTCGGCATGCGCCCTGCCAAAATTTATAACGGTACGGACTCTGCCGTCGAAGGCATCTTCCTGACGGACGGCAGCGGGCAGGTACTTTGCTACCACAAATCCCGTCCGCAGGTCTTTGCAGACTTCCTCTATCAGAATACGCGTTTGGAGAAAGGTGCCGTAGAGAAAGATAAATACGGCTTCTTGGAGCGCGAGAACGGCGTCTGGTACTTCAAGCTGAATGTAAAGATTGGGCTGGTGAAACGGTGAAACAGCCCCACTGAACACGTACTGATGTGCATTATCAACTATCAATTCTCAAATAAATAAATAAATGAACGAGACATTACAAACCATCAAGGCACGCCGCAGCGTCCGTGCCTATACGGAACAGCAAGTTTCCGCAGAAGATTTGAACCTTATCCTTGAGGCGGCTACCTATGCTCCCAGTGGTATGCATTTGGAGACGTGGCACTTTACCGCCATCCAGAATAAGGAGGTGCTGGAAGAGCTGAACGATAAAATCAAAGGTGCCTTTGCCAAGAGTGACGACCTCCATACACGGGAGCGTGGACACAGCCAGACTTATTGTTGCTACTATCATGCCCCCACGTTGGTCATTGTCTCCAATGAGCCGGACAAGTGGTGGGCCGGTATGGATTGTGCCTGCGCCTTGGAGAACATTTTTCTTGCAGCCAAGTCCCTCGGCATCGGTTCCTGCTGGATTAACCAGTTGGGGCAGACCTGCGACGACCCCGATGTCCGGGCTTTCTTGACAAAGCTGGGTGTACCCGAGAGCCATAAGGTATATGGCTGCGCAGCCCTGGGATATGCTCCCGCCGATGCTCCGGTGAAGGAGAAAAAGGTGAAGGAAGGTACGGTGACCATCATCCGCTAAACAGAGATACCCGCAGGAGAGGTGGCGGTCAGGTAATTAATCATACATGAAGCAAAATAACGTATAATTCCGCCACTCTCCGTTGGGCTTCCTCTTCACAGAGGAAATGGGTTATCGCTGCATATTGATGATGCCGCTGTCCGTATCACTGTTGTTCAGCCCCTTGTTGCCTGCCTTGTGCTTGCGTCCGAACTCGAATGTATAACCCACGCGCAGCACGACCATCTGTCCCGTCTCCCTGACGAATGTCTCGGAACGGAAAGGAGCCACTTTGCTGATTCTTTCTTTTCCCACTTTATAGTTATTGGTGAAAGGAAACATAATACCGATTCCCGCCTGAAGGTTACGCCGGGTGTACATTGCCATGAATGCCGTCTGGTTTTCGTTCTTCTTGATGGTTTCGCCGAAGAAATTGTTCTGCACTTTCCGGAACTGCCCGAGCAGCGAGAAGTCTTTATATTGCACTTGCGCCATCACGCTGTAATAGAATTCATCGTACATATGGCTATAGTTCAGGCCTTCCGACCAACTGCGCGTATATCCTCCCGAAGCATAAAGCGTCAGGAAATCCTTCAGCCCGAACAGCGTAGCGCCGTTAATGCCGACCATCAGTTCCGCATTCAGGCTTTGGAACGACCGCTGGTTTTCATCTTTCAGTATCAGTTTGCCGTCCTCCACGAAGATGCTTTCCATGATGGGATTGTCATAATACTGGTGGCGCACGCTCAGATTGGCATTGAACTGCTTCTTCGAATAGCTGTAAGACAAGGAGTTCGTGAACTGTTGATACGTTTTCAGCAACGGGTTTCCGCGGACTATCTGTATCGTGTCCATCGCTTGCTCCACATCAGTCAGCGAGCCGAGCGACGGTATGGCAGGACTGATGTTGAACCGGTAGCGCAGGAATCCCGCCTTCTTCAGATTATAGCTCAACCGCACGGTGGGCGTGAAGGTATAGTAAGCATGCTCTTCCTCACTTTCCTTGAACCAGGCACGTGTCATTCCTACACTGCCCGCATAGCTGAAGTCCTTTACCTTGCCCTGCACCTCGAAGAAAGCGGATGTCTGCGACTGGTCCATCTTCGAAGTGGTAGGGTTGGAACCTTTATACTCATTCTCTGTCCGCATCTGATAGTGGCGGGCACCGCCGCTCAGCTTCACCTCCTTGAAGTTCTTTTCATAGATGGCTTCGCCAATGACGGAGCGCTTGTCACCGTCCACCAATGTCTGGATGTCTGCCAGCGGTGCGTTCTCGTCTTTGTACTCCTTGTATTTCCGGTTGTTCTTGGTATGGATGAGCGTTCCCGTTACATTCACCTGGATGCTCTGCTGATGGGGCAGGGTATGCTGGAAGTAAAGGTCGAGCGCCGGAGAGTAGCTGGATGTATGGTTGTTGACGTATGAATAGATGGACTCCGTGCTGCCCACTGCCCACATCTTGTTCAGCTCATTCTGGTAGGGGGCATTGCTGAGGTTGTTACGGAAAATGGCATTGAATACATATTTGTCCGCTTTCGTCAGATTGTACGTCAGATTCAGGTTGTTGATGAAGCTCAGGGAGGGAGACTCGTCTTCGATGCCTTCCTTGATGCGGTCGATGGTACGGTCGCCCAGATAGAAGGTTTCATGGGATTCGAGGCGGCTGTGATACTTGCCGTTCTTGTTGAAGTAGTCGATGCCCCATTCGGAGTTCTTGTAATTGAACTTCGCGCTCAGGAAATTCTCTCCCCATAGGGTGTGGGGCGAATCGGAGAGTTGGAAGTTCACAACACCGCCCGTTTCGCGGCGGCGCAGGATAATGTTGACTACGGCGCCCAGTTCATCGTCTCCGTACTGCTTGCCGGGGTCTTCGATGAACTCCACACGCAGTACGTCTTTGGCTCTGACGGCCGCTATCTCCTTGTCTGTCACTTTAATGCCGTTGATACGGGTTTGTACGGCCCCACCACCGCTGACGCTCATGCTGTTGCTCAGATTGTCCACTTGCAGACGGGCAATGCCGAGATTGTTCAGCAGGTCATAGGCACCGAACGAGCGTTTCAGCTGGCTTTCGGAAGGCAGGATAATTTGCCGGTCTACCCGCTGCAGCACATTGCTGGCGGATACCGTCACTTCACCGAGGCTTACGGCATCTTCCTGCAACTGTACATCGCCCAGGTCGAGGCTTTTATTCAGTTTCAGCAGTATGTTTTCACTTTGGAGGCCGATGAAGGAGATGGAAAGGCGGTAATCGCCTGCCTTGATTTTATGGAGGGTGAACTTGCCTTGTGCATCCGAGGTTACTCCGGTCACCAAAGTAGAGTCTATGGTCCATAATGACACATTGGCGGCTATAACTGCCTCTTGCGAAGTGTCCGTGACGCGTCCTTTGATGGAGAGGCTCTGTGCCTGCGTACGGAGTACGGAGAGGGCAAGCAATAGTAAAAAAAGTTTGGTTTTCATAATCGTTTGTATTAGTCTGTTACTGTTGGATAGGGATGCAAAAGCCACTCCTTCCGTTAAGGAAAGATGTTGAGGCTTGTATGTCAGTTGTTTATACTTTCCTCGTCTGTCCGATGAAAGTCAGGAATGCATGAAGGAATAAATCTCGTACATCAGTGTCGAAACTTTGACAATCGTAAGTCCGAAGAGGAGTCCGAAGGTAATCCATAATGCAGTCTTTGCGTATCTCTTCATGAACCGTCTTTTTTAAGTTTGTTATATCGTTCTGTTATTTCTTCTATACTGATGCTGAGCAGCTCCATGCTGCGGAACATGTCGGCAAGCTGGTTTTCAAAAAATTCTTTCTTCTGTATTCGCATCACTTTCTTCACCGCATCTTTGGAGAGGTAGAACCCCATTCCCCGTTCCGGGTAGATGATGTCCTCCGTCTGGAGGTATTCATAGGCCTTCAACACGGTGCGCGAGTTCACTGCCAGTTGTGTGGAGAGCTCCCTCACGGATACCACCCGCTCTTCCGCCCGCCATTCGCGGGTGAGAATCTTGCTGAAACAGAAGTCTACAATCTGCTGGTATATCGGCTTGTTGGTCTTGAAGTCCATAGGCTACAGTTGTTTTTCTTTGAGCAGGAAGTAGCTCGATGCCCATGAACCGAGCAGCACACTGATAGGAGCCGCATAATTGCAGAAAGTCACGATGGCTTGTGCACCGGCCGACAGCGGATAGTTGGTGTGGGGCCATGTGGCAATGTTATCCATCCAGTATCCGTCCGCTCTGGCTTCGGGCATGAGGGAGGCCACAAAAGTTACAATTCCTATGCAGACGGCAATGGAGCCTACAAAGATGGTGAAACTTTTCAGCAGGACTTGCCGGCTGAAGGCGAAGTATCCGATGAAGGCGGAAGCATGCAGGATTACATAGGTCAGTATCTGGGTGTTGTGTATCCGGAACATCGTGATGTGCGTTGCAAAATACTGCAGGAACTCGCTGCCGCTTAAGGACAGCAGACCTTTGAGGCAGGCTATCAGCAGACTGCAGAATAGGGGAAGCAGCAGCAGGTATTTTATCCAGATATGCAGGAACTTCTCGAATGCCGATGCCGGCAGCAGTATATCGAGAGTGGAGCTGTGTTTGCTGAAATTTGTTTCCAGCAGGCAGGGGGCCATGAGGATAAACCATAGTACGTAGCGGGAGAATTCGGTGGCAGAGGTATGTTTGCCGTAGTAACTTCCACCGCGGTTTATGTCGTAGAGGATGCACAGGATGCAGATGAACGATACGACGGCTGCCGACCAAAGCAGGTGTCTGCCGGTCTCATTCCTTTTATATTGTTCCAGTAGCAGGAAGCGTTTCAGATTAAAAGTTGCGTTCATAGTTCTGTTTGTATGATGGATTTTCATTGAAACATGCTCTTTATCTTTTCCGGTTGTTGCAGCACCGCTTTATACAGCAGTTCGATGTCCGGTGTGTTCTCTTCTCCGTCCTCGTTGGGGAGAATGGAGAAATGGCCCGACAAGTCTTGTTCGCTGTAGATGCTTTCTGCCGGCAGGATGTCCGTACGGGCAAAGAGAAGCCGGTTACTGATTTCGTCCAGCGAACGGTTCAGTAATATTTCGCCTTTGCCAAGGATGACGAGATGGTCCAGCAGATTCTCGAAGTCGTGCGCCTGATGGGTGGAGATGAGCAGCGTGCTTTCATCGTCGATGCTGCGGCTGATGATACGTTTCAAGGCTTGGCGGGAGGTGATGTCCAGCCCGTTTGTCGGTTCGTCGAGCAGGATGTATGGAGTATGCAGGGCAAAGGCGTATGCCAGCATTGCCTTCTTCTGTTGTCCGTAGGAGACGGAAGAGAGTTTTTGTTTCCGGTTGATTTTCAGCTCTTCCAGGTTCAGCTTGAATTCTTCCTGATTGAAATGTGGATAGAATACGGAATGGCGTGCAGCGAAGCTGGCAATGCTTTCGGTAGGCATCTGCAACTCTTCGGGCAGGAAGAAGTAACGGGCCAACCCTTCGGACTGTCTCTCTGCCGTGTTTCTTCCGTCTATGCTGCACTTTCCGTTTTTGGGAAAGAGTAGTCCGCAGATGAGATGCATCAGCGTCGTTTTGCCTACGCCGTTTTCTCCCAGAAGTCCATATATACCGTTTCCTATTTCCAAAGATATGTTGTTGAAAATAAGTGGATTGGACTTGTATCCGTAGCTTGTGTTCTCTATCGTTATCATAACTTTATTAGTGTTGTACTGATGTACAACACTGCAAACGTAGGGTAAGTTATGGAGAAAAGCAAGGGAAAGAGATACTTATTAACTTCTTTTAGCGGTTGTGCGCTTGCCGTTTGCTTACAGCATCTTCACCAGTATGTCCCATACAGCCACCATGTGGCAGGCTGAACCGCCCAATACAAAGAAATGGAAAACCGAATGCATGTACCGTGCCTTGCGCAAGGAGTAGAAAGCAGCTCCCGTGATGTAGCATACTCCTTCGGCAATAATCCAGTAGCAGGCTGTAGGGGAGAGGGCGAAAAGCTGCTTGAATACTACCAGTACGGACAGTCCCATCAGGATGTAACACACTGTTTCCACGTAACTGTGCTCCTCCATCTTGCGGAAGCTGACAACAGTGCCGATGATGGCGCATAGCCAGACGAAGCCGAACAGTCCCCAGCCCCAACCGCCGTCCTCTCTCAATGCAATGAGTGTGATGGGGGAGTAACTGCCTGCAATGTGCCAATAGATGGCTGCATGGTCCCAATGCCGCAAGCGCCGTTTCCACGGATTATGATGTTTCAGGGAGTGGTAAAGTGTGGAGGCAAGATAGGAGCCGCCCATGCCGAACAGATAGAGCCATACGCCGCATGCTGCCCAAAGGTTCTGTGCCTGGTAGCATTTTATCAGGAATAGTGCACTTACAATTACTCCCATGGCAATGCCGATGCCATGGGAGATGGAATTGATGGTTTCTTCTTTTTTACTATAAAATAGTCCGTTACGCTTTCTTTTCATCAGTCGAAGCATCCATAGCATGTGGGCAACAGTTTACGGTCTCCCAACGTGTTGTCTACACGTGCCACGTTCACCCAGAACTTGTTTTCGCGCACGCTTTCTATCGGGTAGGCTGCCTTTTGGCGGGTATAGCTGTGCTCCCATGTGTCGGCTACCACTTCGTATTCGGGATGCGGGGCATTCACCAGCACGTTGTCCGTCTTGTCGACTTCGCCGTTCTTCACCTCTTGAATCTCGTCCCAGATGGTCAGCATCACGTGGACAAAGTTGTCGAGTTCGGCAAGGCTTTCGCTCTCCGTCGGTTCAATCATCAGTGTGCCGTGTACCGGGAAGGAGAGGGTAGGGGCATGATATCCATAATCCATCAGGCGCTTGGCGATGTCGTTTTCGCTGATGCCCGTCTCTTCGTGCACCTTACGGCATTCCAATATCATTTCGTGTCCCACGAAGCCGGTAGCACCGCGATAAACAATGCCGTATGTATCCTTGAGGCAGGCTGCCAGGTAGTTGGCGCTGAGGATGGCTATCTTTGTGGCCCGTGTCAGCCCTTCTGTTCCCATCATGCGGATATAGCCGTAAGTAATGGGGAGGATACCTGCACTGCCGAAAGGAGCTCCGGACACCTGGTTGGCGGCATTGCCGAACAATTTGTGTCCCGGAAGGAACGGAACCAGATGCTCTGCCACGCAGATGGGACCTACGCCCGGTCCGCCGCCACCGTGAGGAGAGGCGAACGTTTTGTGCAGATTCAAATGGCAGACATCCGCACCGATAAAGCCGGGATTCGTCAAGCCTACTTGGGCATTCATATTGGCACCGTCCATATATACCTGCGCACCGCAGGCGTGTATGATGTGGCAGATTTCCACAATTTCCGTTTCAAAGATACCGTGTGTGGAAGGGTAGGTGATCATTAGGGCGGCGAGGTCCGCCTTGTTTTCTTCCGCTTTGGCGCGCAGGTCGGCCATATCCACATTGCCTTGTGCGTCGCAGGCGCAGGTCACGGTGGTAAAGCCTGCCTGGATGGCAGATGCCGGGTTGGTGCCGTGTGCGGATGCCGGTATCAGTATTTTGTTGCGGTGCCCTTGTCCTATGCTTTCCAGATAGGCGCGGATGACGCGAAGTCCTGCATATTCGCCTGCCGCACCGGAGTTGGGTTGCAGGCTGACACCGGCAAAGCCGGTAATTATCTTCAGCTCTTCACTGAGGTTGCTTATCAGTTCGCGGTAACCTTCGGCCTGGTCTTCGGGCACCAGGGGATGCATGTTCATGAATTCCGGACGGCTGAGCGGCAGCATCTCTGCGGCGGCATTCAGTTTCATGGTGCACGAGCCGAGGGAAATCATGGAGTGTGCCAGTGAGATGTCCTTACGATCGAGGCGCTTGATGTAGCGCATCATCTCCGTTTCCGTATGGTATTTGTTGAATACTTCGTGTGTCAGATAGGCACTTTGGCGCTTCATCTCCGCGCTGATGCTACTTGCCATGGGTACGTCGCTTGTCTTTTCCCAATCCCTTCCGGCGGCAATGGCAAAGATGGAGAGCAGTACATTGACGGCAGCTATATCCGTAGTTTCGTCAATGCTCATGCCTACATCTCCATTCTTGAAATAACGCAGGTTCACTTCCTTGCTTAGAGCGATGGTACGTATCTGCTGTGCCGAAATGGTGTCGGGCAGTGCAAAGCGGAGCGTGTCGAAATATTGTGCATTGACCTGCTTGTACCCCAGTCTGTTGATGCTCTTTTCCAGGAATACGGCAATGCTGTGGATGCGTTCCGCAATGGTGCGGATACCTTCCGGACCATGATATACGGCATAAAAGCCTGCCATTGTAGCCAGCAGTGCCTGCGCGGTACAGATGTTGGAAGTCGCCTTTTCACGCTTGATGTGCTGCTCGCGGGTTTGCAGCGCCATGCGGTAGCACAGCTTGCCGTATTTGTCTTTCGACCAGCCGATGATGCGTCCCGGCATATTGCGCTTGTACTCGTCGCGGGTGGCAAAGTAGGCTGCCGACGGTCCGCCGTAGAACATCGGTGTACCGAGCCGTTGTGTGGTTCCGAAGACGATGTCAGCTCCCCATTCTCCCGGAGGGGTGAGCAGGGCGAGGCTCAGAATGTCGGCGGCAACGGCCACTTTGCAGTTGGCCGCATGGGCTTTTTCCACGAAGGCGCGATAATCTTCCACGTTGCCGGCGGCGTTGGGATATTGCAGTACGCAGGCGAAGATGTCCGGCGTGAATTCCATTTCATGGTATTTTCCTATACGCAGCTCGATACCTTGCGGAATGGCGCGGGTAGTCATTACCGCCAGTGTCTGCGGGAAGACGGCTTCGTCTACAAATACCACGTTGGCACCCGATTTCTGCATGTCGCGCGGACGCAGGGCGTACATCATCGTCACGGCTTCGGCTGCGGCAGTCGCTTCGTCCAGCAGGGAGCAGTTGGCAAGGGGCATGCCGGTGAGGTCGCATACGGCAGTCTGGAAGTTCATCAGAGCTTCCAGGCGTCCTTGTGAGACTTCGGTCTGATAGGGGGTATAGGAAGTGTACCAAACGGGGTTCTCGAATACATTCCGTTGGATAACGGCAGGAGTGATGGTATTGTACCATCCCATACCGATATAGGTTGTGTAAAGTTTGTTTTTGGCAGCCAGTCCTGCAATGTGCTGTCCGAATTCGTACTCCGTCATTGTCTTGGGCAGAGCCAGCGGTTCTTTCAGGCGGATGTTGGCAGGAATGGTTTTATCAATCAGCTCGTCCAGGCTTTTCACTCCTATTTTTTGGAGCATCTTCTCCTCGTCTTTTTCGCTGATGCCGATGTGGCGGTAGGCCAATAGGTCGTTTTTCATGGCTGTAATGATTTAAAAGTTTGCTGTATATTTACCGGAAGAACGGATTCTCCGCTTTTTCTATTCCTATGGTAGTCGGTGCTCCGTGTCCGGGATAGACAATCGTGTCGTTGGGCAGGATGAACAGACGGCTGCAAATATGCTCTATCAGTTCGTCGAAGTTGCCGCCGGCAAGGTCGGCACGGCCGATGCTGCCTTGAAACAGCACATCCCCCGAAAACATGCAGTGGTCTGCCGCGCAATAGTACACCAGGCTGCCCGGCGAGTGTCCCGGCACATGGATGGCTTCCAGTTCCGTATTGCCGAAGGTGATGATGTCTCCATCGTGCAGATAAGTGCCCAGGGGCACGGGGGCTTCCTGCAGTTGGAAGCCGAACATGCGGCTTTGTTTCGGCGCTTCGTCAATCCAGAACTCATCGGCCTGGTTGGCTTCGGCCTTCAGGCCGAACTCTTTCAGCATGAAAGGATTGCCGAAGATATGGTCCAGATGCAGATGGGTATTCAGCAGATGTTTCACATTCAGCCCATTCTTGATGATGAAGTTTTTCAAGGCCTGCTTTTCTTCCTCATAAAAACAGCCCGGGTCAATGACGACCGCTTCATTGGTTTCGTCCCAAAGCACATAACAGTTCTCCGGGAACATATTAAATTCGAATCTCTTTATTTTCATATTATGTATTTAGATTTATCCCCCTACATATACTACTTTCTTTGTCTCGAAGAACTCCTCTTCAAAGAACTCCTTCAAGTCCCACAACGTGGTCTTGTTCTTGACGGGCATGGTTTCGTTTCCCAATTCGCCCCCCTTGAGGCAAATCAGTCCGTTGGGCAATGCATTCTGCTGTTTGGAGGAGATGTTCTTGCGGATAATCTTCAGTAGGTCTGTCAGTGGCATCACGGCACGGCTCACCACAAAGTCGAACTTCCCTTTTTCCTCTTCTGCGCGGGCATGACGGAAGGTGACGTTTTTCAGCCCGATACTGTTGGCTATTTCGGAGGCTACGCGTACTTTCTTTCCGATGCTGTCCACCAGATGGAAGTATACTTCGGGGAAAAGGATGGCAAGCGGGATTCCCGGAAAGCCTCCTCCCGTGCCGAGGTCCATAATCTGTGTCCCCGGCCTGAAGCGGATTACCTTGGCTATGCCCAGAGAATGCAGCACATGGTGTTCGTACAAGTTCTCTATATCTTTGCGTGAAATGACATTAATCTTAGAGTTCCAGTCCAGATAGAGGTCGTAGAGTGCGGCAAACTGCCGTTTCTGTTCTTCCGTCAGGTCCGGGAAATATTTGAGTATTAAATCCATTGTGAATTTTATGTTGATAGACAATTGATTACAGTTCCTATTCGCCGTCTGTTTTTATAGCGCTGCTTAATACAATGAATTTACCGTTCATCAGAGGGGCTATGTCCTCATAAGACAACGTGATTTTGGTTGCTCCCATTACGTATGGGGCAATTTCATATACATTATAATAGAAGGTGATTCCCGTTGGGTCCAGGTAGAAATTCTCGATAGGCTCCAGGTCACCGGTGGTGGCGTAGCCCATGTCCTCCAGCTCTTGGCGGGTGCTGACGTTGTTGTCTGCCATCAGCTGTTTCCAAAGCAAGTCGGTCAGCGCTTCCTTATAGTCGCCTTCAAAGAGGTCGCCTAGGTGGATGGGGCTTAGGGTCTTTAGGTCGAGGTTGAGGAAGGTGGACATATAGATGCCGTGTGCGCCGCCGGTATATTCGTTGTAATCTATACGGTAGGTCAGTATTAAGGTATTGCACAACTGCACATGGCTTTCGATTCCTTTATAATAGGAATACCAGGCTCCTATGCTCTGCTCGTCCTGTTTGTCCTCCTCGTCTTTCTTGTACATCGGCTCCAGGTCATTGCGGTAGTCGCCGACATATTTCTCCGTATATTTCTTGACAGCTTCTTCGGGTGTCATCGCCATGTACTTGTCGCCGAAGCAGGCAGATAGGAAGAAGGTGTTCAGACTGTCTTTCAGCCTTACGTCGGATGACTGGCTGGCGTAGGCAACGTTGAGGATGAGGTTGCAGGCCGGCTTGGCTGTGTCTCCGAAGAGATGTACGGTTTCGTTTACTTGTATACTGTCGAACTCCAACGCGTATGCGTTTTTGTTCACGGTGTTACCGCAGGAAAAGAAAAAGCCGCTTGCCGCAAGCAGAAGGACAAGTAGGCTGACAGTTTGCTTTTTCATATTGAGTTTCGTTTATAAATCAACATATCAATCAAAAAACTTTATCGACAAATATAGAACTTATTAACGAACTGCACACATAAAAAAGGAAAAATTAATTCCGGCAAACGGTTAAAACTTTCTATCTTTGCAGCGCTTATGAAGGAACTCCGTTACATACTGGCTGTACTCTTTTCCTCCCTTATCATTATAAGCGGAGTGGGGATTTCTGTAGTTCAGTATTGCTGTGCCGGATGCGAGACGACACAAAGTTGCTGCACCTCCGGCTGTTCCAAATGCCATCATGCACATCGTGGTTCACAAAAAACGTGCAAGGATACCGGTTGTACAGCCGTCTACTACAAGGTGGATTTCGTGAAGCATGCACACGAGTCTGCTTCGTTCGTGCCATCCCTTACATTGTTTTGTGAGCAACTGCCGTTGTTTGATTACTCCTTGCCGCAAGTGGCCTGTACTCCGGAAGTGCATTTCGGGGCACCGCCATATGTCGTCGGTTCGCGTCATTATCTGGCGCTCTATTCCACGCTTCTCATTTAGTGTTGTTTTATACGGGGCAATGACATGAATTGTCCGGAGGGAACTGTTTGTTTTTTAATCACTTCTTTAAGTATAAAACAGAAATGAAATATAGTTTGATAGCCATCCTTCTGTTCTCTTTCACCGCCTTGCAGGCGCAGGTAAAGGGAACGGTAAGGGATAATTTGGGCGACCCGATTGCAGGTGCCAACCTCTTCTGGCAGGGAACCACTCAAGGAACCACCACTTCGGCGGACGGTACCTTCTCCTTGTCCAAACCCAATGACAAGCATATGCTTGTAGTCAGCTTTATCGGTTTTGAGAACGATACGATACACGTCAGTAACCGCAATGAGACGCTCGACATTGTCTTGCGCGAAGGGGTGGAACTGAGCGAGGTGAATGTGGTCAGCCGTAAGTTGGGCACCATGAAGCTGCGCAACAGTGTGATGAATGAAGATATGATAAGCAGCGCCGAGTTGAGTCGTGCCGCCTGCTGTAACCTGGGAGAGAGTTTTGTGACCAATCCTTCGGTGGACGTCACTTACTCTGACGCCGCCACCGGTGCCAAGCAAATCAAGCTTCTCGGCTTGTCCGGTACGTATGTGCAGATGATGACGGAAAATATCCCCAACTACCGCGGCTCTGCCGCCCCCTACGGCTTGGGCTATGTCCCTGGGCCGTGGATGCAGAGCATTCAGGTGAGCAAGGGCAGTTCGTCCGTGAAGAACGGCTATGAGGCCATCACGGGACAAATCAATGTGGAATTCAAGAAACCCCAGTTGCCCGAAGCCGACTGGTTCTCCGCCAACCTCTTTGCCAGCAGTACTAACCGTTATGAAGCCAATGCCGATGCCACGGTGAAACTCTCCAAACGTTGGAGCACCTCTTTGCTGGCGCATTACGAGAATGAGACCAAAGCTCACGACAGCAACGACGACGGCTTTGCCGACATCCCCCGTGTGGAGCAGTACAACCTCTGGAACCGCTGGGCATACATGGGCGACCGCTACGTCTTCCAGGCAGGCATCAAAGTGCTTACGGAAGACCGCAACAGCGGGCAAGTCAGCCATGGCAAAACGTCCCTGGCAGACCCTTATAAGATAAGTATAGGTACCGACCGCTACGAAGCTTTCACCAAGAACGCCTATATATTCAACAAGGAGAAGAACACCAACCTGGCATTGATTCTCTCCGGCTCCCTGCACAAGCAGGATGCCTTGTACGGACGGAAAATCTACGATGTGGACCAGCACAACGCTTATGCCTCCTTGCTGTTCGAGACGGAACTGACCAAGCGTCAAAGCCTTTCTGCCGGACTGAGCTTCAACTATGACTCCTACGACCAGCACTACCGCCTGGACAATGACGCCGCACAGCCTTTGACGAAGAAATTCACCAAAGAAGCCGTCCCCGGCGCCTACGTGCAGTACACCTACAACTGGGACGATAAACTGGTGCTGATGGGCGGTATCCGCGGCGACCATAGCAGCGAGTACGGCTATTTCGTCACCCCGCGTTTCCATGTGAAGTACAATCCCAACGAGTATGTACATTTCCGTCTTTCGGCAGGAAAGGGATACCGCACGAACCATGTGCTGGCCGAGAATAACTACCTGCTGGCAAGCAGCCGCCGGATAGACATCGCCAAACGTCTTGACCAGGATGAGGCCTGGAACTATGGCGCAAGCACTTCCGCCTATATTCCCTTGTCCGGCAAAACCTTGAACCTGAATGCGGAATACTATTACACGGATTTCCGCAAGCAGGTGGTGGTGGATATGGATACGGACCCGCATGCCGTTCTGTTCTACAACCTTCACGGCCGTTCCTATTCGCAGGTAGTGCAGGTGGAGGCAAGCTATCCGTTCTTCCCGGGTTTCACCTTTACCGCGGCTTACCGTTGGACGGATGCCAAAACGAATTACAACGGAGAGCTGATGGAGAAACCCCTTACCAGCAAGTATAAAGGTTTGCTGACGGCTTCTTATCAGACACCTTTGGGATTGTGGCAGTTTGATGTGACTTTGCAACTGAACGGTGGCGGGCGCATGCCGGCTCCATACGAACTGACAGACGGCAACTGGTCGTGGGAAAGGCGCTATGGCGGCTTCGAGCAGTTGAGTGCCCAGGTGACGCGCTATTTCCGTCGCTGGTCTATATACGTCGGTGGCGAGAACCTGACAAACTTCAAGCAGAAAAACCCCATCATTGATGCTTCCAATCCCTGGGGAAGCAACTTTGACGCTACGATGGTGTGGGGACCCATGCATGGAGCAAAAGCCTATGTAGGTGTTCGTTTTAACTTGCCGAGAATATAATATTATTTATTAAATCAATAGCGAAACAATGAAAACAAGAAGATTTTTAATGACTTTGGCAGTTGTACTCTTCTGTGCATCTGCCGCAATGGCAAAAGACATCCGTACAGCCGTGTTCAAGGTGGCACAGATGAAGTGTGAGAACTGTGTAAGGAAGATAAACAATAACATCCGTTTTGAGAAGGGACTGAAGGACTTCAACACAGACCTGAAGACAAAGACGGTAACCATCACGTATGATGCCGACAAGACCAATGTGGAAAAGTTGAAAGAAGGTTTCCAAAAGTTCCATTATGAAGCGGAGTTTGTCAAGGAAACCAAGCAGGACGATAAGAAGTAATTGAACAAACTGCTCATTCCGGTTGTTGCTTTATTAAAGCGGAACAACAACCATCTAAAAAATAAATCGAATGAGCAATATAATTACTAAGGCACATCCCGTGCCGGATATGCACAGCACGGGATTGCGCGTCGTCGGTGCATGGCTTTTTGCCATCGTGCTGATACTGTTTTCTACAGTCTTTGTGCATATACCCTATACCCGTGAAATACAGATGGTACTGGCAATTCCGGTACTGCTGTTTTTCGGCGCTCCTTTTTATGCCGGTGCCTGGAAGGGAACCCGGTCGGGCCGCAACAATATAGACCGTCTGGTGGCACTTACCACCTCTGTGGCTTTTCTGTTCAGTGTGTTCAATACTTTCTTCCCGGATTATTGGCTGGGCATCGGGCTGGAACCGCATGTCTATTATGGGGTTGCCGCCGTCATCATCGCCTTTTCCCTGACCGGCGAGTTTATGGAGGAACGTGCCCGGAGAACTGTGTCGGCGGCTATCCGCCGGTTGGGAGGCTGGCAGCATAACGCAGCCCGCGTACTGCCGGAGAAGCAACGCATTGACGACCGTGTTGCCGAGCTTTTTGTCCCGGTCATTCTCATCATTTCCCTGCTGACCTTTTTTATATGGGTGTTCTTCGGAGGCATAGATGTAGTGTCACACGGTCTGTTTGCCGCTTTGTCCGTATTGGTGGTGGCTTGTCCGTGTGTGGTAGGGCTGGCCACTCCAGTAGCTTTGGCGGCGGGCCTCAATAAAGCTGCCCGCAATCATATCCTAATTAGGGACACTTCCGCTTTAGAGCAGATGCGCAATGTGGATGTGGTGGTATTCGACAAGACCGGGACCTTGACAGAAGGACATCCTACGGTAATAGGCTGGCTGTGGGCGCAAGGGCAGGAGGAGCATTATAAAGATGTACTGCTTGCTGCCGAGTCTACTTCGGACCATCCTCTGGCAGAAGCAATCGTTACGGCCCTGGAAGGGGAGGAGCAGGTTATCCCTGCCCACCTGGACGGTTTTGAAAACATTACCGGAAAAGGTGTCAGAGTGGCCTATCAGGGTGCGGAATATTGGGTAGGAAGCCATAAACTGCTGAAAGATTATCAAGCCAATTTGTCGGATATCCTGGCCGATATGCTGACACAATATGAATCGGACGGAAACAGTATTGTCTACTTTGGGCGTGAGAACGATTTACTTGCCGTTATTGCCATCAAGGACCAGTTGCGGGTGACTTCTATGGAAGCTATCCGGGAACTGCGTATCCAGGACATCGAGATATGCATGCTTACGGGAGACGGTGAGCGTACAGCTTCTTCCGTGGCCGGCAGTTTGGGTATCATGCGTTTTGTGGCTGATGCCATGCCCGACGACAAAGAGGATTTCATCCATAAGCTGCAGCTTCAGGGTAAAACGGTCGCCATGGTAGGTGACGGCGTGAACGATGCGCAAGCCTTGAGCTGTGCTGATGTAAGCATTGCCATGGGAAAGGGGACCGATACGTTGATGGACACCGCCATGATTACTCTCAGGACTTCAGACCTGCTGCTGTTGCCCAAAGTTTTCCGGTTGTCTCGCCAGACTGTGAGCCTCATGTACCGGAATCTGTTCTGGGCTTTCATCTATAATACAGTGGGTATCTTTGTCGCGGCCGGAGTACTCTATCCCGTCTATGACATCCTGCTGAGTCCTGCGCTGGCAGGTGCTGCCATGGCTCTTTCCTGTGTATCCGTGGCTTTGAGCAGCCTTCGTCTGAGTTCCAGGTTCTGACGGCTGTATTCTCAGCTGTTCCTATACTCCAGCGGACTCATGCCCATGTGCCTCTTGAAGTATTTTCCAAAGAAGGAAGCACTGGGGAAGTTCAGGGAATAGGCAATCTCCTGAATGGTCATGTTGGTTGATTTCAGCTTGGCTTTCACGTCTACGATGACGACGTGGGCGATGATGTCCAATACATTTCTGCCGGTCACCTGCCTCACGGTGGTGCTGAGGTGTTGCAGGGAGATGCCCAGTTTGTCGGCATAGAATTGCGCGCGGCGTTCGCGGGTATAGTTTTCGATGACGAGCTGCACCAGTTCGCGGCATATTTCCTCTTTCCGGCTCTTATTCCCTTTTTGCATCTGCGGACGGTGGCAATACATTCTGTCTATGCCGCTGAGGAGCAAGTTCAATGTGCTTTGAGCCATTTTTGTATCGGGAGGATAGGGACCGGTCGTGATGCGTGCCCATAAGGCAAAATAGTCCTTGAAATAGGAGGCGACGGTAGGGTTGACAGCCAGTACCGGATACTCCAGTATGTTGGAGAAAGAGCTCAATGTAGACTGGATGAGGTTGACTCCATTGAGGCAATGGGAAGAAAACCCCACGAATCCCAGGCACACTTTTTCCTTTTGTTCGTAAAACTGTATGATGGTTCCGGGAAGCAGGGTGATAAAATCCCCTTGCTTGATTTCCGTATCCATCAGGTTGATGGATACCGTGATGGAACCTTCTATGCATAGTGCAAAGATGCATGCTTTCAGACGGCACGACTGTTTGTATATGTTTAGAATGTCTTCCGTTACTTCAGTCCATGCAATCATGTCTACTGGCAGGTCGACTTGAGGAAATTCCATACGCTTTGTCGTTTAGAGTTCGCACAAAGGTAATTCTTTTCCGGGAAAAAGTAACGGAAGACATTCTGTTTTTAAAATGAAATGTTCTTTTTTTAAAATGTAACGTCCATCTTTACGACGAAAGTACGTGGCGCGCCCACTGCCATGGGACGATAGCTGTACTCCTTGTTCAGCAGGTTGTTTATCATGAACTGGAAAGCTACTTCCTTGGTGGCTTTCACCCCGAAGCGCATGTCCACTGTGGCATAGTCCGTATTATGCTTTTTCCAATAGGATGCCAGGGTTTCCCCGTTGGACGAGCCGAAGAGGATGCCGCGCACGTAGTCCAGCAGGTCAGGTTCACTTTTGCTGCGTTCGTCCAGCATAATATAGTCCACGGCAAGTATCTTGCTTTTCCAGTTTACGTTGGCACCTATGTTGATGCGTTTCCACTGAAAGTCCAGCGTGGCCTTGAAACTGTGTTTCGGACGATATTTCAAGTACTTGCCGTCATTGCTTTTCTCCTTCATCTGAAGCGGGTCGGTATAGGTGTTCTCCAGGGCATTGCGTTTCTTGTAGTCGGCATCCCTCGGTTCGGTATATACATATCCCAGGTTATAGAGCAGCTTGGCGTTTTTGTTGAAGGTGTACATGCCGTTGGTGCTGATTTCCATTCCATAAATCTGTGCTTTGGACACGTTGTGGAACTGTGCCCCGATGCCGAAACCCTTGCCGTTCTTCAGCATTTGTATGGCGTCTGTAACGCTGTTTATCATGCTCAGGTCCGCATTGTTGAATAGGCCGAACTGGAATTCCACCATATCCTTGTATTGGGTATAGAAAGCGGCGACATCTGCAAATCCTTGTAGATTGCCTGCCTTGTACCCTTGCTTGAATCCCAGCTCGGCATTGAATCCTTTTTCCGGCTGTACGTTGTAGTTGGGATATACACCTACACCTCCGATGTCTTTGCGAAGGTATTTCTCGGTGATGGAGGGATTACGGTAACCCTGGCCGAAGCTGGCACGCAGGAAGCTGTAATCGGCTAGCTGGTAGTTCAGCCCGGCACGGAACACGGGGCGGAAAGGAATCTTGCTCCCGAAAACCTTTGTGTCGGCTTCCCGGTAGTGCTTGTCTATCCGGTAGTATTCGGCACGTACACCGGCCGATACGCTGAGGCGGTCCCAGAAGCGCTGGTCGTATTGCATATAGGCGGCAACATTGTCACTTTGATGTACTTCTTCCGTTTCGCCGGAGAAGGTGCGGATATGTTCGTAAGTCAGACCCGTGGTGATTTGTGCGCCGCCGTTCCATTTCTTGTTGAACTGATAGTCCAGATAATAGTCGTAATTCTTGTCCGTCCGTGTTGGTGATTGATTGCGCTTCGGATTGAGTACACCGGATAGCCAGGGAACCAGGTCGCTGGGTAGTTTCCCTTCAAGCAGTCCTCCCATGTCAGACGGCAGGCCGTTGCTCATTACCCAGGAGATGAGGTCGCAATAGTCGGCAGTGGTGGCATTGGGGAATATGTTGTCCAGAGAGCCGAAGACACCGTCCATCAAATCACTCAGCTTGTCGCTTCCCAGCCATTTGATAACTCCGGTCATCAGTGGCTGGAGGGCTGTGTAGTCTCCATTGGCAATGTTCTGGATGACTTGTGCGTCGGTGCCCATGTTGCCCAGAATATCCGTAATGGAGGCGGATTGTGTAGGGCGTACCACATTGTCCGCACTGTAGTAGAAACGGCCCTTTACTTTGTGTGAAGTACCTCTTTCAGGATTGGTGAAGTTGAAGAAAGGGTCAATGCGGAAGTTGTTGGACTCACGTCCCATATTAGTAAAGGGAGAGGGGCGGTAGGCCTCGCCGGGCGAGCGCCAGATGAAGAAATCCCCGTACTTGTTGGAAAGGAAATCCACGTTGAAACCGTAGTTCATCAGTTTCATACCCATATCCGGCTGATAGTAGGTGAGGTTTCCGTTGATGTGGAAACGTTTGTTGTAACCTTGTTGGCGGTAGCCCTCGTCGGTAAAGAGATTCAGTCCGCCGCTGACGTCAAAGTTACCGATGCGGCGGGAGTGGGTGAGGTCGAAACCTTCGTAGAGCGGATTGCGTACACCGCTGAAAAGGCTGTTGCGCAACAAGGGCTTTACCGGATATTTGTCCTCTTTCCAGAAAGATTTGTCACTCCATTGGTAATCGCTGTTGTCGGGGTCGTCATAGATTCCTACATAGGCACTGAAACGGGTCTGAGGGGTCAGTCCCGGCCGTGCGGTGCGTATGTTGATGATGCCGTTCAGGGCCGACGAACCATAGAGCACGCTGGAGGCTCCTTTGATGACCTCTACCTGCTGCACATTTTCCAGAGGTACGCTGTTCCAGTTGATGACTCCGTTTTGGGGGCTGAGCACGCTCATCCCGTCTACCAGTACCAGGCTGCGGGCACCTACGCTGTAAGTCCAGCCGCCACCGCCTCGAATGCTGGGTTGCTTGTCGATGATATCCACCCCCGGAATGGTCTGCAGTGTCGAGGTGATGTCTGTGGGAGCCTGGCGGGCAATGTCACTGGCCTTTATCAAATCCATGGAGACCGTCACATCGCTCAGCTTCTGTTCAAACCGTCCGGCCGAGACCACGACATCTTCCAGCAGGTTGGTGCTTTCCTTCATGTACACGTCTTTCTGCATAATGTCTCCTTTGCTGATGACGATGGGCATTGGCACATCCTCATATCCCACGTAGCTGAATACCAAATCTACACCTCCCGCCGGCAGGTGTACTTCGTATGCACCGTTTATGTCGGTCACTACGCCTTGCGTGTCTTTCAGCTTGTAGGTGACCGATGCCCCTGCAAGCGGTTCATTGGTCGTTGCATCATATACGTGCCCCTTCAATATCTGTGCAGATATGGAAAAGCTGAACAGTAACGCTGCGAATAGCGTTATTAGAATTCTTTTTTTCATAAGTCTGTCTTTTTGTGAATAGTTATATCAGAATGTTTGCAAAGTACGTGAGATATTATCAGATTATCAAGGTGTATTTTTATGAATAGATGCTACATATTTAAGATAAATTCGGGGAGTGAATTCAAAAAAGTGCTATATTTGCTTGCATGAAACTGGAAATATCAGATTGGAACATGATTCCTTATGCCGGGGCATGGAGCCGGCAGACGGAATGGTTTGACGCACTTGTACATGCCAAGCAGGCAGGAGAGGGTTATGTCAATCATATTGTGCTCTGCGAGCATCCCCATGTCTATACATTGGGGCGTAGTGGGAAAGAAAGGAATATGCTGCTGGGAGAAGAACAACTGCGCAGGATAGGGGCTACGCTCTATCATATTGACCGTGGCGGAGACATTACGTATCATGGTCCGGGACAGTTGGTCTGCTATCCTATTCTGAACCTCGAGGACTTTTCTTTGGGGTTGAAGGAGTATGTGCATCTGCTGGAAGAGGCGGTAATTCGCGTTTGTGCTTCGTTTGGCATCGCGGCCGGACGCCTGGAGAAGGCAACGGGCGTATGGTTGGAGGGCGATACTCCCCGTGCCCGTAAGATTTGTGCCATCGGCGTGCGCAGCAGCCATTTTGTTACCATGCACGGGCTGGCACTGAATGTGAATACCGATTTACGTTATTTCAGCTATATCAATCCCTGCGGATTCATAGACAAGGGTGTCACTTCTTTGCAGAAAGAGCTGGGACACGAGGTGCCGATGGAGGAGGTGAAGGAGCGTCTTTGCAAGGAGCTGGTAAATCTTTTGTCATGAACTATCTGGCACATATATTCCTTTCCGGTTCGAACAGAAAAGTACAGTTGGGCAATTTTGTAGGCGATGCCGTAAAGGGAAGCTCCTATAAGAATTATCCGCCGGATATAGCCAAGGGCATTCAGCTTCACCGCGCTATTGATGACTATACCGACCATCATCCGGCAGTTTGCGAGGTGGTGCATAGGCTTCAACCAGAATTCGGACGCTATTCGGGGGTATTGTTGGATATTTATTTCGATTATTTGCTGGCTTCCCGTTTCGAGTCGTTCTCCGGAGGCTCCTTGAGGAAGTATACCCGGAATTTTTATCTTTCCCTCCTTATCAATTACCGCTATCTTCCGCTACGGTTCAAACGTTTTATCTGGCATTTTATCCTGACCGACCGTTTGCGGAAATACGCCACTCTGAACGGAATAAGAGAATCTTTGAACATCATGGTGGAATATCATCATATTGATATATCCGTAGATAAGGCTATTCGTTACCTTAAAGAGCACGATGAGGAACTGTTTGCTGTGTTCCAGCCATTTTTTATTGAATTGCAGAGGTTTTGCGCTGAATATCAGCATAATTATAAGTCACAATTTTAAGGACGAAGAAGGAATGAATATCGTGTCGGCAAGGAATTAATTTCCTGCCGGCACGATATTTGTTTTTTGTATCACACGTTATTGATTTCCTGCATGACATGTTATTGATAGCTTGTGCCCTGTGGAATCAGCTTCCCGTACTCCGCTTCTCTCTTGCCAGTACCGAGATGATGTACCCTCCCTTGCTGTTCACCTTGCTCCAGTTCGTCCCATTGAATATTTTCCAGACGTAGTTTCCCAGCCTGCCGTAGTCCGATAACTTCAGAATCTTCCTGATTTCCTCCTGGTCGGTGATGTAGAGCTTTTCCAGATTCAGCATGAGGCATTCCAGGTTGTGCGTATTCCTGTTGTAGGCATATCCGGGAATGTCTAAATCAGGATTCCCCTGCGCTCCTCCGCTTTCCCCCGGGGGAGTAAGAGGGGGAAGTGCTCTACTTTCTTTTGCTTTGCTTTCTTTTACTTTGCTTTCTTTGCTTTGTTTGGAATTGCATGCATTTTCGGGGAAAATGTCCGCATCCTGCGTGCAATTTTCTCGGTTTTGCGTACAAGTCTTGTCCTTGTCCGGTTTATCTTCCTCCGTCTCTACCAGCAGATAGGGCAGGGTGGTGAGGTCCCTTTTTCTTCGTTTGGTGGCTTCCAGCCATACCTTCTGTATCTCGGTAGAGGTCAGTACCCCTTGCTCCTTATAGGTTTTGGGGTCGAAAAAGACTTTCTCCACCAGGATGTCCACGACTCCCTGCATCTCCTGTTCATTGATGTCCCTTCCTGCCTTGTTGGTGAACAGTGTGCATTGCTCCGCGTTCCATTTCAGGTAATATCCGTTTTCCTTATGTATCTTGCACAGCAGTTTCATTACCGCTGCGGTTCCTTTCAGTCCGAACTTGGCTTCCACCAGTTCCACTGCTATCTCTTCGAATAGATTTACTTTGAGGGGGAAATATAGCATTCCCCCATACATCATGGCCATTGTTTTTAGTGTTTAATGATTAGTGATTAATGATTAATGGTTAGCATACGGGACTCCATTCGAGGAAGTTTTCCAGCTGGAAGGTTTTCCATACCTGCAGTTCCACGTCCCAGAAGGCTATGGTGCTTGTGACTCTTGTGATGTCATAATCTTTTCTGAAGTCTGCCTTGTAGGGCAGTAGGGTGGCTTTCGCCAGCCTGAATGTCCCGTCCTGCTTGTGGTAGGCTATGAGTGCGTGTCCGTATTGCATGTGGTCTATCAGGCTTTCTATCCGTCGGGCCATCCATGTGGCGCATGTTTCCGTGTAATTCTTTTCCAGCATGATACGTATTTTCCATAGGTTTCTCAGTGCTTCGTGAAGTGAAGCGTTCTTTGTCAACTTTCTCATCTTGTTGTCTTTAAAATTAATAATTGTATTAGTTTGGCAGGAGGTACGCTTGTATATAAAAAAGATGCCGCATTCATTGAGAAAGCGGCATCTGCAGGCGGTGTGGCTTCATCCTTACCAAAGTGGCGGCAAAGATAAGTGGTTTATTCCTTAAGTTGTTTATATTTAATTATTGTCAATAAGTTTCGTGGTTTCTGCCCTTTTTTGTTTTATTCCCTATATCTCTCCTGCTACCTTCATTTCTCGCCACACTTCACCGAACTCTTGTATTATAGTGTTTTCTGACAGTCTTTTATAGTCTGGCGTTCTGAAGTCGAAATGTGAGTATGCCCATTGTGCTAATGCCTTGTTGCTTGTCGGCTTTTCTTCTATAAAGTATCTTGATTTTTTCCATAGGATGATGTCTTTAATGACTTCTTTCCTATATTGTGGCAGTATTCCTATAACCTCCCCACTTGAGGGACGTCCTACTCCCGCTTTCGGAGCTGATATGCCGTGCTTTACATTCGTTTCTAGGGGGTCTCTTTTTGTTTTTTTTCCTTACTTTGGAGTGTCTCTTTTGCCTTCATTTTTCTAATGTTTTTGGGTTAATAATTAAAATTACTGTAGTTTGTAAAATAAATGCAAAGGTATATCAAGTTTTTTGTTTTTGTGGAGTAAGGATGGAGATAAAAAGCTGGGTTTTATCTTTATGATGGGTTAATGTGTTGATATATAAATGGAAATGACTTTGACTTGGAAGCGTTTTTTAAACGTTCGTTTTTTGAACGTCAAATTTCAGGAAATGAAATAGGGAATAAGTTAATAAAAGGGAATGGAAATTTTAAATATTAAATAAGATACTTAATACACTGAATTACTGTATATTAAACTGGGATATGATGGGTTTTCCAAAATATTTTTATTAAACATTTTGAGGATATAAAAAACAGTCTTATCTTTGCGTCCATTAAACGAACGTTTAAAAAACGCTTTTTGTTTGTAATCCGTTCGTTTATAGTCTCTTACCAAAAGGTAATGACGAACTGCAAAAAAACTGTTGGCAAGAAGGGCACAATGCTTGCTGTATTTTACATAAGGTGCTCGCAAATGATTGGATACCAGGTATATACCGAGGGTTCAAAGCCCCAGAGGAACACTCTTTTGTGAACAAAACAACGAAAATGGAAACGGATAACGAGGTTGAAGTCTGGCATGCCATGCGTGCCACATACCGCAGAGAGCTTGATGCGGTGCATCTTCTCGAGAAGGAGAACCTCGGCTGTTTTGTCCCCATGCAATATAAGGTAAGTATCCGTAAGGGTAAGAAAGTCCGTACTTTGGTTCCCGTCATCCGTAATCTGGTTTTTGTCCATGCACGTCCTTCCGACGTACAGCGTGTTAAGTCTCAAATTACTTATTTGCAATATATAACCGATACCCGCAGTGGTCAGAAGATAATTATTCCCGACCATGAGATGCAGCGCTTCATCGCCGTTGCCGGAACCTATAACGACCATTTGCTTTATTTCCAGCCCGAAGAGTTGAATCTGTCGAAAGGAACTAGAGTCCGTATTACGGGTGGTGACTTTGCAGGTCAGGAGGGTATTTTTCTGAAAGTAAAGGGTGCACGTGACCGTCGTGTGGTTATAGAGATACAAGGTGTCATTGCTGTTGCCATGGCTACCATCCATCCGGACCTTATAGAAGTGATCAAATAACGATCACTATGTAGGATGTGGCGAAGTATCTTTTTTCCTCTTTAGAATCTAAAATCATAAATCTGAAATAATATGTCTCTTTTAGAAGAAGCACTCCTCCTTCAGCGTGCTGCGCACGATCTGATGTATTTGGGTATGGACGGGAGTCCTATTTATAGTGATGACTTGTCGCGTCGTAATGGTGAAGTTTATCGTTTGACTACAACTTTATATAATTCCGGCACTTGGGGCACTACAGTGGAGGAACAGGCCAATGTATGTCTCGCTCTTTTAATGGGTTATAGTGCCTCGTTTGTCGACCACGGTGAGAAACAGCAGCATGTGCAGGAGGTTCTGAACCGTTGTTGGGATATTCTGGATACTCTTCCCGCATCTTTGCTGAAGCTCCGTCTGCTCACTGCTTGTTATGGAGAGGTTTTCGATGAGCCTTTGGCAGATGAAGCTCACTCCATCATTGCCTCTTGGAATGCTGCATTGCTGACCGCCGAACAGCAGGAAGCTGTTGATGAGTTTCAGAACGTGATGGAGAATCCTTATCCGTGGGAGGAAGTGAAAGACTAAGCGTCTCGCAATGTTCCCATTTGATGACCATTCATGTAGCTTGTTTAAAAAGAAGTTTGTTGCAAGCTAATGTTAAATTCAAAACCAATTAATTAACAAAACTCGGTTTAGGTCACAGTTATGTACCCTTTCAAAGGGAGAGGCCTTGAATAGAGCTTACCATATATATGTTTAACTTAGAGAAATTTATAGCTGATTCGGTGACTTCACGCCCTGTCAGCATGTTTGCAGCAGATATTGAGGCGAACCGGAAAACACTTATCGCTGAAATTAAGAATAAGAAAGTATGTGTCATAGGTGGTGCCGGATCAATCGGTTCCAGCTTCATAAAGGCGGTGTTGCGCTTTGAACCCAAAAGTGTCGTTATCGTTGACCTCAATGAGAACGGATTGGCTGAGTTGGTTCGTGATGTGCGTTCTACTGAAGGACTCTATGTGCCAGAGGAGTTTCGCTGTTACACCCTCAATTTTGCAGATTCTATCTTCGAGCGTATCTTTCGCGAGGAGAAAGGTTTCGATATTGTAGCCAATTTCTCAGCTCACAAGCACGTACGTTCCGAGAAAGACAAATACTCCGTTCAGGCACTCATTGAGAACAACGACATCAAGGCCAAGAAGTTGATGGACCTTCTTTGTGTCTATCCTCCTAAACACTTCTTTTGTGTTTCTACCGATAAGGCGGCAAACCCTGTGAACATCATGGGAGCCAGCAAGCGTATTATGGAAGACCTTGTGATGGCCTACAACACCCACTTCAAGATTACAACCGCACGCTTTGCCAATGTGGCCTTTTCCAACGGTTCACTTCCTGATGGTTGGATTCATCGTCTCCAGAAAAAGCAACCTCTTGCAGCACCTTCCGATGTAAAGCGTTATTTTGTATCTCCTGAGGAATCCGGTCAAATTTGTATGCTTGCCTGTATCCTTGGTAATGGAGGTGAGGTATTCTTTCCCAAGCTGGGTGAAGACCAGATGCTCACATTCTCTGCTATCTGTGATGATTTCGTAAAGGCAGAAGGTTTCAATAAAGTCGAGTGTAAGAATGATTGTGAGGCGAAGCAGTATGCGGCAAATATGTCATACGAGTCTGACACTTATCCTGTTGTTTATTTCAAGAGCGATACCACCGGTGAAAAGGCATATGAGGAATTTTATGTTCCGGGAGAGAAGGTGAATATGGATCGTTTCATGGCTCTTGGCGTTGTGGAGCAGACCGCTCGTAGAAACTTGAATGAGGTTAACGCCTTCTTTGTAGAACTCGAAGGCATTTTTGCTTCACCGGAGTTCACCAAAGTCGAGGTCGTTGAAGCTATCAAGCGTTTCATTCCTAATTTCGAGCACGAAGAAAAAGGCAAAAATCTGGATCAGAAAATGTAATAACAATGGCAGATTACAAGTCCACCATAGACTTCATCAAGTCAATTTATGGCGACAAGGAGTTTACTCCTCTTGCCGTACCTGTATTCGCAGGCAATGAAAAAGCATATCTCAACGAGTGTATCGACACTACCTTTGTTTCGTCGGTAGGAAAGTTCGTCGATCGCTTTGAGGAGGATATGGCAAAATACACAGGTGCAAAGCGTGCCGTTGTATGTGTGAGTGGTACCAATGCCCTTCATATGTCGCTCCTGCTCGCAGGCGTGAAGAAAGACGATGAGGTGTTGACTCAGGCACTTACTTTCATCGCTACTTGCAACTCCCTCTCATACATTGGTGCATATCCCGTGTTCCTTGATGTCGACAAGAGCACCATGGGACTCTCTCCTGATGCTATGAAACAGTGGTTACAGGCTAATGCTGAGGTTCGCAAGAACACTCGCATCGCAGAGTTTCCTGAGTCGCACGACTTCGCTTTCCGTGAGGACAAGCTCGCTTGCTACAATAGGCGTACAGGCCGTCGCATCAAGGCTTGCGTGCCAATGCATACCTTCGGTCATCCTGTCCGCATCGCGGAGATTGCTGCCCTTTGCAAGGAATGGCACATCGAACTTGTAGAGGATGCGGCCGAGTCTATTGGCTCAACCTACAAAGGACAGCACACTGGCACCTTTGGTCGTATTGGTGCTATTTCCTTCAACGGTAACAAGACCATCACCACCGGTGGTGGCGGCATGATGCTCTTCATGGACGAGGAGCTCGGAACCTACGCGAAGCACATCACCACACAGGCCAAGGTTCCTCACCGTTGGGAGTTCCGTCACGACCACATCGGCTTCAACTATCGTATGCCTAACATTAATGCGGCTCTCGGATGTGCCCAGCTTGAGAATCTTGACAAATATGTAGCCAGCAAACGTAAGGTGGCAGCCGAATATATCGAGTATTTCAGGAAGATTGATGGCATCGATTTCTTCGCTGAACCGGAGGACACCTTTTCCAATTACTGGCTTTCAGCCGTAGTCCTCAAGGACAAGGCATCGCAGCTCGACTTCCTCCAGCAGACCAACGACAATGGCGTAATGACCCGACCTATCTGGGAGCTTATGAACCGTCTGCCAATGTTCGAGAACTGTGAGAACGATGGTCTCCAGAACACCATCTGGTTTGCCGAACGTGTAGTAAATATTCCTTCAAGCGTAAGACTAAAAGATTTTTAAGTATTGTGGAACGGAAAAAAATTGTTATGGTAGGCGGCGGTGGTTTCTGCAAGTCTGTAATAGATGTAGCAGAAGATGCTGGCTACGAAATATTTGGTATCCTTGATCTACCTTCAGAAGTAGGAAAGAAGTGTCTTGGATATGAAGTCATCGGAACAGATGATGATATTGCCCACTATGCTAATAAAGCCAAGTTTGTAGTTACTGTCGGACACATAAAAAACAGTAATCTTCGTCGAAAAATCTATGAAAAGATAAAAGCAGCAGGAGGTACAATTGCGACAATTATTGCAAGAGATGCTTATGTTTCCCGTCACGCAGTTGTTGGTGAGGGCTCTCTCGTAATGCACAAGGCAATGTTAAGTGCAGAGGTTGAGGTTGGCAAGTGTTCTATTATCAATACTCTTGTGAATATAAGTCACGAAGCAAAAATTGGAGACTTTTGCCATATCTCTACTTGTGCTTCAATAAATGGTGCATGCCATATTGCGGATGACACATTTGTCGGTAGTCAATCTGTTGTCAATCAAGGTATATCCGTTTGCAAAAGTGTAGTAGGATCTTATTCGTTAGTAAATAAAAATATTGAAGTTCCTGGAGTTTATGTAGGCATACCTGCTAAATTTATTAAACAGATTTAGTATGTTATCAAAAGGCGTATATATAATTGCTGAAATAGGTCCAAATCACAATGGTGATGTAGACCTTGCTCTTGAGATGGTTGAAAAGATTGCTGCAACAGGTGTTGACGCAATCAAGTTTCAGCTTTCTGACCCTTATATGCTTTATAGCGATGATTCGTTTAAGGCCAATTATCAGAAAGCAAACGATAATGCTTCTAGTGCTCGTGAGATGTCTTTGAGTTTCCAACTTAGTCACAAAAATCACGTCAGAGTGTACAATCGTTGCAAAGAATTAGGTGTTGACTATACTTGTACTGCTTTTGATCTAGGTAGTCTCAAATTCCTTGACGAAAGTTTTGATCTTGCTTTCTTCAAAATCGCTTCCGGTGAGATTTTTTCACTTGATACAATTGATTACATTGCACATCGCAACAGGCCTATTGTACTCTCCACTGGTATGGCTACTTATGATGAGATTGAGACGTCTCTTGGTTTATTAAATAAATATTCTAAGCAGGATATCACTATTCTTCATTGCATTTCAAATTATCCTGCGAAATATGACGAGGTTAATTTGATGAATATGATGGAGATAAAGAAACGGTTTGGTTACGAAGTGGGATTCTCTGATCATACCATTGGTAACGAATGTGCGATAGCGGCAGTTGCAATGGGAGCGAAAGTTATTGAGAAGCACGTTACCATTGATAAGACACTTCCAGGGCCTGATCATAAAGCATCGATTGATATTCCTGAACTAGCTTCATTAGTCTCTTCTATCCGTCATATTGAGCAAGCTATTGGTGTGTCAGAGCGTTGTTTTAGTGAAGCGCAAAGAGAAATTGCAGGTGTCGCTCGCAAAAGCATTGTTGCTGGACATGATATGATGGCCGGTCATGTAATATGTGAGGATGATATCTGTTATAAGCGCCCGGGAATAGGCTTTCTCCCTATAGAAAAAGACAAGGTAATAGGTATGACTCTTCTTTGTGATGTGAAGGGTGATAGAGTTATCAAAAGAGAGTTTTTGAAATGATAAGGATTGGATTCGTAACGGGTGCTCGCTCAGAGTATGGGGTTATGAAGAAATTGATTGCTGAGTTAGTTAATGACTCTGTCTTTTCAGTTTCTATCGTGACTACAGGAATGCATTTTCTTGTGAAGTATGGACATACAATTGACGATATTCGAAAGGATGCTTTAGCACCAATCATTGCTGCACCTTGCTACACAGAAGAAGAAAGACATAAAGAGGAAGATTTTGTAGCATTGATAAATGCTCTGAGTCTTGTATTTAAGCAAAATTACTTTGATGTGGTCTATGTTGTTGGCGATCGGCTTGAGGCCTATGCAGCTGCATTAGCTGCCCATTTTTATAAGATTCCAGTTGCTCATTTTGCTGGAGGGCAGATTACTAATGGAGCCGTAGACAACATCTATCGATACAACATTTCCAATCTATCGTCGCTTCACTTTGTAACCAATGCATATGCGGTAGAACGATTGAAGGCTTGTCCTATTATTCCAAACGAGAATATTTATCATGTCGGTTCTTCTGCCATAGATTCAATCAAAGCATATCTACGCTCTCCTCATGAGGCTTCAGAAATTGACGATTGTCTCCATAGAGAGAACTACGTACTTATGACTTTCCATTCTGAGACAATGGCTGATAAGCAAAAGAACAGTATCCCAGAAGTTATGGAAGAATCAATACGTACTATTACTGATTGCGGGTTACATGTTCTTGTAACATATCCAAATAATGATGATGGCAGTGAAGGGATTATTGACGTAATAAGGAAATGGGAGAATCATCCTCTTGTTGTCGTACGTAAGAATCTAGGGGCGGCTCTTTATTATGTAGCGTGTGATAATGCGCTCTTTGTGGTTGGAAATTCCAGTAGCGGAGTGATTGAAATTCCTTATTTCCAAAAATACACAGTCAATATTGGCGAACGGCAATCAGGACGTAATGCGCCAAAGTCAGTCATAAATGTGGCCAATGATTGCATAAAGGTACACAATGTTCTCATCAAGTTGCTGTCCGATCCTATATGCGGATACCCCCAAGAGAATATCTATGGTGATGGCAGAAGTATTGAGAGAATTCATGATATAATTAAAAATTCTTTTTCTAAATGAAACTAACAGACACGCTCTTTGTCATTACTGCACGTGGTGGTAGTAAAGGACTCCCGGGCAAGAATATCAAAGACTTGTGTGGAAAACCATTAATAGCATATAGCATTGATGTTGCACGTGCATTTACTGATGACGAGAATATATGTGTCAGTACCGATTCAGAACAAATAAGGAGTGTTGTGGAGTCATATGGTCTGAAGGTTCCATTTATACGCCCTGAATACCTTGCTACAGATACTGCTACTTCCAGCGATGTACTAGTCCATGCTGTTAATTTCTACAAAGGAAAAGGGCGAGAATATAAAAGACTTTGTCTTCTTCAGCCAACCTCACCTTTAAGAACTGTTGAAGACGTACAAGGAGCTCTTGATTTGTATAGGGATGACATAGATATCGTTACTGGGGTGGTAAGATCACATGCGGCCTCCACTCTTAATGAAGAGACAGAAGATGGATATATGGTTTCTGTTTTTAACAAAGGAGGGCTTGGTAGACAATATGTTAAACCGATGTATGAGACCAATGGAGCTGTGTACGTGATGAATGTCCAATCCCTTCTTGACAAAGGAATGAAGGGCTTTAGGAAAAAGGTAAAATACGAAATGACAAAAGAGCATTCTGTGGATATAGATGATATTATCGACTTTATGCTGGTTGAGACAATCATGAAGAACAAAGACTGATTATGAGTAATCATTTAATATGCTATAATGCAACCCTCATTGAGGCTCTACGTTGCATTAATTCTATTAAGTCAGAACCATTAGTTCTCTTTGTTGTTGATCAAGACAGCAAAATGGTAGGCACTTTAACAGATGGAGATTCTCGACGGGCATTAATAGCTGGTGTTTCTGTGAATGACTCTATCGAAAAAGTCATGCACAAAAACTTCAATTTTCTTCGTAAGGGAGTGGATGACGACGTACAGCACCTCCATGAGCAGAAAGCGAAGAAAATGAAGCTCGTACCTGTTCTCGATGCAGACAATCATATAATAGAGATTATCAACCTTGAAAGGTACATCACTCGTCTTCCTATTGATGCCGTACTGATGGCTGGAGGCAAGGGTGAGCGTCTTCGTCCGCTAACCGAGAAGACTCCAAAGCCATTGCTCGAAGTTGGAGGCAAGTGTATCATTGACCATAATGTAGATCGCTTAATTTCGTATGGCGTGCAACACGTCAATGTAACGGTCAACTACCTAGGTGAGCAGCTAGAGGAGCACTTCACTTCACCTCGCGATGGCGTACAGGTGCGAATTTTCCGAGAGCCTAAGTTTTTAGGTACCATTGGCAGTATCAAGTTCGTCGACACCTTCTACAATGATACTGTCCTTGTGATGAACTCCGATCTCTTTACCAATATCAACTATGAAGACTTCTACCTCCATTTTCAGATGCACGATGCTGAGATGTCTGTAGCTGCTGTTCCTTATAACATCAGTGTTGAGTTGGGTATCTTGGATCTCGATGGTCGTAACATCAAGGGTATCATTGAGAAGCCAAAGTATAACTATTATGCCAATGCAGGTATCTACCTAATTAAAAAACGTGCTCTTGCCGAGATTCCAGAGGACATCTTCTTCCATGCCACACATCTTGTGGAGAGGCTCATCGCCCAAGGCAAGAAAGTTATACGTTATCCTCTCAACGGTACATGGATTGATATTGGTACTCCACAAGAGTATGAGAGAGCGAAAGAATTAGTGAAACATTTGGTAAGTGGTCAAAAATAGGCTATTGATTGAAAGTTTTATCTTCGTTGCAAACAAAAATTTTAGAATCATGTATAGCAGTGAAGATTTTGAAAGGTTTTGCTTTCAGTACCAGACAGGGGCTTTGCCTCATGGCGAATCTCTCTAATCGTTTTGTGTTAAACACAAAGTTTCTTATAACATTTTTCAAAAGTGGTTTAAGGATATTCGCAAAAAAGTAGTTGAAGTCTGGATCGATGGTATTCCAGTTGCCAACAATGAGGAGAATCCCAAGACTGGTAACCAACCTCACGCTATATCAAAAAGCAGTAATGAAAACCTTGTTTGAATTTGGATTGAGATTCGTATAAGCAATGGATTGCATTTGTTCCAAAAGAATTTAAGCTATTAGGATTTAGTTCGTATGGTAGAGAAACTGGAGGGCTTATGCTGAAGTGTTACTGGTATTAATCATTTTTTATGTCCGTGATTTTACAGATATGCGTTGTAAATACAGCCGGGTGTTGTTCTATCATTAGTGAGCGACTTTACAAGGAGCCGATTGACGGAGATGTCTTTATTGTCATGTCGCGAAATTGAGGAATAATTTGTATGTTTTCATTCAATAATCGTTCATACGGTCTATTCGAGAAGAAGTTTGTTGCAGGCTATCAATTCATGAAAGTGGCTCGAAATGGAGCGGACACAATTTTTCGGATTGATTGGAAAGATATGGTTTTAATTCTTGAAAGCCATATGGTTAAAATGTTAAAAAATAGATGATTAATCAGTTCGTTTACTTGTGGTTTTGAGAACTTTGTCACTGTCTTTAATGTTGTAAATCAAAGGTTTAAGTATAACCGAACTGCAAGATATAATTAAAACAAAAAAGGAGTTGTTGAGCAGGGAAACATACTCACGGCACTCTATAAATTATAGCGAAGAAGGTATGGTAGCCGATTAAAAAGACCGGTATATTCAATATCTTGCAGAGTAGAACCAGGATCTGATGTTGTTAGGAGAGGCTATGAAACTTGTCTTGGAAGATTTTATGGCTAAAATCCGGGAGCTTGAAGGAAAAATGTCTGCAGTAGAATCTAACCAGGTAGGTTTGCAAAAAGAATTGTTGGGAAAAAGTATATTATGTAAATCTCTTGAGCTTCAGTTAAAATCAACACAAGAGAAATTGGACTATGCTAATCTGCAACTCTTTGGTGACAGATGTCAAAAATTAAGGTTGAAAACGCCAAAAGGTGAGTCTAAAAAGACAGATTCAAATCGCCAAAAGGAGAAAGATGATTATGATGGTACCGACGATATGCTTTGTACGGACTCGGTCGGTCATAATCAGTCCCGAGAAGTAAAAGAGCTTTTTAGGGAAGAGCGCGATTTATCTAATCGTCCTGACGGGTATAAAACGATGGGAGTGGTTGGAGAAGCGATAGAGCATCCTTCAGATTTGGCAAAGGTTCTTGACCGTATCATCGAAAGAAGGATGATACGAGTATTCAGTTTATGTACTTTTCTTGTAGAAGAATGTATTGAGATGGTTCATTATGCAGAGCCGGGCAAGAAGCCCAAGTGGGGTTATTTCAAAAATATCTTTAACGGGTGCAGGGATTATGTTAACATGGTTCCTGACAAAATCACTTTGGCTACCAGAATGTTAAAGTCAAAACGAATTAATTAACAATATTCAGTTAAGGGCACACTTATGTGCCCTTTCAAAGGGGAATGCCCTAAATAGAGTACTTACAAAATGAAATATGGGACGTGAGTTTTCAAAGTTAATAAAAAATACAACCATTTATGCTTTAGGAGATATTGTACCAAAGATTATTTCATTTTTGATTTTCCCAGTCCTTACTTCATATTTATCTCCAGAAGATTATGGTATAATAAATTATGTAAATACTTTAAACTTATTGTTGACAATATTAGGCTTTTGTGGGCTAAATACCTACTATTTAGTTTATTATTATAGACAAGAAGATGAACGACAACAGAAATTATTATTGGGTAATTTATCTCTTTTTGTTATTGGAATAAACTTATTATTTACTATTGCAGTATGTATATTGGGATACTTATTTCCTAATTTGTTTTCTGATAAGATAGAGTTTTATCCTTATGTTTTTGTTGGAATAATCACTAATTTTTTTAATTTACTGACTATACTGCCTTCAGCTCTTTATAGAATGAAGGAAAAGCCGTTGCCAATTACAATACTTGCTGTATTACGAGGGGTTATCTATTCTATATTTACCGTATTATTAGTTTCAATATATGGATATAAATCTATGGGAGTGCTTGTTATTCAAATGCTTCTTTCCATTATTTTTGGACTGATATTTATAGGAATTACTTGGAGAGATACATTATGGCATTTTAATTTCTCTATTATTAAGAAAGGGCTAATTTTTTCGTTGCCGTTATTACCTGGAAGTTTAGCTTATTATTTTATTTCTATGTCCGATCGTTTTTTCATTGAACGTTATCTTGATTTGACACAATTGGGAATCTATTCTACGGCAGCTACATTGGCTTTAGTTATCAATATTGTGACTAATAGCGCATATAAATCTTTTGAACCTTATTTCTTTAAAATATATGGAACTGAAAATTTTGATTATAAATTCTTGACTGTAAGGAAGTCTTATTTTTTCATTACTTTGACAGCATGTCTCTGTATTGCGATATATGCAAAAGAGTTTTTTTATCTATTTGCATCTGAGAAATATCAAACTGTATATTATTATGTTCCTATGATTGAAGTCGGTGTGATTTTTTCTGCGTTTACATTGATACATGCTACTCTTATTACGGCTCAAGGACGAACAAAAATCAATTCTATCTTTACATTAATAGGTGCTGCAATAAGTTTCCTTATTAATATGTTTCTGATGCCATTTTGGGGCTTAGCTGCAGCATGTATGGCTTCTGCTCTTTCGTGTGGGGTTATTATGTGCTTGTCGGTATATAGTTCAAATCAGACGAAAGGGGTGTATTCTCTGTTTATTTCCTTTTTATTATCAGCTATAGCTGTATTGTTTCTTGTATATTGTATTCAATGGGAAAATATATATGTATCTATCAGTATAAAAACAATTTCATTGTTTGGAATTATTTATTTAGTGATGAGAATTCAACATATAGATATTAAGCAATACGTTAGTTTTCTTAAAATATGAAACATGTATTTTGTATACACTCTAATATAACTTATTTAGCTGCATTAGGTGTTGTTTGTAGAGAAAATTTGCCTTTGGTAGATGTGGTAATTGTCTCTAATAATAACTATGAAAGAGATATTCCTGTCAAAGTCCATCAAATTCGGTCATACGGAGGTTGTTATAATTGGTATAATATTTGGCGTCATCCTATTAATTCTATTTGTACAGTCAGATATATTGATAATGAAATTAAAAGGCTTGTCGGAAATGAAACGTATATCGCTTATACAGAAGCCCTCTTTGCTTTTCATGATGTAATTGTTACACACCCTTTATGTCAACAATTTCATTTTATAGAAGAAGGACTTTCTGTCTACTATAAAGAAATGGATTGGCAACAACAAACAGCTAATTATAGTTGTCAACCTTGTTATCGATATAAAGGTTGGAGAGGATTTTTTCAAAAGTTAAAAGACATCTCTTTATTATTACGAGGTTATAAGTTGGAAATGCTTGGTTTACCAGCATTGTATAATGCATTTTTCAATGCGAAAGATATGAAGTTCTATGGTTTCAGTGATGAATCTTATTATGGGGTGAATAATTTATGTCGTATTAGTTTGGAACAAGTGAGAACAAATTTTGAGTGGCACACTCATTATGAAAAATTGGAAGATATTGATATATGGTTAGGACAGAATAATCCTAGAGGTGGAAATGAATTGATTGATAAATATGTAGATGCCATTGAGAAAGGATGTGCGCAACAATTGCTAAAACAAGGTAAACGACACATTCTAGTGAAATTTCATCCAGTAGAAGAAACCTATGCAAAAAAACAGACGATAAAGATGTTCCAGCATAACGGAATTGAAGTTGAGATTATACCAAATGAAGTTGTTTTGGAATTAGAATTGTTTAAAGCAAAGAATGTTCGCCTATATTCTATAAGTTCAAGCCTTTTATTGTATGCTTCTATGTTAGGTGTAGAGTGTAATAGCATTATTAATCATATGCCTTCTGAATTTAAAGTGAATACGCCAGCTTTATGGAAGAGGGTGAATTTTGTATAATGATGAAGAAATTCTTTATTTATTCAAATATTGTGCGGGTGAAGAATTTCTGTTTTAAAGTATTGGGCTATTTTTATTATTCATTTATTTTCCAATATTTTGGTCGATATTCTCGAATAGTGTCTCCTCTTGCTATTGATGGTGCTTGGAATATTCGTGTTGGTGAGAGAGTATTTATAGGTGATAAATCTTGGCTGGCTGCTCTTCCATTAACAGGTGAAAATGAATGTTTGTTAGAGTTTGGAGAGGGAACCTATATTGGACATTTTAGTCATATCTATTGTACAAGAAAAATCATAGTAGAGGATAATGTATTAATAGCTGATAAGGTTTATATATCAGATAATACGCATGGATATGAGAATATTAATATTCCTATAAAATGCCAACCAATAATACAACGTAGGGAGGTTATAATAGGCGAAGGTTCTTGGCTGGGAGAAAACGTGTGTGTGATTGGTGCTAAAATTGGGAAACATTGTGTGATTGGAGCCAATAGTGTAGTTACAAAAGATATTCCGGATTATTGCATTGCTGTAGGTATACCGGCTAAGGTGATAAAGAGATATGATTTTGAGAAGAAACAATGGATTAAAAATGAAAATAGTTTACATTATGGGGGGGGGTAAAAAGAGTTTTTTTTTATGGAAAGAGGCTTCTTTTTTACTTGTGGCATAAATTACAATATAAAGCTATAGATATAACAACTTGTATTATACAGCCTATTATAATAACCCCTCAGTATGTAGAATGTGGAAAAAATGTATATATAGGACCTCATGCAAGATTAGAAGGAGTGTCCCAATATAATGACATGCATTTTGTTCCTCTAATTAAATTAGAGGAAGGTGTGAGTATTCAACAAAATTTACATTTGACTTGCGCTCATTCTATTATTATAGGTAAACATACAGCTATTGCTGCTAATGTAACAATTACCGATATACATCATCCATATATAGACATTGATATTGCAATAGAGAAACAGGATATTGAAGTTGGGAGAGTACAGATTGGTGAAGATTCTAAAATATATAATAATGTGGTGATTTTACCTAATGTTATTATAGGTAAACATGTGACGATTGGTGCTAACAGTGTTGTAACAAAAAACATTCCAGATTATTGTGTTGCCGTAGGTATTCCTGCTTGTATCGTAAAACGTTATTGTTTTGAAACTCAATCATGGCGTAAGACAGATGCCCAAGGAAACTTTATAGATTAATCAATTTATAATTAAAATAATGAAGAAAATATTAGTTACCGGTGCTAATGGTTATATTGGTCGGCATGTGGTAAAGGCATTACTTGATGTAGGGTATCAAGTAATATCTTGTGATATTCATTTCACAGAGGTGGATAGTCGCGCAGAGCGAATTAAATTTAATATTTTTGATACGGAAACAGACGATTTATATGTAAAATTAGGTTTACCGGATATCTGCTTACATATGGCATGGCGTGACGGTTTTGTACACAATTCTCAAAATCATATTCTTGATTTGTCTGCACACTATCGCTTCCTAACGTCTTTGATAGATGGAGGGTTGAAACACTTGGCTGTAATGGGGACGATGCATGAGGTTGGGTACTGGGAAGGTAAGGTTGATGAAAACACATCTTGTAATCCTATTTCACTATATGGTATTGCTAAAGATGCTTTACGTAGAAGTATGATTCAATATTGTTCTTCGCATCAATGTTTACTACAATGGTTGCGCGGATATTATATACTTGGGGATGATTGTAAAAATCATTCCATTTTTAGCAAATTGTTAAAGGCGGCTGATGATGGTAAGACGACTTTCCCGTTTACTATGGGTAAAACGAAATATGACTTTATAACAGTGGATGAATTGGCATGTCAGATTACTGCAATTATTTCACAAACGGAAGTAACGGGTATTATCAACTGTTGTTCTGGCAATCCAATGGCTTTGGCAGAACGGGTGGAGAGATTCATTAAGGATCATAAGTTGAACATAAAATTGGAATATGGAGCTTTTCCTGATCGTCCTTATGATTCCCCTATTATCTATGGAGATGCGACTAAAATACAGAGGATATTGAAAAAATAATTATGAATCATATATTAATTACGGGTGGAGCCGGATTTATTGGTTCCAATTTGGCTATTAAGCTTCTGTCCAAAGGGTATAAGGTTACAGTATTGGATAATCTTTCCAAGCAGATTCATGGTGAGAAACCAGAAGTGACTTCTCCTCTTTATAACTTAATTAAAAGTAAAGTAGATTTTATTTTTGGTTCTGTAACAGTTAAAGAAGACTGGTTGAGAGCTTTGGATGGTGTAGAATGTGTAGTGCATCTTGCTTCCGAAACAGGTACAGGGCAATCTATGTATGAGATACAAAAATATGTAGAGACTAACATTGGTGGAACGGCGTTATTGCTTGATATTTTGACAAATACTAAACATTCAGTGGAAAAGGTAGTAGTGGCTGAAAGCCGTGCCATTTATGGTGAGGGGAGATATTATAGTGAAGATTTGAAACAATATGTATATCCGACAGAACGTAAGGAAGAAGATATGCGTGTTGGTGATTTTGAAGTGAAATATCCTGGTTGCCACACTCCTTTGAATTTAGTAGGAACTACAGAGGATTCTTTAATACATCCTACTTCTGTCTATGGTATTACAAAACAAGTACAAGGCCAATTGGTGCATCTTGTTTGTCCATCTATTGGAATTGGTGCTGTATCATATCGCTATCAAAATGTTTATGGTCCGGGACAGTCCTTATCTAATCCATATACAGGTATTCTTTCTATATTTTCTACTCGTATAAAGAATGGTAATTGCATCAATATTTTTGAAGATGGCAAGGAAACGCGTGATTTTGTTTATATTGATGATGTAGTTGATGCAACGATATTAGGTATTGAAAAGGAAGAGGCAAATGGTCATGTATTCAATGTGGGTACGGGGGTGGCGACAGATGTACTAACTGTTGCTCGTACTCTTTGTGAGAAGTATGAGATAGATGTTCCTATTATGGTATCCGGTAATTTCCGATTAGGAGATATTCGTCATAATTATGCAGATATTACAGCTGCTCGTACTATTCTAGGTTTTGAGCCCAAATGGAATTTTAATGATGGAATCGGTGAATTTTGTAAATGGGTGAATAAGCAAGAAATACAAGAAGACAAATATGAGATTTCGATTGAGGAAATGAAAAAGAAAGGGCTATACAAATGATAATGTGTGAACATATCAGTTTGCTTTATATTTTTTAATAAATAAAAATAAGTCAATATTAAAATGCAAAAGGTGTTACATATAGGTTTGTCTTATGAACGAGGAGGTATAGAGGGATTTGTAATGAATTATTATAGGAGTATTGATAAATCTATAATTCAATTTGATTTCATAAATCCATACAATAAGCCTTTAGCGTATGAAAAGGAAATATTGTCAATGGGGGGAATAGTTTATAGATTACCCGATTTTCATAAAAAACCTATTCTTTTTCGGAAAGAACTTAAATCTATAATTAAAACATATGAAGTTGTTCATATCCATATGCTTTCAGCGGCAAACTTAATTCCTTTGCAAGTGGCAGCAGAATGCAATGTGAGAAAAATAATTGCCCATTCTCACAATACTTTAGCAGAGGGAATAATTAGGCAAGTTTTACATCGAATTCACTATAAAAAAATAAAGAAATATGCTAATATATTATTGGCATGTTCAGAAAAAGCTGGTGAATGGATGTTTGGTAAAGACGTATCCTTTGAGGTAATGAAAAATGCAATAAATATAGATAAATATGCTTATAACCAGCAATGTAGAGAGGATTGTAGAAAGGAACTTAATATTAATGATAATTCTTTGTTATATGGTAATGTTGGGCGGTTAAATGTACAGAAGAATCAATTGTTTTTGATAGATATATTTGCAGAGATTCTAAAAAAACAGCCTAATTCGTATTTGTGTATTATTGGCGACGGAGAGTTGAAACAGGATATTATAAATAAGGCCAATAAACTAGGAATATCTAATCGTGTATTAATGACTGGTAGTAGGGCAGACATACATAGATTATACAGTGCTTTAGATGTTATTATTATGCCATCTATATTTGAGGGACTTCCTATTACTTTAGTTGAAGCTCAGGCGAATGGCTTAAAATGTTATGTGAGTAAAAACAAGGTTCCAGATGAGTCTAAGATTATTGATTCGATGGAATTTTTGGATTTATCATTAGGAGCGAAAAAATGGGCGGAAAAAATTGTCGTTGGGGAATATTGTAGGGATGGTTCGGCAGAAGATGTATTGATTACATTGCATTACGATATATCAAGAGAATCTAGTCATTTAGAATCAGTATATTTAGGGTAAGTATCAATGTTTACACCGACAGGACTTATATGTCTTTCTTTTTTTGTTGTATTAATCAATCCTTTGGGTTGGCATATGATTATTCATGCATTACCGTTGTATTTGTTTTTTATTTTCCAATATTTCGGTCGTTTAAACGGTTTTATGCCTAAACCCATAAAATGGTTTTTGTGTTTTTTCATTTATACTTTATTTTCTAGCCTATTTATATCACATGGAAATGGAACTTTTTCTAAATTGATAAGGTATTTTTATGAGCTATTGATTTTTTGGATATTTCTCAATTCAAAATTATCGTTTAGTAAAACAGTTTCTCTTATTAAATTTTATATATTGTCATGTATAGGGATAGTTATAAAGATGATTGTTCAACATGTTTCTTTACCTGAAGATCCGGGACGGTATTCTATAATGAATTTCGGTAAAATAATGGATCCTAATTTCTTGGCTGCTCTGTTTATATTGCCTACAATAATTTTATTTCATAGATTGCTACATAAGAAAAAACAAGGGAAAGTATATATACTTTTTATTTTGTTTCTTTTAGCTATATTGGCAACAGGCTCAAGAGGGGGATTGATTTCTGTTGGAATAGGTTGCTTGATATTGTTTTTGAAAGATAGTAGTTTGAAGAAAAAAATAACATTTATTTTTTTAAGTTCTATCGTATTAATGGTATTGGTGACTTTTGAGGCAGAAAAATTAGCTAGATATAGTATCGAGAATTTGAATGATGGTAGTAATGCATTGCGTTTTCATTTATGGGGGGTAGCTTGGGATATATTTATGTCCAATCCTATATTAGGTCGAGGAGCTAATAGTATGTTAAATCTTGGAATGGATTATGGTGCTCGTATCAATATTATGGTGCACAATACTTATTTGGAAATTCTTGCTGATTACGGGATTTTAGGTTTTATATTGTGGATAGCTCCATTTATTTTAATTCTTAAAGAATCAATTAAGCAGAAATGTGTATTGGTTACAAGTATTCTTATTTCTACATATTTCTGTGCTTTTTTTATTTCTGCTCAAGATTCTGCATTCCTTTGGCAAAATGTAATCTTATCTTATATAATGTTGTCTTATAATGTAAAAGAGATTTCTATGTTTAAATTTTCAGTATTTAAAATAAAAAGTAATGACTGAACAATTCTTTCAAAACAAAAATATTCTTGTTATACTTCCATATTATTTCGACTATCAGATACAAATTGAACATCATTTGAAAAAATATGGTGCTACTGTATATATGATAAATGAGGATGTAAATGAGTTCTCTTTTATACATAAGTTTATTAGTATTTATATTAAACGATTATATGCATTTGTTCTTCATAAATATTATTTACGGCAGTTTAAATGTTTACCTAATAAAATTGATTATATTTTAATTATTAAAGGTAGTACTATTCGAAAAGCGGAAATAGACTATTTAAAGAATAAGTACAATAATGCGGAGTTTATAATGTATCAATGGGATAGTGTTGCCTATTATCCTTATGCATTGGAAATTGCAAAATGGTGTAATAGGAAGTTTACATTTGATCCTTATGATGCCAAGGAGTTTGGTTGGACATATAGGACATTATTTTTTGATCCTCTTACGTGTAATTTAGATAAAGAAAAAAGTTATGATATAACTTTCATTTGTTCGCTTCATTCAGATAGAGTAAAAGTCTATAAATTACTCTGTAAATATGCAAGAGCCCATTGTTTATCTATTTTTAATTATTTGTATGCTAATCGTTGGAGCTATTATAGACAGAAGTATATTAAAAAGAATTTGTCTTTTAAAATAGATTCTTCTTTATTGAAATTCTCTCCACTTCTTATGAAAGAAACGGTTGCTGTTTATGATAAGTCAAAAAGCATAATGGATTATAAGTTTCCCAAACAAGTGGGTTTAACGATGAGAACAATTGAAAGCATTGGTCATAGATGTAAACTTATTACAAATAATCAACAGGTTAAATTTGAAGATTTTTATACTCCTGAAAATGTTTATGTGTATGATTTGGATTCTTTTGATATACCTGTGGACTTTCTGAAAACAGATTATATTCCTTTATCAGAAGAATTATATCATAAATATTCTATTGATGGATGGATTGAAGAAATCTTTAATGTCAAAAAATAGTTTATTGTAAATGAAAGATTATCAAGTTGCAGTCATTATTCCAACATTGAACGAGGAACGTTTCATTGAATGTTGTTTGAATTCTGTTATGCAGCAAACGTATCCATTTGAAAATATGGATGTAATGATTGTGGATGGTGGTAGTACAGATGGAACACAAGAAAAAGTAAATCAGATTTCAAAGAAATACCCTAATGTACGATTAATACATAATCCGGGCAAGATTCAGTCTATAGCATTCAATATAGGTGTAAGGGAATCAACGGCACCATTTATTGTGCGGTTGGATGCGCATGCGATATATGATAATGTATATATAGAAAGGTGTTTGCAAACCTTTTCAGCTAATATTGAGTCTTTAGGATGTTCTTCTGAAGTTATAGGAAATGTTGGGGGGGTATGGATAATACGTCCTCAACATTCAGGATTAATAGCTGAAACTTCAGCAATTTTGAATCAAGTGAAATTTGGTATCGGAGGGGCAGCTTTTCGGGTAGGTGCTAAGGCTGGATTTGTCGATACAGTTCCATTTGGTTGTTTTCCTCGTGCTGTATTAGAAAAGATTGGAGGTATGCGTGAAGATTTGGCAAGGGGGGAAGATAATGAATTCAATTCTCGTTTGCATAAGGCTGGTTATAAAGTGTATCTTGACCCTGAGATTGTATGTACTTATTTTGCTCGTGATACAATTAAAGGCTGTATTAAGCAGATGTATGCTAATGGATTGTCAATAGGTAAATTACTACATCTTGACAAACAAGCAGTATATTTTCGTCATTTAGTACCTTGGGCTTTTGTGGCTGTATTGTTGTTTTGCATATTATTGGGGTGTTTCTGGAACTTTGCTTTCCTGTTATTAGTATTGGTATTGGGAGCATATATGTTTGCAAATGTTATTGCAACTATTCTTGCTTGCTTAAAGTTTGGTTGGAAATATATATTAGTATTACCATTATTATTTTTTTTAGTTCATATATCATATGGTTGGGGAACAATGGTTGGAATATTGAGTAAGAGTTAGCTTGAAGGGATTATAGGTGATGAAATCCTTTCATATTACCTGATTTGAAATTAATGGCTGAGTATGATTTACATGATATTTTGATAAGAGTAAATTATTTTTGTTTTCACTTTCTTTTGGTATAAGTAATGATGCAGAAAGGGAAATGTTTCCTTGCGAACTTACATATTTGATTCATTTAAAATAATTCAATACATAAATCATGAAAATTCCATTTTCTCCCCCTTACATTGACGACACTGTCATCAGTGAGGTGGTTGATTCATTACGTTCCGGCTGGATAACTTCCGGTCCGAAAGTAAAAGCATTGGAGGACGAAATAAAACTTTTTTCCAATGCAAAAGAAGTGCTGTGTGTGAACTCGTGGACATCGGGAGCTATCATGATGCTTCGTTGGCTGGGTGTTCATTCTGGGGATGAGGTGATTGTGCCGGCCTATACCTATAGTGCTACTGCTC
>OJJD01000011.1_pt1 | contig 272304 bp, 201 predicted proteins | sample 1596011 | NCBI WGS metagenome assembly OJJD01 (sample SAMEA4350113, study PRJEB24818) | metagenome | biome: human; feature: gut; material: faeces | place: Denmark | collected 2013-09 | reverse complement strand
ATGTATATTTGTACGTTGTAGATATGACTTGTTGCATTGTAACTCTTAATGATGTGGTGTCTTTAAAGTTACTAAAAAGCAAACATATCTACAACTTTTAATAGGATTAAGAAAGAAGAAGACAGTTGAAATAAAAAAGAGATTACCACCAAATTTGACGAAGAACCATATTTGGCGCAATATTAAGAATTTGCCAAGTTAGTCTATTCCTATTCTATATTTATAGATAATAATAGCCTATCCCGGGTCGGTGCAGAATATGCTTAAAACCGATTTTGGGGGAAGGGGTGTATTGTTATTTCCTACGCAAAGATAAGCGTATTCCTCATTGTAGATAAATCTATAAAAATAAATCAATTTCATTAATTTTAATTCAAGTATCAAAGATGAGAAAATCAATTCTCTTGTTTGTACTCTTTACTCTGACAAGTATCCCCCTGTTGCTTTTTGCGCAGGGTGGATATCAGGTAACGGGACACATTATTTCGGCGGAAGATAATCAGCCGATGATTGGTGTGTCTGTTCTGGAGAAGGGTACAACAAACGGAGTAATTACCGATATCAATGGTAATTACAGTATCACAGTGACGAAGTCTCCTGCTACTTTGCAGTTCTCTTATGTCGGTATGAAAACGATAGATAAGCAGGTGACTGCTTCTACTCGTATAAATTTGACAATGGAAAACGATGCACAGATGGTGGAAGAAGTGGTAGTTGTCGCGTATGGTGTACGTAAGAAAGGAACAATCGCAGGTTCTGTATCTACGGTAAAAGCTGAAAAGATGGAAGATGTTCCTGCTCCGAGTTTCGACCAGGCACTGCAAGGACAGGTGCCAGGATTAATGGTGCTTTCTGATTCTGGTGAACCCAGTAAGGCAGCCACTTTTCGTATTCGCGGAACAAATTCAATTAATTCGGGAAAAGATCCTCTTTTTATATTGGATGGAGTAGCTATTTCAAGTTCGGATTTCAATACAATTAGTCCTAATGATATTGAAAGTATTTCAGTATTAAAAGATGCTTCTTCTACTTCTATTTATGGGGCACGTGCTTCCAATGGTGTGGTCGTTATTACATCCAAGCGCGGGCGTATGGGGGAAGCGGCTAAGGTTACTTTCCGTACACAGCTCGGATTTTCTCAACTAGCCTCAAAAGATTGGGATCAGATGAATACGGATGAACGCATTCAATTTGAGAAAGAAGTTGGACTGGATAAAGGACAAGATTATGAAAAGTTGAGTAAGACAAATATCAACTGGCTGGATAAAGTGTACAATGATACTGCCCCTTTGCAGAATTACGAGTTATCTGTAAACGGAGGCACGGAGAAATTGAATTATTATGTTTCAGGAAGTTATTACGATCAAGATGGCATTGCAGTAGGGTCTACATTCGAACGTGTCGGTTTTCGCGCCAATGTAGAGGCAAAAGCTAATAAATGGTTGAAGATAGGAACAAATTCAATGTTTGCCTATCAGGAAGTTGAACAGAGTGATGATGGAGAGTATGCGTTATGGGCTCCTATTTCCGCGTCTTTTTTTATGTTGCCTTACTGGAACCCTTATAAGGAAGATGGAAGTCTGGCACTTCAGGATGACGGGAGTTGGAAGGGAACGACAGAAAATCCGTTGGCATGGATGGCAAATAATCCGTTGTCGAATAAGAAATACAAACTTTTATCCACTTTTTATGCCGAGGTTACTCCGGTAAAGAATCTGACAATCCGTTCACAGCTAAGTGCTGATTATGGTCATACTACCTCTTTTTATCAAAGTTTCCCCAGTTACAAGCCAAATAATAATTATGGAGGTGCGCAGCGTAGCTCGTTTGATATGCTTAACCTGATGATTACAAATACGGCAAACTACCGTTTTATGTTGAATGATGTTCATTCATTCAATTTTATGGTTGGTCAGGAAGGTGAAAACTATCATTATGAAGGTTTCCAGTTAACTACTCGGGGACAGACAAATGATATTTTGACAAACTTAGCTTCAGGCTCAACTGCTTCATCATGGTCAGATCCTGTCACAGAATATTCTTTTCTCTCTTTCTTTGCCCGGGGCGAATACAATTATGATGACCGTTACTATGCTGATTTCTCGATTCGTGGGGATGGATCTTCACGTTTTGGTACCGATAACCATTGGGGAGCTTTCTGGTCAGTCGGTTTTATGTGGAACCTTCGTAAGGAGAAGTTCATGCAAAAATATGATTGGCTTACTAATGCGCAAATTGCGGTTAATACAGGTACATCCGGTAATTCTTCTATTAATAACTATGAGCATCTGGCTTTAGTTTCCGGTGGATATAAGTATGATAACGAATCAGGTATTGCAATTTCCCAGTTAGGAAATGAAGAATTGAGTTGGGAGTCTACATGGGCTACTAATGTGGCGTTGCATTTAGGTTTTATTGATCGTATCAATTTGGATGTGGAGTTTTATAATAAGAAAACGACCAATATGTTGATGGCGGTTCCTATTTCTTATACATCTACCGGTTTTGGGACCCGTTGGGATAATGTGGGAGCCATGCGGAATCGTGGTGTAGAAATTAATGTCGGCGCAGATGTACTCCGCATCAAAGACTTTAAATGGAATGTGAATGCCAATGTATCCTATAATAAAAATGAAATAACCGAGCTCTATAATGGGGTGACAGAATATGTAGCTTCCGATACCGGTAGAATGGTTGCGGTAGGTCATCCGTTAGGAGAATTTTATCTGAACCGTTATGCGGGAGTTAATCCGATTAATGGAGATGCTTTATGGTATACCAAAGACGGTGAAATTACTATGGAATATAATGAAAGCGACAAGGTGATGCTGGGCAAAACACATGAAGCTCCCTGGCAAGGTGGTTTTGGTACTACACTTTCCTGGAAGGGATTTTCACTTTCCGCACAGTTCACATGGGTGGCTGATCGCTGGATGCTTAATAACGACAGAGTCTTTCAGGAGAGTAACGGACTGTTCAGTGCCTATAACCAGTCAAAACGTATGCTTTACGACCGATGGAAAAAACCGGGAGATGTGACTGATATTCCCCGTTATGGAGTAACTCCCCAACTGGATTCACGATTCCTTGAAGATGCATCTTTCCTGCGTCTAAAGAATTTGATGCTCAGCTATACGTTCCCACAGAAATGGTTGAAGCGGACTAGCTTTTTGAATAGTGCCCGTATTTATGCGCAGGGACAGAATTTGTTGACATTTACAAATTTCACGGGTATGGATCCGGAGTCTACGTCCAATGTGTACAAGGCCCAATATCCGATGTCACGTCAGTTCACATTCGGACTGGAAGTTTCATTCTAAAATAAATCAGTGATGATAAGAAAAATAAAATTATATATAGCTTTGGTTGCGGTATTGCTTTCGGCATCTTCCTGTCTTGACAAATATCCGCAAGATGCTATTCCGCAAGATGATGCTATTAAGACAGTGAGCGATGTGCGTCAAGCTTTGATCGGTATTTATGCGCAGTTTAAAAACAGCAGCCTATATAGCGGTTACTTGACCTTGTTACCTGATATTCAGACAGATCAGGTTTACGCTGTTAAAGGATATACGAATGTCTATGGTGATGTATGGCGTAATGAGATATTAGCTATCAATAAACAGGTGGAATATGTGTATGGTGGTTTGTATGCCGTTATCGGACGTTGTAATTTCGTTCTTGATAACATGGCTGCCGTAGAAGCGGCTACTTCCGATGACGAACAACTGGATAAGTTGGATAACTACAAGGGACATATTTATTTTGCCCGTGCGCTGGCTTATTCGGAACTGCTGAAGTGTTTCTGTAAAGCTTATGACAGTGATGAAGAGGCTGCCAATGAACTGGGAGTTGTATTACAGTCCAGTTACGTTAATCCGGGACCTGTAAAACGTGCTTCTTTAAAAGATTCCTATCAGTTTGTTTTGGATGATTTGGCTAAAGCTGCTGAATATCTGGCTGCGGATGATGATGATACTGCGGTTATCTATAATTCTGCATATTTCACGGTTGGTACAGTCAATGCTTTGTATGCTCGTATGTACCTGTATATGCAGAAGTGGGAGAAGGCCGTTGAGTATGCCACTAAAGTGATAGATAGTAAGAAGTATGCATTAGCTGATGCTACAAAGAACAGTTATTCGGTTACTTACAATGATTTTGCGTATATGTGGCAGTATGATAATTCTACTGAAATCATCTGGAAAGTAATGTTTGAGGTAAATTCCTATGGAGGCGCATTGGGTACCGTATTCCTCAATTATGATTATACATCTTATAAACCGGATTATGTACCGGCTAAATGGGTATTGGATGCCTATGCTAATGCTGATTTACGCTACAATGCCTATTTTGGTTCGGTAACAACCGGCTTCTCCCATGCGTTAACCTGGCCGCTTTTGATCAAATATATGGGTAATCAGGATTTTATAAGCCAAAGAGTATTATGTGTTTCCATGCCGAAGCCGTTTCGGTTGGCAGAGCAATATTTAATTCGTGCAGAGGCTTATTGCCGGATGGGAACAGCTTATTATGGAAAAGCCGGAATTGATATTTCTACTTTACGTATGGCTCGTTATTCTTCCTACGGTGGTTCTACCACACTAACAGAAGAGAACTGGTTTAAGACTGTCAGTGAAGAACGTATGAAAGAACTCTTTATGGAAGGTTTCCGCCTTAATGACTTGAAACGTTGGCATGAGGGATTTGAACGTAAAGAACAAACCTCGACTGTCTCTCCGGGCAATACGCTGAAGTTAGAGAAAGACGATCCGCGTTTTGTATGGCCTATCCCGCAACATGAGTTGGATGCTCCAGGTGTGGATTTAATGCCTAATGAAAGCAATAAATAATGTATAAAGATAATATAGAGAAACAATGAAACTATTAATAACAGGGATCGTAGCACTGATAACGCTGGCTGTCGGATTCTGGGGATGTAATGATCTCTCCCGAACGACTTACAGCGGTTCCGACTACGTGATGTTCTCCGATACATTATCTATGTATCCGGTGCAGGACAGCGAGAAATGGTTTGAAATTCCGGTAGTAGCTACAAATATATGCGATTATGACCGTTCTTTTGGCGTAGAAGTAGACGATAAGGCTAGTAATGCAATTGAAAAAAAGCAATATGTGGTTGAATCAAATACGGTAACCATTAAAGCAGGGGAACGGGTAGCAAAGTTTCGGATGAAGGGTATTTATGAGAACATTGATAAAACGGATTCTTTGTCGGTTACGTTCAATTTGCTTGCCAAAGATGAAAATGTATGGGATTTGTACGGTACCCGTACTCGTGTTCAAATGCAAAAAGCATGTCCTTTCGAACTTAGTACATTTGAAGGCTATTGTCTATTGACTTCCTCTTTCTTTAGTGCATATATGACGAATACGGAACATCGGTTATTACAAGCGGAAAGAGACAAGACTGAAGATAATACTATAATATTACATGATTTCTTCTATAAGAATTATGATCTTAAAATTAAGTATGATCCTTCCGATCCGTTGAAACCATTTGTAGAGTTTGATGATCAAATTATAGGTAGTACGGCAGAAGCCTTCGGAACCATTTACGGTAATGGAAAGCTGATGTGTACTCAGCCTGTTGCGTACGATTCTTATTATAATGTATGCCAGAAATTTGTATTCTTATATAGCACTATTTATGTGGTGGGTAAAGGTACGGTAGGTACTTATGTGAATATTCTGGAGTGGATTAGTGATGAAGAAGCGGAGCAGTATAAAAAAGAGGAAGGACTCTAAACTATAATCGGAAATAAATATGAAAGATATAATAAAATATTATTTGCAATTGATTGTGTTGATGTTCTGTCTCTTCACGTCTGCTTGTAGTGATGATGATGAGACTGTAACACCTGTGTTTCCGGATTTGCAGAAAATAGAATGTGCAGTCGGAGATACCAAGACACTGACTTTTGAAGCTACTGATAACTGGATATTGATTTCGTCGTCGTTGTGGTGCTATTTTGAACAAGATGGTGAACAGACCTTCACTTGTTCAGGTGGTGTTGGCGAACAGACTGTCACCATTCATATTAGTGATGATGCTACGGAACTGATGAAATCCTATAAGGCGGAGTTGACAATGACGATGGCGGGAAGTCGGCAGGTAATAGCAGAAGTGACACGTCCGTCTACAGGTTATGAGTTGCATGCATTCGATGCTGAACAAACTATAGAATATACAGCGGAAAATCCTTATGTGCAAGATTATGGTGGTAAAGCATACTTTTGGGTTAGCTCAAACGCTGATTGGATTGTAGAAAGTTCGGAGAGCTTAGATTTAAGTAAAACGAATATTTCTGGAGAAGCAGGTAATAATGTGAAAATTACTCCGCTTTTGAAACAAGGTACTGAAAATCGTAAAACAGCTTGGACACAGGAACTTATTTTTAAGAATAGGAAAGGGGAAGTAATTTCAAAATTACCGGTTCATTACGATGGAATTCCTGCCGATAAAATAGAATTTAGCAATGATAATATTTATTCGAATAAGATTAAAGCTTCTGTAGATGGCGAATCATATACATTTAAGAATCAGTCTTATGAGGCTGAAGGAGTACCTTTAACAGTCATCGCCAGAAATGATGAGTATACTTATGTTTGTGTAGAATATACATCAACTATGGGACCAGAGACAGGTTGGAATGAAGAATGGAGTTTTAAGTTACTTACAGGCTTTAAAAATTGGTTGTGGATAGAGGATGATAGTGAAGGGAATTTGATGATCGCAGCAAAAAGTAATGATGGTGCTTCTCGTAGCGCATATTTGATGGTATTTCCAAATTTGGTATATGCTGAAGTCGAAAATGATTTTGAAAATAAAGTATTTTCGAAGGAAGGCATTGTAGGAGAATATAGTAATTATATTGGAGCACTTATAGAACAAGATGCATTTGTTGCTACTTCAGGACTTTCAATTATGGACTCATATACATTTAGACCGTTATATGATGGTGCTGGAAATGCAATACAGGCAGAACCCTATGCTGGCGAAATGACAGAGAATGAATTGATTGAAAAGTATGGTACTTCTAATGTTTATACAGTCTATTCGTTCACTTTAGGAATGTCTTATACTCAAATATTTGTTTTACCTAATGGATATACTGGATCTAACTTGCAAGCTACTACTATATTGAACGGAAAAAATACTGCATGGTCTGGAATTAGCTTAGAACCAGGACAGAATTCATCTGGACAAATGGGAATCAATATTTATGGTATGAATTCAGAAGCAAATGGAGATGAAATGTGTATAACGATTAAGAATGGAACAGAGCCATATGCTGTATTATTAATTGAGACACGCTATAGTGACTGATAGAGAAATATATTAATATGAAAACGAAGATATTATTTATAAGAATGTTTGTCCTTTCCTGTATGCTGTTTACTTTAGGGTTTACAGTAGGAAGTTGCTCTGACGACGACGATGCTGTACTTCAGGCAGGATATGGATATGCTCAGTTCAAACTCTATAAGAGCTGTTTGGCAGAAACGAAAGTGACACGTGCTAGTACGAATGAACTGAACTATTTGCGTGATGCGCAAAAAATGAAGATTGTGCTCATCAACCAGGAAGACGGTACTGAAGTTGTGCAGACTGTAGGTCTTGAGGCAATGGGAGACGATAGTGAATTTGGTCTGCGAAGTGAAAAACTTCAGTTGATGGCAGGTACTTATCAGATTGTCGGGTTCTATCTATATAAGGCAGATGGGACTACACAGGATTTGAAACAAATTCTTTCCGGAGAACCGGATGAAAAGACGATTATTACTGTAATCAATGGCGGATTAGCTGTACAAGATATACATGTGAAAGTAGTTAAGCGGGGTATGGTGAAATTTACTGTGACCAAGAATTTTCTACCATCCACTCGTGCTGCATTAGGAGAGGATTATCTTTTCTCTGATATCAAGTATATTAATGTAACAGTGCAGGAGCAATTTACGAAAAAAGATACGACTTTTTCTAATGTTGCCGTAGAATATACAGAGAAACTGGATGGCAATGGAACGAAAATTTCCGTAGCCGTCAGTGATTCAATTTTTCGACTTTCTGCGGGTAAGTATAAAGTCAAGAATTATACGACTATAAAGAAGAATAAAGGTTCTTTGGAATATGGAGAGGTGAATGGGGCTGATTTTGAAGTTTCGGATAATGTGACTACAGAAGTTAAGATTCCGGTTAATTTCAGCAAAACTACTGGTAGTATCAAAGATTATCTTGTTTTGAAAGAAATTTGGGAAGCCTTGGGAGGTCCGGCAATACCTGAAAAGAACCAAAAAGGATGGCGTTATTCAGGTGTTACATATCCTTTAGGAACTAACTGGAACTTTGATAAGGATATTGATTTATGGGGCGATCAACCAGGTGTCGAATTGGATGCCAAAGGACGTGTCGTGGGACTTTCTATCGGAGCATTTGCTCCTGAAGGCGATATTCCCGAATCCTTAGGAGACTTGACGGAACTTAGAACTCTGTCATTAGGTAACCATTCCGATCAGGTAGGTGATAATATCATTGAGGAAACAATGGGACTTGAACTGACGGAAGCGCAGAAGAATTCTGTACGGAGCGATTTCTATAATAAGTTTGTAAAGAATGATATTGCATTGTACTTTTCTGAACCTATACAAGCTGCCTTGAAATGGCAGAAAGAGGGAATACCTACAACTTTCTCACCATCTGTTGTAAACGATAAGGCGAGTCGTCCTTCTTTAAAAGATGTACCGGCTAACCGATTGACCAATGGAATACATAAAATTCCAGTTACCATTGGAAATCTAAAGAACTTGCAATACTTATATATTGCCAACGGTAAATTTGAGGGATTTGAAGAAGGGACTGATCTTGGCAAATTGGAAAACTTGACAGACCTTGAAATTTACAATTGTCCGTCTATGAAGAAACTTCCGGAAGAGCTGCAACAATTACCCAACCTTCAATCATTCAATTTAGCGAGCAATCCGAATTTGGGAGATTTTCATGAGGATTTAGGTGAGTTTGTGGCTAGCGAAAATATAAGCAAAACGTTACAGATCTTCTATTTAACTTTCAATAACCTGACTGTTTTACCGGATATGTCGATGGTGAAAAAACTAGGTAAACTGGATTGTGCGTACAACAAAATTAAAACGATTGAGAAAGCATTTGGTAGAGATGTGAACTTGGTGCAATTATCAATGGACCATAATCTGATTGAAGAATTGCCACGTGATGAAAACGGTAGCTTCTGTGGATATGCCGATGTGGAGTCATTCTCTTTTGCTTATAATAAATTGAAAAAGTTCCCGAATATATTTAGCTCACAATCTGTATATGTTATGTCTTCGGTTAATTTTTCATTCAATGAGATAGATGGATTTGAAGGTGAAGAAGACGGCACATTCAAGGGCGTGAATGCCAATACGATTGCCATAGGCGGTAATAAACTGAAGAAATTCCCGACTATACTATTCAAAACCAATTCACAAGTGTCTGCTTTAGGATTGAATGGTAACGGTATAGAAGAGATTCCGAAGGGTACATTTAGTGCTTCAAAATATTCGTATATGATGAAAACGCTTGACTTGACTTATAATAAGCTGTCAAAGTTACCGGATGATTTTAATGGTAGAAATATGCCTTTCCTTTATGGAGTGGATGTAAGTAACAATCGTTTTACGGAAGTTCCTACCGGACCGATGGATGCAGCTACATTAACAGTGTATGCTGTCCGTAGTCAGCGCGATGAGAATGGTAACCGTTTGTTAAGAAAATGGCCGTCTAATATATCTTTATGTCCAAGTTTGCGACAGTTCTGCATAGGTGGAAATGATTTGCGAAAGATTACTGATACGATTTCATCGTATATTATAGTCTTTGAGATAAAGGATAATCCGAATATCTCTCTTAATCTTTCCAATGTCTGCAATATGATTAAGGCGGGAGCATATCTACTTATTTATGACCCGGAGCAGGATATTCGCGGATGTGATTATGTGAAATAAGAAACGGATAAATAATAAAAAAGAATCTATATGAAACCATTGTTTAAAATATATTTATACCTCTTTGCAGGTTTGCTCTTTATTGCAGCTTGTAATGATTCGGATGAAGAGGGGATTACTGGTTTCACCATTGATACCCAAGAAGTCACATTAGGTGCTATAGGAGGAATGGAGCCGGTTAAAGTGGCTTCAGGCACCAAATGGGTAGCAAAGGTAAACCAACCTTGGGTGAAGGTGATGCCTGCTAACGGTGTAGGAAGTACTAATTGCGAAATTGTAGTAGATTCTACACTTTCTAATGATGTGCGGCACGCTGTCGTGACATTTGTGCCGGAAGGACAACCGAAACAGGAATTGAAGATACATCAGACCGGATATGGAAAAATGATCGGACTGGATAAATATGAAGTCGAAGTTGCCAACATGGCCAACGATGATAAAAGGTATTTTGATATATCCGTGACTACGAATGTAAAGTTCAAAGTGGAGTATTCACAGGCGATAGGATCTTGGGTTACTACTAATAATAGAACACCTGATGTTTCTTTGGATTATGGAGCTCGTCCCCGTACTCTTAAAATGCGATTCAAATGGGACATGAATACTGACCCGCAAGAGAGAATAGCTTCTATAAAATTCCTTCCGGTAAACGCGGAAGATGAATTGGAAAAAGAAGTGACATTGACTGTAAAGCAGGAAGCTGCACCTGAAATAACAGATGATAGACGAGGTGATTCTATTGCTATTGTCATTGCAAGTACAAAGATGCGCTCAATGATGAATTGGGATGCCAGCGAACGTCTTGACTACTGGTTAGGGGTGACAGTTTGGGAAAGAACAGATAAAGACGTAACACCCGAAAAAATTGGACGTGTACGTTCTGTTGAATTCAGATTGCTGAATACAAAAGAAGTGTTGCCTGTTGAAATCGGTAAAATTAAGTATCTGGAGACATTGGTTATCTATGGCAATACGAACACTAGTTTACTTCCTTCTCCTTATCGTATAGGAAATGCATTGGCTGAATTAAAGTATCTGAAAAATCTGACAATAAGTGCATTGGGCATTACAACTATTGATAAAAATGAATTAAAAGAACCTTGCAAGGTTTTAAGGACTTTGGATGTAAGCGGCAATAATTTTACGAGTATTCCGTATGATTTGACTCCTACTAATTATCCGGAACTACTTAACTTAAGTTTAACGGGGAATCGTCGATATAGTTCAATTACTGATTTGAGTACTGAAACGCGCGACAATCCAGGGTTACGTATAGATGCTTCTTCTTCTTCATTTAAGAATTTATTGAAGTGGGAAAAGCTGAAATCTTTATCATTATCTTATAATTTGATTTATGGTAAACTCCCAACATTTATTAATAGCTATAATGGTAGTCCTGAATATGGTGTATCTACTTACACAGATGAGGATATCCAGCAAAACGATACATTAATGAGTGCCAGCGAGGAGGTGAAAGCAAAACTAAAAACAATTCCGAATATTCTGCCTAATGCCGAACATTTCTCTATTAACTTGAATTTCTTGACTGGTGATGATTTGCCGGATTGGTTACTCTATCATCCACGTTTTGCGCGTTTTGATCCATTTACCTTGATTTATACGCAAGATTCAGGTAAAGATAAGAGTGGCAATATTCCTGGTTTTAAGAATGAACCGTCAAATTTGGAATGGTTCTATGAACGTTATCCGAAAGCCAGACCTACATTAACAGATAATTGATTTTTTGATTATGAAAAGAATATATTTAATTCTAATAGCCGCTGTAGCGATCACTTTTGCATCTTGTTCCGATCAGGATATGGATGCTGTGAAACCTGATACAGGACAGGGAGCTCCTATCATAGATTTACCCGAAGGAGCTACTCAGGGTAAAATTTTGGTAAAATTTAAACCGGAAGCGGCATCCTTTTTGGATGCTGCTACTACCCGCTCTATCGGAGGTGCTTTGACCCGTTCGGGAATTTCGGATATGGATGCAGTTCTGCAGCGAATCGGTATTTCTGAACTGGAACGTATTTTTCCGGTGGACAGTCGTACGGAAGAACGTACTCGCAAAGCGGGATTGAATCTTTGGTATATTATCCATTTTGCTGAAGATACGGATTTGGAGCAGGTAGCCAAGGACTTGTCACAAGTGGCGGATGTAGCAAAAGTCCAGTTCACTCGTGCTATTCAGCGTTCTTATGATCCGAATGTACGGGCAACTGTGCTCACCAAGCAGGCAATGACCCGTGTGGTGCATACAACTCGTGCTGTGAATACCGATGCGAACGATCCTTTTTTTAATCTACAATGGGGATGTAAGAATGATGGTTCTATTCTTCAGAATGGAGAAAAAAATGATAAAGGAGATAATGTAGTACCTGCTGTAATGGGTGTTGATGTAAATTGTGGGGAAGCCTGGAAGCTTTGTACGGGTAATCCTTCCATTGTTGTTGCTGTGCTTGATGAAGGTGTGATGTACGACCATCCTGACTTGGAAGGAAATATATGGGTGAATGAGGATGAAACATTTGCTTCAAAGGAAGATGCTGATGGAAATGGTTATGCCGGTGACCGCTATGGCTACAACTTCACAGATGATAAAGGCTATATCTCTTATGACGACCCGAATGATACCGGACATGGGACTCATGTGGCCGGGATTATCAGTGCAGTGAGGAATAATGGTGAAGGTATTAGTGGCATTGCAGGAGGGGATAAAGCCAATAATAGAGGTGGTGTAAAAATCATGAGTTGTCAGGTCTTTTCCGGTTCTAAAGGATGTGACTTGTATCAGGAAGCGAAAGCTGTGAAATATGCAGCAGATAACGGTGCCGTTATTTTGCAGTGTAGTTGGGGATATAATTCGGGGCTTTCCAATCCTATTAGTGGGTATACCCCGGGGTTTACTTCTGATAAAGATTGGGTCGATGCTGCTCCGTTGGAAAAAGAAGCCTTCGATTATTTTCTTCATAATGCCGGTTCGCCAAACGATGTCATAGACGGAGGTATCATTGTATTTGCCGCAGGTAATGAATATGCAGCTATGGCCGGATATCCGGGAGCTTATCCTGATTATATATCTGTAGCCGCTTTGGCTGCCGACGGGACTCCTTCCTGTTACTCCAACTATGCGATGGGCGTTTCTATTGCAGCTCCGGGTGGTGACAGTGATTATCATCAGAGCTCGAAAGGAAAAATATATTCCACATTACCTCCTTCTGCCAATGAAGATGGTGGGGAAAATTCTCATTACGGATATATGGAAGGAACATCGCAGGCTTGTCCACATATTTCGGGAGTAGCGGCATTGGGACTTTCTTATGCAGCTGAATTACATCGTCATTTCCGTGCAGATGAATTCCGTAAAATGATATTGGAGTCTGTCAATCCGGTGGAACCCTATTTTAAAGAAACGAAAGTTTATTGGTACACAAATGCTTCGTTCGGACAAATAGCTGCCGGACAAATGGAGCCTGCCGCTTATGCGGGCAATATGGGAACAGGGTTGATTGATGCCTATAAGCTGTTGAAAGCAGTTGAAGGAGGTGGTGTGGAGATGACTGTACCTAATATGTATGTGGCCGTCGAAGCTACAAGTAAAATCAATTATTCCCGTTATTTCAAAAATGGAGAGAATATGACCTTTACCTGTACAGTTGATGATAACTCAATTGCTACCCTTACGACAGAGAACAACATTACTTTCACTTTGAAAGGCTTGAAAGTTGGTTCTACAAAAGCTACAGTCAAGGCGAGTGACGGCACCAAGCAAGATTTTTTCATCACTGTTCGTAAGAACGATAGTTGGATGTAAACTCTATTATGAAACGATATCTTGCCGAAACCATCGAACTTGGGCTGTTCCTTCTTATTTACCTGTTTCCTGTGCATAGCTTTGCGCAGGAAACAGTCGAACAAGTCTTGCAGTTTGAACATACAGTAATGAATATAGGAACTTTATCAGAAGACGATGATCCGGCAATGTATCATTTTAAATATCATAATGTAAGCAAGAAGCCTATATACCTTTCCAAGTTAACTACTTCCTGTGGTTGTACGGTAGCCAAATATGATAAAAAGGTAGTGCAACCGGGAGAGCAGGGAGAAATCATATTGGTCTTTCATCCAATGGATCAGGCTGGTGATTTGTATAGGGAAGCGTTTGTTTATACCGATCTTTCGAAGGAGCATCCTACAGCTAAGTTGGCACTCGTCGGTAAGGTATTGCCTACCGCTGACCGATGGAGGGACTATCCTGTATATATAGGGAACACATTACGGCTGAAAAGAAAGGATTGGCAAGTCAGGATACTTTCCCGAGAAGGGAGGCAAGTGGAAAGATTTGTATGCGTTAATACAGGGAAACAGCCTTTGAGGTTATCAGCCTTGTTGTTACCGGAATACATTCACTTCCATACAGAACCGGAAATTATTTCTCCGGGAATAGAAGCTGATATGGTTCTTTCTATTGATAAGGGCTTACTACCTCAAAAGAATGAAATTACATTTCATTTTATGTTGGATGGTATTCCTGTCCGGCCTTGCGAAAGGAGAATACAGGTGAAACTATTGTTACAATAATAATTATTATAAAATATGTATATGAAAAATATATTCAAAATGATGTTACTGCTCACTATGGCATTATTTATGTCATGTGGAGACGACGATGAAGTGAAGCTTCCTGATACGAAGGATGTAAATTATGCGAATATTGCAGGGACTTGGCGATTGAGTGAATGGAATGGAGAAAAGATAGACGGTGATACACGATACTATTATATCAAGTTTGACCGGAAAGAGAAAGACGGAAAACGTTCTTATACCATTTATACAAACCTCAACAGTGCTACGTCCCAGCAAATTCCCGGCTCCTTTACTCTGAATAAAGAGGAGGATTACGGAGATGTTATTAGCGGTACTTATTATTACCAGCTTGATACGGACGATGAATGGGAATATTCATATATCGTTTCGGGGTTAACTGATATTTCAATGGTATGGACTGCTAAAGAGGATATGGGGGAAATAAAAGTTTATACTCGATGTGAGGATATACCATCAGATATCTTAACCGGAACACGAACTTCATTCTAATCTTGATACTTTTAGTATCTTTTATAATAAAACCGTTTAAGTCAGTTTCTTGCACTTAAACGGTTTTGTTTTTGTATTAATCTTCAGTAGTACAGATTATATATAAAAAAACGAAGATTTATTTGGAAATAATATTGAAACTCTTTATCTTTGCATTGAATTTATAATTGTAATGAATACAACTTTGAAAGAAAGGGAAGATAATGAAGCCATACGATCGATTATTAGAACATAATATCAAGCCGTCCATGCAGCGTATCGCTATCATGGAATATCTGATGGATAATCCGATTCATCCATCAGCTGATGATATATATACTGCACTATCTCCCTCGATGCCGACACTTTCAAAAACTACGGTTTATAATACATTGAAATTGTTTTCGGAGCAAGGAGCAGCCTTGATGCTTACAATTGATGAGAAGAATACGAACTTTGACGCAGATACTTCCGTACATTCTCATTTTTTGTGCAAGCGTTGTGGACACATTTATGATCTGAAATGCCCGGAAGCCATAAAGAAAGTGGAGAATATAGACATGGATGGTCACCAGGTATCAGAAGTTCATTATTATTATAAAGGTATTTGCAAGAATTGCTTAAGTAAAGATAAAGAAACACGTATTGACTAATTAATTTAAAATTGAGAAGAAAATGAAAAAATTTAGATGTACTGTATGCGGTTACGTTCATGAAGGTGACGCAGCTCCTGAAAAATGCCCATTGTGTAAAGCTCCTGCCAGCAAATTCGTAGAAGTTGTTGAGGTAGAAGGTGGCGCATTGTCTTTTGCTGACGAACACGTTATTGGTGTGGCAAAAGGTTGTGACGAAGAAATGATTAAGGACCTGAACAATCACTTCATGGGAGAATGTACTGAAGTTGGTATGTATTTGGCTATGAGCCGTCAGGCAGACCGTGAAGGTTATCCTGAAGTAGCTGAAGCTTTCAAACGTTACGCTTGGGAAGAAGCTGAACATGCTGCTAAGTTTGCGGAATTGTTGGGCGACTGCGTATGGGATACTAAAACGAACCTGCAGAAACGTAAAGATGCTGAACAAGGTGCATGCGAAGACAAAAAACGTATCGCAACTCGTGCTAAAGCTCTGAATCTGGATGCTATCCATGACACTGTACACGAAATGTGCAAAGACGAAGCTCGTCACGGTAAAGGTTTTGAAGGATTGTACAACCGTTATTTCGGTGATAAGAAATAATTAAGCCTAATAAACTCTTAAAAGGTCTGTATTCTGCAACGAATACAGACCTTTTTTATTTATATTTGTCTATCAATTTTTAAATACCACAGTTATGAGAAAAGTACAACTATTGTTAGTTTGTTTAATGCTTTCGGTGGCTGCTTTTGCTGCTGACAAAGTGATTAAATTGCCGAAGCCTAATTTAAACCGTACCGGTGCGGTGATGAAGGCATTGTCTGAACGACATTCAACTCGCGAGTATGCTTCTAAATCATTGAGTCTGTCGGATCTGTCTGATTTGTTATGGGCTGCTAATGGGATAAACCGTAAGGAATCCGGAATGAGAACAGCTCCGTCGGCGTTGAATAAGCAGGATGTGGATGTATATGTAGTATTACCTGAAGGAAGTTATCTGTATGATGCTAAAAATCATCAGTTGACTCTGGTTGCTGAAGGAGATCATCGTGGAGCAGTAGCCGGTGGACAGGCATTTGTGAAAACAGCTCCGGTGTCCTTGGTGTTAATCAGTGATCTTTCCAGATTTGGAGATGCGAAGAGTGCACGCAGCCAGTTGATGGGGGCTATGGATTCCGGCATCGTTTCTCAAAATATTTCAATATTCTGTTCCGCTGCTAACATAGCAACAGTGCCACGCGCTTCGATGGACAATGAACAATTGAAGAAAGTTTTGAAATTGAAAGATAGCCAAATGCCAATGATGAATCATCCTGTGGGATACTTCAAATAAGGATTGGCAAGATATACAAAAGAGTGACGGTATCCTGCAAGGATACCGTCACTCTTTTCCTATTATAGCGTTACTATCCCGACCGGATAGCGTCACTATATTTTCTTCTTTACTTCAAGAGAAATTCATCAATCGCTTTTTTGTAAGTTGCCTTGTCAGCAGCTCCACGGAAAAGCTGTGGATCTCCTTTCATGGGAATGAATACAAACAATGGAATACTTGTTGCATTAAATAAAGCTGCCAGTTCTTTTTGTTTATCTACATTGACTTTGTAGATGACAATTTTTCCGGCATATTCCTTTGCCAATTCTTTCATGATAGGAGCTGTCTGGCGACATGGTCCGCACCAATCTGCATATAAGTCGATGATGGCGGGCTTATTACCTTTATAATTCCACTCCTTTGATTTCTCATAATCGAAGACGTCTTTCAGAAACATTTCTTTGTCCATTACGACGACTTCACCGTTACCTGTTACCTCTTTTTTACCTTGATTAGTTTCCCTACTGTCATTGAATGCGTATACAATTACGCTTGCCATGACGAGGGCTACCATTACTAATACTTTCTTCATTCGTTATTATTATCTTTTTATGTATAATGCTTCTCGATAACCCCTTGCAGTTCGCTACTATGGATTACGCCGGAATGTCTCCAGACAGCCTCTCCATTCTTGAACAGTATAAAGGTCGGTACAGCTTGTATGCGATATTTAGTAGCCAGGTCTTCATGCTGGTCAACGTCTATCTTTGCAATACGTGCTTTATCTCCCACAATAAGTTTTAGTTCTTCTAAAACCGGTTTCATTGCTTTGCAAGGTCCACACCATTCTGCAAAGAAATCAACTAAAACGGGCACTGGTGACTGTATTAAATCTTCAAATTTTTCCATAATCTTTTCTTTCTTAGAGTTAAAAAGCAGTCTTTGAAGACCGCAAATATAATTTCTATTTTATTATATAACGAGAAAAAGCTGATTTTGTTCATGAAATAGTAATCATAGAGTCATCATCTTGTAATGTGAAAGAGGGAATTTTGCGTATCTAAAAATAATGGAACTATGAAATTTTTATTTATTGTTCAAGGTGAGGGGAGAGGGCATTTTACACAGGCAATCACTCTCGAAGAAATGTTATTGCGCAATGGGCATGAAGTAGTGGAAGTCTTAGTCGGGAAAAGCTCGACACGTACTTTGCCGGGATTTTTCAATCGGAGTATTCATGCACCGGTGAAGCGATTCATTAGTCCGAACTTTCTGCCTACGGCAGATAATAAACGGGCGAACCTGACGAAAAGCTTTGCATACAATTTATTAAGATTACCGGAGTATCTTCGTAGCATGTATTATATAAATCAGCGGATCAGGGAGACAGGGGCGGAAGTTGTCATCAACTTCTACGAGCTTTTAACCGGACTTACCTATGCACTCTTCCGTCCCTCCGTTCCGTATATTTGTGTTGGGCATCAGTATCTGTTTTTACATCGTGATTTCGAGTTTCCGGATAAAAATTCGTGCCAGTTATGGATGCTGCGTTTCTTTACCCGGATGACCGCTCTAAGATCTTCGAAGAAACTGGCTTTGTCTTTCCTGGAAATGGAACAGGATGATATGAATCAAATAGTGACCGTTCCTCCATTGATTCGTCAGGAAGTGACCGCTATCCGTCCGGAAAAGGGTGATTATATTCATGGATATATGGTTAATTCCGGGTTTGCTGATAGCGTGGAGAGTTTTCATGCGAAACATCCGGAAGTTCCTTTAACTTTTTTCTGGGATAGATCGGATGCTGAAGAGGTGACACGGATTGACGAAACATTGAGTTTCCATCAAATAGATGATGTGAAGTTTCTTAATGCTATGGCGGGTTGTAAGGCTTATGCCAGTACGGCAGGCTTCGAGTCTATTTGCGAAGCAATGTATCTTGGAAAACCTGTATTAATGGTTCCGGCACATATTGAACAAGACTGCAATGCCTATGATGCAATGAAAGCGGGGGCAGGAATAATCAGTGATTCCTTTGATTTGCAGCCGTTGCTTCGTTTTGCAGGAGAATATACTCCGAACCGTCATTTCGTTTATTGGGTTCGTAGCTGTGAACGTCGGATGATCCGTGAACTGGAGAAACTGGCAGCTTCACATTCAGAAATAACTTCAATACCAACATTCACTAATTATTTACCAATATGAAACTAAACAGAACGGATTATGTGCTTGAACGCGCATCAGATGGTGGCTACTATGCCTGGTTGACTGTAAATATGCAATGTAATGCTTATGGGGAATCTCCTGAAGAAGCAGTTCAGAATTTACAGAATATAATGAATGAGATGATTGACGAGATGTATATGGTGGAAGAGTTTATATAAATTGAAAATAGAGAATTAAAAATTGAGAAATAAAAGTTATGCCATCTGGCATTATATTTCTCAATTTTTAATTCTCAACTCTCAACTTACTCAATGCTAAGTTCGTCGATGATATGAGAGGCTCCTGCGTATTTATCGATGATAAACAAGGTATAGCGGATGTCAACACAAGCGGCTCGCTGCGATGAAGGACGGAAAGCAATGTCTCCTGTTAAGCCTTCAAAGTTGCGGTCGAAAGCAGTTCCAACCAACTGACCTTTGCTGTTAAATACCGGACTACCGGAGTTTCCTCCTGTATTGTCGGTGTTTACGATAAAGCAGACAGGCATTTCACCGTTTTTGCCATAACGTCCATAATCCTGGGATTTATATAACTCTTTTAGCTTTTGAGGCACTACGAATTCCCAGTTTCCCTGATCTTCTTTTTCCATCACACCTTTGAGGGTGGTATGAGCATCATATACCACACCGTCAGCCGGTTCATAAGAAAGTACCTGGCCGTATGTCAATCGTAAAGTAGAGTTCGCATCCGGATAAATCGGCGTTCCTTTTTCCTGTCTCATGTCCATCATGCCTTTCACCCATACTTTATGAGCTGCGTCATAGTTCTGATTGGCTTCTTTCATGGCAATGGCTGTTTTCAGAATTCCGTCGGTAACAGAATATTTGAATAATACCATCCAGTCATATCCTATTTTATACAAACTTGGTTTCTTGATAAACTTCTCAAAGTTTTTAGGATTGCCGAAAATGGAATGTTCGAAACAGGCATCAACGAAGGCGTCAATACTTCCCTTGAAACGAGAATTGATGATTTCGAAGATGTTGATTTGTTGTTCTGCAGGAATGTAGTTGGCATAAGTCTTCAGCATTTCTTTCGCTACCATCCGTTCCACGTCGGGGAAAGGGACAGAAGCAAAATACTTATCACCTTCTTTCTTCAGTTTTAGTTTTGCTTCTTTTATCTGCTCTTTATCTTTCGATTTCAGAGCGGTAACCAATTCTGTCGTGGAAGGGATACGCATAAAATCAAGGGCGGTGACCAATGCTTCATTGATAGCCTGCTGATGATATAGCGCATCGCGTCGGTGAGATACAATAGAGCGAATCTCATCAAAGGCTTTCTGATACGAATCATCTCCCTTCTCACGGCCGCGGGCTAATAGTTCTTCTTGCTGTGCACGTTTGGTATCCAGTACATTGAGGCGTATCAGTCCTTCATTCATGCCGATTGCATTTTTCCAATAATTGGCCGAAGAAGCATATTTGCTTGCATAATGAATACGCACTGCCGGATCTTTCAGCATTTGCTCCATAAGTACTTTCTGACGGGCTCCGCGTACATGCTGGCGCATGAAATTGGTCGTTTGCATCCGTTCTTCCACTTCGTCGGCAATCATATACCGCCAGTTACGTCCGGGGAATCCCATGACAAAGGTGAAATCTCCTTCCTGAACTCCGGCGAGGCTGATCTTCAGATGTTTTTTCACTTGCAGAGGAACGTTGTCTTTAGAATATTCTGCCGGTTTTCCATTCTTGTCCGCGTAAATACGGAAGAGAGAAAAGTCGCCTGTGTGACGAGGCCACATCCAGTTGTCGGTATCAGCTCCGAATTTACCGATGGAAGAAGGAGGAGCCCCTACCATACGAATATCACTGTATACTGTTTTGATGAACAGATAATATTTGTTTCCTCCATAAAAAGCCTTGAGCTCCAACTTTGTTGCAGGAGTTATTTCTATATTCTCGGCTTTGGCAAAACGTTCTGCTACGTTGCCAAGATAACTTGGAGATAGATAATTAACACCATCCGGGTCCGGATCTTTTTTCAGTTGTTCGTTGACGTAATCCGTCACATCGAGAATCCGGTCGATAAAAGTGACGGTCAATCCCGGAGTAGGGAGTTCCGCATCACGGTTCATAGCCCAGAAACCATCTGTCAGATAGTCATGTTCTACATTACTATGTTGCTGGATAGCTCCATAACCACAGTGATGGTTAGTCAGTACCAGTCCTTCGGAAGAGATAACTTCTCCCGTACATCCTCCTCCGAAGTGTACAACAGCGTCTTTTAGAGAAAGGCCATTTGCGTTGTATACTTCCTCTATCGGAATTTCGAGGCCAAGTTCGCGCATGGCAACAGCGTTCTGTGCTTTCAGATCGGTTAGCATCCACATGCCTTCGTCGGCGTGGATGCTAAGAGTTGCCAGTGAAAATAGGACAAATAGGATTTGTTTTCTCATTTATTCTACGATTGTCATTTCATTGATTAGGTGTCCGCAGTTTCCTAACTTTTCCAAAATGAACAGGACATAACGGATATCCAGGTTAATACAACGTTGCAGGTTGTTGTCGAAGTTGATGTCACCGCTTAATGATTCCCAGTTGCCATCAAAAGCGCAACCGATCAGTTCTCCGTTTTCATTCAGTACCGGGCTGCCGGAGTTACCACCGGTGATGTCGTTGGTTGACAGGAAGCAGACAGGCATATCACCATTTGGCAAAGCATAACGGCCATAATCTTTCTTTTCGATGAGTTCTTTCAGTTTGGCAGGTACAACGAATTCACGGTCTTCCGGATTTTCTTTTTCAAGAATACCTTTGGTGGTCGTATAGTAGTTGTAGTGTACACCGTCTTTCGGATCATAAGGTTTCACGTTACCATAGGTCAGACGAATGGTAAAGTTTGCATCCGGATAAGAAGGTACAGGCAACTTCATTTCCCCCAGACCACGGATATAAGTTTTGTGCAGCAAAGCTAGTTCCTGATCCATATCCTTGAGCTGGGAAGCCAGTGTATCCATCAAGTCGTATTTAGACTGGCAGTATTGTAGTGCCAGATCATTGTCAATCGCTTTCACTGAAGGCTTCTTTGTAAACTTCTCGAAGTTTGCCCGGTTGGCAAAAATAGAGTTGTCATACATATCATCAACGAATTTGTTATAATCGCCTTTATATTTCTGCTCAATAACCTTATAAATAGAAGGACGTTGGTTTGCCGGAATCATTTCAGCATATAAGGGGAACAAGGCTTTCGCTACCTTGCGGTCTACTTCATGATCGTAATCTTTGTTATGGATGCTTTCGTAAGTGCTTTCCAAGGCTTTCATGCGTGCTTCGATTACAGAATCGTTTTTCTCAAGTAATGCTTCGCGTGTTTTAGTCAACATCACATTGCCAAATTCGATAGCTCCGAAGAAAGTCTCTCTCAAACAGGTGTACTGATAGTTGAGAGGAGTTGTCTTAGCTACCAGGTCATCAATGTTCTTCACTACCGCTGCATATTCAGCATTGTTTTGTGCTTTTGCAAACTCTGCGAATTTGGCTTCTTGTGCAGCTTTTGTTCCCAATACATCATTATCGATGATGGCCTTATTCATGCCGATGGAGTTTTTCCAATAGTTGCTGGAACCTGCATATTTGTTAGCATACTGAATACGGATTTTGTCACTGGCATTCATTACCTCTTTCAGGACAGCCAAACGTGCACCACGAATACGGATACGTGGATCGTTTTCCGATTCCATACGTTCTTTTACTTCTGATACAGTCAGGTAGCGGCTCGTACTTCCGGGGAATCCCATAATCATTGCATAATCTCCTTCTTTCAATCCTTTGATAGAGATAGACAAATGTTTCTTGGTTTTCAGTGGGACGTTGCTCTCGCTGTATTCTGCCGGTTCACCATTTGCATCTGCATAAATACGGAACATGGAAAAGTCGCCGGTATGACGCGGCCACATCCAGTTGTCTGTTTCACCACCAAACTTACCGATAGAAGAGGGTGGAGCGGCTACCATACGTACATCCGGATATATTTTCTTATAGAAAAGATAGAATTTATTTCCGGCATAGAACGGAAGAGCTTGCGGAACAATTCCCTTTTTGTCTGCCAGGTCACTTTTAAAATAAAGATCATGAGCCAGCTTTTGAAGGAATATATTGCTGAATGATTCGGATTCGGTGATTTCTTTCGCCGCAATCTTGGCATTGACAATATCCGTAATATCTTCGATACGTTCGATAAATGTGAATTGCAATCCCGGAGTAGGGAGTTCTTTGTCTCTGGAAGTAGCCCAGAAACCATCAGTCAGATAATCGTGCTCAACACTACTATGTTGCTGGATGGAGGCGTAGCCACAATGGTGATTGGTCAGAATCAAACCTTCGGGTGAGATAATTTCTCCGGTACATCCGCCTCCGAATATACCTACGGCATCTTTAAGAGAAATTCCATTCGGATTATATAGGTCCTGTGCTTCCAGTTTTAATCCTTGTTTTTTCATCATGTCTATGGAGTGTTGCTGTTGCATCAGTTGCAATAGCCACATACCCTCATCCGCTTTAACGGAACATACAAAAAGCGCAGCCAGCGCTAATAGATAAAGTCTTAGTCTGTTCATTATTTAATGATAAAATTAAAATATATGATTGGTTAGTATTCAATTTTCAAATCTCCGTTCTTCAGTGCTTCCATGATATTAGCAGGCGGACGTTGATTCATCAGTTCGTTTTTCATAAAGTCCATATAAGGAGCTACATGCTTAAAGAACTGGTAATAGCCTTTGCATAAGTAATTCAATCCCGGTTCGCCTTCTGCCGTTTGGCTGAAACGATTTTTCGGGCATTCTCCGTTGCAGGCAAACAGGAACTCACATTCCTTGCATTGAGTAGGGAGAGACTGATATTTCATGTTCCCGAAATTGTGCTGACGCTCGCTATGCATCATTTCCACCAGAGTTTTACTATAAATGTTACCTAATTTATATTCGGGAAATACAAAATGGTCGCATGAATAAACATCTCCGTTGAATTCCATCACGCCGGCATGACCGCAGGTCTTTGCCATTGTGCATATACCAGGCTGTTCGCCCATCCAGTTCGCCAAAGTCGAATCGAATATTTGTACATAGTACTTGCCTACATCTTCTTTCACCCATTCGTCGAAAAGAGCACAAAGGAAGTTGCCCCATTGCTCCGGAGTGATCGAAAAATCGGCAAGGGTTCCGGCTTTATTTTCTGCAAGAGAAGCGAGGTGACGACCGTCCTCATGTGAGAGAATACGTTCAACGATAGGAGCGAACTGGATATACTGACAACCGATTTCTTTGAAGAAACGATAAAAGTCTAGTGGATAGTCGGCATTGAAGTCATTAATAACTGCCATCGCATTCCATTCCACCCCATGTTTTTTCAAAAGATTGATGCCTTGCATCACTTTCACAAAAGAGGGTTTTCCCATTTTATTTTTGCGATACTCGTCATGAAACTCCTGGGGACCATCGATAGAGACTCCTACCAGCCAATTATTTTCACGGAAGAACTCGCACCATTCGTCGGTGAGCATGGTTCCGTTGGTTTGGATGCAGTTGTCGATCGTTCGTCCGCGGGCATACTTTTTTTGTAGTTCCATCGCCTTTTTATAGAAGGAGAGCGGTCGCATCAGCGTTTCTCCTCCGTGCCAGGTGAAAAGCACCTGCGGCATGGTTTGTGAGTTAATGTACTCGTCGATAAATTTTTCCAGAAGTTCATCGCTCATTACGTGTTTCAGATTGTCTTTGTATAGGTTGGCCTTTTCCAAATAATAGCAATAATCGCATGCTAGATTACATACGGCACCTACAGGCTTTACCATTACATAAAGCGGTTTGGCAAAAGGGGCAAATGTTGATGTTTTCATGACTGCAAAATTAGATAAACTAAATGAAAAAAATAGCCTTACACCTATGTTTATAAGGATTATTAAAGAAAAGAGTCTTACAAGATTTAAATATTGATAAAATGTTTCTTTGAATTCTGAATCAGTTGTACCTTTGTACCCAGAATTTAATGAATAGATGAACGTGAATAAAATTTTGCCTTTTTTGCTTTTGCTTCCGTTTTTGGCTTCCTGCACCAGTAAGTACAAGATTGAAGGAACCTCTTCAGTGAATAGTCTGGATGGAAAGATGTTGTATCTTAAGTCCCTTCGTGATGGAGAGTGGGTGAAGCTGGATTCAGCTGAAGTAGTGCATGGTCTGTTCTCAATGAAAGGGAAAATAGATTCCGTACAGATGGTGACACTTTATATGGATGAAGAAAGCATTATGCCGATTGTGCTGGAAAGTGGGAAGATAACAGTAACCATTAGCAACACGGACCTCAAGGCAGTCGGAACATCTTTAAATAATGCACTGTATGAGTTTATCAGCAAAAGAAACCAATTGGAAGAAAGCATTGGTGAACTGGAGCAGAAGGAAACCCGTATGGTACTGGATGGAGGCGATCTGGATGAGATTCACGGTCAGTTGGTGGTGGAAGGAGACTCACTGATGAAAGCGATGAATCAGTATGTGAAAACGTTCATCTCCGATAATTACGAAAATGTGCTGGGACCCAGTGTGTTTATGATGCTCTGCAGCTCTTTGCCCTATCCCATTATGACTCCGCAGATTGATGATATAATCAAGGATGCTCCTTATTCTTTTAAAGATAATAAACTGGTTAGAGAGTTCCTGTCTAAAGCAAGAGAAAACATGAAGTTGATAGAAGAACATCAACGATTGGAACAAAATGCTTCAACAAATAAGTAATACTTGAGTTTTTTGTGTATTTTTGCACAAAACTCAAGTAAAGTGAAAACGACTACTGTTTCGGTATACGCCGCTTTCTTTTTTATTTTAGTCTTATCGGTTTCTTGTCATAGAGATTCGGAGGCCCCCGATGCGGCATTCCAGAGGATTGAAATGTGCATGGAATCTCTTCCGGATACAGCTCTGTATCTATTAAAGTCAATACCTCATATTGAAAAATTGCGTGGAAAGTTGCAGGCGGATTATGCACTTTTATTGACGCAGGCGATGGATCAGAACTATGTGAAGTTTACTTCTGACTCATTGATTGCACTGGCGCTGAATTACTATACTGTAGAGCATGGTGACTCAGTTACGCGTGCTAAAGCACAGTATTATTATGGAAGAGTGCTGCGTGAATTGGGCAAAGATGAAGAGGCTTTGACGTTTTTATCTTCGGCAAAAGAAATGTTCGGGAATATTCAATGTTGTAAGATGTTTGCAATGGCTACTGATGAGATAGGGATGATTAACCGGAAAAAGAAATTGTATCAGGAGTCGTTGAAGAATTTTCGGGAGTCATATACGATCTATGAAGAGTTGAAAGATTCTTTGAGTCTTGTCAGAGCCGGGCAAAATATAGGCCGGGCTTATTTGTTTCAGAATAAATGGGATAGCTGCTATTTCTATTATACTTACGCTTTAGAACTAGCCAGGGAAAAGCAATATCCGTCTGAAGTTTCCATTTTACATGAGTTGGGGATACTGTACCGTTCCATGGGAGAACTGAAAAAGTCAGAACGCTATTTTCTTGCTGCTTATGAAAAAGAAACGGATGAAGAAAGGAAATACGTGGAGTGTATGTCTCTCGGCTATTTGTATATACAGATGGGCGATGTAGAGAATGCCCGGAAATATTTTAAGATGAGTATCAATTCTTCTAAAGAATATACCCGTATTGATGCATATAACAATTTATACTTTCTTGAAAAAGATATTGATAATTTTGAAGAAGCGATTATCTACCATGAAAAAGCGGACTCTATCGTGAATGTATTGGATGAAGTCGATTCGCAGGAGTTGATAACAGAACTGCAAAAGCAATACGAGAACGAGAAACTCCGGAATGATAATCTACAACTGAAAGTGGACCGTACAGTTTTTATATTTTGCGGTACGGTTATTTTCCTGATTGTGGCCTTCTATATGTGTTATTACTACTACAAAAGTAAAAATCACAGGAAGAAGATTGCCGAAATCGAATCCCAGATTAGAGATAATGAAGAGGAGATAAAGCGATATCAGCAGGAGATGGAAGAAATCCAGGAGTTGAAAGATCAAGTACTGGAAGAGAACCGCATACTGGAAGAAAATCGAATGAAGGTGGGCGAGTTGAATGGAAAGATTGTACTTCTAAGTATGCAGAACAAAAACTTATCGGGACTATTGAAAGAACTGGGAGGAGAATTAACTGTCGGACCCTCTTCTGAACAGTACATATCCGCTTTTCGTCTGCTGCTTGCTATCAAAGAGGGAACATTAAGAGGTAAATTGTCTAATGGAGAACGCTATAAATTGTTTAGCCTGTTTGATTTACTCTATTCTAATTACGTTACCCGGTTGCTTGACAAAACTCCTTTATTAACTAAACATGATCTTGAGATCTGTTGCTTTCTTAAATTTGGACTGACCAATGAAGAACTGGCGCGTATTTTTCAGACCTCTTCCGATTCTGTTACCAAAGCAAAAGGAAGGCTGAAAGGTCGATTAGGCATTTCTCCACAAGAAGATTTGAATGTGTTTTTAAGGGATTTTTGATAAATAAAAAATGAATTGTCCGGGTCATTAATAGAACGCTAATCTGTATTTGATTGAAATGTAAGTGTTTACGAAAAATCAGGCGCACTGATTTTGTCCGGGTGACTTTTTTTGTGTTTTCGGATGCATGCTGTACTTTTGACACAACAAAAACCAAATAGCTATATGAAAAATCCTAATGAATTATCTGCCGCCTCTTCTTTGAGAGGTGACGAATTGCAGTTAATAGAACAAAAAGCCAGCATTGTTGTCGGAATAGCAAATTCTCGCACCAGGTTACGGATAGGAATTCTATTAAGTAAATATTCAGAGTATCAGGTGGATTATATATCCTCCGAGAGTGAGATCGGTAAACTGATTGAAGAAGCCGACTTGATTATTGGTGCAGGGATTACCGCTTACGAAGGGGTATTGCGCCGAAAGCCGGTGATTGTAGTGGGTGATTATGGCTTGGGAGGTCTGGTTACTCCGGATACATTCCGCAAGCATTATAACAATCGGTTTAGAGGGAAGATTAATGGTGTCAGAAATGAATCTTTCTCATTAGAGAATTTAGAAAAGGAAATTTATAAAAGTTTTAATTTGACTTTTCAAGAATTACAAATGATGTCAAACCAAACTATAACCTTGCAAAACATCTAAATATCTGAATTTCTTAATTTAATAGTTTGATGCATAAAACTGGTTAGGAATATGGGGGTGCGTGAGCATCCCCATATTTATATAAGATTATGTACTGACTATCGGTCTTGATCTTCGTTTTTCACCATTCCCTTGTATTGTTCCGGCAGGGCGCTTTCAACCGCAGCGTAGGCCTCTGCCATGGTTGCCTTGATATTTTCCATTCCTTTCCCTTTGGGAGGAATAGGCTCGTGAATAGTCAGAATCATGCGATGACGGTGTATCCATTTGCCTGTGCGTGGCAGAATCTCGAATGAGCCGTCAATGGTGACGGGTACAACCGCCAACTGTAAATCATCAGCCAACTGGAAAGCGCCTTTCTTAAAGTATCCCATGTGTCCTGTAAATGTACGCGCTCCTTCAGGAAAGACTACGAGAGAAACCCCATCTTTCAATGAGTCTTTTGCCTGCCGGATTGTTTCCAATACTTTTTTAGGACCAGATCTGTCTACAAAGATATGTCCTGCACTTTCACAGGCTTTTCCTACAAACGGCAGTTTGCGCAGGCTTTTTTTCATCATCCACTTAAAGTTTCTTCCGATGAAGCCGTAAATAAGGAAAATATCAAATGAACCCTGATGGTTAGGGACGAAAATATAGGAAGTCTTGTCATGCAACTTTTCACGTCCCTCAATCTTCACGGGAATCAATAGAAACAGACAAATTAATTGTGACCAAATCTTCCCCGGATAATATCCCCAGATGTGGGCTCCTCCCAAGAGAGAACCTACAATAGTGACGATTGCCGTGAGGATGGTCAACACTAATAAAATAGGCAAAGCGATGCAAATCTGATAAATATAATACAGTATCTTCATAGGGTTGGATTTTTATCCTGCAAATATACATGATTATTGGTAAAAAAGAGAGGCAGATGTGATATAATCTTTTTGATTGTGTTATTTTTGCCTCTTGTTATTAGAGATAGTTACAAAATTATGATACGTATATTACATACTGCCGACTGGCATCTGGGACAAACCTTTTTTGGTTATGATCGCACGGAAGAACATGGAGTATTCCTGAATTGGCTGGCAGAAGAAATTCGTCAGAAAGAGATTGATGCATTGATTATAGCCGGAGATGTTTTTGATGTTTCCAACCCTTCCGCAGCATCCCAAAGCATGTATTATCAGTTTATTTATCGGGTGACAGCAGAGAATCCGTATTTGCAGATTGTCATTGTTGCCGGCAACCATGATTCGGCAGCACGCCTGGAGGCTCCTTTGCCTCTGTTGCAAGCTATGCGGACGGAAGTCAGAGGGGTAGTTCGCAAGCTCGAAGGCGGAGAAATCGATTATGACCATTTGACTGTGGAACTGAAGAACCGGAGAGGGGAAGTGGAATTGCTTTGCATGGCAGTTCCTTTTCTGCGTCAGGGAGATTATCCGGCCGTGCAAACGGAAGGCAATCCGTATGCGGAGGGAGTTCGCGAACTTTATGCACAACTTTTGCAAAGGCTATGGAAGCGAAGGACGGAGAATCAGGCGATTCTTGCCATCGGTCATTTGCAGGCTACAGGATCGGAAATTGCAGAGAAGGATTATAGCGAGCGTACCGTGATTGGTGGGCTGGAGTGCGTATCTCCGGAAACTTTTTCCGAACAGATAGCTTATACGGCATTGGGACATATACATAAAGCGCAGCGAGTGTCCGGAAGAGAGAATGTGCGGTATGCCGGAAGTCCCATTCCGATGTCTTTTGCCGAGAAACATTATCATCATGGAGTCGTGATGGTGACTTTCGACGGAGGTTGTGCGGTGGACATTGAACGGTTGGAATGCCCGAAATTAATACCTTTGTTGAGTGTCCCGAACGGAGAACCTGTTTCACCGGAAGCCGTCTTGGAAGCCTTGAAGGAACTACCCGAGACAGAAGCCGTAGCCCCATATCTGGAAGTAAAGGTATTGTTGGAGGAACCGGAACCCATGCTTCGGCAGGAGATTGAAGATGCACTGGCAGATAAAAACTATCGGTTGGCGCGTATTGTTTCTACCTATCGCACTGAAACTGGAAATACGACGAAAGAAAATGAAAACTGGAAGAGGGGGTTGCAGGAAATGTCTCCCTTGCAGATTGCACAGTCTGCCTTTGAGAAGATTTATCAGGTGGAAATGCCTGTAGAACTGACAGGTTTGTTTGAAGAGGCCTATTTGGCTGCTACCCGTAAAGAAGAGGAGGAAGAAGAATGAAAATACTAGCTATACGATTGAAGAATCTGACCTCGATAGAAGGAACGGTAGAAGTGGATTTTATGGCAGAACCATTACATTCTGCAGGTATCTTTGCCATTTCAGGACCTACCGGTGCAGGTAAGTCTACTTTATTAGATGCCTTATGCCTGGCATTGTATGATAAGGCTCCCCGCTTTGCAACTTCAGTGGAAAATGTGAACCTGGCAGATGTGGGAGACAATCAGATTAATCAGTCTGATGTTAGAAATTTGCTGCGTCGGGGGACAAGTGACGGTTATGCGGAAGTCGATTTTTTAGGTATTGACGGACGGCGTTACCGTTCTCGTTGGTCGGTGAGGCGGACAAGAAACAAGATAAACGGTTCTTTGCAGCCACAAACGCTGGAAGTGAAAGAACTGGATACGGAGAAAGAATTTCAAGGTACCAAGAAAGAGTTGTTGATTCAGTTGGTGGAGTTGGTTGGCCTGACGTATGAACAGTTCACCCGTACAGTATTATTGGCACAAAATGATTTTGCTACATTTCTGAAATCAAAAGGGGCGGCAAAAGCAGAATTACTGGAGAAGTTGACAGGAACCGGCGTGTATTCCCGGATTTCTCAAGAGGTCTATGCCCGGAATAAGGCGGCACAAGAGGAGGTGACCTTGATTCAGAATCGAATGAATGTGATCGAATTGATGCCGGAAGAAGAGCTGCTTGCTCTGCAAAAAGAGAAAGAACTATCAATTGAAAAGCGCGCGGCAGGGATTAAACTGCTGGCAGAACAGAATGAACAACTGAATGTGGTTCGTTCATTAAAAATACAGGAAGAACTTTGGAAGAAAAAGCAGCAGGAAGAACAGGAGGAACAGGCCAGGGAGAAAGTATTGCAGGGTGCATTGGCTTCCCAAGAGGAAGGATTGGTGCATTTTAAGGCACAATGGGAGGCCATACAGCCAGACTTGAAGAAAGCACGTCAATTGGATGTACAGATACAGTCTCAACAAAGCAGCTATATACAGTCGCAGCAGATTTTACAAGCGGCTAACAGGCAGGTGGCGGAGCAGGAACAAAAAATGCGAGTGGCTGCGGAACAATTACAGGTGTCTTATTCTTCTCTGAACCGCTTATTAAGCCATGTAGGGATAGAAGAAGCACTGCAACTTGAACAGGTGGAAGAGATTCTACGGCAAGAAGAAAGTAAACTGGCTGCCGCTACCAGTACGAATGAGGAACGTTTGTTGCGCTTAAATTCTTTCGGATATCCGTTATTGGCCGAAGAACAGGTGAAGTTGCAAAAAGAGTTGACTCGTCAGCAGAATATCCGGCAATTAACGGAAACGCAGACGAAAGCAAAGACGGAAATAGAAAGACTGGAGAAAGAAGTGGCCAATTGTCTGAAACAATTGACGGAGCAAGAAACCGCATTGAAAGTTACTCAACGTCTTTACGAAAATGCACGTATGGCAGTGGGAAAAGACGTGAAAGCATTGCGCCGGCAATTACAGGAAGGGGAGGCTTGTCCGGTTTGCGGTAGCACAGCGCATCCTTATCATCAGGAACAGGAGGTGGTAGATACTCTTTTCCGGAGTATAGAGCAGGAGTATAATGTAGCATCAACCAACTATCAGCAGATGAATAACCGGAGCATTGCTCTGCAACGTGATTTGGCGCATCAAAAAACGGTGGACGGACAGATCGCGGAACAGTTGGCAGCATTATATAAAGCAGGGATTGAAGCCGGAAACGAAGAGCAAATACAACGTCGTTTGGCGGAACTGGCAATACGTATTTTGGAATATCGCAATCTTTATGCAGAATGGCAGCGCAGCGATGAAGAAATTAAAAAGATGCGTGCACATTGTGAAGCCCTCCGTGAGAATGTTTCTCTCTGTCGTTTGGCTATGCAGAAAGTATCGTCTGCCAAAGAACAGCTGGTAATCTTACAGAATGCTGCTTCGGCCGAACTAAAGAGATTTGAAGTGATAGAGAAAGCGCTGAATGTGCTTCGTCAGGAACGTTCTCAGCTATTGAAAGGAAAAAGCGCGGATGAAGCGGAAGCTGCCGTAGCAAAAAGAGAGAAAGAACTGAATCTCGCTTTGGAGAAAGCACGTAAAGAAGTAGAGGCGGTACACAACCGGCTTTCCGGTTTGCAAGGAGAGATGAAGCAAATTGCACTGGCTATAGGAGAGTTGCAAGAACAGTATAAAAAGATAGAGTCTCCCGAACTGCTTCCTGAAATAATAAAGAAGCAACAGGAAGAAAACCTGAATATAGAACGTGCCCTTTCTACTATGGAAGCCTGCCTGCTACAACAAGCAAAGAATAAACTGACTGTGGAACAGATTGCGAAGGAACTGGCAGAGAAACAAACTGTTGCCGAACGTTGGGCAAAATTGAATAAACTGATTGGCAGTGCGGATGGAGCGAAATTTAAAGTGATTGCTCAAAGTTATACTTTGAATTTGTTGCTGCTTCATGCCAATCAACATTTATCCTATCTCTCTAAACGCTATAAGCTGCAACAGGTACCCGATACGTTGGCACTTCAGGTAATAGATTGCGATATGTGTGATGAAATACGGACCGTGTACTCTCTTTCAGGAGGTGAATCGTTCCTGATTTCTTTGGCACTGGCTTTAGGTTTGTCTTCCTTGTCAAGTAATAATCTGAAAGTTGAATCTCTTTTTATTGATGAAGGTTTCGGTTCTTTGGATGCGGAAAGTTTGCGTACAGCGATGGAAGCATTGGAACAATTACAGATGCAGGGGCGGAAAATAGGAGTAATCTCTCATGTGCAGGAGATGAGTGAACGGATTTCTGTTCAGGTGCAGGTACATAAGAAAGTGAATGGAAAAAGTGTGCTTACCGTGGTGGGGTAAGCACACTCCTTACTACTTAGTATGAATTATTCAGGTTGGATTCTTTTACATTAATTCGTTCAGTTCGCTTAAATTCTTTTTGATTTCGTGGATACGATTTAAGAACTTCTTGCGGTAAATCCATAAGATCAATCCCAGTCCTCCGCCCCATAACAGGATGAAGAAAGCAATCATGCCCATTCCATATTGCCACACTTGCCAGTAGATAAATGAAAGTATAGCCAGGACTAGGAGAAAGGCAATAGCAATCAATCGTTCCCTGATGGTCCATCGATGGATACGGTTCACGCGGCTGATTACTTCTACCAAAGGCATCTCGTCTATTTGTGTCCGTTGGAGGAAACGGGTGGTGACGATATCCCAGCAAAGGGCAGGAATCCATGCGAAAATGATAATGATATAGATCGGGTTCAATCTGTTATGTAACAGTACCTCCGCTAAAAATAAGATCAGTATCGGCAGAGAAATCAGAATAAGCTTGATGTTCAGTCTGGCAATGGCATGGATACCTTTGTCCGCATGCCTTATCAGCTTTTCAAGCTCTTCTTCTTTGATGAACTCTTTGTCTTTCAAGTGTTCATCCAGGGCATTCCAAGATTTTTTCAGTTCTTCCAGTTCCATATATCTTATTCCTCCTTTTTCATTCTTTTAAGTTTGTCTTTGATGCGACTTAGTTTGGTCGCTACATTGGTAACCGTCAGTCCGGTGATTTCTGCTATTTCCTCGTAACTTTTGTCTTCGAGATAAAGCAGGATAATTGATTTGTCGAGTTGTCCCAGTTGGTTAATCATCTGATAAAGCTGTTTCAACATTTCGTTGATCGGGTCGTGTGCTTCTATGGCCCAGTCGGTATCTCTGGTGAGGCTGACTATTTCTGGCACATTCTTTTCTTTACGATAGAAGCTGATACAGGTGTTGAGGGCAATACGGTAAATCCAGGTGGAAACCTTACATTCTTTTCTGAATTTGGGATAGGCTTTCCAAAGGTTCAATACCACATCCTGATACAGATCATTGAGAGGAGCATTGGGATTGGCATACAGATAGCATACCTTGTAGATCACCCGTTCATATTCGCGGATCACCGACAAAAACTCTTGTTCAATAGGGGCGCTAACCTCTGCTGTTTGTTCTCTCATGGAATCTATGATTACTTTTCTGGTTAGTTAGTCGTGAGAAAAGGAGAAAAATCACAGGGGAATAAGGACTATTGGAGATTAGCTGCCAGAAACTTACACATTTCTTCGATACTTTTTCCCCGACGGCGGGCATAATCTTCCAATTGGTCTTCTCCAATCTTTCCGACGGAGAAGTATTCGGAAGCCGGATGTGAAAACATAAGTCCGCAAACAGAAGCGTGCGGGTACATAGCTCCGTTTTCGGTCAGCGAAATGCCTATCTGCTTCATGTCCAACAGTTCATCCAACAGGAAGTTGACGGATTGATCCGGTAAAGACGGGTAACCGACAGCAGGGCGAATGCCTTGATACTTTTCGACCAGTAAGTCCGCTATGCCTAAATTCTCGTCTTTGGCATATCCCCACGCTTCTTTGCGCACATATTCATGCATCTTTTCTGTTGCTGCTTCTGCCAGTCGGTCGGAGAGGGTTTGGACAAGCAGGTGTTTATAAGGGTCCTGTTCGTACAATCCTTCCATGTCCGCATCAATGGAAGAGGCAAAAGCACCGATGGTATCCGGGATGCCGGAAGAGATCGGGCGGATAAAGTCACTGAGACAAAGAAAAGGACTACCGTCTCTTTTCGGCGTTTGCTGGCGCAGTAAAGGAAAAGTGATGAACCGGTCTTTTTCTTTCTCAATAATCAGGTTATCCCCGTCAGAGTTTGCCTTGCAAAGCTTGAAGATGGTCTTTACTTCATAATCCCGGTCAAGCAGATCGAGCATCCGGTTGGCCTCTTTGAATAGCTGCATTGCTTCGGAAGCTTTATTACGTTCTTCTTCCGGGAAAGTTGTCAGCCACGAAGCACGGCAGGCATCACATCCGTGAATGTTGGCGATGGCTGCAAAACGTGGCTGGAACCCCCATGCATGGAAAAAGTAAATCCAGTTGATGTAGGGAGTGACTGTATGTATTTTATAAGATAAAATGGTACTCATAGGCTTGTTGAAGGCGAGCTGCTGTTTATCTGAATCTTAATTCCTGTCCGCGATAAGTCTCGTCTATTTCTCCGTTGTTATATAACAGATGTCCGTTTACAAATGTTTTCTCTACTTTCCAGTCGAATGTGTGTCCCTCTAATGGGCTCCATTTACATTTGCTTAGAATACAATCGGTTGTTACAGTCCATTCGCTTCCGGGACGGACTAATACCAAGTCAGCCTGATAGCCTTTGCGAATGAATCCTCTGTTTTGTATCTCATACATCTGCGCAGGAGCATGAGCCATCTTTTCTACTACTTTTTCGATAGTAAACACTCCTTTTTCTGTCAACTCCAACATGCTGACGAGTGAGAACTGAATCATCGGCATTCCGGACATTGCTTTTAAGGCACCGCCTTCTTTTTCGCTAAGTAAATGTGGGGCATGATCTGTGGCAATAGCATCAATCAAACCGCTATTGACAGCCTCTCGCAAAGCTTTCCGGTCTTGCGCTGTCTTAATGGCAGGGTTGCATTTGATGCGGGCACCCAGTGTCTGATAGTCCTCTTCCGTAAAGAGCAGATGAGAAACACAGGCTTCTGCCGTGATCTTTTTTTGTACCAAAGGTACATTAGAAAACAGGCTCAACTCTTTAGCTGTGGAAATATGCATGATGTGCAGGCGGGCGTTTGTCTCACGTGCCAACTGCACTGCCAGTTCGGATGAACGATAGCAAGCTTCTTCCGAACGAAGGAGCGGATGAAGAGCCAAAGGTACGTCGTCTCCGTATTCTTTCTTATATTTATCCGTGTTTTCTTTGATAATTCCCTGATCTTCGCAATGAGCAGCGATGAGCAGATCGGTTCCACCGAATATATTACGCAGACTGGCCATCCGGTCTACCAGCATATTGCCGGTGCTTGAACCCATAAATAACTTCACTCCACAAACCCGGTGTTTATCCAGTTGTGCAAACTGGGTATAGTTATTATTCGTTGCTCCGAAATAGCAGGAATAGTTGACTGCTGACTTTTCACCCAACAGAACAAATTTTTCCTCCAAAGCCTCCAATGTGGTAGTTTGCGGATTGGTATTGGGCATATCCATGATAGAGGTGACACCTCCTGCTGCCGCAGCACGACTTTCTGTGGTGATATCTGCCTTATGAGTCAGTCCGGGATCGCGGAAATGCACATGTTCGTCGATGGCACCCGGCAAAAGATAACACCCGGTTGCGTCTATTATCTCGTCGCAGGGGGCAGTTGCGTTTTCTTCACCAACCAATATTTCGGCTATCTTTTCATTCTCGATTACTACTGAACCCAGAACTTTTCTTCCTTCGTTGATAACAACGGCGTTTTGAATCAGTGTACGTTTCATTTCTTTTGTGGGAATTTATGGAACCAACTATTTACTTTTAATTTTATCACACCAAATATGGCTTCTCCAAAGATGCTGCTATTCATTTTAGAAGTCCCTAATTCACGATTAATAAAGATAACGGGAACCTCGATAATTTTGAAACCACACTTATAAGCAGTGAATTTCATTTCAATCTGAAAGGCATATCCTTTGAAGCGAATATGATCTAAATCGATTGTTTCCAACACCTGGCGGCGGTAGCAAACAAATCCGGCAGTGGTGTCATGTACAGGTATTCCGGTGATAAACCGCACATATTTAGAGGCAAAGTATGACATCAATACCCGTCCCATCGGCCAATTCACTACATTCACTCCGCTGACATAACGGGAACCGATGGATACATCTCCTCCTTGTTCCGAACAAGCCTGATACAAACGGGGTAAATCATTCGGATTATGACTGAAGTCTGCATCCATTTCAAAAATATACTCGTATGCGTGTTCCAGTGCCCATTTAAATCCGGTAATGTAGGCAGTACCCAGTCCCAGTTTTCCTTTACGTTCTATCATAAAAAGCTGTTCGGGAAATTCTTGTTGCAGTTTTCTTACGATGGCTGCCGTTCCGTCCGGAGAGCCGTCTTCTATGACCAGAATATGGAATACTTGGGGAAGGCCGAAAACGGCACGGATGATATTTTCTATGTTCTCCCGTTCATTATAGGTGGGGATAATTACAATGCTATCCGATGTCTGCATATAGATACTATAAAATTTAGAAACAAAAGTAGTTCTTTTTCCTTTAGTTATAGCTGAACTAAGGAAAATTTAACGTGTTTCATGCCCCATTCGGAATAAGACGGCAGATACCTTATTATAATACTTCTGTTCTTTGGGTGTATACTCCCAATCTTTTTTGTAATTTTGCGGGGAAATTTTATAGGTATGACAATAACTGAGTTGCAACAACAATATGCTGCCCATCCCAATATGGCAGTAATGAAGCGCTTGTTGAAGGACACTTCCGTTCAGACTGTTTTTTGCGGAGGACTGTGTGCATCCGCCGCTTCTCTTTTTTCTTCTGTACTGGTGCAAGAGGGTGGTTGCCCGTTTGTATTTATTTTAGGTGATCTTGAAGAAGCCGGATATTTCTATCACGACTTGACGCAGATATTGGGTACGGAAAGAGTATTGTTCTTTCCATCTTCATTCCGTCGCTCCATCAAGTATGGACAAAAAGATGCGGCCAATGAGATTTTGCGTACAGAAGTACTTAGCCGCTTGCAAAAGGGGGAAGAGGGATTATGTATCGTTACGTACCCGGATGCATTGGCGGAGAAAGTGGTGTCGCGCAAGGAATTGAGTAATAAAACGCTGAAGCTGAATGTAGGAGAGAAAGTGGATACCACTTTCATCACCGATGTGTTGCATAGTTATGGTTTTGAATATGTAGACTACGTATATGAGCCGGGACAATATGCTGTTCGCGGTAGTATTATCGACGTTTTCTCTTTTGCTTCGGAATATCCTTATCGCATCGATTTCTTTGGTGATGAAGTGGAAAGTGTTCGTACCTTTGAAGTGGAGTCTCAATTATCCCGTGAGAAGAAAGATGGAGTGTCTATCGTTCCCGATTTGGCGGTGACAGGAGATGTAACGACTTCTTTTCTGGATTTTATCCCGAAAGAGACTACCTTGGCGATGCGCGATTTTCTTTGGTTGCGCGAGCGAATCCAGGTGGTACACGATGAGGCGCTGACTCCACAGGCAATAGCCGTTCAGGAGGCCGAAGAGAATGGTGGCATTACATTGGAAGGGAAATTGATAGACGGCAGCGAGTTTACTGTACGGGCACTCGATTTCCGCCGGTTGGAATTTGGTAATAAACCGACCGGAACGCCCAATGCCAGCGTTACTTTCAATACATCTGCCCAGCCTATCTTTCATAAGAATTTCGATCTGGTAGCTTCTTCTTTTAAGGATTATCTGGAAAAAGGCTATTCGCTTTATATCTGCAGTGACAGCATGAAGCAAACAGATCGTATCAAAGCTATTTTTGAAGATCGGGGTGATAAGATTAATTTTACTCCCGTAGAACGTACCATTCACGAAGGTTTTGTAGATAACACACTGCGGCTCTGTATCTTCACAGACCATCAGTTGTTTGATCGTTTTCATAAATATAATCTGAAAAGTGATAAAGCCCGTTCGGGAAAAGTGGCACTATCCTTGAAAGAACTGAATCAGTTCACTCCGGGAGACTATGTGGTGCATACGGATCATGGTATCGGACGTTTTTCCGGCTTGGTACGTATTCCGAATGGTGACACTACGCAAGAGGTTTTGAAACTGGTGTTTCAAAATGAAGATGTGGTGTTCGTCTCTATTCATTCCCTGCATAAGGTTTCCAAATATAAAGGTAAAGAAGGAGAGGCTCCCCGGCTTAACAAATTAGGTACAGGTGCATGGGAGAAACTGAAAGAACGTACGAAGAGTAAAATCAAGGACATTGCCCGCGATTTGATAAAATTGTATTCGCAGCGTCGTCAGGAAAAGGGTTTCTCTTACAGTCCCGATAGTTTCTTGCAGCGTGAGCTGGAAGCATCCTTTATTTATGAAGATACACCGGATCAGAGTAAGGCGACGATTGATGTCAAGGCGGATATGGAAAGTGACCGTCCGATGGATCGTCTGGTCTGCGGAGATGTAGGATTTGGAAAAACAGAAGTTGCGATTCGTGCGGCTTTCAAAGCCGTTGCCGATAATAAACAAGTAGCCGTTCTGGTTCCGACAACAGTACTTGCTTACCAGCATTTTCAGACTTTCCGTGAACGTCTGAAAGGCTTGCCGTGTCGGGTGGAATATTTAAGCCGCGCACGTACTGCCGCACAGACCAAAGCTGTATTGAAGGGATTGAAAGATGGAGATGTCGGTATTCTGATAGGTACCCACCGTATCTTGGGAAAAGATGTCCAGTTTAAAGACTTGGGATTGTTGATTGTGGACGAAGAACAGAAATTCGGTGTCTCTGTCAAAGAAAAGCTGCGCCAGTTGAAAGTGAATGTGGATACACTGACTATGACTGCTACTCCAATTCCCCGTACCCTTCAATTTTCATTGATGGGTGCACGCGACTTGAGTGTGATTTCTACTCCGCCACCCAACCGCTATCCGATTCAGACCGAAGTGCATACTTTTAATGAAGAAGTGATAACGGATGCCATCAATTTTGAGATGAGCCGCAACGGTCAAGTCTTCTTTGTCAATAACCGGATTGCGAACTTGCCGGAATTGAAAGCGATGATCGAACGTCATATCCCGGATTGCCGTGTAGCGATTGGACATGGACAGATGGAACCGACAGAGCTGGAGAAGATTATTCTGGATTTTGTCAACTACGACTATGATGTACTCTTGGCAACTACAATCATCGAAAGTGGTATTGATATTCCGAATGCCAACACTATCATTATCAATCAGGCGCAAAACTTTGGATTGAGTGATCTCCATCAGATGCGTGGACGGGTAGGACGTAGTAATAAAAAAGCTTTTTGTTATCTGCTGGCTCCTCCGTTAGGTAGTTTGACAGCCGAAGGAAGGCGACGTCTTCAAGCAATTGAAAACTTTAGTGATTTGGGAAGTGGCATTCATATCGCCATGCAGGATTTGGATATTCGTGGAGCCGGAAATCTGCTTGGAGCCGAACAAAGCGGATTTGTTGCCGATTTGGGATATGAGACATATCAGAAAATTCTTACTGAAGCTGTCCATGAGTTAAAGACAGACGAGTTTGCAGAACTGTATGCGGATGAAATCAAGGGCGAAGGACAAATTAGTGGAGAAGAGTTTGTAGACGAGTGTCAGGTAGAAAGCGACCTCGAACTATTGTTGCCTGCCAACTACGTAACAGGCAGCAGCGAACGTATGTTGCTCTATCGCGAACTGGATGGACTGACATTGGACAAAGATGTGGAAGCTTTCCGTGCTCGTCTGGAAGACCGCTTCGGACCGGTTCCCCGGGAAACGGAAGAACTACTCCGTATTGTGCCTCTACGCCGTCTTGCAGCCCGTTTGGGTGCAGAGAAAATCTTCCTGAAAGGTGGGCGGATGACCTTGTTTTTTGTTTCCAATCCGGATAGTCCGTTCTATCAAAGTAAGGCTTTTGGTAAAGTGATAGACTATATGATGAAATATACTCGTCGTTGTGATTTGCGTGAACAGAACGGCAGACGGAGTATGCTGATTAAGGATGTTACTAATGTGGAAACGGCGGTCAGTGTGTTGCAGGAGATTGTGGCTTTGCAATGATAAGTGGACTCTGATAATTGGTGTTTTTTAATGAGATTCAAAAGAATAAGTTTGTTTTATTACATAAGTCTGTTTATCTTTGAACTCATAATAATTTAGGTATTACAGATATGGCTGCAAAATATGAACCACAGGAAAATGAGATGCCGGAACAGGTTAATGAACCGATAGCTGCTTATCAAAGGACAGCTTCTGATATGAGTCTTTATATCCCTACGGAATATGAAAGAGAGATTATCATGCGTTCGGAAAAGGATTATGAAGAAGGTCGGTTGTATACTCAAGAAGAGGTCGATAAGCAGGTGAAACAATGGCTAGATTAAAGATTGTGTGGACAGAAACTGCTACAATTGTTTTGCGGCGGATTTTGACTTTCTATCGTGTAAGAAACGGAAATTCCAAATATAGTCGTTCTATCTATACAATGATAAACGATGTTCTGAAGTTAGTTGCCAAATATCCATATATATACAAAGCTACTTCTGTGCCTAATATACGTGTTTTTCATTGTGATTACTTTAAGGTATATTATAGAGTGCTTGAAGAATATATTCTTGTGGAAGCTATTTTTGATACTCGCCAAGATCCTGATAAAGCCCCTTTTTAAGAATTTATCTTTTCTTTCCGTATAACTTGTCTATCAAATCTGAACGTCCGATACGTCTCAACTCATTGATGATGTTTTTTCGTTCTTCCGGTTTGTACCAGAAAAAGAATTGGCGTTGTGCAAGTTTCTCCCGTTGGGTTTTGGCACTGAATATCGGTTCTAGCGTGTATGGATGGAATCCGCTATACCAGGCTTCGGTAGCCACTGTCATCGGAGTAGGAGTGAAGTCCTGCACTTGTTCCAGGTGGAAGTCCAGACGTTTGGTGATAACGGCAAGTTCCGCCATGTCTTCTTCATTGCATCCGGGATGCGAAGAGATAAAATACGGAATCAGTTGTTGACGCAGATTTTCTTCCCGGTTAATGCGGTCGAATATCTTTTTGAATGTTTCAAATTGCTCAAAAGAAGGTTTGCGCATTATAGATAATACCCGGTCACTGGTATGCTCCGGAGCCACTTTTAACCGGCCACTCACATGATTGACTATCAATTCACGGGTATATTCGGCAGTGCTACGGTTGGTAGTTTCATCTTTGCTTTGATGAAGTAACAGGTCATAGCGTACACCGCTACCGATAAACGATTTTTTGATTCCGGGCAAGGTATCCACGGCATGGTAAATATCCAGTAAAGGGCGGTGATCGGTATTCAAATTCGGACAAACTTTCGGGTGAATACATGACGGTCGTTTGCATTTTTTGCAAATAGCTTCATCTTTCCCTTTCATCTGATACATATTAGCGGAAGGACCTCCCAAATCACTTAAATATCCCTTGAAATCGGGTAACTGAATAACTTCTTTTACCTCTTTCAGTATAGACTCTTTGCTTCGGCTGACAATAAACTTTCCCTGATGGGCGGAAATGGTACAGAATGCACAGCCGCCGAAACATCCCCGGTGAATGTTGATGGAAAATTTAATCATATCGTATGCCGGAATCCGTTTCCCTTTGTATTTTGGATGAGGCAGGCGGGTATATGGTAAATCAAACGAATGATCGAGGTCTTTCTGGCTCATTGGAGGATAGGGAGGATTGACTACGACTATCTTATTCCCTACTGCTTGTGTGATTCGTGAAGCCGAATATTTGTTGGATTCTTCTTCGATATGTCGGAAGTTACTAGCCTGTTTCTTTTTATCTGCCAAACATTCTTCGTGTGAATAAAGTTGAAGGTCATCTTCGGCAGATGTCCATTCTGTTGCACGACAAAGATAGGCTGTCTGGGGCACAGATCCGATAATTGTTCTAAATTTGCTGCTTGTCAGTACAGGTTCTTCAGTGGTGAGCAGGCTTTTCATATTTTTCACCAGGTCTGCAAGAGGCTTTTCTCCCATTCCGTAGATGAGCAGATCTGCTCCGCTGTCGCACAAAATACTCTTTTGTACTTTGTCCTGCCAATAATCGTAATGACTCAATCGCCTTAAGCTAGCTTCGATTCCTCCAATGACTACCGGAACATCCGGAAAAAGTTTCTTTAGTATCTGGCTGTAAACTGTAGAAGGATAGTCCGGGCGCATATCCGGTCGGCCGTCCGGAGTATAAGCATCTTCACTGCGTAGGCGTTTGTTGGCGGTATATTTATTAACCATTGAGTCCATGCATCCGCCGGAGATACCGAAGAATAGCCGTGGACGTCCCAACTTCTTGAAGTCGCGCAGGTCGTCACGCCAGTTAGGTTGGGGAACGATGGCTATTTTCAAACCTTCCGCTTCGAGAATGCGTCCGATAACGGCAGCACCAAAAGAAGGATGATCCACATAAGCGTCAGCACTGAATAGAACGACATCCAATTCATTCCATCCGCGAAGTTCAACTTCTTTTTTGGTAGTGGGTAACCAGTCGGTCAATCGATATTCTTTCATGCTGCAAAGATACGGATAATAAAAAACATCCCAATGATTTTTTTATTCATTGAGATGTTTAACTTCAATCATCAGGATGTTTTCTTCCAATCATTGGAGTGTTTTCTTAAAACTTCCCGTTGATTGTGAACTGTAATGTCATTTGTTCTCCGTCATAGATTTCACGGAAGCCGATACCTTGCTCGGACAGATATTCCTTTAGATCCTGAAACGCATCAGCATGGTTCATGATAATCTCTATTGTTTCACCCGGAGAGGCAGTGCACATCGCTTTTATTGCAGGAATCAGCGGACTGTATGCTGTTATTCCGCAGGTATCTACCGTAATCATTATTCCTCCTCTTCTTCCGCTTCCGGACTGGAGAGCCAGGTAAGATAAAGCTTGATGAGCTGTTGCAAGCCGAATGCCTTCATATTATTGTGATAAATCACGTCGATACAAAGGTCCAGCAAGTCTTTACTGTCTTCCTCCTGACTGGCGATAAGGGAGCGGATATTTAGTTTCAACTTATCCAGAACTGCTTCATCTATAATACCGGTACTGTCGATAAGATGACGGAACAGAGCATATTTTTCAATCGTTCTCAAGTTTTCATTAGATACTTCTATGCTGCGTGTACCGCTGGGATTTGCTTGTATAGTATACATTGTTTTTTAGTTTTAAAGGTTATTATAGTAGCAAAGATAGAATTTAAAATGAGAAACGAATTAAAAAAAAGGATATTTTTTATTTTTGAGTAAAGAATCCCAAGATGCCTGCCATAATGGTTGCCCGGTCTGCTTCGGACTGGATACTTTCAAAAGGAAAGCCCAATACAAAAGTACGGTAGTTTCCTTTGTAGGCAATACCTGCACTCTGATTGCCGGGTGCATACGTAAATACGGGGAAGGCAGTATCTACGGGAACAATACAATCGGCAGCAGGTACAGCATAACTGCTTTCATTAGGCAGACGTGGGATTGTAATAGTACGGCCCAATCCTTTAATCTGATTCGAACTCTTATCTGTCAGGCTACCTTGATAACCATATTTCAGTATTTTCTCTGTAAACTCCCGGTTTCCTTGTGTTCCACTCATATCACTTCCTACATAAGCACCACTGACAAACAGGTTACCTCCCGCTTGGCAATAACTGGTCATAATCCGTTGCATAGCCGAAGAGAATGTCTTGTAATATGCTTTATTTGCAGGATCTTCTTTTTCCAGTCCCAAAATATAATCTACCACCGGATAATCTTCTAATGTAACCAATCCGTTCTCTACTGCTTCGTCGCTGCATGATACGAAACTATATTTTCCGGCTGCCTGAATTGCTTTTCCGTGAATAAAAGGATAGTCGAACGTGTTTCCTGCAATTTTCATTCCTTCTAATTCGTTTCCGCTATGTCCCAGACTTCCTTTTCCTTCTTTACCGGCTTGTGTACGGTCGAAGCCGGTTTGTGCTCCGCAAAATGAAATATTCGATATATACGGAACGCCGGGATCTTGCATTAGATCGAATCCAGCTTTATCAGAAGTGTTAACGACCGCCGGACCGCTGATTCTGTCAAAGCCATTGATGATGATTACTTTTCCCTGTTCACGTTTGGCTTTATAGGCAGAAAGGATTTCAGAAGGAAAACTTTCCCCACCCCGGTTTACAGCAGTTACTTTGAATGAATAAACAAGTCCCGGTTCTATCTTAACGGTGTGGGACGTTTTGCTGACTAAAGTGCCATTGTCAAAACCTCCATAACCGATGCGGGTATATACAATGTATTCCCGTGGTCGTGCAGTCGGTTCTTGCGGATCGTCTTCGCCTTTCCATGAAAGTTCTAATATATTCTTTTTCTTTCCGAATTGAATGGCGAAATTGCTCACAGGCAGAGGCTGAACAATGTATTCTTTATCGTGCTGGTTGGTAATGAACTGCAAAATACCTTTGTAAATAGCACGCCCCACTGTAAACTTGAAGTTCGGATCATGTCCTAACTGCATATCTGCGAAGTTCTGGTGGGAGAGTAATTCAATAATCGTAGAAGGTGTAGCCGGAAGACGTGTTTCGCTATAATTCCGGTTCCACATGCTGCGGCGTGTCCACGGCAAGCTGTAGCTTGAATAAATATCTTTCTGAATCTGTGTCAGCAGAATGTCTGCCAGATCACGTGAGGCATACCGGTCTGTTCCTGCATTCAGTTTGCCATTATTGAAATCGGTGGTGTAAATGCCGAGTGATCCGATCAGTTCGTCTGTTTTGCTACATCCGGCGTCACTGTGCAATGCCATCGTCATTTCCAAAGGTACGCCCAGACCCGACTGTTGTGGGTTATAGACGGAACTGCCCGATAAATAATTGATAACGTTAGAGCGTGTGTTGATATCGTCTGTATAGTCGTTTTCACCTTTTCGTCCGGCATATACTTCGTATGGCATTCCCGCCCATTGAGCAGAGTAGCGTGCTCCTTCCAAGTAACGCGGTAGCCCGCTGATTTTTCCTCCACGGGCAATGTTTCCCATTCCCCCTCCAAAACGTACTGCATCGGCGCATACAACCCCATGTTCGCTGCTCTCGTTACTAAGTACCACCATGCCGTAGTCGTTGCTCCCTTTATCGAATTCAAAAGTTCCGAGGTAAACCCATGTGCCTCCACCTATTTTCTGATTAACTTTAAATTCGGTTACTCCTCCGTTATGGAATACCAGATATTTGGCGTCGCTTACACTGTTGGGCAATGTTTGGTAGGAAACATAAACTGCATACTTGCCTGTTGCCGGTAGAGTAGGCACCCATTCGGCAAATACCTGGTCTTTATTCTTCTTTTTCTTTCTCTCTGTCGGAATAAAACGACAGGTTCCGTCAGTGAAAGGATTTTCTCCATCTTTATAGATTGTTTTCTTCTGAGCAAATCCTCTTACCGGAGCATTTGCCCAATTAATCTTTTTACCCCCCATTTCCAAATAAAGGGAAGCATTGGGGGTATCATTATCTACAATGATTTCATTCTTTTGTGTATCTCGTTCGCGGGGAGTATAGACAATCGCTCCTGCATTTTCCAGCATTGGAATTACATAAGGAAGGACAAAAGATTGAGTGAACATGTCTTCTGTGGTGCAGAATAATCGGGGACGTTGCCATCCCCATTCGTTTTTATCATTTTTGAAATAGTTGCCGTGGCTTTGCCAGATTGCAATGTGGCGGTCTTGTAGTCCGCGTGAGATTTCATTAGGACGTGAAGTGTTTTTCACCCAGGGAGCTCCTCTATAATCTACATTTAAGGATAACCGCTCCTTATCCTTTTTCTTATTCCGGTAGAAATTAGGTACCAAATCTTCAATGGGTTTCCCATCCGCATAAATGGTGAGTTGGTAATAATGAACGGGACCCGGAAGCAATTCTTTAACTTGATTATAAATGTTTTCTACAGTTTCCGGACGGAAAGGCTGGTAGGCGAAACTCTCCGATGCATAGATTGCAATCGTCTTACGGTCGTAATTAATATCGAAGCTATTCAGTTTAGGAGTGCTGATTTTGGCTGTTGCGGTATATTGGTTGAAGTAATCCGTCAGCCGCTCTTTTACATTTCTTTCAATATCCTGCGCAAAAAGAAAAGTTGCACAGAATGCAAGGCCTAGAAAAAATACTATTATTTTCTTCATACTTGTTGCTTTTTTGCTAAACGCAGATTATCACGGATTATCGCAGATTGTTTTATTCTATTTTTCTTTGCGAAAATCTGCGTTAATCCGCGTTTAATTCTCCCCGCAAAAATAAACAAAAAAGAGCGAGAAGTATCGAAACTTCCCACTCTTCTTTCATTGTTTTATATTCTCTTAATTAAGAATGATTACTCTTATAATGGAACATATTCTACAAATGCTTCCATTGCTTCGTAAGAAGCCAATCCCAATTGGTCGTACAAAGTAGCTGTACCACGGTTACGATCCTCGCTACGTTGCCAGAACAAACGTTCGTCGTTACCCAGGAACGGAGCACTTTCCATTTGCGACTGATGTTTCAGGATAGAGTTACGTTTTGCACGAAGTTCTTCCGGACTGATAGGCACTGCCATTTCAATATTCTCGATTTCCCATTCAGCCCACGCACCACGGTACATCCAGATACGACAGTCTTTTAGCCATTTGGCACCTTCTTCTTTTTCAAGATCGACAGCAGCAAATACAGCGTCTGTACATACACGGTGAGTTCCATGTGGGTCGGCTAAGTCACCAGCAACAAAAATCTGGTGAGGTTTTATTTCACGGAGCAAGTTGCGTACAATTTCTACGTCTGCTTCACTGATTGGGTTTTTCTGAATCTTACCTGTTTCATAGAATGGCAGATCGAGGAAGTGGCAACGTTCCAGCGGTATATTATTATAAGTACAAGCTGTACGGGCTTCACCACGACGAATCAGACCTTTGATAGTCAGAATATCACGACTGTCCATATCACCGTCTTTCTTCTCCTTCAGGAAATTGCGTATTTCTATATATTTTTCATTGATAACCAAATCTTCGCTATTATTGAAGAGCTGATTGAATCCATTGATAAAATGCATGAAACGAACTACTTCTTCGTCACCTACGGCGATATTACCGGAAGTTTCGTAAGCTACGTGTACTTCGTGCTTTTGTTCTACCAAACGGCGAAGCGTACCACCCATTGAAATAACATCATCATCCGGATGCGGAGAGAAGATGACCACACGTTTCGGATACGGTTTTGCGCGTTCCGGACGATAGGTATCATCAGCATTAGGCTTACCGCCCGGCCATCCGGTAATAGTGTGCTGCAAATCATTGAAGATTTTGATATTTACATTGTACGCAGAACCGTAAAGTGCCAGAAGTTCACTCAAACCGTTTTCGTTATAGTCTTTATTTGTCAACTTCAAAATCGGTTTGCCGGTCAACTGACACAACCAAACGATTGCACTGCGGATTAATTTATCATTCCATTCGCAAGAAGTGACTAACCATGGACGTTGGATACGTGTCAGGTTCATAGCGGCTGAAAGATCAAGAGCTACATGTGCATTATTGTGAGTTTGCAGATAAGAAGCAGGAATTGTGTCAGTGATCGGACCTTCCACACACTCTTTAATCATAGCTGCTTTGTTTTCACCCCATGCAAGCAGATAAACTTTCTTTGCGCCAAGAATAGTAGCTACTCCCATTGTAATGGAGCTGATCGGCGTATTATCCAGCGTTCCGAAAATCTTGGATGCCTCGTTTCGTGATGCATTATCTAACAAAATCAGACGAGTGGTAGAATTCAGTCGGGAACCCGGTTCGTTGAACGCAATGTTACCTACACGACCAATCCCTAACAAAGCAATATCAATACCTCCGAAGCTTTCAATGCGTTGTTCATACAGACGGCAATATTCGAAGATGGTATCTTTGGCAATGCTTCCATCGGGAGTGAATATATTCTGCTTGTCAATGTCGATGTGATCCAGCAGCATACTCTTCAAAGCATTGAAGTTACTGTTGATTGCATCGGGAGACAACGGATAATACTCATACATATTAAATACGATCACATTGCGGAAGCTAAGTCCCTCTTCCTTATGCATACGGATAAGCTCGGTATATACGTGGCTGGGTGAATCTCCTCCAGGAAGAGCCAATACACAGAAACGTCCTGCCTTTTGTTTTTCGCGGATGGTTTGTGCTATTTCGCGCGCAATATAGTTAGCACCTTCTTCTACGGATTCGTAGATGTCCGTAGGGATTTTCTCGAGTCTTGTCAAGACTGATTTTTCAAATGCATTCTCCGGTCTGTAGTATCTGGGGGAGACCCGGTGGAGACTGATTTGAGAACTAAGATTTGTTTTCATAAAGTTGTTAATTAAGTTATGTAAGATTAGCGTCCTTACGACTGTATTTTCACGACAAAGATACAAAAGAAGTCTATATAATTAACTACCGAGTTCTAGGTATTGTTGCTACATGAATCTGTTTTTAACATTTGTTATTTGGCAAATGTTATAGATGGAATTCGTCTGCATCTTTCCATACCGGGAACTGCTCTCTGAATTGGTGGAGAGCAGTGAGATTTACACTGACAGTCGTTATTCCTTCCTTTCCATCTGGAAATGAGCCGATTTCTTCTCCGAAAGCGGAGTAGACTTTACTTCCTCCATTATATGAAAGTTGGTACCCGTCTGTACCTACTCTGTTGACACCGCATACATAGCATTGATTTTCTAAAGCGCGTGCCCGGAGTAGAGTATCCCAAACCAGACGGCGGGGGATAGGCCAGTTGGCTACATATATTAAAAGGTCGTACTCGTTGCCTACGTTTCGGCTCCATACAGGGAAACGAAGGTCATAGCAAACCAGCAGGCAGATATTCCATCCGTGATAGGGGATGATGAGTCGTTTATCACCGGCCGAAAAATGTTCGGCTTCCCGTCCCATACGAAACAGATGTCGTTTGTCATAATAGAACTCTTCTCCTTCCGGTGTCAGAAAGAACGCACGGTTATAAAACTGTTCGTTCTCTGTTGCTATATAGCTTCCGCAAATGGCTAGCTGGAATTTGGCGGCCCATTGTTTGAGTGTTGTAATGGTTTCCCCGGAATTTGGCTCTGCCAGTATTTTACTCTGCATACTGAATCCGGTAGAAAACATCTCCGGTAAAACAACAATCTCCGTTATTCCACGAAGACTTTGCAGCTTTTCGTGGAGCAAACGGAGATTTTCTTGTTTATTTTCCCAAACAATATCGGTTTGTATGATAGAAATACGGATAGACTCCATGATAACTAAGTATTAAGTAATAAGTATTAAGTATTAAGCCGTGCGGATAAGTATATCAAAAGCTACGATTAATACCTAATACTTAAATCATATTTCTCCAAGAGCAAAATTCTCCGGATGTTTTCCTTTGAAATCCTTGAAGTAAAGTTTGATTTCTCTCATGTCCTTATTAATATCTCCTGACGGCATGATAGCTTTCGTTGCCGAAATCGTTTTCTTGCTGTAATCAATACCAATCAGAACGATCGGAACCTGGGCTTTCAAGGCTATAAAATAAAAGCCTTTTTTCCAGTTTGGATTCGCTTTACGGGTTCCTTCGGGAGTGATAGCCAAATTAAACTTTTTATATTCGGCAAAATTATGAACCATCTGATCTACTAGCGAAGTTTTTCGACTGCGGTCGACGGGAATTCCGCCAACTGCTTTGAAAAAAAATCCAAGCGGAAAGAAAAACCATTCTTTTTTCATCATGAAACTTGTCTTACGGCCTATAGCGCCATAAAATAGTTTTCCAATAAATAAATCAAGGTTTGTTGTGTGTGGAGCGGCACATATCACGCATTTATCATAATTAGGCACCGTAACGTTTGTCTTCCACCCTAACAGGCGGTAATAGATAAAGCTATAAATTGCTTTTTTCATTCTGTTGTTAGTTCAATTTCCCTATAGCTTCAATAATCTCGTTTACCTTTGCATTAAAATCAGCACGGAATTTCTTATAAAAACCTTTCACGTTGCCCGGTTCTGTGTGGCTGATGCGAGTGACAAACTCATCCTGCATCTTCAGTACCTCTGCCATCAGTTCATCTGCTTTCACCTTGTCTGTGCCAGGGATGAACATACTGTTGATTAAACACTCGGTGAATAATTCTCCTGCGATATAGTTTACGTTCTTTTTGAGTTCTCTTCTACTTGCCATAATCTTTACATTTAATGGTGAATAATAAAAAATACTTGCGGTAAAGATAGGCACTTTCTTTGATTTGGGCGAATTATACAAGGAAAAAATAAAATAAGGGAGTTTTTAATATCTTTTTTATATGTATATAATGTGGTATTAAATCAAAGTATGGGATATATGATATGAATTAAAATTAAACGTTATTGAATGGAATATGTCCTGATATTATAAAATGGCATGAAAATGTGGAGAACTTTATTTATTTCTATTCCTTTTTGACAGATTATTGAACCTTTGGAATAGATAAAAGGAGTAATTTTACGGTATTCTTAATCTAGGTAATAAGCAGACAAATTTTTATCTAAATAAATTAAAGGGAAGACAATGAATTTAAGTTTTTTGATGGAGAAGAGGCATTCCTATTTTATATCTATGATATTGCTTTGGACGTCTTTTAGTTTGGTGAGTCAGAGCAGTTGTGCGCAAAATCAGGAGAAAATAATATGTAATGGTATTCCTTGGTTTGATGATCAGGGAAAAATTGTAAATGCTCATGGAGCATGTATTGTGGAAGATGCCGGACGGTATTATTTATTCGGGGAATACCGTTCGGATGAAACGAATTCTTTTGTTGGTTTTAGTTGCTATTCGTCCGACGATTTATCTAATTGGAAATTTGAACGTATCGTGCTTCCAATACAAAAAGAGGGATTGTTAGGTCCTAATAGGATTGGTGAACGTGTGAAGGTCATGAAGTGCCCTTCTACTGGAGAATATGTGATGTATATGCATACCGATGATACGAAATACTGTGATCCTTGTATCGGGTATGCCACTAGTAAAACTATTAATGGTGAGTACATATTCCAAGGACCTTTTAAAATAGGGAATGAACCTATCCGAATGTGGGATATGGGAACTTTTCAGGATACCGATGGGACAGGCTATTTGCTGATTCATGAAGGAGATATCTATCGTCTTAGCGAGGATTATCATTCTGCAGAAAAAAGACTCGTGAAGAATATGGCGCCTGGTGGCGAGTCGCCTGCCATGTTTAAAAAGGAGGGCATTTATTATTTTTTGTTTTCAAATAAGACAAGTTGGGAAAAGAATGATAATTATTATTTCACAGCTCCGGCAGTGGGCGGTCCGTGGAAGAAGGGTGGTTTGTTTGTCCCTGAAGGTAAATTAACGTATAATTCACAGACTACTTTTGTCTTTCCTTTGACACAAGGAAAAGATACAATTCCAATGTTTATGGGAGATCGCTGGTCCTTTCCTCATCAGGCTTCAGCTGCCACTTATGTCTGGATGCCTATGCAAGCGGATAAGGGAAAACTTTCCATACCAGAATATTGGCAGGCATGGGATATAAAAACATTATCACAGGTGGATGCACTGGATAATGGCCAAATATTATCTCTCCGGAAAACACGATCTGAAGCAGGATGGGAAAGGAGAGGGGAACAGTTGTGCTCAAACTTGAAAAATAGTGTATTGAACATTCCTTTTAAAGGTACGCAGGCAGCTATAATAGGAGAAGCCAATTCTCATGGTGGATATGCAAAGGTGAGTGTACTTAATAGAAAAGGTAAAACCCTTTATTCGTCATTAATTGATTTTTATAGTAAATATCCGGAGTCAGCTATCCGAATCGTGACTCCAAGTTTTGCTAAAGGAAAATATATTTTGAGAATTGAGGTTACAGGAATTTCACCAGTGTGGACGGACAAGACAAAAGCTCGATATGGTAGTGACGATTGTCTGGTTACATTGGATAAAATAGTTGTTTTTGAATAATATATTAATCATAGTGGAAAAACAAAATGGAAAAAGTAAAGAAGATGTTACCTAAGTTTTGTGGCTTTCTGTTTTTCGGAATGATGGGTACATTTGTTTCGGCACAGAAAATTAGTTATCAGGTGAATTCTCAAACAGGAGCCTTGCAAACATTAAGTATTGCGAATGACCCACAGAAGATGAACTGGCTGGTAGCTACTGACGGAAGTCAATATCGGTGGGTCAAGGAGAATTATGGATGGGGATTGGGATATGCAACCCAAGTAAAAGGAAATCGGAAAGAAAAAGTATCTTGGGAAGTCCCTGTTGAAATAAAGCAAGAAGGAAACGAGGTCGTTTATATGGCAGGTGACATACGTATATGTGTGAAAAGAAAAATGGTAGGTGATGAGCTTGTAGAAGAATATACTTTTCGGAATCAGGGAGAGGATGAGGTGGTACTTGTTGATATAGGCGTCTATACACCATTTAATGATAATTATCCCGGTTCGCGTACATGTATAAATGCCCGCACTAATACCCATATTTGGGAGGGAGAAAATGCCGCCTACATAAATGCTCTTCGAATGGGAGGCTATGCGCCGCACCTGGGGTTAGTGTTGACGAAGGGGGCAGTTAAAAGTTATGAGATATGGGAGCGTGGCAGAGATAAAGGCAATTCTCATACAAGAGGGATTATAACTCTGAATTTGCCGGATTTGCAGTTGATGCCCGGGAAAGAATATTCGATATCTTGGTGTTTATTTGCTCATAAAGGTATAGACGATTTTCGTCAGAAACTGTTAGAAAAGGGAAGTGTATTTGTTTCTTGTAATAAATATGTGTTTGAAAAAGGGGAGAAGGCATTTATAGAGTTGGCCGCTGAAAACTCCATTCAGAAATGTGTATTAAAAAAACAGGATATTCATATTCCGATGAAAAAGCGAGGTAACTTGTGGATAGCAGAAGTTAAGATGGAGCAATTAGGAGAGAATCGTTTTGATATTTTTTATGGGGAGGGGAAACAAACGCACGTAACTTGCTTGGTTATCGATAATGTGGACAGCTTGATAAAAAAACGGGTTGACTTCATTTGTGACCATCAGCAGATGAAAGAGTCAAATACACGTAAAGATGCTTTCATGGTTTATGATAACGAAAAGAATGAAATATATTTGAATAATACTCGCAACTGTAATCCTGTCGATCGGGATGAGGGTGCCGAACGTGTTGGAATGGGAGTCTTGTTGGCTAAATATTATCAATTGCATCCTGATGATCATATAAAAACAGCTTTGTTGAAATATGCAAAATTTTTGCGTAATAGATTGCAGGAAAGTGATTATAAGACATTTTCTTCTGTTGACCGTAAAGGACGGAATAGAGCATATAATTATGCATGGGTTGCGGATTTTTATTTTCAAATGTACAAAATCACAGGAGACAAGCAATATGCAGTAGATGGCTATATGACTTTGCGGTCTATGTTTCGTCAGTTCGGACATGGTTTTTATGCTATAGGGATTCCTGTGCATTTAGGGTTGCAAACATTGAAAGCTGCCAATATGAATGTTGAATGTGAAACTCTGAAGAATGATTATATACAGGTTGGGGATACTTTTGTGAAAAACGGACTGAATTATCCGGCAAGTGAGGTTAATTATGAACAAGCAATTGTAGCTCCTTCAATTATCTTTTTGTTACAGCTTTATATGGAAACGGGAATTCAAAAATATTTGGATGGAGCTAAACAGCAAATGCCGTCATTGGAAGCGTTTAATGGGAATCAACCAAGTTATCATCTGAATGAAATTGCTATCCGGCATTGGGATGGTTACTGGTTTGGAAAACGGGAGATGTGGGGAGATACCTTTCCTCATTATTGGAGTACATTAACAGGAGCTGCTTTTTATCTTTATGCACAATGTGTCGGAAACAATACTTATAAAAGACGTGCTGAAAATATTGTAAGGAACAATCTTTGCCTGTTCTTTGAAAATGGTAAAGCCTCTTGTGCTTATATCTATCCTAATAGAGTAAATGGCGTAAAAGCCGGATTTTATGACCCTTATGCTAATGATCAGGATTGGGCATTAGTTTATTATTTATTGGTGAATAAGGATATTTATTAGTGAGTGATAGCAAGTTTTTAGATCACAATAAAGCCGGTTAACTTCAAACATTAACCGGCTTTATTGTGACTTTATCTATGTACTTGTTATTCTGGGATACCCAAAGCTGTAAATTCATAAATGCCGTCAGCCCACATTGCGGAATTACCTTTATGTACATTGACAACACCATAGATACGTAGACGTAAATATCTATAAGCTGTAGGATCTTCTACATTCAGAATCAGAAATCCCACTTGCCAATTTGTTCTGCCATCCACGAGCATTTTGTAACTTTTGCCATCCGGACTCCCTTCGATTGTGTATTTATAGGCTGCTTCAGAGCCATTGACTAATCTTGTGGAAAGATTAATCTCTGAAATTCTAGCTTTTTTCTGCATGTCTATAGTGAACATATAAGGTGTACCTATGGTAGCATTTGAACTTTTTTGGAAGTAAGTAGAGGAGTCTAAGCTTGCTCCATCCGTAATACAGTCAGCTTTGACTCCTTTTGCTCCAGGTACAGCAGATGTAACAGGAACGTTTAATGTCAAATTCTTACCATTTTGTACAGGGATAATTCCATAATTGTCATTGAATTCCAAATATCTGTAATAATCCATGGAAGCATACCCTTTATTAAATGCAGCAATAGAGATTCTAGGAAAGTTACCGTCCGGAGTTTTATATTTCCGTTGTGCCCCCCAATGATAGCTCCATACTCCATAAGTCGTTCCTACTTTACTAATTCTGTTAAACTGTGCATCAAAAGTTGTATTATTACCGATTTCTCTTATAGGTGTCCATTCACCTGCCAAGTCAGTTGTTGAGGTATACATCGTTTGGCTTGGATACCATCCGGAAGCCTTTGAACTGAAGAAGTAGTATTCTCCGTCTTTTTTGATAATTGCAGGAGTTTCTCTATGTAATCCTTTGCATATTGTATTGACTAATTCGACTGGTTTTGTCCAGGAGGCATCCAATTTATATATATTTATATCACTGTTTGTGTTAGTGGCAGAAAGAAGATATGCCGTATTGTCATCATCAATAAAAAGCGATTGATCTCTTGAATCATGTCCTAATGGACGTTCCATAGTACCTACTTCAAGTTTACCTTTAGGGGTAATTTGCGCTAGATAGATTTTAGCTGCTGTGTATCCATTTTCATCTTCATAATGCGAAGATAATACGACTTTTCCTGTCTTTGGATTATATCGGAACGCATTACCTTCCATTTTGACATTCGGATAAAAGGCTAACTCTCGAGGAGTACTCCAACTTCCATTTAATCCTGTTTTAGAGTAACTTTCAGTGACTAGCCATCCTTTGAGTTGTTGTCCATCAACAGTCTTCTCTGTATTTTCTATTTTATAGGAAAAATAAAGATCATTGATTTTCATTCCTTGTGGTTTGTTACCGGAGGATTCTTTTGTGATGTATTTGCCATTCAGGTTGTCGTAAACTTTACTTTCACCGGTAGGGATAAAAGTGGTAGCTTGTTGAGAAATGGAAGTCGCAACTTTTTGTCCGTTATAAAAAGCTTCTACATGGTAAGTAAAAGTTTTGTTGACCATTAGGTTGTAATCATCGTATGTGTTACCTTTAGCTTCTCCAATCAGGTTATTGTCACGGTATATTTTGTAGAGGTCAGCATCTTTTCGTTGCATCCAGTTTAACTTGACATTGTTGACTTCATTGCTGCCTGCTAGTTTGAAAACAGTAGTTGTGACTGCCCAACTACTAACTGTCTCCATACTAATCTCTCGGGATTGAAAAGCGAAAGAAGGAACAGTTGACAGATTGGGCAGACATATAAAAATGAATAAGAGGTAGATCTTTATTCGTTGCTTTTTTATATTCATAATCTAATTAATTTAATTAATTGTTTGAAATATGTCTGGAAGTTATTGGGCTCCCATTAGTTTCAAATTATTAGTCCTGTAAGTTGCAGCGAAAATGTCTGCTTCTTTATATTGGTATTTATCTGAATCGAAATATACAGCAAAATCCTGCATAAGTTTTTTAGAATATTCTGTAAGGTATAAACTTGTTCCATCGAATGTATTTGAACCGGAAACAGTAATATATTTCTTGTCTTTTGCATTCTGTATCTGATAATAACCGTCTTCTAGCAAGTTAAATATCCAACATTGAGCATCATTCTGTTTTTCCGGATTTAAACGCAGGGTTCCGAACAATGATTCTAAGAATTTTCCAGTTTTAATGTCTTTTAGTTTATATCCATTAGGAATATCAGTTTTAATAAACTCCAAACTTAAATTAATGGTATCATTGTCATCTGCTATACTAAAACCATTAATCGGTTTTGATACCAAACGGTCTGAGTTTTTCTCCAATAGTGAATAAATATTACCGTTTATGATCTTTTCAGCTCTTTTATAACGGTACATTTTATCAAAGATACTTAAATCCCATTGGTTATACCACTTCACTACTGGATATCCTGAACGCATACTGATCGGCAACCATACATGGTGGGATTTCTCTACATTTTTGGAATTCCAGCGATCTCCCATATAGATATATGCATTTGTTTTATTGTTCACTTTAAAAACATAGCAGCTTTGTGAATTATAAGTTACTTGTTTTAGTTTGTCTACTGCAAAGTTGCGACCGGTAGTCCATTCATTTAAAATACTAGTAGTATATGCTGTTTTTCCTGGATTAGGAGCCCAGCCAGTACAACCCGAGAACAACCCATAATAGTAATCACCAACTTTAAAAATAGCTGGTGCCTCGTATTTTAGCCCTTTCAATATTTTGGTTTCAGTAGGGGTGGGTTCTAAATAATCATCTCTCAATAAAGAAACATTCATGTTGGTGTTCATGTCTGTTGAACAGAAATGGTAGGCATCTCCGTTTGTATCTACAAAAAGAGTTTGATCACGTGATTCGTTTTTGTTGGGACGAAAAGTTTTATATAGTATATAGGGACCTTCTATCTTGTCACTTGTTGCCACACAGACTCTTGCAGCTCCATATCCATCACCACTTTCCCAATGAGTCCACATGACCCACTTTTTTGCTTTAGGGTTATAAATAACCTTGGGACGTTCAAATAAGCGTCCATGTGATATGTCATTCATGTCCTCTTTTGGTTCTCCTTTTGTTTTCAGAGATAACCCCAGTCGCTTCCAATTATATAAATCTTTAGACTGATAACAACTTACCCCATTAGAAACAAAGCTTGTACGATCTTCTCCAAACCAGTAATAAAATCCATTTTCAAATACTACACAACCGCCATGTGCGTTGATTTGTTCTCCGTTTATATCATTCCACAAAACACCCGGACTAATCTGAGTGTTTTGTGAAAAAGCAGAAATAACAGAAAACATAAAGTATATAAATAGAATATGTCTCATAATTTTGCTATTTATTCTTCTATATTTTAATATATCTTTTGGCAATGTTATTTAGATGGAAGATTAATTGTTATAGTAGGTTGCATGGGGGCATAGGCACCGGATTCATCAATAGTGAAGTATTCTATATCTGCAGTGTTATCCACGAAACCAAATTTAGGTGAATAAGTGCGTGATACTCCAGTAAGTTTGGCATTGTCCACACAAACAGCGCTGATATCATTTCCCCAGCCTCCACGTCCTACTGTGAAAGATACACGTATCTGTTTGCATGTGGCAGAAGTTGTATAGTCCATTGAATAAGTTTCCCAATTGTCACTAGCTATTTCAGTGATAACTTTTTTCTCTGGATCTTCGACTTCTTCTATAATCATTTTACCTGTGAGTTTTCCTTCTTTCTTGGCTATTCCTCCCTTTAATAAGGCAGATAATGTGTAAGTTTCGTTAGGTGCAACATCTACCACTTGCATTAAAATACCATCACTCCAACCTGTTGCCCATTTGTAAGGTCTGATCTCAAAAATGTGGTTATCCAAATCCTGATTGTTATCTATTTCTTCTGGAAGAATCTGTTGTTCTGAATTCCAACGGTCACCAATAACGATATCCCATCCTTCAATTCTAGTAGCTAATTTCGTTTCTGGATTAATGTCAAATTCTCCTTCAAAGTTCGGATTCTTTAATAGATTCTCTACAGCTTCGCCAACTTCTCCTGCAAAATAGGGTTGTGGAGCATAGTCCATAATGCGAACAGAATCCACAGGAATTCCATCTCTATAGATAAAGGCGCGATTGTCTGGCGTTATGGCAAAGCGATAAGTGTGTGCTTGGCCATCATTATTATAGAACTTACCTTTTCCTCCTGTTTTCCCATTTGTAGCCGGATTGTTGATCTCTTTTTTATATGCATTAAACAATCCGATTTCATTAGAGGTGATATATGCTTTGAATCCATAACCTTTTTCATTTACGAAATAAGGATAAAAACTTTTCTCCGAATCATCTGTTTTTATTCTGAATTCAATTGTATATCCTTTAGTGTTGGGAGTAAATTTTTTAGTGAATTCTGTATCATTTCCTTTCATATAAACAGGAGATGCAGCAATCTCTTTTACAGGAAGCTCCGTTCCATATCCTTTTACACTTACATAAGAACGGGTATCTCCGCTTCTTAGAATGATTTTTCCTTCAGTCAGTATTTTAGTACTGTTCAGGGTTACGGTTACTTTTTGTTTTCCTGAGTTGGCTGGTATTATAGTTGGAGTTACAGTAAATCCATTCGGAGCAGTAATCGTTATTTCTTTTCCAGGTAATGCTTTAGAATCTACAAAGAAGGAAGATGATTCATTTGTACCATTGATTGTTAATGATGGCAGATGCTCATCTGTTGGTGTTTGTACCGTTTCTTTAGGTTCATCTTTAGGCTGAACTGCATAAGTGGCTGCTGTACTAATTACTAGTAATGCCATTGATAGGAACATGATTTTTACATATCTCTTTTTCATGATACAGAAATGTTTTATAAGTTAATTGTTTAATGATTGAATTTTTGTTCAAAACGCTATTTATTTATTTTTCGTTTGCAAAATTGCAGAATCCTATTTAATTAGGAGTACTATAATAAGTCAAATGCGTTTAATTTTGAATTATCTATTTGATAAAGGGCAAAAATCATTCAGAAAGGTTTAAAAATCGACCACATGTATCTTTGTTAGCCTTTTATTAGTATATTTTAAGAGATTTGAGTATCGTTAAAAGCTTCTTTTGTTTAATATTGCATCGGAAATACATCTTTATACTGAGTGTTACTATGAAACACAAAATGAAATTATATATAATACTTGTTTTTATTCAAATGCTCTCATGTGCTTTTGCACAACAAATGTCGGTGACTACTCTTCCATTAAATAATTATTTGCCTTCTAGTACTGTATTACGGGTTCATTGTGACCGAGAAGGTTTTTTGTGGTTGGGAACTAAAGATGGCCTATGTCGTTACGATGGTTATCGGGTATTAGTCTTTCGTTCCGGATTAAAGACTCCGGATCTTTTAACGAATAATGAAATTACTTGTATTACAGAGAATAGGAATGGGTATTTATTTATAGGTACTAAAAAAGGGATTAATATTTTGAATAAGAGAACTTATCAAATAACTCCAGTTGAACATAATGAATTGAAGGATCAAGAAATTAGAACAATGATTGTAGATAGTGAAGGGTGGATTTGGATTGGAACATTGACATCTGTATTTCGTTGCTCTGCCGATTTTTCTTTTTGTAAAAGATATGATTCTGCTTTACCTGTTACTAGCGTGAATTCTATATATGAAGATGCTGATAAAAAAATTTGGGTAACTTTATGGGAGAGGGGATTACACCGATATGATTCGAAAAAGGATACATTTGTTGCTATGCCTCAAATCGGAACATTAAATAACCCGTTTAGAGTTTTTCAGGATGATAAGAAACAACATTGGATATTGGCTTGGGAAAGTGGAATTTTTTTGTTTAATCCTGAAGAAAAACAGGATTTGATGTATAGGCATGTAGATATAAAAAGTGATGAGCATTGGGATGAAAGTGGTTGTTTTAGTATAACTCAAGATGATAAGTATGGGTATATATGGATTGTATCTACACAAGGTCTTTATGCTCTTCAAAAACGTCCGGGAGATGTGATAAATAGTGTTGATATATCTTCTATATCTTCTAAATTGAATAATATTTTTAGTGAGATAGTAAAAGATAAATCTGGTAATTTATGGATTGCAGCTTTTAACGAAGGATTGTCCATGATTGATTTAAATAAACCTTTAATTCAAAACTATTCTTTTCCTTCTATTCGTGAAAAAACTGGTTTTATCACAAATATAAAAAATATTTATGAAGATGGTGATGGTGATCTGTGGATTGACCAAAATCGTTGGGGAGTAGGGATCTTCAATCCTGGAACAAATAAACTTCAACTTTATACAGATATTCCTTCTTTGAAAAATGTGCCCAATTTGAGAAATATTAGTTGTATCATATCTGTTCCATTATTGAATGAAATTTGGTTGGGATCTGAATATTATCCGGAAATTTATAGAGTGAAAAAAGAAAAGGATAGGATAGAACTATTAGGGACCTTAAATTTGAGTAACTATGCAGATAATCCGGGATTTCCACGCATTTTTTATGAAGACAGCAAACATAATCTTTGGGTTGTAACAACTAAAGGTATTTTGGTTAAACCAGAAAAAGAGAAAAATCTTCAAGATACAAAATTTCCGTCAATGGATATAACTGGGATTGGGGAAGGAAAAGACGGAACTTTATGGATTGGTACAAGAAAACAAGGTGTATATAATGCTATAGTGTCCTCTAATCTGACATTTGAAAAGAAAGGTTTAAAAAATCTGACTACTCAAACAGATAAATTGGTTAGTGATAACATAGGAGCAATTTGTATAGATGATAATGGCTTGATGTGGATGGGGAGTCAGGATGGTGATGTGTTTACATATGATCCTCGGACGAAGAAAGTTGAAAACTTATCCAATATGTTTGATATGCTCAAAGAAGGTATTTTTAATATTATAACAGATCAGTTAGGGCATATTTGGATCTCTACCAATAAACGAGTTATTGAGTATGATCCTAAAAATGGTGGTATTATGGATTACTCAACAATGGATGATGTAATGGTAAACTCATTTATGCCTAATTCTTATTTGAAAACTCGTTCTGGAAAAATTCTTTATGGAGGAAATAAAGGGATTTCGGTATTTACTCCTTATGAACATTTGTCTGATAATCCTCGTAGAATTAGAACAATGGTGGCAGATGTGAAGATAGATGGTGTCTCCAGTCTTTTGGAAAAGGATAATCAACGTTTCAATTTGAGGAGCCAGACTATTTCTTTCGATGCGGGAGATAAGAATATTGAGATAGATTTTTCTTCCTTAAACTATGCATTTCCAGATAAAATTAAGTATGCATATAAGATGGAGGGGGTTGATGATGATTGGGTGTATGTTAGAGGTGACCGTCAGTTTGCATTCTATAATCAGCTTCCTAAGGGTAAACGGACATTTTATTTGAAGACAACAGATACAAATGGATTGTGGAGTAATTATATTGCAGAAATTCAAGTATCTAAGGAACCTGCGTTTTATGAAACTTGGTGGGCTTATATGTTCTATGTTGTGTTGGTTATTTTATCTTTATATCTTTTTTATCGAAGAATGAAGAGACGTTTACAATTACGTCATGAGTTAAAGATAGCACAAATCGACAGGGAAAAATCAGAAGAACTAGTTCAGACTAAATTACGTTATTTCACAAATATCTCACATGATTTATTGACTCCGCTTACTATCATTACATGTTTGATTGATGATGCGGAAATGACGAATGGTAGTCGAATCTCCCAATTAAGTATGATCCGTTCCAATGTGAACAAATTGCGAAGATTATTGCAGCAGATTCTGGATTTTCGTAAGGTGGAAAGTGGAAACATGAAGTTATCTGTTTCGAAAAGTGATATTGTTTCATTTATAGATGATGTATGCAAGGTTAATTTTGCGCCATTAATAAGAAAAAAAAGTCAAACATTTACTTTTTCTACAGAAGACAAACATTTAATAGCTTATTTTGATAGAGATAAGATCGATAAAATTGTATCTAATTTATTGTCCAATGCTTGTAAATATACAAGTGAGGGTGGGGAAATAAAATTAATAATGAAATCCTATCAGAATGCTGAACATACTCATTTACGTATTCAAGTTGTTGACACAGGTGAAGGGATTGCTCCTGATGATTTGGAGAATATCTTTGAAAGGTTTTATACAGCAAATAAAGGAGACGAAAGTGAATCTAATGGGATTGGATTATCATTGACAAAAGATTTAGTTGAATTGCATCATGGAACGATAGAGGTAGAAAGCGAACTAACTAAAGGTAGCACTTTTACTGTAGATTTTCCTATTGATAAAGACAGTTATCAAGAAAATGAGTTGATAACGGGAGAAACTTCGGTCAATGATAAAAAGGCGGCTATGATTTTTGAACATGAAGACTTGGATGAGTCAGGAGTAGTCGAAGATGCACAAACCAATGATAATCATTTATTATTGGTTGAAGACAATGAAGAATTATTGTACCTTATGGAGAAAATTTTATCCAGACAATACCATGTTCTCGTTGCAAAAAATGGGCTGGAGGCTTTGGATATAATAAAGGATAATGAAATAGATATTATCATAAGTGATGTGATGATGCCTGAAATGGATGGCTTGGAATTATGTCGTAACATAAAGTCTAATTTGGAAACCAGTCATATTCCTGTTATTTTGTTAACGGCTAAAAATACGGCGGAAGATCGTATTGAATGTTACAATGCAGGAGCAGATGGATATATATCCAAACCGTTTGAATTGAAAATACTGGAAGCTCGTATTAATAATTTTATAATTCATAAAAAAAGTAAGCAAGAGGAATTTCGCACTAATGTAGAAGTCGATATTGATTCTTTGGAGACTTCTTCCATTGATAAAGATTTTCTTGATAAGGTTGTTTCTGTTATAAAATCTAATATGGCAGAGGGAGATTTTGATGTTGTTCAGTTAGCGGATGCTTTGGCTGTATCCAAGTCTTCGCTTTATAGAAAGATGAAAATAGCGACCGGATTGTCACCGATTGAGTTTATTCGGAACATAAGATTAAAGCATGGTAGCCAATTATTAAAAAATAAATCAATGTCTATTGCAGAGGTAGCCTATGAATGTGGTTTTTCTAATCCAAAATACTTCGCAACTTGTTTTAAGGAAGATTTTGGTGTAACTCCCAAAGAATATCAAAAGTCTTGTTAGAATAGAAAATATATGAGTCTATAAGGGTAGGTACGCATCTTAATGTAAAGGTGCGTACCTTTCTATATATCAGTTTCTTTTATACCCTCTGAATGATTTCTAGACTAATGTTGAATGATTTTTAAACCTATTATAAACTATGGCAATTATGATTCAAAATTGTACGTTTTTGAATGATTAGAGGACTTCTTTCTATTGGATAACTCGCACTTTTGTACTGCAATTAATGCATAACTAATACTTATATGATCTAAAAAACTTATAAATCTAATAGTATGGTGGTAACTTTACCTGATTTTTCTTTGCAAAAGCCTTTTTGTCGTTTACTTGTCGCTGTAGGCTTTTTAGGATTTAGTGGGACAATAGTATCCCAGTCAAATACTCCTGATTCTGATTCTTTGGGAGTCCATAAAAAAGAAAGTTTTCAAGAAAAGAAAATTCTTTTTAATGTAGGACCTCGTTTAGTTGTAAATCGGGGAATGGATTCTGATAAGACGAATGATACTGTCGATATTAAGAATCTGCAACGCTCTCAATTTCTCTCTATTCAACAGTTGCTTAAAGGAAATGCATCCGGTGTGTATACCCAGGAAAACAATGGTGAACCAGGGAGTATACAAAGCATGTTGATTAGGGGAATTTCATCTCCGATTTTTTCCAATAAAGATGTTTCAGGCGTTCAACCGGCAGTTTATGTAAATGGTATTCCGCTTTCTTTGGATCATCCATATATGTATGATATAAAACAGTACGATGTAAATCCTATTGGGAGTGCAACTAATATTCTAGCCGGATTGGATATACAGGCCATTGAATCTATTGAAGTTATTAAAGATCCTCTGGCTTTAGCTAAATTAGGCCCTTTGGCAGCTAACGGTGCTATCTGGATTGTGACAAAAGATGGATACTATGGTGGTAGCAATGTCTCTATTAATGCGTCTGGAGGAATTGTTTTTGCTCCTTCCAAAGTAAAAATGACTAATGGAGGATATGAAAGGGCATTTCGACAAAAGTTTTATGATACTTATAAGATACCTGCTGAACAACAATATTATCCTTCTTATTTAGCAGATCCAAGAGAATCATCTTATTTTGGAGAACCAGACTGGGCTGATTCCTATTATAAATCTTCTCCTCTATATAATGTGAGCGCATCCATTGGAGGTGAAAACTCATTAGCTAATTATATATTTACATTAGGGCTTACCGAGGAGTCCGGAGTTACAAAAAATGTGGGAAATACCAAATATAACATTGGTTTTGCTTTGAATATAACTCCTATACCAGGTTTTACTGTGAGTACTTATATCAATGCAAATAGAATTGATCGTAAAAGAAACAAAAACTTCATGGATCGTTTGACGGAGATGGAATATTTACCTGATTTGTCTACCCCAATTGCGCCTAGTGGTGGAGCCTATGAGCGTTTTCTTGGTTATGATGATTTGACCAAAGAAGAAAATCTGAACAATTTGTTGAATGGCTATTTATCTATGCGCTATATCAAAAATCGCTTTCATGTGAATGCCGGAGTTCTTCTGGATTATAATACTAATGTGCGTCATGTATTCTGGCCTTCTACCCTTATGGAATCTGTCAGTTTTGTTTCTGACTATTCAGGATACAACAGACGATTGATTGGTAACGCTTCAGTTGGATATCTATTTGATTTGACTCCTGCTCATGCATTAGATCTTCGTTGGGATGGTTCGATACAAAGTGATTACTATCATTATAATTATAGTAAGGGATATGATGGAGAAGACGATACAAAAACGACCAGTAACTCAGGAGGTTTTACAAGAGTTTATCGTTTTGCGGACCGATTAGAAACGCGGTTGGTTTCTACTTCATTTGCTTTGGATTATAATTTTAAAAAACTTTTATATGCAAGTGCATTAATAAGATACGATGGTGCTTCTAATGTTCAGTTAGATAAACGCTGGTTGTTTTCTCCTGCTTTTTCTTTAGGATGGGATTTGAGAAAACAATTCTTTAATAATTCAGCTCTTTTTTCTAAACTGTCATTAAAAGCTTCATGGGCACGCTTAGGACATCTAGTACAATCAGACAGATTTACATTAGGTCCTAACTATGTTTCGTCAGAGTTGGGATGGAGTGGACAATCAATGATATCTTCTTCCAATGGTTTTGCAACAGTAACTCGTCCTTATTCAATAGGCTGGGTAGATTATGGTATGGGATGGCCTTATTCGGATAAATTAGGTATTGATTTGAATGCCTCTTTCTTAAATAGCCGTGTTAATATCGGGCTTAGTTTTTATGAAAACCGGGAAAAAGATATTATTCTTCAGATGCCTGTATCTCAAGAGTTTGGATATAAATACAGGTTTGTTAATGGAATGGAAATATCCAATAGAGGTGTCGAAATGAACGTATCGGCTTCTCCGCTTGCTATAAATGATCCGAAGCGTTTAAGTTGGGATATTTCTTTGAATATGAGTTTCAACCAGAATGAGTTGAAAAAACTACCTTCAGGATTGAATGAAGTTGTTACCAATAGTCGTAAATTTGAAGTAGGCAAGTCGGTTGATGCTTTCTGGATTTATCAGAATAATGGAATCTATGCTGATAACAGTGAGGTTCCGGTTAAGGACGGTAAACCATTGAGTATAAATGGAGTTCCCTTCCAAAAAGGTGATCCGAAGTGGACAGATGTTAATGGAGATAATATAATTGATGACAATGACCGAGTGTTGAAAGGTCATGCACTTCCTCGGTTTATAGGAGGATTAACTAATCAATTCAAATATAAACAGTTTGATTTTAGCTTTCATTGGTTTTTTGCTCTGGGGCATAGCGCACTGAATGTCAGAGATCAACAGCGTTATGATTTTATGACATTAGATCGTACGAAGTCCATCCGTTCTGTAAAAGAAATATTCTTTTGGCAAGAATTGCCGAATCAGAAAGATGATTATCCTATCTATAATCCGTTGAGTAAAGTGTATCCATATAGAGCAGAGCAAGATTTATTCTTAGAAAAACTTTCATATTTAAAATTGAGAAATGTGACTCTGGGCTATACCCTTCCATTAAAAGGTGAAAAGAACCTGATAGTCAAAAGTCTTTATTTCTACTTGACAGCCAATAATTTGTTTACTATTACAGGTTTCTCTGGCAACGACCCCGAATTAGTTGGTTTCAATGGCAATTATGATGGCTACTCTATGCCTATCCCTCGTTCTGCATCCTTAGGCTTACGTTTCAAATTTTAACCTCAAAATATAGTAATATGTTCAGTAATTTATATCGAAAAATAACACACTTTTTACTGTTATTGGGTGTTGGCTTTTCTATGATACTTGTTTCCTGCAATGATTTTTTGAATGTAGAATCCAAACGTATAGCTAAGGAAGATCAGCAATGGAGTACTCTTGAAGATACTCGTGCTGCATTGATGGGAGTATATGGCTTGATGCGAGCTGCTTTGGTTGAAAATAATGCATATTGGATTTGTGGTGATTTACGCGGAGGAGATTTTAGTGTAACTGATCGTCTTGATCTTCAGGCAGTCGTAGATAACAATCTGAACGAGCCATTTCCGATAATGAAGGAAATTTCTAATTGGAGAAGATTTTATGCTGTTATAAACGCAGCTTCTATTTTTATAGAAAAGGCTCCGGGAACTTTTGAGAAAGATAAATCCTATTCAGAAGAAAATCTGATGTTGGATATAGCACAAGCTAGAGTACTAAGAGCTTTTGCTTACTTCAATATGGTACGTATATGGGGAGATGTTCCTTTAGTTACTTATTCGTATGATAATGGCTCTTTTCCCAGGATGGAGCGGACGGACGCCAGTCTTGTGTTGAGCTATGCGAAAGAAGAACTGGAAAATGCATTAACAGTACTACCTTTCCAGTTAGGTTCTAAAACAAGCCTTTATTATGGTAAAGAAGGGAAAGACTGGCAAGGTATCTTATTGAATAAATTGTCTGTATATGCTATTCTTGCACACATCGCAGCTTGGGAAGGTAATTATTTGAATGCAGAAACTTATGCTGCGTATATTATGGACAATGCGAGTCGTGTAGAAGCAAAATATATTGGCGTAGCAGATCTGACCTCTTCACAGGGACTTTTTCTGACCAACTCCGACTGGAGAGTGTCCCGCATTGTAGGGCTTACTTTTGATCATAATGAAAGCGAGGCATCACAGAATGGACATCTTGAAGAATTGACATTAGCAGCTCCGCTTGTGCAGAAAAGCACTCCTGATATATACGTTTCAAAAGACAGTTTGTTTTCCATATTCAATAATGTAGATGATCAAAGGTTCGGTATTGACTCGAAGAGTGGTAAATACTATACCAGTTATGTTCACAATGTTGAATCTCAATATCCTATTTTTAGTAAGATTAAAGTTATTCAGAATGGTAATCCTACGACTAATGATTATGCTATTTTCGGATCAGCACTGGTATTTAGTCGTCTTGAAGACATCACATTGCTTCGTGCAGAAGCTTTGTGTGCAATAAATCAACCAGAACAAGCTCTAGTACATCTTAATACAATAAGAACTGCCAGAGGAATGAGTGCAGTTTCTTATAAAAAAGATTTTAATAGTGATAAGTCAAAAGTTATTCAAGCTGTATTCGAGGAGAGAAGAAAGGAACTAATGGGAGAAGGTTGGCGTTGGTATGACCGGATACGTCAAGAGAAATTGTTGAATAATGATACAAAACTACGAAAACTAATCAATGAAGGAGGTATTTACTGGCCTATTGATCAGGATATTCTTACCAATTCTATGATTGAGCAAAATACTTACTGGCAATGAATCTGAAAACTATTGTTTTGGAACAGATTTTACGAAATATTAGATAGATATAAATACGTAAATTAAAAAATATATACTATGAATAAATCCGCAATAATAATCGGAGTAATAACTTTAGTACTTTTCGGTGCTTGCCGGGATTATGAGTCAGTTGCTTATACTCAGCCGGTTGAAGTTGAAAAGTATGATGGCACTTTTTTGGAATACCTTTCCGATGAAGCAAGCCATCTGTTTAATCAGAAATATGATTCAATGCTTGTCATTATCAATGCTGTTCCCGGTTTAAAGGAACAGTTGGAAAAAGACGATGAGTATTTTACCGTATTTGCTGTACCGAATGAGTGTTTCGAATATTCATTTGACCAGCTCAACACCTATCGCGAACAAAAGAAACAGGGGAAAGCACTTTTTTTAAAAGAGTTACTTATTGAACCTTTTGATGTTGAAATTGAAATTCCTAATAAAGATGATCCGGAGAATCCCATCATTGAGATAAGGCATTATGATTATAGAGCATGCGTAGACACGTTGCTTTGCCGATATATATTCACAGGAAAGTATGACACGAAAAAGATCATAGAAGCACAAGAAAGTCTTTCTTTAGAGTCATACAAATATAAATATCAAATGAATGTATCTTGTACTCGGCAAACGGCTTCCGGCATTGTGGGAGAAGGAGTCAGGAGTTTCACTCTTAGTGATATGAATAACAGTCAGTTGAAGGATTTATGGAAATCTACAAACGTTGTTTGGCATGATATTTATACTCGCAATGCAGTTATTCATCTTTTGACCAATCAACATAATTTCGGTTACGATAAGTTTATTAATTATTTTAAAGACTACGGAAATGAGAAAAAATAGATTCATAAAGTTCTTTTGCTTTCTCGGAATAGGAACATACTCTTTTCTGAATACCTCGTGTGTTGAAAAATTCTTGCCTGATGTACAAGAAGCATTTGATCGGGAAGTGAATTTTACTCAACAGCTATATAAACCGGTATTGGGTAGAACAACTTTGTTCTCAAATAATTTTCAATCAGGAAATTCAACGCTCCCTTTGACATTTGAAATAACTCGTATAGTGAAGGCAGATGGTAGTCCAGCACCAGAGTTGACTGATGTGTTTCCGGTAACCGTATGGAAAAGTCCTTATCTTGGAACAGAGAAAACTCTTGAAGAAATTGAAGCCAAAAGAACGCTAGAATATCGTCCGCTATTTCAGATACATAAACATTCAGGAGAATTTGTGATGTATTCTAATGCTATGTCGGCATTTGTCAATTGCTCTCCAAGTAAAGGTTATCTGTTTGATGTGAAGGTTGAGAATAAAGGTGGATATAAATATTTTAACAATTTGCAGCTGGTACCTTTGAGAGAGAGTGATTTCGAACCTTCCATTTATGATTCGGAAACCGGCCTGATAAAAGATAAAGATTATATTCCGGCAACTGCGGCTCGTTCCATTGTATTGGAGTCAGGGAGTTACACTTCGTCCGAAAAAATACAAGTCTATCTGCGGGAGAATAAGGAAAATACAGATAAAACTAAAACTCTGACTTTTCGCTTTTATAATTCAGATTATACTCCTATTTCGCCAGAGAAATTTAATCAAACAAAATGGGACGAATTGATTCATGGATTCAATAAGGAGATGGGGGCTGATTATGTAAAATATGACGTTGTATATCCTATGCCTTTGGTTCAAGTTCCTTCTAAGTATACCAATAGTGAAGGTAATTTGCTTAAACTGCGTTTTGCGTATGATAGAATTACTGCTATGGGATATCGTTTAGATTCGTATTTCGAAATAGAATTTGGAATTTACAAAGAAGCGCATTGGGAAGTTATCGTTGTGTTTGCAGAAGGTGCTCCGGAATTTAGGGATTATGAATAAACTTTGTTAGATGAATTTATATGAAAAAGATACATAAATATATCATATTGGGCTTGTTGTGTCTGTTTGCTTCATTAGAAGCTTTTGCACAAGAGGTGCTCATAAGTGGAGTTGTTAAAGACAAGAATGACAATCAGCCACTTCCGTATGTTTCGGTAGTCGTACGCGATAAATCAGGGAAAATTGATTCACGACACTCAATTTCCACTAATACAGATGGTGAATTTACATTGAAGGTGCCTGTGCCGGCAAATGTTACATTTACGTATATAGGTTACGAACCGGTTGTTAGGAAAATCACGAAAGAAATGTCTGAGATGACTGTATTGATGAGCTTATCGGAAAACATGCTGGATGAGACGGTGGTTGTCGGCTATCAGAAAAAGAGTCGGGCGGCTGTGACCGCTTCTGTACAGGTCGTTGAAGCGGAAGATCTTGTAAACACACCGGTGGCAAATGCCATGGAGTTGTTGCAAGGTCGTGTTCCCGGGTTGAATATACAGATACAGAATGGTACACCGGGGGGGATGCCTAGTTTTACATTACGTGGTATTTCGGATATTTCAATAACCAAGCAAGGAGAAGATTTTGTACTAGGTTCGTCAGCACCTCTTTTTGTGGTCGATGGAATTCCTTTGGAAAATATAGACATGAACTCTGATGTCGATGCGTCAGGTTTGTTGTCAGGAGCTACAGTGAGTCCGCTTTCCATGATACCTTTTGAAAACATTCAGAGAATGGAAATTTTAAAAGATGCTGCCGCAACCTCCTTATATGGTTCTAAAGGTGCTTATGGTGTAATTATTATCGAAACGAAGAGAGGTAATGGCCCTCCCAAAGTTTCTTATTCGGGTAATTATGTGATTAAAACTCCTCCAAGATTGAGAGACGTTGCTATTGGTAATGCTGAAAGAAATATGCGTATCATGCAAATATTACAGAATGACACTTCCAGTTATTTCGGGCACAATGAAATACATAATTTTCCGGCATTGGCAGATAGCTTGAATCCTTATTGGAATAATAATACAGACTGGCAAGGACGTTTTTATGGTGTGACTCATAATCAAACACATAACTTGAGTTTCTCTGGAGGTACTTCAAAATTCAATTACTTGATTAATGGTAATTACTATACCGAAAAAGGAATTGTGAAAAATACGGATTTCAATCGGTATGGTCTTAAGGCGCGATTAGGTTATAGTCCGAATGATAAATTTGAGATGGATGTCAATGTTTCCGCTACGTTTACACTGAATAGTCAGGGTAGTGGTAATGCTTTCACTCAATCAGGTGTTGCAAGGGGATCGTCAGCTTCTTCATTATTACCTCCGCCGTCTATGTATATATCAGCCAGCGAAGCGTTAGCTGCATTTTCTGTGGACGATAATAATGTAAATACTGCATACGATGCGAGCATACGTATGGTGTATAAACTACCTTATGAATTTACACTTGACGGGATCTTTGGATATAAATATAATACGACTGAAAGAGAGACGTTTACTCCCGGAATATTAAATAATAATAGGTCCGAATGGTATAATTTGAGTCAGAACAGTTATAATTTATATGCACGTACTGTTTTAGCCAGGTCATTGGATTTTAGAATATTCAGATTAGGACTTCGGGCTGGTGTGGAAATTTCGACTAACAAAAGAAGTCATAATACGGTTAAATTAGTAGGAGGAGGTAGTGATTATATTTGGGGACCTGGAGCGATGCATAGCAAATCAGAGGGAACTACCTCATTTGTAGAGGATGAAAACACCCTTTCTTTCATTATAGATCCAAGCTTTAATCTAGGTTCGATAGGTCCACGAGGTGAACGTTATATATTCACTCCTAATATACGCCCTGAAGCGAATTCCACATATGGTAAAAAAATAAAATGGACCATTAGTCCGTCACTCGGATTTAAATGGAACTTTAGTCGTGAAGCTTTTGCTGATAATTGGAACCAATTGAGCACAGGTGCATTGCGTGTTAGTTGGGGACGAACAACTAAGTACAGAGCTACCCGGTATGACATTTGGGGTACTTATCTACTAGGGAGTGATACATATAATGGTATGCCTATAATTCCGATTGATTACGGCTTGTTACCAAATGACAACTTGAAACCGGTTACTTCTACTACATGGAATTTGGGTACAGAGTTGAGTTTCTTCAATAGCAGACTCCGTTTTACAGGTGACTTATATTACAGACAGACTGATAACCAATTGAGTGATATTGAACTAGCTGACCATAATGCATTTGAAAAAGTAAGAAGTATTGAAACAAGTTTGGTGAATTATGGATTTGAAATATTAATTGGCGGTCGACCATTACCTCAGCAGAGTCCTTGGACATTAGATTTATCACTGTCATTGGCTATGAATAAGGATGTGATCGCTAAGCTGCCGAATGAGGCCAGGCAAATCATTAATAGTGACGCTAAAATAATCAACCGTTTAGGGTCGAATGCATTAGCAAATTACTTATTGGTGAATAAAGGAGTGTATGCAACAGATGAAGATGTACCGGTAAATCCAGCTACCGGTGAACGAATGAAAGCTGCTAATAATAAAAATAACGGATATGTTTATATGCAGGCTGGCGACCCGATATGGGTGGATGTTAATGGAGACTATATAATAGATGATAAAGATAAGGTGGTAGTTGGTAACTCTCAACCTCGGTTGACAGGTGGATTTAATGCGAACTTGAGATATAAGTCATTCTCCATCAACACAAACTTTTCTTTCACGATAAAAAGGGATATTATCAATAAAGCATTAGCCGATCGCTTTGCTGCTTATGGAAATCCTCTTTCAAAAGACCTGAATGGGAGTGGGGCGATAACGCCTATAGAAGCATTTGATTTCTGGAAAGAAGATCATATATATGCCAAGTATCCCAATCCGTTCGATTACATTCGTGGAGGAACAGCCGATCATCAGGTGAACTTCTTCCGTCCGGACCAGACACTCTTCATGGAAGACGGATCTTTCCTGAAAATTAATGGTGTTTCAATCTCTTATGTTTTACCTAAAAAAGTATTGGACTTTTTGAGAGTAGAACGGGTACAGTTGAATGCTAGTGTGAATAACATTTACACCTTCTCCAAATATTCAGGTGTAAATCCAGAAAATGTAAATAGTTTGGGGTATGATGTATCAGGAGGATATCCGAATAGCCGTAACTATACAATGGGAGTTTCAATTGATTTTTAAACAGATAAATCAGTGATTATGAAAAAAAATATATTCTTTATAATAGCGGCTTGTTCGTTTCTGCTGACAAGTTGTGGCTTGTTGGAAGTAAAGAGCGAAGATAAACTTCCCGGTGACGAATTCTGGATTGATGGCAATGCCGCCAATGTGGAAGGCTTCTTGATGAGCGCTTACTCTAATTTGAGAAAGGCAACTATGGGCAGCGGTGCATTTCTTACTGCAAGTGGTGATATGCGTTGCGCCTCTATCTCGCCATATAATAATGATAATGAAGGTAGAAGGGTAACCTACTTGGCAGGAAATGAAATGAATGAGTTGAGAAATTCTCCAAATACCCCTTTTGGAGAGACTACTAAATGGAAACCATTTTATGAAGTTATACAGACTGCCAATATCTTGGTTAAAGAGATAGATCAAGTCTCTACTCTTACTGAAGAAGAATACCGGATGTTCAAAGCAGAGGCTGTCTTTCTTAGAAATTTGGCTTATTTCTTTATGGTGAGAGCTTTTGGTGATGTTCCCTATTATACGATAGCGTATAATTCAGCGTCTTTGCCACGAACTAACATGGTTACTGTACTTCAAAGTTGTCTGGAAGATTTAAGAACAGGAGCTTTAGGCAATAGTCCTGAAGACCGTTTTTTACCTTGGACATATAATTCAAATGCAAAAAAAGGAGTAAGAGCGTCTCGTGGATCGGTCATTGCGTTGATGATGCATATCAATCTCTGGTTGGTTCAATTCGATGAACAAAATAAAACAACTTATTATCAGAATGTGGTTGATTTGGGCGAACAGTTGGAACAGAATGACGGAGCTTATGAATTGTTAGAAATAAGTCGGATCTCAAATGTGTTCAAGGGAGGATCTAATGAGGGGCTTTTTGAAATAGCACAAAATATCAATGCTTCCAATGAAGTGTTCTCATCGATAGCAGTATTTTCTAATAATGTAGTTTATAGACATAAAGGAGCCAACGAAAATCCCATGTATTATTATGATGGTAGCTATATAGAGAAGATATTCCCTTATATGGAAGAAGATTTACGGAAATCATATTGGTTCGATGAAAATATGTATTCGGCTTCCAGTGTGAATCGTACCGAAATAATAAAGTTTCTGAATATTGATTATTATGGAAACAATAGTATCACTTCTAATTCGGGAAACCAGATTGTTTTCCGGTATGCCGGAGCGTTATTGCTGTACGCTGAAGCACTGGCGGCTTTAGGTACCAATGACACAAAAGCTAATGAGTTATTGAACCGGATTCGTCATAGAGCCGGTGCGTCAGAAAGCTTCTCTTCAGGAAAAGAGCTGCAGGATGCTATATTTTGGGAACGACAAAGAGAACTGATTGGAGAAGGGCATTATTATTATGATCTGGTACGAACTGGAAAAATTTCTAATATCGCATATTGTGCGCATCCCATCAGACGTACGGATTTTAATGTAGGTGCATGGACATGGCCTTTACATAGAGATGTGCTGAAAAATAATACGAATATACAACTCAATCTTTTTTGGGAGTGAATAGAATAAATACGTAATTATAAAAACAAGGATATGAAAAGCAAGATAAAGATATGGCAACTGGTTATTGCTGTTATTACCATACCTATATTTATGGGTAATTGTACAAACGATAGTTATCTGATAGATGGAGGAAAAAGTAATCCATATTATGATGGAACAATAATGGAGTTTCTCCAGTCAAGATCCCCTAAAGATGATCCTAAAAATGATTATTTTTCCGATCTGATTGAAATTATCAGGCTTGCAAATATGGAAGAGGTACTTGAGGAAGAAAATGTAACATTCTTTGCACCGACTAACTGGTCTATCCGCAAAAGTGTCGCTCTGCTGAATAAAATGTGGTATCAAATGGGTAATGACAGTATTAAGAATCTGAAGCAGATAAAACCTTCTGTATGGAGAGAATATTTATCTATGTATATACTTAAAGATAAATATACGCTTAAAGATATTCCTCAAATTGATACAACTGCGATTGCTGCTTATCCGGGACAGACATTCATTACGTATGGTGGACTGCCAATGAATGTAGGAGTGGTGTATGGTGATGCTAATGGAGTGAAATATGTGGGTCCCCGCCAGATACTTTATTCGTATATATATGATATTACTGTGAGTGATTTAAAGAATGCGTATGTAGCCACATCGGACATACAACCCAAGAATGGAGTTGTTCATGTACTTCGTATGACCGATCATGATTTTGGTTTTGACAGAAGATTATTTGCTTTAAAAGCGATAGAAGAGGGCATTGATGAACTTTCTCAAATTAATAAAACAGAATAACTATGAAAGCATATCAATATGAGATAGAATCCCGTTTGATAAAGATGCTGATGTGTCTTTGTGTAGTCCTGTCTTTCGCAGGATGCAATTCTGATGAAGAAATAGAAGGCGATCCGTATGCCGGGGGAAAAGAGCCTTACGGTATAAGATTTTTAGTTGATGCTCCTTCGCCTGATAGAGCTTATCCGGGTGAATTGGTTACTTATAAGGCTAAAGGATTATCTAAATGGTTCAATCAGCAAGGAAAACCGGATTTTAGTTTTTTTATTTCCAATGAAAAAGCAGAAATAGTATTAGCTACTGATACAACAATTACAGTAAAAGTTCCGGAAAGTCTTAGTTCCGGAATTGCACATATCTTGTTGAATGAACAGATTTTCTATGGTCCTAAACTTACTGTGTTGGGTAATGTAAGCGTTGATAAAGGGTATGTAGTTCAAAAGCGTATTCCGGGTGCAATTTATAGTTGTTTGGAACATTGGTCTCAAAAGGAACATTATCATTTAGTAGGTAGCTTTATGCCATTGACAAGTAGCGATGCTCGTATTCGTTGCATAGCCTGGATTGATAATAAAGGAAGTGTAGCCGGTGGATGGAACGGAACCTATTATAAAACAGATAGTGGTCAGGGGATCGGTCATGATCTTAAGAATCCTAATTCAGGTGAAGGCGGTTCTTATAGCTATTATGCCAAATCGATTTCTTATTTTAATAATGATAAGTCTGGAAATAATCCAAACGTTTTAATCTCCGGAAAGTTTACACAGTATTACCCTGTACAGCGTGAACAGCCTACTTCGGTGAATAATATGATGAAAGTCGATCATGGTATTGGAATGATGTTTGATAACAAACAGCTTCCAAGTATCAAAAATGGACGGCTGATATCAACCAGAATCACTCGATTTAATGGAGGAACGAAAGAAGCACCTGTAGCTACATTTGTTACATCAGATGACAAAGTAATTGCAGTAGGAAACATTACCCAGTATTGTAAAATAGATATAGACAGATCATATGCGGAAGAATTGGCGTATGAATTCACTCCTGTCAAGACGGTATTGCGTATGAATAATTTAGGGGCACTGGATGAGGATTATCGTAAAAACAAGGAAGGTGTCAATGGAGTGATTCAAGATGCTTATATGGATGAGGAAGACGGTGTTGTTATTGTAGGCAGCATTAATTCTTTTGATGGAATAAATGTGAATAATATCGTACGAATCGATAAAAACGGTAACATCGATCAGCAATTTCTACAAAATATAGGAACGGGAGCCAATGGAGCGATAACCAAGATACGTTATAATAAAAAACGGAAAAAAGCAATGCTTGTGGGTATGTTTACTGAATTCAATGGCGTTCCGTGTTCTGGCGTAGTTATGCTGAATCGTGACGGTACGGTTGATCCGACTTTTAAACTTAGAAAGATGGAAGGCGGAACAGCTAACTTTGCTACTATTCTAAATGATCATGATTTCGTTGTAATGTCGGGTACTTTCACAAAGTATGATGGCGTTACACGACAGGGTTTCCTGATATTGACAATGGAAGGTGAAGCCATGCAGAAATTTAATGTTCCCGGCCTGTTCTTGGGTGAATTGAACCAGGTAATTGAAACCAAAACATCAACAAATGATAACGGTTTGTTATTAATGGGCGATTTTTATCGTTTTAACGGCGAACGGGTGGATAATATAGTAAAAATAGAAGTTGACTTTGATTAATCTTAAAATATACTTTGAAAATGAATAGAAAAAGAAAGATACAAACAAGTCTTTTCGCCAAGATCCTGTTTATGGGAATGACAATATGGACAATGATGTCTTGCGATAATTCATTAGAGCGGCTGACAACAAATGAATATCCGAAATCGGGAAACCAAGCACAGACAGGACATGTTTTATGTGTTGTAATTGATGGCGCATCCGGAAAAGCTGTAAATGAAGCTTACACAACACAGAAAGCCCCTCATATTCGTTCGATGAGAGACAATGCTGTGATCACTTTTGAGGGTTTAGCGGACAGTCGCCATAAAGCGTTACCCGTATTTACCAATGAACGGGGATGGGCAAATATGATGACGGGAGTTACAACTCATGGGATTGGGTTGGATGAAGAATCGACTGGCGAGGTGAAACCTATTGAAGAGTTAGAGACTCCTTCTTTTTTAAGTAGAATCAAACAGCTTGATAATGAAAAGAAAATTAGCTTGTATACAGCGGATAATCGTTTTTATCAGGCATTTCGTAACAATGCAGATATTGCCCGGACATTAGACAGTGATCAGCAAGTGAAGAGTGCTGTTATTGCTGAAATTAATTCGGATACAGATCTGCCGTCAGATGTTATCCTTGTAGAATTTAATGGGGTGCAAAAGGCTGGTGCTGCGGATGCTTTTTATGATGGTTCGGGTAATCCTACAACGACTGTGATTGAAGCTATACAGGAGATCGATACCTATATTGGTGAAATACGGACAGCTTTGGAATCCAGAGAAAACTATAGAAAAGAAAACTGGTTGATTATTGTAACTTCTACTTATGGAGGTACTTATTCTGAAACTGTTCAGTCTGATTCATATTATGACGACCTGCGACTGAATACATTTACACTGATGTATAATTCTCGATTTGTAAGCAAAGTAGTTGGAAAACCAAGTGCTAGTGAACTTAATTACAAATATTTTACTCCTTTGTATGCTGGAAATAATCAAAAGTCAGTTGCTACTGTAGCTGATCCAAAATTATTTGAGATGGAAAATAATAAGTCATATACTGTTCAGTTTATGTATTACTCTACCACTAAAAAGAATAATTGGGTGAATATTCTTTCCAAATCAGATAAACATAAAGGTAGTAAAGGTTGGAATGTACATGGTGATGGGGGCCGTATTAAATTTCGTGTTGGAAATCGGAATGTGTGGACTAGTCAGCAATCCACTGACCCTTGGGTTAGTACGGATGGTAAATGGCATACTGTTACACTTGTATTTGATAGAGAGGCTGTTCGGTTCAGGGCCTATATAGACGGGAATTACAGTACGCATAGAGATCAACAGAATATGACTTTACCAACAAACTTGACATGTCCGGATTACCCGTTAACTATCGGGAAAATAGAGAACTCCCCGAATGAGAGTAACGCTGGATTCTGTGTGACGAATCTTCAATTTTATGATGTAGCATTACCTGAAGAATTTATTGAGAAAAATCACGGAGTAACTAAACTGGAGGAAGTGAAAAATGAATATTGGGATCATTTAATTGGTTACTGGCCATGCGATCGAGAAGAGGACTTGGAAAATCCTATCTTGAAGAATGTTTCGCAATATGCAGATTCATATGCAGGAAAATCTGATATAACCTTTGCCGATCAAACATGGACAACTGGTAATTCTGCTGAAGAACACTTAGCTCCAGCTCCGGATGACTCTTATTATCAAGCTGTTTTCAATAATGTAGATATCCCCTTACAAACTATGCAATGGTTGGGACTTTCTATTTCAGAATGGAAATTTGAAGGTGTAGGGAAAACATTTGAATACACTTTTATGGAAGAAAACTAAATATAAATAGACTGTTATGAGTAAGAATATATTAAAAAACAAAAGAAGCTGTGTATTCATTCTTCTATTCGTTTTGGGCACATCTGTGTGGCTCGGAGGATGTGATACAGCTTATAAATACGATATAACTGACGGTATAGATAATAATGGTGCCAGTGAACCGGATATTACAATAGATACCGAAGGGGGGATCGATATCAGTATGTACGAAAAGGCACGTATTTTTCCGGGATTGGTAGATACAGCGAAAGAAGAACGGATTAACGCTACAATTGAGCTTGATTTGAATAAGCAATATATTGATTCCATCACTTTAGGAGTATCTAAAGTGCCACAGCCGATTTATAGTACGGGACTTTATGCCGGAGCCGGTGAGCAGGTAGCTATCACTGTGGAAGATAATACGATGGGACTTAGCGTAATTGTAGGCTCACACATGGATGATCTTACAGAATTGGCCCCTTATCAACGTATGCCTTTGGTATATGTTGCTAAAGCTTTGTTCCCAGGAAAGAATATAATAAAGAATCCATTGGGAGGACCCATCTGGATTAAAAAAAGTTTAGGGCTGAAAGCTTCCGGTACTTGTTCTTTAAAAATAGAAGGAGTATATAAATCACCAGATTTTGTAATAGGAGAGACGGACTTGCAAGATTGGAAGAGAAGAATATCAGAGACCACTGTTCCTTGGTTGGAAATAAGAGGAAAACATTTCGCTTTTACCGTACAGAAAGATCGTGTACTTGATAATTTGGAAAGTATTTCATCCACCCTGCAGGAAGTCGGTAAAGAATGGGATGAAGCAATTGAAGAGTTTTTCTTTGAATATTATGGATTAAAGATTGACAAGGATGCGGAAGAAAAGGAGCGTGCTCCGGAGTTTCCTTTTCGGGTTGTGTTGGATGTACAAGTTTTGGGAAACCTGTATTTGCGTAATAGTGACTATGCAATAGTTGCGATAAACAACACGTATATGCTGGAAGAAATGTTAAACCTTAGAACATTGAGAATTGGTAACTCTGTAGCTTTGTTGAGCGCAATCAATTCAATGTGTACCTATCGTTCACGTAATAATCCTTGGCCTGCTGATTATCGGGCAGTGGCTAATGCAATCCCTTTGTACCGGATAGGAAAGAAGAATTTCTCAAAAGAGAATGCCTTTGGTGAAATCTTCCCTGGTGAAGAGAATATAACCACTTTATTCCCTAAAGCTATTGAGTATGCTATGGCTGATTCAAGTAAATGGGCGAAAGAGGATGCTGCAACCAAGTATGATGATAAGACAGCATATAAAGCATTCGACTTGTTAAGCCTTATTCAATTGGCTAATTATGACGATAACAATTGGGAAGCGATGAAATACCTGAATCTGAAGGCAAAAGAGGAACGGTCGATTGATAACTCAACTCTAAGTTATGCTTTCCGCATGTTATGTGACTATTTTAAACAGAACTTATGTCCGTTCTTTGATTATTGGGGGGTGGAGCAATTGGACGAGGATAGAAAATATGCCGAACAATACCCGTTAATGGATAAGAAAATATGGGAGTATAATCCGTTGAATCCTCAACAGTTAAAGGATTATGATGTATCTTCATATTGTTATCGGCATAGTCGTAGAGACTGGAAGGTGTCTGCGTATGATAAAGGCTATGGCATAAATTATGATGGTGATTCCAGAAAACCTGAATATTTGATTGATGGGGAAAAGAAGACTAATTGGAGTTCTGGTAAGATTAATGACAAACCTTTGGAGTTGCCTTATTATATCATTTTTGATTTGAACAAAGTCTCTGATATTGATGGAGTATATTTGGCAAATGGTTATTCCAATCAGTGCCTGGCTGATGTTCATGTTGAATATATTGGCTCTGAAGTTGCCGATCCTTATGATATCAATGCTCCATGGGAAACGTTGCTGCAGGTTACTGACCCCAATGTAGTGAGGGCAAACTTGAAGAACGAGCGTTTCTTTGATTGCCCGAGAACTCAAGCCAGATATCTTCGTCTTAAAATCTCAAATCCCAATACGATCGTGTTTAAAAGTGATTCAGATTTGACAGAGGAAGAAAAAGCAAATCAGAAGAAGTACCATTCTTTCGCAGAGTTTGGAACTTATTACAAGAAACCATAAAAGAAATCATATATGAAAAAGCTTATAAATATAGTTATTGTTGGGGTAGTCGGATTACTTATCATTTCCCTTCATTATTCTTGTACTACGTATGAGGCACCGGATGGGATTGCAGAGGATGGGTTTGACTCTGATTCTGTGATATCAACAACTATCCACCGTAAAGTTCTTTGGATCAATATAGATGGAGCGGTCGGAAGTATAGTAGAGAAGAAGATGCCTCAGGATGGTACTATTGCCAAAATGCTGAAACATAGTAAATACTCATGGGTGGGGTTAAGTGATAACCGCACTTTACAGAAAGAGGGTAGCGAGGATCCTGTAACTTGGGCAACTATGATGACTGGAGTAAATCCTGAAAAACATCAGATTACCGATGAGTCGTATGTGGCCAACATGGAATACGATCCGAGTAATCCGAATGAGAAAGTAATCCAATATCCAACGATTCTACATCATATTGCAGATAATGATTCAGAAAACCCGACATTATGCGTAACCCCTTGGGACAAGTTGAATAAGAATTTATTAAATGCAGCACAAAAGACCGTAACTACTGCGAATGATGAGGAAACTAAAAATGTGATATTGGAGTATCTGAAAAATAGTGATTTTAATTTTACACTATTAAGTTTCTCGGGTATGTTAGAAGCTGGTAAGTCTGGAGGATTTTCCGCCAATAATGTCAATTATATCACAGCACTTCAATATATAGATGCATATATTGGTGAATTCTTGCAGGCAATTGATGAAAGAAAAAATGCTTTTTATGAGGACTGGCTGGTTGTTGTAACATCTAATCATGGTGGAAAAGAAGACGGTAGTTATGGGGGAAACTCTGCAGAGGAACGAAATACGTTTGGGATATTCTACTATCCACATTATACGGAACAGAAGATGCTAGGAAAAAAAATGTATGGAGCTTATTTTGATTCATCCAAAGCACAAGGGATTGTTTTAGATACGGTTTCTACAAACATTAAATATGCAATAGGAGAAAATTCTAGTTTCTCTGTGGAATTTATCATGCGTATGAATCCCCGTAAGGATGGATCTTACAAAGGTGATAATTGGAATGCTATTTTCTCAAAAAGCGGCAGTTGGGGAATCTTTCGGCAAAGAGAAACTGCTTCTCTTCGTATTGAAGGATCTACTGGAGCTTTAGAAGAAGCGGTGGCAGCATTTAATGATCCTCAATGGCATAATTATGGTTTTAGTGTTGCTCCAATGAACAATGCTCAATCACGAGAATGGATTGTTGCTTTAGATGGTAAGATAATGAAAAAAGGTACTAAGGATGTTCGTGGAGTAGCAGACAACAAATCCCCATTGCGTATTTGCGACCATGTTCCCACTTCATTTTATGTATCAGAAATTCGGTTATGGAAAAAAGCACTTACAGAAAATGAGCTGACACAGCAGGCAGCGTTATTAGATATATCATCAAATGATGCCCATTTTAAAGATTTACTTGCATACTGGAAATTGAATCCGGATGAAGTGAAAGATGCTAGTAAACAAGATACGCTGGTTATCAAAAATCAGATAGCGGATGGATTAGATTTGTTATATGTCAATCTGGATAAACAAAATAGCGAAACATTTAAAGAGAAAGCATTTGTTGAGTTACCTAATACGTTTCCGACGTATGTGTCAACAGGTAATCTAATAATGGAGAACACGCTGGTTGTTCCACAAGTTCTTTATTGGTTGAATATGTCGACAAATACAATTCTGGATGGTTTTAAATTTATAAATAATTATGCAAGTTCTGAAGAATGGCGAGATTTGCCCGAAGATGAATGACTCAGAACTGTGGAAGGATATTTTTCCTCAAATAAAAGAAGATGATTGGGAAACCGTGGAACAATATCTTAATAAAGAACAGGACAACTTTGTTGTTAAACTACGACAGGATTACCCCTTGCTATCGGAAGAGGATATTCATATTATTGTTCTATTGCGATTAGAAGTTTCTCATGAAAAGATTGCTCGTCAGTTTCATATCTTGTTAGCTTCTTTTCGGACAAGAAGGTATCGGATAAAGAAAAAGATGAGAATTGAAGATGAGTATCATTTAACGAAGTTTATCCGAAGACTTTATGTGTAATTGAGGTTCGTTGAATGTTTATATTGTTATTAAACGTAGACAAATGAGGTGTTTTTCTTATTTGTCTACGTTTGGTTTTAGGATAAATGTATGAAAATGTTTATATTGTGAAGGATATTAGAAGGAAGGTGTAATATGAATAAATGAAGCACAGCTAAGATAAAATGAGTTTGGTCGGACTGTGACTTTTGATAATTCTATCTTTGTTACTTTTAAAAAGTATCTTATGAAACATTTTAGTCTGAAATTTAAATTGTCAAGGTGTGTAATACTGAAATATCTAGTTCTAAAGTTTGCAATCTTTGGAATAATTATTCCTTTGAATGGGTTTGCTCAGGGAGCAAGCAGCGAGTTGACTAAAGAAATCGATTTCAGTAGTGCAGTAACAAGGATCACTCAAAAGTATGAATATTGGTGTGTTTATGCATGCTTGGAGTCTTTAAATACGAGTCTGCCGCAATGTACTCATTGTTTTAATTTTCTGCATCGCTTTTATATGAATGGTGCATCTAATCCATATCAATTAGTAAGTGATGAGGACTTTAAAGATGCTATAGATAAACTGGAGGCTGATGCTGATGAAACTTGTAACTCTTCAGATATTTATGAGAAATTTGGTGTCTCTGGAGAGTCCTTGGATGCATATCTTTTGTCTGAAGGGTTTTCAGAATCTAGTATGGTAAGTTTTATAAGGAAGATTTCTAAAAACGATGAGGGTAATCCATCAATTACTTTTTTTATTGATATGGATGGAAATACAGGACATTGTGTTGTTTTTCTAGGATCTAAACTGTATAATAATAGTTGGGATGATCCTGAATCAAAAATATACTTAATGAATCCAGCGTTTAAAAGTATAAGAGAAGCTACACTTACTGAAATTAATGATACATGTGATATAATATACTGTAAATAAAATTGTCTAATTATGAAATCAATATATTTATTGTTTTTCTCTTTTGCTCAATTAGTGTTCTTTTCATGCAGTGAGCAAGGAATATACATTAATAATGTTTCTAATCAGGTTATTCAAAAAGATATTGCAATCACTCGTGCGATTAGCAATCTAACCCCCAACTGCAGTTTACTTATTGAAATAGATGAGAATGCTCAAGATACTGTACTTGAACGATTAAAACTTAATATAGCCAGAGAATGGTATAGTCATAGAAAAGGCTTGTCTTTGCCTTTAATAGATTCTACTATAAAATTTGTACCGGTAATTGATACGCCATCTTTACCGTCTATTACAGATTCTGATAAAATACTGATGCCTCAAAAAGATTTTGCTAGCTTCTATGGACAGAATGAAAAAGGGGAGACTCTGTACTTCTATGCTTTATATACAGACAGGAGTAATTTTACAAAAGAAACTAATCCTCGGATGTATAGAGACCAGGTTGAACTGTTCGGGCAAGAATATGCTGATAGGGTGATTGAGAAATTGAGAAATGCCAAAGGTCCTGAACGATGGGAAATTATTGTAGTATCCCCACAAGACCCGGGACATAAAGAATTTGAATATGCAAGAGAACATTCTGATGATGGTTCTTTTTTCATTCTGACCAGAGGGAGAACATATCCACGTGTCTGTTTCTTTGTGAATAACAAGCCTTATTATTGTTGTGAAACGCCACAACACGAGTTGGGTATGAGACTATTGGAGGATTATTTAAGAAGATAATGTAAATAGACATGGTCGATTCAAAGGAAAGGACTACCATCCGATTTATTATATTTTGCCATTGCTCTTGAAGCTCATCAGGCTAATGATATTTTGTAATACCGAAGCATAATTATATAACGACTCAATACTGATGGCTTACTTCACATTTTCGTGAAACCCTTATTGGAAGGGAGAAGGCGGGTGAAGGGTTAGAGTTTCACCCGCTCTTTCATTTCTTATTCTTTGTATTTCACAGCTACCGAAACCCTGTAATTGCCCGGAACGGGTGTGTAAATGGGTTGGTGGGTAGTCCCTTTGTTTTGCAACTTCTTTTCTGCGATCAATCTTTTAATATGGCGGTATGCAGTAATTTGTGTCATTCCACAGAGGTACTGGAAGTCTTTCCGAGTGATCAGTTGGTTTTCTGCAAAATACTTTGTCAATTCCATATCTATCTCCACTTCGGAAAGTCCGGCAGAATGCGGCCTGTATTTTGAACGGTGGAATTCCATATCGGAAAGTTCGGCTTTCAGTTCTTTGTCTGCTTTGAATTTGATTGCTTTCAGTTTAACTTTATGCACTCGCTTATCTTTAGGATCCCGTATTTCTTCTTCGCAGGAAAGAGTTACTTGTAGATATCCCAATCCGTCGATATGCACCTTTTTCCCTTCTTTAAGGCATTGTGCCACTTCGTATTTCAGTTCTTCCAAAGTTGCTGTCACATCAGACGGGCTTAATGAACAGCGATCGTGAATCCGGTAAACCAGTTTTTTCGTATTTACTGTTTCATAACTAATCGGACGCGCATGATATCTTACCTTGTTTTTCTTCTCCTTCGGCATCGGAGTCTTATATAGTTCAAATTGTACTGCCATAGTCTTTCTTTTTTCTTTAGATGTTTGTAGATTATCTTTTTGATGTTTCTTAATTTTCTTCTTGATATCTGTTATTTATCATTGTTGCGATAAGTGCTTATCATTAACATGATATATGCATGTCATTACTGTGATAAGATATTATCATTATTGTGATAAACTATAAATGTCGGTACCAAAGATAAGGTTTAATTAGGAGATAAACAAGAAATAATAAGGTAAAACGCCAAGTTCATTTTTATAAAAATGAAGGGATTAAAAAGTTGTAAATCCCATATTTCGGATATTATATTCGCATCCATTAAATACTAAAAACGAAATTTTATGGACAAGAAAAGTGTGCTGCTTTCATTATGGCAGAAGTTTGTAAACCGCTTTTATAAAAGTGGAGAGTGTGAAGGATTAATGGAAGACGTATTAAAGCCTTCGGTTAGTTATTATGAAGAGCCTAAAGAGAGAAAGGGGCTCAAAGAGAGGGATTCGCTTTCTAAAACGAAACAGTTGGCTGAAAGTGTAGACCTTTTCTTGAAATCTCATTATGATTTCCGTTATAATGTGCTGACGGAAGAAACAGAATTTCGTTTGTTGGAACAGATGAACGAGGGATTTCAGCCTGTCAATCAACGTGTGTTGAATACGATCTGCCTGGAAGCGCATGAGGCCGGTATTGCATGCTGGGATCGTGATTTGTCGCGGTGTATTTATTCCACTCGTATAGCAGAATATCATCCTTTTAGGCTGTATCTGGATGAATTGCCGGAGTGGGATGGGATAGATCGTGTGTCTGCATTGGCACGACGGGTTTCCGAAAACCCGTTGTGGGAAAAAGGATTCCGTATTTGGATGTTGGGGATGACGGCACAATGGATGGGGGTAATGGGCAACCATGCGAATAGTGTAGCTCCCTTGCTCATTAGTACAGAACAGGGATATTTTAAATCTACCTTTTGTAAGTCTTTACTCCCTCCTGTACTTCGGCGTTATTATATGGATAAGGTGGATTTGACAAGTCAGGGAAATGTGGAACGCAGACTGGCGGAGATGGGACTTCTCAATTTGGATGAATTTGACAAGTTTTCTCCTGCAAAAATGCCTTTGTTGAAGAATCTGATGCAGATGGCTTCATTGAGTTTGTGCAAAGCTTACCAGAAGAACTATCGTGTCTTACCACGAATAGCTTCTTTTATTGGTACGTCTAACAGGAAAGATTTGCTCACTGATCCAACTGGTAGCCGCAGGTTTATTTGTGTGGAAGTAGAGCATCCTATTGATTGTGAAGCGATTGAACATGAACAACTTTATGCGCAGTTGAAAACGGCAATTCTGTCCGGTCAACGTTATTGGTTTACGAAAGAAGAAGAACAGGAATTGCAAAAGAGCAATCTGTCGTTTTACCGTCAAGGGCCAGTGGAAGATGTGTTGCGTGCTTGTTATCGGTCGGCGGAAAGAAGAGAGGAGTGTGATCTTCTTTCTGCGGCTGATATATTTCAATGTTTAAAAAGGAGGAATCCTGCAGCTATGCGTGGTGCAAATCCGGCAAGTTTGGCGCAAATATTGGTAGCGGTGGGGATAGAACGTAAGCATACTAAGTTTGGAAATGTGTATCGGGTGGTAAAAATTGGGTAAGAGAGAACCGGTTTGGGTGATGCCTTGAGTGACGGCTTGGGTGAAGGGGGAGACTTTCACCCGCTTTAGCCTATGGATAGGGTTCTGTAGCGAAAAGGTGAAGGGCTTATAAAAATTACTTGGAATGTGAGAATGTCACTCGAAAATAATGTTTATCTTTGAATAATTATTAAATGAAGAATAACTATGGATAGTGTGATACGCAAATTTCCTATTGGTATACAGAATTTCGAGAGTTTGATAAACGACGGTTATGTATATGTAGACAAGACAGCGTTGGTGTATAGGATGGCGACTACCGGTCGTTATTATTTCCTTAGCCGTCCCCGCCGTTTCGGGAAGAGTCTGCTGTTATCTACCATTGAAGCTTATTTGAGCGGAAAAAAAGAACTCTTCAAAGGGCTTGCCATTGAGAAGCTGGAACAGAAATGGGAAGAACATCCTATCCTGCATCTGGATCTGAATACGGAGAACTACAAAGAACCGGATAGCTTGCGAAGACGGCTGGACAGTACTCTTTCTTATTGGGAGCAACTTTATGGTACAAGGGCGGTGGAGACCTCTTTGCCGTTGCGCTTTGAAGGGATTGTAAGACGTGCTTGCGAGAAAACAGGGCATCGTGTGGTTATCTTGGTGGACGAATACGATAAGCCTATGTTGCAGGCTATCGGTAACGAGACATTACAGGCGGAATATCGTAATCTGTTGAAAGCTTTTTATTCCGTGCTCAAGTCGCAGGATAGATATATAAAGCTGGCTTTCCTAACCGGTGTGACGAAATTCGGCAAGGTGAGCGTATTCAGTGATTTGAACAATCTGAATGATATATCGATGGACTATCGTTACATGGATATTTGCGGCATTACGGATAAGGAACTTCATGAAAACTTTGATGGCGATGTGGCATTATTGGGTGAAAGGAACGGCTTGACGAAAGAGGAATGCTACGTCAAGTTGAAAGAACAGTATGACGGTTATCATTTCGATTATGATACTGTAGGACTTTACAATCCATTCAGTATCTTTAATACGTTGTCTAAGCTGAAGTTCTCCGATTATTGGTTTGAGACAGGTACTCCGTCTTTCTTGGTTTATCTGCTGAAACATTCCAACTATAGGTTGGATAGGATTACCGAGGAGCAGGTTTCGGGCGATTTACTGAATAGTATAGATTCTATGTCGTGCAATCCCATTCCTGTTATTTATCAAAGCGGATATTTGACGATAAAAGGATATGATAAAGAGTTTGGTATTTATCGATTAGGCTTTCCAAATAAGGAAGTTGAGAATGGTTTTATTAAGTATCTGTTACCTTTTTATACGCCTGTGACAGAACAGGAATCCAGTTTTATTATTACCAGCTTTGTTATGGATATACGTCAAGGTAATGTGGATAGTTTCATGCAGCGTCTGCAATCCATGTTTGCCGATACCGACTATAAGATAGTGGGGAAGATGGAGCTTTATTTTCAGAATGCGATGTACTTGGTATTTAAGATGATGGGATTTTATACCGATGTGGAACGTACTACCAGCAATGGTCGTATCGATGTTGTGCTGCAAGCCAAAGACTATATCTATGTGATGGAACTGAAATTGGATGGTAGTGCTGACGAGGCTTTACGTCAAATAGAGGAAAAAGGGTATGCTTTGCCTTTCGCCAAGGATTCTCGTAAATTATATAAGATCGGTGTGAACTTTTCTTCCGAGATACGTGGAATTGTGGAATGGAAAATAGTGGAAGATAATTCTTAAGATGCCAAGTGCTATTGATATCGAATAGCCGCATACACTAATCTTTGACAGTTTAGGTATGCGGCTTACTTATATGTTGGGGATGTGTCTTAGTCTTGACACATCCCCTTTAATTTATAGCGTATGAGCAACTGTTTATGAAGGAAGATTCAGGCATGATTTATTTTTGCCCCTCTTTGAATGATTATCGGACTTTTTATAAAGCCGTATATTAAAGATTTGGAACTTTTTGAATGATTAGAGTACCCGTTTCTCTATTATTTTTAAGAACTTTGCCATTGTGAATTAGTTCGATGACTTGCGTTGGCTATAAATTTAAAGTTAATAATAAAAAAAGAATAGACATGAATTACACAAAAATGAAATTTGGTTTAAAGAAAGGGATAGTGGGTGTATGCATCTTGGGAGCAATACTATTGTTTACTACCCCGCTTTTGGCACAAACGAATGGTAAATCTGGTAAAGGACTGTACGAACTGTTTAGTACTAAACTGCCGGATGGGGCACAATGGGTAAAAGATAATAAGTATGTTCGGAAAGGAGGGTACTCAAAAAAGACAGAAAACTATATATATGTAGGAGCTGCTAAAAGTCCCGCAGAAATGACAGGTTTATCCATCCCTATCCGAGAAAACCCGGGACCGGGTGAATATCGTTATATTACTTTTGCCTGGGTGAAATGGGGGGGAGAACAGATTGGAATGAAATTTCATGTTTCCGAAAAGTCAGCCAGTCAAAAAGGAAAGAAATATGATTTTACTTATATCGCCGGAGAACCAAAAGATTTGATAAACCAGTTGAAAGGTCTGGATCTTGGTGACAAGCCTGGACACTGGATGGTGATGACACGCGACCTTTGGAAGGATTTCGGTAATATTACGTTAACCGGAATGTCATTTATTTGTCCTGAAAGGCGTGATGCTGGTTTTGATGAAATCTTTTTAGCAAAGACACAGGATGATATAAAAAATGCTCCGAAAGTACTTCCGAGTGAGGTTGCTACTGTTGTTCCGGCAGTGGAGGAAGATGATGAGTTGATGTATGATGAGGCTGTATCAGATAGTATTGCTGCTGATCAGGGGGTGCACATCGATTGGGGAGCACAGATTAAGGCAGGTGGTACAATGATGTATCCATTGTATTTGTTGGGATTGATAGCTCTTGTAATTGCAATTCAGAGACTGATAACTTCGCGTCAAGGTCGCCTGGCTCCGAAACCTTTGTGCAAAAGTGTCAATGAATGTTTGGCAAATGGGGATTTGAAAGGAGCATTGGCTGCTTGTGACAAGTATCCTTCTACGCTAGCCAACTCACTACGTTTTATTTTTGAGCATGTGAAAGCCGGGCGTGAGGCTGTTAGCCAGACGGCAGGTGACATGGCTGCACGTGATATTCGTACACATTTGGCACGTATATATCCTCTTTCTGTTATCGCTTCACTGGCTCCGTTAATAGGTTTGTTAGGTACTGTGGTCGGTATGATCGAGGCGTTTGGCCTGGTTGCTTTATATGGTGATGAAGGTGGTGCCTCTATTTTGTCTGATTCTATTTCTAAAGCATTGATAACAACTGCTGCCGGTTTGATTATAGCTGCTCCTGCCATTGCTTTATACTTTATTATCAAGAATCGTATCATGCGTATGGCTTCACTGGTAGAGGTAAAAGTGGAAGAAGTGATTACCAAATTGTATCTGGACAACAAGGAGGAAAAGAATGAGACTGAATTATGATGACGATGATAAGGTAGAAGTGCAAATGTCTCCTTTGATAGACTGTGTGTTCTTGCTGCTCATTTTCTTTTTAGTAACTACGATGATGAAAAAATGGGAAATGCAGATTCCGTTAACGCTTCCTACAATGACTTCAAGCCTTTCCACTACACGGGCAGGTGAGGAAGCGGTGATTATCGCAGTAGATGAAAAGAAGAATGTGTATCAGGTAGTAGGGCATGATGCCTATTCAGGTGAAAGCACTTATTTGCCTGTAAAGGATTTAAGCGCTTTTCTTTCCGAATTGCGTAATAGCCGGGGAGTGGAAACAAATATAGATGTGACGGCCTATCGTACTGTACCGGTAAGTACAGTGATAGAAATCTTCGACCAATGTCAAATACAGGGGTTTACACATACACGTGTACGCCTTGGAAGCAAACCCTATTAAGCCTATGAGACTATCATTATTTAATAACGAGGACGAACCGGAAGTTTCTATGTCTCCTTTAATCGACTGTGTGTTTCTTCTGCTTATTTTCTTTCTGGTATCTACCATGACGAAAGTGAAAAATAGGGATATTCCCGTTGATCTACCAACTTCACAATCGGCCGTTAAATTGAAGCCGGATGATAAGCAGGCTATTGTAGGATTGGATGCCGATGGTAATTTTTATTGGGACGGGCAACCTTGTTCTACCAATTTTATGATGGAACAGTTACGACAGACATGTATCACTGACCTGGGAAAGCGTATTCGCATTGATATGGACAGGCATACTCCGTTCGGACGTTTTGTAGAAGTGATGGATGCTTGCCAGTTTTATAACTTAACTAATATAGGAATCAGGACGTATGACGAAAACTACAACAGGGAGTAGCCGTCTGACGGTTATCCTATCATGGATGATAGCATTGATTTGTTTTGTGGGCGGAGCACTCTATATTTGGAAGATGCCGTCTCCGGATCAGGAGGTGATAGCTTTGCAAATGAAACAGCAGAAAAATCAAAAGTCCAGAAAGAGTTTGACGGAAAAGGTAAAACAGGAACAGGCACAACGGGCATTACCTGCTAATTATGCCAGGCAGCTGGTGGAGCAGTCAGAGGTCTTGGTTAAAAAGAATCTGGAAGAGCAGGTGAAGAAGTTCCAAACGATGGCTGAAACAATGAGACGGCGTAAAGAAGATATGCTGACGAAAGTGGAAAAAAGAAAATTGCCATGGGGAGCACCTGCTGATGCGAATGATACATCGAAAGCGCGGGCTATTCCTCGAGCAGGAAATCCGTCAGATAATGCTTCTGTCGAAGAACTTTATGCTGTATTACGTGACTATGAGGCTGAAATTCAACAAAGTCATTTGGCTGTGAGTGCTGCTAAACAGTCTTTATCCAAGGGACAGTCGTTTCCTGAAGTGTATAGTTCTTTGAAAGCGGGTAATTCACGTATGCCGAGTTTTGATGAATTGATAAGGATGCAGTCAAGGGATGGTGAGTGGGCAACTTCGGCAGGTAGTAATGCTAGTGGAGGATTAGAGATAAAGAGTACTGCTGATTTGAATAATTATCGTGGGTTGCTCGGACAAGCTACTCGTCAGGCAGGGTTGGCGCAATCTCGTTTGGAAGGTCTGTTCGGGGCAGTTCGTCAGGCAGGTAATCCTGGAAACGGAATGGGACAAGGTAATGGCAGCTCGGGTAATGGAGGCTCTGGAGGTAATGGTAGCGGTAATGGAAATGGAACTGGTATGGGAGGAAGTGGAGAAGTTTCTGCTCCCGGAGGCGGAAAGGGAACATTCAGTGCTTATTCAGGATCGAAGTTGAGCAAGGAAATGGTGAAAGCACAAGCGTTGCCCGGACGGCGTTTCTCTAAAGATGCAGAACGTAAGGGATGGCTCTATATCAATACATGGTATATGATTGGACCGTGGGAGAGCTTCGGTCGAGAGGATTTTTCCATCGTTCATCCACCTGAAGTTTCTATTGACTTTGATGCTGTATATACTGATGGACAGATAGGAACAGGAATTGCGGAAACGGATTCCGATCCGCTAAAAGTTATCGGAGACGAGGTACAGCTTGACGGGACGCTACGTTGGAAGTTTATGCAAAGTGAATCGATGCACAATGTCCCACCTGTGACTACCGGACATTCAACTTACTATGCTTATACCGAGCTTTACTTTGATGAGGCTACTACGATGCTGGTAGCTATCGGTACGGATGACAGCGGGCGTGTATGGATTAACGGCAAGGATGTATGGCGTGACTATGGAACTAGTTGGTATAATATTGATGAACATATCGCTCCTTTTCAGTTTCGACAGGGGTGGAATAAAGTTTTGGTCCGGCTGGAGAATGGAGGTGGCGGGCCGTGTGGGTTTAGTTTTTTGATTATTCCCCAAAGTAAATAGATAGATGTGTGTTTAGTTTTAATAGAAAGATTGTTTAAGGATTAATTATTGGTAGAAGTTATGTGAAGGCTTTATGTGCCTTCCATAACTTTCTTTTTATGAATTTGATGGAACATGGTACATATAGGTCAGTTGATACAAAAAGAATTATACCGTCAAAATCGGTCTATTACTTGGTTTGCGGAGCAGCTATGTTGTTCTCGAAGTAATATTTATAAGATTTTCTCTCATTCTGATATCAATACTATGTTACTTCTCAAAATATCAGTGATTCTTCATTGTAATTTTTTTCGATATTATTCGGATACTTTAGGAAATATTGAAAAAATGTAAACTTTTTGGGTACACAGTTCTCTTCTTTATTCTGCTTATTTTCCTTATCTTGTCACTGTTAATTAAAAACAGATGTGTTATGGATGTTCAACTTTGTAATTTGATAAAGAGTTATTGTATCTGACAGTATGTGAGGCTGATAGTTTTAAGAATATGTGACGTAAGTTTTGGTAAGATGAAAGAAGGTAAACAAAAGTGCCGGATATTGAAGACAATCCGGAAGCAGATAGCGGAAGCGAATGACATAAAGCTTGTAACATCTAAATGTAGATATCGGGGAGATTGCCTAGGTACATGTCCAAAATGTGAAGCTGAAGTCCGCTATTTAGAAGAGCAACTTCTTTTTCGTCAAAGAATAGGACTGGCTGTCAAAATAGTAGGTGTTTCGTTGGGAATGTCTACTATGGGGACTACTTCTTTATATGGACAAAAGGTGGGAGAAGATAGTTTGAAGAACAATTGTACTATGCTTCCACAAGTAGAGGTCGTAGGATGGAAGGCTGTTAGAAAAGTTTCGGTTGCAGGAGGAATTGTCCTTGTTTCACAAGATAGACATTCTGTTTCTGTAGAAGGAATAGTAATGGATAAATGCGGTCATCCGATAATAGGAGCAGAAATTGTAGAAAAAGGGACTGCTCATAGGACGCTCTCTGACCTCAATGGGCGATTCATCCTTCAAATATCCGGAAAGAGAGCAGTTTTGAAGGTTAATTACCCCGGTATGAAAACGAAGAGTGTGAGAGTAAGGAAGAGAAAGGTCAAGGATATAAAAGTAGTGTTGCATAAGAGTCGCAGAGTATGGGACGAAATACTATAAAAACAATTAGGATATGAATTTAGTATTATTGAATTTTGTTTGGAGCGGTGTCCTTATAGGAGAAAGCTTTATCCGTTTTTGGTATATAATACCGGCTACCATTGTTATTGAAATGGTAATAATTAAATTGATGACTTCTCATCCGTGGGGAAAATCATTACTTATCTCTACAGTTGGAAACTTGGTTTCTGGAATTATTGAGACTATTGTTATAGGATGTGCCAGTATATTAATTGATTTTCTGTTTGGTTCGGATTTCTTTCCGACTATGCTCATTACTTGGATTCTGATGTTTGCCGGAAGTTTCGGGCTTGAATACTTGACCGTGAGATGGATCTTTAAAGATAAGAGCCGGGCAGTGATGTGGGCGATACTTAGTGGAAATGTTTTGAGCTATTGCTTCATTGTAATTTCTTTGCTTGTTAAATACTGGATTAAATAAAAGTTTGAAAGTAGTTATGGCTGTATTCTATCTTATTTCCGTTTTATCCATATTAATAGTGTTTATTGTGCCTTGCATTATTGGTACTAGATATATGATAAAAAAACAAATAGCATGGCACATTCAGATTCTTTGGTTATTATTGATTGTATTGACTAGTTATGGTGGGCTTGTAGTTTGTATGCTTTATAACAAGGATATCTGATAGTTCTTTCCTCAAAAAGACAATTTTCTATATATTGAATGATTTTTGTACGGTTTTGACGCATTTTAGAACCTTTCTGTCCTAAAAAGCATGCATCTTTGTTTCCTAAATAATAACCACGAAAAACTGTATAATTAATGAACTTTAGAAAAATTTCTTTTTGGGTATTAAGCTGTGTTTTCAGTATTAGCATGGCAGGATGTAAATCAGGTAAGAGTAACAATCAGAATGAAGCAATTACCGATAGTGTATGGACAAAGTCAAAGGTTATTGAGACTATTAAGAAAGTAAATGACTATTGGCAGGCGGAGAATCCGGAACCGGCATTTGCCTTTTGGCATCCGGCTGCTTATCATACCGGAAATATTGCAGCTTATGAAGTAACCGGTAATGAGACTTACAAGAAGTATTCGGAAGCATGGGCTGAAAAGAATCAATGGAAAGGAGCTACTTCTGATGATAAATCCAAGTGGAAATATAATTATGGTGAAACGATGGAACATGTTCTCTTTGGAGATTGGCAGATTTGTTTCCAGACTTATATTGACTTGTATAACATGGACCGTGAGCCGGCAGAGTATAAAATAGCCCGTGCCAAGGAAGTGATGGAATATGAAATGTCAACTCCCAACAATGATTATTGGTGGTGGGCAGACGGATTGTATATGGTAATGCCGGTGATGACCAAACTTTATAAGGTTACAGATAATCAGCAATATTTGGATAAACTCTATGAGTACTTTACTTATGCTAAAAATCTCATGTATGATGAGGAGAGTGCCCTGTTTTATCGCGATGGAAAATACATCTACCCGAAACATAAGACAAATCAAGGATTGAAAGACTTTTGGTCTAGGGGTAACGGCTGGGTGTTTGCAGGTTTGGCTAAAGTTTTGCAAGACTTACCCGAAAATGATGTACATCGTGCTGAATATATTACCATATACCAGGCTATGGCTAAATCATTGGCTGCTGCACAACAGGAAGAGGGATACTGGACTCGTAGTTTGTTGGATCCGGTGCAGGCTCCGGGACGTGAAACGAGTGGGACAGCTTTCTTTACTTATGGGTATCTTTGGGGCGTGAATAATGGGCTTTTGGATAAATCAATTTATGAACCTGTTATAAAACAAGGCTGGAAATACTTGACTGAAATAGCTTTGCAACCTAATGGGAAGATAGGCTATGTACAGCCAATCGGTGAAAGAGCAGATCAACATAAGAATGTCGGGCCAGAGACGACTGCGGACTTTGGGATAGGAGCTTTCCTGTTGGCGGGTTCTGAAATGGTGAAATATCTGAATAATTAAAATTGTTTTTTATATTTGAATGTAATGATGAAAAATAAAAATATCCTGGTCTTTATTTTATTGTGTGTGTTAAGCACAGTAACGTATGCCAAAAAGGTGAAGGTAGAAAAAGAGATCAGCGACCGTGAATATTGGACACAGATGGCATATAAGATTGCTGCTCCTGTATTGAGTAATATGAGCAAAGGGGAGTTGAAGAAAAATATGCAGGTCGAGATCAGCCCAACATGGGATGGACGCAGTAAGGATGTGACGTACATGGAATGTTTCGGACGTTTGATGTCCGGTATTGCTCCTTGGCTTTCTTTGCCGGACGATGATACGGAAGAAGGTAAAATGCGCAGGTAATTGCGTGAATGGGCTTTGAAGAGCTATGCACATGCTGTTAATCCGGATAGCCCTGATTATCTCTTATGGAGAAATGAAGGACAGCCTTTGGTAGATGCAGCTTACATTGCCAGTAGTTTTCTTCGTGCTAAAAAGCAGCTTTGGGAACCGCTGGATGAAGTGACAAAACAACGTTATATTAAAGAATTTCAGTTGTTGCGTCGGATTGATCCTCCATACACTAACTGGCTATTGTTTTCAGCTATGATTGAATCTTTTCTGATGGAAGCCGATGCACAATACGATTTGTTCCGTATTCATACAGCTGTTCGAAAAGCAGAAGAGTGGTATGTAGGTGATGGCTGGTATTCGGATGGAGAAACTTTTGCATTCGATTACTATAATAGTTATGTGATTCAACCTATGTTTGTACAAGTAATGCAGACTGTCAACGATCATAAAGTAATATTGCATGACCGTAGTTTGGAGATGCAAAAGAAAACAGAAGATTTGGCTAAAAAACGTATGCAACGTTTTGGGATGATTTTGGAACGTTTTATATCTCCTGAAGCATCTTTTCCGGTATTCGGTCGTTCTATGACTTATCGTTTGGGAGTTTTTCAGCCATTGTCGATGCTTTGTTGGAAAGAAATGTTGCCTGAAGAGCTTCCTGAAGGGCAGGTTCGTAATGCATTAACTTGCGTCATGAAACGTTTGTTTGCTGTTGATGGTAATTTCAATGAGAAAGGATTTTTGCAATTAGGCTTTGCGGGGCATCAGACCGGGCTAGCGGATTGGTATAGTAATAATGGAAGTATGTATATTACATCAGAAGTATTTCTACCATTAGGACTTCCTGCCAATCATTCTTTTTGGACTTCAAAACCTCAAGACTGGACCTCTAAAAAGGCGTGGAGTGGACATGAATTTCCCAAGGATCATGCAATACATTATTAAATGAAGAAATTTTTATTTACTATAGGACTGTTGGCTGTCTCTTTTGCAACTCTGTGGGGACAATTCAAATATGTGAAAGTGGATGCGCCATTTTCAATGAAGCCAATAAAAGAGTTTATATATCCTGATCAAGATTTCTCCATTGTAAATTATGGTGCTGTAAAAGGAGGAGAGGCGGATGTTTCTGATGCAATTGCAGGTGCTATAACTGCTTGTAATCAGGCAGGAGGCGGGAGAGTAGTTATACCTGAAGGAGAATGGTTGACCGGACCAATCCATCTCAAGAGTAATGTAAACTTGTATTTGGCTGAAGGGGCGGTACTACGTTTTATGGATAATCCTTCTCATTATTTGCCAGCCGTAATGACGTCTTGGGAGGGGATGGAATGTTATAACTATTCACCTTTGATTTATGCTTTTGAATGCAAGAATGTGGCTATTACAGGGACAGGTATGTTAAGTCCGAAGATGAATTGTTGGAAGAAGTGGTTTGCCCGTCCTAAGGCTCACATGGATGCACTTAGAAAGTTGTATACGATGGCGTCCAAAGATGTACCTGTTGAAAAACGACAGATGGCGGTAGGTGAGAACCATCTTCGTCCGCATCTGATACATTTTAATCGTTGTGAGAATGTACTGCTTGATAGTTTTAAGATTCGTGAAAGCCCCTTTTGGACGATTCATATGTATATGTGCAATGGCGGGATAGTACGTAATCTGGATGTTAAAGCGCATGGGCACAATAACGACGGTATTGATTTGGAGATGACTCGTAATTTTTTAGTGGAGGATTGTACCTTTGACCAAGGTGATGATGCGGTGGTGATTAAGGCCGGTCGTAATCGTGACGCCTGGAGATTGAACACTCCGACTGAAAATATTGTAATTCGTAATTGTAATATTCTGGAAGGACATACTTTATTAGGGATTGGCAGTGAGATTTCAGGTGGTATTCGCAATGTGTATATGCATGATTGTAAGGTACCACAATCTGTACGACGACTTTTCTTTGTGAAGACAAATCATAGGCGAGGAGCGTTTGTTGAAAATATTCACATGGAAAATATAAGAACAGGGCATGTGCAACGTGTATTGGAAATAGATACAGATGTACTCTATCAGTGGAGGGAGCTTGTTCCTACTTATGAAGAACGTATTACTCGTATTGATGGCATTTATTTGAAAAATGTGATTTGTGAGTCTGCTGATGCGATATATGAGCTAAAGGGAGATGCAAAATTGCCTGTCAGAAATGTGGTTATAAAAGACGTACATGTGGATAAGGTGAACGATTTTGTGAAAAAAGTCCATAACGTTAAGAACGTAAAGGAGGATAATGTGACATACGGTTCATTACACTAACTAACCTTTATTATATATGTTGGTCCCGTCAATACTGTAAAATGTATTGGCGGGATTTTTTTATAATGAATAAAAAAATCGCTGTTAAAAAGTAAGATTTAAACTATATTGAATGAATATTGTCCTGTTTTGACCGATTTGAAGACCTTTGTATAAAAAGAATATCTCATCTTTGCAATGCATTTAGTTTTCAATAGGTAATAGTTTTAGTTTTTAGGTAACACATCGATTGGTTTGCAAATTCGCTGTCGGTCTGAATGGAAACATTGACCGATGGTGGATTTATTTGGAAATAGTATTGTATCATGAAAACAATAGATTAGAAAATGAAGAAACCTTTATTGTATTTGCTTATTTTATTAGTGACTGTTTTCAGCACTTCCTGTTCCCAATCTTCGAAAGAGACATTTGAAATAGGGGACAAGACATTTTTACTTAACGGAAAACCGTTTGTGGTAAAAGCAGCCGAAATTCATTATCCCCGTATACCAAAAGAGTATTGGGAGCATCGTATCAAAATGTGTAAGGCATTAGGTATGAATACCATTTGTCTTTATGTCTTTTGGAATTTTCATGAGCCGGAAGAGGGAAAATATGACTTTACCGGTCAAAAAGATATTGCGGCTTTCTGTCGGCTGGCGCAGGAAAACGGAATGTATGTGATCGTTCGTCCCGGACCGTATGTTTGTGCAGAGTGGGAGATGGGTGGATTACCTTGGTGGTTGTTGAAGAAGAAGGACATCAAGCTTCGTGAACAGGATCCGTATTATATGGAGCGGGTGAAATTATTCATGAACGAAGTGGGTAAACAGCTTACTGATCTTCAGATTAGTAAAGGTGGTAATATCATTATGGTACAAGTTGAGAATGAATATGGATCATTCGGGATAGACAAGCCATACATTGCTGAAATACGTGATATTGTAAAACAGGCAGGTTTCACAGGAGTTCCTTTATTCCAATGTGACTGGAATTCGAACTTTGAGAATAATGCATTGGATGATTTGCTTTGGACAATCAATTTTGGTACAGGAGCCAATATTGACGATCAATTTAAGCGTTTGCAGGAACTTCATCCCGATATACCGTTGATGTGTAGTGAGTTTTGGTCCGGATGGTTTGACCATTGGGGAGCGAAGCATGAGACACGCAGTGCGGAGGATTTGGTAAAAGGAATGAAAGAAATGCTTGACCGAAATATTTCATTTAGTTTGTATATGACCCATGGAGGTACTAGTTTCGGGCATTGGGGAGGAGCAAATTTCCCTAATTTCTCTCCGACGTGTACGTCTTATGATTATGATGCACCCATCAATGAATCAGGAAAAGTCACTCCCAAATATTTTGAAGTACGTAATTTGCTAAGTAACTACTTGCCGGAAGGTGAATCATTGTCAGAAATTCCGGATTCTATTCCGACTATTGCCATTCCTTCATTTAAATTGAATGAAGTGGCGATACTGTTTGATAATTTGCCGGAGCCGAAGATTAGCGAAAATATTCAGTCAATGGAGGCGTTCGATCAGGGATGGGGAAGTATTCTGTACCGGACCACACTACCGGCATCTAAAGAAGAACAGACGTTGACAATCACAGAGGCTCATGACTGGGCACAGGTTTTCTTGGATGGTAAGAAATTAGCTACGTTAAGTCGTTTAAAAGGTGAAGGTACGGTTATTCTTCCTCCAATGAAAGAAGGGGCCCAGCTGGATATTTTGGTAGAAGCAATGGGACGTATGAATTTTGGTAAAGGCATTTATGATTGGAAGGGTATTACTGAAAAAGTTGAAATCCAGTCGAATAACGGTGTTATTACTTCATTAAAGAACTGGAAAGTTTATAATATCCCGGTTGATTATGCTTTTGCGCAAAATAAGGAATTTATGAAGCAGGATAATCCCCTAAAATATCCTGCCTACTATCGAGGGACCTTTATGTTGGACAAAACAGGTGATACTTTCTTGAATATGACTAACTGGAGTAAAGGCATGGTTTGGGTGAATGGTTATGCTATTGGACGTTACTGGGAAATCGGGCCACAACAAACCTTATATGTGCCGGGATGCTGGTTGAAAAAAGGGGAGAACGAAGTGATTATATTGGATATGGCTGGTCCTGTACAACCACAGATGGAAGGATTGCAACAACCTATTCTTGATAACCTGCGTGTACACGGTGCTGCCTATGCACATCGTAAGGTCGGTGAAAATTTGGATTTAACAGGGGAAGAACCTGTTTATGTAGGTACTTTCAAATCCGGTAACGGTTGGCAGCATGTGAAATTCGGAAAGGAAGTGGAAACTCGTTTCTTCTGTCTCGAAGCATTGAATGCTCATGATGGAAAAGATTTTGCAGCTATTGCAGAGTTGGAATTGTTAGGAGCCGATGGTAAACCATTGTCACGCCAGCATTGGAAGGTTATTTATGCAGATAGTGAAGAAACTGAAGAGGCAAATAATATTGCAACGAACGTGTTTGACTTACAGGAGTCTACTTTCTGGCATACTAGTTATTCTTCAGCTGCTAAACATAAATTTCCACATCAGATTGTGATTAATCTTGGTGAGGATAAGGTAGTGACGGGATTTTCTTATTTGCCAAGAGCGGAAGCCGGCAAGACGGGAATGATAAAGGATTATCGGGTATATTTAAAGATGATGCCTTTCAAACTTTAAGAAAGGATAATTTTATGTTTGTGATACGTACTTAAGATATTTAAGTCAAAGGTTGATTATTAAGTTTGTTCATTAAGTTATAGGAAAGTAAAAGAATAACTTCCACGTGAGTGAAGGTTTTCTTTTACTTTTCTTTTTTTATATTGGTTGAAATCATAAAGTAGCTTACTTTTGTTCTTTCTCTTATTATTGTATAATCTAAAATAACTAGTGATGCAAAAGATGAATAAAAATGGATTTAGCCAATGTGCCGGAGCGTACATTGAGCGTTTGCGGAAAGAAGGGCGATATTCTACCGCTCATGTTTATAAGAATGCTCTTTTTTCTTTTAGTAAGTTTTGTGGAACATTGAACATATCGTTCAGGCAAGTCACGCGGGAATGTTTACGTTGCTATGGACAGCATCTTTACGAGTCCGGATTAAAGCTCAATACGATTTCTACTTATATGCGTATGCTTCGTAGTATCTACAATCGGGGAGTAGAAGCGGGAAGTGCCCCTTATGTTCCCCGGTTGTTTCATGATGTTTATACAGGCGTGGATATCCGGCAAAAGAAAGCATTGCCTGTGACCGAGTTACACAAACTTCTATATGAGGACCCGAAATCCGAACGTTTGCGTCGTACGCAGACGATTGCCGCTTTAATGTTTCAGTTTTGTGGAATGTCATTCGCAGATTTGGCGCATTTAGAGAAGTCGGCTTTAGACCGGAATGTGCTTCAATATAATCGTATCAAGACTAAAACACCAATGAACCTGGAAATTCTCGAAAGTGCAAAGGAGATGATGAATCAGCTTCGAAGCAATAAACCTGCTCTTCCTGATTGTCCCGACTATTTATTCGATATTTTACATAGTGATAAGAAGCGAAAAGATGAAAAAGCATATAAGGAATATCAGTCTGCTCTTCGTAGATTTAATAATTGTTTGAAGGATTTGGCGAGAGCGTTGCGCTTAAATTCGCCTGTCACTTCATATACTTTCCGACATTCTTGGGCCACTACTGCCAAATACCGCGGAGTTTCTATTGAAATGATAAGTGAATCGTTGGGGCACAAATCTATTAAAACCACACAAATATATCTGAAAGGCTTTGGATTAAGAGAACGTACAGAAGTAAATAGAAAGAATTTATCTTACGTTAGAGATTGCAATGCAGGCAGGTAATATATAGACAAAACTTTAATAATCAGTATTTAAATATATCTATTACTTCTTAGGTAACGGAATTAAATATGACGCAAAGATAGACAAAAATATAAATAGCAAACAAATATTCTCCCATTTTTTTTCGTTTTATCTGATGCATACGGCAAAAAAAAATCCGAACATGAAATAATTATATCTTCATGCCCAATGATTTATATGTCCTGTTTTAAAAAGATTTTTCCCCTTCGCTAAAGGCAAAAGCTCTTCTCTCACTGTAATTGTCGATGTTTTTCTCTGTTCTCATTCCGGTTGGTCTCGATTGTGTGTTTACTGTTACCTAAGAAGTAACAGAATTATATAAGGTAAAAATAGTAGATTAATCAAAACTTTGAGAATGTCTCTATTTAAAAGTATAACATACAAATAAAGATGAAACAAACTAAAGCAGCTTTTAGGAATAAACCATTTATTTCATTAAAAGGTAGTATTCTATTTCTAATACTCATTCCGATGACCGGTCTGGTTCATGCGCAATATTCCATGGGAACAACAGGACAGTTGATGATACCTACTGCTGAAATGCAAGAGACCGGTACATTTATGGGAGGAGTCAATTTCTTACCAGAACAGGTTACTCCATCGGTTTTCAGTTTCCCTACCATGAACTATTTTGTAGATATGACTCTTTTCTCTTTTATCGAATTCACTTATCGGATGACATTACTCAAAATGACAACCGGCACAGGCAGAACGGGGTATCATAATCAGGACCGTTCTAATACGATTCGTATTCGTCCGCTAAAAGAAAGTCGCTATTTCCCAGCTGTTGTGATTGGTGGAGATGATCTTTTGACGGAGAAGAAGACTCCGTATTGGGGAGCTTATTATGGTGTGTTGACAAAGACTATCGGATTTCGTTCGGGAGACCAATTGGCTGTAACGGCCGGATGGTATATTCATCAAGGTGATTGTCGTGTATTTAATAAAGGACCTTTCGGAGGTGTCCGCTATACGCCTTCTTTTTGCAAAGAATTGAAGTTGATGGTGGAATATGATACGCGTGGATGGAATATGGGTGCTGCCATGCGCTTTTGGAAGCATTTGTCCGTCAATGTGTTTACTCGCGAATTTACATGTGTTTCCGCCGGTCTGCGGTATGAATGTACATTAATGCATTAAAAGAAGATGAAAAGGATTGTTAGTGCGACCGCTGTTTTTCTCTGTGGTATTTCTTTGTTACAGGCACAGCCAGTTCGTGTGAGTGAGACACTGAAAGAGTTGGATATGGAGAATATTTCAGTTGTGGAGAAAAGGGACACGATAACTGCGGCTTTTGAGACCTCTGCTTATAGGGGGATTTATAATGGAATCGGTATTGCCATACGTCATTTGGTCGCTATACCGGAAATACCGACTTTGCAGTTACTTATATTAGATAATGCCTTACCACAATTATGCATAACCATCCCTGCAGAATTGATTCAAAAATATCAAGCCGGTGAATGTGCGTTGGATGAAGTGTATCGCAAGATGGGGATGACTACTTCTACCGAAACTGCTGTACGGCAGCTGAAAGGCGTAAAACGAAAAGAAAGTTCTTTCGGTAAGGTCGATTTGGTGGTATATCCCAACGTGATGTTAGTCAATAATGTAACTTATAAGTTGTATAAAGCGGCTCTCGAGTTGCAACCTGCCGTGGAAATGCAATTATGGAAAGGCGCCTCGCTACGGATGCAGGTTTCTTTGCCTATTGTAAGTAATGAAGATGGCAAGTGGAACTGCGTTCGCTTGGGATTCATGGCTTTGCGTCAGGATTTTCGCTTGGCTAATCATTGGAAAGGATACCTCACAGGCGGTAGCTTCTCCAATGACCGCCAGGGACTTGCAGCAGGCATCAGCTATTTTTCGGCAAATGGTCGGTGGACGGTAGAAGGTGGAGGAGGAATAACCGGTTCTGCTCATTTCTATGGTAGCGAATGGAAAATGAGTCAATGGAAAAGAGTCAATGGACAAATTAGTGTAGGATATTATATACCGGAAGTGAATACCTTGGTAAAAGTAGAAGGAGATCGCTTTATTTATGGCGATTATGGAGTACGCGGAACTCTTTCACGCTACTTCGGCGAATATATTGTAGGTATATATGGTATGTATACAAATGGAGCAACGAATGCAGGATTCAACTTTTCTATTCCATTACCGGGAAAGAAACGCAAGCGACATCTGCTACGGGTAATGCTTCCCGAATATTTTGCTTTTCAGTATGATATGCGTAGCGGGAATGAATATGCCCATCGTTCGTTGGGCGAAAGTTATAGTGTTGAACCTAAGTCGGCAGAGAATTCACATTTCTGGCAGCCGGATTATATTCGATATTATTTGATTAAAACGAGTGAGAAGTGAAACATGATTGATATTTTAACTAGTATTTTTAACAAAATTGAAACATTATGAAAAGTGTAAAATGGTTTTATGTGGGTGCCATGGCGATAGCCTTGGGTATGTTAACTTTTGCGACAGTAGCCTGTCACGATGATGATGACGATCCGAAACCGGCAGAAGGGGAAGTAATTGAAACTCCAAAACCGGTAGTGGAGTATTACATTATGGGTACGGTGACTTCTGGGGGAGAAGCAATGAATGGGGTAAAGGTAAAAGTGGGTAGTAAAAATTACACAACCGACTCGAATGGTAAGTTTTCTGTTACAGAAAGTGCTACAGGTACTTATAGTATTGAAGCGTCTTCTAATGGATATCTTTCACAGAAAACATCAGTTGTCATTGCAGAGAATGCAGAGAATCGTAGTGTGGTAACGGTAGCTCTGGCTCTGACAAAGGAGAGTCGGAAAGAAACGGTGTCAGTAACTGCAGAAGAAGAAATTAAAGTAGAGGATAATAGTGAATCTAATACTACCATTGAAGATCCGGGAGAAGTTGCTCCGGAAGCAGTGGCAGAGGATAAACCACTCGTGAAAGTCGAATTGGCAATACCGGCAGGTGCAATTGATACAGAAGCTAGTGCAAGCCTTATTAGTGATGGGAATGTTGGCATTAGTGTAACAACCTTTGTTCCTGCTCCTGCAGAAGTGACTACTGAAGTGAAGGCTGAAGAAGTGAATCAAAATGTAGAAAAAAGCATACCTTTAGCTGCTGCTAAATTTGAACCGTCTGGTTTGAAATTTAAAAATGATGTTACGATTTCTATTCCTAATCCTATCCCTGGAATAACATTTGCTGATGCTGATATGATACTTACTTATCAGAATCCAGATACAGGAGAATGGGGAGATGCAAAAGATAATGATGGAAATGTAATTAAAAATATATCTTCTACTACAGAAAATGGAGCTGTCACTGCATATACAGCCCAAGTCGATCACTTCTCTGCTTATGCTATAGAAAATAAAGTATACAGCAAGATTAGTAATGAAACTGTGACAACTAATATTCTAGGACAAGCTAGTCGTGATAATAGCGAGAATGCTAAAGCAGTGACTGGTATTGAACTGAAATATAAGGAAAAGTCTGGTTGGGACTATGATAAGAATGATGCTGGTCTTGTTGCTGAAGTTAAATCGCAATTAGGAGCTACTACTAGTGAGAGCGATACAAAAACGGTGAATGCAATGGTTGCTTTCATGAAAACTCGTATGTTCTCATTAATGGGATCGGTATCTGGCATTACGGAAACTGAACGTGTTTATAACACTGTAAATGTAAACGGATACACCACTATGAGTTATACTTGCTATGCAAAAGCTCGTACTACCACGTTGACGGCTAATGTAAAGTTTAATGGTCAAAACAAGACGGTTTCGATTACAGCAACTCGTTATACCGGAACGGATCATCAATATAAGACGGTTACTTATAATCCGACACATAGCGGCGGTAAGGGTGGTAGTATTTAAGATGTTTTATAGTAAGGGGCTTGGATTCGTTTGTAGCATTGAATCCCTGCCTTAGCCGATTAGGAAAAAGTACAGAGGTACATCTTTACCTAATCGGGGCCACGCATCAGATTTTATTTTGATGCACATTTCCCTGAATATCAACTGTCTGTGAAGATCGTTGATATGATTTGAAACGATTCATTGAATCGATATGTAATATTTTTAATAAAACCCTTTTGAATATGTTCCTTTTTTAATAAACCCTTTGGGGCATATTCATATAGAGTATAGAGGGAGGAGATCACTGTGAAGCGGTCTCCTCTTTTGCTTTTTGAAAATATTGTATTACGCGAAGTAGTATTGCTAAAATCTGTCTTCCTTGGAGTGTTATTATATTCTTTTTGACTAGATTTGACTAGAAGTAATACCCTAAATTCACAAAACAACTTCCTTTGTCCGTCTGATTGGAGTATCCCAACGATATTTCCAATGGTCCGAAGATGCTGTCCATTCCATAACCTGCACTAACACCGAATAATTGCTTGCCTTTCAATATATCGAAGAAATTACTATCTGTTAGCCCGTAGTTACCCGTCAGCGTGAGATAATGAATGGCTCCCATACGTTGTCTGAATTTAATAGACGCAATCATGATGGTGTTATCCATCAATTCCAGATTGGTGACCCCGGCAAACGGTAATTGCTGTGGAATATAGAAACCGGGTACGTCACCGCCAATGGCATTTTGCAGCGGATAAGGAAAATCTCTTCCGATCAGGATACGTCCATAAATGGAAGGAATGACGGAGAAACGGCGGGTCACAGGGATGACACTTGCCCACGAAGCATTCAATGCTGAAAATGGAGCGTGGTCGTTGTATTGTGCCATGTTATCCGTATAAAGCGAATAGGCAGCTCTGAAGTCACTTCCTTTAGAAGGGAAGCGTCCTTTATCATAAGTATTATATTGCACTTGGGCAAAATAACTTAGAAAATGTTCCGATTCCACTTTCAGATCGGAGATTTCAGGTTTCTTGAACAGGAAATCTTTATACTTGTAATATTCAAAACGCAGACCGAGTCCGAAGCGGAAATTCTTGTACCATACATCGGAGAAACCGAATTCTGCCAGATGATATTTATACGTTGTATTATAGGCACGGTTACCTTCCTCGTAAATGTTGATATCGTTGTATTGGAACATATACGAGAAGTTGAAATTACGTTGCTGCATGGGTTCTAGCGTATAGTCTATGCGGGCAGCATATCGTTTACCCAATCGACCGGTAAGAGCCAGGCGGGAAGGAATATGAGTTTTGAGGTCTGCCGTTGCATTCACCAGCAAAGACGCGATTTCTTCCGAATCGAAACGGATGCCCAGATTGATTCTTCTTTCATATTTTTCCTGCAACAGGAAGTTGAGGTGATAACCTTCAGGAGTCTCTTTCAACGTATAGCTGGCACTGGAATAGGATTGACTACCACGTAATTGATACAAGGCCTGTTCTATTTGTTGAGTGGTAATGTCACTGTTTTCTTTCAGATTACATTTCTTCATCAGCCATTTTTTATCATCCACCTCTACACCGGAAAATGAGATGTCCGTCACATAAACCGTGCGTGCATTGGAAAGAGAAGAATAAGGGCCATGTTGCTTCGGAGTATAATCTTCGGCTATTCCTATCTTCTTTTTCAAGGCAAGCAACGAATTCCATTGTTCTTTAGCCGCTTCTTCGCCTCTTCGCATCAGAGTGTCGATGGCAGCCGGGGTAAAACTGGCGGATGAATATCCCTCCACATTGACACGGATATAAGTGTCTGTGAGGTCTACATTTTTTTCATGGTTAGACTGGCAGGTGATGTCTACAATCTGTCCCAGAATATCGGGGACGCTGTTGAGCTTGTCAGCCTTCTTCAAAGCATTCTGCACGTCTACTCCGATAATAATATCGGCTCCCATGGCTTTCACAACATCTGCCGGATAGTTGTTTACAATGCCGCCGTCCACTAATACCATGCTGTCTTGCCGTACCGGAGTAAATACACCCGGAATAGCCATGCTGGCACGCATAGCGGTTGAGAGTATTCCGTCATGGAATACAATTTGCTCTCCATTGACAACATTGGCCGCTACACAAGCAAAAGGAATGGGAAGTTTATTGAAATTGATGGAATCATGATACCCCACAGTGAGGTCTGAAAATAGGTTGGCCAGATTTTGCCCTTTCATGAGTCCTCCGGTAGCAGCATCTTTGGGAGTTTTGGTGAAAGGGATAGAGACTGTATATTTTTCAGACCGCTCACGATCTGTCAATGACATGGCACTTCGTTTGATACGGTCGCTCAACAGGAATGTCCAATCTTGTTTCCGTACCATGCTGTCCAATTGTTCCGGAGTATAACCGATGGCATAAAGACCGCCTACGATAGCTCCCATACTGGTACCGGCTATATAGTCGATAGGAATTCCGGCTTCCTCAATTACTTTCAGTGCTTTGATATGTGCCATTCCTTTGGCACCGCCGCCGCTTAGAACGACACCTATCTTTTTCCTTTGCTCTTGAGAATGCAAAGAAAAAGGCAATAAGATGCCAATTGATAAAACCAATGTTGAAAAGATTTGTTTTTTCATTAGGATATGGTCTAGTGTTGATGTTTAATATAATACAAATGTAGAGCATAATTTGTTTAGTTGTTGAAATGGGAACTAAAAAAAGTGTTCTAAAAGTCGGAAATGTGGATTTTTTCTACACCATACAGTGAATTTCCACACTTTCTGCAAAACGAAGAAATATCTAATGCTTTGATTTTAAGCAAATAATGCAGGTAACGCATTTTTGGTATATGAGTTGTAAATAAGGATATAGAACAAACATAAGTTAAATTAAATAATAAGATTCGATATGAGATTATTCTTTTCGAAACATGAGTTGAAACTGAGGAGAAAGAGAACCATTGCTGCTATTATGTGTATGGTAGTTGTGTTGGGTGTGTATTGGATACTGACCCGACCTCAGAAGGCTGCGCCGGAAATGCCGACAGTCATTGTTGAACCGGTAGTGAAAGACGACGTAGAGATATACGGGGAATATGTGGGGCGTATTCGTGCCCAACAGTTCGTCGAAGTACGTGCCCGTGTGGAAGGTTATCTGGAAAATATGCTTTTTGCCGAAGGGACATATGTCAATAAGAATCAGGTTTTGTTTGTAATCAACCAGGACCAGTATCGTGCCAAAGCAGATAAAGCCAGAGCGCAATTGAAAAAAGACGAAGCGCAGGCTTTGAAAGCGGAACGTGATTTAAAACGTATCCGTCCGTTATTTGAACAGAACGCTGCGAGCCAGTTGGACTTGGATAATGCGGAAGCCGCTTATGAAAGTGCCGAGGCAACGGTAGCCATGAGCGAGGCGGATTTGGCACAGGCTGAACTGGAATTGGGTTATACCATTGTTCGTTCGCCCTTATCGGGACACATTAGTGAAAGAAATGTGGACTTGGGTACGTTAGTCGGTCCCGGAGGAAAATCATTGCTTGCTACCATTGTGAAGAGTGATACTGTGTTGGTGGATTTCAGTATGACAGCACTCGATTATCTGAAGAGTAAAGAAAGAAATATTAATCTGGGACAGCAGGATTCTACCCGTTCCTGGCAGCCCAATATTACCATAACATTGGCAGATAACACAGTCTATCCATTCAAAGGATACGTGGATTTTGCCGAACCGCAGGTGGATCCTCAAACTGGTACTTTCTCTGTACGTGCAGAAATGCCGAATCCGAAACAAGTATTGTTGCCGGGACAGTTTACAAAGGTGAAATTGTTGCTGGATGTTCGTGAAGGAGCACTCGTTGTTCCAATGAAAGCTGTTACCATCGAAAAGGGTGGGGCATATATTTATACCATGCGCAAAGATAATGCGGTAGAGAAACGTTTTATCGAATTAGGACCGGAAGTCGGGAATAATGTGGTGGTAGAAAGAGGACTGGCAGAAGGAGAAATGGTGGTTGTAGAAGGGTTCCATAAGTTGACTCCGGGCATGAAAGTACGGGTCAGTGATCCGGAAGCCGAAGCTGGGGACAGTATAACTACGACAAAAAATGAAGTGACCGGAGTAAAAGAAAACACTACCGGAACGAAGGATAACGCGAAAGGAGAATAAACGATGAAAGTTACTTTTTTTATAGATAGGCCGGTCTTCTCGGCTGTAATCTCCATCGTGATTGTGATTGTCGGCATTATTGGCCTGACGATGCTTCCGGTGGATCAATATCCGCAGATTACCCCTCCGGTGGTGAAGATCAGCGCATCCTATCCGGGTGCCAGCGCACTTACCGTGTCGCAGGCAGTAGCCACTCCGATTGAGCAGGAAATCAATGGTACGCCGGGTATGCTTTATATGGAATCAAACAGTTCTAACTCCGGAGGTTTTTCGGCAACGGTTACTTTTGACGTATCTGCCGATCCGGATTTGGCAGCCGTTGAGATTCAGAATCGTGTGAAACTGGCGGAATCCCGTCTGCCGGCGGAAGTCATTCAGAATGGTATTTCGGTAGAAAAACAGGCTCCCAGTCAGTTGATGACGCTTTGTTTGACTTCTACTGATCCGAAGTTCGACGAAATTTATTTGAGCAATTTTGCTACTATCAACGTGCTCGATGTAATTCGTCGTATTCCTGGGGTTGGACGTGTATCTAATATCGGTAGCCGCTATTATGCGATGCAGATATGGGCGCAACCCGATAAGTTGGCAAACTTTGGGCTGACCGTACAGGATTTACAGAATGCATTGAAGGATCAGAACCGTGAATCGGCAGCCGGTGTATTGGGGCAACAACCGGTAGAGGGACTGGATATTACCATTCCTATTACGACTCAAGGACGTTTGTCTACCGTAGGGCAGTTTGAAGATATTGTAGTGCGTGCCAATGCCAACGGATCTATTATCAGGTTGAAAGACGTGGCGCGTGTATCGTTGGAGGCTTCTTCCTATAACACGGAAAGTGGTATCAACGGCGAGAATGCCGCTGTGCTTGGCATTTATATGTTGCCGGGAGCAAATGCGATGGAAGTAGCCGAGAGGGTCAAAGAGGCTATGGATGAGATTAGCAAGAACTTTCCAGAAGGATTGAGCTATGAGATTCCGTTCGATATGACGACCTATATTTCCGAATCTATTCATGAAGTATATAAGACGTTGTTTGAAGCGTTGGTATTAGTTGTATTGGTGGTTTATCTATCCTTGCAGAGCTGGCGTGCAACGTTGATTCCGGTAGTAGCGGTGCCTATTTCATTGATCGGTACTTTCGGATTCATGTTGATTTTCGGTTTCTCGCTGAATATACTGACATTACTAGGATTGATTCTTGCCATCGGTATTGTGGTGGATGATGCGATTGTGGTAGTGGAAGGCGTAGAGCATATCATGGAAACGGAACATCTAAGCCCATACGAAGCAACGAAGAAAGCGATGAACGGACTTGCTAGTGCTTTGATTGCCACATCACTGGTATTGGCGGCAGTGTTCGTTCCGGTTAGTTTTTTAAGTGGGATTACAGGGCAGTTGTATCGCCAGTTCACGGTGACGATTGTGGTGTCCGTACTTATTTCTACGGTAGTGGCTCTGACATTGAGCCCGGTGATGTGTTCATTGATTCTGAAGCCGGATAATGGAAAGAAAAAGAATATTGTATTCCGGAAGATTAATGAATGGCTGGGCATCGGTAGCAATAAATATGTGGCTGCTGTAACTCGCACCATCAAGCATCCTCGCCGGGTTTTGAGTGCTTTTGGTATGGTATTGATCGCTATTATGCTGATTCACCGCATTATTCCGACCAGTTTCTTGCCTGTGGAAGATCAGGGATATTTCAAGATTGAATTGGAACTGCCGGAAGGAGCTACTTTGGAACGTACCCGTATCGTAACAGAACGTGCCATTGCTTATTTGGAAAAGAATCCATATATTGAATATATACAGAACGTAACGGGAAGTAGTCCGCGTGTTGGAAGTAACCAGGGACGTGCTGAACTGACGGTGATCCTGAAACCTTGGGAAGAGCGGAAGAACACCACTATTGAGAAGATTATGGATACGGTGGAAAAACATTTGAGGGAATATCCAGAATGTAAAGTCTATCTGTCCACTCCTCCGGTTATTCCGGGACTGGGTAGCTCGGGAGGTTTTGAAATGCAATTGGAAGCCCGTGGAGAAGCCACTTTCGATAATTTGGTAGACGCGGCAGATACATTAATGTACTACGCATCCAAGCGCAAAGAACTGGCTGGTCTGTCATCTTCTTTGCAGTCGGAAATACCACAACTCTATTTCGATGTAGACCGTGACAAAGTAAAGATGCTGGGTGTGCCACTGGCTGATGTGTTCTCTACCATGAAGGCTTATACCGGTTCGGTGTATGTGAACGACTTTAATATGTTCAACCGTATATATAAGGTTTACATTCAGGCGGAAGCTCCTTACCGGGAACACAAAGACAATATCAATCTGTTCTTCGTGAAAGCCTCCAATGGAGCGATGGTACCATTGACTTCTTTAGGAAATGCCTCCTATACCACAGGACCGGGAAGTATTAAACGTTTTAATATGTTTACTACGGCCGTTATCCGTGGAGCAGCTGCACAGGGATATAGTTCCGGACAGGCGATGGAGATCATGGAACAGATAGCTCGTGACCATCTTCCCGATAATATCGGTCTTGAATGGAGTGGCCTTTCTTATCAGGAGAAGCAGGCGGGAGGTCAGACAGGTATGGTGATGGCATTGGTATTCCTGTTCGTATTCCTCTTCCTTGCTGCACAATACGAAAGTTGGACGGTGCCTATTGCCGTGTTGCTCTCTTTACCTGTTGCCGCTTTGGGAGCCTATTTAGGAGTCTGGGTTTGCGGATTGGAGAACGATGTCTATTTCCAGATTGGTCTGGTAATGTTGGTGGGACTTGCCGCTAAGAACGCGATTTTGATTGTAGAGTTTGCAAAAGTACAGGTAGATAAAGGTGAAGACCTGGTGCAGTCGGCTATCTACGCGGCCAAATTGCGTTTCCGTCCGATTCTGATGACTTCTCTCGCATTCGTACTCGGTATGCTTCCGATGGTATTGGCAAGCGGTCCGGGGTCGGCAAGCCGGCAGGCAATTGGTACAGGTGTATTTTTCGGAATGATATTTGCCATTGTATTCGGTATCATTCTTGTGCCGTTCTTCTTTGTGATAGTGTATAAAACAAAGTCGAAAATTTTAAAACATAAGAAATAATGAAACGAAAGAAACTATATATTGCTATTCTGTTACTTGCCGGAGTCTTGACTTCCTGCAAGGTAGGGAAAAGCTATGTCCGTCCTGATCTTCATTTGCCCGACAGCTTGGAAAGAGCGCAAGACTCGATCAGCTTCGGCGATCAGGACTGGAGGGATATTTATACGGATGCTACCTTGAGAAGCCTGATTGAACGTGCACTGGATCACAACAAGGATATGTTGATTGCCGCTGCCCGTGTGAAAGAAATGGCAGCACAGAAACGTATTTCCACCGCTGCGTTACTTCCGGATATCAAAGGAAAAGTAACGGCAGAACGTGAACTCGAAAATCATGGAGGAGATGCTTTCAAGAGATCAGAGACCTTTGAAGCACAATTTCTCGTTTCATGGGAACTTGATCTTTGGGGAAATCTGCGTTGGGCACGTTCGGCCAGTATTGCCGAGTATCTGCAATCTATCGAGGCGCAACGCGCATTGCGGATGACGATTGTTGCTGAAGTGGCACAGGCTTACTATGAATTGGTTGCTTTAGATACAGAATTGGACATTGTAAAGCAAACATTGAAAGCCCGTGAAGAAGGAGTACGTTTGGCGCGTATCCGGTTTGCCGGCGGATTGACTTCCGAGACTTCCTATCGGCAGGCGCAGGTGGAGTTGGCGCGTACGGCAACTTTGGTTCCTGACCTCGAACGTAAAATCTCCCTGAAAGAAAACGATATTGCCTATCTTGCGGGTGAATATCCTAATAAGATAGCCCGTTCCCGTTTGCTTCAGGAATTCAATTCTCCGGAAACACTTCCTGTTGGATTGCCGTCTACATTATTGGAACGTCGTCCCGACATCCGTCAGGCAGAGCAGAAATTGATTGCTGCCAATGCGAAAGTGGGAGTGGCCTATACAAATATGTTCCCGCGTCTTGCCCTGACAGGTGGTTTCGGTAGTGAAAGTACTTCTTTGTCGGAACTTTTGAAATCTCCCTATGCAGTAATGGAAGGAGCTTTGCTGACTCCGATCTTTGGTTGGGGAAAGAACCGTGCGGCATTGAAAGCAAAAAAGGCAGCTTATGAGGCTGAAGTACATAGTTATGAAAAAGCCGTACTGGAAGCTTTCAAGGAAACACGTAATGCAATTGTCAATTTCAACAAGATCAAGGAAGTGTATGAACTTCGTGCCAATTTGGAACGTTCGGCCAAGAGCTATATGGACCTGGCACAACTGCAATACATCAATGGAGTCATTAATTATCTGGATGTATTGGATGCCCAACGTGGATATTTTGATGCACAGATTGGGTTGAGTAATGCTATCCGTGATGAGTTGATTGCGGTAGTTCAACTCTATAAGGCTCTTGGTGGAGGCTGGGAACAAAATCCCTAGAATTATCATATCGATTCACTCATTGAAGAAAACGTAAAGGCTATCTCCCGCACCGGGAGGTAGCCTTAATTTTTCTTTCTTCTTCCTTTTGTCTTAAAAACAACAACAGAAGAATTTTCATAATTCGGAAAAAAGTGCGAAATTTGCAACGCTTTTCAAGTTTGACAAGAAACTTACTAACACCTTTAAATAAAAAATTAAAGAAAATGACTAAAAGTGCATTGCAAATCGCAAGGGCTGCTTATCAGCCCAAACTTCCGAAAGCATTGGCATCAGGAGCTGTTAAGGCCGTAGCAGGTGCTGCTACTCAATCTGTAGCCGATCAGGAAGCTATCAAAGCATTATTCCCGAACACGTATGGAATGCCGTTGATTACATTCGAAGCTGGTGAAGCTGTTGCTCTTCCCGCTATGAACGTAGGTGTAATTCTTTCCGGTGGTCAGGCTCCGGGCGGACACAATGTAATCTCCGGTTTGTTCGACGGTATCAAGAAATTGAACCCGGAAAACAAATTATATGGTTTTATCCTGGGTCCTGGTGGTCTGGTAGATCACAACTATATGGAACTGACTGCTGATATTATCGACGAATACCGTAACACAGGTGGTTTCGATATCATCGGTTCCGGACGTACGAAACTGGAAGCAGAAAGCCAGTTCGAAAAGGGGTATGAAATCATCAAAGAATTAGGTATCAAGGCACTGGTTATCATTGGTGGTGATGACTCTAACACAAACGCTTGTGTATTGGCTGAATACTATGCAGCTAAGAACTATGGTGTACAGGTGATCGGTTGCCCGAAAACAATCGACGGTGACTTGAAGAACGATATGATTGAAACTTCTTTCGGTTTCGATACAGCATGTAAGACTTATGCAGAAGTAATCGGTAACATCCAACGTGACTGTAACTCTGCACGTAAATACTGGCACTTCATCAAGTTGATGGGTCGTTCGGCTTCTCACATCGCACTGGAATGTGCTTTGCAGGTACAGCCTAACGTGTGTATCGTTTCTGAAGAAGTAGAAGCTAAAGATATGTCTTTGGACGATGTAGTGACTTACATCGCTAAAGTGGTAGCTGACCGTGCTGCACAGGGAAACAACTTCGGTACTGTATTGATTCCAGAAGGATTGGTAGAATTTATTCCTGCCATGAAACGTCTGATTGCTGAATTGAACGACTTCCTGGCTGCTAATGCTGAAGAATTTGGTCAGATCAAGAAATCTCACCAACGTGATTATATCATCCGCAAACTTTCTCCGGAAAACTCTGCTATCTACGCAAGTCTGCCGGAAGGTGTTGCCCGCCAGTTGACTTTGGATCGTGACCCGCACGGAAACGTTCAGGTATCACTGATCGAAACAGAAAAGCTGTTGTCTGAAATGGTAGCTACTAAGTTGGCTGCATGGAAAGAAGCAGGCAAGTATGTTGGTAAATTTGCTGCTCAACACCACTTCTTCGGTTACGAAGGACGTTGTGCTGCTCCGTCAAACTTTGACGCTGACTATTGCTACTCTCTGGGTTACACAGCTTCTATGTTGATTGCTAACGGCAAGACTGGTTATATGTCTTCTGTACGCAACACAACTGCTCCTGCTGCTGAATGGATTGCTGGTGGTGTGCCTATCACTATGATGATGAACATGGAACGTCGCCACGGTGAAATGAAACCGGTTATTCAGAAAGCATTGGTGAAACTGGATGGTGCTCCTTTCAAGGCATTTGCTGCGCAACGTGATCGTTGGGCTATCGAAACGGATTATGTATATCCGGGTCCGATCCAGTACTTCGGTCCTACAGAAGTTTGCGACCAGGCAACTAAGACTTTGCAGCTGGAACAAGCTAAATAAATATACTTCAGAGCAGTTGTTGATGTAACAGTTGCAATAACAGCTGCAATGAAAGATTCTTTCAGGCACGGATTACACGGACTACACGGTTTATAAGAAATAACTAAAAAACCGTGTTAATTCGCGTAATCCGTGCCTATCTCTAAAAACATTGATCGTTTAAAGTAAATGCCGCAACGCAACAACCCGATGTCTGCCGTACAGAAGAAAAGAACTGTTTCCACTACCAAGAAAAAGGGAACGACCTCTTCTTCCAAAACTTTCCGTACCTCAAAAAAGGAACAGATGAAGCATCGAACTGTGATGCCTGTCTGGATTCGTAACATTTTGGCAGTAGTGATTATCGGTTGTTTTTCCGTTGTATTCTACTATTTCTTTATCCGTCCTTATGCTTACCGATGGAAACCTTGTCATGGTTTAAAGGAATACGGAGTTTGTATCCCTGACGGATATGATATTCATGGTATTGACATTTCTCATTATCAGGGAAAGATTGATTGGAAAAGACTGTTGCAGAATAAAGAGACGGCTACTCCTTTGCATTTCGTTTTTATGAAAGCTACAGAAGGAGGAGACCATAACGACACCACCTTTGAGGCGAACTTCGCCAATGCCCGTAACCATGGATTTATCCGTGGTGCTTATCATTTTTATATTCCTGGTACGGATGCTTTGAAACAGGCGGACTTCTTTATTCGTACGGTGAAACTGGACACGGGTGATTTACCTCCCGTACTTGATGTGGAAGTGACCGGGCGGAAGGAAAAAAAGGAATTGCAGCAAGGCATTAAACGCTGGCTGGACCGGGTGGAATCTCATTATGGAGTGAAACCTATTCTTTATACTTCTTATAAATTTAAAACCCGTTATCTGGACGATTCCATCTTCAATACATACCCTTACTGGATTGCCCATTATTATGTTGACTCTGTAAAGTATCAGGGGAAATGGGACTTTTGGCAACATACTGATGTAGGAAGTGTTCCCGGCATCAAAGAAGACGTAGACCTGAACGTGTTCAATGGCTCGTTAGAGGAACTTAAAAAGCTGACAATTAAGTAACAGGTATTTCTTTTCCCAACAACTTATCTCTTCTCTCATTTGTTATAATCGTATTATTACTAAAAAAGATACGATTATGAACTTTGATATAGCTATTATTGGTGGTGGTCCTGCCGGGTACACAGCTGCCGAACGGGCAGGGGCCAACGGATTAAAAGCCGTTCTTTTTGAGAAAAAGGCAATGGGTGGAGTGTGTCTCAATGAGGGGTGTATTCCTACTAAAACTTTGTTATATTCTGCTAAAATACTGGATAGCATCAAGAGTGCTTCCAAATATGGCGTTTCTGCCGAATCTCCTTCGTTCGATTTATCCAAGATTATGAGCCGCAAAGACAAAACAGTGAAAATGTTGACGGGTGGCGTGAAGATGACTGTGAATTCTTACGGAGTGACGATCGTGGAGAAAGAAGCTTTTATAGAGGGAGAGAAAGAGGGGATGATCCGCATCACCTGTGATGGAGAAACCTATTCCGTGAAATACTTGCTGGTATGTACCGGTTCCGATACAGTGATTCCTCCCATACCGGGATTGTCGGGAGTCAGTTATTGGACTTCCAAGGAGGCGTTGGAGATAAAAGAACTTCCCAAGACGCTGGTTATTATTGGCGGTGGAGTGATCGGGATGGAATTTGCTTCTTTCTTCAACAGTATGGGAGTAAAGGTGCATGTGGTAGAAATGATGCCGGAGATTTTGGGAGCGATGGATAAGGAAACGAGCGGTATGCTTCGCGCCGAATATGCCAAACGGGGAGTCACTTTCTATTTGAATACGAAAGTAGTGGAAGTGAACGCTCATGGAGTCGTGATAGAAAAAGAAGGAAAAGTTTCCACTATTGAAGCGGAGAAAATCTTGCTTAGTGTAGGCCGTAAGGCAAATTTATCCAGAGTGGGACTGGACAAGCTGAATATAGAATTGCATCGGAACGGGGTCAAAGTGGATGAACATCTGTTGACTTCGCATCCCCGCGTATATGCTTGTGGGGATATTACAGGTTATTCTTTATTGGCACATACCGCTATTCGTGAAGCGGAAGTCGCTATTAATCATATCTTGGGAGTGGAAGACCGGATAAATTACGATTGTGTTCCGGGAGTTGTTTATACCAATCCCGAAGTGGCAGGAGTGGGAAAGACAGAAGAAGAACTGATAAAATCAGGACTTTCTTATCGTGTGTCCAAATTGCCGATGGCTTATTCCGGCCGGTTTGTAGCCGAGAATGAACAGGGAAACGGCCTTTGTAAGTTGATTCAGGATGAAGAAGGGAAGATCATCGGTTGCCACATATTGGGAAATCCGGCGTCAGAACTTATTGTGATCGCAGGTATTGCTATTCAGAGAGGCTATACGGTGGAAGAATTTCAGAAGACTGTATTTCCGCATCCTACGGTCGGAGAGATTTATCACGAGATTATGTTTTAACTCTTATTCTGTCTGACCTATGATTCGATGTATCTATAGTCCGTTTTCTGATATTTACTTTCACTTGGCTGCAGAAGAATATCTGTTGAAGCAGGGAAATGAAGACATTTTCATGCTTTGGCAGGACACTCCTTCTGTGGTAATAGGGAAGCATCAGCGGTTACGGTCGGAAGTCGATCAGGAATGGGCGGAACGGGAGCAGGTACATATTGCCCGTCGTTTTTCCGGTGGGGGAGCAGTGTACCATGATTTGGGTAATGTCAATCTGACTTTTATAGAAACGACTCCCCGCTTGCCGGAGTTTGTCACGTATTTGCAGCGGACGTTGGATTTCCTGAACTCTATGGGACTGATGGCAACAGGAGGCGAACGATTGGGGATTTATCTGAATGGATTGAAAATATCAGGAAGTGCGCAATGCCTGTACAAGGATCGGGTATTGTATCATTGCACGCTATTGTATGATACGGACCTTACAGCGTTGCATCAAGCATTGAATCCGGAACCGATGGTCGATGATGAAACGTTATCGTCTGTATATGCTGTTCCTTCCGTTCGGAGTGAGGTAACTAATATTCGCAGGCATTTGCCGGCGGGGACTGTCACTGATTTTAAAGAAAAGGCTTTTCAGTATTTCAGTAAGTCGCAATCCGTCAGTGCTTTCACCAGGGAGGAGATAGAAGCCATCAATCAGCTCCGGGAAGAGAAATATATTCAGAAAGAGTGGATATATAGCCGTTGATGCTTGGTTGTGCCGATTGGCATCCGGTTAAAATTTACTTAACTTAAAACTTTCTATTTCAGCCCATTGTTGTAATATATCTAAGGTTGAATAATAAATTTACTGTCTATGTCAAAATTCGAAATAAAAATGCCTAAGTTAGGCGAGAGTATAACCGAAGGGACCATTGTCTCTTGGTCTGTAAAGGTGGGTGACATGATTCAGGAAGACGATGTGCTTTTTGAAGTGAATACGGCTAAAGTAAGTGCAGAAATCCCTTCTCCTGTAGCGGGAAAAGTGGTGGAGATTTTATATAAGGAAGGTGACACGGTAGCTGTAGGAACAGTTGTCGCCATTATTGATTTGGATGGCGAAGAATCATCCGGTACGGAGCCGGCAAGCGAAGGTGCCACAAACGAAGGAGCTGATGCCAGTCAGGTTGCCGCTGATGTTTCCGGAACATCACAATCATCAACGGACACTGCTAAGAACCAATCAGTGAATACTGCATCAAACCCCGTTGATACATCCAAACCCGTTGCTGTTGAGGAAGAACGTTGGTATTCTCCTGTTGTGATTCAGTTGGCGCGGGAGGCTAAGATTCCGAAAGAAGAGTTGGATGCTATACAAGGTACGGGTTATGAAGGGCGATTGAGTAAGAAAGATATAAAAGACTATATTGAAAAGAAGAAAAGAGGAGATATGGCTGAACAGAAGCCAGCCTCTGCCGTTGCTGCTCCGGCTGCAAGCAAACCATCGGTGGCTGTTGCTCCCGAACCGATAACTCCGAAAACGTCTCCGGCTGCATCTGTCCCTGCTGCACAGTCGGCTGCTACTTCATCCAAATCGTCTGCTCCTGTTGCCATGCCTGGAGTTGAAGTGAAAGAGATGGATCGTGTCCGCCGGATTATTGCCGATCACATGGTTATGTCTAAGAAAGTATCTCCTCATGTAACCAATGTGGTAGAAGTAGACGTCACCAAACTGGTGCGTTGGCGTGAAAAGAACAAAGATGCTTTCTTCCGTCGCGAAGGAGTGAAGTTGACTTATATGCCTGTGATAACCGAGGCCGTAGCGAAAGCATTGGCAGCCTATCCTCAAGTGAATGTGTCAGTAGACGGATATAATATCCTCTTTAAGAAACATATCAATGTAGGTATTGCTGTCTCTCTGAATGATGGAAATCTGATTGTGCCTGTGGTGCATGACGCCGACCATTTGAATCTGAATGGTCTGGCAGTTGCCATTGACTCTTTAGCCCTGAAAGCAAGGGATAATAAATTAATGCCGGAAGATATTGATGGCGGTACATTTACCATTACCAATTTCGGAACGTTCAAGAGCCTGTTCGGTACACCGATTATTAATCAGCCGCAGGTTGCTATTTTGGGAGTAGGGTATATTGAGAAGAAACCTGCTGTGATAGAAACACCGGAAGGTGATACGATTGCCATCCGCCATAAAATGTATCTGTCTTTGTCTTACGACCATCGGGTAGTAGATGGAATGTCGGGAGGTAACTTCCTCCACTTTATTGCCGACTACCTCGAAAACTGGCAAGGCTGATAACTGATTGTTTCACTCATTAAGAACTTCATTCACTATGAAAAAGAAATATGATATAAAAACAACAGATGTAGAAACCCTGAAAAAGTGGTATCATCTGATGACATTGGGGCGTGCTTTGGATGAAAAAGCACCGTCATACCTGCTGCAATCTTTGGGTTGGTCTTATCATGCTCCTTACGCGGGGCATGATGGTATTCAGCTTGCCATCGGTCAGGTATTCACTTTGGGCGAAGACTTCCTGTTTCCTTACTACCGCGATATGCTGACTGTACTTTCTGCCGGAATGACTCCGGAAGAAATCATCCTGAATGGTATCTCGAAAGCGACAGACCCGGGCAGCGGCGGACGTCACATGTCGAACCATTTCGCCAAACCGGAATGGCACATCGAAAACATTTCTTCTGCAACGGGTACACACGACCTTCATGCGGCAGGTGTGGCACGGGCAATGGTATATTATGGACATAAAGGAGTCGCCATCACTTCTCACGGAGAATCTGCCACTTCCGAAGGATTTGTATATGAGGCTATCAATGGCGCCAGCCTTGAACGTCTTCCTGTCATTTTTGTGATACAGGACAACGGATATGGTATCTCTGTCCCTAAATCGGAACAGACAGCCAACCGCAAAGTTGCGGAAAACTTCTCCGGTTTCAAGAACCTGAAGATCATCTATTGCAATGGAAAAGATGTATTCGATTCGATGAATGCCATGACCGAAGCTCACGAATATGCAAGGGAAACCCGTAACCCGGTGATTGTGCAGGCAAATTGTGTTCGTATCGGTTCCCATTCCAACTCGGATAAACATACCCTGTACCGGGATGAGAACGAACTGGAATACGTAAAAGATGCCGATCCGTTAATGAAATTCCGCCGGATGTTGTTGCGTTACAAACGCCTGACAGAAGAAGAGTTGCAACAGATCGAAGCTGACGCAAAGAAAGAACTGTCGGCTGCCAACCGAAAAGCGTTGGCTGCTCCCGATCCTGATCCTAAGAGTATCTACGATTTTGTGATACCCGAACCTTATCAACCGCAAAAGTACAAAGAAGGTACTCATGAAGCAGAGGGCGAAAAGACCTTCCTGGTAAATGCCATTAACGAGACATTGAAAGCCGAATTCCGCTACAATCCCGATACGTTTATCTGGGGACAGGACGTAGCAAACAGAGAGAAAGGCGGTGTGTTTAATGTCACCAAAGGGATGCAGCAGGAATTCGGCGAAGCCCGTGTGTTCAGTGCGCCGATTGCCGAAGATTATATTGTAGGCACTGCCAACGGAATGAGCCGCTTTGATCCTAAAATCCATGTCGTGATAGAGGGAGCGGAGTTTGCTGATTACTTCTGGCCTGCCGTAGAACAATATGTAGAATGTACGCATGAGTATTGGCGCAGCAATGGTAAGTTTGCCCCGAATATAACGCTGCGGTTGGCTTCCGGAGGTTATATCGGTGGAGGGCTGTATCACTCTCAAAATATAGAAGGAGCTTTGACTACATTGCCGGGAGCACGAATTGTCTGCCCTTCTTTTGCCGATGATGCAGCCGGATTGTTACGTACTAGTATGCGCTCTAAGGGATTTACTTTGTTTCTTGAACCGAAAGCATTGTATAATTCGGTAGAAGCCGCCACTGTGGTGCCGGAAGACTTTGAAGTACCTTTCGGAAAAGCACGTATCCGCCGTGAGGGTACGGATTTGAGTATTATCACATACGGAAATACGACCCATTTCTGTCTGCATGCTGCCGAACGATTGGAGAAAGAGGGTGGTTGGAAAGTAGAAGTGATCGATATTCGTTCTCTGATTCCGCTGGATAAAGAGGCAATATTTGAATCGGTCAAGAAGACCAGCAAAGCATTGGTTGTACATGAAGATAAAGTATTCTCCGGTTTCGGTGCGGAGCTTGCAGCAATGATTGGTGAGGAAATGTTCCGTTATCTTGACGGACCGGTGCAGCGTGTCGGTTCTACGTTTACTCCCGTCGGTTTCAATCCGATACTGGAAAAAGAAATTTTGCCGGACGAAGCTAAGATATACGAAGCTGCACGGAAATTATTGGAATATTAAAAGATAGGAATTATGAAAAAGATAGGTTTGTTTTATGCTACCAAAGCCGAAAGAACGAGTTGGGTGGCAGAGAAAATACAGAAAGAGTTTGGTGAAGACAAGATAGAAGTAGTGCCTATCGAGCAGGCCTGGCAGAATGATTTTGCTGCTTATGACTGCTTCATTGTGGGTGCTTCCACCTGGTTTGACGGGGAACTTCCTACTTATTGGGACGAACTGTTGCCGGAACTCCGAACAATGAAATTGAAAGGTAAGAAGGTTGCTATCTTCGGTTTGGGAGATCAGATACGCTATCCGGAAAATTTTGCAGATGGAATCGGTCTGCTGGCAGAAGTCTTTGAAGGGGATGAGGCTACCTTGGTCGGTTTTACTTCTTCCGAGGGTTACACTTTCGAACGTTCCAAGGCTTTACGTGGCGAGCAGTGGTGCGGGTTGGTTGTCGATTTGGATAATCAGTCCGAACAGGCGGAAAAGAAAATCAAAGCATGGTGCCAACAGGTCAAAAAAGAGTTCGCGTAACAGCTTTGTTTCTCTTTATAAGATAGTGACGCTATCCGATGCAAATAGTGACGGTATATGCTATGGATAGCGTCACTATCCCACGCGTATACCGTCACTATTTTTTTTCTGCATTAATCTGGAGGCTTACGCTTGTTTATAGCGTATATCGACTGCGATTTTTGCTTGCTTCCTTATATCTCTTAATGATAAGGGAGCTTTCTCTTTTAAAGATATTTGTTGGCTCTTATCCTTTATAAATAAATTTCACTTCTGCCCAACGATTCTTCTCTTTATAATGAACGAAAGTCAGCCCGTTCTTCTCCGCTTCTTCGCGGATGGCGGCAATGTCGTCTACATAAAATCCACTCATGTAGAGTTCGGAATTCGTATGCATACAGGCAACATATTGCTTCATATCATTCAGTAATATATTCCGGTTGATGTTGGCGATGATAACGTCGAAAGGTCCTTTTCCTGCAAGCGACGAGGCATCTCCTTCTGATACGGCAATATCGTCTACGTGGTTCAATTCGATGTTTTCGATAGAGTTTCGTACGCACCATTCATCAATGTCGATGGCCGTACAGGGGCGTGCGCCCCGCATACGTGCGAGGATGGCAAGAATCGAAGTTCCGCAGCCCATATCGAGCAGGGATTTTTCTTTCAGTTCGCTGTCCAATAATTCTTCAATGATGAGGCTGGTAGTCTCGTGGTGTCCTGTTCCGAAGGCCATTTGAGGATTGATAACGATGTCATATTCCGCTTTGGGGACATCTTGGTGGAAAGTGCTGTGGATCACACATCGGTTTCCGATAATGATGGGTTGGAAGAAATTCTTTTCCCATTCCTCGTTCCAGTCCTTGTCTTCCGCTTCGGTATATGTATAAGTAATATCCGTATCGGGTAGGGGGAACTCGTTGATGGCAATCTTGATGGCGTTTTCATCACACAATGTCTGTTGGATATATGCGGTCAGTCCGCCTTCACACTCAACAAAACTTTCAAATCCGACTTCACCCAATATGGCAGCCAGTACGTCATTGACGGTTTCGGTACAAGGCTGGGTGCGGAATGTGAACTCAAAATACTTCATAGTTGTTTTTAATGCTGGTGAATAATGTGCAAAGATACAGCAATCCGGGTATAGAAAGTCAAGTTTGCCTGAACTTTATGCCGGTGAGCGTTGTATCTTCTACAAAGATAGTTAGAAATAGGGATTTCCCTATTATCCTTTGGGGAAAATCTCCTCCGGACGAAAAATCTCTTCCTTATCTTTGTAACGTGAATAAGTTTAAGTAATTACATAAACCGAGATGATATGAAAAAGATTGTTTATTTCTTGCTATTTGCCTTGTGCCTTCCGATAGGTATCTTTGCACAAAGCGTTAATGACGACCTTTACTTCGTACCTTCTAAAGACAAACAGGAGAAGAAAGAAACTCCGGTTAAGAAGGAACCGAAGAAACAGGTGACGACTAACATCTATACTTCACCGGGTACTACAGTGGTTGTTCAGGACCGGAAGGGGAGAACACGGGATGTGGATGAATATAACCGCCGTTACGATGCACGTGAAAATGAATTCGTAATGGATAATGATACCTTATATATAAAAGAAAAATCTAATCCGGATTTGGACGGAGAATGGGTGACGGGCGAATTCAATGGTACAACAGACGACTATGAATACGCTGAACGTATCATCCGTTTCCGCAATCCGCGTTTTGCTATCAGTATCAGCAGTCCGTTGTACTGGGATGTAGTTTACGGTCCGAATTCATGGGACTGGAACGTATATACCGATGGTATGTATGCTTATGCATTCCCGACGTTCAGTAACCCGCTTTGGTGGGATTGGCGTTATGGCTCTTACGGTTGGGGCTGGAACTATGGCTGGGGATGGAATCGTCCTTATTACTCTTGGGGATATTACCCCGGTTATTGGGGCGGCGGCTACTGGGGTGGCTGGTATGGCGGCGGATATTGGGGACATCATCACCATTGGCATGGTGGTCCTAGCTGGGGCTGGGGCGGAGGTGGAAGACCTTATTATGCCGGACGTAGTGTGATTAATGGTAATAATCGTTCCTATTATTCTGGTTCGAGAAATTATAATTCTACTTCTTACAGAAGAGGTGTCGGTTCATCAACTACCAGACCAGCTAATTCTTCTGTTGGACAAAGTGTTCGCCGTTCAGGTAGTACAGGTACAAATAGCAGAGTTGTAGGTACTCGCGATTATACTCGTAGCGGTAGCAATAGCTCTGTTCGTTCAGGAAGTTCATACTCTCGTAGAAATACAGAAACGTATACACGTCCAAGCAGTACACGTACTTCTGGTACTAGTACACGCAATTCTGGTTCCTCTTATAATAGAAGTAATAGTTCGACGCGAAGTTCCGGAACAAATAGTAGCCGTAGCAGTAGTAGCTATTCACGTGGAAGTTCCACTTCTCCATCAAGAAGTTATACGCCTGACAGATCATCATCCCGCTCTTCTAATTCAGGTAGTTATTCAAGAAGTAGTGGAAGTAGCTATTCATCAGGTAGTAGCGGTAGTTATTCTCGTAGTTCTGGCAGCAGTGGCAGTTCTTCACGTAGTAGCGGCGGTGGTGGTTCTTCACGTAGTTCTGGTGGTAGCTATAGAAGATAGTTTATAATTTCAAAAGAGATTGATTATGAAAAGTAATAGAATATTAGCGATTTGTATTCTTTTGATAAGTGTAGGATTTCTAAATGCTCAAACAACTATCTATGATGCAAATCGATGGATGGGAAGTGATTTAAATGGAACTGCCCGCTTTGTAGGTATGGGCGGTGCCATGGGAGCTTTAGGTGGAGATATAACCACTATGGGAACCAATCCTGCTGGTATCGGAATTTATCGCAGTAATGATGTTATGGTGTCGTTTGGCTTTGATAATACAGGAACAAAAGCTAATGGAGCGAGTCTTGACAAGTTCCATGGTTCATTCGATAATGCCGGATTTGTATTCTCTACAAAAATAGGAAATACAACAGCTTTGAGATTTGCCAACTTTGGTTTCAATTATCGCAAAATGAAGTCCTTCAATAGAAGTATGCTGGTGAGTGGAGTATTCAATACTTCTCAAACAGTTCAGATGGCTAATATGGTGAACTTTGATTCATACGGAGACTTTGATCCGTTCACGGAAGCTGCTTTGAGGAGCGATGATGCTTTTCAGAATCCTGAATTGCCTTGGTTGGGTATTATGGGATATAATGCACATTTAGTGAATCCTGTTTATGGGAAAGTAGATCCGGAGAATCCGGATGCAGATCCTCCTTTTGAGGGATATGAACCCTATTTTCAGGCAGGAGATGCTGTGAGTCAGTCTTATCGTTCGAAAGAAAGTGGAGGTATCCATTCTTTTGATTTGAATGGTGCGCTGAATTTTTATGATCGTTTTTATGTTGGAGCAACATTAGGACTTTATAGTGTAAACTATGACAGGACTAGTGAATATAATGAAGACTTTACTGATAAGGACGGAAATGGTCATGGAGGATATACGTTGGGAAATGACTTTTGGGTAGATGGTAGTGGAGTTGATTTTAAACTTGGTTTTATTCTTCGTCCTTTTGAGTCATCCTCATTCCGTATTGGTGCTGCTGTACATACTCCGACTTTCTTTAGTTTAAAGGAGCGGAATACTGCTTATCTTCGTTTCGACTTGAGTGAAGATTTAAATGATATTACCAAACCTTATGATGCTCGTGGAAATGATACTGAAGGAGAATATGAATATAAGTTAATTACTCCGTGGAAGTTTAATGCAAGTATGGGATATACCATCGGTTCTTCTGTAGCATTGGGAGTTGAGTATGAATATTCAGACCGCACTTCAGCTAAAATGAAAGATCCGGACGGATATGAATTGGGACAGACTGCAGACATTAAAGCAATGATGAAGGCAGTTCATACACTTCGTGTTGGAGCTGAATTTAAGTTAGCACCGGAATTTGCATTTCGTTTAGGATATAATCATATTACTGCTCCTTTGAAATCAGATGCTTTTAAGTATCTTCCTGTAAATTCAATGCGTACTGATACGGAGTTCTCTAATCCGGGTGCTACTAATAATTATACATTGGGTTGTGGCTATCGTGGTGAAAGTTTCTATGTAGACATGGCATATATGTATAATACTTATAAAGAAACATTCTATGCTTTTGATAGTTTAGATTTACCTGGAACGAAAGTGACGAACAACAACCATAAAGTGGTTCTTACTTTAGGTATGCGTTTCTAACCTAAAAAAGACAGTTTTCAATTTCAATAATAACTTTTGTGTGTAAAAAATCCCTGGAATGCTGAGTGTCTACAGCGGTTCCGGGGATTTTTATTAGTATCACTTTTTATTCTTTAGTCTTATCTGAATAGTGGAGTTCGTTCGTCAATGATTCCGCGTCTTGCGTACATTTTTACCGCAACAGGAGTTCCGGCTTCTATGGTAATGTCCTCCTCTGCGATGATAGGTTCTTCTTTACCGTCCTCCAGGATAACCGTTCCTATTTTCTCGCCGGCTTTGATGAGCTGTGGAATCAAGTTAGTCAAGATACCTTCAGATACTTTCCGGATATCAATGTATTCCGGTTTTGCATTGGGGTCAGCTTCGATTTTACCGCTGAACAGGTCTTGCACACCTTTGTTCTTCAAGAACAGTTTAACGATTGCTCTACCTTCGTACGGCTGGTTGTTCTCGTCGAGCAGAACAACGGGCGTTGTCATTCTCTTGAATGCAAGAGCAACATTCTTAGAACCTTTGTTGGCTTGGGCTGTACCGAACAAATATTCTAAGCCACCCTTGATTTCGCGATAGCGGCTGCTCAATGATCTGGTAGTAGCAGCTTCGTCGGTCAATTCAGGATAATGAGCATAGAAAGTAACCGTTTCCGAATCGGTGCCTGCTTCGTTCCAGCTCTGGCTATCCATGCCTATGGCAAACGGATGATAATCCTGCTCGGCAACGGACATGGAGATGACATCTCCGGCAGCGAAATTGCTTTTTAACGGAAGTGTCAGACTACTGCTGTTACGGGTAAGAGCATTGTTGATACTTTGGTCAATAGAAGTAGAAAAGTCGATCACTCCTTTACTGGGATCTTGCAGTTCTTCTTGCTGTTGACAACTGAACAGGCATACTGATGCCATAACAAATAAAAGGCTTTTTCTTTTCATTTGAGGGTAATTAATAGGTTAATAATAGTGAGAGGTTTTCTAATATTCTACTCTGTCTTCTTTAGCCACCCAGGCTTTGAAGGCAGTAAGGGCTTCATTATGTAGTAGGATTTCGGAAGGCAGCTTTCTGTCTTCAGGCTTCAGTTGCAGTTCGTCATAGATAAAAGAGTCGTCGAAGCCGATGTTCTTGGCATCGGTCTTGTTGTTTCCATAGTACATCTTATCCAGGCGTGCCCAATAAATAGCACCCAGGCACATGGGGCAAGGTTCGCAGGAAGTATAGATTTCGTATCCGCTAAGATCAAATGTTCCGAGTTTAGCAGCTGCGGCACGTATGGCGCTTACCTCGGCGTGAGCCGTAGGATCACAAGATGCAGTGACACGATTAACTCCTGTTGCAACTATTTCTCCGTCTTTCGTGGCAATCACAGCACCGAAAGGACCTCCACCATTTTCAACATTTTCTTTTGAAAGCTCGATCGCTTTTCTCATTAAAGCTTCTTTAGTCATGGCACAAAAAATATATTGTTAGTTTCATTTTTTCTTTGCTTCTTTCTACAAAGATAGAAAAAACTAACAATATACAATGGAATGCCCCTATTAATTTTTTAACAATACCGGCAGAATCCGGAAAAAGAAGGAACTTTTTTTTGCTTTTTTTAGGGTTATAGCTTACCTAAGATCTTGTCCATTACCCAGTTAGTCAACGTTGCGCTTTCGCCATCGCAAGAGCAAACCGACTTACCCAATAAGTGATCTACTACTGCTTGGATAAGAGGTTGTTGCACGTGTTCCGGGTTGCCGATACAAATTTCTTCCCGTCCTTTCTCGGTATGTAGTCCGATAGGTTCGTAAGTAAAGACAGAGAAGCAAATCATTCCTTTGTCACCGATAATCTCTATGCGGTCTTCGCGGGCAGAATCATGGGCTACGAAGCACCAGGAACCACTACCCACCAGTCCGTTGTCAAATTGGAAACAGGCGCTTAATGTATCTTCGGCAGGATAAAGCCCGCCGCGATTACTCTTGTAACCGCTTGCTTCGAGGATGCAACCGAACATATCCTGCAACAAATCAATCTGATGCGGAGCAAGGTCGTAGAAGTAGCCGCCTCCGGCAATATCAGCCTGCACACGCCAGGGAAGATTATCACGATTGTAATCCAGATCGCGTGGCGGCTGGGCAAAACGAATTTGTACATTGATAACGTTGCCGATCGTCCCGTTCTCTACTAATTCCTTTACTTTCTGGAAATAAGGAAGATAACGGCGATAGTATGCTACGAAACAGGGAACTCCCGTTTCATTGGATATGCGGTTGATTCGGGTACATTCTTCATACGTCACCGCCATTGGCTTCTCAATATAGGCCGGTTTACCCGCTTTCATGGACATAATGGCATACGTAGCGTGTGAAGAAGGAGGAGTGGCGATATAGACAGCGTTTACTTCCGGATCATCTATCAGCTCCTGTGCATCGTCATACCATTTCTTGATTCCTCTCTCTTTGGCATACGCTTTCGCTTTCGCGCCGTCACGACTCATCACGGCTACGACTTCCGAATGTTCTACTTTCTGGAAAGCGGGACCGCTTTTCGTCTTGGTTACTTCTCCGCAACCAATGAAGCCCCATTTGATCATCTTTTCACTCATAATATAATATACCTATTGTGTCTGTTCTAACAAACCCCAAAGATAAAGCTATTTTTTGTCAAGAGCAACTTTATTGATTATTAACTTAGCAGGGACAGTTGGAAAACAGACATTATGTTTCGTTTCAACAGAAGCTCTATTTTATCGGAACAAAGGCTCTGTTTCAGGCAAACAGAACGTCTGTTTGAGGCGGATATATACTTCATTTCGGTAAGAAGCAAGGTGAACACTACTGATCCTCCGGCTGAAGAACCATAACCACTGGGCAAAGCGCAAGGAAAAGCCGGGGCGGGGAGAGGTTTTTCCCGGCTGGATAAAAAGAAAGGAGAGAATTGCGATTCCCTCCTTTGCGTGTAGTTTAATTGAAACTACTTTATCATTAACTCTGTAAAGATACGACATTCGAAAGCGAAAGTCAAGTCTTTGGGAGTTTATTTCTGGAAATAGACATGAATATATCTATCTTACATTCTGTTTTTGATTGTTTTCTTCTGATCTGTAAAATAATAAGGTTATTCTTTATCATAGTACTTTTTATAAATCTTCTGGTATTCTTTCTCCTTTTGGAATTTATCCAGCCATGTATTCAAACTATCGAGTAGAGCGGGTGATTGTTTGCTGACTGCCCATGAGTAGAATTGTGTAAAGCTGATGGCTGTATTTATATCTATCTGCGGGATGGAATCGGCGGCCGCGCGTGCGATGCTTTCGTCACAAACGGCATAGTCGATATCTCCATGAGCTACCATTGAGATTAATTGTTCGGAACCGTATTTATCTATTTCTTTGATATAAATGGTATCGCCGATTTCATTTCCCAGGTTTTGGATACGCAGGATGGAGGGAGAGCCTTTTACTACGTGAAGTGTCCGCCCCGCCAAGTCCAGTTGGTTACGGATATAGAGTGAATCGTTTTCTCCGTTTTCTCTCCGTTGCACGAGCACTTGCTTGTTGAGCGTGATGGGAGAGGTGAGAAGCAGAGAGTCTTTCAGTTCGCTGGTAGCTAATATGCCGCAGGCAATTACGTCATAACGTCCCTCGCTTAATCCTTCCAGCCGTTCTTCGAAACTCATCAGGGGTGTTATTTCGGTCTTTAATCCCTTGTCATAGGCAAAAGCCTGTATCAGTTCGTAATGGAAACCGGAAACGGTATCACCGTCCACGTAGAAACTGATCGAGTTATATTCAGTCGTTACACGCAATATACCTTCTTTGGCAATGGCTGCATAATCACGCGGGTGTCCTGACGGCTTTTCTTGATTACCGCATTGGCGGATAGAAAAGATGATTGCCAATACAATGATTACGGGCACTAAATATCGGGACAGTCTCAATTTGGGGCGTGTTACCATAAGCCATATAGATTTTGTTAATCATAGAAATTCCATGAAAGACCGAATTTCAGTACACGCGGGTTGATAGGGTAGTGAGGAGACAAGAAGTAATTCGGGCTGCTCATACCTTGATTCACGTGATACATCATTACATAGAAACGTGTACGCTTTAGATGTAAGTTTGCGTATACATTCACGATCGGATAACCTCCTATCTCTACCTGGTCATTTTCCGGTTGCAAATAGAAGTTTTGGATAGCCGGCATATAAGCGGGTGCATTGTATTTGCTGAAATAACGCACGTCGGCACCCAATTGTACACTAAGTACTTTCTTTGCCAGCTTGAACTGCATATAGAAGTTGTGATACAACGATAGATCAGGCAACGGAAGCACGGTCTGGTCGCTGGACTTTTGCCAAGTTACTTCATTATCTAAATGGAAGATTCCCAGTTTGAAGTCCTGATCAAGACTTGCTGACAACACCTGTATACTTCCGCTTTTCTGTTCCGGAACTGCTTGTTGGTTGAAATAAGTGTAGTTCTTTATGTTTTCAACTCCCGCCTTTAAACGTGTTCTCCAACGTGCAATGCTTAATTCTCCTTCAATACGGGTACGAAATTCTTTGTCCATATCATTGTCCCACATGAAGTGTTTGGAATGATAATGACGCATATAGAAAGGCGCAAGCTTATTGCTGACTTCACCACGGGCTATAAGGCTCACAGTGTCTTTCCATAACGGAAAGTTAAGGTCGATATCTCCTTTCACATTGAATTGTCCGATTGCTTTTCCGGCGAGTCCCACTTCACCAATGGCATGGTAATGAAGTACATTTCCTTCACGTTTGGATAATTCGCCTCCAACAAATATTTCATTTTCATTGTATTTGTCGGGCAACGGATTCCCCTCCATATTCATAAGAGTATACTTGCTGATTTTATAGGAAGCGAATGCTGTCAGACCCGCTTTGGCATATTTATTGAATCCTTCGAGTAGAGCAATACCTATGGTATTCTTGATACCCATGTAGGTAGTACTGTCTCTGGCAATCGGATTATCCGGTTCCAAATAGGTGTTTTGATAATAGTTCTTTTCACGCATGTCATCATCAGAGTTGAAGCTATGACGTGCACGCTCTACCTGAATGGTATGTATAAAACTAGTGACCGGCACAAACTCTTGTTTGGCGGGAGTAGTGTCATTTTCGGCCTGCGGTATGTCACGGCTGAATCCCAAATTGTAACGTTGGGTCAGGAATACATAAAAGTCATGATTACGGTTGGTTGTTGCACTTAGTACGGTCGGGATATTGGTTGATTCATATTCCCTTTGCCCTTGTGCCATCTCTTCAGGCGCAGTGATGTATCGGTCGTCCTCAATACCTCCGTTTTCATTTGTCTTGAGGTAATTGTTGCTGTATATTGCCTGCATCTGATAGCGGTCGCCAATATAACTACCGAAAATTGCCGCATTGAAATAAGCCGTATTCTGGTTATTATAATATCCTCGTCCGTACAAGTAATCTATGTTAAAACCGAAAGCCAGCTTCTTGTTTACATTGACAGAGAAATAAGACTTAAAGCGTTCTTCTCCGTTTATTTTATTACCGGCTTTATGATACGTCAGATTGGTATAAGGTACGTTACTATTGGTGAAATTGAACTCCGTAGGACGAATAAAGAAACTGGAGAAAGGCTCCATAAAGATAGTAGGTTCCGGATCACGACGTTCAAAGAAGATGCGTGACATACGGGGAGAACCCATATTGGCCAGATAATTATAATGTCCGGTAAGTCCTTCGGTAAGATTTGAATTTTGGAAGTGGTGATAAGCAGTATCCGCCGGGATGATAGTCCGGTCGCCCAACTGATTATTAATGCGCCACATATATAATTTCGGAGGTAACCCCTGTACTTCTACATTTGCACTATCCAGTCTGTCCGGAATCATGGCAGGGTCCACCTGGTTACCGTATTGGTCGTATCCGTTTTCGTCCACTCTCTGGCGACCATTATCGAACTGTGCATGGACAGTTGTCAAACCTATAACGGAAAAGATTATATATAATAGTAAGATTCGTCTCATAATTGGAGGCAAAGATACTTACTTTAATTGATTTAATGATAATGGATAATTGAAAATTATGTTGCATACGTACTATACGTAGCTAATAATTATCAATTATCCATTGTACATTATCTGTTAATTAAACCTCACGGATTAACTCCATACCTTTCTTGATAGCTTCCTCGTTCATAGGAATCAAGTGATGGTGGCGTTCCGGCAGGGTTTTCTTAAGTCCTTTGATAACATTCTCCAACGTTACGATGGGGCGAAGCTTCAATAATCCGCCAAGTACGATCATGTTGAATGCTTTGGCATTGTTCATCTCGTTGGCTGCATCCATTGCGTCGATACGATATACCTTAATATCCTTACGGGTAGGAGGGTTGATAATTCCGTAACCGTCATAAATCAGGATACCGCCGGGTTTCACTTTGCTTTCAAACTTTTCGAGTGAAGGCTGATTCAGAATGATGGCAGCGTCGTATTTACTAAGAATCGGTGAGGATATTTTGTCATCACTTACAATAACTGTAACGTTGGCTGTTCCACCTCGTTGTTCGGGGCCATAAGCGGGCATCCAGGTCACTTCTTTGCCTTCCATCAAACCGGAATATGCCAGAATCTTACCCATAGACAATACGCCTTGTCCACCGAATCCTGCTATAATTATTTCTTCTTTCATTGTTCTGTTGACTTTTAGCGTTATTCTTTATCTTTTAAATCACCCAGTGGATAGAATGGGAACATGTGTTCTTCCATCCATTTGTTCGCCTTCTCCGGAGTCATCTTCCAGCCTGAACTACAAGTGGAAACGATTTCTACCAAATTGGAACCTTTACCGTTCATGGAGTTCTCAAAAGCCTTGCGGATTGCCTTCTTAGCCTTGCGGATAGCCGGTACGGATTGTACGGACTGACGGGTTACGTAAGCAGTTCCTTCCAGTTGGGCTGCGATTTCAGTAATCTTCAATGGGTAACCGTGAAGTTCAACGTCACGTCCGTAAGGACAAGTCGAACTCTTCATGCCTACTAGTGTAGTCGGAGCCATCTGGCCGCCTGTCATACCATAGATCGCATTATTGATAAAGATAATCGTGATATTCTCACCACGGTTCAAAGCGTGGATTGTTTCGGCTGTACCGATACAAGCCAAGTCACCGTCGCCCTGATAAGTGAAAACAAGGCGGTCCGGCCACAGGCGTTTCACAGCAGTCGCCACAGCAGGAGCACGTCCGTGTGCTGCTTCCTGCCAGTCAATATCGAGATAGTTGTAGGCAAACACTGCACATCCCACCGGAGAGATTCCCACAGTTTTATCTTCCATACCCATTTCCTCAATGACTTCGGCAATGAGTTTGTGTACCACACCGTGACTGCAACCCGGGCAGTAGTGCATGGCGTTATCGTTCATCAGAGTCGGTTTTTTGTAAACCAGATTCTCGGGTTTGATTATTTCTTCTTTAGTCATAACTTCATCTCCTTATCTGTTGGTGAACCGTATAAAAAACTCCATCAGCTTGACAAAGATTGCCGCGCCGCATACGTAGATAAACATTTTGAAATCATCTTTTGCTACAAAGTAGGTGATGATAGCTGCAACAGCCAATATCATAAATAGGATGTTCAGTACGTTTCTTATTTTATCGGGATTCATTGTTTCGTTATTTGATTATTTTTTCTTTCAAGGCAGTTACAATCTCATCCGGATCGGGAACGATGCCACCTAGACGTCCGAAATGTTCTACCTTTACTTTACCGTTAACAGCGAGACGGACATCTTCAATCATCTGTCCGGCATTTAGTTCCGTAACGAGCATACCTTTTACTTTATCAGCGTATGCAGCAATCGCTTTGGTTGGGAACGGCCACAGTGTAATCGGGCGAAGGATACCTACTTTAATTCCTTTTTCGCGGGCTAGTTCCATTGCTTTCTGCCCAATACGTGCCATTGAACCGAATGCGATAATCAAATACTCTGCATCTTCGCAGTTGATCTCTTCGAAGCGTACTTCATTTTCTTCAATTTCACGATATTTAGCTTGAAAACGGAGGTTGTTGATTTCCATGGCTTCCGGTTTCAATTCAAGGGAAGTGATAATATTCGGTTTGCGGTCTTTTGCTTTTCCGGTAGCAGCCCATGGACATTGTTCTATTATTTCTGCTTCCGTGCGGCGTGGCTTTTGTGCAGGAAGAACAACCTTTTCCATCATCTGACCGATCACACCGTCGGCAAGGATAATAGCCGGATTACGGTATTTGAAAGCCAGTTCGAATCCTAATGCTACGAAATCCGCCATTTCCTGTACGGATGCCGGAGCGAGGGCAATCAGTTTGTAGTCTCCATGACCACCACCTTTTACTGTCTGGAAGTAGTCAGCCTGGCTAGGTTGGATAGTTCCCAGTCCGGGACCGCCACGCATTACATTCACAATCAGACAAGGAAGTTCGGCACCTGCCAAATAAGAGATTCCTTCTTGTTTCAAGCTCACACCCGGACTTGAAGATGAGGTCATTACCTTCTTTCCGCTACCTGCGCCTCCATATACCATATTGATAGCTGCCACTTCACTTTCCGCCTGGAGTACTACCATGCCGGTTGTTTCCCACGGTTTCAGTTCGGCAAGCGTTTCCAACACTTCCGATTGGGGAGTAATAGGATAACCGAAGTATCCGTCGGCACCGCAACGGATAGCTGCGTGGGCGATGGCTTCGTTTCCTTTCATTAATACAACTTCTTCTGCCATATTCTTTTCTTTTATTCTACTTTTACTTTATACACTGAAATACATCCGTCCGGACAAACCGTTGCACACGAGCTGCATCCGTTACAGGTATCTTCCTTCACTTGCCAGGCATAGTTATAGCCTTTCATGTTTACCTCTTTATTGAGGGCGATTACATCGAGCGGACACGCCACTACACACAGGTTGCATCCTTTGCAACGCTCCGTGTCGACTACGATTGCTCCTTTGATTTTTGCCATAATCTTTATTTTATTACGTTATCTTTGAGTACGGTTATTGATTATACATCTCTTTTATTGATTGAACATATCCTTGTGGTAGAAGTTGAGGATATCTATTGCCATCTTCCTGGCCTGAACGGCAGGACTGTCCGGGTTGATCTCGATAGCATACTGGTAGTTGTCCAGTGCCTGCTTCCAATCTCCTTTCTTTCGGTAGGCATTTCCCCGTAAATAGTAAAGAGTATCTTTCTCTTTTTCGACAGAACTGTCCTGGAGAAGCTGGTCCAATTGCTTAATCGCTGTGTCCACATCCCCCTGATTGATAAGCTCTTTTAGGTTGTCTATTTGCTCCATTTCTTTTCGTCTTTCGGGATTCTGAAACGCAAAGATAGTTTTTATTTATGTAAACAGGGCAAATGAGGACGGAAATTTGCAACGTTTTGAGTTTATTGCATATTCTATGAATATATAGTCAGGGTGAAAGAAAAACGATTCTCATCTTTTTTTGTTTATAACGAGAATATATCTATTTTTGTCGCCAGCAATAAGATGAATTCTGCTTTCTCTGATAATAGATTATTAATAGACTTTGGCCTTGTAGAATACTAAAATGAAAGATGAACATGTGAATGATATAAGCAATTATCAGAAACTGTATATGCAATATGCACCTATGTTGTTGCGTTTTGCGGGGAAGTTTATTTCTCCTTTCTTTGCGGAAGATATTGTCCATGATGTATTCCTTAAAATATGGGACAAACAAGTATTTCTGTTATCAGAATCAGAGGTTAAAAATATATTGTTTGTTGCTGTCCGAAATGCTTGTATAGATCATTTGCGTCGTATTAGTTTGGAACAGGAGTTTGCCGACAAGCGTGCTATTCAGCTCAAATTAGATGAGTTGAGTTTTTATGACGGTGCTGATGAATTGTTTATGAGGAAAGACTTAATGGCACATGTGATGGCAAAAATAAATGAACTGCCCGAAAAGAGACGTGAAATCTTCCTCTTATCTTATATGGAAGGGCTTAAAGCGGCGGAAATTGCCGAGAGGTTAAACTTATCTACCCGGACAGTGGAAAACCAATTATACAGAACTTTACTTTTCTTACGGAAAGAGCTTCAGACTGCTTTCGTTTATCTATTCATGTTCGTTTAGTGCTGATTTGTTGCCATTCTTCGCAGTCCCGGAAAATAAAATTCAAAAAAATAAAGAAGTCGGTGAGTAATTCCTGCTGATTGCTCGTTACATATATAAAAACAGGAAAATAGTATCTATTTATATATGGAAAGCATGACTTCAGATTTAATAATAGGATTTTTGAAAGGCTCGTTGAATGAGAAAGAGATCAATCAGTTTTATGATTGGGTGAATGAAACGCCTGAAAATAAAAAGATCTTTTTTGAGGCAAAGATGGTCTATGATGCTTGCTTGTCTAAAGGAAATGATATCGATATGAATAAGAGCTGGCAGCGGTTACTGGAAAAGAAACAGAAACAGGCTCCGAGGAAAATAGACACTCTCTTCCGGAAAATTCAGGCTTATGCAGCGGTGGCGGTGATAGCTGTTGCTTTTACTTCCGTTCTCTTTTGGTGGTTGGGTGATACTTCTTCCGTACCTGTTGCCCGATATGTTGGTGGCGATGGAATCGTAGCCGATAAAGTTGTTTTGCCCGACGGCACAGAAATCAGCATGGGTAGTCAGACTAACTTCCGCTATGATCCGCAATATGGAAAAGAAAAGCGTGTTGTTTATCTGGAAGGAGAAGCTTTCTTTAATGTAGCCAAGCAGAAAGACAAGCCTTTTATCGTGGTTGTGAACGGGCAGGAAATAGAAGCATTAGGGACGAAATTTAATGTTGACGCTTATCCGTCTGACTCCGTGGTAACCACCACATTATTGGAGGGCTCCATTCGCTTGGTTAGTGAAAAGGTAAACACTTCGACTGTTTTAACTCCAAATCAACAATATATATATCACAAAAACAAAGGTTCTTATAAAGTGGCTCAGGTAGATGCTGCCCTTTACACCTCATGGATTTCCGGTTATTACTATTTCCATGAAGAGAATCTTGAAGGTATATTAGCCCGATTGGGAAATATATACGGTGTCAGTTTCCGAATACAGTCTGATAAGTTGAAAGAACGTCGGTTTACCGGGACTTTCTATCGGGGACAAAACATCAAAGACATTTTGGATATAATTAATATTTCAATCCCGATTCGATATAGTATTAATAATCGGCAAGTGACAATTAATTGAGCCGTATAATCTAATAAAACATTATTATGAACAGTAGTTAGCCTTAAAAAAAGAGAAGAAGATTTTGGCGAATCCTCTTCTCTCCGAGAGATGCACGCATCTCCTAAATTAAACTTCCTTCGAACGGAATAGTATTTAATCTTAAAACTTACAAATGTATGAATAAACAGCCTATTGTCTATGGGTTTGCCCTAAAAAGAAGCATAAAAAATACAAAAATAACCTTTACTGTTTTGTTGTTATTTATTCTGCAGGGTATAGTTGGTAACGTGTATGCGCAGGAAAAGAAAATATCGATATCAGTAAAAAATGAAAAACTTGAGACTGTGTTACGAATGGTAGAAAAGCAGACCAACTATTTGTTTTTCTATGATTCGGACGAAATCAACAAGCAACAACGAATCACAATTAATCAAACGAACAGTTCCTTGAAAGATGTCCTGGATGCGGTTGCAAGTAAGACCAACCTGTCATATACCATTAAAGGACGTCATATCATTCTGGCTAAAAAGCCCAACGTCTCTTCTACAAACAAAGACGGACGCGCAAGCGGTTCGGAAAAGAAGATAACAGGTATCGTAAAAGATGAAGCAGACCTTCCTGTGGTGGGGGCTAATGTGATGGTTCCCCGAACAAAAAAGGGAGTGATAACGGATATGAACGGTAATTTCTCTTTGGAAGTAGCAGCAGGAGATGAGGTTGAAATCTCATATCTTGGTTATACGACACAAAAAATAAAAATATCCGCTCAAAACTTTCTGAATGTTGTATTGCGTGAAGATGCGAAGTCATTGAACGAAGTAGTGGTGGTAGGTTACGGCTCTGTGAAGAAGTCCGACCTGACTGGTTCTGTCGCTTCTGTCTCCAATACAACTTTGCTTAGAGGTGGAAAAACGAACTCCGCAGGTGCGTTGCAAGGAGAGTTGTCCGGTGTGACCATCACACGTTCGAATAACAAACCGGGTGGAGGCTACGATATAAAGATTCGTGGTATCAACTCTATCACTGCCTCTTCGTCTCCTTTGATTGTCATTGACGGAGTTCCCGGCGGTAATCTGGATTTTGTCAATCCGGACGATATTGAAAAGATTGACGTCCTGAAGGATGCTTCGGCAACGGCTATTTATGGTTCCAGTGGCGCAAACGGTGTAATCATCGTAACGACCAAAAGAGGACAGACTGGTAAGCCGAAAATTTCCTATAACGGTTATGTTGGTGTGAGATCTTATACAAACTTGCCCGATATGATGTCCGGTGACGAATATGTGCAGCTGGCGAGAGAGGCTACCCGTGGCGGAGCTCCCAACTATATTTATAAGAGAGACGAACAAATTTTTACCGACCCGTCCGAATTGCAGGCGGTGAAAGAAGGTAAATATTTCGATTGGTTGGACGCTGTATCCAGTCCTGCCTTTATGACAAACCATAGCTTGTCGGCAATTGGTGGCACGGAAGCTGTGAAATACGGTTTCTCTGGCGGCTATTATTTCGAAGATGGTATGATTCAGCCGCAAGAATATACACGCTACAACTTGCGTTCGGTAATAGACATCACTATTAATAAGCATGTTTCTTTCGGAGGAAGTATGTATGCGGTTCACAGTATTCGTGAAAAAGGTAACTGGGACTTGTTGCGTGATGTGTTCCGTATGCGTCCTACTCAACATCCCAATAGCTTGGTGACAGGTGAGGAGATATGGAAATATTCCGGCAATAATCTTTTCAATCCGTTGGTTACTTCTCAAAACCAGCGCTCGCAAGTGAAGAGCCTCAACCTGCAAAGCAATATTTATCTTAAAATAACACCTATTGAGAATTTGGAGCTCACTTCTTCATTTTCTCCCTATTTTACACAGACTTCCATGGGGGATTATATCGGAGTGTGGACAAAGGCACAGCAGGGAACTGCCAAAGGTGCTAAGGCGAATGCGACGAAAGATAATTCATTGAGTTGGATTTGGGATAATATTGTGAACTATACTTGGAAGAAGTCCGTTCATTCTATTACTGCGACCGGAGTGTTCTCCGCTCAAAAGTATCAGTACGACAGATTGTATGGTGCAAGCAAGGACTTGTCTTTCAATTCACTTTGGTATAACCTGAATGGGGGAGCTATCGAGAGCTTGACTTCCAATTTCAGCCAGTGGACGATGATGTCTTATGTAGGTAGAATCAACTATGGGCTGATGGATAGATATTTGCTTACAGCCAGCTTGCGCTATGATGGTTCTTCACGTTTGTCCGAAGGAAATAAATGGGCGCTTTTCCCTTCCGCAGCTATTGCGTGGAGAATCACTGAAGAAGACTTTGCCAAGAATCTGGATTGGTTGTCCAACCTGAAACTGCGTTTCAGTTATGGTCAGGCGGGTAATACCAACTCTGTGTCTCCTTATGCATCCGAAGGTACCATTTCGGGGTCTGTATATTATCCGTTCGGAACGTCTACTTCCGTGGGAAATCTTCCTGCCAACATTGCCAATCCGATGCTGACTTGGGAGCGTACTTCAGAATATAACGTAGGTCTTGATTTCGGTTTCTTAAACCAACGGATTTCGGGTAACATTGAGTACTACAATCGTACTACCAATGACCTGTTGATGAAACGCAATATTCCTGTTCATTTGGGTTATTCATCGGTTACTTCGAATGTAGGTTCCGTAAGAAACAGCGGATTTGAGTTGCAGTTGAATACCGCGAATATCATGACCAAGAACTTTGCCTGGAATACGACCATCAACCTGGCTTACAACAAAAACGAAATCGTAAGTCTGGCTGACGAAGAAGATCTTAGCAATTATTCCATTCATCTGCAAGGCATGAGAGGACGCTATTCTGACAAGCGTTTCATTGGTAAGCCGGTAGATACGAACTGGACTCAAAATACAATTGGCGTATGGCAGTTGGGAGAAGAAGAAGAGGCTGCAAAATATGGTTGTGTACCGGGTAACTTCAAGATTAAAGACTATAACAATGACGGCAAGCTGACGGACGATGACTATATCATCGACGGCAAGAGAACACCAGACTGGACAGGAGGTATGACAAATATGTTCAAGATCTATGATTTCGACTTTTCATTCCACATGTATTTCCAGGCGGGAGCCACACAGTACGACCGTTTCTTTGAGAACTTCGCATTAGAATGGAACAGCCAGAACTTCAACAATCTGCGGACTAATTATTGGACGCCGGAGAATCCTTCGAATACCATGGGACGTCCCTCACAAATGGGTTCCAGAGGTAATATCGCTTATGAAAGAACAGACTTCCTGAAAGTTTCCTATATCACACTGGGATATACTTTGAACAAGAGACTGATGTCAAAATGGGGACTGGATAACGCCCGCATCTATGTGACTGTACAGAATCCTTTCATTCTTACGAAGTTCAGAGGTCTTGATCCCGAACAGCCTGATCTTACCAACATTGGAGATACGGACGGTATGACTATGAATGCTTTACTTGGTGTTAATATTTCATTTTAAAAAAACAGATCTATGATAAACAAAAGATATTTGAAGTATACGCTTCTGTTATTCACTTTTGGAATGACTGCTTGTTCTGATTTTCTGGACGAAGTGAACCATTCCAGCCAGTCAGCGGACAAATACTATCAGACAAAGGGTGGATATGAGAGTCTGATTGTAGGTTGCTACTCAAACTTGAAAAATATCTATAATACTACTACTTATCAGATATTTACACAACAAGGTACGGATGTCTTCACACAGAATTATCCGACGGAAGTAGCGGCAATGAATCAGTATACCACTACTTATCAGTCAAATAACGGTACGATTTATGCGATGTGGAGTTCTTATTTCAATGCGTTGAATAATGTAAATGCTGCTATCGATCGTTCGAAGAGTGTCATTTTGAAGACAGACGACCCTGATGGAATAGAACCCAGTGCGTTGGCACAGCTTGTGGCTGAAGCCAAAGCGTTGAGAGCCTGGTATTTGTTTGAGATTGTGAGGAATTGGGGACAGGGACCGTTGAAAATCAACGAGTCTAAAGAGCCGAGCTATACTGTCGAGTATTCGAATGGCGCCGCTTTCTACCAGCAGATTTTTACAGATTTGGAAGAAGCCATTAGTGTTCTTCCCTGGCGTCAAACGGGTTCCAACTACGGACGCATGTCCAAAGCTGCTGCGAAGCATATCCGGGCGTTGGCTTATCTGACACGTGGTTATGAAGAGTATGCCGATCCGAAGGATTTTGAAAACGCATTTAAGGATGCGGAAGATGTATATCTTAATTCCGGACATAAGCTGTTGGATGACTATGCGATGGTTCATCGTCAGTCGAATGAGATAAACGATGAAATTATTTTCCCTATTGGTTTTGCTGACGGAGCTAACTACAACACCAATATCTGGAATCAATGGTATATGATGCCTTATGCTATTGGCGGATGGCTGGGATTGGGCAAAGACAGTTATTATGGTAATGCGAGTATGCATGTGGAGGCGATTCCTACTAAATTTGCTTATATGATGTATGACTGGCAGAAAGACAGACGTCCTTCTGTGACCTTTATGAGTCCTTTGAATGGTAATGCGAGTACTTCCACAGACGGAAAGGATGCAGGCAAGAACTGGTTCCAGTGTACTACTCCTGTAGATGGAGTGTTCGCCAAAGGCGATAAGATTATCTATTTCCCGGTACCTACCGATCCTGAATATAAGTATTGGGCTGAAACGGACAAGAATGGAGTAAGATACAAAGTGTTCAACTATCCGATGGGAGACGATACAAATTGGGCGAATGATGATTACTACAAACACGCTTATCAGACGACGAACTCAACTTCTCGTACCTGTCTTCCTATCTGGAAATTCAAAGATGGAAACGCGGAGTATAGGGAAGACGAATCCGGTTCGGGGACGCGTGATATCTATCTCTTCCGTTTGGCGGAAACTTGTCTGATTGCGGCGGAAGCGGCAGTGATGAATAACAACGATCAGGCTAATGCCGAAAAATATATTAACTACGTTGTTTCCCGTGCAGAAAAACATTCTCCGCAGGGTGGGCTTTCTCGTTATTCCAATGTCACGATAGATAATATTTTGGACGAAAGAGCAAAGGAACTCCTTGGTGAAGGATCACGCTGGAACGACTTGCAACGCACCGGCAAACTGGCTGAACGTGTATTGAAGTACAACTGGGATGTATCCAACATCTATGGTGGGACAATCAAGACTACCTTGACGCAAGAGTCGTTTGAGAATAAGTTTAAATTGCGTCCGATTCCTTTGCAGTGGCTGAACTCTTTGTCCAATGGTCACGAATTGGGTAACAATCCGGGTTGGTAATTGAATGTTGAACCTTTAAAATGATATTCATATGAAAATGAAATATATACTACCGATATTATGCTTGTTGTTTACGTTTGTTTCGTGTCAGGAAGATAATACGCCTCCGCCGCCCAATCCGAATCCCAACTATACGGAAGTGGGACCTTCTATGGAGTTCGTTCATCCCGGTATTCTACACACGACAGCTTCCATTACCCGAATGCAGAACTTTGTGAATGGGAATGTTTCTCCAGCGGTGGACTGTTACAGGCTGTTGCAGCAGAATTCTTTGGCCTCTGCTTCATATATAATTCAAGGCCCTTTCACAACTATTGCTCGTTTTAATCCAGATATGACTCCTCATCCTACCAAAACTAAGAGCGAGGAGGATCACAAAGCTGCCTATCTGAATGCTCTTATGTGGAATATCACCAAAAATGAAGCGCATGCTCAAAAGTCGATTGAGATATTGAACGCTTATGCCGGCACATTGCGTGAGATCGACATGAGTGATAATGACGCTCCCTTGTGCGCTGCTTTGCAGGGATTTCTTCTTGCCAATGCCGCTGAACTGATGAGACATACTTATCCTTCGGTATCAGATACGGATGTCAAATCTTGGGAGAATATGTTCCGTAACGTATTTATTCCGGTATTGAGAAACTTCTTTGCCAAATCTCCTTATGCAAACGGCAATTGGGGAACCGCTGCTATCAAGGCCTTTATGGCGTTCGGTATCTTTTTGGATGACGAAAGTTTCTATAACGAAGCGGTGACGTTTTTCTATGAGGGGCACGACAACGGAAGTTTGACGAACTATATTATGGAGAGCGGACAGTGTCAGGAAAGCGGACGTGACCAAAACCACACGATGCTGGGGATAGGACATCTGGCAGAAGCCTGCGAAATTGCTTATAATCAGGGCAACGAGACGCTTTGGAGCGCATCGGAAAACAGACTTATGAAAGGGTATGAATATACAGCTAAGTATAATCTCGGATACGATGTGCCTTTTGAACCTTTCACGGATGTGACAGGAGTGAGATGGAATAATATCTCTGATGACGATAGAGGAAAATTCCGACCGGTATTTGAGATTGCTTACAATCATTACGTAACTCGCAAAGGTCTGGAAATGCCGTATACGCAACAGGTTATCTCAAGAATCTCTCCGGAAGGGGACGCAATGTGGTGTGACCATCCGGGATATGGGACACTACTGTTCCGTACGGAATCGGGTATGCCGCCGAGCGAAGGAGCTATTGATGCGAAAGGAACCGAATGGAAGGTCGCTACGGCCAATGCAACGACTGCAGCAGACGGAGATAATTTGGTTGTGACACCTGCTTTGCAAAGCAATGGAAAATATAGAGGTGATATAGAGAGAAAGTCAACCTTCCACGTAGGTAATTATCCTATTGTAGCGGTAGTTATAGAAGGTCTTCCAGCGAAGAAAGCGATAACATTTGACTCTCCCGAATATGGATCTTTAATAAATGATAAAGGTAACCAGCACGGACATGGCACTTATTCTACCGTTGAGAAGGAGTATGGTACTGTTTATTACTGGGATTTGGTGACGGGAGCAAGTTACACGTTAGGTAAGCCGATACCTACGGATCAATCATTCAATATGTCTCTCAAGTTGAAGATTGCTGATCTTGAATATCCGGACGGCGTATCGCCTTATACCGTTAAATGGATGAAATCCTTTAGAAACGAAGCGGAACTGATTAAATATTTGGAAGAAAACTAATCACCTTCCAATTGTTAAGGTAAAAAAATAGGTAAAAAGAGGATAAAGGGAGGGTGTGTCTTGAGTTACTGTAGACTTTCGATACACCCTCTTGTTATTATATACACCATTAAAATATAGGTAAATGATAAAGAAAAGAATACTCTCTTTGTGGATAAGTTTATGCGTTATCTGTATAGCCGGTGCCCAAGAAAAAGAACTGGCTTACTGTAATCGGCAAATACATAAAACATTGAAAGCAATAGGAACTTCTTCGAAACTTCCGAGAGCTATTGAAGCCGGCAAGTCATCGTGGGATATGGTGAGTCCCCACGACTGGACAAGCGGATTTTTTCCGGGAGTCCTGTGGTATGATTACGAATACAGCCATGAACCGGAGATAAAGGAAAAAGCTGTTCATTTTACAAAATTGCTGGAGTCTCTGTCGAGTAAAGTAACCAGTCACGATATGGGATTCCAAATGTTTTGTAGCTACGGTCATGCTTATCGCCTAACGAAAGAGAACTACTACAAAGATATCCTGCTGAAAAGTGCGGACGAACTGGCAAAACTTTACAATCCCCGTGTAGGCACCCTCTTATCGTGGCCTTGGAAAGTGAAAGAAAGCAATTGGCCTCATAACACGATTATCGACAACATGATGAATCTGGAACTTCTTTTCTGGGCTGCCAAGCATGGAGGAGGGAAGAGGCTCTATGATATCGCTTTGTCTCATGCTCGTGTGACGAAAGCTAACCATTTCCGTACAGACGGTTCTTGCTATCATGTAGCTGTCTACGATACTATTACAGGAAAACTCATCAAAGGAATCACTCATCAAGGATATAACGACGCCTCGATGTGGGCGCGCGGACAGGCGTGGGCTGTCTACGGATATACGATGGTCTATCGTGAAACACGTGACAAAGAATATCTTCGCTTTGCCGAAAAAGTGGCAGATCTCTACATCCGTCGTCTGCCTGCCGACTTGATTCCTTATTGGGACTTCGATGCTCCCGATATCCCAACCGCTCCCAGAGATGCTTCGGCAGCAGCGGTTGTCGCTTCAGCTTTGTTGGAACTGTCGACGCTGGAAGACGATAAGGAGCGGGCAGATAAATATTATAAATTGGCGGAGAAGATGCTCCGCAACCTTTCTACGAAGAAGTATCAAAGCCGTGATAAGAATCCTGCTCTTCTGCTGCACTCTACCGGACACTATCCAGCCGACGATGAGATAGATGCCTCTATTATCTATGCTGATTATTATTACATTGAAGCGCTCATGAGATGGAAGAAGATACGTGCCGGACAATCTTTGTCCGAAGCGAACAAGTTCATGCATCCGGGTATTCTCCATACGAAGGAGAGTTTGGAGAGGATGAAATATTACGTAGATCATCGGATAGAGCCGGCTTACAGTTCTTACCGTTTGCTCGAAGCTGATTCTTGTGCCTTGTCCACTTATCAGATGCAAGGTCCTTTTGAGGTGATAGCCCGCTTGGGAGTGAACAAACACACCAAACGCCCTAGCGAAGACGATCATAAGGCGGCTTATCTCAACGCCTTGATGTGGACCCTCACCGGAGATGAAGCTCACGCCCGCAAGTCGATAGAGATATTGAATGCTTACAGCACCACGCTGAAACTGATAGGTCCGAACGACAATGACGACCCACTGTGCGCCTCTCTACAAGGCAGTATGTTGGCGAACGCGGCAGAACTAATTAAACATACTTATTCCAAAGTCACTCCGGCGGAGATTGCCGGCTGGGAGAAGATGTTGCGAACGGTATTCATTCCTGTATTGGACACCTTCTTCAAGGCGAAACCATATACAAACGGCAACTGGGGGGCTGCTGCTACCAAAGCATATATGGCCTTTGGTATTTTCCTGGAAGATGAGGCTCTCTACAATCAGGCAGTTCACTTCTATTACAACGGGCACGACAACGGAACGATTAAAAATTATATCGGCGAGAACGGACAGTGTCAGGAGAGCGGTCGCGACCAAGACCACGTAATGTTCGGCTTGGGTAATTTGGCAGAAGCCTGCGAAACCGCTTACAACCAGGGGGATGAGAAGATGTACGCCGCTCTTGATAACCGTCTGTTGACCGGTTACGAATATACAGCGAAATATAACTTGGGAGAATCCGTTCCCTTTACTACGTGGACTGATATTTCGGGCCGATATTGCAACTGGCAAATAATTTCGGACAAATTACGGGGAGTGTTTCGACCTATCTATGAGATCGTATACAATCATTACGTCACCCGCAAGGGATTGGATATGCCCTATACTCGCCGGGTTCTCTCCAAGATGTCAGTAGAGGGCGCTTCCAAATGGTGTGATGGCCCCGGCTATGGAACATTATTCTTCCGGACCGACATGGATGATGATTATATTCGATATGCTGATCCATTCGTTGGTACTTCCGACAACGGACATACCTTTCCCGGAGCCTGCGTACCTTTCGGTTTCATTCAAGCAAGCCCCGAAACGGGTAATGACGAATGGAAGTATTGTAGCGGATATAACTTTGCGGATGATTCCCTTATCGGTTTCGCCCAAACGCATTTGAGTGGGACGGGGTGTCCCGATCTGGGAGACGTTCTTCTATTGCCTTTCAGTGGGGAAGTGAAAGACGGAGTCTATAGAAGCAAGTTTGATAAAAAATCCGAAAAGGCGTCTCCCGGATACTATGCCGTCCGGCTGACGGATGCTGCTGTTGACGTGGAATTGACCTCCACGCAGCGTACCTCTTTTCATCGTTACGTTTATCATTCCACTGCTCCTGCCCACTTACTGGTAGACCTCCAGAACGGGATCGTTTGGGATAAAGAACGGCTGAAAACACATGTCTTGTCTGCTGAAATGGATATGCCCGACAATCATACCATCACAGGTCATCAAGTGGTAGAAAATTGGGTAAAGCGACAATACTATTATGTGATCTCTTTTGACAAACCGTATGTTGTACGTGAAGTGCTTTCATCGGCAGGAGGGGAGAAGGCGAAACGACTTATTCTTGATTTCGACCTTGCTGAAGGTGATACGTTGCAAGTGAAAATAGCGCTCTCTTCCGTTTGCCTGGAAGGCGCGAAAGCGGCGTTAGCGAAAGAGAATCCGGGATGGGACTTCGACAAGATTCGTATGGAGGCCTGCCGGCAATGGAACAATTTGTTTGATCGGGTAAAGGTGACTGGTAGTGACGAACAGAAGAAGAATTTCTATACTTCGCTCTATCACCTGTTTATCCAGCCCAACGACATGGCGGACACGGACGGACGTTATCGGGGTGCTGACGATAAAGTGTATACCTCGAAGACGGGCTCTTATTATTCCACGCTTTCTCTTTGGGACACCTATCGTGCAACTCATCCCTTGTACACCATTCTCTCCCCGGAGCGGGTGGACGGAATGATACAGAGTATGCTCGAACACTATCGCACGATGGGGTATCTTCCTATCTGGGCATTGTGGGGAAAAGAGGCACATTGCATGATAGGCAATCATGCTATCCCTGTCATCGTGGACGCCTATCTGAAAGGATTCCGAGGATTTGACGTGGAAGAGGCGTATGCCGCTATTCGTGGAAGTTCTACCGTAAGCCATCAACATTCGGACTGGGAGGTTTATGATCGTTATGGATATTATCCTTTCGACATCATCCCCAAAGAGTCGGTTTCCCGTACATTGGAGTCCACCTATGATGATTATTGTGTAGCCCGCATGGCGAAATCTTTAGGAAAAGAGAAAGATTATGCTTATTTCTCCCGCCGGGCTTCCTACTATAAGAATCTGTTGGATCCCTCAACGACTATGATGCGGGGAAAGGATTCGAAAGGAAAATGGCGTACACCTTTTAATACATTCTTATTGTCTCATGCCGCTACTTCCGGCGGAGATTATACAGAAGGAAATGCCTGGCAATATACTTGGCACGTGCAACACGACGTGGAAGGATTAATCGATTTATTCGGGGGCAAAGAGAAGTTCGCTAACAAACTGGATTCTTTATTCTTTTTAGAATCATCCGCGGAAAATACAGGGTTTACGCAAGACGTGACCGGACTTATCGGACAATATGCACATGGCAATGAACCTAGTCATCATGTAGCTTATTTGTATAACTATGCCGGACAACCTTATAAAACCCAACAACTCATTCGTGAAATTTTTGACCGTTTTTACCTCCCCAAACCGGATGGATTATGCGGAAATGATGATTGCGGACAAATGTCAGCATGGTATATATTCTCTGCAATGGGATTCTATCCGGTAAATCCGATTGGGGGAGAATATATATTGGGAGCACCACAGGTGGAAGAAGTTACTATTTCATTACCGAATGATAAAACGTTCACGATGCAAGCAAAAGGATTGTCGCATGAGAATAAGTATGTGAAGTCGGTAACGTGGAATGGCAAACCCGTTGAGAATTTCAGGATACATCATTCGGAAATTATGAAGGGAGGGGAGTTGGTATTTGTAATGACCGATAAATATTGAGTGTTTTCGATTAGCTCTCATGCACACATATCGGCTGTCTGTATTATGGGGGAGTATTTGATTTTAATCAATAGTCCCCTTTTCTATTTCCTGTTTTAAAAAACTGTAGACATATATGGCTCCTTGATAATATAAGCCGGAACGTTCGTCTTCTAATTTTGCGAAAGTTTCAGAAGAATACAGTACATCCATAGATTTTTGCAAATCCCATCCGTAGTCGCTCATAAGCATTTCTATCAGTTCTTTTCCTAAAGATTCAACTAAAAATTGTTTTTCCTTATTCATAACTTTTTAGTAAATTAATTGCAGCGGGAGTTCCAAAGAAATATTGTATAGTAGGGCGGATATTATGATAATTCATTCACTAATTGTGATATGTTTATATATCCCTGAATAAATCGTCTTAATTGGAGACCTACAGTATCATCAGCAATGGGACCTATTACAATATCATAATCATGGGCTTGAATATTGGTATTATTGTTTCTATTTAATAGAATAAATTCAGCCCATTCTATGGTATATCCGCCAAACTGTTTGATTTTAATATCACTTTTACCATTTAGAATAGATTCATCAAACATAAACTTAGAAACAACAGGAACCCCTTTTCCTTGTCTGAATGTCGTTAAACTTGCCATCTTTTCGGCTTGTTTAATATCTTCACTCAGATAAAACCCTTTTCCGAAGTCTTTGCCTTTTCTTCCTTTATCAATATCTATTTGGGATATTTCTATATTTGAACCGTGGTAAAGAATCATGCTAAAGCTCCTCCATTTCGTTGACAGATTTTCGTTAAATCATCCACAGCTTCCTCTATGGAGAATGTATGTTCGATATCATAGAATTCTTCTAAGAAATCCAAGCCGGAAAAACGCTTCAGGTATTTGTATGCCTGACTGTTACTTAAGGAATATTTTTCAGCGAAAGCTCCTATACATCCCACAAAATATTCAATTCTGTTAGATAGTTCTCTGTTACTCATAATTCTTTCATTATAGGTGATGAATAAATTTGTTAGCCTTATATGAGGCTTTATTCAATCCTTAAAGACAAAGAAACAAATTAATGAGAGAACTTGCAAGTGTAGTAGATAAATTTTAACTATAACACTAAAAATAATCACTTGACCTCTACGACCGTATGATTCCTTTTGTGATTGAGGACAATGTTTGGATTGGCATAAATTCGACCATACTTCCAGGTGTAAGGATTGGCTATGGAGCGATAGTGGGAGCCGGTAGCGTGGTAACTAAAGATGTTCCGGCGATGACAATCGTAGCCGGCAATCCGGCACGAATCATCAAAAAGATAGAAACAAGCGAATAATATAATGGCTGTTTCCTGATGAGATAGGAATTATACCTGAAGAAACTGTAATTAATAAAGGTGCGTTCTAACTCTAATGAAGGTAAGGTAGTTGAAATAAATATCTTATCTTTTTCTCTTCAAATTCCTCTCACCTCTTCAACATCTTCTGCATCGCTTTGTTCATCGGTGATAGCGGGTGAAGGCCTAAGCTTCACCTGCCTTTTCATCAGGGTTTCTTTTGTTTTCAACTAGTTCCATTTTTTGTTTCATACTTTGAAACGAATGGTTTCCCATAGTGAAACAGTTTGTTTCTCGGTGAGAAACGAATCGTTTCACCGTATGAAACTTTTAGTTTCTAGCGCTGGAAACAAAAAGTTTCAGCAGGCTGGAAACTAGTTAGAACGCAGCTTTACCAATTATACTCATCCGTGTAACTGTCAAAGACTGGTTCTTCGGTGATACCTTTCCGGCGAAAAAGTTGGCGGATATAGTTTTGGTCCGCGGGGCTTAGGAAGCGTTCTTCGCGATAAAAGCGATAGTAAAGAGTTTTTCCGAAATGCCCGATCAGTTGTTGCTTGATGTTTGTTCCGTCCTTATAAGGTACGTTGTCCAGCAGGTGGCTGATACCCCATGCCACATGTATCTTTTCTGCGTTTTGGAAGTGAGGACAGTCAATGCCGGTGGCCGGAATACACATTGGGTTTACGATGCTGATGTAGGACGTGTCAGCGGTAGTGAGAAGTGCAGCCACCCGACGCAGGCAGTTACAAGCTTTCGGACATTGCTCGTTGTAGCAGCGGGCGTAGTTGAAAGGGACTGTTTTGTTTTTTAATTTATTGTCGTTCATTTTATATTGTATATTACATACATGATTGACAAAGGTAGTGCTTTTATTGTGGAAAGGTACAATTTGAAAAAGAAAAAACGTGAAAGGATGGGTGAAGGGAACACCCTTCACCTATAAACTGCTTATAGATAGGATAATACAAGGAAAAGTGAAGGGTGAAGAGATTGTTCATTATAACTCTTCGCATACCCGCATTTCCATACCTTTATATACCACTACAATCTTGTGTAGTTGCGTGGAGCCAATAGCTTGTTTCACCGTGTCCGTGTCGGCATAGCGGTTGGCCTGGGCGATGGCTTCCTGACGCAATTCCTCCACACGGTTTTCAGAATCGCGATATTTGGCGTACTTCAACTCAACGATGTAGCTGTGCTTCATGTCAGAATATATGTCCAACATGGGACAGAGGAAAATATCGACGTAACCCGCTTGTGTATCTTGCTCGGAGATAGGACGGTAGAAGCGGTTTTGCGCAGTCATGGCCAAGGTGAAGCCGTGAACGAAGAATTCGCCCTTTTGCTTGTCACGCTGGGATGCATAACGTTTCAGGCAGTCGGCAATGTAACTGAAATAGGCTTGCCAATTGCCATCATAGGCGAGCTGACTTGAAAGTTCGCTCTTTTCGTAGCTGCTGAAATTTAAGTCTGCGTCGTTGTAGGTATTCAGCAAATAAGTGTAGAGCTGCTCTTGAACCACCAGGTTCGGAATGGTCAGTTTGGTCTTGCCTTTATCTATTCCGCTAATGGTTAACATTCCGAAATAGTAGAGCAGGCTTATAAAATTGTCCGGATTGGTGATGTTGAGGGCAGGGAAACCCTTCTTCAGTTCACCGGTGATATAACCTTGACTCACTAAAGTTTGAATGACGGAAGCATCGTGTGCAAACTCCTTATCCTTTCGAATGAGCATACGCAGCTTTTCATAGTCGATACGTATATTATCTTCTATCATTTCTCGTGGCGCTTTGCCGTTATCTATGTAATTCTTCACGAAGTAGAGCACCATGTTGGAGTTGTACATGGTAGTTTCACCGTAACAATCCTGCGCGAAGCAATAATTGTCGTACCATGGTTTCATTATTTCTATCAATTCGTCAACAGTATGGCGGAAAGGACTGTTCGTTGAATAGTAAGTCAGCATTTCGCGCACTTCTTCTTCGGTGAACCCCATCATTTGGTTAAATTGAGGGGTAAGTGAGTAGTTTGTGCCGATGTTGAAGCCACTCGTCAGGTCATCCATCGTTACGGGGCTTACGCCGGTGATGAAACAACGCTCTATGCTGGAATAAGTTCCTGCCTTCACCTTATTGAAGAAAGCACGCAGATAACCTTCGCCATGCGTTTCATCAGTGTAGCGGTGCAAACTTTCCGCATCGGAAAGGATGGCGTTGGTGAAGTGGTCGTATTCGTCGATGAAGAGATACATTTTCTGTCCGGCACGTTCGCACTCCGAAACCAAATAGTCCAGTTGGTTGACAGCCCCGTCCTTTTCGTCCAATCGTTCTCTGATACCTTGTGGCAGGAGGTCAGAATAGACTTCACAGAAGAAGTCGAAGCGGATTTGGCAATGTGCATCCAGTCCTTTTCGATAATCGTTCAGTTCGCCGGTGATACCTGAAAAGTTGAGGTAAAGCACCAGATAGCTGTTGCGGTTTGCTGTGGGATGCTTCCCAATGTAGAGGTCGCCGAATAAGTCGTTGAACTTATCGCGGGTACGCACATCGTAGTAGTGTTGCAGTACGTTCAGCGTGAGGCTTTTGCCGAAGCGGCGGGGACGGATGAAGAAAAAGAACCGGTCTGCCTGCTCTATCATAGGAATGAAGCGGGTTTTGTCTACATAATAATAGTCTTCGCGGCGGATGACTGCGAAGTTCATCATACCGTAAGGCAAACGCTTTCTGTTGGGTACTATATATTCCATTGGATCCATCTTCTGTCCTCCTGCTGATTTCTTATTTAACAACTTGCTTCTTTAGCGTTAACGACACAAAGATAGTAAAAGTTCTTGTTGGGTACGAGGCATCCTCAAAAAAGTATTGGAAAAACTCATTCACACAAAGAACTACAGCCCTGACAAAGCTATTCTGAAACAGCAGTGAAGTGGCGGAAATAATTCTCGAGGTTAGCTTGTATATATTGAAAGATACTGTATTTTTGTGCAGAACTAAAAAAAGAACAGACTATGTTGGACATTATTTTGATTGTAATTAGTGCCCTTTGTATGATAGCCGGGTTAGCAGGTTGTATTCTGCCGTTTCTTCCCGGTCCGCCTATTGCTTATGTGGGGTTGATCATTCTGCACTTCACGGATAAGGTACAATATTCTACGACACAATTAATCGTATGGTTATTGATTGTAGCTGTTTTGCAGGTATTGGATTATTTCACTCCGATGCTGGGAAGTAAATATAGTGGCGGTAGTAAATGGGGGAATTGGGGATGTATCATAGGAACTCTTGTCGGTCTTCTTTTCTTGCCTTGGGGGATTATTCTCGGTCCGTTTCTAGGAGCGGTGATTGGTGAACTATTAGGAAATAAAGAGTTCTCGCAGGCACTCAAATCAGGTGTGGGCTCTTTACTCGGATTTATATTCGGAACTTTACTGAAGTTCGTTGTCTGCGGTTATTTTTGCTATCAATTTATCATAGGTCTTATTCGGTAACCTATTTGATGTTGTAAAACATTCGTAAGAATAACCTATCTATTGCCTTTACATAGAGTACTAAATCGATGTGTGTTCGTCTTTATTGAAGTAGCACATTGAGGTAGTACCATGAAAAAGACTTTTACTTATCTTTCTTTTATCATTTTCTTGGGGTGGTTTCCCTCGCTTTTTGCGGGAGAAATTTATGTATCCCTGCAGGGGAATGATAAGAATCCCGGGACAAAGGAAGCCCCGTTTAATACATTAAACCGGGCAATCAAGCAGGCTCGTGAATGGCGTAGACTAAATTGGCCGGAAGTAGCCGGAGGAATTTATATTCGTTTGGAAGAGGGTGTTTATGCCCAGCGCAATTCTCTGTTTCTTCGTCCGGAAGATAGTGGGACACCCGATTCTCCAACAGTGATTTGTGCAGTAGATGGGGCTCATCCTGTGATTAGTGGTGGAGTTGCTGTTACGGGGTGGAAGCGTGGATGTAATCATCCGGCAGTTCCTGAAAAGCTAAAGCAGAAGATATGGTCGGCAGAGGCTCCCCTAATAGGAAATAGAAGAGTAGAAACCCGGCAAATGTGGGTGAACGGTCATAAAGTTCAAAGAGCTGCGCAATTTCCTGACGGAGGATTGGAACGAATGATTGACTTCAATCCGGAAGAGCAGACAATTACGATCCCCGTTTCTCAAAGTGTAAATCCGGAAAGCCTTCAAAATGCCGGTCAACTGGAAATGATTGTCCATCAACGCTGGGCAATTGCTATTTTGCGTGTGAAAAGTATAGACGCGAAAGACGGACAGGCTGTAGTTCGCTTCCATGAACCTGAAAGTCACCTAGAGTTTGCGCATCCCTGGCCGCAACCCGTCATCGGAGGAGAGAAAGGAAATTCTTCCTTTTGCCTGACCAATGCACTGGAATTGCTGGACCAACCCGGTGAATGGTTTCAGGAATATCCTTCCGGCACGATTTACTATTATCCGCAGGCGGACGAAAATATGGAAACAGCTGAAGTGATTATCCCTACCTTGGAAACTTTAGTGACCATAGACGGTACATTGTCCCGTCCGGTAAAACATATACAATTTAACGGAATTACTTTTGCGCATACCTCCTGGATGCGTCCTTCTTATCAGGGACACGTCACCTTGCAAGGGGGATTTCCTTTATTGGATGCCTATAAACTACAAGAACCGGGGCTTCCGGAAAAAGCGGAACTGGAGAACCAAGCTTGGATCACCCGTCCCGAAACGGCAATACGTGTAAGAGGTGCCGAGCATATTGATTTCAAGCGTTGCACCTTCCGTCATTTATCGTCCACTGGACTGGATTATGAATGGGCCGTTACTGCATCGAGCGTCGAAGATTGTCAATTTACGGATATTGGAGGAACGGCTTTACTGGTTGGCGCATTTCCGGACGGAGGATTTGAGACGCACGTCCCTTTTATTCCTGCTGACGTACGGGAATTATGTTCCCATATTACTATCAGAAACAATTTCATTAGTAATGTGACTAATGAAGACTGGGGATGTGTAGGTATCGGCGCCGGATATGTCAGAAACATGGATATTTCTCATAATGAAGTCTGCCATCTGAACTATTCAGGGATTTGTGTAGGCTGGGGATGGACATCGCTGGAGAGCGGAATGTGCAACAACCGGATAGAAGCAAACTATGTACATCACTTTGCCCGTCGGCTATACGATGCAGGCGGTCTGTATACTCTTTCCAACCAGCCGGGTTCCGTCATGCGAAATAATCGGATTGAACATTTAATCGAGGCACCCTACGCTACGAATGACCGTGCTTTTTATATCTATCTGGATGAAGCTACGGACGGATATACAATGGAAAACAACTGGTGTCCCACTGAACGTTTTGATTCGAACCGCCCCGGGAAAAAGAACGTGTGGAAGAATAACGGCCCTCAAGTGGCGGACAGTATTAAATACAAAGCCGGAAGAATAAAGCAAGATTGAAACAAATCAATGGATTAACATAGTCATCAATGTACTAGTATAGCAATCAATAAACAAGTGTAATAATCATTAGAACTAGACTACTATGGTAATCATTCAAACTAATATGATAATTATAGTAATCAATAAACGATATTTAATCAATAAAATAGATGAAACCAACGAATTACCATTTATTTGATTTCCTTGATTTCGATACCGAGTTATCAAGGAATGAGTCGCTTTGGAAAGCATACAAGCCAACGGCTGTTTATGAAAAGGAAGGAGATATTTACGTAACAGTTCCCTTTCAGAAGCAAAAGCTGGCTAACGATATGATGGCGGATACCGATGTTCCCCAGGAGGAATATACGTTAATCATCCGTCAGTATAACATCGGCATCACCCGCCTGTTTCTTGGCTTCGGCGATTATGTACTGACAGATGAGTCGGAAATGCTGCAATTCAGTGACCGGATTCAGAAAGTGCCCCTGTTTATAAAAGAACAAAAAGGAAAATGGATTCTTTCAACGGAAGACGGAACGAAGCGTGCCATTATCAACGTGGAAGAGCCTCTATTAGACCGATGGAGCGAATTGCTTCCCGATCCTCAAGAAACGCTTGACATCACTTTATACCCTGACGGAAAGCGTGAAATCCGCTTGTCAGCCTACGACCATTTTTCGCCTCCCCGCTACGATGCGCTACCTGTTGCCTTTTGCAAACGCGACGGTCGGAAAGAACGTGCAACGCTTTCTTTTGAATGTAAGCCCGATGAATGTTTTGCCGGAACCGGAGAACGTTTCTTTAAAATGGACTTAAGCGGACAGACTTTCTTCCTGAAAAACCAGGACGGGCAAGGAGTCAATAATCGGCGTACTTATAAGAATATCCCCTTCTATCTATCCAGCCGCATGTATGGAACATTCTACCATACATGTGCTCATAGCAAGCTCTCGCTGGCCGGACATTCCACCCGTTCCGTCCAGTTTCTAAGCGACCAGGCATTGTTGGATGTATTTGTAATAGGCGGTGATACGATGGAAGATATTCTTCGCGGTTATCGTGACCTGACCGGCTATCCGTCTATGCCTCCTCTTTGGAGTTTTGGCGTTTGGATGAGCCGTATGACTTATTTCAGTGCCGATGAAGTAGACGAAATATGCGACCGCATGCGTGCCGAACACTATCCCTGTGATGTAATTCATCTGGATACGGGCTGGTTCCGTACCGATTGGCTCTGCGAATGGAAATTCAATGAAGAACGGTTCCCCGATCCGAAAGGATTCATCGGGCGGTTGAAAAAGAACGGCTATCGTGTCTCTTTATGGCAACTTCCATACGTTGCAGAAAATGCAGAGCAGATTAATGAAGCCAGAGCCAATGATTATATAGCCCCATTGACCAAACAACAAGCGACCGATGGTTCCAACTTCTCCGCCCTGGATTATGCCGGAACAATCGACTTTACTTATCCGAAAGCAACCGAATGGTACAAAGGACTATTGAAACAACTCCTGGATATGGGAGTAACCTGTATCAAAACCGATTTCGGTGAAAACATTCACATGGACGCCCTCTATAAAGGTATGAAGCCGGAATTGTTGAACAACCTGTATGCCCTGCTTTATCAAAAGGCCGCTTATGAAATTACGAAAGAAGTGACAGGTGACGGCATTGTCTGGGCACGTTCCGCATGGGCGGGATGCCAGCGTTATCCTTTGCATTGGGGAGGCGATTCCTGTAGTTCTTGGGATGGAATGGCAGGTTCTCTGAAAGGCGGTCTGCATTTCGGTCTGTCGGGATTTGCTTTTTGGAGCCATGATGTTCCCGGCTTCCATACATTGCCCAATTTTATGAACTCGGTAGTAGCAGATGATGTGTACATGCGTTGGACTCAATTCGGCGTATTCACATCGCATATCCGTTATCACGGAACCAATAAGCGTGAACCCTGGCACTATCCGGCCATAGCTCCGTTGGTGAAAAAGTGGTGGAAATTGCGTTATTCGCTCATTCCATACATCATAGAACAAAGTAAACTAGCCATAGAAAGCGGCTATCCGCTCTTGCAGGCACTCATTCTGCATCATCCGGAAGATAAACTTTGTTGGCATGTGGATGATGAATACTATTTCGGCAATGATTTCCTGGTAGCTCCGGTGATGAACAGCGAGAACCGTCGGGATATCTATCTTCCCGAAGGAAAATGGGTGAACTTCTTTACGGGAGAACGTCTGGAAGGAGCATGCTGGCTGAAAGACGTATACGTTCCATTGGAAGAAATGCCCGTATATGTGCGTGCAAATGCCGTGATACCCATCTATCCGGAAGACGTGGACTGTACGGATGAAATGGATTTAAGCAAGAGCATGGCTTTACGCATAGATAATGATTATAAAGGATTTTGGACTATGATAGATTGTGGTAGAAAATTAATTAATTTAGTATAGTATGAAAACATGGAAGAGTAATTTAGAAGAAACAAAACAACGTTATATAAATTGGTGGAACCATAAAGGAATCATTCTCAATATGTGGGAACACTTCCAGGAAGGAGTGCAACCACATGCAGAGATAACGCCTCCCGCACCGGCAAAAGACCTGTCACAAAAGTGGTTCGACCCTCAATGGAGAGCTGAATATCTGGACTGGTACGTAGCGCACAGCAGTCTGAAAGCGGATATTCTTCCGGTTGCGAATACCCAACTGGGTCCCGGTTCTCTAGCCGCCATTTTAGGCGGAGTGTTTGAAGGCGGGGAAGACACCATTTGGATTCATCCCAACCCGGATTTCACCGATGAAATAGTTTTTAACCCCGAACACCCGAACTGGATTCTTCATAAAGAACTCCTGAAAGCCTGCAAAGCGAAAGCCAACGGACACTACTTTGTCGGTATGCCCGACCTGATGGAAGGACTGGATGTCCTGGCCGCACTGAAAGGAACGGATAGGGTATTATTGGACACAGTGATGCAGCCCGAAATCCTGGAACAACAGATGCAGCAAATCAACGACATCTACTTCAAAGTATTTGATGAACTATACGACATCATCCGTGAAGGCGACGAGATGGCTTTCTGTTATTTCTCGTCCTGGGCTCCCGGAAAGATGAGTAAACTGCAAAGTGATATTTCGACCATGATTAGTCAGGATGATTATCGCCGGTTTGTGCAACCTTTTATTCGTGAACAATGTCAGAAGATTGATTATACCCTTTATCATCTGGATGGAGTGGGAGCCATGCATCACCTGCCTGCCTTGCTTGAAATTGAAGAATTGAATGCGATTCAATGGACTCCCGGAGTGGGCGAACCACAAGGAGGATCTCCCAAATGGTACGATCTGTATAAGAAGATTCTGGCAGGCGGAAAGAGCGTGATGGCTTGCTGGGTGACATTAGACGAACTAAAACCTCTATTGGATCATATCGGCGCGGACGGTGTACATTTGGAAATGGATTTCCATAACGAAAAGGAAGTGGAGCAGGCCATGCGGATTGTTGAAGAATATACCGGTTCTTCTACCGCTGTAAATACCAATGAACATCAACAGGATGCCGACTTGGCAGCTACCGGACAGGAACGTATTTGTATACGGGAAGAACAACACCAGGAAGAGGATAAACTGAAACCTCTGTATGAAGCCATTGTTGCCGGGAAACTGGAACCTGCGGTTGAAATCACCCGACAAGCCATTGCGGAAGGAATAGCACCCCAAATGATTATCAATAATTATATGATTAAAGCAATGGGCGAAGTGGGACAACGTTTTCAGGATGGAAAAGCTTTTGTTCCCCAACTGTTGATGGCAGGACGTGCCATGAAAGGGGCTTTGGAACTACTGAAACCTTTATTGGCAGGAAGTGCTTCCACTACAATCGGTAAGATTGTCATCGGTACAGTGAAAGGAGATCTCCATGATATTGGTAAAAACCTGGTGGCTTCCATGCTGGAGGGGTGCGGCTTTGAAGTCATAAATATTGGTATTGATGTGACTTGTGACAAGTTTGTGGAAGCTGTGAAGGAAAACCATGCTGACATCTTGTGCATGAGCGCATTGCTGACTACTACCATGACGTATATGAAAGAGGTTATTCAGGCATTGGAAGAGGCCGGTATTCGTAATCAGGTGAAAGTGATGATTGGCGGAGCACCCGTCAGTCAGGGGTTTGCTGACGAAATCGGTGCGGACGGATATAGTGATAATGCGAATACAGCCGTAGCAGTTGCCAAAGAACTGATTGGAAATAAAAAATAGAATAAAAAGGCACGGATTACACGGATCAACACGGCTCTTAATTACATAGCCTATTAAAACCGTGAAATCCATGTAATCCTTGCCTAAAAGAAAATTAGATTTAAACTTACGTTACTTATTTAATACTTGAATTATGCATGTGAAATTCTTAGAGACATTAGATTGGAGTATTCTGATTGCCTACTTCCTTATTTTGATAGCTATTGGTATATGGGCAAGTTCTAAACGAAAAAAGGGGAGTAGTCTTTTCCTTGCGGAGAATTCGTTGAGATGGTATCATATCGGCTTTTCCATGTGGGGGACGAATGTGGGACCTTCCATGTTGATAGCTTCCGCAAGTGCCGGATTTACTACCGGTATTGTTTCGGGGAATTATGCCTGGTATGCATTTGTCTTTATATGTCTGCTTGCTTTTGTCTTTGCTCCCCGATATTTGGGTAGTCGCATCACGACATTGCCCGAATTTATGGGAAAACGTTTCGGACAATCTACCCGTAACATCCTTGCCTGGTATACCATTATTACCATTCTTATTTCATGGCTTGCATTGACTTTATTTGCCGGTGGAGTCCTGATCCGTCAGGTCTTCGATATTCCTATGTGGCAATCGGCATTGCTGTTACTTGTCATCTCCGCTTTCTTCACGATGCTCGGCGGACTGAAAGCTGTGGCCTACACGAATGTATATCAAATGATACTGTTGATTGTAGTATCAGCCACACTGGCTATCATGGGAATCTATAAAGTGGGCGGTGTAGGCGCACTGGTGGATGCCGTTCCGGCGGATTACTGGAATCTTTTCCATCCAAATGATGACCCGGCTTTTCCCTGGCTACCTATTATCCTGGGTTATCCTATTATGGGAGTTTGGTTTTGGTGTACGGATCAGTCGATGGTGCAACCGGTTCTTGCTGCCAAGAATCTCAAAGAAGGACAGATGGGAACCAACTTTACCGGATGGTTGAAAATATTAGATGTACCTCTTTACATTCTTCCCGGCATTATCTGCCTCGCTTTATTCCCACAATTGGAGAATCCCGATGAGGCTTACATGACAATGGTGACTCATCTGTTCCCGACAGGAATGGTTGGCTTGGTATTGGCTGTATTGACAGCAGCATTGGTAAGTACTGTCGGCTCTGCTTTGAATGCATTGAGTACGGTATTCACGATGGATATCTATGTGAAGAAAATCCGACCGCAGGCCAAGCAGAGAGAGATTATCAGAGTGGGACAAGTGGTTACGGTAGTCGGTGCACTGATCTCTGTGATAATAACCATAGCGATCGACAGCATCAAGGGACTGAATCTGTTTAATGTTTTCCAGTCTGTACTGGGATTTATAGCTCCTCCGATGGCAGCCGTATTTCTCTTTGGCGTGTTCTGGAAACGCACCACTACTCTGGCAGCTAATATGGCTCTGACATTGGGAACAGTGTTTAGTATCGGAGTAGGAATCTTGTATTTATGGGTGTTTCCGGCAGAACAATATGATGCATGGCCCCATTTTATGCTGCTTTCCTTCTACTTATTCGTTATCATCGGAATAGGCATGATAGTAGTCAGCCTGTGGGATAAGTCTCCGCAATTGGGCATCTTGAATATGGAAAAGATAGAGGACAAACCTGCACGAATTGTTCTTATCCTATGGGGATTACTTATTGTGACCATGATTGGGCTTTACATCTTCTTCAATGGTCACTAGTTTTTATTCACCACAGAGGACGCAGAGTCTTTTTATTATTAGATAATAATCTCTGTGTCCTCTGCGTCCTCTGTGGTGAAACTATTTTCTGCGAAAACAATTCTTATACGTACACAACCCGCAAGTATATTCTAGCTTACGGACATGAGAACCCACTCCAATAATACCACTTACAGATTTGATGGGAATCATCAGGCTGGAATCTGTCAACTGAATACCACAGGGCGAAGCGACCGGAAATAAGGAGAATAGTTTTTGTTGTTCCGATACGTGCCATCCGCAATAGCCGGGGCTGTATCTGTTAGTGTGCTTCCAACCTCTCTTTTCGATAAATGCAGCCAACTCCTTTTCCATGCAATCAGCAGCCTTTTCTGCAATGATGCTCCCCAATGAGTCTGCTATATATACTTTCACCATGTCGTCCTCTTGCTGAAGCAGATGTTGAAACTCCTCAAATTCAACTCCCGCAGTGGTGGTAAAAAAAGCAAAGGTTTCCGACCCCCGTAGTTGGCGGGCAATGGTTTTACCGATTGAGAGAACCGTATCTTTTACAGTCAGTGTTGCTTTTTCAGTGTCAAGCAGTCCGTCAGTGAGGAAAAAGAAAAAACGGGGACGAAGAAGGGGAGTGATACGGTCAAGTAACGTATTTATTTCTTCTATGACCATTCTATCCGGCATAGAATCTTTATATCCCATCGCCTCGTAGATATCGGACGATGGGATTTGCAGTTTTTGATAAGTAAGTTCCTGTTCAACCATTATTGAACTCTTCCAATGCAGTATAAAATGCATCTATATTAATAGAAGACGTATGTGGCGGAATATCACAACCACTTGACAATACGAAATTAGGATATGCACGGGTAGTCTCCAATAGTTGCAAAGTCGCTTCCTTCATAGTCTCCGGGCCTGCCATCTTGAAAAGGCTCACCGGGTCCAGATTTCCCATTGCCAGTGCATCGGCCGGAACCTCTTTCAACGCTTCCTCCATTTTGATTTTATTCCCGAAATGATAAGCGGCTGCACCGGTATAAACCATCGCTTGCGTGCAATTCCCTGTGTTTCCGCAATTATGAAGTACTACGGCAAAGTGATCATCCTGTACCTTCTCTACTATTTCTTTCACAAATAAAGAAGAATATTGCAGGCAATCTTCGTTGGATAACAGTCCTGCAGCAGGTTCAGCCATGATTACACCGTTCACACCAGTTGCTTTCAATGCCATGCAATAGCGGGTGATGAAGTCACTGCATTTTCTTAATAACGTATTGGCTGCATCGGGATTAATATAAATCAGCATCATGATTTCCGACATATCATACAAACGTCCGGCCAGCGAATAAGGACCGATGCAACCGGCAAAAACCGGACGGTCTGTAACATTTCTGGCTGTCAGCATATTTGCTTTAAGGTATTCCGGGATTCTTCCTTTATTCAACGCCGGAACTTCCAGCTTTTCAATAGCAGCTTCATCCGCCAGTAAACGGCCGGACACACTGGGCACCTCATTTTCCGGAAAGATAATCTCTGCCCCGAAAGCTTCCGCTTCTACCGTCAGATCCATGATAACGGTTGCTGCCGCAGCCGGATACTTGTCACAAAGAGCTTTGATAGCCTCATAATGAACCTGTCCGTTTGTTACCGCATCATGCACCGTTTTCCCGATAAATTCGATACCCGGATGTGTCATGATCGGAATTGCAATCGTTTCCTTACGTTGGATCGTTTGGCTGATCCATTCTTTCATATTCAGTCTACCCATAATTTTAGTTTTTAATATCGTCTTGTAATAAAGACGAAGTTACCCCTCTTTTGTAATCTCGTATATGATAAAATCTGATACCGGTATAAAAATAAAGCTGCTCTTCTTTCTGAAGGGCAGCTTTACACCTATTTGATTTATCTTCGAGCTTTATTTTACCGGAATCTTATCAATACGATTCTGATGACGGCCACCGTCAAATTTGGTAGAGAAGAACTCTGTCAAAATCATGTCCGCTTCTTCAGTGCTGATGAAGCGTCCCGGCATAACCAGTACATTAGCGTCATTGTGCTGACGAGCCAGGTGTGCGATTTCTGCATTCCAGCAGAGAGCAGCACGAACCCCTTGGTGCTTGTTCAGCGTCATATTGATTCCGTTTCCACTGCCGCAGATAGCGATACCGGGATAACATTCTCCCGATTCCACTGCAAGAGCCAGCGGATGAGCATAATCCGGATAGTCTACGCTTGCGGTAGAGTTAGTTCCGAAATCCTTGTAAGCCCAGCCTTTTGCTTCCAGCCAGCCGCGAACATATTCTTTCAGTTCAAAACCGGCATGGTCGCATGCTAATCCGATTGTTTTCATTAGAGCATTGCTTTTACTTGGTTATATACGTTCTCGGCAGTAAATCCAAGTTTCTCATCCAATACTTTGTAAGGAGCAGAGAAACCGAAAGATTCCAATCCCCAAACTTTACCGTGGCAACCTACCAGACCTTGAAGAGTGACAGGCAGACCGGCAGTCATACCGAAAATCTTCGCATCTGCCGGAAGAATAGCTTCCTGATATTCTTTCGGTTGGTTGCGGAACAGACCTTCAGAAGGAGCAGATACAATGCGTACCTTCACGTCCTCTTTGCGAAGCAACTCTGTGCCGGCTACCAATGTAGACACTTCAGAACCTGAAGCCACCAGGATAACATCCGGATTTTCGTCGGAACCTGCTACGATATAAGCACCCTTGGCTGCTTGTTCGTAATCAGTTCCTGCCGGTAAATTGGCAATATTCTGACGAGAGAAGATCAATCCTGTAGGAGTAGACATATTTTCCATAGCAAGTTTCCAAGCGATGGTTGTCTCTTCTGCATCAGCCGGACGAAGTACCAACATAGAGTTGTGTCCCTTATGGTTTTTCAGTTTTTCCATCAGGCGGATTTGTGCTTCCTGTTCTACCGGTTCGTGAGTAGGACCGTCTTCACCTACGCGGAATGCGTCGTGTGTCCAGATAAATTTCACCGGTTGTTCCATCAAAGCAGCCATACGTACGGCAGGTTTCATGTAATCGGAGAATACGAAGAATGTACCGCAAGCAGCGATCACACCACCGTGGAGAGACATACCGATACAGATACAAGCCATTGACAATTCGGATACACCTGCTTGGAAGAATGCTCCGCTGAAATCACCTTTCTTGAAAGAATGAGTCTTTTTCAGGAAACCGTCAGTCTTGTCAGAGTTAGAAAGGTCGGCCGAAGCAACGATCATGTTTTCTACCTGTGTAGCAAGTGCGCCCAATACGGTTGCAGATGCAGCACGAGTAGCGCTACCTGCTTTCTGTTCGATAGCAGCCCAGTCCACTTTCGGAGCTTTGCCCGAGAAGAAGAGTTCCAGTTTTGCTGCCAGTTCCGGGTTTGCTTTCGCCCATGCAGCTTTCTTTGCATACTTTTCAGCAACGATCTTTTTCAGTTCTTCTGCTCTTTTTGCATACAGTTCGGCTACTTCCGGGAATATAACGAACGGGTTAGTAGGATCACCACCCAGGTTCTTGATTGTATTTACATAAGCGTCGCCACCGAGAGGAGCACCGTGTGTAGCGCAGTTAGCTTCATAGCTGCTGCCGTCTGCCTTGCGTGCACCTTTACCCATTACGGTTTTACCGATAATTAGCGTCGGGCGTTCTTTTTCAGCCTGTGCTTCTTTGATTGCCGCACGGATTTCGTCAGGATCATTACCGTTGATACTAAGTACGTTCCATCCCCATGCTTCATATTTCATGGCAGTATCTTCAACGGTTACGTCTTTCGTTTCTGTAGAAAGCTGAATATCATTGGAGTCATAGAACATAATCAGGTTGTCCAATCCCAGTGCACCGGCAATACGTCCGGAACCTTGAGAGATTTCTTCCTGAATACCACCGTCAGAGATGTAAGCGTAAATGGTCTGATTCATCACCTCGTCGAAACGGGCTTTCAAGAATTTGGCAGCGATAGCAGCACCTACTGCAAAAGTGTGTCCTTGTCCCAGCGGACCGGAAGTATTTTCGATACCACGCATGATGTCCACTTCAGGGTGTCCCGGAGTAGGGCTTCCCCATTGACGGAATTCTTTCAGCTCGTCCAGAGTGAATTTTCCTGTCAATGCCAGCGTAGAATAAAGCATCGGAGACATGTGCCCCGGGTCGAGGAAGAAGCGGTCACGTCCTTCCCAACGGGGATTTTCAGGATCATATACTAGAAACTCAGAGAAGAGTACATTTACAAAATCAGCACCACCCATGGCGCCACCCGGGTGACCGGAATTGGCTTTCTCAACCATTGAAGCAGCAAGAATACGGATGTTATCCGCTGCACGATTCATAAGTTTGTTATCGTTCATATCATTAAAATTTAATTGATTTCTGTCAGATTGTTCGCAAAGATAACTCTTTATGTGGATTTAACAATCCAAAAGAGCTATCTTTTTTATCGACAATTTTACGGTCTTCTTGTTTGTGATACAATAAGTAATTGCTCTAAAATTACTGTAACTCTAAAGTAACAATGGACTTAGCAGGAAGTTTTACCTTCATTGTACCTTTATTGATTTTTACCTCTTTGAAAGGTGCCGGTTTTACAATATTAGGTTTTTCAAAAGAATTGTAATCGGTCAGTTTGGAAGCGGTCAGAATCTCTCCGACAGCTTTCTTGGCTTTCGTATCACCCAGATTGATGGTGATTTCCTGCGCTTCATCAGCATCTACATTGGAAAGAGAAATATGGATCACCCCATCTTTATTTTTGGAAGCTGTGGCGCTCACCATCGGTACAGTGCGGTTATCACGTACACTTATCTTTTCGCAAGTCAGGTCGATGGGAAGATAAGTGGCATCCTGATGTACTTTATACATCTTGAAGACATAATAAGTAGGAGTGAGCACCATTTCTTTGTCTTTCGTCAGAATCATGGATTGAAGTACATTGACAATCTGTGCGATATTTGCCATCTTCAAGCGGTCTGTATATTTGTGGAATACATCAAGACTTAAAGAAGCCACGAAAGCATCACGCAACGTGTTTTGCTGATACAGATGTCCTTTGATGGTTCCGGGTTCCTCATCCCACCAGGTTCCCCATTCGTCCAGTAAGAGAGCGATTTTCTTGTCCTTGTCATATTTGTCCATGATGGTACAATGTTTCTTGAGTACATCTTCCACTTCCAGACATTTGCCCATCGTCCAGTAATAATCATCCTTGTTGAATTGAGTGGCTGATCCTTTGCTACCACTCCATCCGGTTACGGTATAATAGTGCAGAGAAAGACCGTCCATTCGGTGTCCTACACGATTCATCAATACATCTGTCCATTTGTAATCATAGTCACTTGCGCCACTGGCAATCTTGAACAGACGGTTGCCGTCATAATTGCGGCAATAAGTAGAATAACGACGATATAAGTCTGCGTAATATTCCGGACGCATGCTGCCACCGCACCCCCAGCTTTCATTTCCTACGCCGAGATATTTCAATTTCCATGCTTTGTCGCGACCATTCTTACGGCGAAGGTTAGCCATAGGCGAGTCTCCGTCAGAAGTCATATATTCCACCCATTTAGCAAGCTCTTCTACTGTACCGCTACCTACATTTCCACTCACGTATGGTTCGCAACCCAGCATTTCGCAAAGATTCAAAAACTCGTGTGTTCCGAAACTGTTATCTTCAATGGTTCCGCCCCAGTTGTTGTTCACCATCTTCGGACGGTTCTCTTTCGGACCAATGCCGTCCATCCAGTGGTATTCATCGGCAAAGCATCCGCCCGGCCAGCGAAGGACGGGAACGGACAAGTCTTTCAGTGCATTGAATACATCTGTGCGGTATCCCTTGATATTAGGAATATCCGAGTTTTCGCCTACCCAAAGACCGCCGTAGATACATGAACCCAGGTGTTCGGCAAACTGGCCGTAAATTTCCTTCGGTATGATTTCTTTGCCTTGATCGGCATGTACGGTTATGGTAGCACTCTTTTGTGCAGAAAGAGATACGGATGCTGCCAGAAAAGCCGTGCTGACTAATAGTTTTGCTTTCATAAATGGTATTTGTTTAATGATTATTTTTTACCACAGATTACGCAGATTATCACAGATTGATTTTATTCTGACTGCTATCATGTTATAACCCATAAATAATCTGTGTTAATCCGTGTAATCTGTGGTGACTTCTATTTTAGTAAACGAACTTCATAAACGGCAGAGGTCCATTCCGTCCCGTCAGGGATAAAACGTATCAGACAACTACCCGTATTCAGTTTTTGAGGCAGAACGTATGAAAGGGTTATGAAACCGTCTTTATCCGCTTCACTGACAGTTGGATGAATAGCCAACTTTTCGTTATTCAGAAGAATAGCCACTTTATTGCGGTCATCTTTCCGTACCGTAATCAGGAGGCGGCTTGCTTCTTCTTTTACCTTCAATTGATAGCCGAACCAACCTTTGGCGCGACGGAAATGCCGGTCTTTATTCGTCCCTGTTTCTGCCTGCTCATACTGGATGCCATGGTCAGACTCCGGTTGCTGTTCACCGGGGAAGATAAGGTCAATGGTTTGATTAGCCAACTCCGTTGCTTTTCGTTCAGCCGTTGCCATCTCTTCCTGAATCGCTTTAAACTGCTCTTCGCTTGCCTGCCGGAAATAAACGGCATAACGGGAATTGTGCAGGCGGAAGAACGGAACGAGTTCCAATGCCTTGTCTTGTGCAGGATAAACCTCTCCGTTATAGCTGAAAGTAATCCGGCTATTCTGTTCTTTCTGAAGAGACTTGCAGATTGAATCTGGATTTCCTATCAGCATCGGAACTTCTTGCAGAGGAATTTGTTTGCCATGAGCGATATGTCCGCCACGACTGTCATCGGCATATAAACCGTCAAGATGTTCAGTGCCTGTGGAAGCTGCAAGAACGATCGGACCATATAAGAAAGCATAATAATCTTTCTTGTCGGGAATTTGTTCCACACTGACTTTCATAGGCAAGTGGAAAGTAACGACATCTCCTTTTTTCCATTTGCGGGAGAGAGGAAGATACTGGTTATCTTTTGCCATAACGAACATTTTTCTTTTTCCATTGATGCTGACGCTATATCCTTTGGATTGGTTCGCCCATTCCGGAATACGTATCATTAAAGTACGTTTTTTCTTAGGCGCTTCATCTATTCGTAAAGTTACCTTGCCGTCATCGGGGAAACGGGTTTCCTGTGTCAAAATAATGCCTTGCTCTTTCCAGGTCAGTTGTGAGGGAATGAAGAGATTGACATAGAGCGTATCTTTCCGATACGCATAGATAAATTCACCGTATTTGGTATGATTCTCCAAGCCTGAACCTACACAGCACCACATGGATGTTTCCGGTTGTGAGTACACACGATAGTGTCCCGGACGCATAGGAGTGAAGTAGACAAATCCACCTTTATCCGGCTCTTGTGACGCTAGGATATGATTGTAAAGCGCACGTTCGTAATAGTTTACGTAGTTGGGATCAGGCTCGTTTGTTTGATTCGGATTGTGTGAATTTTGATAAAGCATTTTAGTAAGACGGAGCATGTTGTAAGTATTACAGGTCTCCGGTCCTTGAACGTCGTTTAGCATGGACGTGAAGTTATCCGACGGATGGAAATGTTCGCGGACGCTATTTCCTCCGATGCAGACAGAACGGTGATTGACTACCGTGTTCCAGAAAAAACGGGCGGCATGATCCCATTCTGCAGCATGATTCCAATTCTTGTCGTCTTGTGAAAGTTCGGCTATTCGCTTGTAGCCGATCACTTTCGGAATCTGTGTGTTGGCGTGCATCCCCGTCAATTTGTCTTCCTCTTTGATAAGCGGGTCTAAGATAAGCTTGTGAGAGAAACGGCGTGCCAGTTCCAGATACTTCTTGTCGCCTGTGATTTCGGCCACGTCAGCGAACGTTTCGTTTAATCCGCCATGTTCGCTACGAAGCATATCCTGCATTTGTTCGTCGCTCAAGCCGGAAGTGATGTCAATCATCCAGTCTGTAAAAGCGATAAGCATTTGGCGTGCAAGGTCGCTTCCTGCATAGAGATATGCATCCCGCAATCCGGCGTAAGTCTTATGTATATTGTATAGAGGCACCCATTTGCCGTTAAGGTCGAAACCTCCGGCACGGATCTTTCCTGCTTTTATATCTTTCCAAAGTTGAAGGCTTCCCGGAGTTCCTCCGATGAATCCTGTGCCGACAGTTTGTTGTGCCCGGTTCAACTCATTCAGCATGTAGTTGAGGCGATTATAGACTGCGGTATCTCCGGTGGCGGCATACATCATGGAAAGTGCGGATAAATAATGTCCGCCGATATGTCCGTCCAATCCGGTATTTTCCCAATTGGTGTAGCTGGGGGCTTTAGGCTGTAACCCTGCTTCGCGGAGAAAAGGAGCGAGCAGACGATCAGGGTCTAATGCAAGTATGTAATGTAAATCAGTCTGTTGAGCTTGCAGAAACGGACTATCCAATAGTTTCACATTTTGTAAAGGGAAGTAAGACACCTGTGGAGCGTTTTGAGCTTTGGCCAGTGAGGTGGACAGGACAAGTGCAAGTATGAACGAGGTGGTTTTCATGATAATAGTCTCCCCATCTCCCTCTCCAAAAGAGGAGAGGGGTGGAGATAATTAATGTTAATACTTAGTTAGAATTGGCTCTTGATAAACAGCGATTTATCGGCAATCTCTGATGAACAACAATGGATTGCCGACTGTCAATTATTTAAATTTGACTGCTGCCTCTTCGATAGGCAATCCTGCCTTGTAATTTTCGATGTATGCATTGAAGCCGGCTACATCTTCGGGCGTAGGTGATACCTCGATACCCGCGTCACCGACAAATACGCTTTCATCCAGAAAATCGGCAAGAGATTGTTTCTTTTCATTGTTCACGAGGTAAGAACCTAACAGGGCAATACCCCAGGCACCACCTTCACCGGCTGTTTCCATCACGGAAATAGGCGAGTTGATGGCTGCAGCAAGTATTCTTTGGCCTACTCCCTTTGTTCTGAATAATCCTCCGTGACCAGTAATTCTGTCCACTTTGATTTTTTCTTCGTTGAACAGGATGTCGTTACCAATCTTGAGTACTCCTACCGAAGCATACAAGTGAGTCCGCATAAAGTTTGCCAGGTTGAACTTGTCATTTGCCGAACGTACAAACAAAGGTCTTCCGTCAGCAAGTCCTGTTACAGGCTCGCCTGAAATATAATTGTATGAAAGCAAACCTCCACAATCAGTATCACCAGTGAGCGCAATATTGTAGAGTTTACTATAGATTTCATCCATATCTACAGGTATGCCCAGAAGCTCCTGGTATTCCTTGAACAAGTTAACCCATGCGTTGAGATCAGAAGTGCAGTTGTTGCAATGCACCATGGCTACCAGACTTCCGTCAGGAGTTGTCACCATGTCAATCATTTCGTATGGCTTCGACAGTTCTTTCTCCAATACAATCATTGAGAATGAAGAGGTACCTGCGGATACATTTCCGGTACGTTGTTTGACTGCGTTAGTCGCAACCATTCCGGTACCTGCGTCTCCTTCCGGCGGACAAACCGGTATTCCTGCCTTCAAATGACCCGATGCATCGAGTTTTTTACTTCCTTTCGGAGTGAGGACACCGGCATTTTCACCAGCTGACAATACTTTAGGCAGAATATCTTCTAGTTTCCAGTTATATTCTTTCGGAGCAATCAGTTTGTTGAACTTAGCCACCATTTCAGCCGAATAGTTATGGGTAGTCGGATCAATAGGAAGCATACCTGATGCATCACCTATTCCCAGCACCTTTTCGCCTGTGATCTGCCAATGCACATAACCTGCCAGAGTGGTCAGGAAGTCGATTTCATTAACGTGTGATTCATTGTCTAAAATAGCCTGATACAAGTGGGAAATGCTCCAACGCAGAGGGATATTATAGACAAATAGTTCGGACAAAGCAGCCGCTGCGCGGCCTGTATTGGTGTTTCTCCAAGTGCGGAAAGGCACGAGGATTTCTTCTTTTTTGTTGAATGGCATATAACCATGCATCATAGCGCTGACACCGATGGCAGCCAGAGTCTCGATCTCTATGCCGTATGCATTCTTTACGTTAGTACGAAGATCAGCATAACAATCTTGCAGCCCTGACCAGATGGCTTCAATGCTATACGTCCAAAGTCCGTCAACTAACTGGTTTTCCCAAGTGTGGCTACCTTGAGCAATAGGCTTGTTTTCCTGGTCGATCAAGACAGCTTTTATTCGTGTAGAACCGAGTTCTATACCAAGAATTGCTTTACCTGCCTCGATGGTTGATTTTGCATCTAATTTCATGTTGAAATCAATATTTTAAGGTATAACGATCATTATAAAAAAATCAAGTTTCGCAAAAACTTAACGAAATAATTAAGCCATGCGAAACTTGAATAATTGTTTTTAGCAAAGTGCTTTATTCAACATGTAATAAACTTCGTTCATGCGCAGTTCTTTCTTGAAGCAGCTGATCGTAGTATCCTTGTTGATATGTACCATTTCGATACCTGCGATTTCAGCATAATCTTCCCAATATTCTGCTGTCAGGTCGTAAGAGAAGCAAGAGTGGTGAGTTCCACCAGCCAGAATCCATGCACCTGCACCTACTTCAAGGTTTGGCATCGGAATCCAGAGAGCAGAAGCAACCGGCAACTTAGGCAGCGGTTTCGGCTCGATACATTCTACGTCGTTCACGATCAGGCGGAAACGGTTACCCATATCTACAATAGTAGCAGTGCAGCCTGTACCTACTTTTGAAGTGAAGACCAAACGTGCAGTCTGACTCTTGCGGATACCTATACCGAGGAAGTGTACTTCCAGGCGAGGTTTGTTGGCTGCGATAAGCGGACAGATTTCCAACATGTGTGACTGAAGGATAGAGCTGTTTGCACCATCGAAGTTCAGTGTGTAATCTTCCAGGAATGAACAGCCTTTAGGAAGACCCTGATTCATTACCCATACAGTTCGGTAAAGAGCAGCTGATTTCCAATCACCTTCAGCACCGAATCCATAACCTTCCGCCATCAGACGTTGTGAAGCAAGACCCGGGATTTGATCGAAACCATTGTATTCAATGTCGCCCAAATCGTCGAAGTTGGTAGTAAATCCTTTGGCACCTTTGGCTTTCAGGATAGCACGTATAGCCAGTTCAGCCTTGGCAGCATTCCATACTTTCTGGTAAGCTTCAGTTGATTTATCTTCCAGAGAAGCATCGTGATCGTATTCCTTGAAGTAAGTAGCTACCAATGCATCTACCTCTTCATTTTTGATATCCTTATGATATTCCATCAATTCGCTTACCGGACAGTAATCTACGTGGTAACCCATACGTTGTTCAGCTTCCACTTTATCACCATCGGTTACGGCTACGTTGTTCATCTGGTCGCCGAAACGGATAATCAGCATATCCTGTGAATCTGCCCAACCGGCACAAACACGCATCCAAACGGTAATCTTATGCAAAGTCTCTTCCTCTTTCCAGTAACCTACCACTACTTTACGACGGATACGCATACGGGTGCAGATATGTCCGAATTCGCGGTCACCGTGAGCAGACTGGTTCAGGTTCATGAAATCCATGTCCATTGTATCCCAAGGAATTTCCTTGTTGAATTGAGTATGCAGGTGCAACAAAGGCTTCTTCAACTGTTGCAAGCCGTGAATCCACATTTTAGCAGGAGAGAACGTATGCATCCAAGTGATAACACCGACACACTTTTCGTCATTATTGGCTGCTTTGAAAACAGCTTCCACTTCTTTAGAAGAATTAGCTGTTCCTTTGTATACCACCTTTACAGGAAGTTTACCGGATTCGTTCAATCCGTTAACCATTTCATTAGAGTGTGCGTCTACTGCGATTACTGCGTCACCTCCGTACAAAAGCTGTGCTCCTGTTACGAACCATACTTCATATTGATTAAATGCGTTCATAATGTTATTGCTTTAATTGTTATTGTTCTAATTTTTAATCTTTAATTTTTAATTATTTCTGTCCGTAATAAGCATTCGGACCATGCTTGCGGCTGAAATGTTTCTCTATCAGCAGCGGATTCATTGTTAAATTGGGATTTACCGCATAAGCGATACTTGCCATTTTAGCTACCTGTTCCATAACTACAGCATTGTGTACGGCATCGTACGCGTCTTTTCCCCAAGAGAAAGGACCATGATTTTTCACCAATACTCCCGGTGTATGTACAGGGTTCAAGCCTTCAAAACGTTTCACTATCACATTACCGGTTTCCAGCTCGTAAGCACCTTTCACTTCCGCTTCTGTCATATCCGCTGTGCAGGGAATGGCATCATGGAAGTAATCTGCATGAGTGGTTCCGATATTCGGAATGTCACATCCGGCTTGTGCCCAGGCTGTAGCATAGGTAGAGTGCGTATGTACCACTCCTCCGATCTCCGGAAATGCTTTGTAAAGCACTACATGAGTAGGGGTGTCTGAAGATGGCTTCAGCCGTCCTTCAACGACCTTGCCATCCAGATCCACTACTACCATATCTTCGGCTTTCATATCATCATAACTTACACCACTGGGTTTGATTACTACCAATCCGCTTTCACGGTCGATGGCAGAAACATTTCCCCAGGTAAAGATGACTAATCCATGCTTTACCAATTCGAGATTGGCATGAAATACTTTTTCTTTTAGTTCTTCCAGCATAATGATTATAATTTAAATTTCGGGTCCTTGCGGTAAGCCTTGCTATTGAACTTATACAAGGCAGCACCACGTTTCGAACCCAGTTTGTCAATTTTATCAGTCTTTTCTATATAATCCATTTCGGCCACTCTTTTACGGAAGTTCCGTTTATCCATCGGTTCGTCGTAAATAGCTTCATATAGACTTTGCAGTTGAGACAACGTAAAGAGTTTCGGAAGCAGATTGAATCCGATAGGTTCCACGGATGCTTTTTGCTTCATCAGTTCCCGTGCTTTTTCCACCATTTCAGGATGGTCGAAGATAAGTGGGGGAAGTTCGTTCATATTCACCCAGTAAGCGTTGTGCTTCTGAACAAGTTTCCGGTCGTATTCATTAATATTGATTAATGCATAGTAAGCTATGGAGATTACCCGTTCACCCGGATCACGTTCGACAGCTCCAAAAGCTCCTACCTGCTCCATATAAACGTTTTCCAGTCCGGTAAGCTCATGCAATACACGTTTGGCGGCATCGTCCACACTTTCATCTTTCTGCACGAATCCTCCCATCAGTGACCATTCACCCATTGCCGGCTCAAAGTTTCTCTTCAACAGGAGCAGGCTGATTTCCCCTTCGGAGAAACCAAAGATTATACAGTCGATGCCGACATAGAAAGTTGGATTGGTACTATAATACTTATTCATATCAGGGTATTACCAGAAGTATATATAAAATAATGCACAAAGAACTACTACACCGATAGAGGTGATAACATCCCACTTGTTCCAGCTTTGCTTGATGAGTGTCTTATAGTCATCAGTAAAGGTGATAGCTTCTATCTGCTTGGCAGTAGGTGCAGGAGTGAAGAATGAAACAACAACCATCAGTACGATCAGGAATACGAGCAGCCATATTTCGAAGATCAGCCAGTTTGTCTGCCAGAACCAGGCAGTACATTCCCAGTACCATCCAGACATCACATCTTTACCTGTATTCGTGAGGATATTGGTCAGCAAACGTACCATACCGATTATAAAACCTACTATCATAGCTGTTTCACCTGCCTTAGGCGTAATCTTCTTGGAGAATATACCGAGGGCGAATACAGCCACCATCGCAGGAGCAAGCAATGACTGGATGCCTTGCAGATAATCATAAAGACTACCCAAACTCTGCATGATAGGTATCCATACAATACCCAGAATTACTACAACAATAGTAGCGATACGACCTACCAACACATAAGTTGCTTCGCTCTTGTCCTTGAACATCGGTTTGTAGAAGTCTTCAGTAAACAAGGTAGCGCAAGAGTTGAAGAATGCTGCCAATGAAGCCACCAATGCCGAAATAAAGCCAATAGTAACAATACCTTTTACACCGGCAGGCAATACGAACTTAACCATTGAACCAAAAGCTGTATCAGGATTATCCAGTACGAAACCGCTTTCCGGACGTGCCGACAATGCAGCAGCTATCATACCCGGTATCAAGAACATGAACACAGGCAAAATCTTGAAATAACCGGCAGCGATAGTACCTCTACGTGCACGTCTCATAACCTCTTCGCTGGATTCACCTTTACGTTGTCCAAGCACACGTTGAACGATATGCTGGTCAGTACACCAGTACCAGAATCCGATAATGGATGCTCCGATAAATACCCAGAAACCTGGATAGTCATCATACATCGGGTCGCCTGTCTCAAAGTGGAACATGTGGTTTGTGCCGTGAGCAACTCCGTCTGTTCCTATATTAAGTGTTTTGGCATACTCTATCATGTGAGTCCAACCGTCGCTGATACTACCGGCTCCAAGTGCCGACAATCCTAAGAAAAGTACAAGGAACGAACCGATAATAAGTATCGGAGTCTGGATAGCAGACAATGTCATAACTCCTTTCATACCACCCAGAACCGTGAAGATTCCCGTAAGAACGATCAGGCCGATAGCACCAAACCAGAATGGCAATCCGAGAAGACTTTCCATGAAGATACCTCCGGTAAATGCTGTTACGCTGACTTTGGTTAATACGTATGCTATGAGGGTAATGATAGATAACCATGAACCTGTAGCAGGAGTATATCTATATTTCAGGAAGTCGGGCATCGTGATGATTTTTCCTAACTTCACGTTCATCAGCTGATAGAACGGTACGAAAAGCCAACCTAAAATAAGGATCATCCATCCCTGCATTTCCCAGTGTGCCATACCTACTCCAGATTTAGCTCCTGTGCCGGCAAGTCCTACAAGGTGTTCCGAACCGATATTGGCAGCGAAGATAGCTGCACCGATGATATACCAGGGTTCCCCTTTACCAAACAAATAATCTTCACTGTTAGCGCCTTGTTGCAAACGCTTGTCTTTCTGTATCGAACGCCATACCGCCCATGTGACTGCTAAAATACCGACTACGATGATTACCCAGTCGATCCATATAAACTCGTGTGAATTCCAGTTCATCTTATTCTGCTTTTGTTTTTTTGATATTAAATTATTTCTCTATACCGAATTTGAAAATACATTCACTGTTGTAAGTCTGTCCCGGTTCCAGAACTACAGACGGCCAGTCTGCCTTGTTAGGACTGTCAGGATAGTGTTGTGTCTCCAGACAAACAGAAGCACGCTGGTTATAAACGAACCCTTTTTTGCCGGTTACCGTTCCATCGAGGAAGTTACCGGTATAAACCTGTATACCCGGTTCGTTGGTATATACTTCCAGAGTAATGCCGCTTTCGGGTGAAGTGAGTTTGGCTGCCACTTGGGAAAGATCTCCCTTAGTGTTCAATACCCAGTTATGGTCATATCCGTTTCCATTCTTTAATTGAACGAAATCGTAGTTATTGATTTCCTTACCTACAGCTTTCGGAGTAGTAAAGTCCATCGGAGTGTCTTTAACCGGAGCAATTTCGCCTGTAGTCATAAAGGTGCTGTCTACCGGAGTATAGTAGTCTGCATTCACATACATGATATGGTCGGTTGAAATTTTAGACGGATCACCGGAAAGATTGAAATAAGAGTGGTTGGTCATGTTGATGATCGTCTTTTTATCAGTAGTTGCGCTATATTTGATGTCGATAGCGTTGTCATCAGTCAGTTTGTAAGTCACTTTAGCTGTTACATTGCCCGGGAAATTAGCATCTCCATCCGGTGAAATACGAGTCAGCTCCAGTGTTGTCGGATCAATAAGGTTGGCTTCATAAACCTGGTATTGCCAGCCTTTCGGACCTCCGTGCAGGCAGTGTCCGTAATTGTTTTGTGGCAACTGGATCGTATCGCCATCCAATACAAAACGTCCCTGGTTGATACGGTTTGCATAGCGTCCGATAGAAGCGCCAAAGTCGCTCGGTACATTAATATAATCAGCAATGCTGTCAAAACCTAAAACTACATCCTGCATCTGACCGTTTTTGTCGGGTACCATGATAGACACGATACGTCCTCCGAAGTTAGTGATGCATACTTCCATGCCTGCCTTATTCTTTAACGTGTAAAGAGCTGTTTGGGCATTATTCACTTCTGTTTGAAATTTTACCGGGTCAAGACCGGACAAAGTCAGCTCGGAAGCCGGCTTGTTATTGCACGCAGCCAGCATCAGCGCGGCAATTCCTGCAAGTAGAAAATGTTTTTTCATGGTTTTATTTTTAATGTAAATGAGATGCTTATCTTATTTTGGGTGTAAAAGTAACACTTTAGTTTGGTGTATCAAATACACTCTTATATGTTATGCAGCATAAAAGAGAAAAAACTGCTTCCGGATATCAAGATTCCGGAAGCAGTTTCAATAAGCATATCAATGAGCGTTTATTGAACCTTCTTTCCCCAATAAGTCTTTTTATTTCCTTGTGCGGCGTAAACGATGGTATGAGTTCTGGGAGTAGCTTCCCAATCCACTTCTCTTTGTAGATAAAGCACTACTCCGGCACTAGTCGTAATCGTCTGTGAAGCCGCATCGAATGTCCACGATGCATCCTTCCAACTGCCGGAACTAATCTTATGCGTACCGGCATCAAAAGTCAGTGTTTCAGATGTCCTTTGAGTACTAGTGGAGGAAGTCAGAGACAGATGTTCCCAATTACCGGCAATTTCTTCTTCCGTGATAGGCACTTGTGGCACGGCTCCATATCTCTCCGGCATCACCAAAGGCCAGCCGTTGGCATCCCAGCGGATACTGCGAACGTGTCCCATCATGATAGCGTTGGAGTATTCATTCCCCCCGACATTCGCAGGGAAACGTCCCTGTGAAGTATAAAACCAGTTGCCCTCTCCATCTTCGAAAATACCGCAGTGGGAGATACCTACCCATCCATAGCTATTGTTAAACAGATAAGGTGCTGTCAGTATCGGATAGAGTTCTCCGCTTCCCATAGCAGGGGTACCGTCCATATCAACATACGGACCGTCGATGTTGACAGAGCGGCAGACGCGGGTGTTATATTCTACTGCTAGTGTACCATAAGCGAGGAACAGGTAATAATAACCATTGCGGTAAATTACTTCCGGACCTTCCGAAGCTTGCCAACGGCTATTGCCGCGGGTAGCGATAATTTTACCATAACCGGAGTTGTTTTCACCCGTGATGTCCCACGGATTGCCTAGGGTGTGGAGCGGCATACCATCTTCGGGATTCAGTTGCAGGGCAGCAATGCCACTGTGCCATGAGCCGTAGATCATCCAGTGTTCTCCGTTCTCAGTAATAATATAGGTTGGGTCAATAGCATTGATCTTGAAATAACCGTTCCAGTCGCTGGTGCTTACGCGTCCATAGTCCGTTTTGCCTTTATCGCTGGCAGAGCAGACAACAAACCCCTTATCTTCCCAGATATTGCTTGCCGGGTCGGCTGTTTCCATCAGTCCGATGAAAGCACGTTCGGTCCATGAACCGTCGAAGTTTCCGTTATTATCCACTTCCGGTTTGCCCGTTTTGATATAGTTAGTAATCACGATGGAGTAGTACATACGGTATTTGCCAGTGGCAACTTTGCGGGCAACCGGTGCCCAATAACCATAAGAAGGGCTATCGATAGGCTCCAGTCCCATTTCTGCACGGTAGGCGTTCAGCTTCTCTTTAATCCAAGTAGGAGGGGTTTCGGTCATGGTTGCTCCGAGGTATTCCCAGTTGACTAGGTCGCGTGAGCGCCGTGCATGGAAATGTCCGTTACCGGAGTGCGCATTTCCGTAAGAAGCATCTGTCTGATACATATAATAGTATCCGTCATCAGCTTTCATCACTGTGGGGTCGTGTACGTTTGCCAAGTTCCATTTACTGCGTTGATTCCAAGCGGCTATGCCTATGTAGTTGTCTTCATAGGCGGGTGCCACATAGTTTTTGAGCTGTTCGTCAAGGCTTTGGCTTCCTGTGGTTGCTGTGAGCACATCCGAGTAGGTATAACGGCTGTTACCGTAGACGTAAGAGCGGATATAGTAAGAGGTATTGCCCGTCAAGCCGGAAATCGTGGCGCTGAAATTTTCATCGGCATCCACTATGTTATCTTTGATAGTTGGGTTCTGGGCATTGATACTGTAGCAAAAGCCTTTCTTGACTACCTGATTGATATTGCCGGTGACCGATGAAGTGACAGTCAGCGAAGTGCCTGTGACTGTAGTTACTTCGGGAGTAACTATGACTATATCGCTGTTTCTATTGTATTCGATATTGTCCAGTCCATCGGAGCAAGCAGCAAAAGCAAAGACCGTCAGCAGGGATATTAAGAAAAATGTTAGTTTTTTCATTTGATATGGATGATAAAGAAATTAATAGTTATTCTTATTCATTGAAGACAAGATGAGCCTTCTCGACAGATAATGTAAAACACAGGTCATTGGGATCTATGGTATTGATGCCCAAATAATACTGGGTAGAGGTTTTGCCTTTAGTACCCACCATCACTGCCTGGATGTCAGCGGTGCTATTGCCGCAATTAGTTACGTAGACCGTGACTTTGGCTCCATTCATACCGGAAAGCCAAGTGCCCCAGTCGCCTTGTGTTCCGCCATTAACGCAGGCGGCATATCCATTGCCCAATCCGAAGTTGTCGGCGCGAACAAATGCGTATTCGTCAGTAGTTATGCTTTTATGGAGAAACACAAGGAAGTTATTCCAGTTGGCAGCCAAATCACTATAGTTGGTGAAGGTGATATACTTTGTCTTGCCCACAGGTACGTTGAATATGTCTGAAGAGGCTCCGTGGAAGCTCGTTGAGTTGTCTTCGGCTCCTACCATGCTAGTTGTGTTTCTCACTTCAGAAGCTATAGACTTGGAGACGTTAACCTCTACCGTTGCGGTGATTCCTTCTTCAGCAGTAATGGTAACGATCTGCGAACCGGTCTTCACCGGAACGGCAGAGAAGATGAGTCTCGCGTTGTCAATGATTCTTGTACTTTGGTCGGTGTAAGTTGCTGTAACCACCATACCTGTCGGGTCGAAGGCCATCGTCCGGTTCGCCAAACTCTCGGTAGCTGCCGAGGTGTAATAATAGTATTGTGTGTGCGAGGGTGGGGTAGTCACCTCGATGGATGCAATCTGTTCCACTACTTCAAAGGTAGTATTAGCCATAATCGGTTTATCACAATTCTCACCCTTTAAGGTCTTGTTGTAGATGACCACAAGAGTTTTCACACCAGGTTGCTCCATATCAGGGATGGCAGAGATAGAGAGTTCGGCAGCCGGTACAGTTTTGGTCACTCCCTCTTCAAAGGTAACGATGGCCGATACATCGATCATGGCCTCTTCGAGCGGAGTACCTACGTTGACTTGATCAGGTACGTCCTGCAGTACCATCGATACCGGATTCTTGTCTAGAGCAGATGTAAGGCCACCTATAGGGACGATGTTGGTTTGCAAGAAATCGATGTAAGAACCTTCGGGAACTAAGAAGCAGCGGATATTGGTGTTGTTCGCATCTGCATTCAGATTTCCTTCCTTGTATGGTTGCTTGTAAATCTTGGTGGCTACACCGTTGGTCATCTTTATGGTAAAAGCATTTTCATTGGTACGGTCAACGGTGAGTGTCACCTTGCCGCCCAAGCTCTGTACGTTAGGGTCTGCATTGCTGGCATCAGGAGATAGGAGCAATGTGCTTGTGGTGTACTTAAAATAGAGCTTGCCCCATTGCGAGTTGTAGGCTATAGAATCGCTTGTGGCATCAAAACGGATAGCTCCGTATTCAGTGTATCCTGTACCTCCACGATCCACATCGTTGGTGACTACAAGGGCATAGTTCTTGAAATACGTGTTATCGGTCGGGTTGATATGGAGATTGAACACCGCATTCCACTTCTCGCCATCAGGTACCACATAATACTTGGAGAAAGTAGACCACCAACCGGAGGTGAAATCCGTATTTCCGATGGTGTACACATCTTCCTGCATGCCCTCAAGCACTTCATCTTCCGGTTGTTTCTTCGAATCTTCAATTTCCTGTATCTTATCGGAAATCCAGTCGGGGGCGTTTACGTCATAAAGTTTGCCATCCGTGCAGCCTGTCAGTGTCAGTAATCCAAAGGTTACGGAACAGCAAGCGTATGCTATCTTTTTTAGTAATCTCATTGTCTTAAATTTTAATAGGTCTCTAAGTTTATTTACTTGCTTAAATTTACAACCGGACGCACTTTACATCCGCTTTCCCGGAAGTAAGTGGAATTATCTGTACTATAGTTGGCGGAGTTGCCTTTCAGATTGGGGTTGTTGTTCATCAACTGCTGCACAATGGGCAGGAATTCGTGTCCCGATATGTAGGTATCGAAAGTGCTCTTCAGTTCAGGATCGTTTGTTACATCGCTGTAGTTCACAGGATTCTTTACTCCCACTGTAGAGCGGCGTACCGTACCGTGTTCCTTGAGCTGTTTCAAGCGGCTGCTGTCGTAGAAGAAGCCCCAGCGGATGAGGTCGAAACCTCGACCGAATTCGCAGCCGAACTCTTTGGGACGCTCTATGTTGGCAATCTGCTCAAAGAGTTGGTCAGTCGTGTCGAAGTCGGAAAGGTCTAAGTCGGACAAATCAGCGCGATTGCGCACTTCGTTAATCCAGTCGATAGCCTGCTGTGTAGGACCATTGACTTCATTCTCGCACTCGGCAGCGCGGAGCAGCACATCTGAATAGCGCATCAGGCGCAGGTTGATGCCATCGTGCAAGCCTGTAACGATGGTGCTGTACAGACCGGTACGGAGATTCGTGAATTTGGCAATCGGCAGACCACCGTAAGTGTTGTTGGTTACAATATTGTCGGTGGCTGTAAGTTTGTGCGTATAAGCTACATTACCATACTCAAAATCCGCCCAGTCGTTTTCGTAGGTTCCGATGGTCCAATAGAGTCTGGGGTCGAGTTTGCCATTGATAGTACGTTCACTTTTGAAGAGTTGATAGAGCCAGGGCGAAGCCGAGATGTCGGCCCAACCGCCATAGTTACCGGGACCAAAGTTGCTCTCAATAGCCGATCCTTGTGTGGCATTGGGACTTGTATTTACCGGAGTCCACTCGTCGTCGGTGCCTTGCGCTCCATAGTCAAGATACTGCACTTCGAAGAGGCTTTCCGCATTGTTCTCGTATGCCGAACCTTCGCGGAAGTTATCGCCATAGTTGGACATTAGCCGATAGGTGCCGTATTTCTTGCCAATGATGTCTTTCAGCACCGTGAGTGCATCGCTGTATTTTTGGCGCATCATGAGTGCGCGGGCATAATAGCCTGCCGCAGCGCCGCAGGTGGCACGTCCACCAGCCCATTCGCCGCCTTCATCACGGGAAGGAAGCAATTCCATCGCCTCGTGGAAATCTTTTTCCACCTGATCGAGCACGTTATCGTAAGTGCTGTTGGTGGTATACAGTCCGTCTAACGAAGAATAGGTGGCATAATCTGTGATGAGGGGCGGATTCTGATAATAACCAACCAAGTTGTAGTACGACAGGCCGCGCAAGAAAAGCACTTGTCCTTTGATACGTTTCATTTTATTAGAAAGTTGGCTGTTGTCCTCACCGCAACGAGAAATGGCGAAGTTGCACACGTTGATGGTGTAGTACCATTCCCGCCAAGGCCACCACGTGATGTCCGAGGTAACTTCTGCGTTAAGGTCATCGAAAGGCATGTACCACACTTGTGAAGAGTTCCAGGCTTCATCGCCACGGCACACGTCGATGGTGTAGCCTACACGAGCATAGGAACCCTCCATACGGATATGGTTGTAGGCGGCAATCACGCTTTCCTCCAAATCATCGGCATTAAAGCCGAAAGTACTTGAGGTTTGCTGGTTGGGATTCAACAGATCCATTTTGTCACTGCAAGAAACCAGCGTGCTAAATCCCAAAATGAGAATAAGTGAATATTTATATAGTTTCATAAAATATGTTTTTAGTATTTAGGTACTAGATAGTAACGATTAAAATGTAAAATGAACGCCACACATGAAAGTGCGTGCAGTAGGATAAGAACAGAAGTTGTATCCCGGAGTGAAAGTTCCTCCCGCATAGTCTACATTATAACCGTGATACCCGGTGAATGTGTGGAGATTCTGTGCTGACACGTAGAAACGTACATCTGATACATATTTTCCGAACCACTCGTTAGGGAAATTGTAGCCCAATTCTACATTGGCAATCTTCCAGTAGGCTGCGTTCTGAATCTTGCGTGAACTGAAGAGGTCGTTCCAACCCAAGCTGGCGCTGTTGGTGACATAAGTGCGTGGCACGTTGGAAAGATAAGTGCTACCGTCTTCGCTAAAGCGGTTGGCATCAAGCATACCCACCTCTTTGTTTCCCCAGCCGTAGCAAGAGTTAAGCGAGTTGTAGATGTCGTCGCTGACGTGATAGTTCAGCGCACCGAAGGTAGCAATGCTTAGGTCGAAGCGCTTGTACTCAAAACGGGCATTGAGACCGAAATGAATCTTAGGCATACCGCTGCCTAGCACCACTTGGTCGTTGGCGTCTACTTTACCGTCGGGTTTACCGTCCGGTCCGCTTATGTCTTTATAGAGGCAGTCGCCAATCTGGGCACCCTCTTGAGTGGCGTGGTTGTCCAGGTCTTCCTGTGTGCGGGCAATACCCTCATAAGCCCAGCCGTAGAACTGACCTATTTCTTGACCTACATTGGTAATATATGCTCCGGAGATGTAAGAGTCGGTACCAAAGCCTAACGAAGTCACACGGTTGCGCAACGTGCTTAGGTTGGCCGAAAGTTCATACTTGAAGTCACGATCGCGGTTACGGTAGGTAGCCGAGAACTCAAAACCGGAGTTGTTCATCGAGGCAGCATTCATCGTAACGGTGGTATTGGACACACCGGCTTGTTCGGGAACAGGGACAGCATACAGCAGGTCTTCGCTGGTGTTCTTGTACCATTCGGCTGTGAACTCTAAGCGATTGTTGAACAAGGCGAGGTCGATACCCACGTTGTAGGTTTTCTTTTTCTCCCATGCCAAGTTATTGTCCACGAAAGTGGAAACGGCAGAACCGGTCACTACGTTACCGTTGAAATTGTAAGTCATATTGTTGCGCGACATGACAGCCTGATACATATACTCACCGATATTCTCGTTACCGAGTTCACCATAGCTGGCACGAACCTTGAACAGGTTTACGACATTCTGGTCGAAGGGGAAGAATTTTTCCTTGTCGAAGCGCCAACCCACAGAGACGGAGGGGAAAGTTCCCCAACGGATATTTCTGGTCAGGCGCGAGCTGCCATCCCGGCGCACTGTTGCCGAGAATAAGTATCTGTCATCGTAATTGTAATTAATACGACCGATGTAAGAAAGGATGGAATGTTTGTATTCGTAGCTTTCAGAATACGTGTCGGAAGCATTCTGGAGCTGTAGGAAATACGGTTCGGTGAAGTTGATTCCCCATCCGGTCAGCAGGTCGGTGTCTTCTTCTTCGTAAGTCTGGCCTGCCAATACGTTGATGTGGTGCTTGCCTATCGTGCCATCGTAAGTAATCACGTTCTCTATCAAAGCATCCGAATAGTCGCGCGACCCCTTGGTGAGTCGTTCGTTGCTTTTGGACAAGTACACACGGTTACTCTGCACCCATGCGGGAATCCAAGTAAAGTCCTTGCAATGGGTTTTGCTGTAAGAGAGGTTAACTTTATAGTTGAGCTTATGATTTTTGTTATCAACGCCAATCATCTTGAGGATATCCATGTCGGCAGATCCGGTTCCTACGAAACGATCTACGCGGGTGTTGCGTTGCAGCAGGTTATTTACCAGCAATGGGTTGGAAGCGGAGATGTCACCATGCACGGTATCGTAGTATACACCATAGCCGTAAGCGTCATAATTAAAGTTGTTGGCGATTCCCACTAAGTTATCAAGTACCCATGTAGAAGAATCGTATGCCTTGATGGTGGGCTGCATCATCAAGGTGCCGCGCAGCACGTTGGTTACGTCGCCATACAGACCTTGAACGTATTCGGAAGCATTCGACAAGCCCATATTGTCTTGGTCGGAGTGAGAGTAAACAAGACTGGTCTGGAACTTTATGAATTTGGTCTCCATGGTGTTGTTGACACGCGCCGTGTAACGTTCATAGTTAGGGCCGGCACCTTCGAGAGTTCCTTTTTGGTTGAAATAGTCTAATGATATATTATAGGTGTTATGGGCGCCACCTCCGGAGAGGTTTACATTGTGGTTTTGACGGATACCCGCTTTGAATACTTCGTCAAACCAGTTGGTGTTGGTGTCATCTTGGAAATGGTATTTTCCGGTTTCGCTGTCAAGTTTATATCCCGTTGGCAACGGAGTGTTGGAGTTTGCGGCCGCCTGACCGAGGTATTGGCTGTACTGGTCAGCATTCATTACATCATAGACACCTTTAGGAATATTATCCACACCGAAGTAACCATTGTAATCCACTTTCAGTGGTTGGTCTTTTTGTCCGCGTTTGGTGGTGATGATAATCACACCATTGGCAGCGCGCGAACCATAGATGGCAGCAGCCGAAGCATCCTTCAGCACTTGGATGGTTTCAATATCGTTTGAAGAGAAATCGCGGATGGAAGTTCCCATGGGAACGCCGTCGATAACGTAAAGAGGAGAGGTGTCTCCGAAAGACCCGACGCCACGGATGCGAACGGTAGGATCGGCTCCGGGTTGTCCGTCAGAGGTGATCTGTACACCGGAAACCTTACCTTCGAGCATGGTGGAGATGTTGGAGTTTGATGTCTGTTTCAAGGCTTCCGCATCTACCACGGCAACAGAACCGGTTAAGTCGGATTTCTTTTGTGTACCGTAGCCTACGACAACCACTTGCTCAAGCATCTTATTATCGGCTTGCAACTGGATGTCTTCAATAATGGCGCGGTTGCGAACAGCCACTTCACGTTCCTTGAAGCCCACATAGCTAATCAAAAGGGTAGCGTTTCCAGGAACCTCCAGTTGGAAGTTTCCGTCTAAGTCGGTAACGGTTCCGCCTTGTCCACCTTTAATCTTGATGGTAGCCCCTGGCATGGGTTCACCTTGTTCGTCGATAACTTGACCACGAACCTTGATAGTCGGAGATTGTGCCACGGTAGCCATTGCAGGTGTAGGATACACCGCCATGCCGCCAAAGGTACACATACTAAGCATTACGGAAAAAAATAAATGTTTCCTCATTTTTAAAAGTATTAAGGTTGTTAATTTGATAGATTAAATTGTTGTGCAATAGGGGGAAGGTTGGATTTAGCCGAAGCTATGCACGATACGACAGCCATTTTCTTGTCATTCTTCATAATATTAATATTAGATTAAACTTTAAATGCATGGTGCTCTCCCAAAGGATTGAGCACCGATTGCATGACAAAAGTATGGCATTGATTGTAAATGAGGGTGGACAAACGTGTTTTAGAGGTGGATAAAAGGTTTTAGGTGTAAAAAATACAACTTATTATGTGAGATTATTGTTTTTAGGTAAAACTATTCTTCCTTATTAAGCAGTGAACTCGGGGTCGTATTAAAATATTTGGTGAAGCACCTGGTGAAGTATTTAGGATCGTTGAATCCTACTTCATAAGCTATTTCTGCAATATTCATATTTTTCGTTTCCCGATTCTTCAGAATCAGTTCGCGTGCTATATTCAATCGGTAATTTCGGATAAACTGTCCGGCTGATTGTCCGATGAGGCTTTGCAGTTTCTTATTCAGCAAACTTTTGCTCACTCCTACAGCTTCACTGAAATCACTGACTTCAAAATAAGAATTCTTATAATTCTCTTTGATTACTTCCATTATCTGATTCATAAACTTCTTATCACCCGATTCTTCCTCCATATTCAGCACATCCACATCCATGTCGAGCGTGAATTTGCGCTGATAGCGTTTTCGGTTTTCCAAGATGTTCTGAATGCGTGTCAATAGCAATGTTTCATCAAAAGGTTTCAATAAATATTCATCTACTCCCATACGATAACTTTCCAAACGGGCCTCTTGTGAAGTCTTGGCAGTTAGCATCAGGAAAGGAATGTGTGAAATGGCGAAAGTATCTTTCACCCGACGGGAAAGTTCGACACCGTCCATCACCGGCATCATTAAGTCGCTGATGATAAAATCCACCGGATTGCTGTTTAGAATATGCAACGCCTCTTCTCCATCCGCCGCTTCCAGTACATTATATTGTTCACGGAGGATGGAACGGATATATCCCCGCATATCCACATTGTCTTCCACCACTAGAATCGTCAAAGCCTCTTTCTCTTTAGGAGTTTGGGAAGTTGGCGTAGCATTAATCGAAGAATCGTTAGAATTAATGATTATCAGCTTGTCATCCTTTTCTTCTTCCCGTTGCAAGGGGAGGAGAAGACGGAACGAACAGCCTGAAAGGCGGTTGTTGCGTACCTTGATTTCCCCACCGTGCATCTGCACGATTCGTTTGCAGAGGTAAAGACCTATACCGGTTCCCGCCTGTCCGTACACCGGATATTTTACCTGATTCTGCGACTGGTAAAAACGATTGAATATCCGGTTCAGATCCTCTTCCGGAATGCCCGGTCCGGTATCGCAGACACATATATACAAAGATTCTTTTCCACCCTCACCAGATGATAAGGAAGATATATACAGGGAAACAGTACCTCCATTCGGCGTAAATTTAATAGCATTACTCAATAGATTAGTCACCACTTTACGCATTGCTTCCTCATCATACAGAATCTCCGGTGTTTCCATCCTGTAATACCTTTTCAGTACGATATTCCTTTCTCCCGCAAACACCTCGAAAGGAGTGATTAGCGAATCAATGAATTTCAGAAAATTTCCCCGTGTTTTGACAATCTCCAGCTTGCCGGATTCTACTTTGCGGAAGTCCATCAACTGATTGACCAATGACAACAGATACTTCGAATTGCGCTCAACGAAATGAAGTTGTTCGATCACCTGCGGATTATAACTCAACTTCAATGCCCGCTCGATAGGCCCGATAATCAACGTAATCGGCGTACGGAATTCATGTGTGATATTGGTAAAAAACGAGATCTTATCAAGCGTAAGCTCCTGTACTTTATGCGACATTCGGATCAACTGCGCTTTTTGTTTCGTAATCTTCTCATTCTGCTGGGTCAGCATCTGGTTCTGGCGTGAAAGTTCTTCCGTCTGATTTTCCAGCAGATGCTTCTGCTGTTCCAGCTCGTGTGTGCGTTCTTCCACCGTGCGATGCAGATATTCCTTCTGTCGTTTCAGCGTGCGGATTCTCCATTGGTAGAATTGCCATACGCTTACTAGCGCGAGGATGATAATCAGTAGAATGAACCAAACTTTTTTGTAAAAGTATGGAACAATTGTAATTTTCAGTTCAGTCACATTTTCTCCTTCATTTTCTCTGTCGGGAGTATATTTCACTTGCAGTGTATAGTCGCCCGGAGGCAAATTGGTATAACTGGCAAAACGGCGGTTGCCGGACACTTGCATCCATTTATCATCAAATCCGAGCAACCGGTAACTGTAAATTGCCGTATTACTTGGCTTAAAATTGAGCGCTGAAAACTCCAGTGAAAACGATTTCTCCTTCTCGTGCAGACGTAGCTCCGTAGTGATAGCAATGTCTTCCGGCAAATATTCGCTTCCCGGCAATATCTCCTCATTGCCGATCCGTAGGCGTGTGAAACGTACCTTGGCGGCAGGAAGAGAAATGGTCGGACGATTATTCTCGATAGCTACCAGTCCGCCAACACTGCCGAAATAAAGTAAACCTTGTGTCGAACGGCAAGAAGCGTTCCAGTAAAACTGGGTGTTAATCAGTCCATCCTGCAAAGTATAATTGATAAACCGATTCTCTTCCGGATGATAGCAGGAAAGACCATTGTTTGTGCCAATCCACAGATACCCGTTGCCATCTTCTAATATTCCACGCACACTACTGTTAGGCAATCCTTGAGGAGTGCTGTAAGATACAAATATTTCCTTTCCCTGCTCGTTGGTAGTCCGTTTGTAAATGCCATATCCGCTACTTCCCAGCCAGAGTGTGCCGTCCTTTGTCTCAAAAAAACAGGTGATTTTTTCAATCAGACGAGAGTTGGGATCGTTCAGCTTGTAGTTTAAATGCCTGTATTCGAATTCTCCTGCGGCCGAACGGGAATGAAGGTCGATGATATATACCCCTTCCAGACATCCAATCCAAAGCTTCCCTTCTTTATCAATAATAGAACCGATGCAGCCATGAATATTCTCCGCCACTTTGTCTGCCAAAGGAGCACTGATTGTTCCGGTTTCCGGTTCGTAAAAGTAAAGCCCTTGATTGGCACCAATCCATATACCTTTATTAATAGGGTCGTATGTCAACGAACCGACAAAGTCAATTGGAAATCCGCTACTTGTCTGAGAAGAAATGACCTTCAGCACTTCTTGGGGAGCTTTCAGGTCGAGAAGGTTGATGCCTCCACCCCAGGTTCCTATCCAGAGATGATCGTCCGGATCGGCTGTTAACGCGCTGACGGAATTATGGCTTAGTCCACCATGGTCACGGGTGAAATGTGTAAACTTTTCACTTCCATGCTCTTTCTGGTTCAGCCCGCCTTCCACAGTTCCTACCCATAAAGTGCCGTACTTGTCTTCGTAAATGGCATTCACCGGATTGTAAGACAAACTCGACGGATTTTCCTTGTTGTGTAGATAATTCCGTATCGACAACCGTCGTGGACTTAGCATATTAATACCACCGGTTTCGGTTCCGAACCAGATATGATCTTCCTCAGACAGTATACAATTGATAAAATTACTGTTTAGCAGATTGGAACTTCCATTTTGAAAGTCACCGGATGCGATACACTCAAAGTCGTCCGTCATTGGATTATAGATGTTTACACCGCGCAAGGTGGCAATAATCAATTGTTTGTCATTGGTTATAGACAGGTCGGTCAAGTAATTTTGCGAAAGCGAACGTGGGTTGTTAGGGTCGTGTTCATACCGTTTGACGATGTTCCCGCTTTTATTATATCGGAACAGTCCCCGGTCGGTGGAAATCCATACCTCGTTTTCCTTCATAAGAAAATCGGAAATATAAGTTCCAGGCTCGAATTTTAGACATTCGGCGATTGGGGTAGTTGTCAGTTTTCCCTGTGAGTCCCAATCCACTTTAAGTATTTCACCATTGATTCCTGCCCAAATTTTACCGTCTTCGTCAATATCTTGAAGAGCAATATTCGGCCCGTTCAGGACAACGAGGTCGAGAGTGGAGACCTTTTCTACATCTCCTTTTTCATTAAAAACAATACGATTGAGTTTATTGGCACAATGTAGCCAGATACAACCTTTCGAATCTTTCATGACGTGTACAGCCGGTTGATTCAATATGTTTTTCAAGACCCCTTTGGCATCCCTCGGTACGGTCGGTTTCAAGGTAGTTAGGTCAATGATATCCGTTCCTCCTTCAGACACCATCCAAAGACGTTGAGCTGAATCTTCACATACATTGATAATAAAATTACTCTTTAATTTGCAATTGGGAGTGTTTGGATTGTAATTCACAAACTCATAACCATCGTAGCGTGACACTCCGCCGCCGGCAGTGGAAATCCACAAGAATCCACGGCTGTCTTTATATAAATCGTCGATGAAATTATGAGGCAATCCCTCGTTCATTGTCACGTAAGTGATGTTGTATCGATCTGCGAATCGTTCCTGTGTATGCACGCTCTTCCATCCGGCAAAAAACAAAACGCTATATATAATAAGGAGTGTGAGTAGGTGTCTTTTCATATTTGTACGTATTAATAGTAGCAAAGTTAAAAGATAATCTCAAATCGCAAAAGCGGAAGAGGGCTTCTTTTTAGCAGGTTAGCGGATTATCCACCAATCATGTTCGTATGTCCACCTTCAATGGGGGAAACGGGGCGTATTTTTGTGGCATGATTGACAAACTAATCACTAATGTTATGACAAACTTGTTTATGCCCCTTTTTTTTGTAGCTGGTAGCTTGTTGACAAGCTGTACTTCTGCCGTGTTTAGCCCGACCCCATCCGCGAATCCTTGGGATGATAATTATTTGTCAGTAGCCAAGATGGAAGATTACCGCCAATGGGGAACATACAACGTGCACGACCCGTCCTGCCGAAAGCTGGGCGACTATTACTATATGTATTCTACCGACGCCATCTTCGGCGAAAACCGAAAGGAAGCCGAAGAAAAGGGTGTGCCCTTGGGGTACATTCAGATGCGTCGCTCCAAAGACCTTGTACACTGGGAGTTTCTGGGATGGGCATTTCCCGAAATTCCGGAAGAAGCTGTGCAGTGGGTGCAGACACATGCCGATGGAAAAGGAGCAACCAATATCTGGGCCCCTTATATCATTCCCTACAAAGACAAATACCGTCTCTACTATTGTGTCTCCGCTTTCGGACGCAAGACTTCGTATATCGGACTTGCTGAATCCAACTCCCCCGAAGGTCCTTGGACACAAATAGGAAGTATCGTCAAAACCAATGATTCTATCGTCATGAATGCCATCGACCCCAGTGTGATAGCCGATGAAATCACCGGAAAATGGTGGATGCACTACGGTTCTTTCTTTGGTGGACTCTACTGCGTGGAACTGAATCCGGAAACAGGACTAGCTCTCAATGAAGGCGACTTGGGACATCTGGTAGCCCGCCGTGCCAACTATCGGAAAGACAATCTGGAAGCACCAGAAATCATCTATAACCCCAACTTGAAAAAGTATTATCTCTTCACTTCATACGACCCGTTGATGACTACTTATAATGTACGTGTCAGCCGTTCTGATGCTGCCCAGGGACCGTTTACCGACTATTTCGGCAAAGCCGAAAAGGACACCACGAACAACTTCCCGATACTGACTGCTCCCTATCGCTTTGAGAATCATCCCGGTTGGGCGGGCACTGCTCATTGCGGAGTATTCACCGACGGACAGGGAAACTATTTCATGGCACATCAGGGACGTCTTTCTCCGCAAAATCAACTGATGGTATTACACGTCCGCCAGTTGTTCTTTACACCGGACGGATGGCCGGTTGTTTCTCCCGAAAGATATACAGGAACTCCTTCGCGTAAATTCACCGAAGTCGATTTGGTAGGAGAGTGGGAGATGATTCGGGTGCAGGAGCCTAAGTATGAACGTCAGCTGGAGGCCGGTCAAATTCTGTGGGGAGAAGGCAAATTGAAAGACGGTGAGTGGAATCTTTCCACCCGAATCAAGTTGGCTAAGGACGGAACTTGTACGGGAGAGATCACAGATGACAGATGGAAAATTGTACCAATGAATGGAAATTGGTCTTTTTTGACTGAAAAGCATCTATTAATGATAAAATCAGATTCGGAGAAAATAGAGAATCTGATTATCTTTGCAGGACACGATTGGGAGAATGAAACGGAAACCATTCTCTTTACCGGACTCGATAGCCGGGGATGTTCTGTCTGGGGAAAAAGAATTAAATAATCATATATAATTTTATATTGAAAACCATGAGAAAATACACGAATTTATTGGCCGTATTGGCCTTATCTACAGGTATGGCACTTCATGCACAAACCAACGAGCTGGTGATTCAGACGAAGAAGTTGGGAGCAGAAATCCAACCTACCATGTACGGACTCTTTTTTGAGGACATCAATTATGCTGCCGATGGCGGATTATATGCAGAACTGGTAAAGAACCGCTCATTCGAGTTCCCCCAGCACCTGATGGGATGGAATACTTATGGCAAAGTGACACTGATGGACGACGGACCTTTTGAACGTAATCCGCATTATGTACGTCTTTCCGATCCGGGACACGGACACAAACATACCGGCCTGGATAACGAAGGCTTTTTCGGTATTGGCGTCAAGAAAGGAGAGGAGTATCGCTTTTCTGTCTGGGCACGTTTGCCACAAGGAAGCGCGAAAGAAACATTACGCATCGAATTGGTAGATACCAAGTCCATGGGCGAGCATCAGGCATTTGCCTCGGAGAATCTTACGATTGACTCCAAAGAATGGAAAAAGTATCAGGTCATCCTGAAGCCCGGCATTACCCAACCAAAATCCGTACTTCGTATTTTCCTTACTTCCAAAGGAACCGTAGACCTGGAACACGTATCCCTTTTCCCGGTTGATACCTGGAAAGGACATGAAAACGGTCTCCGCAAAGACCTGGCACAAGCATTGGCGGATATTCATCCCGGAGTCTTCCGCTTCCCCGGTGGTTGTATTGTAGAGGGCACTGATCTCGATACCCGTTACGACTGGAAAAAATCAGTAGGTCCCGTAGAAAACCGTCCTTTGAACGAGAATCGTTGGCAGTATACTTTTACCCACCGTTTCTTCCCCGATTACTACCAAAGCTACGGATTAGGATTCTACGAATACTTCCTGTTGTCCGAAGAAATGGGTGCCGAACCTCTTCCGATTCTGAACTGCGGTCTTTCCTGCCAATATCAGAACAACGATCCGAAAGCACATGTGGCAGTCTGTGATCTGGATAGCTATATTCAGGATGCACTCGACCTGATTGAATTTGCCAATGGAGACGTCAATACGACTTGGGGAAAAGTGCGTGCAGATATGGGACATCCGGCTCCGTTTAACCTGAAATTCATTGGTATCGGTAACGAACAATGGGGTAAAGAATACCCTGAACGTCTCGAGCCATTCATCAAAGCGATTCGTAAGGCCTATCCCGATATGAAGATTGTAGGTAGCTCCGGTCCGAATTCCGAAGGTAAAGAATTTGATTATCTGTGGCCTGAAATGAAACGTCTGAAAGCCGATCTGGTTGACGAACATTTCTATCGTCCCGAAAGTTGGTTCTTGGCACAAGGTGCACGCTATGACAACTATGACCGTAAAGGTCCGAAAGTCTTTGCCGGAGAATATGCCTGCCACGGAAAAGGTAAAAAATGGAATCATTACCATGCCGCTCTGCTCGAAGCTGCCTTCATGACAGGGCTGGAACGCAATGCCGATGTCGTACACATGGCTACTTATGCTCCTCTTTTTGCTCACGTAGAGGGATGGCAATGGCGTCCGGATATGATTTGGTTTGATAACTTGAATTCCGTGCGTACTACAAGCTATTATGTACAGCAGTTGTTTGCACAAAATAAAGGAACCAATGTACTTCCGCTTACCATGAACAAGAAAAATGTAACGGGAGCTGAAGGGCAAAACGGACTCTTTGCCAGCGCAGTCTATGACAAGGATAAGAATGAACTGATTGTTAAGGTGGCTAATACTTCCGCCACAGCCCAACCGATTTCATTGAACTTTGAAGGTCTGAAAAAACAGGATGTACTTTCCGACGGCCGTTGCATCAAACTTCGTTCGCTTGATCTTGACAAGGATAACACGCTTGAACAACCTTCCGCCATCACTCCGCAGGAAACTCCGGTATCAATTGAGGGTAATGTGTTTGTTACCGAATTGGAACCTACCACCTTTGCGGTTTATAAATTCAAGAAGAAATGATAACTAAGATTAGATTCATTGTTTGCTCATTTGCACTGACAGTCTTTTCCGGGCTGTCAGCGCAAAATGACACCACTTTCATAGCTAACGGTAACCCCATCATTAAATACAAATATACGGGTGATCCTGCTGCTATGGTGCATAATGGTAAGGTATATATCTATGCCGGACACGATGAATGTCCTCCTCCCAAAGAACACTACCTGCTGAATGAATGGTGTGTTTTTTCCTCTCCCGATATGAAAACATGGACGGAGCATCCCGTTCCCTTGAAAGCAAAAGATTTCAGTTGGGCGAAAGGAGAAGCGTGGGCAAGCCAGGTAATCGAACGAGACGGCAAATTCTACTGGTATGTAACGGTAGAACATGGTACGATTCCCGGCAAATCAATTGGCGTAGCTGTTTCGGATTCTCCGACAGGTCCTTTTGTGGATGCTCGCGGATCAGCATTGATTACCAATGATATGACAACCGAATACACTAAAATCCGGTGGGATGACATTGACCCGACGGTTTTCATTGATGATGACGGACAGGCATATCTCTGTTGGGGAAATACCCAGTGTTACTACGCTAAACTGAAAAAGAACATGATTGAGCTGGATGGTCCGATTATCCCCATCAAGCTGCCCCGTTATACGGAAGCTCCATGGATACACAAACGTGGAGACTGGTATTACCTCTCTTACGCTTCCGAATTTCCCGAGAAGATCTGCTATGCTATGAGCCGTAGTATCGAGGGACCTTGGGAATATAAAGGTATCCTGAACGAACTGGCGGGTAATTCCAATACCAATCATCAGGCTGTCATCGAATTCAAAGGAGATTGGTACTTCATTTACCACAATGGAAGCATTAATACGGCAGGTGGTAGTTTCCGCCGCGCTGTTTGCATCGACCGTTTGTACTATAATGAAGATGGTACGATGAAACGGATTCAGATGACGACAGAGGGTGTACAATAAGAAGAATCAAAACGAATAGGGTTAGTTAAATCAATAGGTAATAGATTTTAGATTTTTGTTAATTGTAAAAGTAAGGGCGGCTCCCGTGATGGAAGCCGCCCTTCTTACTTATTTAATTTCGAATAAATTCTTATTCAATTCTACGAGAACCGTCGCCGATTACTACGTCATACACTTTCGGGCTTCTGCCGAATTTAGCTTTGAAAGCATCTTTTGTCTTTTCAACGAAGTTGTCATACAACTCGTTTTTAACAAGGTTGATAGTACAACCACCGAAGCCACCACCCATTACGCGTGAACCGGTTACACCGTATTCTTTAGCGCAGTCATTCAGGAAGTCGAGTTCTTCGCAGCTTACTTCGTACAGCTTGCTCATACCATGATGAGTTTCGTACATCTTCTTACCTACAGTTTCGTAATCATCTTTTTCCAGTGCTTCACAAACGTCAAGTACACGTTGGATTTCTTCGATTACATATTCTGCACGCATATAGTCTTCAGCGCTGATGTCAGCTTTTGCTTCTTCCAGCATAGCCATCGTACAGTCGCGCAGGAATTCCACATGCGGATGTTTCTTCTGGATAGCGGCAACAGCAGCTTCACAGCTTTGGCGACGCTTGTTGTAAGCAGAAGAAGCCAATTCGTGTTTCACAACTGAATCCATCAGAACCAGACGATAACCTTCCGGATGGAATGGGAAATACTGATACTCCAGTGAACGGCAATCCAGACGGATCAAACTACCTGCTTTACCGAATACGGAAGCAAACTGGTCCATAATACCGCAGTTCACACCACAATAGTTATGTTCTGTAGCCTGGCCAACTTTAGCCAATTCGAACTTATCTATCTTGTTTTCACCAAACAGTTCGTTCAGTGCGAAAGCATACGTACTTTCCAAAGCAGCAGAAGAAGACATACCTGCACCCAGAGGCACATCACCTGCGAAAGCAGTATTGAATCCCTTCACATCAACGCCACGTTTAATCATTTCACGGCATACACCGAAAATATATCTTGCCCAGCTGGCGCGTGGAGCATCTTCTTCATTCAAACCAAATTCTACATAATCCTTCAAGTCGATAGAGTAAGCCTTTACTTTGTCAGTACCGTTAGGTTTGATTTCAGCAATCATCCCTTTGTCTACCGCTCCCGGAAAAACGAATCCACCGTTGTAGTCAGTGTGTTCACCGATCAGGTTGATACGGCCCGGAGAAGCATATAAAAATCCAGTAGTTCCGTCAAAGTGTTTAATGAATCGACTTCTTACGTATTCTGTATCCATGATATTTATATTTTAAAGGTGAATAAATTGAATTCTATTCTATGTGATTATTCCACAGGAATATCCTTATTTACATTCTTGCAACCTACCAGACCGTAGAACAACAGGTAAGCCAGAGCAGCGATAATCAACCAGTAGCTAGCCATATAACCTACAGAGTCAGAGATGCTTTGTTGGATCAACGGTAATACACCACCACCAACAACCATCATCATAAAGATACCGGAAGCCTGTGCTGTATATTTTCCTAAGCCTTCTACTGCAAGGTTGAAGATACCACCCCACATTACAGAAGTACAAAGACCGCAAAGTACAAGGAACAAGGCGCTTACAGGAACCTGTGCCATCATAAAGCCTTCGCCTACAGTGTAACCCGGCATTGAAACCGTTACATCTTTCGGAGTGAAGATAGCGATCAATACGAAAATGATAGCAGTAGCAGAAACAGCGATCAACTGTGCACGGCTGGAAACCTTACCACTGATAGCACTACTTGCAGTACGTCCCACAAGCATCAGCAACCAATAGATAGCAGCGATAGCACCACCGATAGCAGCACCGTTCATCATGATACCGGCACCTTTATCGCTTGAATCGGCAAGATAGAAGTTCAGTGTACCCGGGATACCAATTTCAATACCTACATAAATAAAGATACCGATTACACCCAGTAAAGTGTGACGGAAGCTCCATGGACTGTGAGAGAATTTTTCTTTCTTCACTCCACCTTTCTGAAGGTGTGGTTCAGGAATAGCAACAAATGAGATAACGATAAATGCAGCAACGAATACACCCATAGCAACAAAGAGCAGAGGAGCAACGTCAGACATAGCAGTACTTGAAGTAACAGTACCGATCAAAGCACCTACGAAAAGCGGAGTCAATGTACCAGACAAAGAATTAAGAGCTCCACCAGTCTGAATCAACTGGTTACCTTTGTTACCACCGCCACCGAGAAGGTTCAACATCGGGTTTACCACTGTGTTAAGCATACAAACGCAGAAACCGCAGATAAATGCACCAAGCAGATAGATTACAAAGTTTAATTTGATAACATACTCACCGAATGCGAATACTTCAGCACCTGCTCCGAATAAGCTGGAAAGATACTGTGTGAACAAACCGAGGAAACCTACTGCCATTGCAATCAAAGCAGTCTTCTTGTAACCGATCTTAACGAGCATGTTACCGGCAGGAATTCCCATAAACAGGTAAGCCAGGAAGTTCATCATATTTCCCATCATACCTAAAGTGTTCGAACCCGCATATTCATTTCTCCAGATTGTTCCGAATGGAGCAGCGAGGTTTGTTACGAAAGAGATCATCGCAAAGATGAAGAACATCGTGATAATTGCGACGAGATTACCGTTCTTTTTTTCTTGTGTCATGGTTCAAAAAAAATGTTAGTTTATAAAATTAGGTTAGTTATTTTTCAAATCTTATTCTTCTACCGTAAATTTGTAGACAGTGATCTGTTGGTATTCATCACCCGGCAGCAAAGTGGCCGATGGGAAATGCGGTTTGTTCGGAGTATCCGGGAAACACTGTGCTTCAAAGCAGATAGCGCTTCTGGCAGGGAATGTAGCTCCGTGTGCACCTTCAAATCCGTTGAGCCAGTTGCCCGTATAGAGTTGTACACCCGCTTCGGTGGTATATACTTCCATGATACGTCCGCTTTCCGGATCCTTGCAAGTGGCAGCCAGGTCGAGCGAACCGCTTTCCATCTTGTTCAGTACATAACAGTGGTCATATCCTGCACCGAAAATCAGTTGCTGGAATTTGTCGTCGATACGTTCGCCTACAGTGTGTGGAGCACGGAAATCCATCGGAGTACCCTCTACTTTGGCAATTTCACCGGTAGGGATGGAAACTTCGTCGATAGGCGTATAGAAATCAGCGTTGATCGTAACGATGTGGTTGTTAACGGTAGGAGTAGGGTTGGAAATACCGGCGAGGTTGAAGAAACCGTGGTTAGTCAAGTTAACGACTGTAGCTTTGTCGGTGGTAGCGCGGTATTCGATAGTCAGTGCATTTACTTCATTTTCCAGGCGGTAAGTCATTTCCACTTCCAGATTGCCGGGGAATCCCTCTTCGCCGTCAGCAGAAACATAGTTGAATTGCACTGTGCTCTCATCAATCTGGACAGCATCCCAAACACGGGCGTGGAAACCGGTAGGTCCACCATGCAGAGAGTTAGGTCCGTTGTTAATCGTGAGTTCATGTTCTTCGCCGAACAAGGTGAATTTTCCTTTCGCGATACGGTTGCCGTAGCGTCCGATAGTAGTGCTTAGGAAAGGTTCCGGGCTGTTGATGACGTGGTCGATGCTGTCGTGTCCGAGGATTACATTAGCATACTTACCGTTTTTGTCCGGTACCATGATAGAAAGAATGGCGCATCCGTAATTGGTTACAGCTACTTCCATTCCCTTTGTGTTTTTGAGGATAAATAAATCAGTTTTCTTATCATTTATATCCTTTTGGAAATCTTTCCGGCTGAGCCCTGATAGATTCCCTTCTGTTGGGAATGTGTTATTCATGTCTGGTATTATTAAAAATTTCCTGCAAATAAAGGGAAATTCTTTCTTACTCACAAATTATTCCGACTAAATATGACAGGTGCTTTAGGAAAGTTTAGCTTTATTACTTCATCTTCTTTGGATGCAAGGACAAAAGATGATTTCTTAAATGAATTTTCATCCTCCTTTTCTTAAAAACTGAACTATTTTTTGTATGTTTGTTCCCGGATTGTAACAATCCGAGCGAATTTAATCTAAGTTTATAACAAGAAAAACAAAAATGTATCCATTAAAATTCGAACCTATTCTGAAGCAGACGCTTTGGGGGGGCGACAAAATTATTCCGTTCAAGCATTTGAATTCAGACTTGAAAGGAGTAGGAGAAAGCTGGGAGATTTCCGGTGTTGAGAACAATGAATCCGTAGTGGCTAATGGCCCGGATAAAGGTTTAACCTTGGCCGATATGGTAAGAAAGTATCGTGAGGAACTGGTTGGTGAAGCGAATTATGCCCGTTTCGGCAATAAATTCCCACTGCTCATTAAGTTCATCGACGCCAAACAGGATTTGTCAATCCAGGTACACCCAACAGATGAGTTGGCGAAGAAACGCCACAATTCAATGGGAAAAACCGAGATGTGGTATGTGGTAGATGCCGACAAAGGAGCTAAATTGCGTTCAGGATTCTCTGAACAGATTACCCCGAAAGAATATAAAGAACGCGTGTTGAACAATACGATTACCGACGTATTGCAGGAATATGAAATTCATCCGGGTGATGTATTCTTCCTTCCTGCCGGACGCGTGCACAGCATCGGGGCAGGTTCTTTCATCGCCGAGATTCAGCAAACTTCTGATATAACTTATCGTATCTACGATTTCAACCGTAAAGATGCGAATGGTAAAACCCGTGAACTTCACACCGATTTAGCCCGTGAAGCCATCAACTACGAAGTGTTGGATGACTATCGTACTAAATACGAACCACTGAAGGACGAACCGGTAGAACTGGTTGCCTGCACCTACTTCACGACTTCTCTGTATGACATGACTGAAGAAATCAGTTGCGACTATTCCGAACTCGATTCATTCGTGATCTTTATCTGTATGGAAGGATCTTGCAAGATGAGAGACAATGAAGGTAATGAGTTGACTGTTAGTGCAGGAGAATCTATCCTGTTGCCTGCTACCACGCAAGATGTCACTATCACTCCCGAAGGAGGAAATGTGAAATTGCTGGAAACATACGTATAAGATAATAGCGTACAAAATGAGGTCATCCGACTTTGTTTCATCCTCATGATGGGCAAAGCCGGATGACTTTTTTGAAATATATAAAATAACTAGTGATGTAATGAGGAACAAAAATGGATTTAGCCGATGTGCAGAGTTCTACATCGGCCGTTTGCGAAAGGAGGGACGCTATTCTACGGCGCATGTCTACAAGAATGCTCTCTTCTCTTTCAGCAAGTTTTGCGGCACGCTCAATGTGTCGTTCAGACAAGTCACCCGGGAAAGTTTACGACGCTACGGGCAGTATCTTTACGAGTGTGGCTTGAAACCCAACACGATCTCTACGTATATGCGTATGCTTCGTAGTATTTATAACCGGGGAGTAGAAGCGGGCATTGCGCCTTATGTGCCGCGACTGTTTCATGATGTTTATACCGGTGTCGATGTTCGCCAGAAGAAGGCCCTGCCTGCTGTCGAATTGCATAAGCTTCTGTATGAGGATCCCAAGTCGGAGCGTTTGCGTCGTACGCAAGCTATTGCTGCCCTGATGTTTCAGTTCTGTGGAATGTCGTTTGCTGATTTAGCTCATCTGGAGAAATCAGCTTTGGAACAGAATGTGTTGCGATACAACCGTATCAAAACTAAAACCCCGATGAGTGTGGAAGTACTTGATACAGCCAGGGAAATGATTAACCAGCTTCGCAATAGGGAAGATGCACAACCCGATTGTCCGGATTATCTGTTTGACATTCTTAGCGGCGATCAAAAGCGTCTGGATGAAAGAGGGTACCGGGAATATCAGTCCGCTCTCCGCCAATTCAATAATCGTTTGAAGGACTTGGCAAGAGCCTTGCATTTGCAATCTCCCGTCACTTCCTACACACTTCGCCATTCTTGGGCAACGACAGCGAAGTATCGGGGAGTACCTATTGAAATGATTAGTGAATCATTGGGCCATAAATCTATAAAAACCACACAAATCTATTTGAAAGGCTTTGGACTTAAAGAACGTACAGAGGTAAATAAAGGGAATTTATCTTACATTAAAAACTGTTGTGTAGGCAGGGTGAAAAGTGCAAAGTATTAGTATTCAGAACTAAAGTATGTGTGTTACTTCTTAGGTAACGGAACTTAAATTTGACGCAAAGATAGACAAAAACATAAATAGTAAGCAAATATTCTTCCACTTTTTTTCGTTTTATCTGAAATATAGGAAAAAAACTATCCGAACATGAAATAACTTTATTTTCATGCTCTAAACTTTTTATTGCCTAATCTCTGGATTTTTCCTGTTGAGTATTAGGCAGTTCCTTTCTTGTGCCCTATTCCTATATGTGATTTCCATTTTTATAGAGACGCGCGCCTTGTGTGTGTATTGTCCGTTACCTAAGAAGTAACGGAATAACATGGGGTAAAAAAACATGATTTTAACAAAACCAAAATCAATTAGTGCTGGGCCTAGCGATGGGACAGGGGAAGGCGTAGCACACTCTAAACGCTGGTATGTTGCTCTGGTTCGTATGCACCACGAGAAGAAAGTAGCCGAACGTTTAGACAAAATGGGGATCGAGAATTTCGTTCCTGTCCAACAAGAAATTCATCAGTGGAGTGACCGGCGCAAGGTCGTTGAGTCTGTCCTTCTTCCAATGATGGTGTTTGTACACGTAAATCCGAAAGAACGCAAAGAAGTTCTGGGTTTTTCTACAGTTAGCCGTTATATGGTGATGCGTGGTGAGAGCTCTCCGGCGGTGATTCCAGATGAGCAGATGGCTCGTTTCCGTTTCATGCTCGACTATTCCGAGGAAGCTATTTGTATGAACAGCTCTCCTTTGGCACGTGGTGAGAAAGTCCGTGTTGTGAAAGGACCTCTGACCGGGCTGGTTGGTGAACTGGTCAATGTCGATGGTAAAAGCAAGATTGCCGTCCGGCTGAATATGCTGGGATGCGCTTGCGTCAATATGCCTATTGGTTATGTCGAGGCTGTCTGCGAGAAAAACTAATCCCGTCATCATTTATCCACCATTTACATGAATACGAAATTATCCGGTGCTTTTGCACTGATATTCTTTTTCTTCTTTCTCTCGGCTTGCCAGTCCTATAAGAAAGTGCCTTACTTGCAGGATGCGGAGATTTTGAAACAGGCGAATACGCAAGTTGCGCCTGTTCAGGACGCAAGGCTGATACCAGGTGATGAAGTTTCCATTCTTGTTTCCACTTCCGATCCGGTTGTTTCGCAGCCTTTCAATGCGCAAGGCAGTACGTTTCTATTGGACGATCAGGGAAATATCAATTATCCGGTTTTAGGTAAACTTCCTTTGAACGGTTTAACAAGCCATGAAGCTGAAAACCTGATAACGGAGCGACTGAAATCTTACGTGAAAGAAAGACCTACGGTAGTAGTTCGTATGTCCGGCTTTAAAGTTTCAGTTTTGGGTGAAGTGGCCTCTCCCGGTGTTTATCCGGTGGTGAATGAACAGATCAATGTGCTCGAGGCCCTTGCCATGGCAGGAGATTTGACTATTTATGGTGTTCGTGATAATGTAAAACTAATCCGCGAAGACAGGAATGGGCATAAACAGTTTGTTACACTCAATCTGAACGACGCGGATTTGTTATTGTCTCCTTACTATCAGTTGCAACAGAATGACATCCTGTATGTCACTCCTAATAAAACCAAAGCGCAGAGCGCAGACATCGGAACAAGTACGACGATGTGGGTTTCGGGATTTTCCATCCTGGTATCTATTGCCAGTTTGCTGGTCAATATACTTAGATAATACCATCTAATTCCCGGTACTCCTCCGTACAATTAAAACACGGACACTCCTTCATCGGATTCAAATCATGATGGCCTACAATCAACGTCTTAGGAAATATTTTCCTCAATTCGCGGAGCAGACCGAGCAAAGAAGCCCGTTGTGCCAATGTGCGCGTGTCTTTGGGACGTCCCGCCATATCCAGTCCTCCTTCGTAACAAATACCTATCGAATGGGTGTTATGGTCACGGCAGTGTGCCCCGACCTTTTCCAGAGGACGGCCCTGACAGATTTCTCCGTCCCGGGTGATGTAGAAATGATAGCCGATGTCACGGAATCTCCGGTGAAGGATATGATCTTGACGGCAAGCCTCCGCCGAAAGGGACTTTCCTTCCGGCGTGGCACTGCAATGAATGATAATCAGAGTGATGGTACGCATAGGGCTACATACAACTCTGTACTCCGATCAAGCCTCCGATAGCGGTGGCAACGGTGATAATCACTTTGATGATGAAGCTCCATACGGAGCGGGGAGAAGATGAATTACTCATGATGTTACTTTTTTAAAGATTAAAAATAAAGGATTTAGGATTAAGCAGCCGGATCAGGCGCTTCACCGCCACCATTCGGTTTCGGATCAGGGGTATCACCTGAATCAGAACCTTCTCCGGCAGTTGTCGGTTTCTGATATTCGGCCTGCTGTTTCAGCTGGCTGTTGAGTTTCAGGTTGGTGGTTGACAAATTACCGGTAGCACGGGCTTTCAGACGCATACCAGTGATGTTTTTCTCCAATGAGAAATCTTCCAGCGTATCAGCCGCCTTACTGCGGATGCCCACACCAAAGATGGCAAGGTCGTCGATTTTCACACATTTGCCGTCGAGCAGCAGTTCCTTGATGCAGTCTACCATGTCGGAAAGCACACCTTTGATGACACCACCGGAATAAGGTGAATTGTGTTTCGACATGTGTTCGGCAAGCTTGGCCAAATCAAACGTCTCGTCGCTTACAGCGCGGGCGAACCACTTGCCTGCATTCAGGCCTTTTTGCTGTTGGTTTTGATAAATTTTGTAACGAATCATAAAACAATAAATTAAAGGGTTAAACATTGTGTCCGAGGGATTCTTTTCCCTTTCGACGATACAAAGATACAACCCTGAAACCCGCAGAAATCAATAGTCTACAGTTGCACGCGATTGTTGTCAATTATGCGCAGTAACGGTCGGTTATTCAATGGGAAAACGTAGGATATGTGAATATGTTTTGTTATTTTTGTAACTGTAAATCAGAAACTTATTCATCATGAACGAATTCAAAATACGCGCCTATGGCCGCATGGAACTGGCTCAACTTTATTCTCCGGAACTAACTGACATTGCTGCATATCGAAAGATGAAGAAATGGATCTCTTTATGTCCCGGACTTCTGCAACGCCTGTACGACTTAGGCTACGAATCAAAGCGGCGCTCATTCACCCCGTTGGAGGTGAGAGTGATTGTAGATGCCTTGGGAGAACCTTAGAAGAGCGGAGAAGTAAAGCACCGCTTTAGCAATCGTAAAGCTATGCTTTACCACCTCTAAAGCGCCGCTTTAGGATTCATGAAACGTCTTGTTGTTATATAAATGCAAAAAATGCACTTTTTCCGAGGGTTCCCTAACACACGCACACATGCGTGCGCGTATAAACGCCTTTATCGTCTGTATTGATAAGCAATCCTTTTTTTATCAGACGGTTCAGCCAACTAAGAGCAGTGTTAGGTTTGATTTTCATCTTTTCAGCCTGCTCCAACAACTGTGCACGGGTGAACTGGTTGCCCATTATTTCAAAAAGTGCATCCCGGTCGGCATTGGCTCTATGTTTGACCTCTGTGGAAGGAAGAAAAGATAAGATATGTGTGGCATGACGATAGAGCGGAGTTACAAGCTCCAGCACCGCATGGAAATCTTCAGCGGTGATTGTCACATCCCAACGGGTGATAATGCCGTCTTTGATATTATCGGCGGCAATCTCCTTGTCAGGAGTCAGCAGAGGGGCGGAAGAACCCTTGAACTGATAAGGCTGGTCGCATTCCAGTGCACGTATCATAGCTATTTCTGCCATGATACGGCACGTATTGACAGCCAGACGGGCTATGGAACTACTCATTTCGTTATCGTTGGCAAGTCCCGAACGGAAAAAAAGATCGGCAAAGAGGGCATTGAACTCTTGCTTTTGTTCATCAGTGAGCCGGAGCGTATGAAGTCCGTGTGTTTTCATCTGGTCCAGTTGCTTTTTCCATTCCAGACCTATGCTTGTGAAGATGGCTTCCAGATCGGTTTCGCCACTTTCAAACTGGTTGATCCATGTCCATATACCGTGCATATAATAAAACAGCTGGCGCGAGAAAAGACCGTTCTCTGTCGAGGGAATGAGTGGTTTTACTTGCGCGGGTGTACCGGAAAGCAGGACGGAAAGATAGCTTTTCTTTACTTCCCGGTATTCCTGGTCGGTGCGCCGGTTGTACGACAGACGGTCGTGGTCGAATGCTTTGCGGAGCGTATCGCTCCAGTGTCCGTATTCAGAACCGATAGCAGCGGAGATGGTATCCGCTTCGGTTTCGCAGATAAGTCCTGTGCCGTTGGCATCCATGATATTTTGCAGAATACCCGTTCCGGTGTTATTGCCCGAGATGAGGAACATTTTATTCTTGGGCATTTGAGGAGCTTCCATTTTGCAGCGCTCCTTTCCCATGGTATCATAGGCGGCTTTCTCTTTTTTGTAGGCCTTGACCTCTTCCGCTACTTGTTGGCGGATCTCGTCATGAATAGGCTCTACAAGCAGACGGATGAACGAAAGAATTCCCTTACCCGAGGCGGAAGGAGCTACAATAAAACTTTGCAGGCAAGGAGACTGGAGTTTGCCGGCGTATGGACATCTCACATATCGCTCCATGCTGGCACCTATGGCGGTCAATGCTCCGAGCAGCATGACATCGCGTTGTGTGGGGCTGGTGGCATAACTCATGATAAGCAACAGGATTTTCGGCCAGTCCGCTTCGGTGAAAGAAGGCAATGGTTGGTTCGGGTCACTCCCGTCCTGCAGCTCTTCGGATTCGTCCGGTTCTTCATTGTCCACCTTATTATATACGTGCGTGTGTGTGAGGTTTTTGGACGGTGCATTTCCTGCATTTTTTGCATTTTTCCGGTGGTTCATCATTTCCTCTTTGCAGAGAGTTACACCCGCCCTTTCAGCAAGATGGAATGCAGTGCCCAGATGGACGTCTCCATGCCGGGTAGTAAGTGCGTTAGAGAATATCCGTTCGGCATGTTCCCGTTCGTACTTGGCAGACACCCGGCACAACCGATGGAAAAACTCGCGTCCCTCTTCTCCGCAATCCGTTGCGATGGCGAACGCCAGTTGTACATATTCAGCATACGTAGGGGCAATATCCGCTCCTGCAGTTTCAACCGCCTCACAGAGGCGGCATAATGATTCAATTTCGTCCATAATTTTAATTTATAGTTTTTAATATCTAATTATTTGCTGTTTCTAAACAATGCTCCCGGATCATGACTAAGAAAGCAAGACCTTACAATGTCCTTGCCGGAAAAGTCTACCCCTTTGCGTTTTTCTCCGAAAGGGGGAGGTGTTTCCGTACCATAGAGCAGCACGGTGAACATCATTGCCAGCTTCATATTTTCGATGATACTGTTTGTGTCGTTAGCCATGGGTAAATGATCGTAGGGTACGAATGCTTTCACACCCCGTCCGCTGGGACTGATAAACGTGAGTACAGGACGCAGAAGGTGGTCATTAAACAATGTGTTGCGCATTTCCACTGCCTCCTGATAGGAGTCGAGATGGTCGATATCTACCACAACCAGATGTGAAGAAGCTACGAAACATTTGCTGTTTCGACGCGAGAACGTACCACAGGGAGTCACATAAGGCAATAGTGATGCCTTTGCTGTCCGTATATCTCCGGAATTGCGTACTTGCTCGGTCAGAATTTTGAGATTCTCGTTGCAGGTTATCATTTGAAAAACTTGTTCTACGGAGACTTCGCAGGAGGGAATAAGTGTTGCAGGAGTAACAATCCGCCCCAGTTCATTTTTGATGGGAGCAATGGGAGGCATGAAATAAGACATTCTGAAATCGTTTGTCATCATTTAATTTTTTAAGTTTTTAATTCAATAATTGCTTTGTCTTTCAAAAGCGTGTGCGAAGATCGGGAAAGATTTTAAAGTGCTCTTCCCGACATGTCGGGAATAATGTGAAAATAATTAACGTGAAACTTACATATTTAACAATAAATAAAGAAATGGACATGCGAAATGAAATTCGCCACGAGGCTTTAGGAATCCTGATTGAGGAGGAGTTGAGACGTGCGGGGGTGAATATTGCAGCAATGTGTGATGAAATGCACATGGGACATACGACTTACTCTGATCTAAAGGGGGCCTCGATAAACATCTGAAGTATTACGAGGGTATCCTTGATTTTTATTGTAACGCTCTTACCGATGAAGAGATTCTTGAAAAAATAGAAAAGTGGGCATTGATGTATCTTCGATACAGGAAAAAGAAGAAAGAGGAACTTGCTAACAATCAATGATAAAAACTGTACTTATGGAGTGGAAGAGAGCTAGCATATGGTGATTGAATGAAAAAATATAAAATAATATTATGCAGGAAGTCCAACGTTTTAATAAAGTCCTAAAATCTCTTGTCCTTTCAGGGGACATCATCTTACTGAACTTACTGTTGTGGGTGTTCGGTTCTCTTTTGGGAAACCGTTCTCCTTTTGAGTTTTCTATGCCTCTTTTCCAGAACATGGCTTTGATGACTTTGTGTTATCTCGTTTGCAACATTCGTTCCGGAGTGATCCTTCATCGTCCGGTGGTTCGTCCGGAGCAAATAATGCTTCGGGTGGCACGGAACATGATTCCTTTTGTATTGATGGTGCTGGGACTTTCATACATTTTCCATTTTGAATGTGTTAACCTGCGTCAGCTGGGGGCATTTTATGTAGTTCTCATTATCGTTATTATTTCTTATCGCCTGACGTTTCGCTATATTCTGGAGCTTTATCGCAAAAGTGGGGAAAATGTCCGAAAGGTAGTACTGGTAGGTAGCCATGAAAATATGCAGGAACTTTATCATTCCATGACGGATGATCCGACATCCGGATATCGTGTACTGGGATATTTTGAAGATTTCCCATCAGACCGCTATCCTATGAATATAGCATATTTGGGACAGCCGTGCGAAGCCGTTGATTATTTGGCCCGTAATGCGGGAAATGTAGACCAGCTCTATTGCAGTCTTCCTTCCGCCCGTAGTGCTGAAATTGTGCCGATTATCAACTATTGTGAGAACCATCTGATTCGTTTTTTCAGCGTTCCCAATGTCCGGAACTACCTGAAACGGAGAATGTATTTTGAAATGCTAGGTAATGTTCCGGTACTTTCTATCCGTCGTGAACCACTTGAGTTATTGGAAAATCGTATTGTGAAACGTAGCTTTGATATTATTTGCTCGCTACTGTTCCTTTGTACCCTTTTCCCGATTATATATATCATTGTGGGACTGGCTATAAAGATAAGCTCGCCTGGGCCTGTCTTTTTCAAACAGAAACGAAGCGGTGAGGATGGTCGTGAATTTTGGTGCTATAAGTTTCGTTCGATGCGGGTGAATGCTCAATGTGATACATTACAGGCTACAGAACATGATCCTCGTAAAACCCGAATTGGTGATCTGATTCGTAAGACGAATGTGGATGAACTTCCTCAATTTATTAATGTCCTGAAAGGGGATATGTCTTTAGTGGGTCCCCGTCCGCACATGTTGAAGCACACAGAAGAATATTCCCATTTGATAAATAAATATATGGTTCGTCATTTTGTTAAACCGGGTATTACTGGTTGGGCACAGGTGACAGGTTTCCGTGGAGAAACGAAGGAGCTTTGGCAGATGGAAGGACGTGTGCAACGTGACATCTGGTATATCGAGCATTGGACGTTTCTTTTGGACTTATATATCATGTATAAGACTGTGTATAACGTGATCCGTGGGGATAAAGAGGCTTATTAGGTGAAGAATTGGAAATTGAATAAAAATTAAATCAATAGTTGTAAAATTATATGAGTAGGTGGTTATGAGAAAACTGAAACGATTGATTTTGGGTACGTTACTTGCTTTTTTGCTGGTATCCTGCCAATCATACAAGAAAGTGCCTTATTTACAAGATACGGTTTTTGTGAATGATACAGAACAGAGTGTTCGGCAGACAGGTGTGAAGGTTATGCCCAAGGATTTGTTGACAATTACTGTGTCTTGTTCTACTCCGGAGCTGGCCGCACCTTTCAATCTGGCAAATTCGGTTGCTGATAGTGGAACGGAGGGGAAGGCGGTGGAACAAGGAACTGCATCATTTGCTCTACAGCAATATTTGGTAGATAATCAGGGGGATATCAATTTTCCTGTCTTGGGTGAGATTCATGTAGGTGGATTGACTAAACTGGAAATAGAAAACCTGATTATAGATAAGTTGAAGGCTTATTTGAAAGAAGCACCGCTCGTTACCGTGCGTATTGTTAATTATCGAATTTCGGTACTGGGAGAAGTGACCAAACCGGGTAGTTTTATAGTTTCTAACGAAAGGGTTAACCTGTTGGAAGCACTTGCCATGGCGGGTGATTTAACTATTTACGGCATGCGTGATAATGTGAAATTAATCCGGACTGGACAGGGTAATAAGCAGGAGATTATTACTCTAGATTTGAATAAGGCTGAAACGGTAATGTCCCCTTATTATCAGTTGCAACAGAATGATATAATTTATGTGACACCTAACAAGACTAAGGCTAAGAATTCAGATATAGGCACTAATACGGGATTATGGCTTTCTAGTACTTCTATTTTGGTTTCACTTGCAAACATATTGGTAATTTTATTAAAATAACGATCAACAATGAAAGAAAATTCGTATGACAATAATATGAATGAATTGGACGAAGAGAAAGTAGATTATCAGGAACTTTTTTTTAAATATGTAATTCATTGGCCTTGGTTTGTAGCTTCCGTTTTAGCTTGCCTAATTGGTGCTTGGGTGTATTTGCATTTTCAAACTCCCGTGTATCAGGTTTCTGCTTCCATCATGATAAAAGATGATAAAAAGAATGGTGGTGGAAATGCTGCTGATTTGGAAAGCTTGGGATTGGGTGGAGTGATTACTTCTGCACAAAGTATTGATAATGAGATTGAAGTTTTACGTTCAAAAACGATTTTAAAAGAAGTTATCAATAATCTGGAACTTTATATAACTTATTATGATGAGGATGAATTCCCTAAAAAAGAACTATATAAGACTTCTCCGGTAGTCGTAAACCTGACACCTCAGGAAGCAGATGAATTGCTGGATGCAGCTTTGATTAATATGAAGCTTGCTCCAGAGGGTGGTCTGGATGTAAATTTGAAAATGGGGTTGAATGAATATGCTAAACATTTTGATAAACTCCCAGCAGTGTTACCTACAGATGCGGGTACATTTGGGTTTGCATTGAAAGATTCTTTGGCGAATGGGAATATAGAAGGACAGAATGTGGTGCGAAATATCAGTGCTGTGGTCAGTCAGCCGTTTAGAGTAGCAAAAGGATATCAGTGGGCATTGGAAATAGCACCCACTTCCAAAACGACTTCTGTAGCAGTTGTTTCATTGATGAATACGAATATACAGAGAGGACAGGATTTTATCAATAAGTTGATGGAAATGTATAATCGGAATACAAATAATGACAAGAATGAGGTTGCTGAAAAGACAAGGGAATTTATCAATGAACGTATTAAGATTATTGATGAAGAATTAGGAAGTACGGAGAATAAATTGGAAGCCTTTAAAAGAAATGCGGGTTTGACAGATATTAGCAGTGATGCTCAATTGGCAGTATCGGGAAATGCTGAATATGAAAGGAAGCGTGTAGAGAATGGAACTCAGATTAATTTGGTTCGCGACCTTGTTAAATATATCAATAATCCGTCAAATGAATATGAAGTTTTACCTGGTAATATCGGTTTATCTGATGATGGATTGACTACTCAGATAGAACGTTATAATGAATTAATTATTGAACGTAAACGTTTGCTTCGTACTTCTACGGAGAGCAATCCGATGATAGTGAATCTGGATACGAGTATTCGTGCTATGAAATCGAATGTTCAGGCTGCTATTAATGGTACTTTGCAGGGTTTACTTATTGTGAAGGCTGATTTGGATCGCGAAGCGAGCCGCTTTTCTCGTCGTATCAGTGATGCTCCGGGGCAAGAGCGTCAATATGTAAGTATTGCACGGCAGCAAGAAATCAAGGCAGGACTTTATTTGATGCTTTTGCAGAAGCGTGAAGAGAACGCCATCACTTTGGCCGCTACAGCTAACAATGCTAAAATTATAGATGAGCCGGTAGCTGAAGGTGGTCCGGTATCTCCGAAACCAAAGATGATTTACATGATTGCTTTGGTGGTAGGTGTAGGATTACCTATTGGTATCATTTTCCTGATTGGTTTGACTAAATTCAAAATAGAGGGGCGTGGTGATGTTGAGAATTTAACGAGTCGACCTATTGTGGGTGATGTACCTTTAACTACTGAAAAAAATGGAACTATTGCTGTATTTGAGAATCAGAATACCTTAATGAGTGAAACTTTTCGTAATGTCCGTACTAATCTTCAGTTTATGCTTAAAAGTGATCAAAAAGTGATACTGGTCACTTCTACAGTCAGTGGTGAAGGTAAATCTTTTATTTCTTCAAATCTTGCGATTAGCCTTTCTTTATTGGGAAAAAAGGTTGTGATTGTTGGTCTTGATATTCGTAAGCCTGGTTTGAATAAAGTGTTCAATATTCCTCGTAAAGAATTGGGCATTACTCAATACCTGTCAAATACAGAAAAGAATCTGATGGATTTTGTTCAGCCTTCGGATGTAAGTAAGAGTCTGTATATTCTTCCTGGTGGAACAGTTCCTCCTAATCCGACAGAATTATTGGCTCGCGATGGTTTGGATAAGGCGGTTGAAACATTGAGAAAGAACTTTGATTATGTGATTCTAGATACAGCTCCAGTTGGTATGGTGACCGATACTTTATTGATAGGTCGTGTAGCTGACTTGTCGGTGTATGTATGTCGTGCTGACTATACTCGAAAAGCTGAATTTTCCTTGATTAATGAATTGGCTGATAGTAACAAGTTGCCTAATCTTTGTACTATAATTAATGGTCTTGATCTTCAAAAGAAAAAGTATGGCTATTATTATGGCTATGGTAAATATGGCAAGTATTATGGCTATGGCAAACGTTATGGATATGGCTATGGGTATGGGGAACATAAAGTGAAGGAAGAATGAATAGTTTAAATAATTCTATCTGACGAAAAAAGAAAGAAAAAATTGTATTAAGGTACTTTCCAACCTGTATTGTCATAGAACTCAATGCTAATAGCTTACAAAAGGAGGATTTGCAGTTGTTCTTTTATGGACTTGCTATTGATTCAGTCTCATTCTACAAAACATTTGACCTGCAAAATAACTAATAAAATTATTAAATCGTTTCATTGTCTTGACACTAAAAGTGCCTAGACAGTGAGGAGTACTCTTGTCTAAGTATAACCTTAAAATGTGTGAAATATAAAATTCGGAATAACCCAATGAAGGAAATTATAGCAGCTGATACACAAAGAATTGCAAAAAATTCACTATTCTTATATTTACGAATGTTATTCACGATGGGGGTATCATTCTATACATCAAGGGTGATTCTAAATACATTAGGTGTCGTAGATTTTGGGGTATATAATGTGGTAGGTGGCGTAACGGTCATGCTTTCTTTCTTTAATGGTTCACTTCAATCTGCAAGTTCTCGTTATTTGACATTTTCAATCGGGAAGGGTAATATCGATGAAGTGAAAAAAGTTTTCAGAAGCGTGTTAGGTGTTCATCTAATACTTGCACTAGTTTTATTTGTCTTGTGTGAAACTGTAGGTCTTTGGTTTGTATTAAACAAACTTATTATACCAGAAGAACGATATGGTGCAGCTTTATGGGTATATCAATGTTCTATTATTGCTATGCTCGTTTCAGTGGTTAGTGTACCATTTAATGCTTTGGTAATAGCTCATGAAAAGATGAATGCTTTTGCTTATATATCAATAGTGGAGTCGGCATTAAAACTTTCTATTGTATTTTTATTATTGATAATTCCGTATGATAAATTAATAAGTTATTCTATTTTGTTCTTGCTGGTTCAATTAATGTTAAGAGCAATATATACCATATATTGCTCGAAGAATTTTGTAGAGAGTAGAGAGAAACCACAATGGAATTCAAAATTGTCAAAGGAATTGATAGTATATGCTGGTTGGGCATCAAATGGTAGTCTTGCTTTATTGGCAAATAGTCAAGGTATTAATATTCTCTTAAATATGTTTTTTGGACCTGTAGTGAATGCTGCCCGCGGTTTAACAACCCAAGTACAGGCCGCTGTTTTAGTTTTTGTGCAAAACTACCAAATGGCATTATCCCCCCCTATTATTAAAGCATATGCAACTAATGATTTGCAGAATATGCATAAATTGGTGATAGCGTCTTCTAAATATGGATATTTAGTTATGATTTTGGTTGTTTTTCCTTTATTTGTTTTTGCCCCTGTTGTTCTCCAATTATGGCTAGGTAGTGTACCTGAATATACAATTAGCTTTGTCCGAATAACATTACTTATTTGTTTACTGGCACCACTAAGACAGGCTATGATAAATGCAATACATGCTACTGGTAACATAAAAAGATTCCAACTCTATGAAGGTACTACAATGTTATTGGTCTTGCCCTTTTCCTATGTAGGTCTTAAGATGTTTGGTATATCTCCAGATTCTGTAATGATAATATATGGAATAATAGAGACATTTGTCCAATGTATTAGGTTCTATATTGTATTACCATTGATAAAAATACCTTTTGAAGAATATTTTAAAAAGGCTTTAATACGTCCTTTATTATTGACTGCATCATTGTTTCTTATGATATTTTTCTTGCCAACGTATGATTCTTTATCTGTAGATACTTTTTTATGTATGGCAGTTGTGTGCATGATTGAAGTCCTTTTTATATTCTTTATTGGATTGTCTTTTAGTGAACGGAAAAAAATTTTGTTACTAATTAGAACTAAATTGTCATGACACCATACACTTCCATCGCAATCCGTATCGTGCGTTTTCCATTGGCTGTTCTAGTAGTATTTATACATAGCGTAGGACCAACAGATAATATTGCTTATTATCCTTTTCGTGACTTTTTTTCTCATACATTTTGTAGTTTTGTTGTACCTGCTTTTTTCATCATATCTGGGTTCTTGTTTTTTCAGCGGATGGAGAATGGGTTTACGAAAAAGATCTATATTAAGAAGTTAAATTCGAGAATCTCTACTTTACTTATACCATATTTCGTTTGGAATGCCGTAACTCTAGTGATTGATTTGCTAAAGTTCTATATAGGAAGACCTTCCTGGATTGATTATGGAAATGCTTCGATAGGTGAAATTATAGTCCATTGTTTTTGGGGCAACGTTTCCGATATCTCAAGTGGTATTTATTACCCGATAAATCTTCCTCTATGGTATATACGTGATTTGATAGTGTTGTGTTTGTTTTCTCCGATAATATATAAAATCTGTGATAAGTTTGGCTGGTTTACAATTGTGGCTTTAACTGTATCATATTTTTTAGGTTTACATCTTTTGTACTTTAACTTGCTCGGCATTCTATTTTTTAGTTTAGGCGCTTTTCTGGCTATACATAATCGTAATCTGGTTTATGATAAGTGGTATTATATGTGTCCCATTATCATTATCGGACTGATTGTTTATATAATGACAGGACAAGAAATAATCCTAAAATTATATATTTTTACTATGCCATTCTTTATATTTTTTCTATGTTCGAAAATAAGAAAAGTCGAAAAAATAGCCTCTTTGGGCAAGTATTCAACAGTGATATATTATAGTCATTATCCGCTTACGTTAATTGTAGCTTTTAAGATAGTCGGGTTAATTTTGCCTTGTTATTCACTTATAAATTATTTTATTATCCCGTTGTTGGCTGTACTTTTGAGCATAATGCTGTGTGAGATATTAAGCTCTTTACGTCTAAAATATGGAAAAAGAAAAAATTAAATATTCAATAATCGTTCCAGTTTATAATGCGCAGCGGTACATTGAACGCTGTATAAACAGTGTCTTTTTGCAGACAGAAACAAATTGGGAGTTGATATTAATAGATGATGGAAGCAAAGATGGATCAGGTGAGATATGTCAAAGGTTTGCTGCTTTAGATACTAGAGTTAAGTATTTATATCAAGAAAATAAGGGAGTTAGTGCAGCTCGTAATAAAGGATTAGACATTGCGTGTGGTGAATGGATTACCTTTATGGATTCGGATGATTGGGTAGAGCCGTTTCATCTGGCTACATTTAATAAACAAGTAGAAAAAAATGTAGATTTGTGTATCAATAGTTTTATTATAGATTTATATTATGGAGTAAGAACATTCAATTATTTAGATTCTGTGTCAAAGAATAAGAATGAAAGCTTAGATCTGTTTTTGGGACCATTGAAAGCACATTCTCAATTCTTGTGGATAAAGGCTTTTAAATCCTCAATAATAAATAAATACGGATTACGATTTGACGTTAGTGTTAGTCTAGGTGAAGATAATATTTTTATTCTTAGTTATCTTCTTTATGTCAAAACGTTGTCAAGTACTTCCATTGCAACTTATCACTATGACCAGATTGATGAAAATCAGAATTCTTTAGGACGTAAGAAAAGGCCGGTGAAGGATGCATTGCATCAAATAAAGCAAAATACGACGGCTATTTACAGTATATATGAGCAGACTGGCAGGGAATCGTTGTTACACTATTCTTCTGATTATTATTATACACGGGTTTTTGAACGCATTCTGGTTCAAAATAAAAGAAAAATAGGGGGGGGATTTTTTTATAAGCCTGCTCTGACTGGCGATTTTAGAAGTTTTATTAAAGACTTAAGAATTGAATATGTTCAAGATCGTTTAATTAGATTTTATTGGCTGTCATTTGACAAACCGATAAATGCTTTCGTTTTATTCAATTATTATATAATAAGAAAATGCTTGACATTAAAGACAATAAGATGTGTTGTGGCTGCGAAGCATGTAGTCAAGCGTGCCCTAAGGCATGCATAGAGATGAGAGTCGATGATGAAGGATTCTTTTATCCCGTAATTGATTATGCTATATGTGTCGACTGTGGTTTATGTGAAAAAGTTTGTCCGGTAATTAATAAGAGAGAAGCTTTGCTTGTACGAGAGGCTTATGCGATAAAAAATCCGTCCAAATTTATTCAACAACAAAGTTCATCTGGCGGTTTTTTTTCTCTTGTAAGCGAATATGTACTACAGAATAAAGGTGTAGTTTTTGGCGCTCGTTTTGATAAAGACTGGGGAGTACGGATGGATTATGTTGAGGAGCGGAACGATTTATCGAAGTTTAGAGGTTCCAAATATGTGCAGTGCAGAAATGAAGAGACTTTTGCTAAAGCTAGGGAATTTCTAAAGAATGGCAAGCTAGTACTTTATACAGGTACTCCCTGTCAGATTGCAGCTTTAAAGAACTTTCTAGGCAGAGACTATACTAATCTTATAACTATAGACTTTATTTGTCATGGTGTACCTAGTCCGGGAGTCTGGCAAAAGTATCTTAGCGAACAAAAAAACAAATTGTCCTTGCAAAGCATAGCAAATGAAAAAGATACATTCTTATCTTCTTCTCTAAAGGAAAGACTTGAGATTACAGGTATTAATTTCAGAGAGAAAGCAGGATTCGGATGGGAAAAATTTGGTTTTATCATTCGTGGAATGTCGGTTTCTAAAATGGATCAAAATCAGATATTGTTCTCTGAAATGCATAGTCATAATCCTTTTATGAAAGGTTTTCTTTCTAATATAACAATTCGTCCATCGTGTTCGTTATGTCCTGCGAAGGGGGGGCGTTCTCAAAGTGATATTTCAATGGCTGATTTTTGGGGTATTAAGGAGATTGATAAAAGGTTCTATGATCCAAATGGGGTAAGCTTAGTTTTTGTTCATACTGAAAAAGGTGATAGCATAATGAAGAAGTTAGTCTGTGAAAAAAAATCGGTAACACCTGATGATATAGTCTTTACTAATATCTCCTATATGCATAGCTCACCTCTTCATCCTAAACGAATAGCCTTTTTTTCTAGATGGAAATCCGAGTCTGTTGTAAAATTGCTGGAGGAATTTGCAAAACCATCATTGCTTGATAAACTTAAATTTATTATTAGAATGATACTTATTAAGCTTAACCTGAATTATAAGTTAAATAAGCTGCTTAAAAAACGATAAAGATGAATATTGGTATAATTACGATGTGGAATAGTAAAGATAATTATGGTCAAGTATTACAGTGTTATGCGCTTCAGCATTATCTTCGGGAACAAGGTCATAATGCTTTTTTGATAAAAAGTATCAGTGATGCAGTAGAGAAGAAGTCTTTGAATACACGATTTCTTCAGTTGCCGGGAAAGATCTTCTCTTATCGTTTTTGGTCGTTATTGATATTTAGATTTAAATTGAAGCAGTTTTCGAGACGATATGGTCATTTGGATAGAGGATTTGATTATTTCCGAACGAAGTTTATTGTATCAACAGATAAGATTTATGATATTGCTATGCTGGAAGATAATCCTCCTCTATGTGATGCTTATATTACGGGTAGCGATCAGGTGTGGGGGGCATTGTCTAAAGTCTATTTTTTGACCTTTGTTCATGATAAACCCAAATATTCATATGCTGCAAGTTTTGGTAGTAATCCTTTTACTATAGATGGACGTAAAAAGATGGCAGAAATGCTCTTTTCATTCTCTGCAGTTACAGTAAGGGAGGAAAAAGGTCTAATTTATTGTAAGGAAATGGGTATTGATGCTCGTCGTGTTATTGATCCAACTGGGTTACTCACAAAAGAGGATTATCTTAATATTGCAGATATACCAGAGGAAAAAGATTATATATTACTTTATCTATTAGGTAATTATACAGATGTTAACATAGATGATATTTATAGTTATGCTAAAATAAAACACTTGAAAATAAAATATATAGCTAGTCAGGCTCGTAATGACAAATATGAAAAAATATTCCCCTCACCAACAGAATGGCTTGGGTTGATATCAAAAGCTAAATATATATTGACTAATTCATATCACTGTTGTATGTTTGGTATCTATTTTGAGAAACCATTTATGTTTTTTGAATTAAAGGGTGTTTTTAGAGGTATGAATTCCAGAATGGAAACCTTGATATCACAATATGCAGTACCACGAGTGCGTCGATTGGAAGAACTTGATTTTTGCGAATTTGACTATAGTAAAATTTCCCAAACTCTGAATCGCGATAGAAACGAGGGAAGAAAGATATTGCAATCGTGGTTTTCATAATTCATTATTAGAGATGAGCTTAAAAACAAAAACATTTCGCTATTGGATACATCTGTATTTGTATAACAATAGTTTTATCTTACATGTTAAACGTAATATTAAGAGTCATTTATTTTCAAATTCGGTATTGTTGGTTTGTTTTCCCTATATTCTTTTGAACTATTGGTTTTCTATGTTTTATGAGAAAGCTTGGGGATTTAGGAAAGTTGAGAAAATTATGGAAAAAGAAAGAAGTGAAATATTCAAACATGAAGTCGCAATTGTGTCCATCAGTAAAAATGAAGGTCCTTATCTGATAGAGTGGATTGAATTTCACAGAATGGTAGGGGTTACAAAATTTTATTTTTATGATAATGAAAGTAATGATGATACTTTAGATTTACTAAAACCTTATATAGAAGCAGGTATTGTGGATTATACCTTACAAAGAGGTAAAGCACAGCAGCTAGTAGCTTATAATGATGCTATCAAAAAACATAAAAGGGAATGCAGGTGGATGGCTTTTCTTGATATGGATGAGTATTTGATGCCTGTGGATAGTTCTAAAGGTTTGGGTGAAGTAATGAATGAACTTGTTTATAAAGCTAAATTGGGGGCTTGTGGTGTAGGAGTGAATTGGGCTATATTCGGAACCTGTGGCTTAAAACATAAACCGGAAGGACTTATAACGGAAAATTATACGAAAAGAGCTGAAAATAACTATTATTTAAATATCCATATTAAAACAATTTGTAATCCTCGATTGGTGATAGATTACATCTCACCTCACTATCCTCTTTATGTAAAAGGTGGATATTCTATTCGAGAAGCATGGGGTAATCGTATTTTTGGCTGGGGAGCTAGTGATATTGTTTTCAGAAATTTGCGTATTAACCATTATTATACAAAATCAGAAGAAGAATATATCGCTAAACGAGCGAGAGGGTTAGGCGACCGTATAGGTATTTATGACGATGATCATTTTAAGAAATATAATAAATATGATATAGAGGATTACTCAATGAAGCCGTTTATAAGTGAACTGCGGAATAGAATTGTGAAATATCCTAATATAAGATAAGTATGATACCCAAAATTATTCATTGGTGCTGGCTAAGTGGAGATCCTTTGCCTGACAAAATTAAAAACTGTATTGATTCTTGGAAAATATGTCTTCCTGATTATGAGATAAAATGCTGGACTACTCAAAATTTTGATATCAATTCCATAGAGTATGTAAGGGAAGCTTTCGAACAAAAGAAGTGGGCTTTTTGTGCAGACTATATACGTGCTTATGCTTTATTTACAGAGGGTGGCATCTATTTAGACTCTGATGTACAGGTGCTTAAATCGTTTAATGATTTGCTTCATTTTCATTTTTTCTCTTCAGTGGAATATATTCCTGATAATGTGAAATGTTTTGATGTAGTGAATAAATGCTTGGATACAAATTTAAATCGTTTGCCTAATGTAGACTATGTACAGGGAATAGGAATTCAAGCGGCCATTATGGGTGCAGAAAAAGGAAACGAATATATGAGTGATTGCCTGGCTTATTATAGAAATCTTCATTTTTCAATGAATAAGGGTTATGATAACATGGCTATTGTTGCTCCCAACATTTATGCCGTGAATGCTGAAAAATATGGCTTTAGATATAAAAATGAAGATCAGTATCTGGATAATAATATGGTAATTTTTAAAGATGAGGTTTTTTGTGTGCCAGAATTTATGAATCATCGTACCTATGCATTGCATCTGGTTGCTCATAGTTGGTATAATCCTACGCTATCACAGAAGATATATCAATCATTGGCTCAAATAAAATTTCTGAAGAGAATATTTGACTGGCTTGAGAATAGTAAATGTACTCGTAATATGATTGCTCTTATAAAGAAAAATATATGGCTGAAGTAGTGGCAAAAGAGGTGTTTACTTTTAAAAATGGATTTTTCCTACTTCTTTGTATGTGTTCAGTTGCATCTTATTTAGGAGGCCCGATCTGTTATGCTTTATTGGTGTTGTATTCGTTGTCGAAAGTTTTTAGAATTAAGGGATATACTTATAATATATTTGCTACTCTTTTTATTCTTATTGCCATTATTAGTACATTGGTGAATTTAAGTGAAACAGAGGCTGTTTTTAAACCGGGACAAAGAATTGTAATGCTAATTTTGGTGATGATTGTATTCTCTCCTGTAATAACTAATCGTTCAATATATGCATATAGAAAAAGACTTTTTATCTACCTGCTTGCTGGTTTGTCTATTACTTCATTTATTTCTTCAGTTTTAGGCTTATTAGGAAAGAGATTTATTGATGGCTATCTTGTGGGATGGTATGACTTTCCTAATTCTTTAGGTTATGCGCAAGGTTTAACTATTATAGCATTGGCAAGTCTTCTTGGCGTTGTTTCTCTAAAATTGAAATTATTATGTATAGGTGGAATTTTAGTCACTATTGTTGCTATACCATTAACAGGTACTCGTACAGCTTTTTATTCTATTCCGTTAGTTATGGTCGGTTATGCTTTCTTGAAAAGTCGAAATATAAAGAAACTGTTTCAAATATTAGCAATTGTTATTGCCGGCGGTATATTATTCCTTAATTATGTAGATTTGGATACATCTATTATAGATCGCAAAAATAAATTGCAAGAGATTGAGGGGAGTAGTCGGGATGCTTTATGGAAAGCGCGTATGAATGAATATGAACAGTCCCCTATAATAGGTATTGGTACGTTTAGAGCGGATATGCGTTGGTCCATCGTGAATAAAAATGGTAATGTTGAAGCAGGTAACTCTTTCTTAATGATGTTATCAATGAATGGTTTATTGGGGTTTGTAAATTTCTGCTTATTGTATTTGGGTGTTGTTATACCTTTCTGCAAATACATACTAAAAAAGCGAAAGTCCGGGCTTTCACCCTTTGAGATTATGTTAAGTTTAGTGATTACATATAATTTTATCTCTATGCAGCAAACTGGGTTGCTTTTAAATGTTGGACTATATTTCACAGGTATTAATTGGCTTACTCTATCATTGGCTTACAAGATCAATAGATTTAACACTATTAATTAAGTATGATAAAACGGTTATATTTTATTGATAATCTTAAAATGACTGCTATCTTTTGTGTAGTGCTCGGTCATATTGGTGGCATTACTTCTATTCCTTGGCTCGTTGAGATTATCTATAGCTTTCATATGGCATTATTTTTTGCAGCCAGTTCTTATGTTTTGGCTATTAATGGTAGAGTTCTTTCTAATAAAAAGAAGGCTCAACAATTATTGATTCCCTATATTAGTATATGTATGCTTGCTATAACTTTGCATGGTTTCACTGTAGATGCTATAAAGGGGTATTTCTTATCAGAAACAAGATGGGGCTATTGGTTTTTACCAACTTTGTGGTTACTGTTTTGTTTGATAAAGATTAATATGATAAAACTATTTAGATCTAGTACTTTTTTATTCATAATTATCGCTGTAGCAATAGAATTTTTTCTTTGTTTATGCAAATTGATACTACCTCCATCATTCGTTGAATTCTTTTGTATTAGGCATTTAGTTACAAACTGGCCTTTGTTTATATTGGGATATTTATATCATGATTTACATATATTACATGGAAAGAAAATCTTGTTATTTTCTTTGTTTGTGTGGGTATCTGTATTGTTTTTATCTCTTGCTTTGGATATTTCTAATGAAATTCTTCGTATGTGCGGTCGTTTTTCAGCTGTCTTGTTTTTTTTAAATACTTACCAGAGAATTCTCAATGTTGATATTGCATATATTACTTCCATTGGTAGAGCCTCATTGACGATTTATCTATTTCATTATTTTCTTTTGCAATTCATTCCGGCTTGTAAAATGGGCGGTATATATTCTCTGCTTATATCTTTATTTGGTAGTTGTTTGATAATCTTGATTTGCTGTATATGGCATTATCAAGTGATACAACGATTTAATATACTTCAAGTTTTATTTTGTGGAAAGATTAGTTTGTTAAAATCAATTATAAATAAATGAAGCGTGTAAAAATATTCTTAAGTCTTTTATTACCTTGGTGTTTGAAAAGAAGATTACTAAATAGTATTAAGGGATTTGAAGTATCTAAAGAGGCTTATATTGGATTATCTTTTGTAAATCCTCAAATCTTAGTATTAAAGCCAGGAAGTAATATCGGCCATTTTAATGTTGTAATTAATTTGGATAAATTGGTTTTGAATGAGAATTCGTCTATTGGTAGAAGTAATTGGATTACAGGTTTCCCGACAAAGAGTGATAGTAGGCATTTTGCTCATGATAAAGGACGAGAAAGTGAATTAATCATAGGTAAGGAATCTGCTATTACAAAGAATCATCATTTGGATTGTACTAATGCGATACATATAGGTGATTTTGTCACAATTGCAGGCTACAATTCGCAGTTACTGACTCATTCTATAGATATTTATGAATGTAGGCAAGATAGCCATCCGATAATGATAGGTGATTATTGTTTTGTCTCTACTGATGTAAATATTTTAGGTGGTTCAGTATTGCCTGCTTATAGTGTTTTGGCAGCAGGGGCTGTATTGAATAAAATATATGCAGAAGAATGGAAACTCTATGGTGGTGTTCCAGCCAAACCTATAAAAGATATATCTAAAGATGCTAAATATTTCAATCGTAAAATAGGATTTGTTTATTAATAAACTGTATAATGGAAACTACTAAAAATTATAATACGATTGATATCGGTAAGTTCATTGCCTGCATTGGGATTGTAGCTCTACATGTCTCTCCTTTGAGCTCTTTATGCCATTGTGTTTTTCTTCATTCTACTTTAGGATTCCTCACAAGTCTATGTGTTCCCTATTTTTTTGTTATAAGTGCTTTTTTATTTTTTTCTCGTAATCCTGAATATTCATTAAACAAACTTTTACATTTTGTGAAACGTATCACTATATTGTATTTGGGTTGGCTTCTCATTTATATTATTGTTACTTGGGATTACCAACTGTTTACAAATTTTTCGTTTGCTAAATTATTTAACTCCTTTTATGGCTCTTGGTTCTATGTAGCATTGGTAATTTCGACAGTTATAATCACTTTTCTCTCAAAAATTAACGAATACTTAGCAATAATATGTTGTGCTATAGTTTTTGTCTATTTTGTAGCTTGTCATTGTGGATTTGAATGTAGGGCTGTTTACGATTGGAGTTATAAGCATATCAATGGATGGTTCTTAAGTTTTCCATATGCATTGATTTTTACTTGTATTGGATTGATTGTGGGGGGGGTAAAAAAAAGAGACATATTCTTAAAGTTGTCATTGCTAAATATGCTAGTGCCTCTTTTATTATTATTAATAGGTTTTGATGTTTTTATTGATGCTCTTAGCTGGATTGGTCGTCTCATAGTGGTAACATTCTTAACTTTTATCTCTATAAATTTAAGAATCAATAAAAAAATGCCATATAAAACATTACGTGGATTGAGTGTGCTCATTTTTATGATACACTTCTACTTCTTTTATGCAATAACACAGGAGAGACCACTAGGTTGGTTTAACTTGAGATTTATTTTTGTACTAGCCCTAACAATCGTAGTTGCTTTGTTTCTATATAGATTATCAAAATATCGTTATGGTTCTTTTCTAAAATATCTATTTTAATCATTTATTTATGATTCTAATTCATTATATACCCAGTCTCGATCGTACATCGGGGGGGACAGCTGCTTATATGCAATTACTTGCTAAGGAGTTAGGAAAACTTGTGGAACTTCATGTGGTGAGTCATACCAGTAACAATCCTATGAAAATGGAAAACTGTGAGGTGCACAATGTGGCATCCATGTGCCATCCTTTAGAAATGAATCGTCAATGGATATTTTTGCTGCATGAGATACAACCTGATGTAGTGCATGTGAATTGCTGTTGGATACCGGCTTGTGCTTTCATACAAAAGTGGGCGCAGGATCTAGGATATAAAGTGGTACTTACTCCGCATGGAATGTTGGAACCGTGGATTATGAAGCGACATTATTGGACTCGTAAGTTACCGGCATTATTGCTCTATCAAAAAGAAGCAGTGAAGAATGCGAACAGGCTTCATGCCACAGCAGAGAGTGAAAAGGAGAATCTCCTCAAATTGGGGTATAATGATAAGATTATCGTGATAGCCAATGGTGTAGATGTGGAAAGTATTGTGATGAAGCAAAGTTGGAAGCGAAATAAGGAGATTCTCTTTTTGAGTCGAGTTCATGTGAAGAAAGGTATTAACTTCTTGGTGGAGGCGGTAGCACAACTTAAAGAACTATTGCAAGGGTATGTGGTACGTATTGCTGGTGAAGGTGATGCTACCTATATGGAGGACTTGAAGCAATTGGCTGTATACCTGGGAGTGTCGAATTTAATTCGTTTTGAAGGGGGTGTTTATGGCAATCGTAAATGGAAACTGTTTCAACAGACGGATTTATTTGTACTACCTACGCATAGCGAGAATTTTGGTATTGTGGTGGCGGAGGCTTTGGCTAGTGGAACTCCTGTGGTAACTACCAAAGGTACACCGTGGAGTGAATTGGAAAGTGAACATTGCGGTTGGTGGACGGAAGTTGGTACGGAAGCAACTGTACAAGCACTTCGCAGTTTTTTGTCGCTTACCGAAGATGAACTGGAGACGATGGGACGCAATGGTCGTAAACTGGTAGAGGAGAAGTATTCAGCACGTAAAGTGGCACAGGAATTTGTGGGAATGTACAAATCTGTGTGATTATGAGCATAATTGTGGTATGTGATTTTCTTCTCTCATAAAGTCGAAAAGAATAGAAATACCTATTATCTGCAACACTGTAACTATCTTGTTAACAACTGATGATACACATCTTGTGGCAGATAGCAGATGCTTTTGTTTTTTTAGTGTGTCCCGTTTTGTGGATGTTTGTAATAATTTGTATTTAAGAATACTGATAACAGAAAAAATATATGATAAAGAATTTGATGGAGTATAAAACTCCATATTCGAAAAGTAATAAACTGCGATTAGTATGGAACGTTATCGAGTCCTATTTAGCTCACCTGTTTCTTTGCACTGGAGTGATGGGAAATCCTGCTAATTTAATACCTTCATTGTTTTTTCTCGAGAGTTACTAACCTGTAGCATATTGCTGCATAAATAATGTGCTTAATGGAAAAGAAAATTTTAATTTGTGGTCATCGTTCATTTGTGGCAACTGGACTAATAAATAAGTTCAAAACTGCGGGGATTGATTTTGATTGCTTTTCTCGTGGAAAAGAAGAACGAAATGGAAATGTTGTAACGGGAGATGTATTTTTGATGCATCAGAATTCAGAACTTTCTGAAAATTACGATATTGTTGTTAATTATATATTATTGAAGGGAAAGAGTGTTGAGGAGAATCTTCAATATTGTCAATCTCTCCTACAATTTTGTAAAGATAAGCATGTAAAGCATCTTATTCAGATTTCTTCTATTAGTGTCTATCCCAATGAATCCTTAGAGGTGGATGAAACATCTGCTATCGAAGAAGATTATCACAATAAAGGTGGCTATGCAAGTATTAAAGTGGCAGTTGATCATTACTTAATGGAACATCCAATAGGAGGATTACAAGTGTCTTTCGTAAGACCAGGCTATATCTATACCAAGAATCAAGATATCAGTAAAGCTGGAATTCTGGTTTCAAAGTTCGGCTTAAATATCTTATTGGGAGATAAAAGAACAACTTTGCCTCTTATTTGTCGAGAGAAAATTCATGAAGCATTACTTCGTATCATTCAAACTGATAAGAAAGAATCAGTTTATCTTTTATTGAATAAAGATAAGGAAGAGGGTACAAAATACAATTTTGTAATTCGGCAATGGAATGTCAAACCTATTTGTTTGCCTTATTTTTTCTTAATGGTAATTGCTAAAGGCTTGAAGTCTATAGGAATAGCAAAACAACATCACTATTTAAAGATTGTTGGGTTATTTAAACGTACTTGGTTTAATTCAGCTAAAACAGAGCAGGCTTTAAACCTTGATTTGGGCAAAAGGAAGATAGCTGTAATTGGCGCAGGCACCTATGGTAGTTATACGTCAGACTTACTAGCCAGCGTTTATCCGCATGAGGATATTACTCTCATTGACGTTGGAGATTCACACTTAAAGACCGAATCAGAGATGGGTTATATTTCACATGTCGTGAATGCGCCTTACGAAGGTTTGCAAAAAGCACGTTTCTTTGGCTATGGAGGAGCTTCTGCTAAATGGGGCGGTCAATTGCTGACTTTTACAGAAAATGATTTTGCTAATCCAACAGAGTTCATGAAAGGAATAGTAGCTCTTGATATAAAATACAAAGATCGGGTTTTGGCAAAATTTGGTTTGGAAAATAAAATCCCGGAGGTTAGATTAGAACATAACCTGTTCACCAAGACAGGAATATGGCTGAGCTATTTTCATCGAAATCTTTTTACGCATTTTAGGATTGCAAAGAATAAGAAGATTAAACTATTAAGTAATTCTCGTGTAATTAAATTCCTGAATAAAGGAAAACTGATTACCGGAATTGAATTAATTCAGCATGGACAACACAAGACGCTTTCTTTTGATCAGTACTTCTTAACGTCAGGAGCATTTGAGAGTAGTCGCCTTCTTGTAGAATCTGGATTGTCAAAAGAAAAAGGAACAATGACTTTTTCCGATCATCTTTCTCAACGTGCTTTTAAGGTGAAGAGCGGTCCTCAAATGGGAGACCAAGATTTTACTTTCCATGTTCAAGGCGCTTCTTTGGTTACAAAACGATTTGTTGGTGAAGTTGATGGCTACTCTTTTTATTCTCAGCCCATCTGCAATGAGGACTTCCCATTCTTTAGAGATTTAAAGAAACTATTATTTGGGCATAAGTTTCGTGCCGGATTGTTGATGAACATTATTAAGAATATTCCTTCTTGTATTGCTTTTGCATGGAATATGATAATTTTTAAAAGAATGTATATCTACAAGAATGAGTTTTATCTCCAAATAGATATAGAGGCTCCACGAGAATCAGGTAGAATGAGTATGAACAATGAAAAAGATGCATTTGGTGAACGTAGTGTCGATGTTGACTTGACTATCATGCCTAAAACTGGAGAGTTGTTTACCAAAGCACGAGCTTGTGTGAAGTCTTACTTGGATAAAAATGGAGTTGTTTATGAAGAACTGCCTTTTAGTACTTCTGCAGAAAAATATGAAGATGTATATCATCCTTTTGGAATGTTCTGTGATTTTAATAGTGTAGAGGATTATTTTCAACGCTTTGAAAATATGTTGGTGGTAAACACAGGAGTACTTCCTCGTGCCGGTGGTATAAACTCAACTTGCGCGGTTTTACCTTTAGTGGAAGAATATGTAAATAATGTAATGGAATAATGGGCTTTCAATCATCAAATATTGGAAAGGTATCTTTAACCAATAAAATGCTGCGGACTCTTTGGTATATTGTAAGATTCCTTCTATTCCGTCCATTTGGAACTAAATTATTTTTGCCTTGGCGATTGTTCTTATTAAAGCTGTTTGGGGCAAAAGTACATTGGGATTCGGGGGTATATAGCAGTACTGTCATCTGGGCACCTTGGAATTTAAGACTTGGGCATAATGCTTGGTTGGGACCCCATGTGATTTGCTACAATCAAGCTCTGGTTACATTAGAAGATGATGTGACGGTTTCTCAATACAGCTACTTATGTACTGCGGGCCATGAACTCTCTTGTAAAAACAGCAACCAAGGAGGACTGATTGTTGCTCCAATAACTTTGCATAAAGCCTCATGGATTGGGACTCGCGCATTCATTAGTATGGGAGTTGAGATCGGTGAAAATGCAGTAGTTGGAGCAACAGCCTCCGTCTATAAAGATGTTGATCCCGATATGGTAGTTGGTGGTAATCCTGCAAAAATTATAAAAAGGAGATTATGAGCAAGGAAAAAAATGTTGGCGTGGAGTTTATTAGACTCTGTGCCACCATAGGAGTAATCATGAATCATGTAGGTGTTTGTTGGATTTCTGCATATGGAGATACTGCGAATGCTAACGGGTTGGTATTGTTTAAAACAATTAATGGCTTGGCTTTTTGGCCTGTGCCGTGCTTTATGATGATCACAGGATTCCTGCTCCTTTCGAGACAACCTATTGATTATAACAAAGCATTTTGTTATTTCAAACGAATTGCTATACTCTTGGCTTTATTCGGAACATTATTTGCATCTATGGAATTGTTCTTTAAAACCAAATCGTTGACTTTAGATTTGTTTGTTAACTCGTTTGTTGATATGATTCAAGGAAAAACTTGGAATCATCTTTGGTATTTGTATATGTTGTTAGGAATATATTTAATACTTCCAATATTTAGTTGGAAAAATACCCCTCCCCATTCCAAGCAGTTGTTGATTTTACTCCTGATAATATTCTTTTTCACATCCATACTACCATGTGTAAAACAAGATATTGGTATCGTCTTTCCACTTTCATCAGTTTATGTTGGCTATTTACTACTTGGCTATTTTTTATCAATAGAAGAAGTGAAAGATTGGTGTTCTTGTTATTTGAAAGATGAATATTGTGTCTTTATAATATTATTTCTATTTGCCCTGGTTGTAATAGAATACGTATTTGATATACAATTTCGCTTTTCTGGCTACACATCGCCATTCACTGTAATGCAGGTTACCTTGATGTTCGTAATGGCGATGAGACAGAGAAAAATGATTGATAAAATTTGTTGTAATCCTCTTGTGAAAAATTTTAATAGATGCTCATTGGGTATCTATATAATTCATATGGTTTGGATTAATTTGATTATTAAAGTGTTACATGTTAATATCATGGGGCTTAATATTCTTATGATATTGATGGCATCGCTAGCTATTGTAATACTTTCTTGGATGTCAGTAAATGTTTTGATCAGAGTTCCCATTTTAAAGAAATATTTATGAAACAATTGATTGCAGCTGTCATTCTGACCAAGAATGAAGAAAAGCATATTGTTCGCTGTTTGAAATCGTTAAAAGGAATTTGTGATGACATAGTTGTCGTAGATTGTTTTAGTGACGATAGAACGACGGAACTAGCTAAAGAACATGGTGCAAGGGTAATCCAGCATGAGTGGAAAAATTATGCCACACAGTTTAATTACGGTGTTTATGAATGTGGCATTACTGCAGATTGGATATGGCGAATAGATGCAGATGAGTTCCTTGAAGGTGAACTCGGAACAGCTGTAAAAGAAGCCGTTAGCAAATGCTCAGACCAAGTCAATGGTGTTTATGTGCGTAAGCGCATTGATTTTATGGGGCATCCATTGCTCCATGGTGGCTGGTATCCTAGCTATCATTTGAAAGTCTTTCGTAGAGGGCATGGGGAGTGCGAAAACAGATGGATGGATGAACACATTCGTCTAACTGATGGAACATCCATTACCGTAAATATGGGCAATCAAGTGGATGCCAATCTTAATAATTTGACATGGTGGACAGATAAACATAACGGATATGCAACTCGTGAAATGGCTGATATGCTGATGACAGAGTATGCCATGGATGCCAAAGCGCAGGAAGTAGTACCTAAATTTTTCGGAACGGAGGAACAGCGCAAACGTTGGTTAAAAATAAAGTATATAAAGTCCCCCCTCTTTATACGCCCCTTTGTCAACTTTACTATCCGTTATATTTTGAAGGGTGGTTTCCTAGATGGTAAAGAAGGTTTTATCTGGCACGTATTGCAAGGCTTTTGGTACAGAATGCTAGTGGATGCAAAGGTGTATGAACTAAAGAAGCAGTGCGGATGGAATGAAGAAACGATAAAGACATATTTGAAAGAGAAATTCCTATGATCTTTTGATATGTGTAAGGTCTTTGATATATAATAAAATTTCATGAAAGTATCTATAATAACATCGTGCTTTAATCGTGTGGCGACGATTCGTGGTGCCATAGAGAGTGTCTTGGCGCAGAACTATAATAACATAGAGTTTATTGTTGTAGATGGGGCGAGTACAGATGGTTCGTTAGAGATTATTAGAGAATATGAAGGTCGTATCTCAACTATTATCTCGGAGCCCGATCATGGAATGTATGAAGCTATCAATAAGGGAATTCGTGTGGCTACAGGTGATGTAATCGGATTGCTACATTCGGATGATTTCTTCTATGATAATGGGGTCATAAGCCGCATTGTAAAGCATATGAAGACTACTCGAGCGGATTTTCTGTATGGTGACGGACTTTTTGTGAATCCCGATAATACTGACAAGGTAGTACGTAACTGGATTGGCGGTGATTATCGTTTGTGGAAGGTACGTCATGGCTGGCTTCCATTACATCCTACTTGTTATATTCGCCGCGAGGTAATGATGAGACTAGGTCTTTATAACGAAAGTTATAAGATTGCTGCGGATAGTGAACTGCTGGTGCGTTATCTGATGACGGGCGGACTTTCTGTTACTTATTTGAAAGAGTATGTTGTACGTATGCGCATGGGCGGACTATCTACCGATAGTGCTAAGCGTAAGAAAATGTGGGGAGAAGACATTAGAGTGTATTCCTCTCACGGGCTATGGCCTACTTTGACTAAATTAGAGAAGATGGCATGGAAAGTACCACAGTTTGTGTTGGCATTATTGAAAGGATAATGGCAATTAAATGGATTTGATAGCTGATTTGTGCAGATCAACTAGCTACTTTCTAAAAATAAATTCTTGAAGATTATTAGCTTATAATATAACGATATATGTAGGTCCCTAACTTCATGCTACACACATGAATCCCCTACATTCTGCAGGTTGGGAAAAATACAGCGGTATATTCCTGATCTGTCCCCTCATATTGGCAAAATGCTGATATGTATTCTAAATATATCAACTGTCTGTGAAGATCGTTGATATATTGTTTTTTAATAGCATGCTTATTGATTAAAAATAATCAGATTTGATTATATATTTTCGGATTTACTTGCTATCTTTGTAGTAAAGATACTATTTATTGTATTCAATATGCAAAAAGAAGAGATATTACGATTGATCAAAGAAACAATAGCTAAGACAATACCATCTGGCGCTAAAGTTATTTTATTCGGATCACAGGCTCGTGGAGATGCTAGGGAGGATTCGGATTGGGATATTCTTATTTTACTGAATAAAGATAAAGTAGAATTAGATGATCATGATTATATTTCTTATCCTTTTTTTGAACTTGGATGGAATATTGATGTACAAATTCACCCCATTCTTTATACTTTTAAAGACTGGATGGAAAGAAGTTTTTCACCATTTTATAAAAATGTGGAACGGGAGGGGATTGACTTATGTTAAGTGCTGAGGAAAAAATAGCAATTGTAAATTATCGTAGACAAAAGTCTCACGAAAGTTTGAATGAAGCGAAGGAAGTCATCAAATTGGGCTTTTGGAGTTTAGCTGGAAATAGACTTTACTATGCTGCTTTTCATATGGCTTCTGCTCTGTTGTTGGATAAAGGAATAACAGCACGTTCTCATAGTGGAGTTATCCATCTGATTGGTGCTCAATTTGTAACCAAGGGATTATTGGAAAAAGAATATGGACGTTTGTTTTCTCGGTTGTTTGAAATGCGTCAATCGGGTGATTATGATGATATGTATGACGCAACAGAAGAAGAAATTCTTCCTCTTATTGATAAAACTGTAATGTTTATTTCTAAAATGGAGGATTTGTTGACTTTTAAGTAGGGTACAGTGAAGTCCCTTATTTTATCTCAAATTTCTAAAATACGTCCGTATCTTCCGCATAATCTTGATTCCCATCACCACACCATCGAATATAGCCATACCGGTATTGAACGAACGCATGAGTGCATCCGCCTTGTTGGTTGCCGGAGCAAGTGGGGCAAATATTTCGCGTGTAGTAGCTGTCATGGCTTTTTTTTGAGCATGGATCTCATTTAAAAGCTTCTTTTTACGTTCGGCAATCTCTTCTAATGTAAATTTCTGCGGGGTCTGCGCATTCATAATTTATTTATTTGAATCAGTTAAAAATAAATTAGCGAGGAAGTTCACCATCGGAGAAATGATGAGCTGCTTGCGGAAAATAATAACCAGGGCGATGAGAACAACATTGATGCCTGCTATGATGGCGAAACTCGACATCAGACCGCCCACTAAAGGCTCCAATATATAAGCAAGAGCAAAAAGCAGATAAAACAGGGCAACCATGCCAAGGATAATAAGTACTAATATCATAATTAACGTGGAAAAAAGTATGGTTAACTTCTCCGTCAATTCTAATTTGGTATATTCTTTTTGAAGCTCCAGATATTTCTTGAACTCGAAAAACAACTGCTGAAAATTCTCAATACTTTTATCGTCTGCAAACATGGTCGCTCTGTTTTTAGTCTTTGGTTACTCACTTATTCTGCTATTTCTCCCTTCATCTCGGCAGCGATCTCATCAACGAGAGTTTCCATTTCGCTGCGATTCAGCTTGATTCCCTTTTTACGAAGAATCTCTGCGATTTTGTGACGGGTGTCTTCTCCTTTTTCAGGAGCAAATAAAATACCAAGGGCTGCGCCTACGGCTGCACCACCCAGAAAAGCTGCTAAAACATTCAATCCTTTCATAATGTATAATGTTTAAAATGATTATGATACAACAAATATAACATTTTTATGAAAAGGTTGTTCGTGAAAACTGAATTTTTTTGCTACGTTTTATAATTCTTTTTTTCTTTTATGGTTTAATCTTATTTAACTGACTTTCGTAGCTAACCTTTGAAGGTTAAGGCGTACTTTTGTTTTCGAATATTGTAAATCAAAACATAATGGAAGCTAAGATTGTTTTTATAACTGGCGCCAGTAGCGGAATTGGTGAGGGTTGTGCCCGTAAATTTGCGAGGGAGGGATGGAATCTGATTCTGAATGCCCGTACCGTATCGAAACTGGAAGAACTGAAAGCTGAACTGGAAGGGGCGTATGGTGTCCGGGTTTATATATTGCCTTTTGATGTGCGCGACCGGAAATTGGCTGCCGCCTCTTTGGAATCATTACCCGAAGAATGGAAGGCGATTGATGTGTTGGTGAACAACGCCGGACTGGTGATCGGTGTGGATAAGGAATTCGAGGGTAGCCTGGATGAATGGGATATCATGATCGATACGAATATAAGGGGACTGTTGGCTATGACGCGTTTGGTGGTGCCCGGTATGGTGGAACGCGGACGCGGACATATTATTAATATAGGATCTATTGCGGGGGATGCCGCTTATCCGGGCGGAAGTGTGTATTGCGCAACGAAAGCTGCCGTGAAGGCTCTTTCGGACGGACTCCGGATTGATCTGGTGGATACTCCATTGAGAGTGACGAATGTCAAACCGGGAATGGTGGAGACAAACTTTACAGTGGTGCGTTATCGGGGAGATAAGGAAGCTGCCGATAATTTTTATAAAGGGATTCGTCCGTTGACGGGAGATGACATTGCAGAAACGGTTTATTTTGCCGCGTCGGCTCCTGCACATATTCAGATTGCGGAGGTACTTTTGATGCCTACTTATCAGGCAACAGGCACTATTTCGTATAAGAAGAAGCCGGAATAGACGTTTTTTTGACGGATTTCTTTGCCGGATGATAAAATTTCTATTATTTTGTTGCCCGAAACTAAATATAATAGACGAGAATATTGAATTATTAATTAAAACAGAGTATAGGATTATGAAAAAATTAGTCGTATTAGGAATGGGAGTATGCTTGGTGCTAGCATTTGCATCTTGTAAATCCAGCGAAAGTGCCTATAAGAAAGCTTACGAAAAAGCAAAACAGCAAGAATTGGCAGAACCGCAGGTGGAAGCTCCGGTAGAGGTTACTCCGGTGGTTGCAGCTCCTGTGACAACTACTAAAGTGGCAGATACATCCGGCGTTCGTCAGGAAAAGGTTACAGTGGTTTCCGGTAACGAAGGATTGAAAGATTATAGCGTTGTAGCAGGTAGCTTTGGTGTGAAAGCGAATGCTGAAGGCCTGAAAGATTGGTTGGACGGACAGGGATATCACTCTACGATTGCATTTAATGCTGATAAGGCAATGTATCGTGTGATTGTGAACTCTTTTGCTGACAAGACTGCTGCTGCTGAAGCTCGCGATGCATTCAAGGCTAAATACCCGAACCGTTCGGATTTCCAGGGTGCTTGGTTGCTGTATCGTGTATATTGATTTCTTTTTGGTAATATATATTGGAAAGAACGAACGTTTTTTTCCGAATAAGAAGGCGGTAACTGGGAAGTTACTGCTTTTTTATTGAAAATGAGTGGCTTTTTCGTTTAGATATTTTTATCTTTCTACTAAAAGAAGTTATAAATGATAGTGGGGAAACTTTTATAGCAAAGAAAGTTTTTACTTTTGTCAACTCTTAATTTGGAGGATGTTTTGCCTGAATGTGAATAGGGCATTAATTTAGAGATTGAATGGAACAAAAATATGTAATGGCTGCTATCGACGCGGCTCTAAAAGCAGGTGAAAAGATTCTTTCTATTTATAATGATCCGGCATCGGACTTTGAAATAGAGAGGAAAGCTGACAACTCTCCGCTAACTATAGCAGACAGAAAAGCGCATGAAGCGATTGTGGCTATTCTGAACGATACTCCTTTTCCTGTTCTTAGTGAAGAAGGGAAGCATTTAGGGTATGAGATCCGTCGAGGATGGGATACTTTATGGATTGTAGATCCGCTGGATGGAACGAAGGAGTTTATTAAGCGCAATGGAGAATTTACGGTAAATATCGCTTTGGTGCAGAACTCTGTACCTGTATTCGGTATTATTTATGTGCCTGTTAAAAAAGAACTTTATTTCGGGATCGAAGGTGTAGGGGCTTATAAATGTTCCGGTATTGTCAGTTTGGAAGATGACGGCGTGGCATTGGAACAACTGATTGGGAAGTCGGAACAGATACCTTTGAAGGAGGTGCACGATCATCTGATCGTGGTTGCTTCCCGTTCGCACCTGTCGCCTGAAACGGAATCATATATTGCAGATTTGAAGAAGAAACACGGCAGTGTGGAGTTGATTTCGAGCGGAAGTTCAATTAAAATCTGTCTGGTTGCTGAAGGTAAGGCTGATGTATATCCGCGTTTCGCTCCGACGATGGAGTGGGATACGGCTGCCGGGCATGCGATAGCCCGTGCTGCAGGGATGGAAGTATATCAGGCTGGAAAGGAAGAACCTCTACGATATAATAAGGAGGATTTATTGAATCCGTGGTTTATCGTTGAGCCAAAAAGAGAACACTAAATAATGTTTATATGACATTTGAAATTGTATTTGTACTATTATCCCTATTAGGAATGGTAGCGGCTTTGATAGCAGATAAGATGCGTCCGGGCATGATACTTTTTTCGGTAGTGGTTTTGTTTCTGTGTGCCGGCATTCTGACTCCTAAGGAGATGCTGGAAGGGTTTAGTAATAAAGGGATGATTACCGTTGCTCTGCTGTTTCTGGTGAGTGAGGGTATTCGTCAGTCGGGCACATTGGGACAAGTGATTAAGAAGTTGCTTCCGCAAGGAAAGACGACAGTATTTAAGGCACAGTTGCGTATCTTACCTTCGGTGGCATTTATTTCTGCCTTTCTGAATAATACGCCTGTTGTGGTTATTTTTGCCCCGATTATCAAGCATTGGGCTAAGTCGGTGAATCTCCCGGCTACGAAGTTTCTGATTCCTCTTTCTTATGTGACTATTTTGGGAGGTATCTGTACCTTGATCGGTACTTCTACCAATCTGGTGGTGCACGGTATGATATTGGAGGCCGGATTTGAAGGCTTTTCTATGTTCGAGCTCGGAAAGGTGGGTATTTTTATAGCTATTGCCGGTATCATTTATATATTTCTTTTCTCTAAACGTCTTTTGCCGGATGCACGTCCGGATACGGCTGTGCCGGATGAAGAAGTAGAAGAAGGGGAGAAGTTGCATCGGGTAGAGGCTGTTTTGGGTGCCCGTTTTCCCGGTATCAATAAAAAACTGAAGGATTTTAATTTCCAACGTCATTATGGTGCAGAGGTAAAAGAGATCAAGACACGTAACGGACAGCGCTTCGTCACTAACTTGGACGATGTGGTACTTCATGAAGGGGATACGCTTGTTGTGATGGCTGATGATACTTTTATCCCGACGTGGGGGGAATCTTCTGTGTTTGTCTTGTTGACAAACGGGAATGAACCGGATACTAGCGGGAAGAAGAAGCGTTGGTTTGCTTTGTTGTTGCTGGTGCTGATGATTGTGGGTGCAACGGTAGGGGAGCTTCCGGTAACGAAGGAGATGTTTCCGGATATCAAGTTGGATATGTTTTTCTTTGTGTCTATTACTACTATTATTATGGCATGGACGAATCTGTTCCCTGCCCGTAAATATACTAAATATATTTCGTGGGATATTCTGATTACGATTGCCTGTGCCTTTGCTATCAGTAAGGCGATGGTGAACTCCGGCGTGGCGGATAGCGTTGCGAAGTTTATTATCGGATTGAGTGATGATTACGGCCCGCATGTGTTGCTTGCAATGGTATTTATTATCACGAACTTGTTTACGGAATTGATTACTAATAATGCGGCAGCGGCTTTGGCGTTTCCTTTGGCACTGTCAATCTCTGCCCAATTAGGAGTGAGCCCTACGCCTTTCTTTGTGGTAATCTGTATGGCTGCATCTGCCAGCTTCTCGACACCGATTGGTTATCAGACAAATTTGATTGTGCAAGGTATCGGTAACTATAAGTTTACGGATTTTGTACGTATCGGGTTGCCGCTTAATATTATCACTTTCTTAATCTCTGTTATTCTGATCCCGTTGATCTGGAACTTTTAAATAAAATTGTAAATGGAAGAAAAGAACCATATATATCCGATATTTGACCGCATGATGACGCGGCAGGACAAAGAAGAGCTTTTGGGGCAACACAGTGTGATGATCTGGTTTACCGGATTGAGTGGTTCCGGAAAGAGCACGATTGCCATCGCATTGGAACGTGAACTTCATAAGCGTGGATTGCTTTGCCGTATCCTGGATGGGGATAATATCCGTAGTGGAATTAATAATAACCTGGGATTCTCCGAAACGGACCGGGTGGAAAATATCCGTCGCATAGCGGAAGTGTCGAAGTTGTTTCTGGATAGTGGTATCATTACGATTGCTGCATTTATCAGCCCTAATAATGATATTCGCGAAATGGCTGCAAACATTATTGGTAAGGATGATTTTCTGGAGGTTTTCGTTAGTACTCCGCTGGAGGAATGTGAGAAACGTGATGTGAAAGGATTGTATGCGAAGGCACGGAAAGGGGAAATTCAGAATTTTACAGGAATTTCCGCACCTTTCGAGGTTCCCGAACACCCGGCTTTATCACTGGATACTTCCAAATTGACTTTGGAGGAGTCGGTGAACCGTTTGTTGGAGCTTGTTTTGCCAAAAGTGAAGTGTATAAAATGAAATAAATATGGAAGAATATAAATTAAGCCACTTGAAGGAGCTCGAAGCCGAGTCTATTCATATTATCCGCGAGGTGGCGGCGGAATTTGAGAATCCGGTGATGCTTTACAGTATCGGAAAGGATTCCTCGGTGATGGTACGCTTGGCTGAAAAAGCGTTTTATCCGGGTAAAGTGCCATTCCCGTTGATGCATATCGATTCGAAATGGAAGTTCAAGGAGATGATTCAGTTTCGTGATGAATATGCGAAGAAGTACGGATGGAATCTGATTGTTGAAAGTAATATGGAGGCTTTTCATGCAGGGGTAGGACCTTTTACGCATGGAAGCAAGGTGCATACGGACTTGATGAAGACGCAGGCTTTGCTTCATGCGTTGGATAAGTATAAGTTTGATGCTGCATTTGGTGGTGCCCGTCGTGACGAGGAGAAGTCACGTGCGAAGGAACGTATTTTCTCTTTCCGGGATAAGTTTCACCAATGGGACCCGAAGAATCAGCGTCCTGAATTGTGGGATATTTATAATGCCCGCGTGCATAAGGGGGAAAGTATTCGTGTATTCCCGATTAGCAACTGGACTGAATTGGATATTTGGCAGTATATTCGCTTGGAGAATATTCCGATCGTTCCGTTATATTATGCTAAGGAGCGTCCGGTAATTAATTTGGATGGCAATATTATTATGGCGGATGATGACCGTTTGCCTGAAAAGTACCGTGACCAGATTGAAATGAAGATGGTTCGTTTTCGTACGTTGGGCTGTTGGCCTCTGACAGGGGCAGTGGAAAGTGGAGCTGCTACGATTGAAGAGATTGTGGAGGAAATGATGACTACAACGAAGAGTGAACGTACTACCCGTGTGATTGACTTTGACCAGGAGGGTAGTATGGAACAAAAGAAGCGTGAGGGATACTTTTAATTGTAACTAGTTATGGCAGATAATAAATTAGATATAAAAGCTTTTCTGGACAAGGATGAACAGAAAGACTTGTTGAGACTGTTGACTGCGGGTTCGGTAGATGATGGAAAATCAACGTTGATCGGACGCTTGTTGTTTGACAGTAAGAAACTGTATGAGGATCAGTTGGATGCACTGGAGCGTGATAGTAAACGTGTGGGGAATGCGGGCGAGCATATTGACTATGCGTTATTGCTCGATGGATTGAAGGCTGAACGTGAACAGGGTATTACGATTGACGTGGCTTATCGCTATTTCTCAACGAATGGTCGTAAGTTTATCATCGCGGATACTCCGGGACACGAACAGTATACCCGTAATATGATTACCGGGGGATCTACGGCTAACTTGGCTATTATCCTGGTGGATGCCCGTACCGGAGTGATTACCCAGACTCGTCGCCACACTTTCCTGGTGTCTTTGCTGGGAATCAAGCATGTGGTGTTGGCTGTCAACAAGATGGACCTGGTGGATTTCTCGGAAGAGCGTTTTAACGGGATTGTAGCTGACTATAAGAAGTTTGTTGCTCCATTAGGTATTCCTGACGTCAACTGTATTCCACTTTCTGCATTGGATGGGGATAATGTGGTGGATAAGTCTGAACGTACTCCGTGGTACAAGGGGATTTCTTTGCTCGATTTCCTTGAAACGGTTCATATTGATAATGACCATAATTTTACGGATTTCCGTTTCCCGGTTCAGTATGTGCTTCGTCCGAATCTGGATTTCAGAGGATTCTGTGGTAAAGTTGCATCCGGTATCGTTCGCAAAGGGGATACGGTGATGGCGCTTCCTTCCGGAAAAACATCTAAGGTGAAGAGTATCGTGACTTATGACGGGGAATTGGATTATGCTTTCCCACCGCAGTCTGTGACCTTGACATTGGAGGATGAGATCGATGTGTCGCGCGGCGAAATGTTGGTGCATCCTGACAATCTGCCAACGGTGGATCGTAACTTTGATGCTATGATGGTCTGGATGGATGAAGAACCGATGGATGTAAATAAGTCGTTCTTTATTAAGCAGACTACCAATTTGAGTCGTACGCGTATTGATACGATAAAGTATAAGGTGGACGTGAATACGATGGAGCATCTGTCTCTGGAGAATGGTCAGCTGACTAAAGAGACGTTGCCTTTGCAGTTGAATCAGATTGCCCGTGTGGTGCTGACTACGGCTAAGGAATTGTTCTTTGATCCTTATAAGAAGAATAAATCTTGTGGCTCATTTATCCTGATTGACCCGATCACTAATAATACTTCGGCAGTAGGTATGATTATCGACCGCGTGGAAATGAAAGATATGAGTGACACGGAGGATATTCCGGTATTGGATATGGCAAAACTGGGAATTGCTCCGGAACATTATGAAGCGGTAGAGAAAGCTGTGAAGGAACTGGAACGTCAGGGCCTTGCAGTGCGACTAATAAAATAGATTGTTCAACAATAAATTGAAAACTGAAAATGACAGCATTCTGTCGTCTTTAATTTTTAATTCTTAATTTCTAATTAATAAAGTGGGATTACTCGAATTTAATAAACTTCCGATTAATACATTGGTAGGTGCCGACTGGAAGACATTCAAGGCTATCACCGCCGGGCGTGAAATTGACGCAGCCTACAAAGGTAAATACCGATTGACGAAGGCTGTGTGCCGATTGCTTTCTCCACTGGCGTCATTACAAGACAGGCGTTACGAGAAGTTGCTGGCTAATCAGCCGTTGGAGCATGATCCGGTGTTCATTTTGGGACACTGGCGGAGTGGAACTACATTTGTACATAATGTGTTCTCTTGTGACAAGCATTTTGGGTATAACACTACTTATCAGACTGTATTTCCTCATCTGATGATGTGGGGACAGCCTTTCTTCAAAAAAAATATGAGTTGGCTGATGCCGGATAAACGTCCGACGGATAATATGGAATTGGCAGTGGATCTTCCCCAGGAAGAGGAGTTTGCTTTGTCGAACATGATGCCTTATACATATTATAATTTCTGGTTCCTGCCGAAATATCAGCAGGAGTATGCCGATAAGTATCTTTTGTTTGATGATATAACGGATGCCGAGTTGAAGGTGTTTGAAGAGGTGTTCACGAAGTTGATTAAGATTTCTTTGTGGAATACCCAGGGAACTCAATTCCTTAGCAAGAATCCTCCGCATACCGGAAGGGTGAAGGAACTGGTGAAGATGTTCCCGAATGCTAAGTTTATCTACCTGATGCGTAATCCGTATACCGTATTCGAATCTACACGCAGTTTCTTTACAAATACGATTCAACCGTTGAAGTTGCAGGATGTCAGCAATGGACAATTAGAGGAAAATATCATTTCTATCTATGCAAAACTTTATCATAAGTATGAATCGGATAAGAAATTTATTCCGGAAGGTAACTTGATGGAAGTGAAATTTGAAGATTTCGAAGCGGATGCGATGGGAATGACGGAGAATATTTATCAGTCTCTTTCTATCCCCGGATTTGCCGAGGCACGTAGTGATATAGAAAAATATGTGGGCGGAAAGAAGGGATATAAGAAGAATAAATATAAATATGACGACCGTACGATTCGTTTGGTAGAAGAGAATTGGGATTTTGCTTTGAAACAATGGGATTATAATTTATAAGAAGAAAAAGAAAGGAAAAGTATTGATGATTCAGAAAAGCGTTCATCGCCTGTTGATGACAGGTTTCGTTGCATTTATTTCTTCCTTGTCTTTGATGGCGCAACATAAAGTTGAAATGCTTCCTTTTGGGGACATGGATCAATGGGTGGACCGTCAGATAAAGGAATCGAGCATTATCGGTGGGAATACAAAGAATGTATATGCGATAGGGCCGACGACGGTAATTAAGGGAGATCAGGTTTATAAGAATATGGGCGGATCGCCTTGGGCTACTTCAAATGTGATGGCGAAAGTTGCCGGTATTACGAAAACTAATACTTCGGTATTCCCGGAGAAGCGGGGAGATGGATATTGCGCCCGTTTGGATACGCGCATGGAGAGTGTGAAAGTGTTGGGACTGGTTAATATTACGGTGTTGGCGGCTGGCTCTGTCTTTACCGGTTCGGTGCATGAGCCGATTAAGGGTACTAAAAACCCACAGAAAATGTTGCAGACTGGTATTCCGTTTACCAAAAAGCCGGTGGCTCTTCAGTTTGACTATAAAGTGAAGATGTCCGACCGGGAGAACCGTATTCGCGCTACCGGTTTCAGCAAGATTACGGATGTTCCCGGAAAAGATTATCCGGCAGCTATCCTGCTTCTGCAAAAACGTTGGGAAGATGCCAATGGAAACGTGTATGCAAAACGGATAGGGACTATGGTGACTTATTACTATCATTCGACGGACTGGAAAAATAATGCGACCTATGAGATTATGTACGGTGACATCACGAATCGTCCGGAATATAAGTCGCACATGATGCGTTTGCAGGCGACTGAAAGTTATACGGTGAACAGTAAGGGTGAAAGCGTGCCTATTCATGAAGTGGCCTGGGGAGATGAAAATGATGTTCCGACTCATATGTGTCTTCAGTTCACGTCCAGTCATGGAGGAGCCTATATCGGTTCTCCGGGAAATACACTGTGGATTGACAATGTAAAACTGGTATATTAACTAAAGTATATAGACAAAGAATAGAAATAGTCAGTGATCTAATTTCATCACTGACTATTTTTTTTTGTTTTAATTCTTCCACAACAAACCCCTTCAGATGCCTTCTGAAGTTATATTACACTTTTATCGCTCTATAAAATTCTATGAATGAATGAAAATTTACGTGTTTTTTTGTTTGTGTTATATTAAATATCTATATTTGCACTAATTTTAGAAGAAAGGATGACGTTTATTGTCTCTTAGTCAGGTGTGGAACATTTGGGTTGTGTATCTAGCCTGTAAGACAATTGAAATATATTATTTACTAAAATAAATTGAGATGAAAAAGGGTTTATTGTTTATTTTATTGGCAGCAGTCTCAGTATGTCTGCCTGCACAAGAAAAAGAAAATGCAGCAAAGAGTTATAGAGTGGAAACAAATCGCTTTGGTGCTAACTGGTTTATTAGTGGTGGCGTTGGCGCACAAATGTATTTTGGCGACAATGATGGTAAAGCTGACTTCGGAAAACGTCTTGCTCCGGCACTTGACATTGCTGTAGGTAAGTGGTTTACTCCGGGTATCGGATTGCGTGTAGCTTACAACGGGCTTCAGGCTAAAGGTGCTACTCCTAATGCTAACGGTCCGCTTGTAGACGGAGGACAGTACTCTAATGGTTACTACAAAGAAAAATGGAATGTTGTTAACCTTCACGGAGACGTATTGTTGAACCTTACCAATATGTTCTGTGGTTATAAAGAAGATCGTCTGTACTCATTCATTCCTTATGTAGGTGCTGGATTCGTACACACAGGTAAAGGTCCGGGTTATGATGAACTGGGTATCAATGCCGGTTTGATCAACCGCTTCCGCCTGTCTTCAGCTTTGGATCTTAACGTTGAATTGCGCGGACTTTTGATGAAAGGCGCATTTGGTAACTCAGGTCCTGAAGGATTGGCTGGTCTGACTGTAGGTGTTACTTACAAGTTCAAGAAACGTGGTTGGGATGCTGTTCCTACTGTACCGATGGTTCCGGAAAGTCAGTTGAACGACATGAGAGACAGAGTAAACGCTCTGAAGGGTGAAAACGAATCTTTGAAACGTGACTTGGTTGAAGCACGTAACAAAAAACCGGAAGTGATCGTTAAGAAAGAAGCTGGTTTCATTCCACGTTACGTTGTTGTATTTAATATCGGAAAGAGCAACATCAGCAAGAGAGAGTATATGAATATCGAAGCTATGGCTAAAGGTATCAAAGCAACTGATAAAGTATTTACTGTAACAGGCTATGCTGATAAAGGTACTGGTTCTGCTGAATATAACATGAAATTGAGTAAGAAGAGAGCTGAAGCAGTTCGTGACTTGATGGTTAATGAATTCGGCGTTCCTGCTTCTCAGTTGAAAGTTGATTACAAGGGTGGCGTAGGCAACATGTTCTATGATGATGCTAAGTTAAGCCGTGTAGCTATTGTTGAAGAATAATATACATTTTAAATAATAGAATAAAAGAGACGTTTCCTTTCACAGGAAGCGTCTTTTTTGTATTTTTGTACCCCATGAGCAGAATAGTAGCAATAGATTATGGAAGAAAGCGTACTGGGATAGCTGTGAGCGATACTATGCAGTTGATCGCAAACGGATTGACAACAGTGCCTACGCATGAACTTCTGAACTTTATCGGTGAATATATGGCTAAAGAACCGGTGGAGCGGATTATTATTGGATTGCCAAAGCAAATGAATAATGAGGTTTCGGAGAATATGAAGAATATAGAACCTTTTGTTCGTTCGCTGAAGAAGCGCTATCCGGATCTTCCGGTCGAGTATGTGGACGAACGGTTCACTTCTGTTCTTGCACATCGTACCATGTTGGAGGCCGGTCTGAAGAAAAAGGACCGCCAAAACAAAGCATTGGTGGATGAGATAAGTGCTACTATTATTTTGCAAACATATTTAGAGAGTAAACGTTTTTAATAGAAGATATTGAATAACTTAATTTTTAGTAGAGTATAAAAATATGATTTTACCTATTTATGTATATGGTCAGCCTGTTTTGAGAAAGGTTGCAGAGGACATAACACCGGATTATCCGAATCTGAAAGAGTTGATTGAAAATATGTTTGAAACAATGGTACACGCTGATGGCGTAGGACTGGCTGCTCCGCAGATTGGTTTGCCTATTCGCGTGGTTACTATTACGTTGGATCCGCTTTCGGAGGAGTATCCTGAATTTAAAGACTTCAATAAGGCTTATATCAATCCCCACATACTGGAAGTAGGAGGTGAGGAAGTGAGTATGGAAGAGGGTTGTCTCAGTCTTCCCGGTATTCATGAAACAGTGAAAAGAGGTGATAAAATTCGCGTGAAATATATGGACGAGAATTTTGTGGAGCATGAAGAAGAGGTGGAGGGTTATCTGGCTCGGGTGATGCAGCATGAATTCGATCATTTGGATGGTAAGATGTTTATCGACCATATCTCACCGCTTCGTAAGCAGATGATTAAAGGAAAGCTGAATACGATGTTGAAGGGGAAAGCGCGCAGTTCATATAAGATGAAACAGGTGAAATAAAGATAAAAAACGTTTATATCCCTGTTAAGTAAGCGAAAAGCATTATTTTTGCTTCGTTTACAAGCATAAAATATCAATGGTAAAAAGAATCTTAACAGTTTTATTACTGTTCCCAACGCTGGTGTGTGCTCAGATAAATACGGATCGGGTGATGACTATTGCCCGAAACGCTCTTTATTTTGAGGACTATGTACTTTCTATTCAGTACTTTAACCAGGTTATTAACGCTAAACCTTATCTGTATGAGCCCTATTTCTTCAGGGCATTGGCAAAACTAAATCTGGAGGATTTTCAGGGTGCTGAAACAGACTGTGATGCAGCTATCCAACGCAATCCGTTTGTGGTGGGTGCTTATCAGATTCGTGGTTTGGCAAGGATTCGTCAGAGTAAATTTGATGGAGCGATTGAAGATTACAAGAAAGCATTGCATTATGATCCGGAGAATATTACCTTATGGCATAATCTGACATTATCTCATATCCAGAAGAAAGATTATGATGCTGCGAAAGAGGATTTGGAAAGTTTGCTGAAAGTATCTCCGCGTTATACCCGCGCTTATTTGATGAGGGGGGAAGTGTCCTTGCAACAGAAAGATACGATTGCTGCCTTGAATGACTTCAATAAGGCTCTTGAACTGGATAAATATGATCCGGACGCATGGTCTGCAAGAGCGATCGTTAAATTACAGCAGGCTAAGTATGCGGAAGCTGAAGCGGATTTCAACCGTGCTATTCCTTTGAGCGCTAAGAATGCGGGAAATTATATAAACCGTGCATTGGCACGCTTTCATCAGAATAATTTGAGAGGCGCTATGAGCGATTATGATCTGGCGTTGGATATTGATCCGAATAACTTTATCGGTCATTATAACCGTGGTTTGTTGCGTGCTCGGGTAGGAGATGACAACCGGGCTATTGAAGATTTTGACTTTGTCATCAAGATGGAGCCGGATAATATGATGGCTGTCTTTAACCGTGGATTGCTACGTGCCCAAACGGGTGATTATCGCGGGGCAATACAAGATTACACAACTGTTATCAACCAGTATCCGAACTTCCTTGCCGGATATTACCAGCGTTCGGAAGCTCGCAGAAAGATTGGCGACAAGAAAGGAGCGGAGCAGGACGAGTTTAAAGTCATGAAAGCTCAGATAGATAAGCAGAACGGTGTGACGAATAAAGATGTAGCGCAGAATAAGGATAAGGAAAACGAAGAGGAAGGCGGAGAGAAGACCCGTAAGAAATCGGATAAGAATATGAATAACTATCGTAAGATAGTGATTGCCGATGATTCTGAAGCTGAACAACGCTATACAAGTGATTATCGTGGACGTGTACAGGATAAGAACGTAAATATAACGATGGAACCGATGTTCGCTTTGACTTATTATGAGAAGATGAGTGACGTGAAACGTTCGGTGAACTTCCACAAATATATTGAGGATTTAAACCGTACGGGTATACTTCCGAAACGTCTTCGCATCACGAATATGGAAGCTCCGTTGACGGAAGAACAGGTGAAAGTGCATTTTGCCTTGATCGATACACATACATCGGCTATTGTGGAAGATGAAAAGAATGCCTCAAAACGTTTTGCTCGTGCAATTGATTTTTATTTGGTGCAGGACTTCTCGAGTGCGGTTTCTGATTTGACTCAGACAATCTTGCTGGATGGTGATTTCTTCCCGGCATATTTTATGCGTGCATTGATTCGTTGTAAACAGTTGGAATATCAGAAGGCTGAACAAGCTGTCGAAACAGATGTTGTTCCTGGCGATAATAAGCGTAAAGAGATTACCGCGGTAGATTATGAGGTGGTGAGAAAAGATTTGGACAAGGTGATTAATCTGGCTCCGGACTTTGTATATGCATATTATAATCGTGCCAATGTTTCCGCCATGTTGAAAGATTACCGGGCTGCAATTGTCGACTATGATAAGGCGATCGAGCTGAATCCTGATTTTGCGGACGCTTACTTCAATCGTGGACTGACTCATATTTTCTTAGGAAATAATAAGCTGGGTATTTCTGATTTGAGTAAAGCCGGTGAGTTGGGGATTGTTTCTGCTTATAATGTTATCAAACGTTTTACAGATCAATCGGAATAACATTTTTTTGATAAAAAATAGAAAACTCAAAAGATTTAGTTACTTTTGCGTTCAAATTATGAAAATATAACATCATCATATTATGATAAAGATAACATTTCCCGATGGCTCCGTTCGTGAATATAACGAAGGAGTGAACGGTTTACAGATTGCTGAAAGTATCAGCTCGCGTCTGGCACAGGAAGTGCTGGCATGTGGAGTGAACGGCGAGACTTATGATTTAGGACGTCCTATTAATGAAGATGCTAATTTTGTTCTTTATAAATGGGATGATGAAGAAGGTAAACATGCGTTTTGGCATACAAGTGCACACTTGTTGGCGGAAGCTTTGCAGGAACTTTATCCGGGTATCCAGTTTGGTATCGGACCGGCTATCGAAAACGGATTCTACTATGATGTGGATCCGGGTGAAGCTGTGATTAAAGAAAGCGACCTTCCAGCCATTGAAGCTAAAATGTTGGAACTGGCTGCAAAGAAAGAAGAGGTAGTCAGAAAAAGCATCGCAAAGACAGATGCTCTGAAAATGTTTGGCGATCGTGGCGAAACATACAAATGTGAATTGATCTCCGAACTGGAAGACGGACACATTACAACTTATACCCAGGGTGCATTTACTGACCTTTGTCGTGGTCCTCACTTGATGACGACTGCTCCGATCAAGGCTATCAAGTTGACTTCAGTGGCTGGTGCTTACTGGCGCGGTCATGAAGATCGTAAGATGCTGACCCGTATTTATGGTATCACGTTCCCGAAGAAGAAAATGCTGGATGAATATTTGGTATTGCTGGAAGAAGCGAAGAAGCGTGACCACCGTAAGATCGGTAAGGAGATGCAGTTGTTTATGTTCTCCGAAACTGTAGGTAAGGGACTTCCTATGTGGTTGCCAAAAGGTACTGCATTGCGTCTGCGTCTGCAAGAGTTCTTGCGTCGTATTCAGACACGTTACGATTATCAGGAAGTAATCACTCCGCCAATTGGTAATAAATTGCTGTATGTGACTTCAGGTCACTATGCAAAATATGGTAAGGATGCATTCCAGCCTATTCATACTCCGGAAGAGGGTGAAGAGTATTTCTTGAAACCAATGAACTGCCCTCACCACTGTGAGATTTACAAGAACTTCCCACGTTCATATAAGGACCTTCCATTGCGCATTGCAGAATTTGGTACGGTTTGTCGTTATGAACAAAGTGGTGAGTTACATGGTTTAACTCGTGTACGTAGCTTTACACAGGATGATGCGCATATCTTCTGCCGTCCGGAACAAGTGAAAGATGAATTCCTTCGTGTGATGGATATCATATCTATCGTGTTCCGTTCTATGGATTTCCAGAATTTTGAAGCACAGATATCCTTGCGTGATAAAGTGAACCGTGAAAAGTACATCGGTAGCGATGATAACTGGGAGAAGGCTGAACAGGCTATTATCGAGGCTTGTGCGGAAAAAGGATTGCCTGCTAAGATTGAGTATGGAGAAGCAGCTTTCTATGGTCCTAAACTTGACTTTATGGTGAAAGACGCTATCGGTCGTCGTTGGCAGCTGGGTACGATTCAGGTTGACTACAACTTGCCGGAACGTTTTGAACTTGAATATATGGGTTCTGACAATCAGAAGCATCGCCCGGTAATGATTCACCGTGCTCCGTTCGGATCAATGGAACGTTTTGTTGCCGTACTGATTGAACATACTGCCGGTAAATTCCCATTGTGGCTGACACCGGAACAGGTAGTTATTCTGCCAATCAGTGAGAAGTTCAATGAATATGCAGAGCAGGTGAAGATGTATCTGAAGATACACGAAATCCGTGCGATTGTAGATGATCGTAACGAGAAGATCGGCCGTAAGATTCGTGATAATGAGATGAAACGTATTCCTTATATGCTGATTGTTGGCGAAAAAGAAGCTGAAAATGGAGAAGTTTCTGTTCGTAGACAAGGCGAAGGTGACAAAGGAACCATGAAATTTGAAGAATTTGCTAAAATTTTGAACGAAGAAGTTCAGAATATGATAAATAAATGGTAACTTTGCAGCCGTTTCAGAATAAAATATTTAGTATAACAATAAAAAGATCAAACTAGGAAGTAAACGTTTTTAATGAAGAATGACACTCTAAAAGGGCAATACAGAATCAATGAACAGATTCGTGCCAAGGAAGTTCGCATAGTAAGCGATGATATTGAACCGAAAGTATATCCAATCTTTCAGGCTCTGAAAATGGCTGAAGAGAGAGAATTGGATTTAGTGGAAATTTCTCCTAATGCTCAACCCCCTGTTTGTCGTATTATTGATTATTCTAAATTTCTTTATCAATTAAAGAAACGCCAGAAGGAACAGAAAGCGAAGCAGGTTAAGGTTAATGTGAAGGAAATCCGTTTCGGACCCCAGACAGACGACCATGATTACAACTTTAAGTTGAAGCATGCTAAAGGATTTTTGGAAGATGGCGATAAGGTGAAGGCTTATGTATTCTTTAAAGGTCGTTCCATCCTTTTCAAGGAGCAAGGTGAAGTGCTTTTGCTTCGTTTTGCAAATGACCTGGAAGACTACGCTAAAGTAGATCAAATGCCGATACTGGAAGGTAAGCGCATGACTATTCAGCTTTCTCCGAAAAAGAAAGAAGCTTCTAAAAAGCCGGCAACAGCTGGAACACCGAAACCTGCTGCTCCTGCACAAAAAGCAGAGAAGCCGGAAAAGGGCGAAGAATAAGAAAGGATGCGTAACGCGCAGGTATAGTGCGTTGCCATTATATATTTAATAATTTAAAAACAAGTAAGATGCCAAAGATGAAGACTAACTCCGGTTCTAAAAAAAGGTTTACCCTTACCGGAACAGGTAAAATCAAAAGAAAGCACGCTTTTCACAGTCACATTTTGACTAAGAAAACTAAGAAGAGAAAAAGAAATCTGTGCTACTCTACAACTGTTGATACAACAAATGTAAGCCAGGTTAAGGAACTCTTAGCAATGAAGTAATCAAAAGCGTAAAAGTATTATTAAAGTATTAACCGAATGCATTAGCCTGAAGTTCGCTGCGTGAAGTAGCGGCGCTAACATTCAAAAAAAGTAAAACTATGCCAAGATCAGTAAATCATGTTGCTTCAAAAGCAAGAAGAAAGAAAATTTTGAAATTAACCAGAGGTTACTTTGGTGCAAGAAAGAATGTATGGACCGTAGCTAAAAACACTTGGGAAAAGGGTTTGACTTACGCGTTCCGTGACCGTAGAAATAAGAAAAGAAACTTCCGCGCTCTTTGGATACAACGTATCAACGCTGCTGCACGTCTTGAAGGAATGTCTTATTCTAAATTGATGGGCGGTCTGCACAAAGCCGGTATTGAAATAAACCGTAAGGTTTTGGCTGATTTAGCTATGAATCACCCGGAAGCTTTCAAAGCTGTAGTTGCAAAAGCAAAAGCTGCTTAAGCATCAATAGTTTACGAGTTACAAAGTGTCAGTTACTAAGCTAGTAACTGGCACTTTTCTTTTGTTAGGCAGATGAAAGGGAATAAAAAAAATGTTAGTTGGCAAACAAAATCCTTTTTTTTCTTGTTAGTTTCATGTATTCTTATTACATTTGTGATACAAAAATATTAGCCGTATCGACTGGATCGGGAAACTCTTCAAATTAATCTGATGCACCGAGAAAGCTTCGTTCTTCAATGGCGGGCCACATCCTTCGGGACAGCTTTAAGCCGGTGGATTACAAAGAGGGCGAGCGCTCAAATCTTGTTCTATCAGAGTTTCATCACATCGTCGATGCGGCTTTTTTATATACTTTTCTATGATATTCTATTTCTCCGGTACAGGTAATTCTAAATGGATTGCAAATCAGCTTTCCAAAGAGCAAAAAGAAGAATTGGTTTTTATTCCCGATGCGTTAAAGGACAGAACGTTTGAGTTTTGTTTGCGGGAAGATGAAAAGATCGGTTTTGTATTTCCTGTCTATTCGTGGGCGCCTCCTGAAATCGTACTTAATTTTATTCGGCAACTCTCTTTAAAGGGGTATAAAAGACAATATTTGTTTTTTGTTTGTTCCTGTGGGGATGATACCGGGCTTACGCAGCAGGTGCTGGAGAAGGCTTTGAGTCATAAAGGCTGGAAGTGTCATGCAGGCTTTTCTGTGACTATGCCCAATAATTATGTATTGCTTCCCGGTTTTGACGTAGATAAGAAAGAGCTGGAGGAGAAAAAGCTGGCAGATGCTATTCTGACTGTCAATCAAATAAATGCTTCGATAAGTAGGAGAGAGGAGTTGTTTCTTTGTCATGAAGGGAGTATCCCTTTTATTAAGACGAGGATTATCAATCCTTTATTTAATCGCTTTCAGATGTCTCCCGGGAATTTTTATACTACGGATGCTTGTATTGGATGTAAGCGTTGTGAGAAGAGTTGTCCGGTAGGGAATATTATGATGATGGGCAGAAATCCTGTTTGGGGGATGGATTGCACCTCATGCCTGGCATGTTATCATGTTTGTCCGCAGCATGCGGTGCAATATGGGAAAAGAACGAAAGATAAAGGGCAGTATTTCAATCCTAATTAATCTACTCGCCAATCAATCTACTCGTCTTTGATTTTAATGCAGCAATTGGATAAATCTTCAATGATAGCTAGGCTTTCTACTCTGACGCCTTGCTCCTCAAGTTTTTTACGCCCATTTTGGAAGGCTTTTTCAATAATGAATCCCATTCCTACCAAGTTTGCTCCGGATTGCTTGATGAGGTCGATAATGCCTAATGCGGCATTGCCATACGCGAGGAAGTCATCCACGAAAAGAACATTGTCATTTGGAGTGAGGAAATCGGCACTAATAACGACTTCATAATCACGATCTTTGGTGAATGAGTGCACGGTGGTGCTCAGTGCATTCTGAATGGTTTTAGGAGACTTTTTCTTTGCAAATACAACTGGTAAATCCATCAGGTAGCCTGTCATGATAGCCGGGGCGATGCCGCTGGCTTCGATTGTCATAATCTTATTTACGTTTGTGGCTGCAAAACGACGGACAAACTCGACTCCGATTGATTTCATCAGGACAGGGTCCATTTGATGATTAATAAAACCGTCTACTTTCAGGATACCTCCTTCGTAGCATTTTCCGTCTTGCAGAATTCTTTTTTTAAGTAATTGCATGCTGTATGATATTAATTAATAATGTGCTAATATTCCATTCCGCATGGTGAAAACGGCGGTTGGTATATTAGCACATGGATATTTGAATCGTTACTTGTTGTCTCTTAAGTCTTTCACCCGGACGGCTTTTCCTTCGCTTTGAGGGAGAGAGCCTTTCTTTACCAGTTTAACTTTAGGAGTCACCAATATTTCATCCTTCAATTGGCGGGTAATATCCTTGCGGATCTTCTCCAGTTCAATATAATTGTCGGTAGAAAGGTCGCTTAATTCTACTTCGACGATCATTTCGTCTTGGTTGTTGACAGTTTCCAGCGTAATCAGGTAGTTGCTGCCTAATTCGGGGAATTGTACGAGAATCTTTTCTACCTGCATCGGGAAAATGTTTACTCCCTTGATAATGAACATATCATCACTGCGGCCCTTGATACGGTCGATACGGATATGGGTACGGCCACATGGGCATTTTCCGGGAAGAATACGGGTTAAATCGCGGGTACGATAGCGGATTAACGGCATCATTTCACGATCGAGAGTCGTAAGTACTAATTCTCCGATTTCTCCTTCCGGAACGGGTTCGCCTGTTTCCGGATCGATAATTTCTACCAGGTAACAGTCTTCCCAGAAGTGCATTCCATTCTGTTCCTGACATTCGAAGGCAACACCGGGGCCGTTCATCTCTGTCATACCGAAGCTGTTGTATGCTTTTACGCCCAGCATCTTTTCTATTTTCCGGCGTTGTTCGTCGGTGTGGGGTTCGGCACCGATAACCAGGGTTTTCAGTGTGGTTCCTTTGGGATCGAGTCCTTCTTCCTGGAAGACTTCTGCAAGGCGGATGGCATAGCTGGGGATAGCATGTAAAGCGGTAGTCTTAAAGTCGTTGATGAATTTAATCTGTCGTTTACTGTTTCCTGCAGCGGCAGGGACTGTCAGGCAGCCCAAGCGTTCTGCGCCGTATTGGAAGCCTAAACCTCCTGTAAACATACCGTATCCGGAGCTGTTTTGGAAAACGTCAGTCTTGCGTATTCCTACTGCGTACAGACAGCGGGCTACCAGGTTGGCCCAGGAATCGAGGTCGTGTTGTGAGTGAACAATAACAGTCGGGTTTCCGGTGGTACCACTGGAAGAGTGAATACGTACACCATCATTGCTCATATCACCTGCCACCAGTCCGAACGGGTAGTGGGCGCGCATGTCAGATTTGGTAGTGAAAGGTACTTTGCGGATATCATCCAATGACTGTATGCTATCTGCTGTGATGCCATGTTTGCTGAAAACTTCTTTGTAATATGGAGCGTTCGCAGCTATATTAATTGTTTTTTTAAGCCGTTGAAGCTGCAATTCCTGCAACTTCTCCCGGCTCATGGTTTCTAATTCTTCTTCCCAGTATTGTGTATTCATGGTAATGTCTTTTATTGCATTAGCTTTTCCGCAATTTCTTTGCCGGCTGCCAATGCTTTAAGATTCATTTCTACAATTGCTTCTCCCTTGCGCTGGAAGATTTCACGGATGCTGTCTTGCACTTTTTCGTAATCAATGCCCAGGAATGGGATTGTTGCTCCCAATAAGACAATGTTGGCAACGCGGGTGGAGCCTACTTCTTTTGCCACTTTGTCTACGTTCAATACTATCTTATGAGGCAGTTTGTTGATTTCTGCCATCACTTTGTCTGTTTCCGGATAATTGGGGATGTTGACAAACGGGGTTTCGTTAGTCACCAACCAGCCGGTAGGGCTAAGGTAGGGGAGGTAACGCAATCCTTCCATCGGTTCTAATGAGATGATGAGATCACATTTGCCTGATGGGATCAGGTCTGAAGCAATCGGTTGGTCGCTGATACGGAGATTGGATTGGACATCTCCTCCGCGTTGACTCATTCCGTGCACTTCCGCTTGTTTCATGTATAATCCTTCTTTCAAGGCAGCTTTGCCGATTACTGTGGCAATGGACAGAATTCCCTGTCCGCCGACTCCTGATAATATTATGTCTTTTTTCATGGCTTACTTACTTCTTTTTTTGCGTGCTAATGTCTGGATACACTCTCTGCGTGGGATAATGACAGATACACCACGATATTCGATTTCTTCGCGAATGATTTGCTTCATTTCCTCATAGTTTTTCTTCAATGGAATAACTACACGGATATGGGCCGGATCTACTCCGATACCTGCACAGATCGCTTCGATGCGTCCGGTTCCGGCAGAATCCTGTCCACCTGTCATGGCGGTAGTTTCATTGTCGGAGATGACGATGGTTACACTGGCATTCTCGTTCACGCAATCTAACAGTCCGGTCATTCCGGAATGGGTGAACGTTGAATCGCCGATGACAGCTACGGCTGGGAAAAGACCTCCGTCAGCGGCACCTTTTGCCATCGTGATGGAAGCACCCATATCCACGCATGAATTAATTGCATTGAAAGGAGCATTTGCACCTAATGTATAACAGCCGATATCGCTGAATACTTTATGGGATGGATATTCTTCTTTCAGAACTTCGGTCAGCGTGATATACATATCGCGGTGTCCGCAGCCTTCGCAAAGTGCAGGCGGGCGCATTTCTACAACAGAAGGAATACCGAATTCCGATTTATTCTCTTTACCTACGGCACGGGCTACAGAGTCCGGATTTAACTCTCCGTCCTGTGACAGAGTACCGTCAAGACGTCCTTTTACTTTAACGCCGATACCCAGATAGCCTTTCAATTGTTTTTCTACAAAGGGTTGTCCGTCTTCCAGAACTAGGATTTCGTCACAAGACTCGATCAATTGATGCAATTGTTTTTTAGGCAATGGATATTGGCCGATCTTGAGTACCGGATATTCGCAACCTTCCGGATAGTTTTCCATCAGATAATTGTAACCGATACCACAAGCTACGATTCCCAGCTTTTTGTTAGGACCGTCTGTATATTTATTATAGGGCGATTCTTCTGAAGCTTTGATAAATTCGTCTTGGCGGGCAAGCAATACTTTGTAGCGTTTGCGGGCATTTCCCGGCAACAAGATGAACTGACGCGGATCTTCGCTGAAAGAGATGCTGTTCTGCGGCTTTTGCTCTTTGCGTTCTACTCCTGAACGGGAGTGTGCCAGGCGGGTTACCATACGCATCAGGATCGGTTCGCCTACTTTTTCAGAGAATTCGAAACCACTGTATACCATATCATACGCTTCCTGCTGATTGCTTGGTTCGTACATCGGTATCAGTGAGAAGTCTCCGTAGAAACGGCTGTCCTGTTCGTTCTGCGAGGAGTGCATACTGGGGTCGTCTGCGGCTATCACAATCAATCCGCCTTTCACGCCTGTGATGGCAGAGTTGACGAAACAGTCGGCAGCTACATTCATACCTACGTGCTTCATACAAACTAATGCCCGTTTACCTACGAAAGACATACCCAACGCAGCTTCCATCGCTGTTTTTTCATTGGCACACCAACGGTTGTGTATATTCTGTTCGGTCGTTATAGGGGCCATTTGAATATATTCCGTAATTTCAGTTGAAGGAGTACCCGGATAGGCATAAACGCCTGAAAGTCCGGCATCCAGTGCAGCTTGTGCAATGGCTTCATCGCCAAGTAAGAGTTGCTTGCTCATATCTATTTCTTTTATTTAGTGTTGATCACAGTTTGTTAATCTATCGGGCAAAGATAGGCTTTTCCGTTCGTTTTATCACAAATTTACTTGAAAATCTTTCTTTCATTCAGGGCTTTCCAGTATTTTCTTGCATTTGCCATGTGGTCGGCGTAATTGGAGGCAAAGTTGTGAGTTCCGGAAAAATCTTCTTTGGCGCACATGTAGATATAGTTATGTTTGGTATAGTTCAACACGCTATCTATTCCCTTTTTAGAGGGAATACGGATGGGACCCGGAGGTAATCCGGTATTTATATAGGTATTGTAGGGAGAATTGACTTTTAAATGCTCGTTGGTAATTCGGCGCAGACCAAAGTCCTGCAGGGAAAATTTGATGGTGGGATCTGCTTGTAAGGGCATATCTTGATGTAACCGGTTGATATACAATCCGGCTACCATTGGCTTTTCTTCGTTGTTGTTGGTTTCTTCTTCAACGATGGAAGCAAGTGTGCTGACTTCTTCCGGTGTCATGCCGATGGCGGTAGCTTGTGACAGGCGATCTTTATTCCAGAAGCGTTCGTGTTCGTCCTTCATTCGTTTGAAGAATTCGTCTACGCTCATATCCCAATATACCTGATAGGTTTCCGGTATGAAAAGGCTGGGGAGTGTTATGTTGGTATATCCCATTTGAGCTTGGAAAGTAGAGTCGAACAGTTGGCTCGCGATTTCGGCAGAGTCTATCATGAGTTGCTTGCCGATGCTTCGCGCCAATCGGTCTAATGTCCGGACGCTTCCGATAGTAAGGTTCATAGGCTCCTGATAACCTCTGGAAAAACGGCTATATACATGATAAACATTGTCATTGGGGCGAATGGCATAACGACCGGTATGGATATTCTGATCGAAATCCTTGTATTTTGCCATCCACTGGAATCCGGTGAACTTATTGACATGCCCGAATTCTTTTATTTTATGGTAGATAGAGTCGGCAGTATCATCCCGGTCTACATAAATATATACGGTTTTAGATGGGTGAAATTGGGGGGCAAACAGATAATAATAAAAGGTGCCTCCGGCAACTGCACAAAGGAGGAATGCTCCGATTAGAATTGATAGTAGAATATTTCTCTTTTTTTTCTTCATCTTTTTGAGGTATATTTAAAAAGTTCGCCAAAGATAAAAAGAATTTGGATAGGAGTGTTCTCTTTTTAGGATGAATCATAAGGCGACTACATCAAAAGTCTGTTTTCTTTCGATGCGATTGTGAATTCATTCTTTTACGTTACGTCTGCCTTGCTTGATTTATTCAGCTGCTTATTGTGCTGCTTGGCATTCATTGCAATTATCTTTTTGTTTCCAGCGTAGTTCCATTATTCCCATATATTGTGGGACTATTTTCCTGCAATATATGGGAATATTTTCTCATAAAATAAGAGAATACTTTCCCACAATATGTGGGAATAAGACAATCTCTTGACGTTACAATGTGAAACCTTGAGAGTAATACAACAACTCCCTTTTATTGAAGTGAGAGTCTGTTTGTAACTAGAATGCCATTGGCACAAGGAGATGAATTCATTTCAGCGAAACGAGTTTTGCTATTTAATTAGGCCACAGGGAGTAATTAATGTCTGCTTCTATTTTGTTTTCTATCTCATCGGGCAGAGGTGCGAAGAAATCCATGTTAGTCAGGCTCTCGATGCTATCTATTGTTACTGCATAGGATGATAGAGGTTCTACTGCCTGCTCATTATTGAATAAGAAACCGATAGCTCGTATCGGCTTGACAAAAGGAGAAAGGACTACTTTAAAAAACTTTTGAGGTACTACGACTTTATTCTTTCCGATTGTTTTGGGATGTTTTTCAATAATAGGGCCACATATAATAATGATGGCGCTGTCTGCTATAGCCCAATCCCGGATCTTTTCTTCCAGATTTTTCCATCCTCTTCTGTTTAGTTGTGGATGTTGCGGACACATATTGCTGAAATAAAATGATTCTTTCATGGCTTCAGGACTCCATTTCATATCTGCGGCGGGAGCCATGTGTCCTTTGTCATATCCTGAACGGGTATAGTCGGCATTTGTGGCAATCGGACCTGTCACTAATGGATCGGCAATAAAACGATTACCTCTTTTTTCTTTTCCTTTGGTTTCTTCCCTGGTTAATTCGTAAGAAACCCAGTTGGGAATTTTTAAATCTTTGTTATATGATACCGTATATCCGCTATGGCGGATGATTTGTTCTTGCCGGGGAACTAGTGATACAGGTGTCTCCAGATCTTTACTGGGTGGAATTTGAAAGGAAGTATCAGGTTGCGGTTCGTTATTTTTCTGGATATTAATCTGCTGGCAATACAAATAAACACCAAAAAGAATAGGAATGAGCACGATAATGGCGATGATACATCCTAATCTGTTATTAGAATGTGATTTCTTTTTGAATAGTTTTCTGTTTGTACCTTTTTTATTTCGATTCATTGATTGGCTGGTGATGACAGGTTTGTTTTATTCTTCTTTTCTCATGCTGAATTCGCAACCGCAATATTGTTGGTTATAAAAGTTATATTCTTTAATGATGGCAATACGTCGTTCGCTAAGTCCCCCTTTCCGCCAATTCTGTTCCCAGTACGTAACATCCGGGTAAGAGGCGGTAGCATATTGTCCGGCTTCATTGATCTGCTCCAGACTTTTCCAACGACTGGAGGCAAGTGTCGTGGTAATTACAGAGAAACCATGTTCGTGTGCGTAACGGGCTGTCTCCAATAAACGCAGTTTAAAACAACGCAGGCAACGTCCTCCTCTTTCAGGTTCCTGCTCCATTCCTATTATGTGACATCGCCAGTTTTCATGATCGTAATCAGCATCTATGATCTCCAATCCCAATGATTGGGCATAGCGCGTACATTCTTCTTTTCTTATAATATACTCTTCCTGCGGATAAATATTAGGATTGCAATAATAAATAACGGGGGTGATATGATGTTGCATCATACATTCAATAATGGCTGATGAACAAGGAGCACAACAAGTATGAAGCAAGACTTTATCGGCTCCTCCCGGAACTTCGAGTTGGAATTTCTTTTTCATGCTGTAAAGTTAGTACATATTTACGATACGAGTCAATGGTTTATGTTTTATTCAGAATAGTTTTTTTAGTATCTTTGTCCACTCAAGTTTATAACAGAACAATAATGAATGAATTAAATTGCGGGCAAGAAGAGCAATATGCAGGCCCGGAGAAGAAAAAAAGTACCTCGAAAATTGTAAAGAGAACTTTAGTTGTGGCTGCATTAGCTTTGGCGGTATATGTTGTATATTCCGTAGTTTATTTATTTGTTTTGCCTGATCGTAATATTCAGCAAATCTATCTGGTTCCCGAAGATGCTGCGTTTATCATTCAATCATCGGCTCCGATTGAAGATTGGGAAAAGTTTAGTGGAAGTGAAACATGGCAATGTCTGAAGAAAGCGAAATCTTTCGAGGAAGTAACGGAGAGTGTAGAGAAGCTCGATTCGGTAGTCAAAAGCAATAAAGTGTTGTTGTCGCTTGTTGGTGAACGGGATATGCTTATTTCGCTTCACAAGACCCGTGCCACAAAGTGGGATTTTCTGCTGATTCTGGATATGCAGAAAACATCGAAAATGGATTTATTGAAAGATCAGGTGGAAACCGTATTGGTCATGAGTGGCTTTACTGTCACCAACCGGATGCATAACGGCATTAATATCTTTGAAATGCGTGATTCCGAAACAAGGGATATTTTCTATATTGCTTTTGTGGATAATCATTTGGTAGGATCTTATACGTCCGGGCTTGTCGAATCGGCTATTGATTCGCGTAATAAACCCAAAATCGGACTCGACCAGTCTTTTATTGAAACGGAGAAGTTGGTTTCCGGTAAGGGGCTTGTCAGAGTCTTTATTAATTATGCGCGCGTACCTCAATTCATGTCTATTTATCTGGGGGCAAGAAACGAATACATTGATCTGTTTAGCAATTCTATGAATTTTGCCGGACTTTACCTAAATATGGATAAGGAGCGGATGGAAGTGAAAGGGTATACGTTGAGAAAAGATTCTGCCGATCCTTATGTCACTGCTTTATTGAATTCGGGAAAACATAAAATGAAAGCGCATGAGATTCTGTCCGGGCGGACGGCTCTTTATACCAATATAGGTTTCAACAACCCGGTAACTTTTGTAAAAGAGCTGGAGAATGCAATGTCGGTTCATAATAAACAATTGTATGATTCTTATCAAAGTTCCCGGAAAAAGATTGAAGGGCTATTCGGGATATCTTTGGAAGAAAACTTTTTGAGTTGGATGTCGGGGGAATTTGCTATTACGCAATCCGAACCGGGGTTGTTGGGACATGACCCAGAACTAATTCTGGCTATCAGAGCTAAAAGTATAAAAGATGCCCGTAAGAACATGGAATTAATAGAAAAGAAGATTAAGCGGCGCAGTCCGGTTAAGATAAAGACGGTCAATTATAAAGATTTCGAGATTAATTACGTCGAAATGAAAGGCTTTTTCCGCCTGTTCTTTGGAAAACTATTTGATAAATTTGAAAAGCCATATTATACTTATGTCGATGATTATGTAGTTTTTAGTAATAAGGCTGCGTCTTTGCTCTCTTTTGTGGAAGATTACGAACAGAAGAATTTATTGAAAAATAATCCGGGATTTGAAAATGCGCTTTCCTATTTAAAGTCGAGTTCTACCATTTTCTTATATACGGATGTGCACAAGTTTTATTCTCAACTGAAACCTATGATGAATCCTGCCACATGGAATGAAATACAATCCAATAAAGATATTCTGTATTCGTTTCCTTACTGGACTATGCAGGTTATAGGAGATGGACGGTCAGCTTCTTTGCAATATGTGATGGATTACAGTCCATATCAACCGGAGGAGGTTGTTGCCGTTGCTGCCGATGAAGATGATGAGGAAATGAACGAAGATGCTGAAACTGAAAAAGAACAGATGAGCGAATTGAAGCGTTTCTATGTCGAAAAGTTTGAAGGAAACGTTTTAAGGGAGTTTTATCCGGAGGGAGCGTTGAAGAGTGAAGTGGAAGTAAAAGAAGGAAAACGTCACGGTCGTTACCGTGAATATTATGAAGATGGGACATTGAAGCTTCGTGGAAAGTATGCAAATAATAAACCGAAGGGGACATGGAAGTACTATACCGAGGACGGAAAATTTGAGCGCAAAGAAAAGTTCTAGATTACGTCAACAAAAGTTGATTTAAAAATTATGCTCAAAAAATGATCGGATTCTTTTTGTTTTCTCAAATAAAGCTGTAATTTTGCACGCCGTAAACGAGAGACAAACGCCGCTATAGCTCAGTTGGTAGAGCAACGCATTCGTAACGCGTAGGTCGCCAGTTCAAGTCTGGCTAGCGGCTCTCAAACTAGAACGCTGATTATTAATTAATAATCAGCGTTCTAATTTTTACAGGATTCCCTATTCTTATTTTAGAAGGGAAATCCTGCGTATGTAATAGATGTGAAATATAAAAATGTAATCTATGTTGAGTCGTATTATTGTTTTAGTGGTTGCCGGAGTAGCCGTAGTCTATATCGTTCGCTTTATAGATAACTTTTTCTCCCAGCGTAGAAGATAAAGCTAGCTTTCAAACATTCTGCTGCGTGCGAGCATACAAGCGCCAACGATGCCGGCTTTGTCTTTCAGCTTAGATGTGATGATGGCTGAATCTTTATTAACCAGATTTAGAGAGTACTTGCGTACGGCTGTTTTTATGGGCTGGGTGATATAATCGCCAGTTAAAGATAAAGTTCCACCTATAATGACCAGTTCCGGGTTGAAGATATTGATTAGCCCGGCAATCTGTTTGCCTAGTTTCTGCCCGATTTCTTCTACAATTTCAATGCAAAGCAGGTCTTCTTTATTCACAGCGGCAATGATCTCATCAAGAGTGATCGGATTTTCCTCTGTGGCGATTCGTGTAGATAGAATGGAACTTTCCCCACTTTGAATACGCTCTAATAAGATACGATGAAGTGCCGATCCGGAAGCTTCCGTCTCCAAGCAACCTTTTTTTCCGCAATGGCAGATTATCTCATTATCATAAGCACTCATGTGTCCAAATTCACCGGAGAATCCGGATTTCCCGGTATAAATCTTACCATCAATAATAATTCCGATACCTACTCCCCAGCTTACATTCACAAAAATGATATCTTTTTCTCCTTTCACGCAGCCTTGCATATATTCGCCATAAGTCATGGCACGCGTGTCATTATCAATGGTTACTTTATATCCCAATTTTTCGGATAATACATCCGCCAACGGCCTTTCCTCAAAATTGAATTGACTGAAGCTATACCCTGATTCAGGGTTTACACGTCCCGACACATTTACATTAATATTTAAGATTTTCTCTTTATTAATAGTGAGCTTCTTTATAAAATTGAGAATATGCTTGCATAACTCATTCATCCCTTCGATTGAGTTCTCAAACTTATAAGGTATATTCATTTTTAATTCTACCATATCACCTTTGAAATTTATCAGTCCGATATTGACGGCGAATCTTTTGATGTCTACACCCAAAAAGTAACCGGATTCCGGATTAAGCCCATAGAGGTTGGGATGGCGTCCGCCACTAGTCTCCAATTTGCCATAATCATTAATATATCCGTCATCACACATTTCACCGATAAATTTGGTGACAGTTGGTACACTTAAATCCAGCTCTTTTGAAAGATCGGGAATTGTGGAACTTCCATTATATATATAATGTGTAATAATCCTCTTTTTGACGAGAGCACTTTTAGAGCCCTTTTCTATTTCTTTCAAGAATTGTTGGTTCATAACTATGCATATTTGGTAATTCACACAAAGATAATTAATTTTTTTATTAATACGTGGTTTTGAAGTCTTGAAAATTAGAATATCTTGAATGTTATATTTCCTATATACTATGTAATGGATTTATATATAGGATAATGTAGCTATGGATGATTGTGGATATAATAAATGAAAGAAGACGATTTGTGAGGTAATTCCCCCTTCTATTAATTAATAATGCGAGGAATAACGATTTTATTAATAAAATATTTTATTATCTATTGTTTATTTAATAAATATAGCTATATTTGTGCCGTGATATTATTAATAAAACTCTATATCCTTAAATGAATTTAGTATGAGAAACTATTTTTTAGGTCTGTGTTTATTATTTGCTTTGTGTTTTACGGCATGCTCTCATTCAGATGATTCTGTTGATGTGCTAATTATTGGTGGAGGCGCTAGTGGAGTGACTGCTGGTATTCAGTCTGCTCGAATGGGGGCTGCAACATTGATAGTAGAAGAAACAGAATGGCTGGGTGGAATGCTTACATCTGCAGGTGTAAGTGCTGTTGACGGAAACTATGATTTACCGGCAGGCTTGTTTGGTGAGTTTCGCGGACATTTGGCAGATTATTATGGAGGGCTTGATTCTCTAAAAACCGGTTGGGTGAGTGCAGTGTTGTTTGAACCTTCAGTCGGAAATAAAATTTTCCATGAAATGGTTGACGCGGAGAAAAATTTAAAAGTATGGCATAATGCTACTTTGGTAAAGCTGGAAAGAGAGAATGATGCTTGGATTGCTCAAATTCAGATGAAAGATAATACAATTAAAAAAATACATGCTAAAATATTGATTGATGGTACTGAATTGGGGGATATAGCAAAAATGTGCGGGGTGAAATATGATGTCGGTATGGAAAGCCGTCATGATACTAAAGAAGATATTGCTCCGGAAGAGAAAAATAATATAGTTCAGGATATTACATACGTAGCAATCTTGAAAGATTATGGTAAAGATGTGACTATTCCTTGTCCTGAAGGATATAATAAAGATGAATTTGCTTGTGCTTGTGCCAGTCATGTTTGTATCATGCCTAAAGAACCGGATCGTGTATGGTCTAAAGACATGATGATAACTTATGGAAAACTTCCTAATAATAAATACATGATTAATTGGCCGATAGAAGGCAATGATTATTATGTAAACTTGATTGAAATGACCCGTGAGGAACGTGAAGAAGCCTTGAAATATGCAAAACATTATACGATGTGTTTCGTTTATTTTCTGCAACATGAATTAGGTTTTAATACATTGGGCTTAGCTGATGATGAATATCCTACAGCCGACAAATTACCATTTATTCCTTACCATAGAGAGTCTAGGAGAATCCATGGGCTAGTACGTTTTGATTTAAATCATGCTTGTGAACCGTTCAGGCAGTCTCAACCTCTTTATCGTACTTGTATTGCCGTGGGGAATTATCCTGTGGACCATCATCATACGCGTTATCATGGATATGAAGAGTTGCCTAATCTTTATTTTCATCCGATACCGTCATACGGTTTACCTTTAGGAACTTTGATTCCGAAAGATGTTGAAGGATTGATTGTTGCTGAAAAATCAATATCTGTTTCTAATATAATTAATGGTACCACTCGTTTGCAGCCGATGGTTATGCAGATCGGGCAGGCAGCGGGAGCATTAGCAGCTCTTGCGGTGAAAGAAGGTAAAAATATAAGAGAAGTATCTGTTCGGGAAGTACAAAATGCGATTTTGGATGGAAAAGGATATTTATTGCCTTATTTAGATGTTGAGTTAGATCACCCAATGTTTAAGTCACTACAACGTATCGGCTCTACAGGTATATTAAAAGGTATAGGTAAAAGTGTTGACTGGTCAAATCAAATGTGGTTCAGAGCGGATACATTATTATTGGCAAATGAGTTGAAAGGATTGGGTGATGTTTATCCTTTTGTCAATAAGCAAGTATTCGAAGGTAATAATACCATATCAATTCAGAAAGCTACAGAGCTAGTAGGAGAGATTGCAGAAAAAGAAGGTATTGAGATGAAAGAGGGTAGGGTAGAAGAGATCTGGGATAAATTTGATTTGAAAGATTTTGATATGAATCGAAATATTTTGAGAAGTGAAATGGCAATTTTGATTGATCAGATATTAGATCCTTTCAATAATAAAAAAGTAGATATTATAGGGCAATATATTCAATAGGTAATAATAATATAAGTGTTAACTGCTGTTTTAATTAAACTAATATGAAAACATTAGATCGAAGAGACTTTCTAAAAAAAGCCACATTGGCTGGCGCGTCAGCCTTGACTGTACCAACTTTGTTTGAATCTTGTACTTCAAAAGCTAGTGCCAGTACAGTAGTGGCAACTGATGGTTTGGAAAGTAAACTCATTGTTCCTAAAAACAATGGCTTAAAAATTACCGGAACTTTTTTGGATGAAATATCACATGATATTCCACATCAGAACTGGGGTGAGAAAGAATGGGACTTGGATTTTCAGCACATGAAAAATATAGGAATTGATACAGTAATAATGATCCGTTCTGGTTATCGTAAGTTTGTCACTTTTCCTTCTCCTTATTTATTGAAGAAAGGTTGTTATATGCCTTCCGTTGACTTGGTGGATATGTTTTTACGTTTAGCTGAAAAGTATGGAATGAAATTCTATTTTGGACTATACGATTCGGGTAAATACTGGGACACAGGGGATATGACCTGGGAAGTGGAAGATAACAAATATGTAATTGATGAAGTTTGGGAAAATTATGGTTCCAAGTATAAAAGTTTTGGAGGATGGTATATCAGTGGTGAAATAAGCCGGGCAACGAAAGGGGCGATTGGTGCTTTTCATGCATTAGGAAAACAATGTAAGGATATATCTAATGGATTGCCTACTTTTATATCTCCTTGGATTGATGGCAAAAAAGCAATCATGGGAACGACAAAAATGACGAGAGAAGATGCCGTTTCTGTACAACAACACGAAAAAGAATGGGATGAAATTTTTGATGGAATTCATGATGTGGTAGATGCATGTGCATTTCAAGATGGGCATATTGATTATGACGAATTGGATGCGTTCTTTTCTGTCAATAAAAAATTAGCAGATAAGTATGGTATGCAATGTTGGACAAATGCCGAATCTTTTGACCGTGATATGCCAATTCGTTTTCTACCCATTAAGTTTGATAAACTTCGGATGAAGTTGGAAGCAGCCAAACGTGCCGGATATGATAAGGCTATTACTTTTGAATTTTCTCATTTTATGAGTCCGCAATCAGCCTATCTGCAAGCTGGTCATTTATATGACAGATATAAAGAATATTTTGAAATAAAATAAATGTTATGAAGTCTACAATCAATTTTAGTTATCTTATATTCCTATCTGTTGTGGCAGCATTGGGAGGCTTCTTGTTCGGATATGATACTGCGGTTATATCGGGAACAATTGCCCAAGTGACTCAACTTTTTCAATTAGATGCACTACAACAGGGATGGTATGTAGGATGTGCTTTAGTAGGCTCTATCGTAGGTGTTCTTTTTGCTGGAATCTTAAGCGATAAGTTAGGAAGAAAACTTACGATGGTTATATCAGCTGTGTTGTTTTCCACATCAGCTCTAGGATGTGCTCTATCAGCCGATTTTGCCCAATTGGTAGTTTATCGGATTATAGGTGGAGTAGGAATAGGGGTTGTGTCCATTGTTTCTCCTCTTTATATATCAGAACTAGCTGTAGCGCAGTATAGAGGACGTTTGGTGTCATTGTATCAGTTGGCTGTAACAGTTGGTTTTTTGGGAGCTTATTTAGTTAACTATCAATTATTGGCATGGGCGGAGAGTGGTACGCAATTAAGTGTGGATTGGTTGAATAAAATATTTATAACTGAAGTATGGAGAGGTATGTTGGGTATGGAAACATTGCCGGCAATCTTATTCTTCATAATCATATTTTTTATTCCGGAAAGTCCCCGCTGGTTAATCGTACGTGGAAAGGAATTGAAAGCTGTAAATATATTAGAGAAAATATATAATTCAATTACAGAAGCGAAAAGTCAATTAAATGAAACGAAATCTGTGCTGACCTCTGAAACAAAATCGGAATGGTCTTTATTGATGAAGCCTGGAATTTTCAAAGCTGTTATTATCGGTGTGTGTATTGCGATTTTAGGACAGTTTATGGGTGTGAACGCAGTACTTTATTATGGCCCTTCTATCTTTGAAAACGCAGGACTTTCAGGAGGAGATTCTCTTTTTTACCAAGTTCTGGTAGGACTAGTCAATACTTTGACCACCGTTCTGGCTCTTGTCATCATTGATAAGGTAGGCCGCAAGAAACTTGTTTATTACGGAGTTTCGGGAATGGTTGTTTCTCTGATTCTCATCGGCCTGTACTTCCTCTTCGGAGATTCCCTGGGAGTATCCAGCCTCTTCCTGCTCGTTTTCTTCCTGTTCTATGTATTCTGCTGTGCCGTGTCTATCTGTGCCGTGGTGTTCGTGCTCCTCTCGGAGATGTATCCCACCAAGGTTCGCGGACTGGCCATGTCGATAGCAGGATT